>BNJU01000850.1_pt1 | contig 441547 bp, 657 predicted proteins | sample 8539281 | NCBI WGS metagenome assembly BNJU01 (sample SAMD00202456, study PRJDB9452) | human saliva metagenome | isolation source: human saliva | place: Japan
ATGATAAAAGGCCGTCTGAAAAACTTTTCGGACGGCCTTGGTTATTGGAGAAGGCTTTATTTCAAGGCTTCTAACAGCTTCCCGTGTATCCCACCGAAAACCGCCGTTGCTCATCGACCAAAATATGGTCGCCTGCTTCGGCATTTTTCACGATTTTCGGCAACAAAGGCATCGAAGTCTTTGCCCGACGTGCAGCTTGCCGCCCTAAAGGCGCGAGGGCTTCGGCGACGTCCCAGTCCACGCCGCCGGCGTAGCAGAACACTTGGTCGGCATCTTTGAGCTTTCGGGCAGGGCGGCTTTCATGGTGCCGAGTTTCATGGTGTTGGAACGCGGCTCGAGGACGGCGAGGATGCGTGCGTTACCGACGCGCTGGCGCAGGCCTTCGATGGTGGTTTCGATGGCGGTCGGGTGGTGGGCAAAGTCGTCGTAAACAGTGATGCCGTTTACCGTGCCTTTGATTTCCATGCGGCGTTTGACGTTTTTAAATGCACTCAAAGCTTCGCAGGCCGTCTGAATATCGACTCCGGCATGACGTGCAGCGGAGATAACGGCGAGGGCGTTCATGCGGTTGTGTTCGCCCATCAGTTCCCAAGCGACGTGTCCGACTGTTTCGCCGTGATGGCGTACGTCAAACGAGCTGTCGGCATGAACGGTGCCAACTTGCCAGCCTTGTTCGGTGCCGAATTTTTCTACAGGCGTCCAGCAGCCTTTGTCCAAAGTATCTTGCAGGCTTTGCTGCTGGCCGTTGCAGACGATGAGGCCTTCAGACGGCACGGTGCGTACCAAATGATGGAATTGGGTTTGAATGGCGCCCAAATCGGCAAAAATGTCGGCGTGGTCGAATTCCAGATTGTTCAAAATGGCGGTACGCGGACGGTAATGTACGAATTTGGAGCGTTTGTCAAAAAAGGCGGTATCGTATTCGTCGGCTTCGATAACGAAGAATGGGGATTTTGAATTAGGGTCTTGGCGCGGCGTTTGCGGCAGGCGGGCGGAAACACTGAAGTTTTCCGGTATGCCGCCGATGAGGAAGCCTGGCGCAAGGCCGGCATATTCCAAGACCCATGCCAGCATGGAGGCTGTGGTCGTTTTGCCGTGTGTTCCAGCTACGCCGAGCACCCAGTGCTGGTGTAATACGTTTTCAGCCAGCCATTGCGGGCCGGAAATATAAGGCAGGCCTTTGTTCAAAATGGCTTCAATCACATCCATGCCGCGTTTGGCAACATTACCGATAACGTAAATATCGGCTTTAAATTCGTCCAATTGAGCGGCATCAAAACCTTCGTGTACGTCTATGCCCAAGGCTTCGAGCTGGGTGCTCATCGGCGGATACATCTTTGCGTCGCAACCGCTGACTTTAAAACCTGCTTCTTTGGCAATAGCCGCTACGCCGCCCATAAATGTGCCGCCGATACCGATAATGTGGATGTGTTTCATGATAAGACCGTCTTGGGAATGAATTAATTTTAAAGCCGTCATTATAACGGAGTTTGGATAAAGAAAGGGGTCGTCTGAAAAGTTAGACAACAATAAGAATAGGAAACAAATACGAAGAATTTGATTTTAAAAGGAGGGCGTTGAGGTTTTGCAAGTATGGGATTGGGGTTAGCCCTGCTTTGGAAAGAGTTATTTGATACGGTAAAGTCGTTCACGAAGGTCAGGTGAAGCATTGCCTTGAATTCCTCCATACTTGATGGCGTGAGGTTTTTCGGTAACTAGGTTTATTTGGATAGACTTTAGAAAATGGATGGTTGTTGTTATTAATAATGCCGTCTGAGAAATAAGTCTTGATTAAAACAAGCTCATGACTTATTTTTCAGACGGCATTTATATCCTGTATTTTTACGATTTCTATTAAAGTGCTGCTTCTGAGCGTTCTCCGGTACGGATACGGATCGCTTCTTCAACTGGGATAAATAAAGATTTTTACCGTCACCGATTTTGCCGGAATGCGCGGTTTCCAAAATGGCATCAACAGCTTGATCGACTTTATCGTCAGCCAATACCAATTCGATTTTTTTACTTTAGGCAGAAAAATCGACTGCGTATTCTGCGCCGCGATAAATTTCCGTATGGCCTTTTTTTGGCGGCCGAAACCTTTGACTTCGCTGACAGTCATGCCGGTAATGCCGATTTCAGTCAGGATTTCGCGTACATCGTCGAGTTTGAAAGGTTTGATAATAGCTTCGATTTTTTTCATATTGAGTCTCCTTATTTTAGGAAAAAGGCCGTCTGAAACATTCAGACGGCCTTTGTTCCATCAAGTTCGTTCAAATTTTATTTGAGTGAACTTATTTCTTTTTCTGAGCAGGCAGGTCGGTACATACGCCCAATGCCACTTCCGCAGCCATACCGATGGATTCGCCCAGGGTTGGGTGTGGGTGGATGGTTTTACCGATATCGGCTGCATCACAGCCCATTTCAATCGCCAAGCAGACTTCGCCGATCATATCGCCGCCGTTAGGACCAACGATACCGCCACCGATGATGCGGCCGGTTTCAGCATCAAAAAAATCAGCTTAGTGAAACCATTGTCGCAACCGTTGGCAATCGCACGGCCGGAAGCAGCCCATGGGAAGTTGGCTTTGGTGATTTTGCGGCCGGAGGCTTTTGGCAGACAACTCGGTTTCGCTAACCCATGCCACTTCAGGAGAAGTGTAGGCAACGCCCTGGAATAACGCGCGCGTCGAAGTAGGCTTTGTGGCCGGCACAGTTTTCAGCGGCAACGTGGCCTTCGTGAACGGCTTTGTGTGCCAACATCGGTTGACCGACGATATCGCCGATAGCGTAGATGTGCGGCACGTTAGTGCGCATTTGTTTGTCCACTTCGATGAAGCCGCGGTCAGTTACGGCAACACCGGCTTTTCTCAGCGCTGATCAGTTTGCCGTTAGGCGCACGACCGGCAGCTACCAGTACGGCATCGTAACGTTGTGGTTCTTTAGGCGCATTTGCACCTTCGAAGGTAACGTAAACACCGTCTTCTTTAGGCTCGACAGCAACAGTTTTGGTGTTGATCATGATGTTGTCAAAACGGTATTCGTTTTGTTTTTGCCATACTTTAACCAAGTCGCGGTCTGCGCCTTGCATCAGGCCATCCATCATTTCAACAACATCCAGGCGAGAACCCAGAGTGCTGTAAACCGTACCCATTTCGAGACCGATAATACCGCCGCCAATGATCAACAGTTTGCCCGGTACTTCTTTCAGAGCCAAAGCGCCGCTGGAATCGATGATGCGTGGATCTTCAGGGATGAAAGGCAGTTTGGTTACGCGGCTGCCTGCTGCAATGATACAGTTTTTGAAGGCAACGATTTTTTTCTCACCGGTAGGAGTCGCTTGCTCGTACACGTCGCCGGTAGTCAGCGACACTTCCAAGTGGTGCGGATCCAAGAATTGGCCGTCACCTTGGATAATGTCTACTTTGCGGCCTTTTAGCCATACCCGGCCAAACCAGTAGTCAGACGGGAAACCACGCCGTCTTTGTAGCCGCGCAGCATGTCGATATCGAGTTCAGGCTCAGGGTATTTGATACCGTTGGCAGCCAAGTGGCGTACTTCATCGATAACGGCAGCGTTGTGCAACAAGGCTTTGGAAGGGATACAGCCGACGTTCAAGCAAACGCCGCCCAAAGTTTTGTAACGTTCAACGATGGCAACTTTCAAGCCTTCGTCAGCAGCGGCAAATGCAGCAGAATAACCGCCAGGGCCGCCACCCAATACGACTACATCGTATTCGGCATCGGCAGAACCGCCGAATTGAGCAGCTTGAGGAGCTGGAGCGGCTGCTTTAGGGGCTTCTTGTGCAGGAGCGGCAGGCGCTTCGGCTTTAGGAGCAGCAGCTGCACCTTCGGCCTCAACGACAACAATCAAACCGCCTTCGGAGATTTTGTCGCCGACTTTAACTTTAACTTCTTTGACTACGCCTGCAACTTCGGCAGGTACGTCCATAGTCGCTTTATCGGTTTCCAAAGTAATCAGGGTATCGTCCACAGCAATGGTATCGCCCACATTTACTTCAACCGCAATAATATCTACATTTTCGTGACCGCCAATGTCTGGCACTTTTTCAATTCAACTAAGCTCATGTCTAATCTTTCTGAATGATGTTCGGACTTCTTTTTTTCAGACGGCCTGTCTATTCAGGCCGTCTGAAAATGCTCGGATTACAGAGTAATGCGGCGGAAGTCTTTCAACAGGTTAGCCAGGAATACGGTGAAGCGCATACCGGCGGCACCGTCGATGACACGGTGGTCAAAGGACAGGCTCAACGGGCACATCAGGCGAGGAGCAAATTCTTTGCCGTTCCAAACCGGTTTGATTTGGGATTTGCACACGCCCAAGATAGCAACTTCAGGAGCATTCACGATTGGCGTGAAGCCTGTACCGCCGATACCGCCCAAGCTGGAAATGGTAAAGCATGCGCCTTGCATTTCTTGTGGTTTGAGCTTGCCTTCGCGGGCTTTTTTAGACAATTCGGTCAGCTCTTGGCTGATTTGTTTCAAGCCTTTTTGATCCACGTCTTTGATTACTGGAACAACCAAGCCGTTTGGCGTGTCTGCTGCGAAACCGATGTTGAAGTAGTTTTTCAGCACCAAGTTGTCGCCATCCAGAGAGGCGTTGAATTCAGGGAAGGCTTTCAGCGCAGCAACAGAGGCTTTAATGATGAACGCCAATGGGGACAATTTCACGCCTTCGCGTTCCCATTCTTTGTTCAGCTGTTTGCGGAATTCTTCCAATTCGGTCATGTCCGCTTCTTCGTGTACGGTAACGTGAGGAATCACAACCCAGTTGCGAGACAGGTTTTGACCGGAGATTTTTCTTAATGCGAGACAGTTCTTTAACTTCGACGCTGCCGAATTTTAGAGAAGTCAACTTTAGGCCATGGCAACAAGTCCAGACCACCGCCCAAAGAGGCAGCGGCAGGTTTGCCTGCACCGCTTTGCATAACGGATTTAACGAAAGGCTTTAACGTCTTCGCCCATGATACGGCCTTTCAGACCGGTACCTTTTGACTTGACCCAAATCTACGCCCAATTCGCGCGCCAGTTTACGTGCGGAAGGACCTGCATGGGCTTTTGGCAAAATGCAGCTTCGTCGATTTTGGCAGCTGCAGGTGCAGCTGGAGCAGGCGCAGCGGCTGGTGCTGGGAGCAGCAGGAGCCGGAGCAGCAGCTGGTGCAGGTGCGGCAGCTTGAGCGGCAGGAGCAGGAGCAGCTGCGGCGGAACCGGCAGTTTCTACTTCGATAATGGCAGAGCCTTCGGATACTTTGTCGCCAACTTTCAGGAATACGGCTTTAACCACACCGGCTTCGGTACATGGTACGTCCATAGTGGCTTTGTCGGTTTCCAAAGTAATCAGGGTGTCGTCAACGGCAACAGTGTCGCCCACTTTAATTTCAACGGCAATAACGTCTACGTCAGAGTGGCCGCCGATATCAGGTACAACAACTTGTACAGTAGCGCCACCGGCAGGGAGCAGCTGCAGGCGCAGCACTGGAGCAGCAGGAGCTTTCTGCTGCAGGAGCCGGAGCGGCATCAGCAGCGGCAGCACCGGTTTCAACGGTCAGAATAACGCCGCCTTCAGAGATTTTTATCGCCAACTTTAACTTTAACTTCTTTCACGACACCGGCTGCATCAGCAGGTACGTCCATAGTGGCTTTGTCGGTTTCCAAAGTAATCAGGGTGTCGTCAACGGCAATGGTGTCGCCCTGCTTTTAACTTCTACGGCGATGATGTCGACGTTTTCATGACCGCCGATATCAGGGACTTTGATTTCTACGATACTCATTTGAGTTCCTTTAATATTTTTCAGTTTGATGCCGTCTGAAAACTGTTTCGCACGGCATCGGTACAGTTTGTTCAAACCATTCAAGCATTCGGTTTTCAGACGGCCTGATGTCTGAATGAAAGCAAACAGGCCGTCTGAAACATCAATTAGCGTTTCCAGCTAGGAGCTGAATCGGCTTTGATGCCATATTTTTTTCAATAGCTTGTTGAACGGTTTCTTTGCTGACTTTGCCTTGCTCAGCCAATGCGCTCAATGCAGCAACGGCAACGTTGTAGCGGTCAACTTCGAAGAAGCTGCGCAGGTTGGCACGGCTGTCGGAGCGACCGAAGCCGTCAGTACCCAAGACGTGGTAGTCGTTAGGGATGTAGGCACGGATGCGGTCAGCATAGCTGCGGATGTAGTCGGTAGCGGCAATAACCGGACCGTCATGACCTTGCAGTTGAGAAGTAACAAACGGTACTTTTGCAGTTTCCAATGGGTTCAGACGATTGAAAGCGTTCCACTTCGATGGCATCGCGGTGCAGCTGGTTGAATGATGGGCAAGACCAGATGTCTGCTTCTACGCCGAAGTCGGCTTTCAACAATTCGGCACCGGCAATTACTTCTTGCAGGATAGTACCGGAACCCATCAATTGAACTTTCTTGTCGCCTTTGCCGCTGGCTTTCAGCAGATACATACCTTTCAGGATGTCTTGTTCTACGCCTTCAGGCATGTCCGGATGAGCGTAGTTTCTCATTCATCAGGGTGATGTAGTAGAACACGTCTTCGTTGTTAGCATACATGCGGCGCAGAGCCATCGTGAACGATAACGGCTACTTCGTATTGGAATGTCGGATCGTAAGTTACACAGTTTGGAATCAAAGTCTGCTTGAATGTGGCTGTGGCCGTCTTCGTGTTGCAGACCTTCACCATTCAGTGTTGTACGGCCGGCAGTACCACCCAACAGGAAGCCGCGTGCGTGCATATCGCCGGCAGCCCATGCCAAGTCGCCGATACGTTGGAAACCGAACATAGAGTAGTAGATGTAGAAAGGAATCATCGCAAAGTTGTTGTTTGGCGTAGCTGGTCGCAGCAGCGATCCAGTCAGCCATTGCACCTGGCTCGTTAATACCTTCTTGCAAGATTTGACCGTCAACAGATTCTTTGTAGAACATCAGTTGGTCTTTATCTTGAGGGGTGTATTGTTGGCCTTTAGGGTTCCAAATGCCGTATTGGCGGAACATACCTTCCATACCGAAAGTACGGCTTTCGTCAGGAACGATAGGTACAACGCGTTTGCCGATTTTTTTGTCTTTCAGCAAAGTAGACAGGATGCGGACGAAAGCCATGGTGGTTGAGAATTCACGGTCACCGCTGGATTTCAGTTGAGCATCAAATGCTGACAGCTCAGGCACTTCCAGAACGTCTTGGGTAGGGTTGCGTTGAGGGCAGGTAGCCACCCAAAGATTCACGGCGTGCGTGCAGGTATTTGTATTCTTCGCTGTCAGGAGCAAAAAGTCAGGTAAGGCAGGTCGCCACTGTCGATTTGCTCGTCAGTTACAGGAATGTCAAAGCGGTCACGGAATTGTTTCAGAGACGCTTTGTCCATTTTTTTGGCTTGGTGGGCAACGTTTTGACCTTCGCCGGATGCACCCATACCGTAACCTTTAATGGTTTTTAGCCAAGATTACAGTAGGTTTGCCGTCTAGCGTGGTTCACAGCGCGGTCGTAAGCGTTGTACACTTTTTTTGAGGGTCATGACCACCGCGGTTCAATGCCCAAATTTCGTCATCAGTCATATCGGCGACCAATGCTTTCAGTTCAGGCGTATTGAAGAAGTGTTCGCGAACGTATGCACCGTCTTTGGATTTGTAAGTTTGGTAGTCACCGTCCAAGCACTCTTCCATACGTTTGCGCAGGATGCCATCTTTGTCTTTTGCCAAGAGGCGGTCCCAACGACGACCCCAGATGACTTTCACAACATTCCAGCCTGCGCCGGCAAAGTTGCCTTCCAGCTCTTGAATGATTTTGCCGTTACCGCGTACTGGGCCGTCCAAACGTTGCAGGTTACAGTTGATGACGAATACCAAGTTGTCCAAGCCTTCGCGTGAAGCCAGAGCAATAGCACCTTGGCTTTCAGGTTCGTCCATTTCACCGTCGCCACAGAATACCCATACTTTACGGCCTTTGGTTTTAGCCAGACCGCGAGATTCCAAGTATTTCAGGAAGCGTGCTTGGTAAATTGCCATCAATGGGCCAAGACCCATAGATACGGTTGGGAATTGCCAGAAGTCAGGCAACAGGTGAGGGTGAGGGTAAGAAGGCAGACCTTTACCGTCAACTTCTTGACGGAAGTTGTTCAACTGGTCTTCAGTCAGACGGCCTTCAACGAACGCGCGTGCGTAGATGCCAGGGGCAACGTGGCCTTGGAAGAATACCAAATCGCCTTCTTCGCCTTCGCCTTTAGCTTTCCAGAAGTGATTGAAGCCGACTTCGTACATAGTGGCGGCTGATTGGAAAGATGCAATGTGTCCACCCAATTCCAAATCTTTTTACCCGCGCGCAAAACGATAGCGGCAGCGTTCCAACGAACGAATGCACGGATGCGGTGTTCGATGTTTTTGGTCGCCAGGGGATGCCTTTTTTTCGTCTTCTACGGAAACGGTGTTCAAAGTATGGAGTAGTGGTGCCGTGAGGCATACGGATGCCTTTGTCACGGCTGTATTTGACCAAACTTTCCAGCAGATACTGAGCGCGCTCGCTGCCTTCATATTCTAAAACAGAGCTTAACGCGTCTAACCATTCTTTGGTTTCAATTGGGTCAACATCGTGTAATTGGGTGGACATAATATCTATCCTTGTGTTGAGTGTTTTTCAATGACGGAGTAGTACTCCGATATTTTTCGTTTATCAACAAATGTGAGTTAAAAACGAAAAATTCCTAGAGTCAAATTCGAAAAAAAGTTTTTAATTACTGAAATATTTTCAATACGTTATAACCGTTGATAAAAAAATCAGAAAAGAATTGAACTTTTTACAAACCAGCTAACCTGCAAATGCTATCAGTAATTGGGCAAACTGGCAAATCGTGCTGTAGATATTGATAGGATTTAGAGGTTGAAATTAAGATTTTTAAAAAGAGTTATGTAGCTTGTTTTTAAATCGAGATATTGAGTGGATACAGTAAAAAGCATCAGATATTTGAGAAAGTTTATTCGAATACGAAAAATATTTTTTTCAAAATTTTGTTGTAAAATAGAAAATTAAATTTAGATTATCTGGTTTTTTTACAAAGAGAATAGGCCGTCTGAAGACTCTAAAGAGATTAAGGAGAAATGAGATTTTGAAGATGGCGATTGTTGAGGAAGGGTAAATGAAAAAATGACATGTACAGGCTACTTTAGCGCTGACATGTCATTTATGTAGGAAGTTAGAATTTCAGACGGCCTCTAAATCAGTAGAGCCTTTTTGAGCGAAATTGCTTCCATTGAGTCAAAAGCTCTTTGAGAACGTCTTGCTGTTCATGTCCATGTTGGATGGCTTCTTGCAACCAGAAGCAAGCATTGTTGATGTCTTTTTTTACACCCATGCCGTGATAATACAGGCAGGCAAGATTATATTGAGCCATCGTGTCTCTTTTGTTTTGGCTGCTGCTTCAAAACCATTTTGCAGCTTGGGCGTAGTCGACAGGTACGCCTTGTCCGCAGTAATACATCATACCTAGATTGGTTTGGGATTTACTGTGTCCACGTTCTGCGGACTGATGGTATAACTCCAGTGCTTCAGCGTAATTCTGTTTGCGTTTTTAAGCCATAGTGCGCTGCAAATGCCAGCTTGTACAGACGCTCAGCTTCCTGACGTTGGAGGGCGATTTCTTTGGTTAGCTCATAGTTTTGCTGGTTATTCAATGCGCTGTCAGACAGAAGTTTTTGGTAAGCGACAAGATTACCCTAAATCAGCCGAGCGTTGATAATATTGGCGTGCGGTGTCAGCATCAACTGCTCGTCCCAATCCGTAGCGATAGATATCACCCTAAAAAGGCGCAAACCTTCCGGATCATTTTGATCAGCAGCAAATTTAGCGTGCTGATAGGCCTTCTGAGGGTCTCGTTCGGTGTTTTTGCCTAGCAGATAGATTTCGGCAAGTGCTACATTCGCATTGCTGTCACCTTGTGCGGCAGCTTTTTCAAACCATTCCAATGCTTCAGCAGGATTTGATGCGGCTAAGAGTTCCGCAAGAGAAGTTTGCGCTGGAACAATGTCGTAATCGGCGGCAATACGTAAATGTTCGATTGCTTTTTCAGGATTTTGTGCGACACCTTGCCCCAATTTGTATTGGAGACCGAGTTGCCAGTGTGCTGCAATAAATCCCTGTGCAGCGGATTGCTGATAAAGTTTATGGGAATATTCCAAATCAGAAGAGCTGGAATATTGGTAATGTTGGGCTAAGAAGTATTGCGCCTGAGGATTTTTGCTGTTCGGCAGCTTTCAATGCCCATTTGACTGCTTCTTGGTCATTGCCATTATCTGCATATAAACGCATGAGGCGTAGTTGTGCTGGGGCTAATCCTTCTTCAGCAAGCTCTTGATAGGCTGCAATGAGTTTTTCTATTTCTATTCCATTATTTTCTTGTAACTGGAGAAGATTATAGCGGGCGTATGGATGACCAGCTCTTGCAGCTTGCTTTTAAATATTCAACTGCAATTGCTAAATCTTGAGCATTTTCGTGGTGTTCGATCAGGCATCCTGCTAGCTGAAATGCAGCCTCAACATGCCTGGCTTCTGCTGCCTCGCAGAGCAATGGGATGGCTCGTGCAAAGTCAGGAGGGTCTTGAGTGATTAATTTTTCTGCTAGAAGAAAAAGATTCTTCATATTGTTGAGCATTCATCGGTTTGCTTTTATATTTTGCGAAGGATTAAGAATAAAATAATCGGCCGACAGAGTGCGGCCGTTATGATTTTGTAATTTTGAGGTTATTTACAAAAACAGACAACCGTATTTGTATTTTTATGCTTAGAATAATGGAATAAATCATTTCGTACTGCATAAATACAACAGAAGGATATGATTAAAGTGGGTTGAGAAAATACTTCTGCTGTTTATTCAGTTTAAATTATTCGTCGTCCGGTTTTTTACGCCACAAAACAAGTAATTTGCCAATATGTTGCACCAGTTGAGCACCCCAGTGTTTCACACAGGGCATTGCAAATTTCAATACGTTCAGCGCGATCATCGCCAAAAACACGGACTTTAATCAATTCATGTGCTGTCAATGCGGCATCGGTTTCTTTGATGACCGAGTCGGTCAAGCCTTGTTGGCCAACCATTACGACAGGGTGGAGGTGGTGTGCTTGGGCTTTCAAGGCCAAAAATTTCTTTTGGTGCTTAATTTGTTGTCGCTCATATTAATAAGTATCCAATTCAAAAGAATAATGGCTATATTGTACGCGATTTAGAACATTTACGGGGGAAATAACGTACAATGCTGATTTTAACTTAAGCATTTCAAATCAAGATGGCTGTACGCTCAAAATCTTCAAAAGCATGGCTGCATGAGCACGTCAACGATCATTATGTCCATATGGCACAAAAGGACGGATATCGTGCCAGAGCAGCTTATAAATTATTGGAAATCAATCAAAAGACAAATTAATCAAAGCCAGGTACGGTTTTGGCGGATTTGGGCAGCGCGCCGGGAAGTTGGTCACAGGTTGCGGCCAAGCTGGTCGGTAAAACAGGAGCAGTGTTTGCTTTGGATATTTTGCCGATGGATGCTATTGAAGGCGTGTCGTTTATTCAGGGCGACTTTAGGGAAGATGCTGTTTTGGAGCAGTTTGAAGCCTTATTGGATAATCGTCCGTTAGACCTTGTAATCTGTGATATGGCACCCAATATGTCAGGCAATGCCGTAACAGACCAGGCACGCAGTTTTTTATTTGTGTGAACTGGCTTTGGATTTTGCCTCCCAACATTTGAAAACTGGAGGCAGTTTTTTAGTGAAGGTGTTTCAAGGCGCGGGTTATCAAGAGTATACGGCGGCTATGCGTGAAATTTTTGCCAGTGTACAAACTCGAAAGCCGGATGCTTCCCGCAATCGTTCCAGTGAGATTTACCTATTAGGTAAAAATAAACGCTGACAATGTAGGGTGGGTGCTTTAAAATTCTTTCCCTTGATTTTATTTATTTTGTAACCATGGAGCCTGTTCAGTGGGGAATACCATTAAAAACATATTAGTCTGGGTAGTGGGTGGTGCTATGCTTTTAGCAGCATTCAATGCACTCAGCGATAAGCAGGAAGATAAACAGCAAATCGAATATTCTCAATTTATTCAGCAAGTTAATAGTGGCGAAGTATCCAATGTCAATATTGAAGGATCTGTTGTCAGCGGCTATCTGATTAAAGGTGAGCGCACCGATAAAACTGCCTTCTATACCAATGCGCCTTTGGATGACAACTTGGTTAAAACACTGTTGGACAACAAAGTACGCGTCAAAGTGACTCCGGAAGAAAAACCAAGCATGCTGGCCAGTCTGTTTTACAGCCTGCTGCCTGTTTTGTTGTTGATCGGTGCATGGTTCTACTTCATGCGCATGCAAAGCGGCGGTGGCGGTAAAGGCGGCGCATTCTCTTTTGGTAAGAGCCGTGCACGTTTACTGGACAAAGATTCCAATAAAGTTACTTTTGCCGATGTCGCCGGTTGTGATGAGGCAAAAGAAGAAGTACAAGAAATTGTGGATTACCTGAAATCGCCTAACCGCTATCAAAGCCTGGGTGGTCGTGTACCTCGCGGTATTTTGTTGGCCGGTAGCCCTGGTACGGGTAAAACATTGCTGGCTAAAGCGATTGCCGGTGAGGCCGGTGTGCCATTCTTCAGCATTTCAGGTTCTGACTTCGTAGAAATGTTTGTCGGTGTCGGTGCGAGCCGTGTCCGCGATATGTTCGAGCAGGCCAAGAAAAACGCGCCATGTATCATCTTTATTGATGAAATTGATGCGGTTGGCCGTCAGCGTGGTGCTGGTTTGGGCGGTGGTAATGATGAGCGTGAGCAAACATTGAAACCAATTGTTGGTTGAAATGGATGGTTTTGAAAAGCAATCAAACCGTTATTGTGATCGCAGCAACCAACCGTCCTGATGTACTTGACCCAGCGTTGCAGCGTCCGGGCCGTTTTGACCGTCAAGTCGTTGTTCCATTGCCTGATATCCGTGGCCGTGAGCAAATCTTGAAAGTACACGCTAAAAAAAGTACCTTTGGATGCATCCGTAGATTTGACTTCTTTAGCACGCGGTACACCTGGTTTTTTCAGGTGCGGATTTGGCAAACTTGGTCAATGAAGCAGCTTTTGTTTGCCGGTCGTCGTAATAAAGTTAAAGTCGATCAAAGCGACTTTGAAGATGCTAAAGACAAAATCTACATGGGTCCGGAGCGTCGCAGCATGGTAATGCACGAAGATGAAAAACGTGCGACAGCCTATCATGAGGCCGGTCATGCAATCGTAGCGGAAAGCCTGCCGTTTACCGATCCGGTTCACAAAGTAACGATTATGCCTCGTGGCCGTGCATTGGGTTTGACTTGGCAGCTGCCTGAGCGTGACCGCATCAGTATGTACAAAAGACCAAATGCTGAGCCAGCTCTCAATCTTGTTTGGTGGCCGTATTGCTGAAGATATTTTTTTGTCGGCCGTATTTCTACCGGCGCATCTAACGACTTTGAGCGTGCAACTCAAATGGCACGCGAGATGGTAACTGCGTTATGGTATGAGCGACAAAATGGGTGTGATGGTTTATGCTGAGAACGAAGGTGAAGTATTCTTGGGTCGCAGCGTAACCCGTTCTCAAAATATTTCCGAGAAAAACCCAACAAGATATCGATGCGGAAATCCGCCGTATTTTTGGATGAGCAATACCAAGTGGCTTTACAAAAATCTTGGATGAAAATCGCGATAAGATGGAAACCATGTGCAAAAGCACTGATGGATTGAAACCATCGATCGAGACCAAGTTTTGGAAATTATGGCCGGTAAACAGCCTAGTCCGCCTAAAGATTACAGCCACAATGTCCGCGATGACAAAGTAGAAGAGCCTGAAGCGCCTGTTGCTGAAGCTGCTGAACCTGTTGAGCAAAAATGAGGTTCAGAATACTGAGTCAGTAGAAAGCAGACAAAAACAGATAAATCTGTATAAGGTTTGAAACAGAAAACGGTAGCTTTTAAGCTACCGTTTTTATTTTCGAAGATAGCTAAAGGCCGTCTGAAAATTTTTCAGACGGCCTGATTTTTATTTGAGTCAATTACAAAACAGCTAAAGCTGCTTCGTAGTCAGGCTCGTTCGCAATTTCAGAAACCAACTCAGCGTGGAGAACTTGGTTTTGATCATTTAAAACCACCACTGCGCGGGCAGTCAGGCCGCGTAATGGGCTTTCTGTCAGTGTAACACCGTAATCGTTAGAAAAAGCTGCTGCGGAATGTGGAAAAGTGTCACTACATTTTCTAAACCTTCTGCACCGCAGAAACGGGCTTGTGCAAACGGTAAATCGGCAGAAATGCACAAGACGACGGTATTTTCTAACGAAGAGGCACGTTTGTTGAAAGTGCGGACGGACTGGGCGCATACGCTGTGTCAATGCTAGGAAAATATTCAGCACTTTGCGTTTGCCTGCATAGTCAGCCAATGATTTTTCAGATAGGTCTGCTGCTACCAATGTGAAATCAGGTGCAACTTGGCCGATGGCAGGCAAATTGCCGTTTGTAGAAATAGGTGAGCCTTGGAAAGTAACTCTGAGCCATGATTCAGTCCTCGTGTCAGGGGAAAATAGGATGGTCAGGGAGTTTAGTAATGACGGCGACGGAAATAGAACATGCCTTCGCTGTCAATTTCTAAAAATATAGCGGCCGTTTTGTACGGCGGCATAACCGCTTTTGCCCTTCGGTATAAGGCTGCAAAGCAGCGTGTGAAATCAGATAGTCGGTCAGTTTGCTGCCGTCTTGGGCAATATTGTCCACCATTTTTGCAAAGACAGTGTGGCAGATGCCGTTGGCTGACCAGCCGGCTGAAACGCCTTTTTCATTTTTCCATGCATTGGCCGCTGATGACTTCTAAGTCGGTAGGGTGCTTGCCAATCAGATTGATGATGCCGCCCCTCTATGCCGTTAATCGGATAGGTACGTTGTTTTTACCTTCTTTCGTTTCGCCTTCTTGAGCTGTACCTAAATCCAAACCGGCTTATGGCTTGTTCATCGATATATTTAACTTTGAAGGTAGGCTTGGGTGCTTTTGCCTGAAGAAGCATCATTGGCTGCAGTATCTTCAGATTTACCGCCGCAGGCAGCCAATGAAAGGCTGAGCAAGATAAGGGGAAGGTTTTTCATATGAGAAACCCTAGAAAAACGATTATATTTCAAATGATAAACGATATTGTGGCTGTCTGAAATATTCAGACGGCCTTACTATTATTTCAACGGACGAATACCTACTGCATCGCGTACTTTATCCAACAATTCGCGTGCTTCTTTACGTGCTTTTTGTGCGCCGAGCCTGCAAAATGTCTTCAATTTGAGAGGGTTTGGCTGTCAATTCATTGTAACGCTCGCGCGGTTCTGCGAGCTCGGCATTGATCTTTTGCACCCAAGAGTTTCTTAGCCTCACCCCAAAGCAAGGCCTTCGGCCAGCATTTGTGTAAACTCGGCAGTTTCAGATGGCGTGGAGAAGGCTTTGTAGATTTCAAACAGAGGGCTTTCATCAGGCTGTTTCGGCTCGCCGGGTTCTTTCATATTGGTGATGATTTTGTTCACCGATTTTTTTGGGTTTTCTTGTCGTTTTCCCAAAGCGGAATGGTATTGCCGTAGGATTTGGACATTTTGCGTCCGTCCAAGCCGACCAAGAGTTCGACATTTTCGTCGATTTTTCACTTCAGGCAGGGTGAAGAGTTCTTGGAAGCGGTGGTTAAAAGCGACCGGCAATATCACGTGCCATTTCAACGTGTTGGATTTGGTCGCGACCGACTGGTACTTCATGGGCATTAAACATAAGGATGTCGGCGGTCATGAGGATAGGGTAGCTGTACAGGCCCATTTCCACGCCGTGATCCGGATCTTCCTGACCGTTTTCGGTATTTGCCTGTACTGCGGCTTTATAAGCATGGGCGCGGTTCATCAGGCCTTTTGCAGTGATACAGGTCAGAATCCAGTTCAACTCCATCACTTCGGGAATATCGCTTTGACGATAGAAAGTGGTCTGTTCAGGGTTGAGTCCGCAGGCGAGCCATGTGGCGGCAACAGCTTGAGTAGATTGATGAATCATTTCTGGCTCATGACATTTGATGATGCCGTGATAGTCGGCCAAAAAGAGGAATGATTCGGTATTGGAATCTTGTGCCGCGCGGATAGCCGGGCGGATGGCACCGACATAGTTGCTCAAGTGTGGAATACCTGTTGTGGTAACGCCTGTTAAAACTCGTTTTTTTGCTCATGAAAGTATCCTTCGGCACAAAGGCCGTCTGAAAATAAATATGGTGCCGATTATACCTGATTATTCTTGATTTTTCAGACGGCCTTTTGAGTAAAAGGGTAGATGGATAATAAAAGTTATACACATAAAATTATAAAAATAAAAACGTTTATAAAACAATAATATAGTAAAAACTTTTTGATTAATGGGGTAAATGGCTCTTGAGTTATCCACATTTGCGCTTATATAGGCTCTAACAGAATATATTTGAAGAGGAACTTAAAATGAGATTTGATAAAATTGACTGCCAAATTTCAGCAAGCTCTGCAAGAAGGTCAAAGTTTGGCTTTTGGCTGCGGACAGCAGTTACCTTGAGGCTGACTTTTATCTTAAAAGCGTTGCTTGACGATCAAAACAGTGGTGCTGCTGCGTTACTGGCTCATGCAGGTGTGAATGTGCCTCAAGTAAAACAACGTTTTGCAGCAACATTTGAGCAGCTTGCCAAAAGTATCCGGTCAAGGTGGCGATATTATGCCCTAGCCGTGAGCTGCAAGCTGTATTGAACTTGATGGACAAGGCTGCGACCAAACGCGGCGATGCCTATATCGCCAGCGAACTTTTCCTGCTGGCTTTGGTTCAGCAGAATGATGCGACCGACAAAAATCTTGAAAAGAAGCTGGTGCGACCGAACAAAATATCAATGCCGCGATCGATGCGGTACGAGGAGGACAAAACGTGAACGATGCGAATGCCGAAGACCAACGCGATGCTTTTGAAAAATACACACTGACCTGACTCAACGCGCCCGAGACGGCAAGCTCGACCCTGTTATCGGTCGTGATGATGAAATCCGCCGCGCCATTCAGGTATTGCAACGCCGTACCAAAAACAACCCTGTGCTGATTGGTGAGCCGGGTGTGGGTAAAACCGCCATCGTCGAAGGTTTGGCGCAACGTATCGTTAACGGCGAAGTGCCTGAATCCCTGCGTAACAAACGCCTTTTGGTTTTGGACTTGGCGGCTTTGATTGCTGGCGCGAAATACCGCGGTGAATTTGAAGAACGCTTGAAAGGCGTGTTGAACGACTTGGCTAAAGACGATGGCAACACTTTGATTTTCATCGATGAAATCCATACTTTGGTTGGTGCAGGCAAAACCGACGGCGCAATGGATGCGGGCAATATGTTGAAACCGGCTTTGGCGCGCGGCGAATTGCACTGTATCGGTGCGACTACTTTGGACGAATACCGTCAGTACATCGAGAAAGATGCGGCACTCGAACGCCGCTTCCAAAAAAGTATTGGTTGGCGAGCCCAGCGTGGAAGATACCATCGCTATTTTGCGCGGTTTGCAAGAGCGTTATGAAATCCACCACGGTATCGATATTACCGACCCCTGCTATCGTTGCCGCAGCGGAGTTGAGCGACCGTTATATTACCGACCGCTTCCCTGCCTGACAAAGCGATTGATTTGATTGACGAAGCAGCCAGCCGCATCAAAATGGAGCTGGACAGCAAACCCGAGCAGATGGACAAACTCGACCGTCCGAATCATCCAGCTCAAAATGGAAAAATGCACGTTGCCAAAGAAAGCGACGACGCCAGCAAAAAAACGTTTGGAACTGATAGACGAAGAAATCGACGGCTTGCAAAAAGAATACGCCGATTTGGACGAAATCTGGAAAGCCGAAAAAGCCGCGTCTTCCAGCACCGCCGACATCAAGAAACAGATGGACGACATCAAGGTCAAAATCGAGCAGGCCAAACGCCAAGGTGATTTTGCCCGTGCATCTGAGCTTGAATACGGTGAGTTGCCTAAATTGAGCGCACAGTTGCAAGCGGCAGAAAGCAATCCTGACGGCAAAAACAAAACAAACTCTTTCCGTACCGAAGTCGGCGCGGATGAAGTGGCTGAAAATCGTTTCGCGCATGACCAGCATCCCTGTGTCCAAAAATGATGGAAGGTGAACGCGACAAGCTGCTGAAGATGGAAGAAGTATTGCACCGCCACGTGGTCGGTCAAGACGAGGCTGTGCGTGCCGTGTCTCGACGCCATCCGCCGCAGCCGTTCCGGTTTGGCCGATCCGAATAAACCTTATGGCAGCTTCTGTTCTTAGGCCCGACCGGTGTGGGTAAAGACCGAATTGTGTAAGGCATTGGCAGGCTTCCTGTTTGACAGTGAAGATCATCTAATTCGTATCGATATGTCCGAATACATGGAAAAACATGCTGTTGCCCGCTTAATCGGCGCACCTCCGGGCTATGTCGGCTACGAAGAAGGCGGCTACCTGACTGAGCAAGTCCGCCGCAAACCATACAGCGTGATTCTTTTTGGATGAAGTGGAAAAAGCCCATCCGGACGTGTTCAATATCTTGCTGCAAGTATTGGATGACGGCCGCTTGACCGATGGACAAGGTCGAACTGTGGACTTCAAAAAAATACCGTTATCGTGATGACTTCCAATATTGGTAGCCAACATATCCAACAAATGGGTACTCAGGACTACGAAGCGGTAAAAGAAGTGGTGATGGAGGATGTGAAAGAACATTTCCGTCCTGAAATGATCAACCGTATTGACGAAGTAGTCGTGTTCCATGGTTTGGATCAGGCCAATATCCGCAGCATTGCGAAAATCCAGCTTAAAGGTTTGGAAAAACGTTTGGAAGCGCAACATCTGCATCTGAAAGTCGATGATGCTGCCTTGGATCTGATTGCCAAAGCTGGGTTTTGATCCCTGTGTATGGTGCCCGTCCGCTCAAACGCGCCATTCAGTCAGAAATCGAAAATACGCTGGCAAAAAGCATTACTTGAAGGTAAATATGCACCTGATAGCACAATCCATGTTAAAGAAGAGGGTGGTAAGCTCTTGTTTGCATAAGGTTAAAACAATGTAGTATGATGTTGTAAAAGGCCGTCTGAAAGAATCCAGACGGCCTTTCTTAGTTATTGATTCACATCATATATTTGTTATGTAATTTGATTATTCATTGAATTTTTAGAGAATATTAATTGAAAATCTTGTTCCATAGGTTGACAAAAGAATGCGATATAATCCGACCTGTTTGCCAAGGTTCTTGCTAAATATCTCATTTTATGTAATAATACTACAATGCAAAAACTGACTAATCAAAATCTTCACATTATTTTTGTCGGAACGCTTAAATGATACCGACTTTGTTCTTATTCTCAATGCATTAATCAAATTTTTGCGCCGAGGAGGCAAAAAACAGGCTTCCGAACGTTTCGATTTGATTTTATCTACTTTAAAACAAGACGATGCTTTATGCCGTCAATTCAGCCTGCGCTTCTATGCCTGGCTGTCCAAAGTTCACATCTATCCTGCGCTGATTAAGCTGGGTATTTTCTCGCGCCATAGTTTTACTCGGGAGATGGGCATACGGATTTACGAACGTTTCAGCCCGTCTTATAAAGATTTTTCCAATCTGCGCGAAGTGTTTTTGTATCTTTTCCATTCGAAAAACGATGATAAATGGTTGCAAACCCTGAGTTTGCGCCAATGGTTGAGCATGTATGAATTGTTGCAGGGCAAAGCGGATCCTGCTTTGCTTCAGACGGCCAGCCGACAGTTGGCAGATGCCCGTTTGCGAGCGGTGGAAATGCTGTCGATTTGGATTGCTTCCGAAGCGATTGAGCCGGATTTAATACGGATTGCCCCCGTTTGTTGGAGGCGGATTCGGCATTTGTCGCCCTTACAACGTGAAATTGCAAAAATTGGTAGAACACTATCGCCACAGCGAAGAAACTTATGATACGGCGCACTTGGAGGTCATGTTTGACCAGTGCGACAAGCAAATTGAGTATCTGCGTCGTCGTGGTACAGGAGCAGGGTCTGGTTCGTCAGTGAAAGTGGCACACTTGCTGGAGCGCCTGCAACAAAACCATAGGCCGTCTGAAACTGTTGACCAATATTCAAATCGAAACCGGCAGCCGTACCCGCTTAACCATCAATCTGATGAATGCGATGATTTACGCGGCGGTAGAGCAATACAGCACCAGCCACTTGCGTAAAAGCAGTATCCGAATGCTGGCACGCAGTATTACGGAAAACAAAAGCCATCATGGTGAGCATTACATTACGCGCAACCGTAGCGAATATTTCAAAATGTTTTATTCCGCAGCAGGCGGCGGCGTAATTATTGCTCTGATGGCATTGAATAAAATCCATATTGCGTCTTTGGGATTCGGCGAGTTTACGACGTCATTCCTTGCCGGACTTAACTACGGCTTAGGCTTTATGTTGACTCATATGCTGCACTGCACCGTTGCGACCAAGCAGCCTGCCATGACGGCGGCGAGCTTTGCCGAGCAGGTGGACTCAAATGAAGGCAGCAAGGCGGTGGACAACAAATTAGCAAAAACTGCTGATTGACGTGTGTCGTTCGCAAAAGTGTTGCCGTATTTGGTAATGTATCGATTGCCGTATTGTTGGCGGCGGGGATCGCTTGGGGTTATGCCTACACGCATGGCCAGCCTTTATTGAATGAGGGCAGTTACAGCCTACCAGTTTAAATCTATTGAGATTTTTACTCAGCCGACTTTATGGTATGCCGCTATTGCTTTCGGTGTATGGCTGTTTTGCTCGGGGATTATTGCTGGCTTCTTTGACAACCGTTCCGATTATCTGAACCTGCGTCAGCGCCTGCCGTTTAATCCGTTTTTACGAAAAATCATGCGTCCGCAGCCACGCCGCCGTCTGGCCGCTTATATTCATAAGCGTACGGCTCGCTTATGGGCAATTTTATTTTTGGTATGCTGGGGATGACCAGCTATTTCGGCCATCTTTTCGGCTTGCCGCTGGATATTCGCCATGTAGCATTTTCTTCGGCAAATTTGGGTTATGCCACGATTAGCGGTCATGCAGATATATTCACTTTTATGCTTGGCTTGGCAAGTGTATTGGCAATCGGTATGGTGAATCTGGTGGTCAGCTTTTCTTTAGCTTTGGCTGTTGCGCTCCGTTCTCGCGGCACGCGTTTGGGCAGTATGCGTAATCTGCTGAAGAGCTTCTGGAGTCAAGTGAAAGCTAATCCTTTGATTTTGCTGTATCCGGTTCAAGTGAATAATAAAGACAACACGAAGTAAAATTGAAAGAAAGGCCGTCTGAATATATACTTTTCAGACGGCCTTTTAGTTTAAAAACCGATAAAGATTAGGCTTGCAGAGAGGCTCGGTTTTCCAAAACTTGGTCAATCAAACCATATTCTTTAGCTTCATCGGCAGACATATAATTGTCGCGGTCGGTATCGCGTTCCAAGTCAGCCAAATCGCGATCACAATGTTTGGCGAGTAAGCGGGTTCAGTTTCTCTTTGATTTTCAGCAGCTCTTTAGCGTGAATTTCAATATCGGAAGCCTGACCGAGCTCAGCCGCCGCTGATGAGCGGTTGGTGAATCATGATGCGGCTGTTTGGCAGGGCAAAGCGTTTTGCCTTTTTCGCCTGCGGACAACAGGAATGCGCCCCATGCTTGCCGCTTGGCCCAAGCATAAGGTAGAAACATGAGGCTTGATGAAGTTCATGGTGTCGTAAATCGACATACCGGCAGTAACTGAACCGCCCGGGGAGTTGATATAGAAGAAGATATCTTTATCTGGGTTTTCGCTTTCCAAGAACAGTAATTGCGCAACAACCAGATTGGCGGATTCGTCTGTCACCGGGCCGATCAAGAAAAACGATGCGCTCTTTCAAAAGGCGTGAGTAGATGTCGAATGCGAGCTCGCCGCGACCGCTTTGTTCGATAACGGTAGGGACAAAGGTAATTATTGAAATCGAAGGACATTTTTGTCTCCTGTTAATGATGGAAAAGCACCAAAAGCATTTAAAGCGCTTCGGTGCTTTTTGATTGTCTGTTTCAGACGGCCTTGGAGCAATTAAGCTTGTGCGCCCATTACTTCGTCAAAAAGACAGCGCTTTTTCGGTTACTTTAGCTTTTGCTCAGAACGAAATCAACAACGTTGCTTTCTACTGCCAAAAGAAGTCGGGCCTTGCAGGCGGGAAGGCTCTGCGTAGTACCAGTCGATAACTTCTTGAGGATCTTCGTAGCTTTCTGCGAAGTTGGCAACAACGGTTTTGATTTGGTCTTCAGTTGGCTCAAGTTTGTTTTTCTTCAACCAATTTAGCTAAAATCAGACCCAAAGCAACGCGGCGTTCTGCTTGTTCTTTTGAACATATCCAAAAGGCAGATCCAAGTTGGCAGCGTCAGCCATACCTTGTTAACGAAGTTTTGTTTCATTTCGTTTGCCAAAGCGGGCTGCTCTTCGTTGACCAAAGCAACAGGAACTTGCAAAGTCAGTTGCTTTGAGCAGGGCGTTCATGACAGATTCTTTTGGTTTGTTCACCGATGCGACGTTCAACTTCGCGGCCGACGTTTTTCTTCACTTCTTCACGCATTTTGGCAACGTCGCCGTCTTCAATGCCCAGAGCTTTTAGCAAAGTCAGCATCAACTTCAGGCAAAGTAGCTTTCGAAACGTTGTTCAGAGTGATGGTGAATACGGCAGATTTACGCTACAACATCTTTACCGTGGTAGTCCTCAGGGAAGTTTACGGTAACATCTTTGCTTTCACCCTAGCTTTCATGCCGACAACACCAGCTTCGAATTCAGGCAGCATTTGACCTGCGCCCAATACGAAAGCGTAGTTTTTAGACGCGCCGCCAGCGAAAGGCTCGCCGTCGATTTTACCTTCAAAGTCGATGATGACGCGGTCGCCGTTTTGGGCTTCGCGGTCAACATGGTTGAAGCGGGTGCGTTGTTTACGCAGGATTTCTACAGTTTGGTCAACTTTCGGCATCGCCAACAGTCGCGGTAACTTTTTCTACTTCTTGGGCAGACAGGGTCGCCAATAGTTACTTCAGGGAAAAACTTCAAAAATAGCGGCAACTTTGAAAGACTCTTGATCGTCTTGTTCTTCGACGCCTTCGAAACGTGGGTAACCGGCAACTTTCAATTCTTGAGCAACGGCAACATCGTAGAATTCGCGTTGTACCAATTCGTTGATAACGTCGTTTTGTGCGCTTGCGCCGTACATTGGGCAATCATTTTTGAACGGTGCTTTACCCGGACGGAAGCCGTCAACTTTTTGCACGGCGTTGGGTTTGTTTCAGTTTTTTTCTCAGTTTCTGCGTTGATTTTGGACCAAGGCAGAGACAATACTACTTTGCGTTCCAGATTTTCTAAAAGTTTCAACAGTTACGCTCATCGTAAGCCCTTAAATTTGTTGTGTTTAAACGGTTATCCTTCTGCTTAATCTCCCGAAGGATTTCCGGGAGTATGCATAAGGTCAAAATTTAGTTTGCTTAGTATAACACAATGTTTCACGAATAACATAGATGCGCCGTCTGAAAAGTGGGAAATTCTTTTCAGACGGCCTTTTGCTTTGACATTGTTTTTAAAGCTGGTCTTTTGCGCCAGAATCCGTCGGTCTGCTGTTGATGTCTGCCGGAGAAAAGCACACCGGCATTTTCAAGCGCATCTATTAAATTGGCGGCGCGGTTGCAGCCGATGCGCAATTGGCGTTGCAGGGAGGAGATGGAAGTCTTCCGGCTTTCCAATACGAAGGCAACGGCTTGATCAAACAGTTCATCGCTGTTGGCGTTCGGATTGACAATATTGGTGGTTTCGATGGCAGCTTCACCGCTGAGCAAGCCTTCCACATAATTGGTCGGCGCTTGTTCTTTAATGAAATTGACGACTTGATGCACTTCATCATCGGAAACAAAATGCACCTTGTAGGCGTGTCGGTTCTGCGCTGCCCGGTTGCAGGAATAACGAGTCGCCGTATTTGAGCAACTCGTCTGCACCCATTTGGTCAAGAATGGTGCGGCTGTCGATTTTTGCTTTGTACGGTAAAGGCCATGCGTGTCGGAATGTTGGCTTTAATCAGGCTCGGTAACTACATCGACACTCGGACGCTGGGTGGCGACAATCATGTGAATGCCTGCTGCACGCGCTTTTGGGCAAGGCGAGCGATTTGCTGCTCAACGGATTTGCGTTCGGTCATCATCAAGTCAGCCAACTCGTCGATAACGACCACAATCAACGGCAGTTTTTTCCAGAGGCTCAGGATCGTCAGGATTTAAGCTGAACGGATTGAGTAATGGCTTGCCGGCTGCTTTGGCTTGTTCGACTTTTTGGTTGAAGCCGTCCAGATTGCGCACGCCTGCGTGTGAGAGCAGGCGATAGCGTTTTTCCATTTCGGCAACGCACCAGTTTAACGCTTGTCCTGCCTCGCGCATATCGGTCACAACCGGGCAGAGCAGGTGCGGAATGCCGTCGTAAATGCTCAATTCCAGCATTTTAGGGTCAATCATAATGAAGCGGACTTCGTCGGGCGTGGCTTTGAAGAGCATGGACATAATCATGCCGTTCACGCCGACGGATTTACCCGAGCCGGTCATACCAGCGACCAAAAGATGCGGCATTTTTTGCCAAGTCGCCGACAACGGGCGTACCTGCAATATCTTTACCCAAGGCAACGGTCAGTTTGGATTTGGCGTCGGTAAACACGGGTGAAGAGAGATTTCGCTCAACATCACGTCTTGGCGTTTCTCATTGGGCACTCAATGCCCATGGTGTTTTTACCCAGCAATGGTTTCTACGATGCGTACCGCTTTGCAGAGACATCGAGCGCGCCAAATCTTTGGACAGGGCGACAATTTGACTACCTTTGACACCTTGTGCCGGTTCGATTTCGTAGCGGGTAATCACAGGGGCCGGAAGTGGCGGAAACAACTTGTACGCCGATGCCAAATTCAGCCAGCTTGGCTTCGATCAATTCTGCGGTTTGTTGCAATTCATCCGGATTGACGGCAACCGGTTCTTCAGACGGCATACGCAACAGGTTCATATTGGGTTTGTGGTATTCGCCGTTGTTTTTAGGTTCAGTATCGTCAAACAGGGAAGTTTGGATTTTAGGGGGCGGCGCAACGGATACGGCAACGGTTTTACGGTTGCTGCTGCTGCCTGCCAACGGAGTAACCGGAGTGGCGGTAATGGTTTTGGCTTCTTTAACCATGCGGCGCGTATTTTTGGGTTTCCAAAGCTTCGGAGCAGACATCTTCTTTTTATTTCGGAACTGAGACAGTTTTTTCATCAGGTTGCCAAACAGACCACCCATATGGCTGCCGGATTTGGCCATGACTTCCAACCATGACACCTGAGCCAGCAGGGAAATGGATAAAAGCAACATCACCAGCATAATCAACAGGCTGCCCGACTTACCCAACAGCCAAGCCAAGCCTGAACCCGCCAGCAAGCCGACCAAGCCACCGGCTCCAACGGGAAGGGATTCGCTCAATGCGTTGTCAAACAGGGAAATGTTCGATAATCGGGCTGCACACCAGCAGGAGAAACAATGCCAAAGCGGCTACGCCGTGATTGTAGGGCTTATGGTTTTCCTGCTTTTTTCATGGGGCGGAAATTTTTGTAGAGGAAAACGCAAGAGGCAGCTATCCACCACCAAAACGATAGGCCGAACAGATAATATCCGACATCGGAAAGATAGGAGCCAAAGAGGCCGCCGAGGTTGGCGACATCGTTGCTTTTGGGAACGCTGCGCGACCATGCAGGGTCGTCCATGCTGAAGCTGGCCAGGGAAATGGCCAGATAAATGGTGATAACCAAGCCAAACAGCCATAAAGCATCATTAATCAAGTTGACGACATGCTCGGGGCGCGCTTTTTCTTCGTTTCTTTGCAGCTCTTTGGCGGCTTTCAGGCGTTGGGAGACTTTTATTGTCGGCTTGAGTTTTGTGCTTTGGTGGATTTGCGTGTGGTCGGTTTGGCTGCTCAGTTTGGTAGAGACGCGTTTTTGTTTGGGTTTTAGAAGATTTTGCAGTCATGAGATAAAGGCCGTCTGAAAAAGACCGGAGGTAATGTGCGTAAAAAGGCAAAATTATACCGTATTTACTAGGCACAAGAAATTGAAACGGGCGTAATCATTATGATTCAGGCCGTCTGTTTGGTGTTGCGAAAATTTTGGATTTCGTTTCCACCTGTTCAGACGGCCTGATGTTTTGATTGATTTGGACTTACATTCTCGCCCAGTTCGCGCTGGAGGGCTTGAATGTTTTTCCCTATCCAAAACCGCGCCTTGCAACGTACTGATGGCCTGTTGATTGACGCTGCCGCCTTTGGCTGTCCGTGCTTGGCTCAGTTGCTTTTTGGCATCGGCCAAAGCCGCGCGTTCATTGATAACTCGGTTTCCAGAAATAGAGCGGCGGCTGTTGACGCGGAGGATCGGGAACCGGAGGAGGAGCTGTTTCAGAAGCGGTACGGATAGGGGCAGGTTTGGGCGTTGCTTTGTGGTTGGATTTTTGCCGCTGTGTTTTTGCTTTTTGCCGGAGCCGTTTGTGATGTTGGCGCGTTGAGTGTAGGCGCATCGCTGACCGGGGCGTCGTATCGGCTGCTACTGTATTTGCCGACAATCGGCAAATCGTTGACGGCTTGGCAGTTGCCGCTTGGGCGCGAGGTATAGACAATCGAGCCGTTGACTTCACAGGTGTAGATTTTTGCGGCGTGGGCTTGGCCGTTGAAAACGGCAAGCGGCAGCAGGGATAGGGTAGCAGATATTTTTCATGATTCAGGTAGGGCTGATTCGTTGCAGTTGAGCATTTTATTCTTGTTCAGACGGCATGGGCTGCTGTTTTTTGGCTTTTGCCCTGTTTTTGTTTTTGCTCGGTTTGTCGGCTTTTTCTCTTGTTTATTGGATTTTTCCGCGCGTGCCTTTTTCTTAGGCTTTTGCACTTGCGCGTTCATCAGAGGCATTGAGACTGCGGATGTTGAGGTGGTAACCGCTGCCTTGATGGCCGCTGATTTTAGGCAATTCGGCCTGTGCGCAGGAGGATTTGAGGTTCGAGGTATAGCTGCCGTTGCCACAGGAATAAAACTGCGGCGGCTGCGTGAAGAGAAAATGCCCAAGACGAAAAGAGGATGAGGAAGTATCCGGCTTTGTTTGATGGTTGAAGTCATGTTTTTCCGTATTGTGTTTTTATTTCAGACGGCCTGATGGCTCTAGTTTTATTGGGAAAAACTCGGCTTCGACATCAACTTGGATTTGCTCAAGCTCTTCCTGCCATTGCAGCCAGTTTTCTTCAGTTGCGTTAATTTTACTTTTAGTTTCTGTTAATTGTGCGAGTGTCTCTTGCAATTTGGGTTTATTTTTCTTCTGAATAAGCAGATTCTTGTACAAAAATGCTTCACAGGCCATCTGAATATCAGTCAATCGTGCGATTTCTTTTTCGGCTTTGTCGATTTTCTGCTGAATCGGTTTGCTGCGTTTGGCTTTTTCCTGACGGATTTGTGCTTCTATGCGCTTGGTGTCCTTACGGCTTTGGCTTTGTGCAGAAGCGGCGGGGCTGCTGCGGCGTTTTCTTGTGCCAACCGCCATTGACGGTAGTCGTTCAAATCTCCGTCGAAGTTGTTCAGACGGCCTTTGTCAATCAGTAGGAAGCTGTCGGTAGTTGCTTCAAGCAGGCTGCGGTCGTGCGAAACAACAATCAATGCACCTTGGAAACTTTGCAGGGCAAGTGTCAGGGCGTGGCACATATCCAAGTCTAGGTGGTTGGTCGGTTCGTCAAGCAGCAGCAGATTAGGTTTTTGCCAGATAATCATGGCAAGGGCGAGCCGCGCTTTTTCGCCACCAGAGAACGGCTCGGTCTTTTGAACCGCCATATCGCCGACGAAGTTGAAACCGCCTAAAAAGTTGCGGATTTCCTGTTCGCGGACTTCGGGCGAAAGCTGCTGGATATGCCAAACCGGACTTTGATCGGCGCGTAAAGTATCCAGTTGGTGCTGGGCAAAATAGCCGATATTGAGCTTTTCGGAGCGGACGATGCTGCCGGAAAAGTAAATCGATTTTTCCAGCCAAGGCTTTGATAAATGTGGATTTACCGCTGCCGTTCACCCAACAGGCCGTAACGTGCACCGCTTTCCAGAGACAAGGTGATATCGTGCAAAACGGTATTATCGCCATAACCCAAGTCGGCATGGTCGAGTTTCAACAATGGATTGGGCAGGTGGGTCGGATTGGCAAACTCAAAGGAAAACTCACTATCCAAATGCGCAGGGGCGATGCGCTCGAGTTTGGCTAATGCCTTCATGCGGCTTTGAGCTTGTACGGCTTTTTGTGGCTTTGGCTTTGAAACGGTCGATAAAAGGATTGCAGATGTTTGATTTGCGCCTGCTGTTTGACGTAGGCGGCTTGTTGCTACGCCAGACGTTGGGCGCGTTCGGCTTGATAGAAATCGTAATTGCCGCCGTATTGGGTCAGTTTTTGTTGCGACAGTTCGATGGTGTGCGTTGTGGTGGCATTCAAGAAGTCGCGGTCATGGGGAGATGATGATTTGCGTACAGGGAAGGGAGGCGATATGGTTTTCCAGCCACAATACGGTTTCTAAATCCAAGTGGTTGGTCGGTTCGTCCAAAAGCAGCAAATCGGCACGACAAATCAGCGCTTGGGCAAGGTTGAGGCGCATACGCCAGCCGCCGGAGAAGGATTTGACGGGGCGGGTATGTTCTTCTTATGCAAAACCTAAGCCGTTAAGCAGTTTGGCGGCACGTGCCGGAGCAGTATAGAGCATCGATTTCTTCAAGTTTGGCGTGATATTCGGCTTGCTTCAGTGCCGTCGTTTGCGCTTCTGCTTTGGGCTAAGGCCGTCTGAAAAGCCCGCAATTCGGCATCGCCTTGTAAACGTAGTCTAAAGCGGAAATATCTAAATCAGGCGTTTCTTGAGACGGAAGCCAGACGCCATGTTTTTGGGGAATAAGGATTTCGCCACCATCTTGAGTAATTTCACCTTTTATCAGCGCAAACAGGCTGGATTTCCCGTACCGTTTTTACCGATTAAACCAACGCGTTGGCCGGGGTTGATTACGGCATCGGCTTTATCGAGCAGGACTTTCAAACCGCGTTGCAGGGTGAGTTTTTGATTTCTATCATGATGGCAGGCAGGGGTGTAAAACGAAAGGCGTTATTTTACCCTGAAAAAGATATAAAGGCCGTCTGAACAAGTATGAAAACGAAATCAACGATTTCTATTTCACTTATTCAGACGGCCTTTATGAAAATGACGGTCGGAAATGCTTTCAAATTGTCTGTCGTTTCAATTAAATTTAAAGGTCGGCATTGTCCGCACGGATTTGGCGCAGGAATTTTTTTGTCCGCTCATGTTTGGGATGATTGAACAAATCTTGCGGGCTGCCTTGTTCGACAATAACGCCGCCATCCATCACGACGACGGTGGTTGCCACTTCCAAGGCAAATTTGATTTCATGCGTAACGACAACCATGGTCCAGCCTTCTTGTGCCAACTCCTTCATGGTATCCAAAAACATCTTGCACCAATTCAGGGTCAGCGCGGAAGTCGGTTCGTCAAACAGCATCAATTCAGGCTGAATTGCCAATGCTCAGGCAATGCCGACGCGCTGCTGTTGACCGCCGGAAAGCTGGTAGGGTAGAGGTCAATCTTATCGCCTCAAACCGACTTTTTAAGCAATTTGACAGCCCTCTTCACGCTTTGGCGACAGGCTTGCCTTGTACGGCAACCTAACCTTCCATAACGTTTTTCCAACGCAGTTTTGCGGAAAGAGGTTGTATTGTTGAACACCATGCCGGACTTGCGGCGCAGTGCAAAAATATCGTGTTTGCTTGGTTTTTGGAAAAATCGATGCTTAACGGCTGTGCGTTGTCAAACTCGATCTGACCTGTTCAGGCATTTCAAAGCGTTTAAACAGCGTAAAAACGTGGTTTTGCCCGAGCTGACGGACCTAGGATAACAACCACTTTGTCCTTTGCCGACATCCAAATCGATGCCGCGCAAAATGGTATTTTCGCCAAAGGTCTTATGGATATTGCGGATTTTAATCATGACAACTCCTTGTTTGGCGACATAGCGGTCAAAGCGTTTTTCCAAGTGCGCTGAATCAAAAACAGCACTTTGCAGAAACACCAATAAACCAATGTGGCTTCGATATAAACGGGCAAAAGTCATAGGGTACGGTTTGCTGTCTCTTGGGCAACACGAAAAAGCTCCGTTACCGTTACCACGGCGGAAGCGAGGTATTTTTGAACAAGCCGATAAACTCGTTGCTCAAAGGCGGTACGGCAACGCAGAATGCCTGTGGCGCGATAATGCGGCGGAACGTCTGCATATAGGTCATACCGATGGAGAAACCGGCTTCCCAGTGGCCTTTAGGGTACGGACAAGATTGCCGCGCGTAGGTTTCGGAAGCGTATGCGCCGACATTGAGCGAAAAAGCCGATGATGGCTGCGGAATCCGGGTCGATATAGATGCCGACGGAAGGTAAACCGTAGATACGATGACCAACTGCACCAAAAGCGGCGTACCGCGAATGACCGAAATATAAAAATTCCACCAGCTTCAGCAAGCATTTTTGGAAGAAATACCGCCGGAGGGCATGATCCGCACCAAAGCAACGGCTACGGCAATAATCGCGCCGATAACGAAAGCAGCGATCGCCAAAGGCAAAGATACGCAAGCCAGCGACCATAGGCCAAAAACGCGCTGATGAGCATATCACGCGTGTTTCGTCATAAATGGCAGAGAGGCAAGGAAATTATTTAACACTGATGTCTTTTTCCGAAGAATTGTTCGCCCAGTTTTTCAGCGTGTTGTCGCTTTCAGCTCAGTCATGGCTGTGCTGAATTTGGCCAATGCTTCATCGTTGCCTTTATTGACAATCAAGCCTGAACCGACTCGTCAGCCGGGGCGACCACACGATTTATTACGCTGGCATTTGGGTTTTTCTTCAGGTAGTCCAATACCGCTAATTCGTCGTTCAGGGTTGCATCGGCACGTTTTTGTTCAATCAGGGTCAGCGATTGCGCCAAACCATCTCTGGTACGAGTTCTGCGCCCGCAGCTTTGGCTTTTTCGCCATAGTTGCTGGTCAGGATTGTGCGGTTTTTACGCCTGATGTCGTCGATGGATTTGATGTTTGCTGTCTTTAGCAGACGCAATACGGCACCGCTCCAGCTGTAGGCTCGGATTTCGTCAAAAGTCGCTTGACGCTCAGGGGCTGGTCAGGCCGACTTGGTTTGGCAACCACGTCGAAACAACGGCTTACTCAAACCCTGCCATCATGGAGTCCCATTGTGTTTCTTTAAATTCAACTCTGATGCCCAGTTTGTCGGCAACTGCGCGGGTTACTCGACATCGTAGCTGAGTCAATTTGCCGTCTTTGTCGTGGTAGGTGAATGGTGCGTAAAGTACCTTCCGTACCGACAGTGATGGTACCTTTGTTGTTGATACGCTCAATCAGTGAACCGGAGGCCGCGCGGATTGCGCTGGAGCAGAAGAAGCTGAGTTGCTGCCTTCTCACGCAAGCAGCCAAAACTACTGCAGTGATGGTGCCGAGTACGAATTTTCTCAACATGGATTTTTACTCCTGACTTAAGTGTGTCATTTAGTATTAAAGCGTGCATTCTAGCGAAACTGCCCAAAATACAAAATACATCTTATGCCTTAAAAGGCCGTCTGAACGCTGATTTGTTCAGACAGCCTTGAATGATGTATAAAAATTCAGCTTATGCAATTTCAGCCACATGACTTGATGGGGTTGCAGTACCAAGTCCTGATTCAGAGAAACGGTTTGACCGCTGATCAAATCGCGCGCTTTAAACGGCATGGCCTGCAGGGTGTGCGCACTGATTGTTTGCGCATGTTCGCTGAAGTTGCCGAATGCCAAAAGCGCGTTGTTGCGCTATAGCCGATGATGTGTTTGTTGTTGGTGTTGAAGGCGACCAATCTGCCGCCATTAAAGCGCGGATTGCTGGCGGATGGAAATCATATGGCGCAAACCTTGAAGATTTGATCAAACGAGTGGTCGAGCTGTCATGGCGTTGGTTGTACAACTCCTCATTGTAACGAGGACGGTGTGCCCAGCGGCTGTCATCGCTCTTATTGCTGTCTTGCGACCAATCGTCGTCATTGAGCGTACCGACTTCGTCGCCTAGGGTAAATCAGTGGCAGGCCTGTGTACTCAAAGCGATGCTGTACAAAAAGTTTGATGCGGTCAACGGCATACGGGTCGTCAGGCCAAAGCCGACCAATGCCGCGGCTGTACCGCTGACACGGCAGTCGCCTGTGCTTGGTTGTATTGGAACGGTACGCCACGTGCGAAGCTGCCGTCGAAATGGTTGACGAAGAAGCGGTTGAGGAATTGTCGGTGGTCGTAGCCGTGAATACCGAACTGCCATGCATCCTCATCGGCAAACGTCCAGCCGATGTCGTCATGGCTGCGGACGTAGTTGACCCATGCTGTGTGGTCGGGCAGGTTGTGGCGGTAGGTCAGTGCTTGATGGAGCAGGTTGACTTCGCGTGTCGCAAGCGTGTTCCACAACAATGCCATTTGCAGAGGGTTGTAGCCGATTTGGCATTCGTCTTGGCTGATGTATTGGACAACTTGGTCAGGATGGACAATGGCTCGATTTGAAGAACACAGCTGGTGCTGCGATACGCATTACAGAGTTAAACGCGCGAATCAGAGCGTGTGCCTGAGGCAGGTTTTTCGCGCCAGCCCATTTGCTTCCAAATAAAAAGGCAACGGCGTCCATGCGCAGAATATCAACGCCCAAGTTGGCAAGGAACATCATTTCGCCTGCCATGGCACGGAATACCCACGGGTTACTGTAATTCAAGTCCCATTGGAAGGAGTTGAACGTTGTCCATACCCAGCGTCCGTCTTCCAGTTGGGAGAAGCCGCCCGGATGTTGGTCGGGGAAGATTTCACGCAGGGTGCGGTCGTATTGGTCAGGCATCCAGCGGTCGGGGAAGATGTAGTAGAAGTTGTCGTAGAGTGGATCACGGCAGCGCAGCGCTTTTGCCCATTCGTGTTCATTGGAAGTGTGGTGAAGATGAAATCGACAACGGCGGAAATACCTGCTTCGTGCAGTGCGGCAATGACATCGCGCAAGTCGTCTATTGTGCCCAAAGCCGGATTGACATCGCGGTAGCTGCTGACTGCATAGCCGCCGTCGCTTTTGCCTTCAGGACATTTAAACAGGGGCATCAGGTGCAGATAGGTCAGGCCCAATTCTTGGAAAAACAGGAATTTTTGGCTTTCAAGCCTCGCAGATCGCCTGCGAACAAATCGACGTAGCACCCGCCGCCAACCTGTTTGTTGGACAAAAATCCAGTCAGGATCGTTTTCGCGCGCGATATCGATATCTTTTTAAGGATGAGTTGCGTTGAATAGCTTTGCATGCGCGGGCAATCAGTTGCTCCAGCATGGGGAGGACGGCTTCGTTGTTGTTGTAAACATTGTCCAGCTCGTGCATCAGTTTTTGGGAAGTGTTCCTCAGTCGTCTGTCAAACTGTTTCAGTCTTCAGATGTCTCGATACTTGCACGCTGTTCGGGGTATAAATCGATAGGTGTACGTTCTTTAAGGTGATGCAAGGTCAAATCAACCTGTTGAGTCTGGGTCAACATAATGCCTACTCCGAAGTTAAGGTGAAATTGTTTTGAAGCTTGGTTTCACTTCTTTTGCAAATTCATGCCGATTAGTGGGCGGCTAAGACTGTAATTTTGCGTCAAGAAACTGTCCTAATGATACTGGAAGTGCTTGAGTGTGCATAGGGTTTTCAAGGTTAGAACGATGATTTTCCAAGTGTTTGATTTTTGATTAGAAGTAAGAGTTGAGTATATGGAAAAGTGGCCTTTTGACGAACTTATCTTTCAGACGGCCTGAATCTTGTGAGAAAAACTTTATTTTTATTATCTTAGATATCTCTTTTATTTCAATATGGCCGTCTGAAAACATAGTAGCAACATAGAGGATTACTTTATTTCATCTAAAAACGTATCATAGAGATTAAGTTCATGACTTTCTGATGTGAAATCAAAATTCTATAAAAGAGGCAGTTAGTGTTTTAAATAGGGAGGGATGTACGATTCATTTATTAAAAATGAATCCATTATTTTTCTTATTGATAGTGGTTGATATATAGATTATCAAGTTAATAAGGAAAGTCTGGTCAGGTTTGTCATGCTTAATATTATTTTTTAAAATTAGACTTGACCCATTACAAGCAATTACTTAAAGTACCCATCTTATTTTTACACAAGAAAACGGGTTGTCCCGTTCAAAAATGAGCGCAATCAAACCACCACAAATCACTGTATTCGACAGCAAGCCAACCGATGCTTATTTCTTTCGGTACTTGCGTGTTCTCGACCTTTTCATGCGAAGCAGGCATGGATGCCATTACTTAATTGAACAACAGGGCATTCGTATTCATTATCCGATGGAGCAAAAGCTGCTGCGGCCAACCACCTATTCGTCAGGTCATCCTAAAGAAGTTTTTGATGTTGCCAAAGCGCAACTGGATTTATTTCCTGAAAATTGGCCGATTGTCTGTGCTCCGGTTCTTGCGTGGCGGCATGATGAAACACCACTGGCCGACTTTTGTTCAAAGGTACCGAAGTGCGAGCAAAAGCCTTGATTGCGCCGTTAGCCGTACTACGCTGAATCGCCCACTTCCTGCTGGCGATTGGTTGCAAACCTGAAGGTAAAGGCGAAGCTAGGATTAAAGTGGCTGGTTCATACTTCCTGCGCTGACGCGTCGCGAGATGAGTCGTCCATTTGTCAGGCTGGCGGCTGGATTGACAGCATGGAAATGTTGAACGTATCGTTCACGACCGCGAAAGTGAATGCTGCGGTTTTATGGCGACTCTCTCTGCAAAGCGTCAGAATATTTCCGGTGCGATGGTAACCGACAAAGTTGCGAGCCTTAAAAGAGAGCAGGTGCAACTGAAATCATCAGCGCGGATTGCGGCTGCATGATGAATATCGGCGGCAAAATTGCCAAAAGATGAACCCACATACCACGTCCGAAACATATTGCGTCTTTCCTGTTGGAAACGTGCCGAGGTAAAGCATGAGCGCGCGCGAAAATATTTTAGCGAAAGTGCGAGCCGATGCCTTGCCGATTGGAAGAGCCGCCTGTTTTCGATTATTACCGTGAAATGGGTGTTTCTTGGGCAAACGATGTCGAACGCTTATGAAACATTGAGCATGCCCGCCATGCGTGCCGTCAAAACGAAAATCTATTAGTTGCCACTAAAACCAACTGTGCCGCGTTATTTTGCTTTTAGCGAGCCGAAGGCAAAGGCTTGAAAACATTCTGCTTCCATTGACGGAGACATGGTCCGGCTGGCTCGTGCGGCTTACGATCGTCTATTGAACCGCGCGGTTTTGAGCGATCGACGACTGGAAAAATGAATTTTGCCGATATTGAGGCTGGATTTAGCGCTCTTAAATGCGGTATTGCCGTACTCGTACATGATTATGCTGGGTCGAGCCCCGTCGAGCCGCGCGCGCAGCCTGAGTTTGGTTCCCGCTCTGTGCATTTCTGCTGCTTTGACACCAGCAAAATGTACAGCGAATTCCCATAATGCTGTTGTGAGGCGACTGGTAGAAAAGGCATGCCTACCAACGTGTGTTATTTTGATTTCCGGCCCGTCTAAGACCGCCGATATTCACTGACTTTGGCCTATGCAGTGCACACGGCCCACGCGATTTAGTGGTTTTGGCCGTTCTGCCTGATCATATTTCTGCCGATTTGGAGGAAAAGCATGAGTTCCCAAACCATTGAAAATTCCATATAGGCCGGAAACGTTTCAGCAAAACGCTGCGATTTCTCTGCAAGACAAAGCCTTTGCGTAAAGCTTGCGCACAGCGATGGATATGCGGAGTGACCAAGCGCAAAGCCGTTTTGACAGATGAAGAAAGAGCTGCAAAGCCTGCGGATTTGTGCCAGAGCACGTCCGTCAAGCGTTCTTTTGTCCGAAATTGCCCGCCATTGTTGAGACAAGATTGGAGAAAACCCGACCGATTGGGCGTTAAAGTCCACTGGCGCGACCGCCGCCGAAGCCTCGCCAAATCATTCACAACATCATTACCGATCGTAGCGGCAGGCTGATGGCAGAAAGCAGCAAATCTATGGTCGCGAAGAGATTGGGCTGAACCATTATCTGCAAAGACCGGGGCATCAAAGCGGTTGAGAGCGACTTGGGCGAGGGATTTATCGCACCAAATGGGCTTTAGGCGAAACCAACCCATATCGTGATACTGCACATTCACAAGACCAAAGAGCAGGTGAGTGAGCTCCATCGTACTCGGCACGCCGTTAACCTGACGACGGGACCAACTGTCGCTGCGGCGTCAAAGCACTGCGCGATATTTCAGCACTGCCGACGTCGGTTTTGGGCAGTGTGAACTTTGCCGTTGCTGGAAACAGGCACTTTGTGTCTGGTTGACGAGCACCACGTTTTGCGAGTACCACGCTACTGCCTGTGCACATCGCGTACGGTATTGAAAAGTGGTTGCAGAAACCTGCGGATGTACCGCCTTTGTGCAGCCTACGTTGCCGCGCTCCGCCATTGGTCAGAACATTACCACTTATTTCAATATGATTCTACCGGACCCTCAGCCGCAGCGACGAACTAGACGGTCCTCAAGAAAATGCACTGGTACTGCTTGATAACGGCCGTGTAGCTGGCGTGGCGTACGAAGATCAAATGCGCCGTGCTCGTACAATGTATCCGCTGCGGTGCGGTGTGAACGACCCGTACCGGTTTTGACACCCGTATCGGTGGCGCGGCTTACGGCACGACTTATCCGGTCCGATTGGCGAGATTATCTTCCGCATTTGTTGACTGGTTTGACGCGACACGCGATCTGCCGACTGGCAGGTGTACCATGTGCGGCGCCTGTGTCGGTTTGCCCGGTACGCATGCCGATTACCGGTCAAATGCAACGTCTGCGCGTTGAAGCTTCAACGTTCGCCAACAGAAGCCGTTCCTCATCTATCCGTGGTCAAGGCTCGCATACCTTCGGTGAGAGCAAATAGCGTGGCGTACGTTTTAACGGTATTTTCCAGCGGCAGTAAAGGCTTATCGAGCATTCGGTTGCTTGCTACCAAATTCCGTGCATTGACGCCAAGCAAGCAGTGCAGCTGGACCAATAAACCCATGTTTCCGATGAAACCTGCCAAGCAAAGCATTGCACATGAGATGATGGCAGAAAGAAAACATCAGCGAGAAAGTCATTAAGACTTTGAAAATAAAACCGGGGAATAAAGGCCTCCAGGTTTGGCTTTTATTGAAACTACTGCTGGTGTAGCATCGCTATTTGTAAAGGCATTTGATTTGATTATTGTATTTGTATTCTGACTAGGTGCGCCGTCTGAAAGATTTTCAGACGGCCTTTGTCACAGCCAAAGTTTTTGTCTCAGGTCCTGAGGCACGTACTTTTCTACGTACTTCGTTATTGGTTTCTCTCACCAAACTCATCCATGCCAAGCTTTCACCGAGGGATGTGTTTTGCCATTTCGATGACGATGTAGTCTACGCAGGCATATTGTCGCCGTCGGCGTAGCGGCTCAAGCCTTTGCAGGCAGGCTGGGCAGGAGGGTGCATTTTGACAGGTTCTGCCTGCAGACTCTTTGAGGTTTTTCTCAATTTCCTCTTGTTTGCGGAACTTGACCCTGAGTGGCAATGTCCGGCCGTTTAACGGCAAACTGACCGACTCAGCCGCAGCGGTCGCTTAAAGACGACTTTCTGTCCCATCAGGCTGCTGGGTCATTTGGGTGGCGTTCATGGTTTTTGATTGGGGTATGGCAAGGGTCGGTGAGGTATTGCTCTTTTCACGCCGTTTAGTTGCACCTTTTCAAGCAGATATTCGTGATGTCGATGATACGGCGCCTGGGAAGATTTCAAAACGGTATTTTTCCAGTTGGTCGTAGCGGTGCCGCAACCGACGACGAGTTTTAATGTCGAGGTAGTTGAGGGTGTTTGCCATACGGTGGAAAGCCACGCGGTTGTTGGTGCTCATTTCTTCGGCTTTTAGCCTTATTGCTCGCCAGCGTCTTGCGGATAGCGCAACACATAGCCGGGTGCAGGATTGGTTTGTACACCGACATGCCAAAGCATGGCTTGAACGGCAAGTCCGATTTGGCTGAACAGACGCTCGGAGCCGCAACCTGGGGAAGTAGAACACGGCTTCGCATCTTCCGGAGGCTGGATTGCGGATGATAGGAATACTTGTCGTCTTCTATACCCAGCATGGAGCGTGAGTTTTAGCAGGCACGCTTTTCGGCAAAGGACGGTTGATGAAGTGGATAACCTGTTCTTTGATTGAGGCGGTACCGACGGTAGCTTTTCGGTTCGGCTTTTGCTTTTTCGTGCCGATTGGAAGCTGTCGCCGATTTTGTAGGCAAGTTTTGCGCAGGAAGCTATGTCGTATCATGGCGGCGCGAAGGCTTTGATGGTTTTTCGGCGGGTAGGTGGCGTCAAAATGCCATGTCCCATTGAAAGCCGTAGGCGCAGCGTTTGTGGCCGGAATCGGCAAGGTAGTTGCGGGATTTGCCGCGGTAACGTCGCCGAAGTCGATGCTGACAGGGCAAGGTTTAACGCAGCGGTGGCACACGGTGCAGTGGTCGCCGATGTCCATCAGTTCTTCAAAATGTTTGACGGAAACGCCGCGACGGGTTTGTTCTTATAAGAAGGCTTCGGTCAACAAGCCTACGCCGAGGATTTTGTTGCGGGGGCTGTACAGCAGGTTGGCGCGCGGAACTGGGTGGAGCAGACGGGTTTTGCATTTGCCGCAACGCAGGCAGTCTTGACGAATCGGCGATGGTGCCGAGGTCTGATTTTTCCATAATCAGCGATTCCGCACCCAAAAGCTCGAAGGACGGCGTATAGGCGTTGCGTAGGTCTGAGCCTCTCATCAGTTTGTGACGGTTGAAGGTGTGTTTCGGATCGACTTGGTTTTTGTAGTTCCAAAACGGTTGCAAATCTTCATCGGTCAAAAATTCGAGCTTGCACGCCGATGCCGTGTTCGCCGGAAATTACGCCGCCGAGCGAACGGGCGATTTTCATGATGCGCTCGACCGAACGATAGGCCGTCTGAAGCATCTCGGCATCGTCTGAGTTAACCGGAATGTTGGTGTGGACGTTACCGTCGCGTACGGTCGTCTGCAGGGCGACGAAGACGCTGCGTACGGCTTTTGGCGTGGATTTGCCCAAGCCTTGGATAATTTTGGTGTCGGTTTTGCTCGCTGAAGATTTCTGAAAGCGGCTTCATTACGTCTGCTTTGACAGACACGCGCAGGCGGGAAAATCGCGGAAGGCAATAAAGCGCTTTCATTGTTCTTGGCTTCGGGCGCGGCGGGACGGCTCGCGCCGTAGCGGGTTTTGCAGTCGGCAAGAGGCGTATCGAGATTGCGAGCAACCATTTCCCAACGCGCTTTGACAGCGGAAACGTGGGAAGGGCGTGTTTGCGCGTTCGCCCAAAGGGTTCGGCGGTCGGCAGGTCGTGCCCATTTTGTCGATGGGGAGTTTGCCGGATAGATATTGTTCCAAAGCGGCACTAGAGTTTGAGTTTGTTTTTGATGGAAAGTTCAATGTTGATGCGTTCGATGCCGTCTGAATACTCACCGAGTCTTTCGAGGGATTACTACGTCTTCGTTGATTTTAAAGGCATGGTGTGTTTGGCGATGGCAGATGGCGGTGTGGTCAAAGCTTGAAGGTTTTACGGGCTTCGGGAGATATAGCGATAAAGCCTTCGCCGTCGCGGGCGCGGGCAAGTTCGCAGATGCTCGCGGCTGTCTCTCGGCGCTTGCTTGTCGTCTGAAACCGACTCTGCCAGCAAGACTCATTTTCGGCTTACTTTGCCTGCGCTTTGCGTGCATAGCCGACGGCGCGGACGTAACGCCAATCTAAATGTTCCAAACCTACCAGTCGTACGCTTTCATGGGTGGCAGGAAATCGCGGATTTCGACAATGGACGGGGTACGGTAGCGACCGTACTGAAAACTCCCATACACACGGTGCGCGTGTATTTCGGCATTTTATGCAAACACGAAGGCGACGCGATGATACCGTCCGTGCCTTCTTTTCTGCACCGCCGGGCAGGCCGCTCAAGAATTTATCGGTAGCGTCTTTTGCCCAAAACCGACTTTGCGGAATTTGTGACCGAATTCAAACGTTTGGTATTGACGATAATGCGGCAATGCGAACCAGCGTATGTACGTCAAACACGGCGGTTTCTTCATCGTGATTTTGCCGAGTTGTGGCGCACGCGCTCGATACGCAACCATTCGCCTTGAGGGTTGACCATGTTCCAGAGAGCGAGGTTATCCAAGGCTAGCCCCCAAAGTACGGCTTTTTGCCATGCATTCATCGCCATTACCGCCACGCAAGACGCATCGGCGGAAGTCGGATCAACGGCGAACACCAAACCTGCCTGATGCGCGGCTTTCTTCCACTCGGCGGGTTACTACGCCTGCGCCGCAATGGATAATCGGATGTCTGCCGTCCAAGCCCTGCCAGCTCAACGTATTCGACGCGCGATGCTTGTCAAGTTTTTCGGTATTGATGACCGCGCTGTTTGCGTCGAAGGTACTGCGCCACGGTATAACCCGTACCGCCGCCACGCGGATAATAACCAAGTCCAACTCGATTAAGGCGCGCACCAAAAGGCGCAATTTCTGCCTCGGTATCAGGATTGACGACGACAACGGATACCCACGCGCCAGTCGGTTGCATCGGTAACGTGCAGTTACCCGCGCCAGCCGTCAAACATGATGTTGTGCGGCTTGGTGATTTTATAGCGTTCCAAAATCTGACTGGCGTGGCTGGTTTTCATCAAAACCGCTATCAGAAACGCTCGACTCGCTTTTTCTGCTCGCGGCAACCAAGACATCCACTTGCCGATTATCGTCGCGGCGTTTGCAGATTTCATTAAGCGGTGGCGCATTTCGCGTACCAACGCGGCGCGGCGTTTTGGGTGCTCCAGCAAGTCATCGACCAGATACGGATTGCGCACGACCACCCAAATATCGCTCTCACTTCAAAACAGCATTCGTGCCGAACGTCCTGTTTTGCGTTGACCGCGCAGGTCTTGCAGGATTTGCCACGCTTCGTTGCCCAACGGTCGGATGACGATTTCGCGGTCGGTATAGAAGTATAGTTATAGGGAATTTCTCGAATACGCTGAGGGGCGGTAGTCGTGGTCATGGTCGTGTTCCGTTGATGGATGTATGTTTATATTAAGGCCGTCTGAAAAATGCAATTTCTTCTTGATGGCGTAAAAGTGTTAATGTAGTGTAATTTTCGATATTTTTCAACGGAAAAGACAATAAACATTTCAATGGGAATGATTTGCAACTTCGGTAATATTGTTTACAATCTTGTTGTGTAAATGGTTTTCAGACGGCCTGAGAGATTTTTGATCGCTTGAGTTTTTCTGCAAAACCGTTATAATCGTTCCTCTTCTATGGCGGGTCTCCCCGCATGGGTAATTCGGAACACCGGGTCAGGGCGAAAGCCAGCGCACTCTGATGAGCCAGTGCCCGGGGGTTCGGCTCACCTATTTCAAAATGCGGAGATGGTTAAGTTCCGCATTTTTCATTATATAAAGCGTAACAAAAGGCCGTCTGAAACCTTTATTTTCAGACGGCCTTTGAACATTATCGACCAGCTATTTATGCTTCTTCTGATTTTGTATTGGAAACACGGTTCGAGAATAATCGCTAATACGGCGCACAAACTATAGATAGCTGAGCTCAGTACTCTTTGATAATCATGCCGCCGATACCGGTCGTCAATACGGAGCCGACGATAACCAGATTTTTCGGCTGCATCAAAATCGACTTTTGCATCAATCAATGTTTGATACCGAAGCGATTATTGCCGCAACAGCGAGAACATAATACCGCCGCAATGATGGGAATCGAAGCCAAAACGCGTTGAACTTACCGAAAAAGCGCCATGAAAATCGCAAAAATTGCCGCCCAGAGTCATGATGACGGGGTTGCTGTGGTAATCATCACGCGTAGGTTACTGCCGTAAGTGGTACTGGGAGGGCTATCGATCAAAGTAAAGACGCATACGCAAGCCGTCGTAAGCGAGGGTTTATCCCAGCCCGGGTCTTTGGTGTAGTTTTGATGCATATACCGATGGCCCATAATGCCGCCGATGTGTTCGATGGCCGGGGACGTGGCGACGGGACGCATAAACAGGGCGACTGCCAGTTGACTTGAGGCGTTTCCAAAATGAGGGACGGCCAAGAGCGTTGATGATGGTGCAGGCATCGACCAAGCCCGCGATCAAAACACACTGCCGGGCCACGCCGATCAGATCGGAATCAGCTTCATCATTTTCTTGCCAGACAGAAACGATGACGGTTACCGCAAAGTGGCCGGATAGAATCAGCGAATCGATGCAGTCGATGACCCGCTGCCTGATTGACCCATGGCGCCGCGTGGTGCGGCGTACGGACAAAGCCGATTACCATAATCACCGGGCCGATGACCACGGGCTGGAACTATGTTAGCGCATCCAGACCACGCCATCGATCAATGCGCACAAACGTGCATGATGGTAGCGCAAACAGACCGAACATGGTGAAGGCGGGCCCCATTTCGCCAATGGAGTAGATAATCGGTGCAATAAAGGCAAAAGAAGCCGGAAAATCGGCACTTTTACGTGGTAACCAATTGGAACAACAGTGCCCAAGCCTGCGCCCAATAATGCAAAGCGGGTTCAGTCCCGTCAGAAGCAAGCACAAGCACCATGGCACCAGATGCGACAAACAAAATCTGCGCACTGAGCTACCGCCGTTTAAGCTGGTTCATAAAAGCTCGAAGAAAATTCAAACGGCGCAGATATACGGTTGATCCTGGTCGTGAACATTTATTTACAAAGGCCGTCTGAACAAAATGTAATGAATACACCTGTTCAGACGGCCTTGTATCACAGCGAATGGTTAATAACTTATCAAATCGATTAGAAATTTTTTGTATCGCGTGTTTCGCGCCAAACCAAATAATCGCGCAGGGCAGCATGGGCGGATTGATGCAGGCGGACAGATGACGTTTATTGTCTTCATCATCGCTGTCGATATGGTATCGTTTTGGATCGAAAGCGCACCTGTCGCATGACAGTTGCGCCAAAGCTTGTTCCTGTACGACATCAAATTCAAATTTTCCAAAAATCTCATTCAATAGGCGGATTTCGCCGTCGCTGAAAGATTCGCTGTGTTTGACAATGAGTCGTTGATAATCTTCATTGCTGATCATAGTAAATCGGTCTGGATGGTCATGATTTTTATTGTTGAAATAAGATGGTCAAGATGCAGATTATAGCGGATATTGTGTCAGCTGTTTCAAAAGCATATACCGTCAATGGCCTCCTATCTGCCTGATACGCTTTTTGCGTGGTGTAATTTGTAAACGCAGGCATGATCGATCATTCGGCAATTCAATGGGCTTTTCCCTTGTGCGCGGCACTCGGCAGCGATTTGCCTGCATCTACTTGGTTAGCGACCTCCAGTAAGGCTAGCCAGTGTTCGCGTTGCCGGATAGGGGTATCTTCAAGTTCAGACGGCCTTGTTTGTGCGAGCTACGCAGACGTTTTAAGGCCGGGTCTGAAAACGTTCGGGGCACGGAAAGCGTCGGTTTTTCAAAACATTCAAAATGGTTTTTGCTTTTGAACTGTCCGACTTGATGGAGCATGATGTGCCAACAGCAGACAAGTTCGCAAGCTCGGCGCAGTGTTTGGGCGCGCGCAGGCGTTGATTGACTTCGCGGACGGGTTCGACGCCGTTGATGTCGTGTCCGTAATTACTTCGGCAGGATATCGGTAGGGTGTTTTTGCCTTGCCCAAGTCGCGTAATAAGGCGGCGACAGCGTTCAGCGAGGACAGATTCATCTCGGCTGCCCGTTGCCAACCATCAGCGTATGGATACCGCTGTCGATTTCGGGATGATAGTCGGCGTTGCGGTACGCCGAAAAGGGCGCAAGCTCGGGCAGCAAAGACTTGAGGTGCGCCGCATTCGCGCAAAACTTCAATCATTTTGCGCGGGTTTTCTCCATTAAACCTTGGCCAGTTCGCCAGGGCGTTCGGTAATCAAAGGCATCCGCTTCGCCATTTTCACCATTTTCCGCATCAGCGACATGGTTTCATCGGCAATTTGAAAAACCACAACGCGCGAGCAAAACGGGCAATACGCAAAAATCCGCACGGGGTCTTCGGCAAAGGCAGGCGAAACGTGGCGCAGGATGCTAAACCGCCAGGTCTTGTTGTCGCCAAAGGGATCGATGATCATGCCGTCTGAATCCTGAGCCATGGCATTGATGGTCAGGTCGCAGACATCAGGTCTTGTTCCAGCGTAACGTCTTTATCGGCATGAAAACTGAATCCGGCATAGCCTTTGGCGGTTTTGCGCTCGGTACGGGCGAGGGCGTATTCTTCATGGCTGTCTGGATGGAGAGAAAGCGGAAAATCGCTGCCGACAGGTTGATAGCCTTGAGCCAACATGGTTTGCGCATCTGCACCGACGACTGCAATCGCGGTCTTTGACGGGCAGGCCTAAAGATGGTCGCGGACGGCGCCGCCAAACAAGATAGGTTTGGATGGTTTGTGTATTCACATAAAAATCGAACGGTATAAAAAGGCCGTCTGAAAAGCCGTATTGAGTTTTCAGACGACCTGATCAGAATGCTATTATGACGCTTTAGGCTTGTTGCTGTCGATAATCTTTTCAGTCCGGTGGCGGCAACAAACCATATCGTTATGCACATATCCTTATAATAAGCCCATTCAAATACGGAGCAGCAAATAATGCAAACTTGGCACGAGGCGATTGGTGCGGAAAAAGAAAAGGCGTATTTTCAAACGATTTTGGAGAAGGTGCGCCGTGAAAGGCGAGGCGGGGATAACCGTTTATCCGCCTGAGCGTGATGTATTCAATGCTGCTGGACGACTGAATTGGAAATGTAAAAGTAGTGATTTTGGGGGCAAGACCCGTATCACGGCGCGGGGCAGGCGCATGGTTTGGCGTTCCGTCCAGCCTGAAGTGCGGTGCCGCCGTCGCTGGTCAATATTTATAAAGAGCTGGCGACGGATATTGAGGTTTCAGATTCCGCAACACGGCTATTTGCGGCATTGGGCGGAACAGGGCGTGTTGCTGTTGAACACGGTGTTGACTGTCCGTGCATGGCGGTGCGCATTCTCATGCGACCTTCGGTTGGGAGGCATTTACCGACGAAGTCATCCGACAATTGGATAAGGAGCGCGAGCATTTGGCTCTTTATGCGCGCGCGACGTGCGCAGAAGAGAAGGCGTTTATCGACCGCAACCGTCATTTGAATTGCTGACCGCGCATCCTTCGCCCTTGTCGGCATATCGCGCTGGTCGCAAAACGTTTTTCGCAGGCAAACGCTTATTTGCAGGCAAATGGTTTAGGAGCCGATTGATTGGCAGGGTTTAACTGGCGAAAGGCGTCTGAAAAGCAGATTTGAACGGCCTTATGATGGTCTCAAATCGAATATTCAATCAGCTCGTTTTGAGAAAAGACATAAACCTGTTTCGGAATCAGATTTAATTCTTTGCCTTCGGCGATTTGGTATCGCGCGGCATCGCCGCCTGCCAGCGTGATATGCACGTCTTGTTTGTCGTGTTTCAGCAGAATATGCGTCAATGCCCCGACGGCGTGATCGATTTTGGCACGAATCATCGGCGTTTCGTTTTTCGGCGACAAGCGCCATTCGTGCGGGCGGATATAGCCGATGGCGGTTTTGTTCCTGCCATTTGTATTGTGCGTCCAATTTCATTCGAAACCGTGTAATGCCAAATGCCTTTTCGATGCGTCTCAAATGCATCGGTTTTCGCCGAGGAACTCGCAGCAAAGGCGTTTTCTGGTTTGCGGTGAAATATGCCGGCGCTATGTCGTTTGTTTGTTCGATTTGGCCGTGGTTCGTGACGACGATTTCATCGAAACTTCGAGGGGCTTCTTCTTGGTCGTGCGTCACCAGAATGCTGGATTTACGCCTGGGTTGTGATGAATGTCGCGCACCCAGGGTACGCAATCTTTGCGCACTTTGCATCCAGCGCACCGAAGGTTCGTCCAAGAGCAGGAGTTTGGGTTCGACCGCAAGGGCGCGGGCGAGCGATGCGTTGGCGTTGGCCGCCGGAGAGCTGGTGCGGATAGGAGATGGCGAGGTGGGAGAGCCGCACGAGTTTGAGCAATTCTTCGACTGGCGCGGTTTGTTCTTTGGACGAGCGTTCGGACTTGGGGCAATGGTCGAAACCGAAGGCGACGTTGTCAAATACGTTCATGTGGCGGAAGAGGGCATAGTGTTGGAACACGAAGCCTCACTTGCGCTCGCGCACATGCTTTGGCGGTTACGTCTTGCCCGTCAAGAGGATATTGCCGCCGTCGGCGTTTTCCAGTCCGGCGATACTGCGCAGGAGCGTGGTTTTGCCGCCATGACCAGGGCCGAGCAGGAAACGAGGTTTCGTACGGTGGGGACGTTGAGGTTGATGTTTTTCAGCGCGTGGAACGCTCAAGTGTTGTTTAGATTTTGAATCAGTGATGCTCATGCGTGCGCATTCCTTTCGGCTGACGGCGAGTTTTATCTTGTAATTTTGTGGATGATGTTTTCGCACCAGCAAGGTGGCTAGAGCTAAAAAGGTGCCAGCCACTACGCCGGAGGGAAATAAGCGAAGTGGTATATGATTGTTGAAGATTTCAACCAAAAGCGGGATGGTGTTGGTTTCGCCCGCGTATGTGTCCCGATACCACGCTGACGGCGCCGAACTCGCCCATCCGCGCGGCGTTGGTGAATGATGCCGTGAGCGCCGCCCATCGATGTTGGGCAGGGTAACGCGCCAAAACATCGCCAGCCGCTTGCGCCGAGTATCAGCGCGGCGTTCTTCGCTGTCGCCCTGCGCCTGCATTAAAGGGATAATTTCGCGCGCGACAAAGGGGAGTAACAAACAGCGTCGCCAAAATAATGCCGGGGATGGCGAAGATAATCTGCATGCGTTGCGCTTCCAGCCAGGCGCCCAATCCGTGTGCGCGCCGAACAATAAGACAGACATCAAATGAGCCATGACGGGCGATACGGAAAACGGCAAATCGAAGGCAGGGTGGTCAGCAACTGCTTGCCGCGAAAGTCAAAACGGGTCAGCGACCACGCCATCACGACGCCCAATACGGCATTGACGGGAACGACAATTAGCGCGGTAATCAGTGTTAATTTAATAGGCAGACCATGCTTCAGGGATCGGTCAGGGATTGCAGGTACAAAATCCCCAACCGCCTTTTAAGGCCTCGTGGAAATCGGCAACCAAAGGCGACCAGCATCGCAGAGGAGCCCAAAGGCGGTAGCGGTCAGCAATACGCGTGACCAACGCAGTTCGCTCAGGTTTGGATTGGTAGAATGGGTTTTCATGTTAGTGAAGTCTCTATTTATTCTTGCATCCGTTTGGTCGATCGAAAATGTTTGCTGATGTTTCCAGACGGCCTGTTGTTTGTTAAACCGCTCTGGCGCAGCGGCTCAAAGTCCATTGCATGATGTTTAAAATCAGCAGGATGACAAAACGGTGAAATCATCAGCATAAACAGAGCAACGGCTGATGCGCCCTGAGCATCGTATTGCTCCAGTTCTGTAGGTAATAATCTGACGGGTTTCAGACACCATCGGATATGTGCCGCGATAAAAATGACCGATATGATTCGCGTAGGTAGAGGCGGGCAAACATCTATGCCTGCGCGCGGTCAGCAGGGCGGTGTGATTTCTGGCAAGAGGACGCGGCGGAACGTAGTCCAACGGCTTGCGCCTAAAGTTGCCGCCGCTTCTTCATATTCCCCCGACAATTCTTCATCTCGGCTGCGCAGGCGCGGACGATAAAGGCAGGCTGACGACAATCAGCGCAATCCAAATGCCACAGGCGTAAAGGCGATTTTGATACCCAAAAGGCTCGGAAAAACGGCCTATCCAGCCATTGGGCGCATACAGGGTCGCCAGCGCAATGCCTGTTACCGCCGTCGCAGCGGGCAAACCGACAAATCGACCAAAGCGTTTACCAACCCTTTGCCCGGAAATTTCGTAGCGCACCAATACCCAAGCGACCAACGTGCCGGAACACGATATTGGTCAACATCGCATAAAACGACGTCCGCAAACTCAGCCAGACGGCCGCCAAGACGATGGGTTCGGTAATCGTGTTCCAAAATCCGCTCCAGCCGATTTCCGCCGCTTTGGCCGCCATCATTGCAAACGGCAAAACCACCAAAAGCGACAGGCACAAAACCGTCAAACCCAGACTGAGCTTGAAACCCGGCAATACAGAGGGTGTTTTTGAGTAACAACGCATGGCAACCGTCAGAATTTAATACACGCTTACTTTTAACAAGGCCGTCTGAAAACGGGAAAGAATGCTTTGTTTGGTATAAAGACGATTTGTTATATTGAAAAGATGAAAAGGCCGTCTGAACATCAAATTTCAGACGGCCTTGCTAGTGTAGTAAGGATCATATAAGCAACAGGATCTTGAGATGCGGCTGGCTGTTGCGCCGCATCATAGTTTTCCTGAGCCGAGCGGACGGCTTTTTCCAAACCGTTGATCCGTTCGAGATAGCGGGCATAGTTGCGTTCATTGCCAACGCGCTTTTTGCCTTCTTCCAAATTTTTCTTGGCAGTATCTAAAGCACGCTTTAGCGCGCACGACATCAGCCGGATTGACCGGGGCGACGGCTTCTTCCGCCTGCTCGGCTTTTGCTTAGCGAAGTCGGCGTTGCCGGTGTTGAGACAGGCGCGAAGTATACTGGGACGGTTTTGCCGATATTGCTGGCTTTTTGCGGTTTTCGCCGGCATGGGTATAGACTTCGTGGTAAAGCCGTCAGTACATTCAAAAATGGGCGCGGCGGAGAGCCGCAGTTGTCAATGCGAGCAGTGATGTGCTGATCCAAATTTTGTTCATATTTTTCCTGTAAAAACCATTTCCACCAAACAAGCAAAAGTCGCAATCGCGATGATGTTGGCGAAGAGGGATGGGTTCCACTGTCTGGGTGCGCGCCGCAATTCGGCGCCAGAGCGCTGCAGCAGGATATAGAAAACGGGCTGAGCAGCATGGAGGCGCATATACCAAAATAATCACGGCGTAATAGATTTTGTGCGTTTCCATATCGTTTCTCCGTTTCCAGACGGCCTGAAATGCTGACTACAACACATTTTGCGTGAAGCGCTGTCTGTTTTCATCTTGCATCGAAATTGGGCACATTTGCCATGGCCTCAATCCTGGGTCTGAAATAATACGCTACATCGCGTCCGATTATAACATTCTATACAGGTTTTACGAATAAGTGATTTCTACCAACGGCATCACCATGCAGTTCGGCGCAAAAGCCGCTGTTTGAAAAGCAGTATCCGTCAAATTCGGCGAAGCAGCCGTTACGGCTGATCGGCGCCAACAGCTCAGGCAAGATCCACCTTCGCTGAAAATCCTCGGCGTAGTTGGAACAAACAAGCGAGTAGCGATTGAAAACGGCGTGCGTTTTGGGTAAGTACGCCAAGACCAGTTTGCCCTATGAAAGACGGCGCGTGTGCTGGACGTGGTGTGATGGGCCACCGAAATGTGGGCGGCAATGACCGAGCGTGATGCGATTTACGCCAACCGAAGCCACCGAATGACTACATGAGCTGCCGAACTGGAAGATAGGTTCGCCGAATACGACAGCTACACCGCCCGAAGCGCGCGCTGCCAGGTGTTGAGCAACTGGGCATTTCCGGTGCACAATGCGACCAGCGAAGTTGCCCCGGGCTTCAAACTGCGCGTATTGCTGGCGCAAGCCTGATTCTCCAAACCAGATGTGCTCTTGGACGAACCGACCAATAACGGACATTATACCATCCGCTGGTTGGAAGGCGTGTTGAACCAGTACGACTCCACCACTGATCATCATCTCGCACGACCGTCGCTTTTTGAGACGAAAGTCTGCACCCACATGGCGGATTTGGACTACAACACCATCACCATCTATCCGGGCAACTACGACGACTACGTACTCGCTTCTGCCCAGTCGCGTGAGAGCGCACCCTGAAAGACAACGCCAAAGCCAAAAGAGGAAACTGCAAGAGCTGCAAGAGTTTGTTGCCGCTTCTCTGCCAACAAATCCAAAGCCGTCAGGCAACCAGCCGTCTGAAGCAGGCAGACAAAAATCAAATCCGGAGATGGTCGAAGTCAAACCTTCTCCCGTCAAAACACCGTATATCCGTTTTGAAGCCGACGAAAAAGCCAAGTTGCACCGTCAGGGCAGTGGAAGTTGAAAAACTGGCCAAACGTTTTGAAGCAGTTGTTTAAAACACAGACTTCATCGCGGAAGCAGGCCAACGCCTTGCCATTATCGGCGAACGGCGCAGGTAAATCTACCTTGCTGAAACTGCTGGTAGCGCACGCCCCCGAATATTCAGACGGCCTGCTGCCGGACGAAGGCACCATCAAATGGGCGGAAAAAGCCGAGTGTCGGCTACATCCGCAAGACCATGAAAAACGACTTCGACGTCGATATGGACCTGAGCGAATGGATGCGCCAATGGGGTCCAGGAAGGCGATGACGAACAAGTCATCCACGCGGCACTTTGGGCCGCTTGCTCTTCGGCGACAACGATGTCGTGAAAAAGTGAAAGGTTCTCTCGGTGGCGAAAAAGGCCGTATGCTACGGCAAACTGTTGCTATTGAAACCCAATGTCTTGGTCATGGATGAACCGACCAACCACATGGACATGGAAAGCATCGAATCCTTGAACATGTGCGCTGGAAAAATACAACGACACGCTGATTTTCGTATCGCATGACCGTCAGTTTGTATCTTCGCTGGCTACCCAAATCATCGAATTGGATGGCAAAGGCGGATATGAAAGCACTACTTGGGCTGATTACGAAAGCTATCTGGAAAAAAAGGCTTGGTTTAAGCTCATACTGATAAGCTATTAAGGTATTGAAATGCCGTCTGAAAACCGTTGTGTTTTTCAGACGGCATTACAAACAGTTTCATATTATCAATCACTGAAACTGCTAAGATTAAAATGGATAAATTTCTTGTTAGGAATTTTTAGTAAAAGCCATAAAACGAGATATACAAAAGGCCGTTTGAAATATTTCAGACGACCTTGTTATATATTTCATAGCAAAGGATTAACTGAATAAACCTTTAAACCACAACGCAATCGCGTCCCACATACAGCGCAACCAGCTGCCTTCTTCCACATGCGGTCAGGGGCGACGACGTCTTTTTCGCAATAGTTTACCGTCTTTCCATGACTTTTCAGCTTGCCCAATACTTGGCCTTTTTCAATCAGGGCGAGGACGGGCTGAAAGCGTTCTAAAGATTGGTTTGACGTTTTGCCGAGTATCGTGGAGATGGTAATGTAAACATCGTCCAGAAACCGATATCACCGGCTTTGGTCTGCCTTTAAAGCTTTTGACTTGGAAATCACTTCTCCGCCGTTGTAAAGTTTGGGCGTATCAAATGCCTGCAATGACCAGTTGAGCAGTTGCTGCTTTCGCTGGCCGCGCTTCGGTGGATTCGGCATCGCGGAGATGGAAAACTAATACGCGGTTGTTGCGTTTGCTGGAAGCTTGCAGATAGTGACCTGCGCCTTCGCTATGAGCCGGTTTCAAACCGTCGATACTGCTGTCGCGATAGAGCAGGAGATTGCGGTTGGGCTGCTCGATATTATTGTATTTGAAAAGATTTGTTTGCAAATAAAGGATAATATTTTCGGATAGTCATTGATGAGCGCAACTGCCAGATGCAAGGTCACTAACGGTTTGGCTGTAGCCGTTGGAAAAATACTCGGTCGGGTTGTTGAAGTGGTGTGCTTCATGCCCAAACGTTTGGCTTCTTCATTCATTTGTTTGACAAATTCGTCGATAGAGCCGTTGCCAATGGCTTCGGCAAAGGTAATGTCGGCATCGTTGGCCGACTGGATGGTTGTCCCTTAATCAGGTCGCTGACGCTGACGGGAACTTTGGGATCGAGGAACATGCGCGAGACCTTCGACTTTCCATGCACATTTGAAACTGTCAGCGTCTGATCTGCTTGGAGCGTACCGTTTTCCAGTGCTTTAAAGGCAAGGTAGAGCGGTCATCATTTGCGTCAACGCGGCAGGCTCGATGACGTGTCCGGCATTGTTGGATGCCAAGGTTTGCTTGCTGTGCGGGTCGGTAACGATATGAGCAGTCGCCGCAATTTCCGGCGAGCGTTGTCGGGCTGTTGATGCTGTGCAGCGGCCGCGTTGAGCCTCGCTTTTGTACGGCAGGTGCGGATGCAACCGGGTCAGCAGCAGGGCAGGAGTATTCAGGAGGGCGGCAGAAAATTAAGCTAAGTAGCGTTTTCATCATTATTTGGGTTGAATATGAGTGGACACTGTTTCTGCAGAGTAAACAGTTTGGCATATTAAATAGATATTAAGCGGACGATTATACCGTCTCATTTCAGCTTTGCTAAGATTTTTCTTGCCTTCAGACAGCCTCAGAGTATGGTTTTAACTTTTTCCTCCGGTCGATTTGACCGAATTGCAATTTATTTCGAACACTAAAATACCTGATGAACCATTCCTTCCTCTTTCTGATTATCTAACCCGTATTTTGACCGCTTCCGTTTATGATGTGGCCGTGAAAACGCCTTTGGATTTGGCGCGCAGTTTGTCAGGCCGTCTGAACAATCAGGTTTTGCTCAAACGTGAGATTTGCAGTCGGTGTTTTCGTTCAAAATCCGCGGCGCGTGCGGCAAAATAGCAGACTGCCTAAAGAAAGCGCTTGGATTGTGGCGTGATTGCAGCAAGCGCGAGCAACCATGCGCAGGGTGTGAGCTGTCGGCTCAATATTTGGGTTGTCGCGCGGTGATCGTGATGCCGGAAACTACGCCGAAAATCAAAATTGATGCGGTAAAGAGCCGTGGCGGCGAAAGTGAGTGATGAAAGGCGTTTGTACAGCGGTACCTATGATTATGCGATGGAGTTGGCGAAAAGGAAAAGCGGCCTATATCGCGCCGTTTGATGATCCTGATGTGATTGTGGGTCAGGGAACTGTCGGCATGATCCTCGTCAACACCGCAATATCAATGCGATTTTTGTGCCGATTGGCGGCGGCGGTTTCGGCAGCTGGTGTAGCGGCATTTTATTAAACAGGTTTGTCCTGAAATCAAAGGTCATTGGCGTGCAAACCGATGATTCTTGCTGCTAAACAATCAGTCAGAGGCTGGGGAAATCATTACATTTGAAAGATGTCGGCCTGTTTTCGAACGGCACGGCGGTTAAAGAGTGGTGGGAGAAACCTTCCGTCTGTGTAAAAGAGCTGTTGGACGAAATTATTACGGTCAGCACGGATGTGTTGTGCGGCGCGATTAAAGATATTGTTACGACGATACGCGCAGCATTACCGAACCTGCAGGTGCATTGGCGCTTACCAGCCCTGAAGGCTTATGTTGCGAAAAACAATATCAGGTCAAAATCACGGTTGCCGTCACCAGTGGTGCCAACGAACTTCACCGCCTGCGCCATGTTTCAGACGCGAGTGAGCTGGGCGAGAGCAACGAGGTATTTTGCCGTTACCATTCCTGAAAGAAAAGGCAGCTTCCTCAAAGTTTATCAATGTCTTGGGTGGTCGGATATTACCGAGTTCAACTATCGCTACGGCAACGATAACAATGCTCATATCTTTTGTCGGCTCTGCAAACTGTGGGGTGCGCAAGACTTGCCGTCATCAGCAAACAACTGGCTGACGCAGAGCTTGCCCGGAATATCGATCTGACCAATGACGAAATCGCCGAAAATCCATATCCGTTACATGGTCGGCGGACGTACGGAAAAGTATCGCAGCGAACCTTGGTCAACTGAATTCCCAGAGCGCCCCGGCGCATTGTCCCGCCTTGAACCGACTATCGCGCCGAATGGAATATTACTTTGTTCATTATCGCAATCATGAGTGCCGGACTACGGCGTATTTTGGTCGGTATCGATGTACCTGAAAGCGACAGTAAAGCCTGCCGACTTCTTGGAAAGCTTGGGGTGTGTTTATAAAGAAGAAACCGATAATCCGGCTTCTGAAACTTTCTTGGCTTAGTCGAGTAAGATAAAAGGCCGTCTGGAAATTTTCAGACGGCGCTCATTTTATGTTTCGAGCTGTTCTTACGTACGCAAGTCCCAAACGCCGTGACCCAATCGTTTACCTCAGGCTCAAATTTGGTTTTCAGGACGATAATCGGGCGTAGGGGCGTAATGCGGCCGTGTTTGACATCGAAACTGCTCAAACTCCAGCATTTGCACAGCGTATTCTTCCCAGTCGGTTGCCACTATGGACTGCCGCCGCCGCTTTTGAGTTTTGGGCGGCGAGCTTTTCAGCAAACGGCACTTGTACCAAGCAGCGTTTATTGTGACGCTGTGCCAGGGTCGGGAAGAAAATATGAATGCCGTCTAAAGGAACCGTCTTCAGCATCTTTTCTACTTCCACTGCATCGGCGCATCACGCGGATATTGGAAATGTGTTCTCTCAATCAGCTTCAAAATGTTACCGACGCCGGGCCGTGAGCATCAATCTTCAAAAGTCAGTATCGGGCAGACGTTTGGCAATTTCACTGTCGCGACGCCCATACCGAAACCGATTTCCAAAACTTTGGGATTATCCCGTCCACGCAGTTCAAATCAAAGAGCTTTTGAAATCCCACCAAATTGCGGCCATCGTATCGATCGGCGCGCTGTTGAGTCGCGGTCAGCGCTGGCGCAAGGCGACTGCAGATACTGCGTTTGTGATTCTTCTGGAACGGTATTTTTCCGGGCGTATTTTTCTGAATGTCCAGACATGTTGTTTTAAATCGGTGAAATCAAATAAAAGGCCGTCTGGAAGAATCAGACAACCTGCCATATAAATCGGCGTGATTATAGCGGGCCGACGCTTTTCCGAAACCTTTCAACAACAGGTTTCAGATTCGACGCGGTAAGACCAATAAAGTTTGCTGTACTTTTGTGTTGCACTGCATAAAACCGACTTGGACGCGGCTTTGCAAGTTTAACGCAACAGGTTTTGTGACATGCTTTCGACGGTTGACTCAACTAGAATTTAAATGGCGGGCAATGATTTTGTTGCTGTGTCCGGCAAGATGACTTCGAATTTCCATTTCGCGCAGGGTCAGTTGCTCCAGCAGATGGTCCGGGCAGGGAAGGAAGAAATCAGCGATTGCGCAAAACGGCTGGTCATTTCTGGAGAAAAGACGTTGTCGCCATCGACAGCTTGCGGATGCTTTCTAACAGGAAGTCGGCGTTGATGTTTTCAGCAAAAGCACACAGCTTATGCGCCATTCATTCGGTCAAATCGTCGCTGTCTTCGAAACGGTCAGCATGATGACGGTCAAATTGCAGTTGATACTGAAATTTGAGCCAATGCTTCGAGCCGTTTCTCGCAATGCGGCATATCGAAATCCAGCAAGACTCCATCAGGCGGGCCGTCCAGACCATTTTACTGCCACCGGGCCGTCTGAAAGCTTCGCCGACGACTTCAAAATCAGGCTGGCGGGAGAGCAGGGGCCTTTGATGCCGCTGCGAAATAGGGTGTGGTCGTCAATAAGGGTAATTTTTAATCGTCGCGATGCTGTTCTCGATGACTGCGGCAAAGTCCAGCATAACCGCCGTGCCTTGCCCAATCTGCGATGTAATGGCCAATTCTGCGTTAATCCGTTGGGCCCGTTCACTGCATAATGCCGAAGCCGACATGTTCGCCTGAAGAGTACGGTTTGATAGGTGTTCTTTAGTAAAAGCCTGCGCCGTCGTCACGAATCGTCGTGACAAAATCGCCGTGTTGGCAATTTCGACGCTGACATGTTGCGCACGCGCGTGCTTCCGAATATTGGACGGCTTTCGCAAGATGAATGATCGCAAATACTCATCATAATTCCAGCCCTACCGTCGTCCTGCCATTTTAAATCGCACTGGAATACGGTTTGTCGTTCAAAACGCGCCAGCGGCAGTTTCCTTCCACCGGAAAATCTTTTATTACAGATTTTTGGTGCGGGAAATTCATTAAAAAGTTCGCATGACGTCCTCGTCGCATTCCTGCACGCCGTCTTTGGTAAAGCCGATATTTTTCTTCGGCCTGCTCGCGTTGGTCTGAGGCAAACGCACTTTCCGCATTTGTACCTGCAAATTCAAAAGTTAAAAGCTTGCGCGATGCTGTCATGCAAACCTTGTGCAATCAAGTTACGCTCCTGCAAGACTGCAAGCAGGCGCTCTCTTGTTCCATGCCGGTTGTTGGCGATGATGCCCCAGCTGCTCGCATAAAGTGTGCAGACAGTTTTTCGTCTTGCTCGGCGCGGGCACCATGGCCATCCTGACATGGGCTAGTACGCGGCTGTTCGTACGCGGTAAACGATTGGAAATTACTACGATTTCCCTCTTGAGTTTCACCGACGCACCGCCAAGTCAGAGCGTTTGCGTCTCCTCATCGGAAGATGTACCGTACCGGCTAAGGCGACGCCGGCGAGAATCTGAGTTAAAATTCTTCTGCGGCCTGTTGCGCGTAAAGGTTTGGTTTCTGATTGCGCGGTCTGGTAGAGCGAGGGTCAGATCACGGTTTTGCCGCTGCGCCAAGTCTTGGAGTTGTTGGCAGCAGCCTGTCTAAAGATCCGTATAGCGTTTTGCGGACGGCGGCTCGTTTGGTTGAAACCGCCTTGCCCGGGCAGGCAAAGCCACGGTATCGGGTCTGTCTCGATGTGCACGCCGAAACGACTTTGCATGATGGTTTCTACGCCCATCCGCAGTTTTGCAGCGGCCGGATGATCCCGAATAATGCCGACAATCATCAAGCCGGCACGCCACTAAACAAATCATCAGCATCATGGCCATTTGGGCGAAGCGCGGCCACAAAGTATGTTGCTCGTTGGCGTTTCCATCGCCTGCAAAACATACTGATATTGCCGAGCAAAACAGCGATATCGCCCGATTTGGGTCAGCCGCTCGTGATGTTGCGAAGACGGCTTGATGTTGGATTCCCAATCGTCAACGCATCGTGGATCAGGTGCGTAAAGCCAGCGGCGTTTGTGACGAATCAGCGGATGAATGGCATCGCTTTGCGTCACGATTGGCGGCGTACGCTCAAATTCTTTGATTTGGTGATCAATTTGCGCGCATTGGGCGTGCGGACGCTTGCCGCCTAATGCCAAACGATACACCTGCATTTTCAAAGCTGCCGCCTCTTCAATCGTTGACGCTTTCAAACGCCAAGAGAAGCGTGTAAAGGCGATCGACAAAAGCCGCGTACGACCCGCCTTACGAGTCAGCAGTGGTTTAGGGCGCGAGACAGGCTCAGAGCCGTCCTGAAGATCGGAGAATAAACGCATAAAGCACGCGGGAACTAATCCGATAATCTGACGAAAATATCATTTCTTTCCGTCTACCAGCTAAACAACTGTCTAAAATAATTGTGTGGTGCAATGATAAGAAGCGTTTTAATGTAAAATCGTGTTATGCGATAAAATTCGTCTCAAGTGAATTTAAATCACATAAAGCCGTTTTCAACACGTGACCTTGAAACTATCATTCCGCCGTACAACATCGCGAGCTACACGCACACTCTGCTTCGCAAAGGACTACCGTGAGTGATTTTCGCACTGATATGGTCGGCGGGCAGGAAGCCGGATGCGGAGGTGTCGATAAAGGGGTTGGTGCGGTGGCACAGCAAAGCCTTGATGAACCACGTTATCAGATCCGCCCCGCAAGTCAGTCGCACATCGCCATCAGTGCCAACCGCAACCTCGAAATCTCGCGCAACGGCAAGCGCGCACGTTTCTCGTGCCATGGCTGCCACGGCGCGCATGGCCCGACCTCTAGTACTGTCCTGCCAACGATTTTGACCAGGTGCCACTGCCGATTGAGCGCTCATCGTCTCCTCGCGATATGCCGTCTGCCGAGCTTGGTTTCTCGGTTTGACCATCGCGCGACGCACCGCCGTGATTACCAATGCGTTTTATGTTGGTAGACCTCTGCCAGACGCGACGCGGCGTGATGTTTTATCCGGCCGCCAAAATCCTGCAAGCACACGTGCCATACCTGCTTATTCAGGGGTGCTGCGACATCCGCTTGGCTGAGTCGCGACAACAGCGCCGCGCGGGTTGTCCAGCTTCCCTTATGAGCGAGATTTTATCAGCTACAACGCGAAAGCGATTTGTTGGCCTTTGTAGTTGGGTCGGTGAGGGCTAATGTGTGACGTGAGATATGCTAACTTGAGTGATTATTTAATAATACTCAATAGGTAAATGTCTATCTTGTAGTAGTTCTCTTGAAATTCATCAATCCGTATATGTAAATAAAATATACGTTCTTCGTTAAAATAAACTTTGGCTTTTTCCCTATCGACTGTTGCTTTTAGGTCATTTGGTCGTGCCTAAGTCCAATGTCTTTGAGTATATTTTCTCGCCACGCGTGCAGTAGCAAATCGTCCATCTAGCCCTCAAACGCTAGTGCTTTTAGCACCTTTATCGTTGGCGTCTTTTTGTTTGTACGTGGTGATGTAATCATAATGCGCATTGGATCAGCTTTGCAGTATCGCCCGGATTGCACATCGTGTAAAACACAACTCAGCCGTGCAGTCTTCTTTACAGAAGCGTGAGCAAAGAGTGGTGTGGCTCCTCCAAGTGCTAGCCATTTCTATGCCGCCGATGGTCAGCCATTTTCGAGCAGGCATTCATGGTCTGATCAATTTTTGTCGGTTTCGATTTCGTTGATAGTGCGAACGCAAATCAAACGGCATCATCGCTTCCCGCCACCATTGCCTGAACTTTCTTTTAAACAAATCTCTATAACGAGCCAGCAGTTTATCGTAGTCTCTTGATCGAAATTGAGTGTGGCAGTGATCACGCTGTCGTCTTCCTGTACCACGTCATAGCTTAATTTTTCCCAAGAAAGCCCAAGAGCCGAGCAGCCTTAAGTGCTTCATTGAGCTCGATTGAATAGTTTGACAAACTTTGCGCATGAGGTTGTATCATCGGGTTTTTGAAAAATCTTCTAATCCTGCCCATTTGAAAATATCGGCAATATCGGTAAAACAGACATTCATTTTGTCGATAACCTTATCTAAATTATCGACAAACAGCCCCATTGGGCGGTCGCCCGAATAAAGTTTTACGGCTCGCTCAATATTGCGTTGCATCGTATGCGGCTTTAGCGGTAATAGCGGATTAAACCAAAAGGCTTATCGGTTTTTGTCGCATAAGCGGTTAGTGCGGAAAAACGCCTGAATCAAGTTGGCGTAATCCAAAATTTTGTCTAGATAGAGCGTATTGAGCCATTTGCTGTCAAAGCCTCGTCAGCATCTGATCGACCACAATCAACAAATCCAGCTGCTCGTCGGGCTTGATTCTCTTATATGCATTGATATGCGACAACCTATCCGACAAATCTGTTTTAAATCGGAAATAAGTGGCGTAGCCGAAATTTGTGTGGAACTGGGCGTTGTAATCTTTCAAAATTTCGGCAATCCATATTTCCTTATCGTTGCCTTGCCCATCGTTAAGAATATTCGATCGAAAGGGCGGCTCGCTTTCGGCAAGGATTTTAGCTTCCTCAAATTTCCGACTTCCTCAGCAATTCTGATTTTCTCAGTCAATTTGGCTTCACTAAGCGGTAATAGTTGACCGCTTCGAATAGAGCTGGTGGCAAAAACGGCATGATATGCCTTGCCGAGGCGTCGCCAATTTTTCCAGCATGTCGTCGATCACTGCATTCACATGTTCGGCGTTTTGATATTGCACATTGGGTACATAATCTTCAATGCCTTTTTGATATTTGCCGTCCGAAGTATATTCTCCCGCCATCGGCAATATCATTCATAAATTGATTGTAGATTTTCTTTTGGTCATCGGCAAACATACTTCGCTCATCTGTTGCTTGGCTTGCAAAGCGACAGATCTGCGTAAATCGCTTTGTCTTTAAAGGTACGGATATGGAAGGGGTGAAAGCCCAGCACATTTTCATCGCGAATGCCGTCTGCAATCGAATAGCGGTGCAATTCATTACCGAAAACCGTGGCAGTGGCTGAACTTTTCTAGCGTTTTTCTTCAATCAGCGTGCCGGTAAAGCCGAAGAAAATCGTATTGGGGAAAGAGTGCTTAATGGTGAGCAAAGCATATCGCCAAAAGCAGTGCGGTGGGCTTCATCAATGATAAACACCAAACGCTTGCCACTGATTTGCTCGGATGTCAGCCTCATTTACCCCTTCTTCCGCCTTGAATTACTCATTTTTGAATGGAGGTAACGATTAAGCGGTCGCGGTCTTGTTTGCTTTTTTCAGCTTGGCGAGCAAAATGGCGGTAGTTTTCCGTTGCCTGCACATCATCCTTGCTGTCGGCAAAATTCGATATTCCTCCAGCGATTGCTTGCCCAGCTCAATGCGGTCGAGCAAGAAAAATCACCTTATCCGCATCTTTGCGGCGGTTGATACTGTCGCCGATTTAAAAACTCGACATCGTTTTTCCCGAGCCTGTGGTACGCCAAATATAGCCGCCGCGCTGATTGCCCGAAGTCAATCGGTCTTTGCCACCGTGTCGGCAATTTTGTTAACCGCATAATACCGATAGCTGCGCAACACTGTAGCTGCTCGTCTTTCGCATCGGCAATGGTGTAATCGCCGACAAACCGATGCGCCACCGGAATCGAGAGGAAATGCGTCGCCACCTGTCCCCAATCGTTCATATACACATTATTGAAATCCGCTCAGCGGAAGTAAAACGCCGGATTTAATGGACCGCCGTGATAGGCAAAATAGCGGCATTCTTCCGGCGTCATCGCCACAAACATCTGTACCAGACTAAAAAGCCCGAAAAACGCGCCTGCCCCATGGTATCGCTCAATTTGATTGGTCGCTTGGCTGATGGGCACGCCAGAGCGTTTCAGCTCAATATGAAACATCGGCATCATTATCAACAACATCAAATCGCCTCGCTGGCAGGGTATAAACCGAACGAGGAGTAAATTAGGGGCTGCTGGGCAATTTGATAGCGGCTTTTGCTGACAGAAATTTCCTCACGGTCAAAAATATCCATGACACTTCCTGCCGAAATGACGGCTCGCCTCATTTTCACGCTTGATGGCCACCGTTTTGCCGTTGATAAAGCCGTTTAGCGCATAAGGCGTTTTCAATGCCTGCACCTGCTCCAAAAATCTGTTCATTTCCGTGCGAAGCAACGGTAGCATCGAGCTTGTCGATATTTGGTTGGTTTTATTCAGATGCTCCCTGCCAGTTGGCAATTAACTTTTCTTCGGTGGGATAGTGACTTCCCTTTTCCAGCTTTTAGTGGACAGCAAGGCAATCAGTGCGTTTTCAAAATCAGCTTCTTTATTAAACATTCTTTTTCTCCCGTAAGGGCGGTACCACAAATTTTTCAGACGGCCTCAATCATGGTCAGGAACGCCCGCCCTATACCAACATCGCTGCCAACAGCCCTTTTTAAGTTGGTTTAATTTTCGACTTCTGCCGTCTGTGAGGCAATGGTTTCGTCCAGTTGGCGGAAGAAGAACAAACCGATGGCGGTTTGTTCTTTTTATCTTTTGAAATTCAATTTTCAATTTCCAACATTGTGCTTCCATTTAATTTAGCTCGACCACCACCAACTAAAAATTGGGAAATATCCATTGATTGAAAAGCGCGAAAATATATATTATTTAAAATTTCAGATTTACCTTGCAAAACATGAGCATGGTTATTTACCCTAACACTTCCTATTAACATACTGAACGGATAGTTCTTTAAAATCATTTTGCACCATCTTCTGCAATTAATACAAACTCTCCATTATGAGTGAAACCATCAACATAATCTTGTATCCCATTTGCTCCAAAAATAAGGCGTATTGCCTGAAGTTCTTTTGTTTTCAGATACTGGGATACGTAAATTATCAAAATACATTAACCACATCTAAGTATTTCTCGCTTCCACCCCCTCAAAACCCTTTTAAAACGGATTTTTGGTATCACCGTTTGCAGGGAACATTTTGCCAGCATTGCCTTTTTAAGCTGATGGTTTTCCAATACCGCACGGCTCTCGGCGATTTGGCTGTCTAAGCGACGGAAAAACAAACCAAGGTGGGTTTGTTCTTCGTAAAGAGGAAAGGTAAATTTATAGGCTCTTTAACTTTTCTAAAAGTAATACGGGTAATTGCTTGCCCAGCCATTGAGCCTTTAATTTCATTTTGTCCAATAGGACTTTGTAATCACGGCATAAAAATTAGCATTATGCTTTTGCTTTGGCCTTAATACAGCAACGCTGGATAATAATGAAAATTCTTCGTCAAGAAAGTTAATACAACAATTTCCTGTACTAGCTCCATCTTTCGTTAATAACAAATCTCCAAATTTGACTGAACAACGTTTATATATTTCTTGATGCTCTTCAGCTGAAATATAAGAAACATCAGATAAATCTAAACCTGAATTTCTAATATTTTTCGAAGTTATATATTTGTATTCTCCATTTTTGGGATTTTGGGGAAAAATGAGTACCATCACTAAAGATATTCTGTTACTTCACCCAATACTTTTTCTTCCCACGCCCCGTAAACCCCTTAAACCGCAAACGTGGCTCTTGTTGCTTATTCATTTTGCCCCTCAGCCTTTCAAAATCGCCTGCCATGCGGCAATGCCCTGCAAATCAAACTCGCTATGGGTGAGTTCGTCCATCATTGCGCCAGTGCGGTGGCGCTTTCCTGTTACGCTCGCTGATGTGCTGATAGGTGTCGGCATATTTGTCGCAAAAGTGCGGTCGGTTTTTGGCTGAATTGCGCCAGCATGTTTTCGGGCAGCCTGCACATCGCCGCATTGAGCGGAACAAACCATTTTTGGCGGAGTAAATCAGAGGCCTCGGCATCATTTAGGGATTCAATGGCGGCTTTGGTTTTTGCTGTGAAGCTCGGCGGATTGGGTTTTGAGTTCTGCCTTGAGCGTTTTTCTTCGGCAAGCAGCTATAGGCAGCCTGCAATTTTGCGCCTAGGCTTTCTTCGGCAAATATGTGTTTGTCGATGGCTTTAGTCAAGTCGGCTTTTTGGCGAGTGCTACGCCGTCGGCTCCAATTCTTGTTGCAAGGCTTTGGGAATTTCGGCATTGATAAAGCATTCAGCACGCTGGCGTGGCTTTGCATGGCAGCTTTGAGATTGTCGGTTTTCGGCTGCACTAAGGTGTGCCGTTATCGGTAAATAAGGCCGTCTGTAAACCGTCGAAAGGCGGCCCAATAGTCTGCGAATTGTGCCAGCTCTGCTTTGGGAATGCCGCCGTGTATGGTGGCGAAAATATCCCATTGCTCCGTCGGTTCGGCAGAATCGACATAGCGCGGAATGTTAAGGTTGTAGCCGTTTGCTACAATTTCGGCTTTTCGGCACAATGCGGGAGAATTTAGGCAATTCTTGGCGATGGGTCACGCAATCGACAATGCGCTTGATGTCACTGCCTGCAAATGGTTGTTTTTGCCTACTTTGATGAAATGCTTGGAGGCGTCAATCATCAGCACGTTGTTATGCTCGCGCTCTTGGCGTAAAACGATAATGATGGTGGGAATGCCCGTACCAAAAAAGATATTGGCAGGCAGACCGATAATGGCATCGATATGATTGTATTCAATCAGATTTTGCGGATTTTCTCTTCTTCGCCGCCACGGAACAGCACGCCATGTGGCAAGACGATGGTCATGATGCCGTCGGGTTTTAAGTGGAAGAGGTCGTGTAATAAAAGGCAAAATCGGCTTTTTGCCTGCGGGGGCGACGCCAAAGCGTTTGTAGCGGATGTCGCCTTCTTTGTCTTTTGGGATTCCACGGCTGGGAATAGGGCGGATTGGACACTACGGCATCCAGATACAGCGGATCGCCTTCCAGCGCCAGTCGTCTTCTAATGTATCGGCATTGCGGGTAGAAATATTGCTCGACGAAAATGCCGCGCATGACCAGATTCATGCGCGTGAGGTTATAGTGTTTTTCTTTTGATTCTTGTGCGTAATATTTGATGCTGTCGGCGCTTTTTGAGATGTTTGGCAACGCTATGGCCGATGTTGATCAGCAATGAACCTGAGCCGCTGGTCGGGTCGTAAATGCTGATTTCTTCACGGTCTTTGAGATGGTCGGCAATGATTTCAGACATCAGCAAAAGATACTTCGTCGCGGCGTATAGAATTCGCCCGCTTTTTGCCTGCGTTGGCAGCAAACATGCTAATCAGGTATCATAAATAAAGCCCAATACGTCATAGCCCTGTTTGCCGTCCATCGGTATATCGGCAATCAGTACGAAAGGTCTTTCACCGCATTGGTTTGGCTGGCGGCGGTATCTCCCAATTTGCTCAAACCGGATTCTAAGGTTTTGAAAATACCGTCAAAAACTGAGATGTAGTTTTTCTGCAATATTGCGGCTGAAAGCGCTCATTGCAGTGCGGACGTTAGCAATATTAAAATCCGAGCCTTGGGCCAGAGTTGAGAATAGATGTTCGTAGCTGATGAAATAGCCGAGGTTTCTTTTGATATGGTTGACAAGATCCACGTTAGCTTCGGTAAGCTCATCGGCAAAATTTGATTTTTCTAAGCCTTGTTCAAGGGCAAATTTCTCCAGTTTGTCGGACAAAAATTTGCAGAAAATAAAGCCTAAGATGTAGTCTTTGTATTCGTTCGCTTCAATTTTGGAACGCATTTTTATTCGCAGATTGCCAAATTTTTGGCTGTAAAGTTGTTGTTTATTCATTTTTCTCTTATTGGTTTTTTGATTTTATACATATTGCGGTATTTATGATTGCTTAGTGCAGGCTTTGCTATGATAAACCATCAACATAGTGTTTACATAATTTACATCGTAGAGGAGTATGATTCATCGATGCAATGCAAAAATGGTGGGAAAGCTCACATTACACAAAGGCCGTCTGAAACTCAACTTTCAGACGGCATCTCTGTCATATAAGAGCCGCTATCTCTATTGGCGAGGATGAGATTGAGCTTGTAATCTTTGAATATATCAGACGGTTTTAAAACTCAATTAAATAATGTTCGGATTTAGCACCAAATCATATTCGCCAAACTTTGGAAATAAGAATTACCTTATCTTTTGGGGATATAATTCTGTTTTTCATATCGCTCATTATTAATAAAAATCTTCTTTCAAAGATATAGCATCATCCGTATTTTCACTGAAGAAATAAGTATATCCTTCTGCTAAGTCATGAGATTCCAAAGTTATATAATCTCTCCATACAGCCATAGAAAGAAAATAATATTGCGAATTAGAATATTTTTTTGAAATTGATGGGTTAAATAATCCCTTCCAAATTTATCGAAAAATTTACTGAAAACCTACTTCCTCTCGTAAAGTAATTACATATTCAGGTTGTTTCACCGAACCTATTACGGTAGTATATAACTTCCCTTTAATATGTTTTTCCTCAGCTTGTTTCTCAGAAAAAAAGGCTTGAAGTTCCTTATAACCATAAGACCACTGCTCACAATAAAAATATCTTTCTTCATTTGTAAATCCTTCCTATTGTATCCCTAATGCTAACATTTTCTTCTAATGATTAAGATAGAACAAGCGTTTGGATTTTGAAGACGATTTATAAAAACTCTTTGAAATCTTTCTACTCTTTGAAAAAGAAAAAAGGCCGTCTGAAAAGTACAGGCTGCTTTTTGGGTTTTCAGACGACCTCAAAAGTAGCCTGCACTCAGGTATCTTGGATTGACTAACGCGAGCTATCTGCCAAATACTTTCCGCCAGGCATTTGGATTGATTTTTAAATTTGGCTTTTGAACTGCAAACGTAGGTTTGCCGCGCTGCCGAAGCCGCTGTTCGGCGATGCGTTCTATCGGCAAATCCGTATTTTCCAATCAAATCCTGCACCTGCCATCAGCTCGCTCTGTGGTGAGCCACTCACCGAAATTCATACCTGTGGCTTGAGAAAATGGCGGATAAAGGTACGGCGGAAACGGCTAATTTTGCCAAGTCGTCCAAGCGGTATGGGGTTGCAAGGTTTTGCGCAGTTCGTCCAATAGGTGATTGATTTTGTCATCGGCGGTACGACGTTCGACGAGTCGGTGGATAAACTGTGCCTGCCCGCCTTCGCGGTGTGGTGCCGCAACCAAGGTACGCGAACGGGTCGTTGGCAACGCTTTGCACCGTGGATTTTGCGGATGAGGTACAGACAGCAATCCAGCCCACCCGCCGCCCCTGCCGATGTTAAAAAGTTGCCGTCTTCCCGCATATGAGGCGGTTGGTATCCAGATGAATTTTAGGAAACGGCGGATAAAGTCGTCTTCGGCAAGCCAGTGGGTGGCGGCGGTTCTGTCGTCTAAAAAGTCCTGTGTGGCAGGGCGTGGTGCCGTAACATAGGGCGACAATATGTGCACCACGTTTCGCTGCCCTCTGTAAATTCTCAGCCAGTTCCGGCGTCGGGGTTTCTTCAATGTTGCGCCAGCCTGCGATGACGATGATGTCGGCTTCTTCCGTCAAATCCAGGCCGCCGTGTATAGGAATGCTTGCGCCCAGTGCCGTGATGACGTCTTTGCTGTCATCGGAACAGATTTTTCAAGTCAAAGAGCGGATTGTCCCGATAGGTCGTCTGAAAAAAACAGAAAAGGGAATGTTGAAGACAAAATCATTCATGCCCGATTGAGCATATAGCACGATTTTTGGGGACAGTTTGATTTTTGGCGAAACTCGTTACGCTCGTTTTTCAGACGACATTTGGCACTATCCTTACGTTTATTGGCAATGTGCCTATTTTAGCCGATGCACCTGCTACTTTAAAAATACGCTCCATGATTTTTAAGGAGCAACATCATGAAATTCAAAGCAATTTATTCTTGCCACTGTTTTGGGCTCGACAGCTTTTTCCGCTTGGGCAGCCGATTCATACCAACATATCCGTAACGCTACTGCCAAGGTCGAATATGCAGGGGCAGACGTTTTGATTGACCCGTTTTTCGCCCTCAGCACTCCATGAACGGCTTTACAGCACGTTCAACAGCTAAGCCAAAATGCCGCTGGTCGGGCTGCCGATGAGCGTGAATAAAATTTTTGGACGGTGTGGATGCGGTTATCGTTACCCATACTCACGAAGACCATTGGGACGAAACCGCCGCGTTCTATTCCGAAGAAACTGCCCGTATATGTGCGGCACAAGCCGACGCGGCAAAAATCCGCAGCCAAAGGCTACTGATGTACGCGTGTTGAACGGCGGCACTGTCTTCAACGGCGTAACCATCAGCAAAACCGTAAGCGGCGTACATGTACTAGAAACGCAGTATGCCAACCCTCAGTTAGCCGAAATCTTAGGCGATGCAATGGGTGTGGTATTCAAAGCAGCGGACACAAAACCGCTTATATTATGGGCGACACAATATGGACGGCAGACGTGAACAAAAGCCTTAAACCGATACAAACCCGATTATCTGATTATGAACACGGGCTACGCGCTGATTTCAGGCATTTCGAGACGGCATTATTATGGGGACGGCTGATGTCTTCAAGCGCAAGTCATGCCTAAAGCCAAAATCATCACCGTGCACATGGATACCGTGAATCATACCGCCGTCAGCCGCGCCGATATGCGTAAGTTATACGCGGTCAAGGCATTGAAAGCCGTGTGAACGTTCCGGAAGATGGAGAGACTGTGAGGCTAGATTGATGATGGTCGTCTTTTTAAAGATGCTTTTGCAAAAACATCTGAAAAATTGACCGCACATTGGAGTAGCCGTCTGAAATTTCAGACGGCTTTTTACTAACGCATCCACAATCGACTTAAACACATTGGAATGCCCACGGCTGCTAACAGAGGTAAAAGCGGATCGTAAGTGATAGCGTACTCAGGCAACAGCTCGACCAGGTGCCCCGAATTGAGTGCATCCGCTACGCTCATATGTGCTATCCACGCAATGCCAAGGCCGTCTGAAATGACTTTGCAGGCGCAGATGATTGTTGATGGAAAACTGTGATTTTGGTGTGAACGTAATCAGCTCTTTTGTATTTGAATTCCCACTGCTCTCCGTGCCGTGTTCAGCGGAGAGTTTTATGCCGATAAAGGCGGTGCTGTTGCAGATCATCAATATTTTTCGGTGAGCCGTGTTGCGCCAAATAATCGGGCGAAGGCAACCAATACCATTTTGAGCGGTGCGGAAGTGGCACCCGCAATCATCTCTTTCGCTACCTTGTTACCTAACCGAACGCCCATATCAGATCCTTCTTTCACAATATCTGCCCAACGATCGTCCACCACTATTTCCAAGCGGATTTTCGGGTATTGGTTCAAAATCGGCTTTAATTTTGGATACAACACGGCTTCCGCTGCCATTGCAGGGGCATAGATGCGAATCAATCCGATGGCGTGTCTAAAAATCATTTAAAGCATCGACTTCTTGGTTTGATGGCTTGATAAAGCGGAGAAAGTTGGTCGAAAAGCTGCTGTCCGGCTTCGGTCAGCGACACGATTGCGCGTAGTGCGGTTGAGCAGAGCGCAAATTTAGCCCGCGTTTCTAAATTTTTCATGCTGTGGCTCAACGCCGAAGAAGAAATCCCCAAAGCTGTCCTGCCTTCACAAAACTCTGAGTTTGCGCCAGCGTCAAAAATAATTCAGTTCGTTAAAAGGTTCTGCATTTTTCTCTTTAAACTCTCTTTTTATTGGTGAATTTAATTCATTACATTATAAAGATAAACCCTATTTATCTCAATAAAAACAAATCATAAAATGACTGCAACTTCATGAGGTAAACAGAAGACATATCCGTAAACATCCATCCTTTTTATAAATTATTTATTCTAGGAGTAAAAATGAATATTTTATTATTAAATAATTGTAAAGAATTCGGCCATTCGCATGGTGAGTTAAACCACACGCTTCACAAAAAGCAAAAGAAGTTTGACCGCACTTGGACACAATGTCAAAAAGAAACTGTGATTGATGCTGGCTATGATGTTGAGGCAGAAATCGAAAATTCTTGTGGATGGATGCCGTGATTTGGCAGATGCCTGTTTGGTGGATGCACGAGCCTTGGACGAGTGAAGAAATACATAGACGAAGTATTTATCGCTGGACACGGCAAGCTTCTACAGTGATGGCCGTCATCGTGTTAGTCCAACTGAAGGCTTCGGTACAGGTGGTTTGTTGCAAGGGCAAAAACACATGCTTTCGCTTACGCGGAATGCGCCGATTGAAGCGTTCACCCGTGAAGGCGACTTCTTTGAAAGGCAAAGATGTGGATGCTGTGTACATGCCTTTCCACAAACTCAACGAGTTCATCGGTTTGACCCGTTTACCGACATTTACATGTAACGATGTAGTTAAAAATCCACAAGTGAACAATACTTCGCAGACTACCAAGCACATTTGAAAAAAGTGTTTGGTTAATGATAAAACATCAACTTGAAGTGGTGGACTTTTGCCCACCATTTTGTCAGTCATGAGTGGTACGAAACTATGGCAAATCCGTGGCGCAAGTGATTACCCGCTGGCTGGTGGAACGCGACATCATCGTGTTGGCAAAAATCCACCAAACCCGAACGTATGGCGGAAAACTTGAACGTCTTTGACTTTGCCCTCAGCGATGAAGACAAAGCTGAAATTGCCAAACTGGACGGCACGTTCGTTGCTATCGTCAATCACAACACGGTGGATAATTTGAAACGCATCTCCGCGTGGAAAATGGGCGTGTAAGTGTAGCGAAAAACCATCTGCAATTCATCGTATGAAAGGACAAAAACATGATTAACGGGTTTAGATATCAGAACGTTTCCGAACTACCATGGCGGCGGTTGAAAACGACCATACAGCAAAGGCAAGAGTATTACGCGCCGATTCGCGCTGGTATCCGGCACGAAGAATGAAATCTCCGTGCGCGCTTCCTGCCTTTACCACAGACGAACCGAAAAAGCATGGGCGGTGAAAACGCCGCCCCAAGTCCGATGGAATACCTGATCGGTGCTGCGCAGGCTGCCGCGCCATAGGTTTCGAGTTGCAAGCAGCACAAGCAGGCGTGGAACTGGAACAGTTTGAAATATCCGCAAGCGGCGGTATCGACATGGCCAAACTGTTCGGCATGGAAGATGGCTGGCGGACTGGATAATCTGGTGCTAACCATAAAAGTAAAAGCCGACGCCGCACTTCTACCCTGCAAAATTTCACCGACTGCTCGCCGCTACCTCCCCCGTGTTGAACAGCCTGAAAGCGCGGGCAAAAGTGGTTGGGATCTGAACGACTCAAAACGTTTTCTTGTTTTCATTTCGTTAAAAGCCCCTTTTCTGGACAACTAGAAAAGGGCTTAATCGCTCAAAGGTACATGGCATGCAACAACTGCACACTTTGAAAGACATCGAACAGGCCATCGCCACACGCCCTTTAGTATCACTGTACATCAAAGCCCCAATCTGCGTGTGTTTGAATGGGTCGTGGCAGCTCAGCTCTGACTCAGCTTTTGGCGGTGGAAGGAAATATGTATGCCGTGAAAAGCCGATATTGCTAAATACCCGAAATGGCCGGACGTTTCCACGTGCTGACCGTACCTGCATGGCTGCCTGTTTTATCCAAGGCAGGAAGTGGAACGGATGGCCCTTCATCCCTCAGGCACAGATGAAAAGCAGACATTGGCAAAATGGACAAAAAGTAGCAGAAAAGCGAACATCAGTAACTAATCTATCAATGTTTCAGACGGCTGCGGTCTTGATAATGATGCAAAGCGGTCAAATTTTTAGATGATTTGCAAAAATACTTGCAAAATTTGACCGCTCTATCTGAAAAAGGTCGTCTGGAAACGCTTGTGACTGAGATAATGATTGATGAAAAGCGGTGATTTGTAGCATTAAAAACAACTTCCTGAAAAATCGCTGACATTCCCCATCTTTCCCTTTAAAAATACGTTCGAATTTTAAACATATAAAACTCAAGAAGCCAAATATGCCGCAACAAACCATGAATTTAATGCGCAGGTGCATTCCCATTTTACTGTGTTTGAGCGATAACCGCCATCAAATCCTGCGCGTGCTGGGAACACGGCAGGATGAATGTGAATGAGCTGACCGAGCATCTGCATCTGTCGCGTCCTGCGGTGTCGCATCATTTTGAAAATCATGCTGCAAGCTGGGGCGGTGGCGGTGGAGCAGGTCGGCAAAGAGCGGTTTTACAGTATTGGCATGCCGGATGCGGTGGCGAGATTGAAACAACTACTGATTTGATGGCTCAAAAGTGCCCACTTTTCAAAATAGGGTTAGTTTATTAACCCTTTATTTTCACTAAATACGTTTACATTTTTAAACTTATCAACTTATAGGAAAGATTATGTTATTTACCCCGTTCACTTTTTCCAAATCGGAAAGACTGCTAAAAACCGTATCTTCAAATCCGCCATGGAAGAAACGCTTGCCGACGACCAGCCGTCTGAAAACTTGTCCGCCTGTACGGCACTGGGCGAAGAGCGGTGCAGGCGTTTTGGTGACAGGCAATGTGATGGTCGCTGAAAGTGGCAAGGTTCGATAAACGATGTGGTGATTTCAGACGACCGCGGCCTTGATATGCTATGGGCGAAAGCTGGCACGCAAAACGACACGCTGCTCATCATGCAAATCAACCATGCGGGCAAGCGGTCGCCTGCGGTGGTCAATAAATGCCGCTTGCGCCGGGCGCCGTGCCGTTGGTGGGCATGGACGGCTTTTATCAATCCGCCGCGCGCGTGACTGCCGACGAAATCAACGGGCTGATTCAGCAATTTGATAGCAAACCGCGAAAATTGCCGAACAGGCGGGATTTTCAGGCGTACAGATTCACGCCGCGCACGCTATCTCATCAGCCAATTTCTTTCGCCGCACCACAACCGCCGCCAAGACCAATGGGGCGGCAGTTTGGAAAAACCAGTACGCTTCCTTTTGAAAACCTACACCGCCATCCGCGCCACCGTGGGCAAAGATTTCTTGGTGAGCGTAAAAACTCAAGTTCGGCGGACTTCCAAAAAGGCGGTTTTGACGAAAGCGAATCGGTGCAGGTGGTACAAAAACTGTCGAAATGGGCGTGATTTTATTGAAGTTTCCGGTGGTAACCGACAGCCTGCAAATGCTCGCTGCAGGGCAGCACCCGTAAACGTGAAGCCTTCTTCATTGATTACGCCGAAAAAGCCCGATGCAGTCAGCCAGTTCCATTGATTATCACTGGTGGCTTCCCGTTCACAAAGCGCAATGGAAGATGCCCTTATCCAGCGACCATTTGAGATTTGGTCGGTGTTGCTCGTCCCGTTTGCCTTAGTCCCTGATTTTGGCGAACAAAATGCAAAACAGCTCTTACCGACCGTACAGACTGACCGCATCAAAACTGGCGTGGCGTTGGTTGATAAAAAGCAGGGGCAATGTTGGAAATGAACTGGTATATGACGCAAATGGACTTGATCGGACCAAAGGAAAACAGCCTGATCCTAAATTGTCGGCGTGGAAAGTATTGCTGAAAAACTTTGTGCGGGAAAATGGAAAAGCAGGGTTAAGTGCATGGCAGATCTTGATGGGAGTAGCAGAGGATTTGAAGGAGGATTAAATTTTTCATTTAACCGTATTTAAAAAGTATGAATATAAATAAGTTGATACTAAAACCATTTGAATCTTCAAGTTCAAACGGTTTTTAGAATTTACGATAGAGACATTAAATATAGAAAAGACATTGTTTTGGGTTGAGTTAAAATAAAAATAATGAGTAGATTTAAAACAAGCGTATTGGGGCTTGAGCTAACAGACTAACAGTGTGTCGATGTGTGAATTAGGTAATAGATTGTGATCATTGTAAATGAGCTACATCGTTAAGCTGCTCAATATGAAAACCGCTTTCACTATTGTATTTCACAATACTGATCGAAGTATTTAACAATGACACGGATTTACCCCTCATCACGATGGTTTTCCCAGTCGCTCCGCCTAGTAAGGATAATAAAAAGCCGCAGGTATGGCCATGCGATACCACTAAAATATTTGCTCCCGATTGATGTAGCTAACGATATCGTAAAGGGCAGCCATTGCACGTACTGCTAATTGTTCAAAGGTTTCGCCACCATTGCTAATGCTTTATAAGCTGCCGGGTCATTGGTCAGTTGTTTGAATTGGTAAGCTTCCGCAAGTCAGTGATCTGCATACCCTCCAACTTTGAATTGCTCATTTAGTCCACAGTGCTGAAAAAGGAATAGGACGCTGACGATAATATGGCCAGCCGTATCAATGGCACGTTAGTAAAATGCTGGAATAAGCAGCGGTAAATTCTACTTGTTGTGGCGCTACTTAAGTTTTCTGAGCTCCGCAATCCCTTGTTCAGTCAGTGGTGGTGCGGATCCTGTAAAGTCCTTGTTCATTCCATTGGGTACAGCCATGCGAATAAAAATAAAAAGTGAGTTGTTTTGACATCATAGTTTCATAGAGAACGGGAAGTATGAGGTATAACTAACATAGATGCAAAGGCCGTCTGAAACGATAATTTCAGACGGCCTTTTGCTAACGTGTGCCGTTTAGATACGGTCGTGCCTGGAAGATAACAGACTTACCATTGTCAAACGCCCATTCGATATCTTGTTCACCATTAGCAAATAGCTGTTTGATTTGTTGGTAGGATTTGGTCAAGGCGACGTATTTGTTCTTGATTCATTACATTGCCACTGGTTACAGGCACCTCGCGTACTCACCGTTTTTATCCGGTTGCAATGCTGTGGTTTCATTAGAGGAGCTGGAGACGTTGTACAGAATCATTGCGACGGTTATAGACTACCTGTTCGGCTACCCGTTTGCCCTCAACGACACGAATACCCAGTCCACGTTTGGCGGCAATGTAGGCGCTGTTTTTCAGAGCAATATCCTAAGGATTGATGGTAGCAATACGCCGGAGATCTGCATTGATGCTTTGTTGCTAAAGACACTCATTTTCACGCTATCGTGAGGCGGTCGGCAATACGGCGGGCTTCGTATGCGCTGTGATGAAAACTGCCAAAGATTGCTTCACTGCTTCGGCGACGCATTTCATCGGTAACATTTGGCACTGTGGTGTACAGCCCTGCGCCGCTGAAATTGGGCAGGTCTTCCGGAATTAGAGACTGCGGACAAAACACCTTTGCTGTTTAATTGATTACGCCATTGCTCAGCCCATCTGTGTTTCCATTCCAGCAGTTTCGGCATCGGTAATCTGCAGTGTGAGTAAGGCGGTGCGGCGCTCGCAGTTGTCTCCATCCTTTTGCGTTTCGATTTGTGCCAGTGTTGCCGCGTTAATGCCTGATCTATCCATCGCGAAAAGCGATGGTAGGCAAACGGAATGCAGAATCCGTCAGGAACGTTGCTGTTTGCAATATGGAGCGCGGATATGACCGAGGTTGCAGCCTGCTGCAGTAACGGCTGTCATCACGGCGCAAGTTTGCCAAAGCGAAGGCTGTAATTGAAACATCAGGTTGGGGCAGGGTAAAGCCGTCTGGCTTTACTGGTAGTGTTCCGGTTGGTTTTGACAATTCGGTATTGTAGCAGTCGCTTCAAATTCAATACGATGGCCAATATATGGGGCTAAATCTGCGTCTTTAAGGTAAATATTGAGAATCCCCCAACCGCGTGCCAATACATTTCCATGCGATAGTGCAGTAGATGGTTTTCTCACAGTAATCCCCGTCACGGGTGGCAGCTCTAGGGAACCTCTTTCAAAATAATAATATCATCGGCGCCAACATTATAAAGATCATCTTCTTTGGCAGTAACGCGTAATGTACCTATAGCTTTTACCTTGGTTTTAGAGGCAGGTAGGGAAATTTTAATCAAACTTTCTTGGGTAATAAAGGAACTTTACTTTGCTCAGCAGCGGTTTCCTGCCATAAAGAATTGGTTTTATAACGTAATGGAGCGTAGAAACTGTCTTTTCAGACGGCCTACCGCCAATCTCAACAATTCAGGCGTGATTTTGTCTCTTCCCAAAACTCATAAACATATTCCTGGGTGCTATTCTGCCAACTGATAGTGCCAAACAGATAAGCATGGGTTGGGACTACAGTATGTTGATTCAATTCAGTTTTCGACAGCATGGGTTTCGAGATAGTAGCCAGATAATGCTCATGCAGCCGAAATTTGGGAGTATTGATATAGTCAGTACGGTTTGCATCGTCTTCGATCGATGAGAAAAGGATGAGAATTTCATATTCACTGCCTTGCTCATAAATACGCGAAAGCAAGTCAAAATCGGCCTGGCTTTTGATTGCGAATACTTACAGGAATTTGTGTTTTAATTGGAGTAGCTGTTGGTTGACGCTTTTCAGACTCGTAATAAGAAGGCTTACGCGCCGTTGGTGCATACGTGTCGGCTGTCTCAGCCTCAGGACGGCACGCTGATAAAAAGCAATATTGGGGCAAAAAGCAGGCTTCATGATGTTGCAGGTTATCTAAATCAAAATGAAAAGCAATATATTTATGGTAAAAATATGTGTGTTCTTTCCGTAGGGAGGACATGTGCTGCCTACACGTCTTGTGTTCCCAAACAGCCTGAAACCGTAAGGATGGGGCATTTGAGTTTTCAGGCTATCCCAATTTACCGCTGAATCTGCGAGATAATCGTGCTGTCGGTAATCTTGTCGTCTTCCGCCAGCAACATGGCTTTGAGAGGATGACTGAGGAAGCGTGTTGTCACCTTCAAACGGAATAAACAGCTTGTCGGATACGTCTTTTTGCGGCTGTCGGGTACGATGCTGAGGTATTGATCATCCGGCAGCATCAGGATGTACTGCTGCCGATGTGGATTTTGTAGGTACGCAGCTTGCCCGACGAGAGAAATTGCCGTCTATGTGGGTAACCTTGGCGATTTTCGAGGCGTGGCAGTAAGGGTTTTCAACACGGCTTTGCGGGTTTAGCGACTTCGCGAAGTCACCGAAGGAATAGCTTTGCCAGTAGCTGTAAAACGCGCCTCTCCACCGTTGTCTTCCCAGGTTGGGTCATTACCTACGCTGGCGCCCGCATGCACGATCCACGTCGCGCAACACTTGCGCAAAACACGCGCGGCGGAATATCAATTAAGTCCAGCGCGGTGGCATGGTAATCGTCGTCCAACCGGTTGAAAGCGCCCTTGGTCGGTACTGACAGCCTGCCAGATATAGCTTTCCGTCACATGCTTCTTCGCTATCCTGCGTTTGCCCAAAATTCGGCGCGTGGGTTGTATTCGGGCCGAATTCCAACGAGACAGTTTGCGTCGTCGCCGCCGTCCACGCGCCTGCCAGCGAGCCTCTCCAGCCGCTCCTGGCAAAGCGTCATGTATTGGTGTTGTTTCAGGATGTGGGCAGGCAAAACGGTTTGCTGTATGTTTTGGTGTTGATTTCAGCTTCGGTAAGCAGATAGATTTCACGAGTATGCCTGTTTCAGCGGCTGGCGGATTTCTTTGTCCTGCAGCAGTTTGCGCCACCGGGCGATGCTTTGCTGAGAGGCAAGCGCGGGATGCCACAAGCTGATTTGCAGGCAGTCTGAAACATCGGTTTTGCGCCCGTTTCGTCACCCATGTTCCGTCCAACCACGGTGCAGCGTGACCCTGTCGTATCGTTTTCGTCGCGGAAAAATTGCCATATGGCGGGCGTGTGAGGCGGACATCAGCCCGTGTTGCCAGTGATACTGTTCGGCGTGTTCAGCGTGTGCGTGGTGTTCGGGCCATCATTTGGTCCAAGCGGTCGCGTTGCGTGGTGAGCGTGGTGTTGAGGTTTTTTTGTGCGGCTTTAATCTTTTTCAGTTTGTCGGCGTAGTCGGTTTTCACGAAGGCGGGCATGGTTTTCTGCGGCGAACCGTCGGGTTTGAACCAGCGCGAGTTCGGATTTTCTACGCCCGTAACCGCCGGGACGGCAGTGTATCGCCGAAGTCATGGTCAGCAGCCTTCCTGCAAGCCGAAATCGTCCACCGCCATGTCTTCGATTTCGTTGCGGGATACCCCCGCTGCGCAGCTCGTCCAGATAGTTGGCAATCGCGTTCTGCGCGTTGCTGAACTTAATCCGAAGGCGCAGGCGAGAGAGGCAGGCGATGCCGTCCAGCCCTTTGGAGCGGAACAGCGCGTAGAAACAGGCGTTACCCATAGCAGCATAGCGCGCCCGAGATTGGGGATTTTTTCGTATGAATGCAGCGCAAGTTGGGTAAGGGCGGACAGGGGTGGCGCGCTGTGCGAAACTGCTGCACATCATACCAGCCCTTTGAGCACGGTTTGGTTGATGCTGCAAACAGGCAGGATCATGGGTGTCGTAGCTGTATGTTCCGTGAGTAACGGTTTTCCGATCTGCACTTCGCTGCCGCGGACAAATTCTATCCAGCCGTGCAGCATGAACCTGTCCGCACCCAATGTGTCGATCAGCGTTTTCAGATTCTTCTCGGGTATTTTCGCTTAGCTTGCCTGCATTGGCGGATAGAAGCAGCACGCAGTTTCTGCTCCATATGTCCTGCTGTTCCGGTGGCAGACGGCAAGTTGCGGATTGGCGTATCGGGCAAACTCGTCGTCTTGGGCGGGGAAGCGAGGCTTCGGCGGAACCGCCTGCCAGTTCTGCCAGGGCGGCAAGGTTGGCGTGGCAGCTTTCTTGTCCCATAGGGTTTTCCGCAAAGACGCGGTAACGGTTGCGAGGCGTTTTTCAGGCCGTCTGAAGCGTTTCGCTCCGGATTGGGGAAACTGTTTTTGATTTGGTTTATCAGATATTTGAGCGGATAGTAATCTGCCTCCTCTCAGACAGCCCCGTTATCGTCCGGCATGGCGCAAAATATGCTGCATCCTGCTCCGTCATCGGCAGCGTTTGCGCGCCAGAGCCATCGCTACCGCTACATGGATGGTGCCGTAATTGTGTATCCTGTCCTCGCCCATATTTTTAAAAATTTTATTCCGTCCCCAGCCGCGTATCAAATCAATGCAGTGGATCAGCAAATCGACGCGGTATCTGGGTGCAGCTTTCTCCACTTCGGCAAAACTAGGGCGGAGCTTCGGTTTATCAGTGTCGTATTCGATGTGGACGGCTGGAATATTCTTTTCCAGTGTGTTGAAGCTGATTGAACTTGGCATTGGCTGTCGAAATCTGCACGGTTTTGGTTTTTGGCTCATAGGACTGTCCTTGCGTATCAATGTGGTTATTTCTCTGCAAAGGTGGATAACGTCGGTGAGGTTTTTCTTGTCCGCACTATTCAGGCTGTATGGGGCATCTTCTACAAAGGTGAGGTAGCGTTGCGCGGCGGTTTTCAGGCTGCTTATCCGCCTACTAGCGGCGTGAGGTTTGATGAGAATGTGACGACCAGCCCGTCATGCAGGCACATGCATCGTCCAGCGTTTCCAGTTGGCGATTGTCGGCAGGATGAAGAAAACGAATTTTGCTCAAAAAGCTTTCAAAAGCGACGGCGATTTGCTTTTCCACGTCCACAGGTTGCGGGTGCGTGCCTTTTTGCCGTGCGTTTCCCGATCACGATGTCGCGGGATCGGTGGGGATAACGAGGCTGTGGCGTAAGAGGACATCGGCGGCGCGGTTTGTTTAATGAACTGCAACTTCCTGCCGCACGCGTTCGGCAATCGGATCCGCCGCGCTGATGTGCTTGGTTCTAAATTTTAAAAACAGCTCATGCAATACTTTGCCGGCGAGATTTTGGTCTTGGATCGTGATGGTAGCTGCGATCATGGATGACTCCTCAAACATAAAACAGACAAATCATACTGTTTTTGATCGTTTCAGACAGGCTGAAAACAAGCAGCCTTTACGTTGATAGATGCGAGGTGCAGGTTTGCCCTTACATTTTAGTTCTGTAGGAACTTTGTGCGAGACCTTGCAAAATTCCCCAAATCTTTCATGGAAATTTTTGCAAAGGTCTCGACTTGAGTTGAAACTCAAGCAGATGACTGTTCAGGAAATATTGTGATGAAGAGCGAAAAAGGTCGTCTGAAAAAGCAAATTTAGGTTTTCAGACGACCTTTTCATTTACGCTTTACTGTTTATTCGATGACAACGCGCGCGTGCGGCTGGACGGGGCGGTTGTTATGCGAGGCCGATGGCGCGGGTGAATTTTTCTGCCTGCAGCCTGATCGATGTGGTCGCTGAGGTTTTCCAACAGCAGCCATGATGCGCCTTCGCTGCACGGCGGCGTGGTCAGCGAACCTGCAAAGCGGTAGTATTTCAGTCGTTTCGGCGGCAGGGTGCTGCGTCGAAAGCTGTCGAGGTTTTTCCTTCCTTCAGTCGAGCATCACGTTCCATATCGGAGCCAGGCGGTCGTTAGTTTTGCCAGGTTCGCACTAATACTGCCAATACCAAAGGCTGGCGGTTTTCATCCAAGTGGACGAAGTGGGCTTCCATCGGAAGGTGCGGCCTTTGATTTGGTTTTCACTGGGCACGTGGAAAATGGAATTGTTTCAGGGTGTAGAGTGCGACCGTTCACGCGAGGGGTATTGCCGCCGCTTCCGGGGTAGTTGGACTTGGATGGTGTGGCCGTTGTTTTTCCACGTTAACCGCGCTCGGCTTTGTAATCGACTTTGATGGCGGGCGATCTGCCGAGACGGTTTTTCCGGTAATGTTGACGAGATTGGTTTTTGCCTATAGAGCATAAACGGAACTCTTCGAAAGCTCACCCCAGCTTTCGGGGAGTCGTGTCAGTGTAACCCCAATGTGTGGTTTCCGTGTGCAGCTGCGGAGAATGCCGCGATGGTGGACAAAGCAGGAAGACAGTCGAACGAGGCAACGTACGGGTCAAGCAGGGGCATTGCAATATCCTTTCTATGAGAGATAAAAAGCATGCGGTGTGCATGTGGGATATTGTTATTTTTATTAAACCATGACACATTAAAATCATCAGGTCAAGCCTTCTTTAGGTGATTAATTTAAGGCTATGAGTTAGAAGCGATTCATTTTTCCAAACGATATTATCGTTTAGAAAATTGATAATAATTTGAAATAAAGCTTCGTTTTTCACACCTTAATTTAAGGAAGCCGACTCATGAAAAAGGTCGTCTGAAAAACTAAATTCAGGGTTTTTCAGACGACCTCTATGCTATGACAAGGGTTGTTGTGCAGCCCGCATTCTTTGCTGCCCTTGCTTTCCACCACTAGCAAGCCATGCATATGCAACCTAAACTCCAACAGGATGTGTGAAAACGCACGTATGCAGTTCTCAGGTTTGAGCTAAGAGGCCGTCTGAAAAAGAAAAACGTTTCAGACGTCCTTTCTTTCGACAAGTTGCCACAGCAATCAGAAAAAGTAGCCTGCATCACCTTATGCACTGAAAACCGCCCAATCAAACTTAGTTCGACAAATATGCCAATGATCTCAAGCGCGAAGTTGAAAAACGCGAAAGAGCAGAAAAATCAGCAGCCAGAAGCCGCGATGAGAATCCGCAGAGCAGATACTGCGCTGGGTGGACAAAGGTTCCCCAGACAGCTATACCGATCAAAAGCGTCATATCACTATCGGAATGAAAGGCGAAGACAAAGCCTTGGGTTATGCTCGGGACTACCGCGACTGCAGCGCAAGAAATCCGCAAGCCTACAACGATCCGAAGCTGTTTGAGGAATACCGCCGACAGGACAAGCCGAATACCGTAACCTGACCCGTGGCTGCACAGCGGGACAAAAGACACCAAAAATCAGGCAGGAAGAGCGGAAAAACGAAGAGCTTGCGCTGAACGTTGCCGACTGGCTGATGAGCTTTAGTCAGGCTGATCCGAGGATAAAAGCCCCGATTAGTGTGCGGGAGAGTTGGCAACCTGAAAAACATCAAAGTAAGCCGTTAAGCGGCGATCCGGTATTGTCAGGGTCAGGAATATCCGTATTCCTGCAAATGGCAATGTTGCGAAGGGGACAGAAAGTTCGGATACGGCATTGGCGTCGAGTCATCAAAAGAATGATTTTGGTGCGTCTAAAGGACAGGGGGCAGAGTCTTCTACCTGTCCCTCAAGCTATCTCAATAAAAATTAAAAATCCAGATAAAACGATTAGTGAAACTACTTATAAATCTAATCTAAACATACTCCTGGTCAGTTAGGGTTTAAGTTTTGATGCTGGTATTGAGCCAAGAATTCGTTCAATTAATTGAAAGTTCAGTACAAATTGGTAGACAGCGATTTTGCAATTGATGATAAAGGACATATTCATCGTTATATGCGGGGCGATAGGAAAAATGAACCTTGGCATTGGGCTGAGTTCACATCCGATAAGAAGAATCCTTGTCCTTAACAAGTCAACAAAAGCAGGAATTAAAAAGCATACCTCGAGCAATAAAAGAATAAGTTATTAAAATAAGAGTTATATGAGATATTATTATGGATTCAACAAGAAAGATTTGGATTTTATGGGACTCTGAATGTAATGGTTTTGTTATGGAGAACTCAGATAATAATAGGAGAATATATATCCTAGAGATAATCCCCATATGATATTTTCACTAAATACAGTTTTGTGTTGAAATCATCCTTTGAAGAGAAAGTATTATGCAGTAGAAACAATGGTTTTAGATTTTGAGAGCAAATATTTGATATAGATAATATAATTTCTGGAATTGTAATATATTTTTCTATGATACTGCATATATGAGTGGAGGAGTAATTGTGAAATAGATTGTTTAGTATTAGAAATGGGATATGCTGAGGAAGAGAGACTTTTATAGTTTTGATAATGGGAAAAACTTTAAAGAAATCAGGTATAAGAAAAGGTACAGTTGAATCTGTTGTTTTTCTAATTGAATCTATAATATATTTTAGCAAACTATAGCCTTCACGAATTCTTTCGCGTTTTTGCAGGTGTCACAATCTGAAAAACATAAAGTTGACTGTTACAAAGCAGCAATCCTTTACTGGTTGGTGCTGATAACAACAGAATTTGTATCACTGGGCAGGAACCTTAAACAGGAATAGGAATTGATAAACTTTAATATCCAACTGCATAGGAAATTGGGTATTCCTGGAAAATAAAATTTTATTCAAGAGTGTTCAAATGATTTTTGGGGATCCTTATAAATTTTGCAATTTGGATTGAGGAGATAATGGACGGGTTCAAGAAGAATTTTTCCGAAGGATTTTACATTTTGTGAATGGAGACATGATTCCTCAAGAACTACCAAATACGTCCTACTTTTTACCAAATTCCTTTGCGTAACATACAACGTTTATTTTCAGTAATTGATGATCTAGAGTGTCCTAATTTATTTAACTTGAGACTATTGTACGCATATATATGAACGATGCTGTTCATTATCGTAACAAAATTATCATAAGAAGAATCTTATTTATATTGGAAATACTGGGATAACAGAATATTGATAACCCTGAAGAAAAAGATAATATTTGGTATTTATCCGATAAGTATAATGAAAAATTGTTATATTTAAATAATAATATTATTAAAGGAATCAGTATTTAAAAAGGATATATATATTATCGACATAATTATTAAATATGATTATATTTTAAATGATAATTAATAGAAATTTATCTCACATAAAATCTATGTTTAAGGATGCATCAAACATGTGTTCTTTAATATTTTCTAGAGCTGTTGGGACTATGAAAGCCAACAGCAAGCCTGGCCCATATGAAACCTAAAACTCAATACGTAGGATGTGCGGAACGCACATATGCAGTTCTCAGGTTTGAGCCAGGGCTGCCCTGAAACAACAAATACGGTTTCAGACGACCTGTCTCAACAAGCCCACCACAGCAATCAGACAAAAAGCAACCCACCGCCACCTCATGTCGGTAGCACGGCATACAAAACGATTATCCGGAGCGGTGGGATACCCTCTCAAAGGTGCGCAGCTCATCGGCAAGGCGTACAGGCAGATACGCGTAACCTGCCATACAGAGTGTACAAGATAGCGAAACCTGTCAGGGCAAACAACAAAACGGCAAATGCCCAAGTGACCGTAGGCTACGGATTCAGTGCAAGCGGCAGTTACAAGCAAAAGCAAAAGTCAGCAGACCATGCCTCGGCTAACCGAGCAGCGGTATTTATGCCGGAGAAGACGGCTATCAAAGTCAAGTCGGAGACAACACAGACCTCAGGGCGGCATCGTCACCTCCGGCCCGAGACTGCCGACAAAGGAAAAACGCTTTTCAGACGGCCACCCTTACTGCCAGCGACATTCAAAAACCACAGCCACTACGAAGGCAAAAGTTTCGGTATCGGGGCAAGTGTTGCAATCAGCGGTGAATCAGCGGGACGACACCGTCCTGCCGACTCGGCCGAGAATCCGCGACTGATGCTTCTACAAAGGTCGAAAACAGACACAACGCTATCGGCTACGGCGAGGACAGCAAAAACAGCACCACCCCAGCGGCATCAACACCCGCAACATACACATCACCGACAAAGCGGGACAACTTGCCCGAACAGGGCAGGACTACGAAAGAAACCGAAGCGCGTATCTACATCGGCATCGACACCGAAACTGCGGATCAACACTCAGGCCGTCTGAAAAACAGCTTCGACAAAGACGCGGTATGGCCAAAGAAATCAACCTGCAAAAGGGAAGTAACACAGGAGTTCGGCAAAAACTGCCGCCCAAAGCCGCAGCAGCCGTTTCCGACAAACTCGGCAATACCCAAAGTTACCGAACGGTATCAGGCAGCCAAAAACCCTGCTGGAAGCCGAACTGCAAAACACGGACAGCGAAACCGAAAAAGCCGCCATCCGCGCATCCCTCGGCCAAGTAAACGCCTACCTTGCCGAAAAACCAAAGCCGCTACGATACCTGGAAAGAAGGCGGCATGGGCAGGAGATATCCTGCACGGGGCAGCAGGCGGACTGACGACGAGCAACCTCGGCGGCATACTGGTCAGCGGCGGCACTTCCCTTGCCGCACCGTATTTGGATCAAAACGGCGGAAAACCTCGGCCCGGCGGGCAAAAGCGGCAGTCAACGCACTGGGCGGAGCGGCCATCGGCTATGCGGCAGGCGGAAATGTCGGTACGGCGGCAGTAAGGGGCGAATGTCGATTGGAACAATAGGCAGCTGCATCCGAAAAGAAATGGCGTTGGCCGACAAATATGCTGAAGCCCTCAAGCGTGAAGTCGAAAAACGCGAAGGCAGAAAAATCAGCAGTCAAGAAGCGGCAATGAGAATCCGCAGGCAGATACTGCGCTCGGTGGATAAAGGTTCCCCAAGACGGCTATACCGACCAAACGGTTATTTCCACAATCGGCATGAAAGGCGAAGACAAAGCCTTGGGTTATACTTGGGACTACCGCGACTACGGCGCAAGAAATCCACAAGCCTACAACGATCGAAGCTGTTTGAGGAATACCGCCGACAGGACAAACCGAATACCGCAACCTGACCTGGTTGCACAGCGGGACGAAAGACACCAAAATCAGGCAGGAAAGAGCGGAAAAACGAAGAGCTTTCGCTGAACGTTACCGACTGGCTGACGAGCTCTTGTCAACCCCAATCCGAGGGTAAAAGCCCCGATTCTTTGCGGGCGTCGCAACCTGAAAACATCAGCCGACCGTTACCGGCAGCGATCCCTTATTGGCGGGGCGGGAATATCCGTATCCTGCTAAACGGCAATGTTGCTAAAGGGGATAGGATTCCGGATACGGCAGTGGCAACGACGGAACATAGTACAGAGGAGGGCGCATTCAGAAACAAAAACCGACCAATGACGGTTTAGTTCGCATCATTGTCCTGCAGGTTGCATGCCCACATGATAGTGGTGAACAGGTCTGCCAGTCAGATGGATCGAAGGATGCGTCGCACTAGAAAGTTATGGACGCTATCCTGTATACTATCAATATGGGGCTAAGCAAAAGGTTACTGGAGCAAGGGTAAAGTGAAGGCTATTTGAAATGGATGTGAGGATATCGGATCTAAGTTCGGATCCAATATGATAAGGCAATCGAGGGAGATGCGGGTATTCAGAAAACTAGGGCCCAAATTCTTTAAAACTAAAAATAGGCAAGTGTAGAAATTTTTTGGTAGTCAACATGAAACAGTGTGTAAAGCATTATCTCATCAAATCTGAATCGAAAACAAGTTCGTGCAATATTTAGTTCTGATGTACAAGAAATTTATAAGTCATCATACTCTCGAGTTCTATGGATGTTTTTCCGAGTTGAATATCCATTGTTTTATGATGATAAAAATCAGCTTGAAGCGATAGAGATATTTGAGACCAAATAAGTTTTTTAGAAGATATTTTCTTTAATTGGCTTTGGAAAAATTAATGATGAAATAATAAGCTACCTTTATAAGAGTGGAATTAATGATTTTTGAAATTGATGATTTGGGTATTAGGCCTTAATATTCCTGTTTCAACTATAATCAATTCAATAGGTAAAGTAGAATGTTGTTATTTAGATTTTTCAAATAGAGACACAAAATTTTATGTAAAACAAGTGTAGGTTGAGGTCAAGACCCAATCTACGCTTACTCCGGTATCAGCGTCTCCATCATCTACGACGAACAAAAAATCCGCCATCTGACCAAGTAAACGCCTACCTTGCCGAAAACCAAAAGCCGCTACGACACCTGGAAAGAAGACGGTATAGCAAGCCGTAGCCCATATAAAACTTAAACTCAATAAGTAGTATGTGCAGGAACGCACATATGCAGTTCTCAAGGTTTGAGTCAAGAGGCCGTCTGAAACAACAAATACGTTTCAGACGGCCTTTCTTTCAACAAGCCGCCACAGCAATTAGACAAAAGCAACCCGCCGCCACACCCATATCGGCAGCACGGTTAGCAAAACCATTATCCAAAGCGGTGTAGAGACAACTCTAAGACAGCAAATTTTGAACGTCATAGTCTTTCGGGTATGACACTAAGGGCCGACATAATCAAACAGCGCGAAATCCATCTGTCCATACCCGCACAAACTAATAAGGAGCAAAGATTGCGGTTGCAACGTGTGGTAGAGTATGGCAAAAAGTCTAAAACATTACAGTCAAAATACGGAGATCAGAATAAATGATTTTTCAATCAGGAACAAAGATTATTGGGCTAGTTATATAGGCAAATGAAAGAGCCTCTGATTATTCAAACATGGTCAGGTTTGGGCGATATGCTCAGACCACCCATATCCCCCATATCCTGCCATTAGATACCGACAATGAAACTTTAGGCACGACGGTCTTGCAAGCGTTGGCAAACAGCAGGACTTTCGTTTATGACGAGTCCAGAAGACCAAGATTTTTGATACCGAAAAATTTCAGCAACGCTATGAAGATTGGGTTGCCAACCTATGCGGGAACTTGGGCTATAAAACCAGACGCGCCCTATTTAAAAAAACATGATGAGCGTGGATATTTGGCTGCACAACGGCTGCCTGAAAATCAGCCCGAGCCGCCATGTCAAGCTGGAAGCGTGGGATGCCATTGATGCAGACGATGTAATTTTATCATTGGATAACAGCCCTGAAGAAATCGGAGCGAGGTTTAAAGTTGGCATTGAGCCGCTGCCGATAATATTTGAGCAAAAGGTCGTCTGAAAAGCCGGGAACTGTTTTCAGACGATCTTTTTATCACCTCCAAAGCCCGCGTGCGTGCGTCGCGCACACCTTACCTGCACAGGTTTAATGCGAGCTACGGCTTGCTTGGAAGGATACGTGAATTAAAATTTAAAAAGTTGCTTTCCGTTCCTAATACTAATTGGAAAAATTCTATCGATGTCTTGAATGATCAGGTAATGTTAATAGACCTCGTTATAGGGTAAAATAAAATGGCAATTTGGAATTATCGGTACCACTTATCCCATCAGCTGCTATCAGAAGCAAATTTAATGCAAATAAAAGATATCATACTTGATGAGTATCGATCTAATGGTTTTCAAATTTTAATGAGAATAAAAGTTTTGAAAAATTACTTTATCGATAATGATTTTATATTATTATCAATAATAAATGAAGCAAAAACAAACAGAATTGAAAGAGTCTTGGGATAAAGACGCAATCATGTTTTGTGATAATTTTGGTAATAGTCTTACCGTTTGGCCAGATGATATAGAGTGTGAACTTGATTTAAGATTTGATTATACTAAATTTTATTCAGAAAACCATTGATTGGTGCATAAAATATAATTGTCTACTTGTAATAGGAAAAACAGGAAATATAGTTTCCCCTAATATAAATAATCTAATGTATGAAATACAAGCATATTTGGAAAGCAAGCCGTGGCCTATATGAAATCTAAACTCAACAAGTAGGATGTGTGCGGAACGCACGCATGCGGTTCTCACGGTTTGAGCCAAGAGGCCGTCTGAAAACAGAAAAACCGTTTCAGACGGCCTTTATTTCTAATATGCCGATCTTGCGTGGGCTATAAAAGCGCAGTTGTCCAAAAATATATAATAGGCAAATACAAAAGGAGGCAAAAGTCAATTTTACTACCTTCAAACATTTTCAATTTGGATATTGCCATGATAATTAATTATCATAGAAGCAAAGAAAAATCGCAGTATCTTTTTTCAGTCAAATAGAGCAAGAAATGGGAACTTCATTGTTAATAGTTGAATCTCATGTATGAGAAAATGATGATAGGTGGTTTTCCCATATCATTCAAAAGAATATTTAGAAACATTTGCAAAGGTCTCTATCAGCCTCAACAATCACTATTAAAATGCGCGCCGATGTTTCTGCCTCGCCTGTATGCGGCTTGAGGCGACGGGCGAGGCTGCATTCGAGCAGGTTGCGGTTTTCGTATTCGGACGCGGTGTGCGGCTCGGCTTGTTTTTGCTTCCAAAGCCGCAGTTGGGCGATGGCGCGGCGCAGGCCGGTATCGGTGCGGAGGATGCCGAGATGGCGTTGGTTGAACGCTTGCAGGACGGGGCGGCTGAAGGTGTTTTGGAGGTCGTCTGAAAAGATGCCTGCTTCGGCGGAGGGGTTTTCAGACGACCTTTGGAGATAGTACGGCTTGGAATGCTTGTCCGTCCGCGATGGTTTGGGCGGTAAGTCTGGCGGTAACGACGCATTCGAGTAGGGAGTTGCTGGCGAGGCGGTTGGCTCCGTGCAGCCCTGTGCAGGCGGTCTCGCCCAAGGCGTAGAGCTGCGGCAGGGAGGTTCTGCCGCTGGGGTCGGTTTGGATACCGCCGCAGGTGTAGTGTTGCACGGGGCGGACGGGGATGGCTTGGCGCGTGATGTCCAAGCCGCATTGGGACAGGCAGTGTCGATGGATGGACGGGAAATGTTGACGGACGAACGCTGCGGGTTGATGGCTGATGTCGAGCGAGACGAAGTCTTGCGTTTGTTTGGCGATTTCGGCGGCGATGGCGCGGGCAACGATGTCGCGCGGCGCGAGTTCGGCGCGGCGGTCGTAATGCGGCATAAATCGTTCACCCGATTGGTTGGTCAGGATACCGCCTTCGCCGCGCACGGCTTCGGAAATCAGGAAGGTGCGGCCGTTTTCAGACGGCCTTGCTAAGCCTGTGGGGTGAAATTGGATAAATTCGAGGTTTTCGACTGTGCAGCCTGCGCGTATCGCCATGGCGATGGCGTCGCCCGTGCATTCGGGCGGCGTAGTGGTGGCGGCGTAAATCTGTCCCAAGCCGCCGCCTGCGAGTACGGTATGGCGGGCGCGGATGCGGTAGGTTTCTTGCGTTCGGCGGTCGAGGACGGTCAGTCCGCATACCGCGCCTGATTCGATTTGGACGTCCAACGCCATCTGCCGCTCGCAAACGCGGATGTTCGGGCGGCGGCGTATTTGGGCAATCAGGCTCTGCATGACGGCTTCGCCCGTGTAGTCGGCGACGTGGGCGATTCGGCGGCAGGTATGCCCGCCTTCGCGCGTCAGGTGCAGGTCGTTATTATTTTGGTCGAACGCCACGCCCTGCGCCATCAACCATTCGATTGCCGGTTTGCCCTGCGACAGGATGGTGCGGACGGCGGCTTCGTCGCACAAACCCGCGCCCGCTTCCAAGGTATCGGTAACGTGTTTTTCGATGTCGTCCTCTCCCGACCACGCCGCCGCAATCCCGCCTTGCGCATGACGGCTGGCGGTGTCGTCCAGCCGGTTTTTGCACAAAATGACGATGCGGAACGATTCAGGCAGCGACAGGGCGAGCGTCAGTGCCGCCAGCCCGTTTCCGGCAATCAATACGTCGCAATCAGTTTGCATGGTGTTGTCCTTGTTTGAGAGGTCGTCTGAAACGGTATAGTGGATTAAATTTAAACCAGTACGGCGTTGCCTCGCCTTGCCGTACTATTTTTTGTACTGTCTGCGGCTTCATCGCCTTGTCCTGATTTTTGTTAATCCACTATAATATGGACGGCAAATCAGGCGGGGCCCATACCGTTGAACACATCTCCGCGCTTGAGTCCTGCCGCGAAGTCGAGCATACGCTGCAAAGGCAGTTTGGCGGCTTCGCCCAGCTTTCTGTCCAACAGAATTTCGTTGTGTACGCTTGTCAGGGCGTATTTGATGCCGCCAGCGAATTCATTGCCATCCACGGGCAGAACGCGCAGCTTTTGCAGCTTCCACCGTTGCCCGCCGTCGGCGCGGCGATGAATTCTTTGTCGGGCGCCTGCTTTTGCATTTCGTGCAGGATGCCCAAGTCGGTCGCCACGATGAATTATTTTTCGGGACGAGATACGGCGGCTTTGAGCAGTTTGCTGGTCGAGCCGACCACGTCGCCCAGTTCGATGACGCTTTGCGGCGATTCAGGATGAACCAGCACCACCGCATCGGGGTGTTCCGCCTTCAACGCCGCCAGTTCCTGCCCCTTGAATTCGTTGTGAACGATACACGAACCCTGCCACAACAGCATATCCGCGCCCGTTTCGCGGCGGATGTAGTCGCCGAGGTGGCGGTCGGGTCCCCAAATCAGTTTCTCGCCGCGCGATTTCAAATACGACACGATTTCCAATGCTACCGAAGACGTTACCACCCAGTCGGCACGCGCTTTCACGGCGGCGGAAGTGTTGGCGTACACCACCACCGTACGGTCGGGGTGTTGGTCGCAAAAAGCTGAAAACGCTTCTTCCGGACAGCCCAAATCCAAAGAACATTCCGCCTCCAAATCAGGCATCAGCACTGTTTTTTCAGGGCAGAGGATTTTCGCACTCTCACCCATGAAGCGTACGCCCGCCACCACCAGCATATCGGCTTCATGTTCCGCACCAAAACGCGCCATCTCCAGCGAATCGCCCACGCATCCGCCCGTCTCCAAAGCCAAATCTTGAATCAGCGGATCGACGTAATAATGCGCCACCAAGACCGCGTTTTTCTCCTTCAGCAAAGCCTTGATTTCGTCTTTCAGACGACCTGCCGTCTCGCGGTCGGGCGTATCGGCAACCTTCGCCCACGCCTGACGGATTTGGCAGGCCGAAGTCGGCGTCTGGATGAGTGGCATATCGTAATCGAACGAGCGGCGGGCGGCGGTCTGCATGATGTTTCCTTGTAGCTGGTTTTTCAGACGGCATAAAAATTTGCCGTTTATATTTTTGAAATAGTTTTTATATTATGCTCAATTTGAGTATAATAAGCAAGATCGTCTGAAAACCGCTTTGGTTTACAATAAGGTTTTCTCTTGAATGAAAGCCACGCATGGATGCCTATCCTGAAACAGCAGCCAATACGCAAAGTATCGTCGAGCTGGTTCCTGTACTGATCGCCATTACAAACGGCAGCTTGAGGGTTTTGACCGTTGCCCAAGGCACGCTGCTACCCAACGGCCTGCTTGCACCGCTTCGCCACTCCTTGCAAGCAGGGGTCAGAATGTGGGTCGCCAAGCAGACATCGCAGCCTATGGGCTATGTGGAACAGCTTTATACGTTTGTCGATACGCGCCGTCAAAACGAGCGAGGCCTGCCTGTCTTGTACGTCAGCTATTTGGGGCTGGTGCGCGAGGCAGCCAACAGCATCCTGCACCCCGACGCAAAATGGCAGGACTGCTACTGCTATTTTCCGTGGGAAGATTTGCGTACCGACGGCGGACAGCGTGATACCATCGTCAGCCGCCTGCGCATTTGGGCAAACTCGGCGGATACGGAGGAAGTGCGACAGAAGCGGCTCAAGCGCATTCATTTGTGCTGGGGGGTAGGACCTGAAAATTGGTCGGAAGAATACGTTTTGCAACGCTATGAAATGCTGTATGAAAGCGGTCTGATAACGGAAACCACCGAGCCGCAGGCAAACTTCGACTTCGCGCTCACAGGGCAGCCTATGCGCCACGACCACCGCCGCGTACTGGCGACAGCCTTATCCCGTCTACGAGCCAAAATCAAATACCGTCCCGTGATTTTTGAACTGATGCCGCCCGAATTTACACTGCTGCAACTGCAAAACAGCGTCGAAGCCATCAGCGGCAGATTGCTGCACAAGCAAAACTTCCGCCGCCAGATTCAGCAACAGAACCTTATCGAGCCGTCGGATACCGGCGTATCAGGTAGTAAAGGCCGTCCTGCACAGCTGTACCGCTTCCGAGATGACGTTCTGCCTGATCAGCTGATTTCTGATATCGGACTGCCGCTGGGCAGTCGCTAACTGATTTTCAGACGGCCTCAAATTAAATTTTACTCCATCGGGCAATATCAATATTTTTCAACAAAGGAACCTTCATGTCGTCTGAAAACAATCTTCTTCCTCTCCCCGATACCCTGTTGCGCCCCATGGTAGAACAAGCCTTGAGCGAAGATCTGGGCAGGCGCGGCGACATTACATCCGCCGCCGTCATCGCACCCGACAAAACCGCCAAGCTCTTCCTCGTCAGCCGCGAAGATGGCGTCATCGCCGGCATGGACTTGGCGCGCCTCGCCTTTCAGACGATGGATCCGTGCGTCCGCTTCCAAGCCGAAATCCACGACGGACAAGCCGTCCGCGCAGGTCAGACGCTTGCCGCCGTCGAAGGCAACGCCCGCGCGCTGCTCGCCGCTGAACGCATCGCGCTCAACTATCTTACGCACTTGAGCGGCATTGCCACCGCTACCGCTCGCGCAGTAGCCGAAGTTGCCGAATACGGCACAGACATCGTGTGCAGTCGCAAAACCATCCCACTGCTTCGCGTCCTGCAAAAATACGCCGTCAGAGCAGGTAGGGGCGTGAACCACCGCATGGGCTTGGACGACGCAGTACTCATCAAAGACAACCACCTCGCCTATTGCGGCAGCATCGCCCAAGCCGTGCAGCAGGCAAAGCAGGCGGTCGGACCGTTGACCTGCGTGGAAATCGAAGTGGACACGCTGGCACAATTGGACGAAGCCATCGCAGCGGGCGCGGAACGGATTTTGCTGGACAACATGGACGACGAAACCCTGAAAAAAGCGGCAAACCGCTGCCACACACAAACCGCCCACACACACACCGTCTATTGCGAAGCATCGGGCGGCATCGGCTTCAACCGCCTGAAACGCGTAGCACAAACCGGCGTAGACGGCATCGCCCTCGGCTATCTGACCCACAGCAGCTGTTCGTTGGATATAGGATTGGATTTCGTGGCTTAAATTTCGAGTCTGCTATAAAGAGCAAAGGCCGTCGAAATATGGAGCGTTTCATTTTCAAACGAGCCTTTTTAATTCCAAAGCGAAGATATAAAATTATGCAGGTTAGCTTCAGCTTTCATATAACATGAAAGAATAGGGCATAGCCATCATCGATAAAAACCGTCTCGAAAACCCAATGTTCGAGCGGTTTTTACTCCCAAAATGATTAATTGGTGATACCATTTCCAGTTATCCCAATACGTGTGTCTGCCCGGCGCGGAGATAGGAGCAGCTCATCGGGTCGAGGTAGTAGCGGTTGGTCAGATTGCTGCCCACCAGTTCGGCGAGTCGGTTTTTGCCGATTTTATAGCGCAGGTAGGCATCATACCGCAACAGGCTGCCAGCGCATATAGTCAGGGTCTGCCTGTTTTCAATTATCTGCTTGGTCCTAATATACCTGAAAAATCGCCCTGCGGTATTATTCAGCTTAATAATCAAGTAGACTATCGCGGCTTATCGTATGTAGGAAAAACTGCCAATAATAACCATCAATAAACCATCCCTTGAATCTATTCAGTCTACCTGAAACTCAAAAAGTAGCATACATGGTTTTACAGAAACCCTGTAAACAGCAAAGCTATCTCTTTAGAAAAACGCATAGAAAACAACATAGAATCTAGCCATCACTGGCTCCAGCGGCAACATCGGCGGTATGGTCGCCCGTCATCTGAGCACATGCGGCCTGCCTTATCCTGCCGCTGCGTAACCCCGCCAAAGCGCCCAATCTCACGAGTGCGAGAGCGCGACGGTTTGCCTATAGCGATTTGGAGCTTGCTAAGCAGGCTTTAAATAGAGATTGGACGTGCTGTTTATGGTGTCCGCCGTCGAAAGTCCAATGCGCAAACAGGAGCATTTGACTTTGGTGCAGGCTGCTTCGGAAGAGGGGCGTGCAACACTGTCTATCTCTTTTGCTCAAGCGGCGTTGGACGCACCTTCACGCTGGCGCGTACCCATGCGGTTACCGAAAATGCAATCCGGCAAACAAATATGCGCTACACCTTTCTGCGCGACAATTTTTACAGTGAGATGATGGCAACGATTGCCCAACGCAGACGGCATCATCGCAGGCCCTGCTGATGATGGGTGCGTTGCCTGCGTTTCACGGCGCGATGTCGCCCAAACAGCGTGCAAACGTCATCGCCGACATCGCATACGGCAACCACCGCCACGACAATCAGACCCTACACGCTGACAGGTTCCCAATCATTAAAGCTTCGCTGAAATAGCCGCCGTCTTAACCGAAATTAGTGAGCAAACCGCACCGCTACCACAATGAAAGCTGTGGAAGAAGCCTTCGCCAGCCGCAAAGCTGAGTATCCCTGACACGCCCGATTGGCAGATTGAGGCATGGGTTTCCCACCCACACCGCCATTGCAAGGCGAACTTGCCGCAGTTTCAGACGACCTGCCACGGTTGTTGGGACGTGCACCACTTAATTTTGAAGACGTAGTAAAGGGCACAATATGCAAAATAATCTTGTCCCGTTTATCGAATTTCACGGCGCAGGCAAGCAGTATGATGGCAAATATGCTGTGCGCGATTTGGATTTGACCATTTTATCAGGGTGAATTTTTCGTGTTGGTGAGTGTAGCTCGGGCAGCGCAAATCCACCACTTTAGCGCATGATTAACGCGCTAATTGAACCGACCGATGGCAACGTTTATCTGCACGGGAAACGGATTAAAGACTACGACATCCGCCAGCTCCGCCACCAAATTGGTTACGTATTGCAACAAATCGCGCTTTTTCCCACCATGACAGTCGCGGAAAATATCGAACTCATGCCTGACGTACTGGGCTGGCCGAAAGCCGAACGCAAAACGCGTGTGAATGAGTTAGTGGAGCTGGTGGAACTTGACCCTGCGCACTACCGCGACCGCTATCACACGAACTCTCCGGCGGTGAACAGCAGCGCATCGGTATTTTGCGAGCGCATTGCAGCCAAGCCCCAAGTTCTGCTGATGGACGAACCGTTTTTCCGCGCTCGACCCGCTGGTGCGCACCGTGCTGCCAAGACCAAATTGCTATGATTCACCAGAAAATTTGGCACCACTATCGTTTTCGTTACCCACGATCTGCGGGAAGCCGTCAAACTCGCTTGCCGTATCGGTGTAATGCATAACGGCGAACTGGTACAAATCGGCACACCTGAAGAAATCAAAAAGCAGTAAAGCAAACGATTACGTGCAATCGCTGTTTTCCACGCCGACACCCGATGCCCACGCATCATCCACCAATTCTTACGGTTGGATAAACTGGGACAGGAAGCTGTGGGAAGGCAGTGTTATGATGGTAAGGCCGTCTGAAATCTCTTTTCAAGGCGCTGACACTGCTGTAAAAAGCAAACAAAAATCTATTATTCAATATACTAACCATAACAATTAAAACATGTTTCTCATCCCTAAACGTTACGACAGAACTCTGGCAAAGATACTGCTTACGCATTTATGGCTTTCCGGACTGGCTCTGCTCGCGGCCGTGGCAATTGCGGTGCCTGTCGCCGTGTTGTTTGCGCGCAGACAGCGTGCGGCCCGAGCGATATTGCAGTTCACCAATATGTGCAACTATCCCATCTTTTGGCACCATGGGTTTACTGATTCCGTTTGTCGGTATCGGTTCGCCGTCTTGATTGCGCCACGTTATACGCGCTGTTGCGATTTTCGAAAATACCCTGTTTGGGGCTGACCCAAATCGACCAATCAATTAAGATGCGTACACCGCATTCGGGCTATCGCGCTGGCAATCATTGTGGCGGATTGAGCTGCCGATGGCGTTGCCTGCCATGATTTCGGCATTCGCACGGCGGCGGTGCTGATTGTCGCACGGCAACTCTGGCGGCGTTAGTGGCGCAGGCGGCTGGGTAACCTGATTCGCTCGGCATCGACCGCAACAACATGACGATGACGTTCTCGCAAAGCGCGTTCCTCGCTACTGGCTGTTGGCGTAAGCGGCATTATTGGGCTGTTGCAGAAATCGCGACGCAAGCTGCCGATAATTCTTGCATTGGCGGTGGGTTTAGGCGCCTCCGGTCTGTCGCAGATTTCATTATACCTGCCACAAAAACGTGGTGATTGTGGGTAAAATGGGGAGCAGGCCTGATATTCTGATTAACACGTATAAATTATTGATTGAACGTGAAAATCCGAAATGTGAAAGTCACAGTCAAACCTAATTTTGGTAAAACCACCTTCCTGTTTAACGCGTATCAGACTAGTGGTGAAATCGATTACCTGAATTTGCGCAAATTTAGCGGTGCTGGAAACCTTAGTACAAGCGCCAACTGAAAACAGAAAAACCGCCATCTGTCGCCAGATGAAACCTATCAACAGGGCAAACAATTGTGGCGGAACAATATCAGTTAGAGTTTCTACCACCAATGTCTTATCAGAAACGCACTTGCGTTGGCGGTCAAAAGAAAGTTATGGTTCAGCACGCAATTGAATGCCATCAGCGACTTGAAGCAGGCTGCAGCCCGATATTCGAGGCAGGTTTCTCCTGGGTTTACCGACCGGAGCAGACGAGCTACAAAAGGCATGCAGGGCGGCTGGCATCACGCTAAAACCTATGTTAGCTCAGAGCCCGCCCTGCGCGCAACACGGCGCTGCTGAATGACAAAATCTGACCTGGTGGAAGCCCACGCACCACCGATGAAAGTTGAAACAATACCAGTTGCGCCTGCTGAAAGACGATATTGCCCTGTTTCCCGCCTATCAGGGCGCCGCCATTGATGAAAGTGGAATGCCGAAAATCCTCAAATTATGACCGCACTCACCGACTGGCGGAAAAATTAGCGAAGAGGAAATGAGCGAGATGAATTACCGCGTGAAAGGGTACAGGCAGCGCGGAAAACGATAAGCGCGGAGTATTTGGAAAAATGGGTTGTTAGGAAAGTAAAATTGGCAGTAGGCTACCTGAAAGCATCAGATTCTTAGGGAGGTTATGAAAGCCGTAAAAATCTATCAAGCCGGCGGTCCAGAGCAACTGATTTATCAAGACGTGCCAACACCTGATATCAAAGAGAGTTGGTCACTGGTAAAAATCAAAGGCTTCAGCATCAACCATTCTGAGATTTTTCACGCGAAGGCAAATCGTCGTCTGTCCAATTTCCGCATTTTGGGCATTGAAGTGTAGGCGAAGTGGCGCAAAGTTCCACACCCGCGCTGGCGGTCGGACAAAAGGTCGTCTCTATTATGGGCGAAATGTATGGGCGAAATGTATGGGCGAAATGGGGCGCGCCTTTGACGGCAGTTACGCCGAATATGTGCTGCTGCCCAACGAGCAAATTTCGTTGTATACCGACTTGGATTGGACAACCCTTGCCGCAATTCGAAACCTGCTACACCGCGTTTGGCCCATTTACAACAGCTTCGTATCGCGCCGCAAGATCGTGTGTTGGTGCGTGGTGCAAGCTGTGGCGTGGGCGTAGCCTTGCACAGTTGCTTAAAAGCGCAGTTTTCCGCATGTCACTGCACGGTTCAACGCGTAATCCTGCCAAAGCTACCCGTTTGCAGGCGGGTTGGATTTGACGAAGCGATTACTGAAGCCGATGACAAATACAAACCGACCAAAGCTCGACAAAATTCTGGAATTGGTCGGGACGCCAACTTTGCTCAAGCGATTAGATTTTCCTACAGATCTGTAAGATTTAGCTCAAAATTATCCGCTGAGTGGTTTGATTGACCCTAAGCTTAAACGTATTTGGCAGTGGCAAATCAATGCTGAACAACGCTTTATACCAAACCGCGCGATTTCGTTTACAGATGTGCAAAAGCGAACTGCAATCAGCGTTGGCTGGACGCACTTGCTCTTATCTTATCAACAGTGTTTTGTGATCCCTATTTAGAAAACGGTCAATTGGTGGGCTCTTCCCACGAAAATTGAAAAGCAAAAATGGCGCTTTATTTGTATCGACCATATCAAACGATTGTTGCTGAGCGGGTGATATGGGTATATCAAACTAAAAGAGATCTTGTTAGCGAAAATGGTTGGGCATAAAAAACATGGCAGTATCTCGCCATGTGTTTTTCAATAACTTATCACAATCACTTTCCAACATCGTGTAAGATTGGGTTTGTTTTGTTCATCAAAAATATAGCTCACTGCCATAATTTCATCAAAATGTGCCCGCTCACGTAATCGCTTGAGTTGAAAATCCACGCTTTCAGGACTACCGATAAGCGAACAAGCAGTCATTTGTTCTACTACGGCACGCTCTTGGTTGTAAATTGGGTTTCCTCCGAAATTGACAGAGATGAAGTGCGGTTTCTTTGGGCGTGCATTTGAGCTTTCCAAACATCTTCTTCTAGCCATAGGCAGGTTGTAAATTTTGTTGTGCGTTAGTCACCACGCTTAAGAAAATAGTGTTTGTGTTGTCTGCCAGTTGTTTCGCTTCTTTATCGGTTTCCAGCAACAATCGCGTTCACACCTAAGATGACATAAAGGTTCAGCAAGATAGGTAGAAGGTTTGAAGTTTTTGCGGTAAATCTCCGCCATTTCCATCATGCGTGGCGCAAAAGAGTGAAGCAAAGGCGTAAAGGCAAGCCAAGCTCTGCCGCAAGATACGCACTTTCGGTGCTAGATCTAAAATGTAAAACGGTATATCAAGCCCGCAGAAGGATAAGCAGAAACTGGGTTACAGTCTTTAAAGTAACCGCGAAAGTTCTGCACCATTTCCGCAGAAATCCGAGACTATTTCGTCCACGACGAAGTGCTGCAGCCGTTTGCATATCCGTTCCTGGTGCACAGCCTAGACCGGTTCAACGGTTTTGGATAAAGCGTCTCCAGTGTGCCATATTGTCACGCTACTACATACGGCGAATGATTCGGTAACATCACCACCTGACCCCCACACGCAAAGGTTTTCGTATTGGCTGGCGTATGTTGAATTAAAAGTGCGGTCGCTGGAACTCACCAAATTCTTCATATTATGATACTCAGCAATCCAATAGCGTTCAATGCAATGTTCTCAGCATGTTTTGCAAGATTCACCATCGAATCGACCGCTTGCAAATAAGTTTGCCCTTCACGAACGGGGACAAGATTGAGAATAGAAAGTTTCATGGTGTTTCTCCCTTATTGATTGAGCAAAGTGAAATCCAACATCACTTTCCAATATGCGTGCCTTTGTCCATTTCTATATGGGCTCTTGCACGTCTTTAAAATCAAATACTTGATGAATAATCGGTTTGATTTCACCGCGTTACGAGTTTTTCCCCAGAGCTCGTTGCGTAAGGATTGGGTGATTTCTGCCTTTTCTAATTTGGTGCGACTGCGCATTGTTGAGTATAGTGATTGTGAATATTGATATCTATTGGCTGAATCATACTTTTATTTTAAAGATAAAAGCTTAGTGAGAGAAAAGAGAATATTGAGATGAGGGAACGTGAATTAGTTTAGTAGGTTTAAATAAACGAGCAACAGATATCTTAATGAACAAATGCTAGCATTATGAATTTAACATAATATAAATTATTTTCTTTTTCCTATTCTTCTACAAATTCCGCTTATTGTTCCTATATGTCAAAATGAGAATCAATGATACTCTAGAGAGTGTGCTCATAGTACTCAATTTTTAGTATGAAATCAATAGGTTTTAAGAGAAATTTGGCTGATTACCTCTACCACTTAATTATTGGTTAGTGGAATAGGGTAGAGAGCAGGAAGTCTTAGTACGATACCAAGTACCTTCAACTCACAGACTGTCACTTCTATCACTGATAGCAGGCTGAATAGGACGGACAAAGATTTTGAATTGCCCAAATTCAATCTCTCAGACGGCCTCTCTCCCGTCAATCCTTCCCCTTTACCAGCATTATCACAGATATCATATCAAACAAATTGTTATGATTTATTTGATTGCTTATACAACTATTTTATCTGTTAAAAGTGAAGTATATTCGTTGAGCCTTTTTGTTCCGCATACCTTATTGCCTGGTTGCATTGTATATTCTGTACTCATTATCAACTTATAAAGGTAGATATACTGAGCTGAAACCTTTGCAAATCCCCAAAAATCTAAATTCCTACTAAGACATTTAGGGGATTTCTCATGAGCACCTTCTTCCAACAAACCGCACAAGCCATGATTGCCAAACACATCGACTGCTTCCCACTATTGAAGTTGGATCAAGTGATTGATTGGCAGCCGATCGAACAATACCTGAACCGTCAAAGACCCGTTACCTTAGAGACCACCGCAGCCGTCCGCCTATCCCCTGTTGTCCATGTTCAGCCGTCCTGCTCGGACAATGGCACAGTCTCTCCGATCCCAAACTCGACACAGCCTTATCACCCGCATCGACTTTAACCTGTTTTGCCGTTTCGACGAGTTGAGCATCCCCGATTACAGCACCTTGTGCCGCTACCGCAACCGACGGCGCAAGACAACACCCTGTCCGAATTGCTGGAACTGATTAACTGCCAACTGACCGAAAAACCTAAAAATAGAGAAAGCATCCACCGCCGTCGTGACGCCACCATTATTCAGACCATGCCGGCAGCAAACAGCGCCAGGCCATAGAAGTCGACGAGGAAGGACAAGTCAGTGGACAAACCACACCGAGCAAAGATAAAGATGCCCGCCGGACAAAGAAAAACGGCCTCTACAAACTTGGTTACAAACAACATACCCGCACCGATGAGGAAGGCTGTATCAGGAAACCGCACATCACTCCCGCCATACCGCGAGTGCAAACACCGTCGCCTTTGTTGGAAGGATAGTTTGCGCAGCTGCCGCCGCTTGTCATGCTGCGGCAGGGTGGGAGCTATGGTTGAGGCCTTTGTTCATGTTCTGGTTAGCGGTTTGGGACGCACGACCAAAGGCGCTGATTGAAAGCCGTCGCTGCCTTTCAGGGCTGCCGCCGTAGCTACACCGATACCCATGCTCTCTGCGCTGTAGCTGCTTTCGTTGCGGAGGTCTTCGAGGGTGCCGCCGACATCGGCGTCGATGCGTCGGGCATGGGCTTGGGCACCGTTCAGCACGGTATTGCCCTTGCTGCTGAGCTGCAGTTTGTCGGACTGCAGCAGGGTGTTTTGATGGGTTTGGCTGTCGGTGCGGTTTTTGCCTTTGCCGTAGGCGGCTTCGGCATAGATATAGACAGCCGTTTGCGCACCGACGGAAACCCCGACGCCGACTTGTACGCCGGCATTGCGGTTTTTGCCGTCCTGATGTTGGCTGTCTTGGGCCGACTGCAGCCGGATATCGCGTGCGGAATCGAGGCGGATGGTGTCGCCCCGCGGTAATGTTGCTGCCTCGGACGGTAATGTCGCCCTCGCGGCTGCGGATATTGATGTCGCCACGGCTTTCAGGCTGCTTTGTTGGCTTTGGCGGTAGTTTTGGTTTTGTTCTTTGTACGGATTTTAAAGCCGAAGTGGCTTCAACGGATAAGAGGACGGCACCCCTGCTGTCCGGTTTGGTTTTGGCGGCGTCGGCCACTTTGCCGACGCCATCGGCCAGTTGGTAGGCTTTGGCGCGTAGGCTGCGTTTGCAGGGCGCGGGTGCGGTCGTCGGCTGGTTGCGGCAATGGCGTGCAAAATCCTCAGCTGCATTCTGTGCTACTCGATACTCTGTACGGGAAAAATATCTTACCCCACGGCATATCGTTTTCTTCAAAGATACTTTCAAGACGATCGATAAAGGCGGGATTTACGGCATTATCGTCTTCTGCGCTGTTTACCACTTCGGGATCAAAGTATTTTAAAATAGAACACCTCTCCCTCGAGGTAAGGTTAATATGTGTAAGCCAATGATAAATCCAGGCAACATCAAAAATCAGTATCCTTTTGATTCAAGATCATAATTAGGATTGTAATAAGCAAGATTCCGGCAATACATCCCAGATGTCTTCATCCGTAATCTCTTTTCTGCGGCAAAATTCCATCCATCTCAAAGGTAAACAGTAGTAAATAATCTCTACTGTTTCCTGCCAATCAAGCCCTGAATTAGGAAGGTCTACTGGTTCTGTATCAATAAAAGCTAATTTTTCGAAATACATCCTGAATAGCAGATGCTTGTCGTTCGTTCATTCTCATAATACATTACCTTTTTATTTATATTACTTTATTGGAAATTTCAATTTTAAATTTTCGTTATTACTTTAGCGATCGTATGGCCGAGTTCTTATGGATTTCTACCGTTGCTGTAGTGGGTAGGGTATCTTTGCCAGCATATCCGGCAGGACGGTAAACAATTGTGTCGTTTAGTGTCGCAACTCTCCAGCAATCTTAAATACTTTAGGTAACATTTAATAAAAACAAGTAAGATTAATCATTTTTAAGAATGCATTAAGGATGCAATAGGAAATAGTGGATTATTCTCATCCCATTCTACCCCCATGCTCAATAAATATGGATTCTAATGTTTTTATGAAAGGAGTATTTAATTCAAATTTCTTTCCATTCCACTCCTCAAATGCCTCAGAATATATTTTATTATTAAATCTAGCCCTTTTTGTTAATATAATCTCTCTCAATACCACACTCCGTATCCTTACCAAAAAGGATTTTGTTTTTGCTAGTTTATGACAAAACCTAGAATATCTTTTTCTGTTTCCAAATTAACAGGCTCAGAATTGCTAATTGACATATTAATAATCTATATAGAATTCAACGCAAATTGCCAATCTTTTGTTTCCTTGACCATGCGATGCAAAATGCATTGAAAATAACCATCTAATACTAAATCTCAAATTCGCATTGAATATTTTCTGCTGTCTCTAAATTCATTAAAATATCCTTATCTAGCAGGAATTTAAATTTCAGCTCTGTTGGCTTGCCTTTAAATTAATATTTAAGTTATTTAATGTTGGATTATTAATATCAACAGACGCTGTAGTTCCCTAGTCATAGAAGCATTACCTGCTGGCCCTATACACCTAAAGGTTCCATCCGGCATTTGCGCTTTCAACAGCCACACATTTACCTCCGTATAATTTTTCACCTTCGACTCGTTCCATTAATGTGGGTTTCCTGCCCAAATATCGACGCAAAAGCCCTCGGCTGTTTGATTCGGATTATCTGAACGAGACATTTCTCTAGCAGCACCAGGCTTTCCTTTTTGCGGTTGTCCAGGCAGGCGGGTGTGGCCAGACGTTTGCAACCTTTTTAATGCATCAGCCTGCCTTTCTGCAGAAGAAATAGCATTACGTTGGCGTATCGCCTCTATTCTGTTTGGGTTGTGGGATTCGATTTTTCATGCCGTTGCTGATTATATTTAGGGTTGTTTCTCCCTATGTTGATGTCATCTCTGTAATCTTTCGGTGGTTTCGGCAATGCCTTCTGTTCCCAATCCCGACTATTAAATCTCCGCTTTTTCCCATCCGGCCGCACCCACCTTCACCGCATTGTCCGACCACGTTACCACAGAGCCTCTCGGTATCAGCTCTCCGTTGGCTAGAGCGTTGCTCCTGTGCCAAGGCAACGGTTGTTCCCTCTGTTGCTTTGAATTTGAAGGACTGGATTTCGCCGACGGGTACAGTTTTTCTACCCGGAGCATTAACGTTATTTAGATTATGTGATTCAGATTCCTTCATGTATTAGTATTTATCTTCGTAATCTTCGGCAAAGAAACCGCACCAGTCTGCCTCATTTTTACAGCATTGGTTTCCGGAGGCCCTCCCGAGCTTATGCGGTAAGCCGGATTACCCTACCTTTGGCAGCAACAAAACTTCCTCCCGTTCGATTAGTCCTGCACCAATTGGGTAGAGGAACTTAGCCATTAGCTGCAACGACTTCACTATCATCACGTATATCATCAATAAGTTGCCATTGACAACAGCATACTAAAATTGCTGTTGTGCCGTTTGAGCAAATCCATTCCTGTCGGACTGCCTTCCTGATAGAACCAACTACTTTGTTTTGCTCTTCTCGGTCGGTAGCTAACTTTTCCAGTTTGTTCCAGGCTGCAATGTGTTGGAAAATGTCATGTTGTTTACACTTTTTCAGGCTGTCCAGTTTTTGTTTTTCGCTAAAAATCAGTTAGTCTCAGTCTAAGTATGAAATCTGAAAAGTGTAAATAGCACTGTTGATTTCTAAGATTTTTGTCAAAATTAGTTTTGGAAATGCCTAAAACATGTATCGATGTGGCAAAATATTGATGAGTTATCTTTCTGTAGATGAATTAAGATTCTTCAGTAAGTCTTTAATAAATTCATTTAAAAGAAAAATCTCATATTTATGACGTATTTCCTTAATTAATTTTCTATTGTAGTTAAATAATCCATTGCCAAATTGGCCATCAAATGACAGCTATATTTTTACTCCTTGAGCATCTTCCCATTTTTGGATAAATGGTTGGTGGAGTATGAAGATAAATAATCATATTGATACAGCACCCTTTTTAGATTATTTTCGGAAATTATCCATTTGGTAAAAAAGATATCATCTACGTAAAAATTTCCTTTTTCAAGTATATCTGCTCCATACATTTGCTTTTAATAGATTCCATTTTCCCCAATAAAGTCAATAGTGTGCTTCATTTTTCGTTTTCCCCCTGTTTTCATTTTTCATGTTAAATATTCTCTCAAAGAAATGCTCTTTAGGATCTGCATGTGAGAAGGTTTTGTGTACAAAATGCTCTGGAATACCTGTGATCGGACTGATTCCATAGGTTTTGCCTATTGTGCGGGATGTTCTGCTCGGCCTTCCAAGTTTCTATATCAATAGTTCCATTTGTGGTATATGTGTTTAAATTTATTTTTAAATTAAAATGAGCATGTTGATTTCCTATTCCATTAAGGTCTCCAAAATTATGCCCTACAGAGTGGTCTTGGATTACATAACCTTTTGCCATTAACACAAATAGATACTCCAGAAAAATAACGTGCGTCCTAAAGAATCCTTTTTGTAAGTTACTATGCCTATTCGATCATGCTTTTTCTACAATTGACACGACGAAACTGCTGTTGGCTGCATTGAATTAGGAATCCCTAATTGTCGCTAGCCATTCTAAATGTAGCATGTTTCGTAGTTGCTCTGTTTAAATTCTCGTCATGGCCTTCATTAGGTTTCGGTAATTTCGTTCTGTGTCTAAAGCGAACTACTCCCACACCATTAACACTATCCATTACAGTCATTAACGGTACATGAATTCCATGTTCCCTAAGAAAAATTTCTAGCTATTTCATTTTTCTTGTCTTGATTTGCTTGATCTCATTCTTTTTAATTTTTGAATCTCAGCATATATATCCTGGGACATTACCTTGTAAGAAAAATGGGTCCATTGCATACTGCGGCATTCTCCAATGTTGCGGCTCTACTCTGCATCCGCGTAACAGCAGAAGTACTATTCCCCGCAGCATTATTCTCCACCGCATTCTGCCCGACCGTCCCGGCAACCTGCGCATCAAACAACGCTCCGTTGCTGCTGTTCGTACAGTTCGGGATTGCCTCCGGCCGCACCCACCACCAGAAGCACCCCTGCTCTGCGCTTTGATCTCTTCTTTAATGTGCTCGGGCGGAAGGTTGGGATTGAATTTCCCCGTTATCGGGTCGATGGCAGTCTTGCCGTCGTCGTATTGTTTGGCAGATACTCGGCTGCGCGTTCGGCGGCAACGGCAGCGCCGTACCCGCCATAAAGCGGGTCGGCGCCGTTGGCGTAGGCAAGGCGGCACCGGAAACGCCAAAGTGGCCGATTGCCGCGCGGCTTCGTTTTTGTGTTCACCGTGGCCGAAGCGCTGCCGATGGCAGCTGCGGCATACAGCGCCAACGTATTGGCCGCCAGCTGCAATCACCCTGTCCCGCCTGAGAGCATGGCGTAATCAGGGTGGGCGGCGCTAAGCGCACGGCTTTTGCTGCCGCCTACGCCCCAGCTTCGGGCTTCTTGGTAGGCTTTGGGCGTAGGCGGGAATGGGCCAGCATCTCCCTGCCGTTGTGCGTCGCTTAGGCTGAGGTAGTGTTCGTAGCTGCCGTCGTTACGCTCCAGGCGCTGCCTTCGTGGGCGGCCTGTTGTTTTTCCAGCTCTTCGGCTGCCGCTTTTGGCACGGTTGCCCTATAGGGTGCCGACGGCGCTGTGGATGGCGGCAGTCGATTGGGCGACGGTTTGCTGTTTGTCGAGTAGGTTTTGCAGATCGGGAACGCTGTCGGCGGCACCGTGATGGGCAGTGGCGAATCGGTATGGATGCCGAGGGCGCGGGCGACTGGTTTTGCCGCCGATGGTGACGTGTTGCGCTTCGCTGAGTACGGAGCGGGTATAGCCTTGGCTGCCGCCGCTTTCTGCATGCTGCGGCAGGGTGGGGCCGTGGTTGAGGCCTTTATTCATGTTCTGGTAAGCGTTTTGGGACGCACGACCAAAGGCGCGCTTTGATGTAAGCCGTCGCTTTCCTTTCAGGCTGCCGCCGTAGCCGACGCCGATACCCATGCTAAGCGCTGTAGCTGCTTTTGTTGCGGATGTCTTCAGCTGAAACTGCGGGCGAGTGAGTTCGTTGTGGTCTTTGTCTGCGGCAGAAGCGATGGCGACCGCTTTGAGCCGGACACCGTCGCGTCTGAGTCGTGGTAGCCGCGCTCGTAAGAAGAGACCGCTTTGGCTGCTGAGCCCGCTGCGGCTCGTGGCCGCTGACTTTGCTTTTGGTTGTAGTTGCCGGATACGTTCCATGCGGTACCAAGGGCAACAGGGCACGCGGATGCCGCCGCCGCTTTGTTTTGCTTTCCTGTTCGACGGTGTCCTGTGGGCTTTCGATGTGCAGTGTGCCGCCGACTCAGCGTCGATGCGTTTTGCATAGGCTTGGGCACCGTTCAGCACGGTATTGCCCTTGCGCTGAGCTGCCGGTTGTCCGATTGCAGCAGGGTGTTTTGATGGGTTTGGCTGTCGGTGCGGTTTTTGCCTTGCCGTAGGCTGCTTCGGCGTAGATATAGACGCGTTTGAAGCGCTCAACGGAAACCCCGACGCCGACCTGTACGCTAAGCATTGCGGTTTTGCCGTCCTGATATTTGGCTGTCTTGGGGCGACTGCCGCGGCGGGATGTCGCGTGCGGAGATCGAGGCGGATGGTGTCGCCCGCAGTAGTGTTGCTGCCTTGGACGGTAATGTCGCCCTCGCGGCTGCGGATATGTGATGTCGCCACTAAACTTTCAGGCTGCTTTTAAGCCATAGTGAGTAGTGTTGGTTTTGTTCTTTGTAAGCAGTTTAAAGCCGAAAGTAGAGCCCAACGGACAAGAGGACAGCGCCTTGCTGTCCGGTTTGGCGATTTTGACGGCGTCGGCCACCAAAAAGTATGTTGTGGGAACAGGCCTATGCACTACGTATATACTTACTACAATAACTTAGAGCTTGTTTTGCTCCTTGTCCAATTTCCGAGTAGTTTCTGTCAGCGGGTATGATTATATCTTTTCCATCAATGCCTTCCCACGCATCCGATCTGATATGTTTATTGGGGAAATCACGATTTCCTTGCTATCCATTTTAATGCCGCACATCATCATCTTTCTAAAAAGCTAATTTGGTTTATACCCCAGTGTTTCTCGTATGTAATCAACCCATTGGTTATAGCGTTGAACTCTTTGTACCGGATCGAAAAGAGTATATTCTTTACTCCCATATTCAAAAAGTTCGACTATAGTGCCTGGAAGAGACAAGCTTGACCAAGCAGATTGTTATCGACATCCGGAAACAAAATATGAGGTGGGAATAAGGTGTCTAACATTAACAACCTCAAATCCGGATTCTGTTTGCACAATGAACGCTTTTTCATTTGCATACAAACTTTACAAAATATTTATTTTCGCACTTATCTTCCATTATTTAATCTCCGTTACTTTTAACATTAATACCATGAGTCTTTCCATATTCTATCGCTTTTGTTGATTTGCTGCCATTGTTCTTTAGTGGTTTGGGCTGGAATAGCTAAATGTATCTCTCTCCGAGTAATTGTATCAGCATTTAACCAACACTAGAAAGAGAGTAAGTTTTAAAATTGGCAGCTTTGTCAATATAATTTTTAAAGAATACTATAAATTTGTCTTGGTTTGAGCATCCTTGATGCTGTTTGTGTATCCAATGTCTTAGCACTAATGGCTAAGCCATCACAGGGAGTCATAATAATCAAAAGTTTTAAAAATTCTTTGGTAGTCGAGCATCCGAGGGAAGGTTTTTACCAACATAATTCTCCCATGGCATACCTTGCTTCAATACCATTATTCCATTGGATACCTACTTTGAATTAGAAACGGTTTTACTTGGTTTGGCAAATAAGATATTTAAATCCGTAACTTTCTGATGTGCAGTTGAAAATTGATTAGCCATACGCCCAGCATTAACATCCAAGCTGGTCAGCGGTCGGTTATATCCGGCGGAATCGGTCCGCAGATTGCCAGCAGAGTTTCTTAACCGAAGCCCCACCAAGACTGACACTACCCAACATTGTTCCGGCACCCTAAAAAGAAATTGGCTTTCCCGTGCTCAAGGTTTCCCTGTGTGATTTGATAAGTTCCGTAACTGGCTTTGTGCTCCACCAATAGCCATCATCAGATAACGTCCTCGAGTGGTAAATTCAAACCTAAAGCAATGCCTTGTGCGGTGGAGGCTGCTGCTCTGCCTTCAAAACTATCGGCATAAGCTTTATCCCTTTCAAGGATATTCCAAGCTTTCTCGTATTTCCCTATCGGACGACCTTCCGATAAAAGAAATGCTTAACAGCAGCCAAACTAGGTTTTTATACTTTCCTCAGGCATCCTGGATTTCTTTCCAAGAGTTATTCCAATGTTCTCTGACTTTTCTATCTCTTTTGGCTAGCCAAAACGGATAATAAGGTTCTCCATTTCTCAAGATTTCTTTACCTTGATAGAGATCATTCTTAATTTTTCTATCAAGAATTTTCTGATCATCATAGATGATGTCTAGATAGGATCGCAAACTAGCTGCTTCTTGGGTTGTCAGGTCTTTTTCCATCTTTTCGATGAAGGTCTGAATAATATTTTCTATATAACCTCATTGCTTACTTGGTCTTTAGCAGCCAGCCGCTCAAATTCGGCCTTTTCCTCATTACTTGCTGTATGGTTGAGAATCTTTCTCTGTTAAAGATCGTATTTTTCTGTCTTCGTTGTTAAGCAGATTATTCTCCACCGCATTCTGCCCAAGCACACCCCTACCTGTGCATTGAACAGGGGCACTGCCGCTGCCGTTGTTTGCTGCCGCTCTTTCAGACGGCCTCCGGCCACCCACCACCGAAGCAACCGCTCATGGTCTGCGCTTTAATCTCTTCTTTAATGTGCTCGGGTAACAGGGTTGGGATTGAATTTTCCCGTTGTCGGGTCAATCGCGGTATGGCCGTCGTCGTATTGTTTGGCCAGATGCCCGGCCGCACGTTCGGCGGCAACGGCAGCGCTGCCGCAGCGAGCGGGTCGGCGCCGTTGGCGTAGGCCAAGGCGGCCTCGAGCATAAAGTGGCCGATTGCTTTGCGCGGCTTCGTTTTTGTGTTCACCGTGGCCGAAGCGCTTGCCGATGGCGGCTGCGGCATACGGCGCCAACGTATTGGCCGCCAGCTGTAAATCACCCTGTCCGCCCAGGGCGCCGGTAATCAGGGTTTCGGCGGCGCTAAGCGCACGGCTTTTGCTGCCGCCTACGCCCCAGCTTCGGGCTTCTTGGTAGGCTTGGGCGTAGGCGGGGAATGGGACCAGCATCCTGCTGCCGTTGTGCGTCGCTTAGGCTGAGGTAGTGTTCGTAGCTGCCGTCGTTTTGTTCTTTCAGACGGCCTTCGTAAGCGGCCTGTTGTTTTTCCAGCTCTTCGGCTGCCGCTTTGGCACGGTTGCCCCTATAGGTGCCGACGGCACTGTGGATGGCGGCAGTCGATTGGGCGACGGTTTGCTGTTTGTCGAGTAGATTTTTGCAGATCGGGAACGCTGTCGGCACCGTGATGGGCAGTGGCCGAATCGGTATGGATGCCGAGAGCGCGGGCACCGGTTTTTGCCGCCGATGGTGATGTTGCCTTCGCTGAGTACGGAGCGGGTATAGCCTTGGCTGCCGCCGCTTTTCATGCTGGGGCAGGTGGGGCTGTAGTTGAGGCCTTTGTTCATGTTCTGGTAAGCGGTTTTGGGACGCACGACCAAAGGCGCTTTGATTGAAGCCGTCGCTGCCTTTCAGGCTGCCGCCGTAACCGACGCCGATACCCATGCTTTGGGCACTGTAGCTGCTTTCGTTGCGGATGTCTTCAAAGCTGAAACTGCGGGCGGTGAGCTCGTTGTGGTCTTTGTCTGCGGCAGAAGCGATGGCGCCGCCTTTAAGCCGGACGCTGTCGGCGGTGATGTGATAACCGCCTTCGCTTCGGCAAAGAGACCGCTTTGGCTGCCGACGCTGCGGCTGTAGCCGCTAACTGCTTTGGTTGTAGTTGCCGGATACGCTCCATGCGGTACCGAGCGCGACTTGGGCGCGGATGCCGCCGCCGTTTTGTTTGCTCTCCTGTTCGACAGTGTCCTGCGGGCTTTTCGATGTGCCGTGTGCCGCCGACATCGGCGTCGATGCGTCGGCATGGGCTTGGGCACCATTCAGCACGGTATTGCCCTTGCTGCTGAGCTGCAGTTTGTCCGATTGCAGCAGGGTGTTTTGATGGGTTTGGCTGTCGGTGCGGTTTTTGCCTTTGCCGTAGGCGGCTTCGGCATAGATATAGACAGCCGGTTTGCGCACCGACGGAAACCCCTGACGCCGACCTGTACGCCGCATTCGGCGGTTTTTGCCGTCCTGATGTTGGCTGTCTTGGGCCGACTGCGGCAGGATGTCGCGCGCGGAATCGAGGCGGATGGTGTCGTCCGCAGTAATGTTGCTGCCTTGGACGGTAATGTCGCCCTCGCGGCTGCGGATATTGATGTCGCCGTAAACTTTCGAGGCTGCTTTGTAAGCTTTTGGCGGTAGTGTTGGTTTTGCTCTTTTTACGGCGGTTTTCAAAAGCCGAAACCAAAGCTTCAACGGACAAGAGGACGGCGCCCTGCTGTCCGGTTTGGTTTTTGACGGCGTCGGCCACTAAAAAGTATGTTGTGGGAACAAGCCTATGCACTACGTATATACCTACTACAATAACTTGAGCTTGTTTTGCTCCTTGTCCAATTTCCACATAGTTACTGTCGGCAGGCATGATTATGTCTTTTTCATCAATGCCTTCCCACGCATCTGATCTGATATGTTTGTTGGGGAAATTATGATTTCTTTGCTATTCATGGTAATGCCGCATCATCATCCTTCTAAAAGAGCTGATTTGGTTTTACACCCCAGTGTTTCTCGTATATGATCAACCCATTGGTTATAGCGTTGAACTCTTTGTACCGGATCGATTTTTACATTCTTCACTTCCATATTTAAAAAGTTCGACTATTTTTAATGCCTGAGAAATAGCTTGCCCAAACAGATTGTCATCGACATTTGGAGGCAAAATATGAGAGTGTGGAATAAGGTGTCCAACATTAACAACCTAAATCCAGTTTTGTTTGCACAATGAACGCTTTTTCATTTGCATATAAACTTACAAAATATTGATTTTCTAACTTGTCTTCCATTATTTAATCTCCGTTACTTTAACATTAACATTATGGGTCTTTCCGTATTCTATCGCTTTGTTGATTTGCTGCCATTTGCTCTTTAGTGGTTTGGGCTGGAATAGCTAAATGTATCTCTCTCCGCCTAATTGTATTAGCATTTAACTAACACTAGAAAGAGAGTAAGTTTTAAAATTGGCAGCTTTGTCAATATAATTTTTAAAGTACCATAAATTTGTTTTGGTTTGAGCATCCTTGATGCTGTTTATGTATCCAATGTCTTAGCACTAATGGCTAAGCCATCACGGGAGTCATAATAATCAAAAAGTTTTAAAATTCTTTTGGTAGTCGAGCATCCGAGGGAAGGCTTTACCAACATAATTCTCCCATGGCATACCTTGCTTTCCAATACCATTATTCCATTGGATACCTACTTTTGAATTAGAAACGGTTTTACTTGGTTTGGCAAATAAGATATTTAAATCCGTAACTTTCTGATGTGCAGTTGAAAAATTGATTAGCCGTACGCCCAGCATTAACATCCAAGCTGGTCGGCAGTCGGTTATATCCGGCCGGAATCGGTCCGCGGATTGCCAACGGAGATTTCTTAACCGAAGCCCCCACCAAGACTGACACTACCAACATTGTTCCGGCACCCTAAAAAGAAATTGGCTTTCCCGTGCTCAAAGGTTTCCTGTGATTTGATAAGTTCCGTAACTGGTTTGTGCTCCACCAATAGCCATCATCAGATAACGTCCTCGAGTGGTAAATTCCAAACCCTAAAGCAATGCCTTGTGCGGTGGAGCTGCTGCTCTGCCTTCAAAACTATCGGCATAAGCTTTATCCCTTTCAAGGATATTCCAAGCTTTCTCGTATTTCCCTATCGGACGACCTTCCGATAAAAAGAAATGCTTAACAGCAGCCAAACCTAGGTTTTTTATACTTTCCTCGGGCATCCTGGATTTCTTTCCAAGAGTTATTCCAATGTTCTCTGACTTTTCTATCTCTTTTGGCTAGCCAAAACGGATAATAAGGTTCTCCATTTCTCAAGATTTCTTTTACCTTGATAGAGATCATTCTTAATTTTTCTATCAAGAATTTTCTGATCATCATAGATGATGTCTAGATAGGATCGCAAACTAGCTGCTTCTTGGGTTGTCAGGTCTTTTTCCATCTTTTTCGATGAAGGTCTGAATAATATTTTCTATATAACTCATTGCTTACTTGGTCTTTTAGCAGCCAGCCGCTCAAATTCGGCCTTTTCCTCATTACTTGCTGTATGGTTGAGAATTTTCTCTGTTAAAAGATCGTATTTTTCTGTCTTCGTTGTTAAGCAGATTATTCTCCACCGCATTCTGCCCAAGCACACCCCCTACCTGTGCATTGAACAGGGGCACTGCCGCTGCCGTTGTTTGTGCCGCTTCCCCCTTTTCAGACGGCCTCCGGCCGCACCCACCACCGAAGCAATCGCCCCGGTCTGCGCTTTGATCTCTTCCTTAATGTGCTCGGGCAGAAGGTTGGGATTGAAATTTCCCCGTTGTCGGGTCGATGGCGGTCTTGCCGTCGTCGTATTGTTTGGCCAGATACTCGGCTGCGCGTTCGGCGGCAACGGCAGCGCTGCCGCTAAAGCAAGCAGGTCGGCGCCGTTGGCGTAGGCTAAAAGCGGCACCGAGCATAAAGTGGCCGATTGCTTGCGCGGCTTCGTTTTTGTGTTCACCGTGGCCGAAGCGCTTGCCGATGGCGGCTGCAGCATCACGGCGCCAACGTATTGGCCGCCAGCTGTAAATCACCCTGTCCGCCCAGGGCAGCCATGTAATCAGGGTTTCGGCGGCGCTAAGCGCACGGCTGCTGCCGCCTACGCCCCAGCTTCGGGCTTCTTTGGTAGGCTTTAGGGCGTAGGCGGGGGAATGGGCCAGCATCTCCTGCTGCCGTTGTGCGTCGCTTAGGCTGAGGTAGTGTTCGTAGCTGCCGTCGTTTTGTTCTTTCAGACGGCCTTCGTAAGCGGCCTGTTGTTTTTCCAGCTCTTCGGCTGCCGCTTTGGCACGGTTGCCCCTATAGGTGCCGACGGCACTGTGGATGGCGGCAGTCGATTGGGCGACGGTTTGCTGTGTTTGTCGAGTAGGTTTTGCAGATCGGGAACGCTGTCGGCACCGTGATGGGCAGTGGCCGAATCGGTATGGATGCCTAGGGCGCGGGCACTGGTTTTTGCCGCCGATGGTGATGTTGCCTTCGCTGAGTACGGAGCAGGTATAGCCTTGGCTGTCGCCGCTTTCATGCTGCGGCAGGGTGGGGCTGTAGTTGAGGCCTTTGTTCATGTTCTGGCAGCGGTTTGGGACGCACGGCCGAAGGCGCTTTGATTGAAGCCGTTGCTTCCTTTCAGGCTGCCGCCGTAGCTAAGCGCCGATGCCCATGCTGCTGGCGCTGTAGCTGCTTTCGTTGCGGATGTCTTCAAAGCTGAAACTGCGGGCGGTCAGTTCGTTGTGATCTTTATCTGCGGCAGAAGCGATGGCACCGCCTTTAAGCCGGACGCTGTCGGCGGTGATGTGGTAGCCGCCTTCGTAAGCAAAAAGAGACCGCTTTGGCTGCCGACGTTAAAAAGACAGCCTGAATATTTTTCAGACTGTCTTTTTGAAGAGATGGAAGTTATTTGTTTCTCAATATCTCAATAAGGGCGGCTTTTGGACTGGTAGAAGTCCAAATCAAATAATGAAATGCCTAAATGTTTGCAATATTCTTCGATCATCTCCACAGTCAGCCTGTTTTTTTTGAGTCTTTCGGTATATTTTTCTGTCTGTTCAAACGGCAGCGGCGTGCCATATTCCATAAACTCGACACGACTGGTTTCTTTATGCAGCATAACATCTCTGGTTTCGCAGTCATGACGGGAAACCTGTTTGCTGCCCTCATATAGGGTAAATGAGACCGCACCGAATTCATCTTTGCCAAAATATGGGCGTAAGTACATAGTCAATAATCTGATTTTTCCACAGCAGGCTTCACGGCACACTTGAAAAGTCTGTGCCGTTCCGATTGTGTCTATTAGTAATGACCAATCAGACTGCGTTTCCAACAATAAATATTTGGATGATCCGGTAATCTCAAGCGGATTCAAGAAATCCAATTTCTGACTGAGGGTATATTCCTCATCCAAATACGATAGTTTCGGTTTTAAATTCTGATAAAAGTCGCTTAAATCCATTAATCTTTTTCAAATAGAGATCCAGTGCTTTTTCAAAATGGCGCGCAATAAAATAAAACTGTTTTCAGGCTTGGATGGCCGTCTTTTGCAAGAAAAAAATCTTTGTTTACATTCATAATTTAATCCACGGTTCTTAAGCCGTGATTGTCGGCGGTGCGGATATCGACGCTTTGGGCGCTGATGTCGATGTCGCGGGCGGCGGCAAGATCGCTGCCGGTTTGGCGGTAGGCGCCGCCGGCATCTATCCGCACGCCGCCTTTCAGGCTGCCGACGGCTTCGGCACTACCTGCGTGCTGCTACCTACCGCAGAAATGGTATCCGCTTCGCTTTCTTAGCCATAGGTTTAATCAGATATTTTGCTGCTTACCAATTTCTTTTTGCCAATCTAAAAATTTTTACCAGCTTCATTAGTTAATGAGATCTATGTATTTATCAATATCAATTGTGTTGCAAACAAATATTTCATTTGTGTGTTTATTAAATTCTAAATTTAACAAAAATATTTCCGTTTACCAATACTTCATATATATCTTCCTCTTCAGGAAGCATAGATAAACAGTATGCACTTGAAGCTGCAAATTCTAGATATTCAACAATAAATGTATTATTAGTAGAATCCAATTAAATTCATCAAGTGATTGCTTAACTTCTTCTAATGTCCATTTTTAATACTATTTTTTTCTTCATTTTATTCTTCCTGGTGTTGTTGTTACTAAATTGCCATATTTGTCTGTTTGAATGGTCATGATATTGGTCGGTTTATTTCCATTAAATTTGTCATATCCAATATTTTTATTTAATTTAACAACTCTTTCATAAATTGTAGTCGAGAAAATGCTGTGTCCATCACCAAGTTTCTCAATAGATATGCGTTTTCGTGTGACTGGTACCGACACAACATCTTTTATGCTGCAATAATGCTCTTAATTCATTTTTGAGATAGAAAATTGACTAGGTTCCTCCTCCTTCTGGTAAATGTCTATCAACAACATGTATCCAACCAGAATTATTAAAATTACGATTTTTAAATTAATTCTTGATTGAACGACAGAACCCGTTGAAAAATAGGTGGCGAATTACTGGCATTCATTGCTGTTGGAGCAGGCAATGCCTTCTGTTCCCCAATCCCGACTATTAAATCTCCGCTTTTTCCCATCAGGCCGCACAACCTTCACCGCATTGTCTGACCACGTTACCACAGAGCCTTTCGGTATCAGCTCTCCGTTGGCCAGGCGTTGTTCCTGTGCCAAGGTAACGGTTGTTCCTTTTACCGCTTGGGGGCTTTGGGGAATGCGGGCTTCGCCGACAGGAACAGCCTTTCCGGATGGAGCCTCGGCCTTGCGGACAATTTTGCTTAAATTCCGGCACTATTCACTACCTTTGCGGCGACAGGCGAGCGGACAATGGCAGATGCCGTCCCGCCGCTGACAACCATAAATGCTGCATTGGCTCCCACTCGGGCATTAAACATTGCGTCCATTCTGCCCGCAAGTTGCGGATCGTTAATGTATGCTTCGTCGCGAATCGCTTTCCAGTTTTCGTAGGACATCACAACTTTGTTGACTGTTTGCACGGGACTGGAAACGGCTTCGGCCAATGGAACAATGGTATTGTCCCACGGGTGGCGTATGCCCTCCCATGTGCCTACAACAATCTCTTTGGCTGCCAGATAGGATGCTTTTAATTCACAGGCTTCGTAGAGCGGATGTAACGGTCTTTTGCCCTTTGGATTGTTTTTGGTAGATCTTATCTGCTCTGGCTCTCAGGCTTCGTTCGCCGGGTGTGAATCCGTCCAAACGGTCTAGGGGCATTATTATTCTCCACCGCATTCTGCCCCAGCACCCCCCTACCTGTGCATTGAACAGGGCATTGCTGTTGCCGCTGGTGCTGCCGCTGCTTTCAGACTGCCACCCGCCGCACCCACCACCGAAGCAACCGCATGCCCAGTCGCGCTTTGATCTCTTCTTTGATGTGCTCGGGCAGAAGGTTGGGATTGAATTTCCCCGTTATCGGGTCGATGGCGGTCTTGCCGTCGTCGTATTGTTTGGCCAGATACTCGGCTGCGCGTTCGGCGGCAACGGCAGCGCTGCCGTAAAGCAGCAGGTCGGCGCCGTTGGCGTAGGCCAAAGGCGGCACCGAGCATAAAGTGGCCGATTGCTTGCGCGGCTTCGTTTTTGTGTTCACCGTGGCCGAAGCGCTTGCCGATGGCGGCTGCGGCATACGGCGCCAACGTATTGGCCGCCAGCTGTAAATCACCCTGTCCGCCCAGGGCACTTGCAATCAGGGGTTTCGGCGGCGGTAAGCGCACGGCTTTTTGCTGCCGCCTATGCCCCAGCCGGGCTTCTTGGTAGGCTTGGGCGTAGGCGGGGGAATGGGCCAGCATCTCCTGCTGCCGCTGTGCGTCGCTTAGGCTGAGATAGTGTTCGTAGCTGCCGTCGTTTTGTTCTTTCAGACGGCCTTCGTGGGCGGCTTGTTGTTTTCCAGCTCTTCGGCTGCCGCTTTTGGCACGGTTGCTCTATAGGTGCCGACGGCACTGTGGATGGCGGCAGTCGATTGGGCGACGGTTTGCTGTTTGTCGAGTAGGTTTTGCAGATCGGGAACGCTGTCGGCACCGTGATGAGCAGTGGCCGAATCGGTATGGATGCCGAGGGCGCGGGCACTGGTTTTTGCCGCCGATGGTGATGTTGCCTTCGCTGAGTACGGAGCGGGTATAGTCTTGGCTGCCGCCGCTTTCCATGCTGCGGCAGGGTGGGCTGTAGTTGAGGCCTTTATTCATGTTCTGGCTTAGCGGTTTGGGACGCACGACCAAAGGCGCTTTGATTGAAGCCGTCGCGCTTTTCAGGCTGCCGCCGTAGCCGACGCCGATACCCATGCTGTCAGCTGCTGTAGCTGCTTTTGTTGCGGATGTCTTCAAAGCTGAAACTGCGGGCGGTGAGTTCGTTAGTGGTCTTTGTCTGCGGCAGAAGCGATGGCACCGCCTTTGGAGCCGGACACCGTCGGCTGTGATGTGGTAGCCGCCTTCGGCCAAAGCAAAGAGTACCGCTGCTGCTGACGCTGCGGCTGTGGCCGCTGGCTTTGCTTTGGTTGTAGCTGCCGGATACGCTCCATGCGGTACCGAGCGCGACTTGGGCGCGGATGCCGCCGCCGCTTTGTTTGCTTTCCTGTTCGACAGTGTCCTGTGGGCTTTCGATGTGCAGTGTGCCGCCGACTTCAGCGTCGATGCGTTTTGCATGGGCTTGGGCACCATTCAGCACGGTATTGCCCTTGCTGCTGAGCTGCAGTTTGTCCGATTGCAGCAGGGTGTTTTTGATGGGTTTGGCTGTCCGAACGGTTTTTGCCTTTGCCGTAGGCGGCTTCGGCATAGATATAGACGCTCAGTTTGGGCACTCAACGGAAACCCCTGACGCCGACCTGTACGCTAAGCATTGCGGTTTTTGCCGTCCTGATGTTGGCTGTCTTGGGCCGACTGCAGCAGGATGTCGCGTGCGGAATCGAGGCGGATGGTGTCGCCCGCAGTAATGTTGCTGCCTTGGACGGTAATGTCGCCCTCGCGGCTGCGGATATTGATGTCGCCGGGCTTTCAGGCTGCTTTGCTGGCTTTGGCGGTAGTTTTGGCTTTTGTTCTTTGCCAGCGGTTTTAAAGCCGAAAGCTTACTTCGACGGACAAGAGGACGGCGCCTTGCTGTCCGGTTTGGTTTTTGACGGCGTCGGCCACTTTGCCGACGGAATCGGCCAGTTGGTAGGCTTGGGCGTAAGCGGCTAGACCCTGCAGGGCGCGGTGCGGTCGTCGGCTTTGCTTTTGGCAGCACCTTCGGCAGCGTTGACCAGATCGATCAGCGGTGAGGAGATTTTTGGCGAAGGTGCCGATTTTAAGGTCGCGCTCGCTCTGGCGGCTGCGGCCGTGGTTGTCGGCGGTGCGGATATCGACGCTTTGGGCGGCAATGTCGATGTCGCGGGCGGCGGCAACATCACTCGCTTAGTTTGGCGGTAGCACCGCCGGCATCTATCCGTACGCTGCCTTTCAGGCTGCCGATTTGGCTGGCGGCCTGCCGGGTTTTCTTCGCCCTCGTTCTCGCGCGGCGGTTTTCATCCAGCCGCCAAAGTGCTCGGTGTCGGAAATAACGGCACTGCCGATGCCGGAAGAAACTTGGCGCTCGCTCTGGCTTTGGCGGTGTTCGGCGGCGCGGATGTCGATGTCACCGCTTACTTTAAGCAGCAGGTCGTCTTGGGAGACCAGACTGCTGCCGCTGACGGCGATATTGCCTTTTTTCGGCAAGCAGACGGGTTTTACCGCCCACGGACAGGTGCTGCCGCTGATGCTGCCGATCTCGCCCGCAGCCTGCCCCTGATCGTTAAAAAGGTGCCGAAGGGGGTGATATGGTCGCGGTTGTCGATGGAGAAACCGCTACGCTTGCTGCTGCCGGTTTGCCGTGGCTGTCGGCCGCGGCCAGCAGTCGGATGTCGTCGCGAGCATACAGCAGGGCATCGCCTTCGGCGGAGATTTGTGTGCCTTTGGCTTCGATGTTGCCTTCGGTGGCACGGATGCTGAGATGGCGGCTTAGCCGTCAGCGAGCTGCCGACGGCTTCGGCGCTGCTGCCATCCTGCACCTGCGTGCTGCGGCTGCGGCCGCCGCTGATGACAACGGGCGTGCCCGCCGCCTGGCTGGCTTTGGCTGAGGCGCTGCTGCGCTGCATCCAGTTACCGACGATACTGTCGCTGTACCCGCCGCCCCTGCATGGCTTTTGTCCCAGGCATTTTTACCGATGGTATAGGGGTCGTAAGTGATGCCGATCGAGAAGCCGCTTTGTTTACGCTGTGTCCGGCTGTGCTGTTCGCTGCGGTTATAGGCTTCGTCAGGAAACTTCGCGCCCCTGCAGCTTCAGATCGCCACCTAGCATACAGCTGTGCGGCTTCGGTACTCAGTTTGCTGCCCGCCGCTACGGTGGTATCGCCTTTCAGGCTGCCTATCTGCGAGGAGACTACGGCAGACGATACGCTGTTTTGCTGCAGGTTTTCTTGGGTCTTGCCGTAACTAAGCCATCGCTACGCCGTTTTTCAGGCTACCCGGTGAGGCCGGACTTTTTGCGCTCGTGGTTTTCCCAATCTTGGTAGCGGTTCTGAGCAGCATCAACGCGCACTTCGTCGGCAGCGGTCACCAGGGTCTGCCCGTCGCTGATGACTTGGCTGCCGCGGATGCGGGTGTCGCCGCCGGAAGCCGTTCTGACTTCGCGGTCGGTAATCACGCTGTTTAGCTGCTTCGTCGTGTTGGCAGCTGAGTATTGGTCCAGTAAGCTTTTTGCTGCTGAGTCAGGCTGCGGTCTTTGCTGTAGGGTGGATTCGTCCAAATCAGGGTGCGGCTGCCTTCGCTGATGTCGATGTTTCCTGGGCGGCCAGGGTGGTGCGGCCGTTTTGGCTGTCGATTTGGCCTTGGCGGATGCTGAGCTCTTTACCTAAGCGGATACGGTGATGTTGTAAGCCGCTTCGATGCGGCTGCCCTGCTTCGGCGCTTTGGTGAATGTGGCGGTGGTTTTTGTCGTTTGCCGCGCCGTAGCTTTCGTGGCTTTCGGTGCGGACGGTGCCGAGTGACGCTGCCTTCGCGGGCAATCATTTGGCTGTGGCCGTCGCGGGCGCGGTTGACTAGGCGGGCGCCGTTCAGTTTGATGTCGTGCCCTGCTTCGAGGCTGAGCAGGCCTTGGCCGTCTTCTGTGCCGCTGACATACAGTCCGGCCACACGGTCAACGGTGGTGCGGCCGTTGTGCGAGTCGCCGCTTTGGGCGGTGCTGCTTTGGAGGGTGATGTTGTCGGCTTTGAGGCTGAGCAGCCGTTCGGCTTCGATGCTGCCATCAGTGATGTCGATTTGTTGTTGGGCGTCGAGTATGACGTTTTTGCCGCCGATGCGGCCGCTGTTGCTGATGTCGCTAAAGCTGGATCGACGATGCGTAAACGTAGCAAAGGGTACCGCGGTTGTCGATGCGGTCAGCTTCCAGCTGCAGGGCGTCGGCGCTGATGAGTCCGTCAGCGCTGCTGAGATCGCCGGGGCGGGCGAGGACGTAGACTTTGGGTACGAGTACGCTTTGGCTGCTGCCGTCGGCCAGGGTAACGGTCTGGCTTTCAAAAGCCAGACGATGTCGCTGGTCAGCCGGGCAACTTGTTCGGGGGACAGGGCGATGCCGGGGGTCAGCTGCTGGGCGCGGGCAAAGCTGATGCTTAAGCGTCCATCAGGGCTTGGAATTGGGCTTCGTCGTTCGGGTAGCCGTCCAGACGGCGGTAGCTTTGATCAGACGGGCAATCTGTTCGTTGATCAGGCGTTGCTCGTAATAGCCGTCGCCCAGCCGTTTGTGGGTGCGGTTGGGATCGGTTTGCAGGGCTTTGAGCATGTAGTCGCTGCCCAGCCAGGTGCGGTAGTCGGCATAGGCGGGATCGGTTTCGACCAGATAGCCGGGGCGGTCCGGGACGGACGGTGTACAGGCTGCTTTCGGGCAGGCTGAAGCTGCCGTCGGGACTTTTAATGCGTTGTGGCGCAACGGCGGCGGTGGCAGCATCGGCTGCGGCGGCATGGCTGGCAGGAGGGTTCAGGCTGCCTTGGTTTTGCAGAATGTCGCTCAGCTGGTTTTCAAAATCGTGGGTGCTGACGCTCGGGTTGTTGTAAGCATAACCACCTCTCCAATAGACATGATGCCTGCCTCGGTGGCCATGGCTTCTTTCGAAGGTCGCATGTTCGCTTATGCCGACTTCTTCCAGACGCCGCTGCTCTTGGGTGGCGTGGTTGGCAATCCTTGTCTTTGGAAAGCCCCGACAATGTGCCACCGATCAGGATTTTGCTGTCACTGTTACGCCATTCTCCGCCTTCGGCTTTCAGGTCGCCGCCAATCAGGATTTCGCCCGGACGGCTTTCTACGATACGTTGGCGGTAACGGTTCAGGCTGTATTGGTAGCGGCGTACCGCCGATACGTCGGAGCGTTCGAATTTGCGTTCGGTACTGCCGCTTTTCTGTCTGCCCTGCTCGTTGAAACGGAAGACCAGATTGGTTCGGTATTGCTCATGTTGCCGTCTTCGCCGTCAATGTAGCGTTCGGGCTCGCCGGCAAAGGTGTAGGCAGTTTGGCGGCGGCTGTCGGCCAAATATTCTTCGGTGCGCAAACCGGCGTTTAGGTTGTCCAGTTTTTGAACGGCAATCTGCCCGCCTCCCACTGCTTCAATCCGCGCGCCGCGGTTTTCCAGGCGCTCGGCCCTGCCTTCGGCCTGATGGCGCTCATTCAAACGGCCGCCGATATGCAGTGTGCCTTCGCTGCTGATCAGGCTGGAGACGCTGTGATTTGTACTTGGCCGTTTTCAATCCGGCCAAAGCCGCTGCTGTGTTGCTTATGCTGCGCATGCCGATGTCCAGCCGCTCTCGTGCGGCAATCACGGGGCTTGGTTTTTGCCGTCTGCGCTTTGCTTCTTCGCGGTTGTTCAGGCTGCCGCCGCCCAGGGCGAGACGGCTGCCGTAGATGCAGCCGCTGCCGATGTTGTTCAGGCTGTCTGCGGCATCAATACGGGTCAGGCCGTTGCTGTTGATCAGGCCGCGGTTGTCCACGGTGTCGGCGCCAGTACGGGTAGTGCTGCCGGAAACCAGTTTGCCTTCGGCGCGGTTGTCGATGTGCCGGGCACGGATGTCGAGAGCTGCGCCGCTTACCTAAACGGTGGCGGTTGCGGATGCTGCCGCCGCTTTCGATGCTGAGTGTGCGGTAAGCTTCGATGTCTGCGCTGCTGTCAAAGTCGGCGCTGAGTTTGAGGACGGCATCACGGCCAGCGGCCGGGTGCCGCTGCCGTCCAGTACCCGGGCATCCAGTCCGATGTCCTGTCCGGCCAAGATGCTGCCGTCTTGGTTGGTGATGTTGTCGGCGGCCAGTTTCAGGCTGCTTGCGGTGGTGATTTCGCCTTGTTCGTTGTTCAGGCCGTCTGAAAGGCGGATGTCGCTTGGCTGTTGCTGCGGATGGCGCCTTGGCGGTTGTCGAGTCAGGGTGCCATCCAGTTTCAGGCTGCCTGCGGCCAGGGCGCCGCCGCGGTTGTCGCTGTGGCTGCTGTGAATGTCGCGCGCTGTGGGCGAGAATGTCGCCTTGGCGGTTGTCGAAACGGCTGCCGTCTGCTTTCAGGCTGCCGAGGGTGAGGCGGCCGCTGTTGGCCAGTTCGCTGTGTACGTTCAGATCGGTGCGGCCGCCCGCTTCGATGGTGCCGCTGTTGTCCAAACGGCCGGAGACGCTGATGCGGCCGTCGGCAGGAGTGGGAACTTGGGTATGGCCGCCGTGACTGTTGCCGCTATTGCCGTTGCCGTTATTGGCGGGCGGCCGCTTGTTGCCGGAGTGGGGAACCATTGTTGCTGCCGTTTCCGCCGTTGTTGCCGCTACTGTTTCCACTGTTGCCGTTGTTGTTTTCCGGCAGGCCGATGCGGCCACTGTTGGCCAGGCGGGCGGTATCGACGGCTGAGATCCTGACTGCCGCTTTTCGGCTGATGCGGCCGCTGTTGTCCAATACGGGGCGGCAATGTCCAGACGGCCGCCGTCGATTTGACCGCTGTTGTCAATCCGGGCGCTGCGGATGCGGTTTTCTGCGGTGCTGAGAATCGCGGCCGCTGTTGTTCAGGCTGCTTTTGCTGTCGATGCTGCTTTGGCCGTGGGCGTAAAAGGGTGCCGCTGTTGTCGGCTGTACAGCGTTAAGACGCAGGGTGCCGCCGTCTTGGGCGGCGACGGTGCCGCTGTTGGCCAGTCTTCCGTCGGCGCTGAGGGTCACGCCGTAAACATCGCATGCGTAAATCTTGCTTTAGCATTGCGGATGCCGCTGCAGCATCGGCAGCAATCAGGGGTGATTTTGCTTAAGCATACATGCGCGCCCAGGGCTTAGGTGTCGATGGCAAAGACGGGGCGGATGAAGACGGAGTGCGGGGTGCGGCGGCGTCTTTCAGGCTGCCTGCGGCGTCGGTTTGACCGGCGGCGGCAATCACTTGGACGTCCTGCCCCCAAATGCCGCCGTCAATCTTGGCGGCACGGCTGAGAATGCGGGTGTAGTCGGCACCGCGCCCGTCAAGACCCTGTGCGCGATTTCAATACGGCCGCTGCCGATGTCCAAGCATTCGAAACGGCCGTCTGCCAGGATGGGACGGTAGAAGTGGTCAGGGTGGCACCTGCGCTGTTGATAAAGTCGCCGCCGTCGACGCGGATCTTAAGCGGGGTTGGCCATCACCACTTCGGCGCGGCGGCTGGCGATTTCGATATAGCCGTTCAGCCGGCTCGGGTCGCTGCTGTTGATTTGGTTGACGATTACACGGGCTTCGCCGCGGGCGAGAAAGGGGTTGCCCTGTATCCAGCCGGCCTGGCGGGTGGATACGCTTTTATGGCTGTTGTTGAGAATGGTGCCGCGCGTGTCGACATCGAAACGGCGGTATTGGTTGACGGATACGCCGTGGGCGGTGGGGGTTTGGATATTGACCTGCGGTAGTCCGTTGCTTAGGTTTGCGGGATGACGGGCTGCTGGGATTTGGGGGCGGATTTGTCGGCTTGGATGTCGGCAGCGGCGGCGGGCACAATCAGGGCCGAACCGAAACCGAGCAGCAGGCTGAAAGTCAGTGCTCAAATGCAAACGGCAGCCCTGAACGGGTTTTAGGCTGCCGTCACCGCCACCGTATTTCTCCGCCTGAGCGCTCGCCGGGACTTTTTGCCCCTGCCCGATGGCAGTCTCGGCTACAGCCATCAGGATGCCGCGGGTGCAGTTGAAGACGATTTTATGGCAGTGTTTGTTCATGTTCTTGCGTCCGTGTGGAAATGGGAAACAGGCAGCCCAAATGCAGGCGGTGCCCGTGTTTTCTCGGTTAAAACGAATAGTTTAGGTTGAAGCCGAAAACAGGCGGTACGTTTGCCAAAGCCTTGCGGTTTTTAATCGGTTTGCCGACAAACAGGTCGTAATTCAGGCTGCCGCCTGCTTTTGAACTGGCGCGCAGGCCGGCGGCGGCGCCGCGATTAGGGTTTGGCCGAGCAGGTATTGCGCCGAGTCGCCGGAAACATGGCCGCCGTCTAGCGCCAGATAAAACTGGTGGGCAGCCTGAAAATACCAGCCTAAGCTTCGTTGCGCCAGTACCAGCTCGCGCTCGGCCGACAGTGAGCTCGCCGTCGAAGCCGCGCACGGTGTAGCGACCGCCGATGGCGATTTTGTCCAAAACGGCGTCAGCGGGTTTTATTCCACTGGGCATGCAGGGCGGTGTCATATACGAAGTGCTGCTTTACCGATTTGGAAGGGGTGGTTATAGCTGATGTCGGCAGTGATCACCTTCATTCTCGAAGCGCCTTCATCAAACACCTCTTCAGGGGCGGCAATGGCATCGGCCATGCGAGTGCCGCGCTTGCAGCCGAGCGCTCGATATCCAAAGTGCTGCGGCCGATGTATTCTTTGTGTTTTTAGGCTCAACTGCCAACCGCATGGTTTTACGGCGCTGTACTTCGACTTCGGCATCATCGATAAAACTTTGGTTTTCTTTCTGCCACAGTTTGAAGCCGATATGGCTCTTGCGCCGCGCATCACGGTACAGCAGGCGGGTAAATCCGATGTCGCTGCCACGGCTTTTGCCGTTGTAGTCGTACACTTCATTGATACCCGCCACGGCTTGGTCGGTAGCAGTAGTAGTTGTGGTTCCAGCTCCACAGCCAGTTGCCCGCAGGAACGGAATAGTGAAAGGCGTAGCTTTGGGTGCCGCTCAGCGGTTTTTGCCCTCGGAGTCGGTATGGGTGTCGGTATCGGCCCAGATGGCGGCCGTAGGACAGATAAAACAGATCGCTTAAGCCGAAAAGGGTTGTCGGCAGAGAAAAGTCAGGCTGCCTTTTGGTATTTGCCGATGGTTTTGCTGCCGGAGTCGTCCACCGAGCGACAGGCGGTAGGGGCAGCAGCCGCCGCCGCCAGAGCAACTAATGATGTCGCTTTCATCGGGTGCATCGGCGGGAACGATTTGAATATCGGCTTCCGCGGTGGGTACGCGCTTGAGATTTTCCAGCCCCTGCTCGATACGGCGCAGATTCAGAATCATCGCCGCCTTTCAACGAATTTCGTTTTGAAAGGCGGCAATGCGCGCAGCACAGGTTTGGTCGTTGTGCGAAGTATCGAGTGCGAACCGAGCGCACTGCCGGACAAAAACGGTTAATTCCAAAGTTCCGCTGTTTAAATCTGCGGTGCGGCCAAAAATACGGGTAGGTGGTATAGCTGCGGCCGATAACGGCGTTTTATTGCCGCAACCATAATGCAGTTGATGCCTTGCGCACCCAAACATTGTCCGGATTGGAAGCAGGGTTTTCTTTTCAAGGCTTTTTAAGTGCAAACTGAAAACGGTAAGCAGCATCGCTCAGTCAGGGTAACGGTATGAATGGGGAAACAGGGGATTCGGCCGATTCGGCTGCAGACGGAGTAAGCGTACTTTGCCGCGTATCTTCCAAACGCACATCGACTTCGCGCTCGCAGCTGCTGCTCCTGCTGCTTACGTCGCATTTCCTGACGTCTGAATTCGCTTTTCTTCAATGGTATCGGCAAGTGCAGCTCTGAAAAAGAAAAAGGCTGCCAAAATAGCTAAACTCAGATGGTGTGTATGGCGGACATAATGTTAAACCCAGTATATTTTTGCTTGAAAATAAACTCACTAAATTTTGCAAAAATCATTGATAAAAATGTCAATGTCTTAACTTTATCTATAGATATCTGGCGCTGTTTACAGTATCTGAAGATTTCAAGAATGATACTGTGAAGCCTTATGGCAGCCTGAAAGGGTTGCGGTGTTTGAGATGTTGCTTAAGGTATTTTTTCTTAAGCTGTTGTGTAAAACACTGTTAGAGAACCCTTTGCAAAAGCCCTTCCCTCGACAACTGAAACCCAAAACACAGGTTTTCGGCTGTTTCGCCCTCAATCACTCTAATTCTACCCAAATACCCCCTTAATCCTGCCCGGACACCCCATAATCAGGCATCCGATCCGCCTTTTAGGCAGCAACAGGCGCACTTAGCCTGTTAGCGGCTTTCAACAGGTTTAAACACATCGCCTTCAGATGGCTTTGCGCACTCACTTTGCTCAGTCCGAAAAGTAGGCTGCCCGGGCATAGCGGAATTTACGGTGCAGCGTACCGAAGCTCTGTTCGACCACATAACGGGTCTTCGACAAATACCGGTTACGTTTGGTTTGCGTTTCCGTCAGCGGATGGTTTGCGGTGTGCTTTGCGCATAATGCCGTCCCTGCAGTCGACGCTCTTTCAGATGTTGCCGGTTTTCCTCACTGTCATAGCCTTTATCGGCATAGACGGTCGTACCTTTGGGCAGTCCCTTCCAACAAAGGCGACAGGTGTTTGCACTCATGGGCATTGGCGGGGGTAATGTGCAGTTTCTCAATATAGCCTTCCGCATCGGTACGGGTATGTTGTTTGTAACCGAGTCTGTATAACCCGTTTTTTTCTTTATCCAACGGGCATCGCTGTCTTTACTCGGTGTGGTTTTGGCCGCTGACTTGTCCCTTCGTCATCGACTTCTATGGCCTGGCGCTGTTTGCTGCCGGCGGTCTGAATAATGGTGGTGTCAACGACGGCGGCGGATGCTTTCTACTTTTTAGGCCTTTTTCGGTCAGTTGTCGGTTAATCAATTCCAGCAATCCGGGCAGGGTGTCGTCTTGCGCCAGCCAGTTGCGGTAGCGGCATAGGGTGCTGTAATCGGGGATGCTCAGTTCGTCAAAACGGCAAAACAGGTTGAAATCGATGCGGGTGATGAGGCTGTGTTCGAGTTCGGGATCGGAGAGGCTGTGCCATTGTCCGAGCAGGATGGCTTTGAACATGGACAACAGGGGATAGGCAGGGACGGCCGCGGTGGTCTCGGACGTAACGGGTTCTTTGACGATTCAGGTATTGTTCGATCGGTTGCCAATCAATCACCTGATCCAACTTCAATAGTGGGAAGCGGTCGATGTGTTTGGCAATCATGGCTTGTGCGGTTTGCTGGAAGAAGGTGCTCATGGAAAATCCTCTAAATATCTTGGTGGGAATTTAGGGGATTTGGGAGAATTTTTGCAAAGGTCTCAGTTAATTCATTATTGCCAAATTCAGGCTCAGGAATAATTCTGAAAACAAGGACTCCGGCTTTTTTCAAAAATTTGATACAGAAAAAAAGTTATTTATTTCTTTAATGTTAGGATTTTTCTAAAAATAGGAATTTGGATTCGTTCTCCATTATCTGTAATAAAAATCCGCCAAAAACAATTGTTGATGCTTTCATTGTAGCCGTCTGCCGTTTTTGACCAAGGTGCTGCCGTGGAAGGAGCAGGTGTGGGATTTTTGAAGAACTCAGTTCTCAATATTCCGTTTCAAATGAAGGAAAGGTCGTCTGATGTTTTTCAGACAACCTTTTTACCCTTTAAAGCGGAGGCAGTTCTACAAATGGAAAGAAATGCTGAAACTTGATAAATTTCAGGATGTTTTTCTAAGGCTTGTAACGCTTTTTCTTTTTGAAACGGAGGGTCATGAGACATCTATACCCCTTAAGAAGGCAATACCCGTCAAGGCATCGATTTTGATAGGCTGTAACTCGAAACAAAACCTACAATATTGTCAATATCGGCAATTACCCCATCGAAATCCGCCAAGTCAAAAAAATATAAAAAGGGGTGTCCTCAATGGGCATATCGCGTATTACTTGTTCAATCCATAACTTGAATTCATTTAAATCAATAGATTGAGAGAATAAGCATTTAATTGCAAATCCTAAATCATCACTATCCTCTTTTATGATTTTTCCACATAGTCACTTTCCTTTACTCATCGCTTCCCAACCAATATGGCCGGTATCATGATGCAAGTCTTCACCAATCAATTGCATCCTTCCTGTATCTTGATGATGATGCCAAAGGTCGTCGATGTTTTTTCAGACGACCCCATTACCCTCTAAAGCGGAGGCAGATGCCAAAGGTCGTCTGATGTTTTTCAGACGACCTCATTACCCTCTAAAAGCGGAGGCAGTTCTACAAATGGAAAGAAATGCTGAAACCTCTGATAAATTTCAGGATGTTTCTTTAAGGCTTTTAATGCTTTTTCTTTTTGAAACGGGAGGGTCATAGACATCTACCCCTTAAGAAGGCAATGCCGGTTAATGCGTCATCTTGATCTTTAGATAAGTCTGAATTCGGAACAAAATCCAAAAATATTATAAATATCTCCTACTCCTTCAAGATCAATTAAATCAAAAAAATATAAAAAGGTATATTATCAATAGGCATATCTAAGACAACCTTATCCAACCATAATTTAAATTCTTGCAAATTAATTGCTGCCGATAATAAGCAATATGTTGCAAAACTTAAATCTTGACCTTGCTCTTTCGTAATTTTTCCACATAATTATCTTCCTTTATTCATCGCTTCCCAGCCGATATGACCAGTATCATGGTGAGATTTTTCAGGTACAAGCTGCATACGTCCGGTATCCTGATGATGATGCCAAGTATAATCCGGTATTTTAGATTCTCCTTTTTCAATTGCCCTTAATTGTTCTGTGTTAAAGCTTGATTTGCGAACCTGTCCTTTCTAATGGCTTCCGCCAAATCTTTGGTTGCCAGCCCTCATTTGTCCTGTCGAACTCTTAGACCTGAATTCTTGAATATCAAGCTTCGTATCATATTTCACGTGTTTCTCAAAATTTGGAAATCCTTTACTGTCAAACGGCACCCCGGTCTTCGGGTGGCTTTGGTTTGCCAGTTTGACATTTTTGCCGTTTGACGGCGGTACTGTCGAGGATTTGACATTTTGTTTGCCGTAACGCTGTTCCAATTCCGTTCTGACAGTGCGGGAGTGGTACGGTGAATCATAACTGTACCGTCCTTGTTGGGCTTTGGGAAAAATTTTTCCCCGACAGGTGCTTTCCCTTTCGGCAATGCAACTGCGCCCATCTGCGACTGTTTGACGGTGCTTGCACCCTATACCACCCCAGTCGTATCGGGTTCGAGCATATGCGGCTGCGCTGCGTTGGGCGGCGCGTTGGATAATGCCGTCGAATCGGCCGCCGCCGTAACCTGCGTGTTTGGCGACGGGATGCGGCTGGTGGCGGTGGCGGTGAAGTACCGCGCCGATGTGTCTGCCGCCGTGCTTGAGCCGTCGCAATACGGCGTGGCGGGGCGCACGGTGGAGCGCGTTTATGTGGCGCAAAGTACCGCTGTATCAGGGCAACGGCGCGATTGCGTGGGCGTCACCCGAATTTCAGGCGCAGCATCCCTGCTTTGTGATTGCGCCCGAGTTTGACGAAATTATTATGGACGATACCAGCACCGCGTCCAACTATCTCGATGCCACTATCAACCTAATCAAACACTTGAAAACCAAGTTACCCATCGACGGCAAACGGCTCTACACCACCGGCCAGTCGGGCGGCGGCATGATGTCGATTGCGCTTCGTTTGCACTTCCGTCAGCGGACGGTTGCGGTGGGCTTTGCGCATAATGCCGTCCAGTAACTGATGCTCTTTCAGATGTTTCTGGTTTTCCTCACTGTCATAGCCTTTTGTTGGCATAGACGGTCTCACCTTCGGCTATCCCTTCCAACAAAGGAGACAGGTGTTTGCACTCATGGGTATTGGCGGGGGTAATATGCAGTTTCTCGATATAGCCTTCCGCATCGGTGCGGGTATGTTGTTTGTAACCGAGTCTGTAGAGGCCGTTTTTCTTTGTCCAACGAGCATCTTTGTCTTTGCTCGGTGTGGTTTGGCCGCTGACTTGTCCTTCTTCATCGACTTCTATAGCCTGACGCTGTTTGCTGCCGGCGGTCTGAATAATGGTGGCGTCAATGACGGCGGCGGATGCTTTCTCTATTTTTAAGCCTTTTTCGGTCAATTGGCGGTTAATCAGTTCCAGCAATTCGGACAGGGTGTCGTCTTGCGCCAGCCAGTTGCGGTAGCGGCATAAGGTGCTGTAATCGGGGATGCTCAGTTCGTCAAAACGGCAAAACAGGTTGAAATCGATGCGGGTGATGAGGCTGTGTTCGAGTTCGGGATCGGAGAGGCTGTGCCATTGTCCGAGCAGGATGGCTTTGAACATGGACAACAGGGGATAGGCGGGACGGCCGCGGTGGTCTCGGACGTAACGGGTTCTTTGACGATTCAGGTATTGTTCGATCGGTTGCCAATCAATCACCTGATCCAACTTCAATAGTGGGAAGCGGTCGATGTGTTTGGCAATCATGGCTTGGGCGGTTTGCTGGAAGAAGGTACTCATGGAAAATCCCCTAAATGTCTTGGTGGGAATTTAGGGATTTTTGGGGAATTTTTGCAAAAGGTCTCATAAAGGGATTTGTTGAGAAAAAAAGGCTGAGGAATATAAACAAAAGGCCGTCTGAAATTTTTCAGACGGCCTTTTTGTTTTCTTTGAATATTGTAAGTGATTGTACTACTGAGAAAAAAACAGGAATTAGCAAATTAAAATACTAGCATTATAAATTTAACATAATATAAATTATTTTCTTTTTTTCCTATTCTTCTACAAATTCCGCTTATTGTTCCTATATGTCAAATGAGAATTAGTGATACTCTGAGAGTGTGCTCATAGTACTCCAATTTTTAGTATAAAATCAATAGGTTTTAAGAGAAACTTGGCTATTTAATTTTACCTTACCTCTACTTCCTAATTTATTGTGTAGTGGAGTAGGAGAGATATAAGAATACCAAGTACCATCAAACTCTTGTGAAACAAGAAAGTGTAGGGGATAGCTAATTTATACTGCAAAGGCCGTCTGAAACATTAAGTTCAGACGGCCTATTTGCTAAAATTTTTAGCAAGTTGATAAGTTAAACTGTAAGAAATTTGCGAGTTAATCACATTATGAATATAAGATAATAATCTTACAAGAGATCATCTGGCTGACCTTTAATTTCAAAACCTATGCTCTATTTTAATTAGAAATTCATTCCGTTTATAGCGATTTAGCCAGGACGAGCTTTTTGTTGTCAGTGTGTTTTACGGTGAGGATGGGTACGAAGCCGCGGAGGAAAGGGCGATCGAATTTGATGTCCAACTGGTAGGTGCGTTCGAAATCACGGCGGCGGGTTTCCAGCCAGGCATGGTAATCCTGATAGGCTGTTTTGCGCCAGATTGCCTGAAAGGTGGCGTCGATGCCGGATTCGAAACGTTTATTGACGCCCGCGCGCAGGCCGTGCCGGCGGTAGGAATCCACTTTTTTTCGCGGCTGTTTTTTTGCGCAGGTAGTCGTAGCCGCCGAATACCAGCCAGTCTTTCGGCAGGGCGTAGATGGCGGTGGTGAACAGAAGCGTCTGCGGGCCGTTGAAATGTTTTAATTCACCGCGGTAGCGGTCGTATTTGTGGTCGAGCTGCACGCCCAGCGAGGCTTGGTCGGAAAAGGTGCGGCTGTATGCCGTGCTGATGCCGGCGCTGCTGTCGCGCAGTTTCCCGCCCGACCATTCGTATTGCACCTGCGGGCCGATACTGAAGGAATGGTCTTTGCTCTGAAAACTGTAAGCGGGGCTGACGTTGATATTGTGTTCGCCGTATTCTTTGTTGCCGGGATAGAGCCGGCCCCATGCGTAGCCGCCCAGTTGCAGGCCGTGGTGGCCGTTGAGCGAAATGCGTCTGCTTAAGTTGGCTTCATATACCCACATCCGGTTTTTCAACGCATCGGGCGCGTAGGCGTCAAGCTGTTCGTTGCGGCAGGACAGCATTCCGGCATCGTCCAGAATCGGCTGCCCGTTCGAATCGAAACCGCAGCTTGTCTGATTGCGGACAACCGTCGTGCCCGACGACTGGTTTAAGTTGGTGTCGTAACCCGCGCCGAACGAAACCGAGCCGCTCCACGCATCGCGTTTCTTCAAAGCGTCGGCAAACACTTTGATTTTCTCATTGACGGCGGGCACTTCGGGAATATCGATGCCGTCGAACAATGCCGCCGATTCTTTGTTTTGTTTGTCTATAAACAGCAGCCGCGCCAAAATCCAAGCGGCCGCGCAGAAATTCAGGGATTTTTGCGGTAAAGCTCGCGGTATTTCGCCAGCGCGGCCTTCAAATCGTCGCGGAACACCGCCCTGATTGGCCTCGGCAAACAGCACTATATCGGGGTCGTAATCATCCTGACGGCGGTAAATGTCCAACAACCGCGCCGTTTCTTCCTCGTTTTGCGCGTTGACCGCCTTCATCAGCGACAACGCCAAATCTTCGCCGTCCTGTACTTCTCCCGCGCCGAACTCAATCGCCGTATTGTCCGCTTCGTTCCTTTCCTGCTGCGCGCGGCGGAGTTCCGTTCCCTGTTTGAGCTGCATGAAGCGGTCTTCCCTGTCGTCGGCAAACGCATGGGGCAGCAGGCTGATAAAAAGGAAGGAGCAAAAGGCGTTTCATAAAGATTCTTTCCTGTGTATCGGGCGGCTTTGTTTTTCAGACGACCTTTTTAAAGAAAAACTGACATCTCATCTTTACCGGGTAAGAGCATTGTTTTATTTGAATGGAAGCCCTGCAGGGTCGTCTGAAAAATGAGCTTCTCAAGCCCATCGAAACAGCACGCCTTCAAACTCACGGGCCGTTCGGAAAATACCGGCTTAAACGCATTGCGAAGCCCGATATTTCCGAACGGCCCTGTACGATGTGCATTGTGTGTCGATGATTTGTGTTTTATAGGCGGACGGAATGAGGAAACGACAAAAACCGTCCGCCTTATCGCATTATGATTCATTATTTGCCGGTTTTCGTACCGCCAAAGGCAGTGTTATAGGCATGGTTTAGGCCAAAATCAGCCACGCCCGCAATCGCTGCGCCTTGGTTGCCAAAGAAATGACCGTGGGCCGTACCGGCCACTTTGTTTGCCGTAGCCTTACCTGCAAATGAAGCCTGCGCCGTATTAATCGTGGCATTGTTGATGGCGACATTCAAACCTGTACGTTTCATTTCGCCGTTCAGCGTCCGCTTACCGAAATCGGCTTTCAACGTACCGTTTAAGAGGGCTGTATTTTGCGTATGATATTGGTTGATACCCTTAACCGTATAAGTGGCAGTACCCGTAGTCGGCAGATTGGTGGTTCGACCCGTGCCGCTGTAGAAGGCGGTGTAATTCGTGCCTTTGGTACCGACAGCCGCACCGGAAGGAACGGCAGACCAGTCGCCGAAGTAAACATCCATATTACCGACTTTGGAATAAGATAAACGGCCTAAATGGGAATGGTCGGGCATTCTTGGAATATTGTCCCAAACAATACCTTTCATACGGTACAGATTCGCGACCGTAACGCCGTTTTTGTCTTTACCCAAAATACCGTGAGCGAACGTTTTGACAAAAGAATCGATTTGCCGTCGCATCAATTTTGGCAAAAAGAAACAGGCTTTGTTATTGGCAATACCTTTCTCTGGAGTTCCTGAGACAGCCTTGTTATCACTAACAAAAATGGAAGCTTTACCTTTATGCTCACCTTCGTTTTCAAGAGTAACACCAATATGCTTTACCCTTTCGACTTGAATCGAGTTTGGTCGTCGCACCCTAGTCGGGTTATTTTGAAAACCTTTAGGCAGTGCAAACACAGAAGAAGCGGCAAACGCAACACTCAATACCGCAACGGTTTTTACGAGTTTCATAATTCACTCCAAAATAAAGTTTTACAAAATCAACGAACTTTCTCAAGAAGAATCTGAATCAAACTTACAAATCCGCCCTCTTGGAAAAAGTAAGGTAAGTATATTCCTATTTTTATGAAATAGAAACATGAATTATTATCATTTCTGAAAATTTACACTTCACTAATATCAGAGTTTTGATAATTGTATTTAGAAACTATTTTTAGAACTTGCCCGTAATCCCTATCCTGATGGTTCTGCCCGGTGCAGGCAGGTAAGAACGGCTCATCGGGTCGAGGTAGTAGCGGTTGGTCAGATTGCTGCCCACAAGCTCGGCAGTCAGGTTCTTGCCGATTTTATAACGCAGGTAGGCATCCCATACCGCAACAGGCTGCCAGCGCATATCGTTATGCTGGGGCTTCATATTGTCATTCTGATATTTATTGCGCACATCGTAGAATGGCTGCCAAGCATCGTTGCGGTTTTTCATAGACGCGGCTGTGGTAATGGAGGCGCACGCCTGTTTCCAGTTTGTTGGCAAGGAAACGGCTGCCCAATTCGGCATCAATTGACCAGCGTGGTTGAAGCGCGCTTGCCAGATAGCCCGAATCGGTCAAGCCGCCGTGGTTGCAGACAGGACGATTCATAGTCTTACCGTTTTTCACAAAATAGCTTGAATCAACCATGCCCTCTGTTGCGGATGTCCAAGTGAAATTTTCGTCGCACATTTTGTTTTTCAGGCTGCGGAATACGTTCAGGCTGCCGAAGACGCGTCCGGTATCGAAGCGGGTGGACAGCTCGGCACCACTGCGGATTTGTCTGTCGAATTGTTCGAATTCGAGATTGCTGTCCCTATCGATAACGTTTTCGGTCTTGTTATGGAAGTAATTGATGCGGAAATCCGCTTTTTTCATTTTCGGTAACAGCCCCGTCAAATCATGAATATAGCCCGACTTCCCAGTTTTTGGCGTGTTCGGGCCGCCAGCCATAGCCCATGCGGTTGAATGAGCCGGCGGCAGTAGAAAAGCCGTAAGTCCCTTCAAAAAAATGCTGGGGTAGCGCAGGGTTTCGGTATAGCGCAAATAGGCGCGGCTGTAATCAGTAAAATTGACAGTGGCAGAAAATGCGGGTGCCCAACCGCTGCCTTTCTGCTTCATTGCCCTCTGTCTTTCGGCTTCGGTCATTGGCGTTGTGTAAACACTTGCACTGGCTGCGTAGTATTTAGGTACAAATTGCGGACTGTCTGGAATAGACGGGTCATATACAGGATTAGCGACTTTGGTGTGCAAATCAGGAATGCTGCCATTGGTAAGGGGATGATCCTGCATATTCAGACGGCCTTTATCGTCTTTCAACCAATAGAAATCCACCTTTTCATTAGGATTGACCCATGTTTCGCGATCATCTGTCAAAGTCGGAATATATTGCGAATTGACTTGAAACGAAGTCAGGCTAATTTGTTTACGTTTTTCTTTTGTTCTGCGTATTCCTCTGTTTCATATAAAACTCCATAATCAAGACTGCCATTCGCCAAAGCATCGTCAATTGCCTTGTAATCCGCGTATTCTTGCGGCGTGGCAACCCTGCCGATCGAATATTTTATTCCCCTGTTCATTTCTAACGGATCGCCGGTCTTATTCGTGCCGCTTTCCAAACGTCTGCTTTTATCCTGAAGTTGGAAATTGGTATATCGCCCACCTGCCGTCAAAGTCAGCCAGCGGAAGGGTTCGTAGCGAAAATTAAAGCCCAGATTGTATTCACGCCGCTTGCCGTTGCGAGGTACACCGTATTGGTTCAATTCATAATTTGCCCTGATGGTGCTGTTTTCGAGTTCTTCCCGATATTTGTCGTATCCTCCCCGCTCCAGCTCGTCTGAAAAATCATTGCGCGATGTCAGTTTTTCATTTTGAAAATCGCCCATCAAAGTCAACGACAGTTTGTCGCTCAATTTCATACGGTTGGAGAATTGAAAGCCTGTACGGTTGTTACGGGCGTAATAGGCGTTGCCTTCAATAGTGTTGAACCCTGCCGTTTGTATTGGGCGTTTCGGGTTTGGGCGGTTTTGGGACTTCAAAACCTGCATTCAGCAATTCTTGACGCTCTTCAGGCGTAGCTTTTTGCCATCTGTCGTACTCATCCCATGCTATTTGAAATTTGTTGTCCTCATAAACGGTATCGCCGGGTGAGCCACCTGCGGTATTGGTTTTTGGATTTGGTGCGCGTTGTCCAAAGCGTGGCATCGAAATCTATCCAACGGCTGCCCTCGGGCTTCCACGAATAGTCGATATTGTAGGAACGCTGTTTTACCCATGCCTGCGGCCATTCGGCAATTTTGTTGAGGACGGACGCATCCCAACTGATGGGGCCGATAATGCGCGAAGGCATAATTTCGCCGAACGTGGAATCGGTATGGCGCAGGCCGAATTTGAGCGTTTGGCGGTTCGGCAGACGGAAGGTGGTTTTACCTACCCATGATTTGGTTTCGAGCGAGGTATTGCTGACTTCCCCGCCCGGATGATAAAAAAAGTCCGATTTTTGAAATATCGGGTGCGCCCAGCATGTTTTTCACTGCCGAAAAATTTCTCACCCTTGGCAGCGGCTTCTTCTTTACGACGTTTCAATTCGTCTAAAGTTTCTTGTGTCCAAGGACCGATATAACCGTAGCGTTCCGCGCCTTTTTTTGCCGGAAAAATAATTGCCTTTACTGCGGTAGGCATAGGCAAGCATGGCATCGAAAATTGTCCCTGCTTGGTGGCGGCGGCAATGCGGTAGGCTTTATCCTCCCCAAATTTATTGCGTCCGTTGAAACGCTGGTCGATTCGGTCGGTATCGTCAAAAAAACGAACGCCAAATACCACCCGTCGCTACTGCGGGAACAGGCAAGGTTCGATAATCGACTGAATGTTCATAAGCATTCTCACGCCTTTTTGATGGAATTGTTGGAAGCCTCCGCCTTCACTTCAAAGCCGTATTTCTGCCCTTCGGGGACAATATCGTCGGCATCGATGGTTTTCAGGGCGACGGAGCCGCCTATGCCGCTTTTCATATCACGGCTGAACGAGGGGCCTTTTTCGATAGAAACGCTACTGATGATGTTGGGGTCGACGTAGTTGCGGTTGTTTGCGCCCGCGTAGCCGCGCCAGACGGTAATCGCCTGCTCCGTGCCGTCGATGGTAACGGGAATCCGTCCTTGACCTTGCACACCACGTATATTCGGATCCAGCGCGCCGCTGTTGCGCGCGTCGCCGCTGTACACGCCGGACATACCGCTTAAAAGGTCGGATACGGTGTTGCCTTTGAAGGTTTCGACTTCGTTTTTGCTCTTGTAAAGATTGACGATTTCGCGGGTATAAACGCGGTTTTTACCGATTTCATCCTTATTTCGAGTTCCTTTGACAGTTATGGTATCGAGAATAACTGTCGAATTATCTGCAGCATAAACGGCAGGGACGAAACCAATGGCGGCGATGCAGGCGGAGAGGGTGGTGACTTTGATCGGTTGCATAGAATGAATCCATATAACTTGATTGGTAAGGCCGTCTGAATGAGACAGATCGAATAGATGCGATTACACTCTGACTAAAAATAATACAAATAAGTTTGATTATTATTTATAATTTTATGAAATTCTAACTTGTTTTTTTAATAATATGGAAATGTTTTTTGAGATTTGATCAATAGAATAGGGAGGGAAGCGGTAGAGATTATTGAGCCGCTATTTCGATTATGTGAGTTATTTCTGACACTGCACCGTAAATTCCGCTATGCCCGGGCAGTCTATTTGGGGCAGAACAAAGTAAGTGTGCAAAAGCCATCTGAAGGCGATGTGTTTGAACCTCTTAAAGGCAGCTAACAGGCTAATTGCGCCAGTTGTCACCTTAATTATCGAGTAATGAAGTCGAGTAGGGAGCAGGGAGCCTTAGTACGATACCAAGTACCTTCATATTCCTTGAGAAGAAGTACCTTTGTACTAGACATACTTAGAAAAAGTGTTCCGCTAGTTGCAAGATGTGATTTTTTTAAATCTGGAGGCAGGAATCTCATTGTGAACGTAGAAGTTCTTCTTTAATAAGAGAAACAGGAGTTGGCAGGCTAAAAATACTAGTATTATGAATTTAACATAATATAAATTATGCGAATTTGTACTAGTATGATGCAAAAAGTCTTTTTCTACAAATTATGGCCACAACCAAGCCCATGTGCTTTCGGCCTTCGCCTTGCAGTAAAACTCAAAAGTTCGGCAAGTGGAGGCTGTGTTCATGCATTCAAAAGCCGATTCCGTAGGCTGATAAGGCTGCAGCAATTTTGGGATGCAGGAATTTTTGTTTTTTTCTCCTGTACCGATAATAATGACTTCTGGACGGTTTTCTGCTGTTTCAATTGCTGATATAAAAATTTGTTCGTTTAATTCTTCGATGGTTGTTTGAGGAATGATGCTCACTTTGCCATCTTGCCAGCAAAATGGGTTTTGAGTATGTTTGTTCACCGATTTGCAATATGCCTTGTGAGGATGAAAAATGATGCGGTTTCATCGATATGGTTTTCTGTGATTTTCATGGCAATTCCTGTTTTTTTATGGTAGAACGATTTTTTTCAGACGGCCTTGGGAAACTTGCAAAAAGGTGCAAAATCAAGCAATATCAGGTAGGATTCAACGTTTAACCTTGTGCATTGATGCTTTGCTCTGAATTTACGATTGCAAGCGATTATAACAAGCCTTGGTTTTTCGTGATTATTTTTAAAGTATCGGCTCAAAAGGAGACACAATGAAGCCAGTAAATATCGGTCTTTTAGGTTTGGGTACAGTCGGTGGCGGTACGGCCACTGTATTGCAGGACAACGCTGCGGAAATCAGCCGCCGCTTGGGACGTGAAGTCCGTATTTCTGCTGTTTGTGATTTGAGCGAAGAAAAAGCCAAAACAAATTTGCCCGAATGCTGCTTTTTATCAAAAGATCCGTTTGAGCTGGTTCAACAGCAAGATGTTGATGTTGTTGTGGAATTGTTTGGCGGTACCGGTATTGCTAAAGATGCGGTATTGAAAGCGATTGAAAACGGCAAACACATTGTTACTGCCAATAAAAAACTGTTGGCTGAATACGGCAATGAAATTTTCCCTTTGGCGGAAGAAAAAAATGTCATGGTACAGTTTGAAGCTGCTGTTGCCGGCGGTATCCCTATTATCAAGGCTTTGCGTGAAGGTTTGGCTGCGAATCAAATCCGCAGTATTGCCGGTATTATTAATGGTACCAGCAACTTCATCCTTACTGAAATGCGTGAAAAAGGCAGCGCGTTTGCAGACGTCTTGAAAGAAGCTCAGGCTTTGGGCTATGCAGAAGCTGACCCTACTTTTGATATCGAAGGTCATGATGCCGGCCATAAAATTACGATTATGAGCGCATTGGCATTCGGTACGCCGATGAACTTTTCTGCCTGCTATTTGGAAGGCATCAGCAAACTTGACAGCCGCGATATCAAATACGCTGAAGAACTTGGCTATCGCATCAAATTGTTGGGTATTACCCGTAAAACCGACAAAGGCATCGAGTTGCGTGTACACCCTACTCTGATTCCTGAAAGCCGTCTGTTGGCTAACGTTAACGGCGTGATGAATGCCGTCCGTGTCAATGCCGATATGGTTGGTGAAACCTTGTATTACGGTGCAGGTGCAGGTGCATTGCCGACTGCTTCTGCCGTGGTTGCCGACATTATTGATATTGCCCGCCTGATTGAAGCAGAAACTGACCATCGTGTTCCTCACTTGGCATTCCAGCCTTCACAAGTTCAAGCGCAAAATATTCTGCCTATGGATGAAATTACCAGCAGCTACTATCTGCGCGTTCAAGCAACTGACGAACCTGGCACTTTGGGTCAAATTGCCGCACTCTTGGCCAAAGAAAATGTTTCTATCGAGGCTCTGATTCAAAAAGGCGTGATTAATCAAAGCACTGCCGAAATTGTGATTCTGACCCATACCACGGTGGAACACAATATCAAACGCGCTATCGCAGCGATTGAAGCGCTGAGCTGCGTGGATGCTCCGATCACAATGATCCGCATGGAAAGCCTGCATGACTGAGCAACAAACGGAAAGGCCGTCTGAAGAGCAACTGGCGGCCAGAAAAAAAGCCAAGGCAAAAATCCGCACCATCCGTATTTGGGCGTGGATTATTTTGTCTTTGCTGGCTCTGACCGCCCTGCTCTCACAATGCGCGATGAACAAGCCGCAGATGAAACAAAATGTGGTGGAATCTTGCGTGAAAAACATTCCTTTTGCTGAAAAATGGCAAGCTGATTTGAAGGCAAAAAGGTTTGGATGCGCAAAACGAGAAATTGGCTCAAGACTATTGTGTCTGCATGTGGGATCAACCTTTAAGCAAACTCTCTGACGAGCAAATCCGAAACTTCGGCAAAATCAGCCCTGAGGAGCAGCTCGAACTCTTGGGTGGCGCGGAAGCTTTTGAGGCACGTGATAAGCAATGCGTGGCTGATTTAAAGGCTGAGTAAACTAATATCAGTTTGAATCAAAGCTACAAGGCCGTCTGAAATTCAGACGGCCTTTCTTATATTAAATAAATAGTAATAAGAATTGATTTCATTATATTTTAAGTTTAAGATAGCTTGGTTAATTGCTTTTCTATGGTTATTGCCATGCGCTACCACTTTCCTATTGCCGTTGATATTTATGATTTTTTGTATACCGGCCGGTTTGACTATCTGGAAATCGGACAATCGGCAGAGTCTATTTTGCAGATGTTTCCTGCGCCTGATTGCGTCCCCTAAAAGGCTTGTTGGTGCAAAAAGGCTGGAATATTTGGCTTTTATGGTGACATCGAACTGCATTTCTCCGACAATCGTTTGACACAGATTCGTGCTGATTTTCAGCCTGATGCTGCATTAAGCGGCGGCCGTTGGGTAAAGTTGAATCCGTGGTTTTTTGCAAATGGCTGCCTTGATGTATACGCTGTCATTCAGCGCTTGGTACAACGCAATATTGACTTTTATTAAAACGGAAACGCATACCAATTTAATTTTGCAGCTGCAAAGCGGGGTTGAATTAATTTTTGAAAAATGTCGGGGCATGCAACTTGCTTCGTTCCGCAAACAAAAAGCCTCTCTGCCCCATTGGGCGCGTGAAACGGCTTCTTAAATAAAAACAATGCCGTCTGAAAATATCATTTCAGACGGCATTATCAGTTACAAACCATTCAATAATTGTCGGATTTTTCGTCATCGTCATAGATGTCTGTTCATTACAGCCCTCAGTCCCTACTCCGCTATCAAAGCAATCAATACTGCTGACGCTGCAAAAGTGGGCATAGGCCATTTTTAACTCTCTAGCTAAAACGGCTTCGGGCATGCCGGTCATACCGAGTACATCTACGCCGTCACGTCGATAACGGGCGATTTCAGCGCGGGTTGGACGGCGTGAGCCTTGCAGGCAACCATAAACAGCGGAATCATAAATCGGCACATTGTGCGCTTTCGTGATATTCAACAATTCTTGTCGCAATTCATCGCAATAAGGGTTGAAAAAATCGGTATGGACAACCGGACATTCTTGGCCTTCAAAAAAAGTATCTTTACGGCCATAGGTATAGTCGATTAAATCGTCCGGCAACACCAAACTGCCGTTTTCAAAATCAGGATTGATACCGACGACTGAGGAAATAGCAATGATATTTTCGACACCTAAAGAGTGCAACGCCCAGATATTGGCGCGATAGTTGATTTCATGCGGCGCGATGGTATGGCTGAAGCCGTGTCGGGCGAGAAAAACAATGTCCAAGCGCCCCAACCTGCCGAACAAAATAGGACTGCTGGTTAAGCCGTATGGAGTGCGTACGATTTTTCGTTCAGTAATTTCGAGTTCCGGCAGTTTGGTCAAACCGCTGCCGCCGATAATGGCTAACATATAGACTTCCTTTGTTATCAATGGCCGTCTGAAACTTGGATTTCAGACGGCCTTATATCATCGATTTATTTATGTTTATAGAAATGGCTGCCGAAATAGGCAGATGCACCTTCACGCAATAAAACCAATGTTACGGCGGCAAGCGGCAGACCGGCAAGCATACCGACAAAACCCATCAGTTGTCCGAAAGCCATCAACGAGAAAATCACCCAGAACGGAGACAAACCGATGCGGTCGCCGACGATTTTAGGCGTAATGAAATAGCTTTCCAAGAATTGTCCGACACCGAATACAGCCCAGACCATCAACAAACCCTGCCATGAGCCATATTGCAAAAGCGCGGCAACTGTCGCCAGCAAAAGGCCGGTAAATGCACCCAAATACGGAATAAATACCAAAATACCGGCAATCATACCGATGGCAAAGCCGGAATCCAAACCGACCAGCATCAAGCCCAAGCCATAGACCAAGCCCATAATCATCATCACCATCAGCTGGCCACGCAGAAACTCGCCCAAAACTTCATCCATATTGCCGCTGATACGCGTGTAAGTTTCGATAAAACGGCGCGGAACCAATTTGCTGATTCCGGAAGACCAGCGTTTCCAATCCAACAAGAAGTAATACAGCAGCAAAGGTAACAACACCAAATTGCTGACGCCGCTGATGACGTTACCGCTTTGACGCATCAAGGTAGGAATCCATTCTTTGAGCGTATTGCTCAACTCATCCGTATGCGACTGCAACCATGCAATAATTGATTCTTGATCGATTTGAATATAATCCCCGCTGACGCTATTGAGCCACGGCAGCAATTTGTTTTGAACAAAGCCTACGATTTGTGGCAGGCGTTCGGCCATATTGTTAAACTGGTTCAACAACATAGGTACGATAATCAGCATCAACGACAGCAATATCAACAAAGCCAACGCCATAATAATCATAGAGGCTGGCGCGCGGCGGATACGCTTCAATTGCAGCCACTCGACCAATGGATTCAAAAACATAGGCCAAAACGGCGGCCACAATAAACGGCGTCAAAACATCGCCCAAAGCATATAAAAGCCAAATAAAGGCTGCGATGACGCAAGCCATAATAATCCACGGTTTTACACTGCGCGCTTTCTTTTGATACATAAAAAGGTGTTCTCCCAGTTGATGCTTAAGGTTTTTCAAAATAAATAAGCAGTATAACAGATTCACAAAGGCCGTCTGAAAGTGAGACGGCTATTAAGATAAAATAAAAATTGTTGACAATAATGCCAAAAAAATTCAGCCTGAATCCTCCAATTTAAGATAAAATACGCTCCGACAATCTACCCCATACCCGAATAAGGAAATCCAATGAGCACTTCTTTTGAGCTATCGTGACGCAGGCGTGGATATCGACGCAGGCGATCAACTGGTCGAAAACATCAAACCTTTTGCCAAGCGTACTATGCGCCCTGAAGTGTTGGGTGATTTGGGCGGTTTCGGCGCTTTGGTCGAAATCGGCAAAAAATACAAAAATCCGGTATTGGTTTCCGGTACAGACGGCGTCGGCACCAAGCTGAAACTGGCATTCGACTGGGACAAACACGATACCGTCGGCATCGATTTGGTTGCCATGAGCGTCAACGACATTTTTGGTTCAAGGTGCAGAACCTTTGTTCTTCTTGGACTATTTCGCTTGCGGCAAGTTGGACGTTGCCCGCGCGACTGATGTGATTAAAGGCATTGCCCAAGGCTGCGAAGAATCCGGTTGCGCTTTGATTGGCGGTGAAACTGCCGAAATGCCGGGCATGTATCCCGAAGGCGAATACGACTTGGCCGGTTTTGCCGTCGGCGTGGTTGAAAAAGAACGCGTGATTAACGGCCGCAGCATTCAGGCCGGAGACGTTGTTTTGGGCTTGGCTTCCAACGGCGCACACTCCAATGGCTACTCTTTGGTACGCAAAATCATCGAGCGCGACAATCCTGATTTGGACGCGGAATTTGACAACGGCAAAACCTTGCGCGAAGCCATCATGCGCCCCTACCCGCCTGTATGTGAAACCCTATCCTTGCCGCTTTGGAAAAATTTCACCATTAAAGGCATGGCCCATATTACCGGCGGCGGCATTACCGAAAAACGTACCCTCGCGTTTTTGCCTGAAAATACCGTTGCACAAATCGATGCCAAAGCATGGGGAAATTGCCTAAACTGTTCCAATGGCTTCAAAAAAGCAGGCAATGTGGAAAACCCAAGAAATGTACCGTACCTTCAACTGCGGTATCGGCATGGTTGTTATCATTGCTAAAGAAGATGCCGATGCAGTACAGGCATTCTTGAGCGAACAAGGCGAAACTGTTTACCGTTTGGGCGTAGTTCGTGAGCGCAACGGTGACGAACATCAAACCCAAGTAGCTTGATTGAGTTGTAATTAAAAAAAGTGCGGATGATGAATCCGCACTTTTTATTGTTTATGGGTCTAGAAAATCTTCGCCCCTAGCCTGCTTCTTCCATAAAAGCCGGCCAACTGAGCTGTATCGTGGGCAATCATCAGCTCTTCATTGGTTGGAACGACCAAAACAGCCGGCATAGAACCTGTCGGGCTGATGATACCGGAGTTGCCGTAGCGTTTGTCCATATTGGCTTTGGTATCGATGTGCAGACCTAAGAAATCCAAGTAGGAAACGGTTTTGGCGCGGATATTACGCGAGTTTTCGCCGATACCGCCGGTGAACACGAGTGCGTCAACGCCGCCACAAGCCACAGCCATCGAAGCAATGTATTTGGCAAGGCGGTAAGTCATGACTTCCAAAGCCAAACGTGCGCCTTCATGGCCTTCATCCGCAGCGATTTCCAAAGAACGGCAGTCGTTGGAGAGTTCGGAAATACCGAGCAAACCTGATTTTTTGTTCAGCATTTCATCAACTTGGGCAACATCCAAACCGGCGTGTGAAGTCAGATAGCTGTATACGCCCGGGTCGATATCGCCGCAGCGCGTACCCATTACCAAACCTTCGATCGGTGTGAAGCCCATACTGGTGTCAACGGATTTGCCGTTTTTGATGGCGGTAATGGATGCGCCGTTGCCTAAGTGGGCAATAATCATGCGGATGTCTTCCAACGGTTTGCCCAAGATGCGTGCTGCTTCAGGGGCAACGTAACGCATACTGGTACCGTGGAAACCGTAGCGGCGGAAAGCGTATTTTTTACGCAATTCGCGCGGAACGGCATAAGTGTAGGCACGCTCCGGCATGGTTTGGTGGAATGAAGTATCCATCACGCCGACATTGGGCAGACCCGGGAAGTGTTCTTGTGCAGCCAAAATGCCGTTGATATTGGCAGGGTTATGCAGCGGAGCGAGCGGAATGCAGGCATTGAGTTCGTCCATTACCGCTTGGTCGATCAAAACAGACTCGCTGTATTTTTCGCCGCCGTGTGCGATGCGGTGGCCGATGGCTTTAATACGGTCGTGCAGGCCGTGTTTTTCAAGCTCTTTCAACAGCATACCTACAGCACCGGCATGATCGTTACGGCCGGTCAATGCTGTTTGGCATTTTTTGCCGTCTTTGCTGAACGTAATGACTGCTTCGGGCGTACCCAAACGTTCGCCGAGACAGCTAAGAGAACTTTACCGTTTTTTTACGGTCGATAACGGCGCCTTTGAGTGAAGAGCTGCCGCAGTTCAGAACTAGAATGAGTTGGTTGGACATGGTGTTTCTCCCTTTGAATTTTTTGATTGTTTTTGGTTTCAGGCCGTCTGAAAAGAGCAAAAACATTTGAGAGCTTTCCAGTTTGCCTTTTGGTTTGGTGTTTAGTCAGGCTTCATGCCCAATCCTAATCTCCATTGCAGGTATCGCTACCCGACTAAAAATCTGCTTATTTGGTTTTCAGACGGCCTTGTTTAATGCTGCGGCCGTCTGAAAACTTAAAAGCAATCTTCCGGCACTCGGACTTGTCCTTCCATAATCACGCGTGCGCTACGGCTCATGACCGCTTTGGTGGCCGTCCATTGTCCGTCCTGACATTCGGCGGCGGCACCGACACGCAGTGTGCCTGACGGATGGCCGAAGCGGACTTCTTTACGCGCTCCGCCTCCGGCTGCAAGGTTGACCAGCGTACCGGGCACAGCGGCGGCGGTAGCGATGGCGACTGAAGCGGTGCCCCATCATGGCGTGGTGCAATTTTGCCCATGCTCAGCGCGCGTACCAATAAGTCGATGTCGGCAGCTTTGACGGTTTTGCCGCCCGAAGCGGTGTAATCGGCCACCGGAGCGACAAAAGCGACTTTCGGAGTATGGGCGCGGGTGGCAGCTTCGGATACATCGCTGATCAAGTCCCATTTTCAGCGCGCCATACGCGCGGATGGTTTCAAATTTTTCCAGAGCCGCGGCATCGTTGTTGATGTCGTCTTGCAACTCTTTGCCTGTATAGCCCAAATCTGCGGCATTCAGGAAAATGGTTGGAATGCCGGCATTGATAAGCGTGGCTTTCAGACGGCCCTATATTCGGCACATCAATTTCATCGACCAAATTGCCGGTCGGGAACATACTGCCTTCGCCATCGGCCGGATCAAGAAATTCGATTTGTACTTCGGCTGCCGGAAACGTTACGCCGTCAAGCTCAAAATCGCCTGTTTCCAAAACTGCGCCGTTTTGCATCGGTACATGGGCAATAATGGTTTTGCCGATGTTTTTCTGCCAGATTTTGACGGTACACAGGCCGTCTGAAGGGATTTTGGATTTATCGACCAAACCTTGTTCGATGGCAAATGCGCCCACGGCGGCGGTCAGATTGCCGCAGTTGCCGCTCCAATCGACAAAAAGGTTTGTCGATGGAAACTTGTCCGAACAAATAATCGACATCGTGATCGGCGCGTTCGGATTTATCCAAAAATCACGGCTTTGCTGGTGGACGAACTGGCGTTACCCAAACCGTCAATCTGTTTGCCGTAAGGGTCTGGGCTGCCGAGTACGCGCAACAGGATTTTTGTCGCGTGCCTCGCCTGCTTCCTGCGCAGCTGCCGGCAGATCGGTACGTTTGAAGAAAATGCCTTTTAGATGTACCGCCGCGGTAGTAAACGGCTGGAATTTTAATTTGCGGCATTTCAATTTCTCCTTTGTATTTTCTAGTATGAGTTTTCCAGACGGCCTCTCAAACATTCGAGGCCGTCTGAAAACCTTTTTGAGCGTAGTCCGGGCATTTTGACGATACCCGATTTACCTTACGCTGCATTTCCTTCTAAAAAGTCTTGTGCGAAACGTTGCAACACGCCACCGGCTTCATATACCAACACTTCTTCTGCGGTATCGAGGCGGCAGGTAACTGGAACTTCGACGGTTTCGCCGTTTTTACGGTGAATCACGAGGGTCAGGTCGCAGCGCGGTGTGCGTTCGCCGACAACGTCGTAGGTTTCCGTACCGTCCAGTTGCAGGGTGTGGCGATTGGTACCTGGTTTGAATTGCAGCGGCAATACGCCCATACCGATCAAGTTGGTGCGGTGGATACGCTCGAAGCCTTCGGCAACAATCGCTTCCACGCCGGCGAGGCGTACGCCTTTTGCAGCCCAGTCGCGGCTTGAGCCTTGACCGTAGTCTGCACCGGCAATGATGATGAGCGGCTGTTTGCGGTTCATATAAGTTTCGATGGCTTCCCACATACGCATCACTTGACCTTCAGGTTCAACGCGTGCCAGCGAACCTTGGCGTACGCTGCCGTCTTCGTTTCTAACCATTTCGTTAAACAGTTTCGGATTGGCGAAGGTTGCGCGTTGGGCGGTCAAGTGGTCGCCGCGGTGGGTTGCGTAAGAGTTGAAGTCTTCTTCAGGCAAACCCATTTTTGCCAAATATTCGCCTGCCGCACTGCTGGCCAAAATCGCATTGGACGGCGAGAGGTGGTCGGTGGTGATGTTGTCGGGCAAAATCGCCAGCGGACGCATGCCTCTCAATGTGCGCTCCCCTGCCAGTGCGCCTTCCCAGTAAGGTGGGCGACGGATATAGGTGGACATTGGACGCCAGTCGTACAGTGGGCTTGGTGCTTTTTGCGCTGTGCCGGTGTCGAACATCGGGATATAAACGTCGCGGAATTGTTGCGGTTTCACATATTCGGCAACGATGGCATCGATTTCTTCATCGGTAGGCCAAATATCTTTCAGGCGGATTTCTTTGCCGTCTGCAACGCCGAGTACGTCGTTTTCAATATCGAAACGGATGCTGCCTGCCAGCGCGTAGGCAACGACCAACGGAGGTGAAGCGAGGAAAGCCTGTTTCGCATACGGATGGATACGGCCGTCGAAGTTGCGGTTGCCTGACAATACGGCGGTGGCGTACAAATCGCGGTCGATAATTTCTTTTTGGATTTTCGGATCCAGTGCGCCGCTCATGCCGTTACAGGTGGTACATGCGAAGGCAACGATACCGAAGCCGAGTTTTTCCATTTCAGGCAGCAGGCCTGCTTCTTTCAAATAGATTTCGGCTACTTTTTGAACCCGGGGCAAACGAAGATTTCACCCAAGGTTTGCGTTGTCAAGCCAAGACGGTTGGCATTGCGTGCCAACAGCGCGGCGGCGACAACGTTGCGCGGATTGGAAGTATTGGTACACGAAGTAATCGCGGCAATAATCACTGCACCGTCAGGCATGAGGCCGTCTGAAGGCTCTTCATACGGTTTAGCCAAGCCTTTGCTGGCCAAATCGGCGGTCGCAAAACGGGCATGCGGGTTACTTGGGCCTGCCATGTTGCGCGTTACGCTGCTCAAATCAAATTTCAAAACGCGAGGATAAACGGCGGTTTTCAAGGCGTCTGCCCACAAAGCCTGCAGTTTTGGCGTAGATTTCACCAATTTCACTTGCGCGTCGTCGCGACCGGTCAGTTTCAAATAATCAATGGTTTGCTCATCAATAGCGAACATCGCAGCAGTCGCACCGAACTCAGGCGTCATGTTGGAAATAGTGGCACGGTCGCCGATGGATAGGCTTCTTGCACCCTCACCGAAAAATTCGACAAATGCGCCAACCACGCGCTCTTTACGCAAGAATTCGGTCAGTGCCAACACAATGTCGGTGGCAGTAATGCCCGGTTGGCGTTTGCCGGTCAGCTCAACGCCGACAATATCAGGCAGACGCATCATGGATGCACGGCCCAACATCACGGTTTCGGCTTCCAAACCGCCCACGCCTACGGAAATCACGCCCAATGAATCGACGTGCGGCGTATGTGAATCTGTACCGACGCAGGTGTCAGGGAACGCTACACCGTTTTTGACTTGGACAACCGGCGACATTTTTTCCAAGTTGATTTGGTGCATAATGCCGTTGCCCGCCGGAATCACGTCCACATTTTCAAATGCGGTTTTTGTCCAGTTGATGAAGTGGAAACGGTCTTCGTTACGTCGATCTTCGATTTCGCGGTTTTTACGGAAGGCATCAGGATCGTAACCGCCGCATTCAACGGCCAAAGAGTGATCAACGATGAGCTGGGTTTGCACCACAGGATTGACTTTGGAAGGATCGCCGCCTTTTTTTCGGCAATCGCATCGCGCAGGCCTCGCCAAATCCACCAACGCTGTCTGACCCAGAATATCGTGACACACCACGCGTGCCGGATACCAAGGGAAGTCGATTTCCTGTTTTCCCTCAATCAGCTGGCCCAGCCAGCTTTGCAGCGTAGGAAGGTCGACTTTGTCTGCGCGGTTGACCAAGTTCTCAGCCAAAATACGGCTTGTGTAAGGCAACTTGTCGTAAGAGCCTGGTTTGATGTCTTCACACGCCTGACGCGCGTCATAATATTCCAAATCCGTACCGGGTAAAGCTTTGCGGTAACGTTGGTTGGCAGTCATGTCGGTTCTCCCTAAATCTATTATTTTTGGTTTTGGGGTTTCAGACGGCCTGTTGATTCGGACCTTCAGGCCGTCTGAAACCATAAATTCTGTTTTTATTGCTTGTTGTCTGAAATCTATTCGCGGTATGAAAAAAATTGCTGCTCGCTACCATCATTCCCTGTATAGACGGAAAATCCAAACTTAAATCTTTCGGCACTCTTTACAGCAGAACATTTCAACTTTTGAATTTCTGCCTGTATGGGAATGACGACAGCAGAGCAGCATGTTTTCCAAACGGTCGGCTTCTCTCTCGCATACTGCACTAGGCCGTCGAAAAACGAAAAACATCATTTATTCATTGTTTTCAAACGGCATTTCGAGATAGGGGCGGGCTGGCGGCCCACCCTGCTGTTACGCGTATTAGCGGTCTTCAATCTCCACGAATGCCAAATCTTCAGGGCCTGTGTAGTTTGCGCTCGGACGGATGATTTTGCCGTCTTTGCGTTGCTCGAGAACGTGTGCCGCCCAACCGGTTGTACGGGAAATTACGAACAGCGGTGTGAACATAGCGGTCGGTACGCCCAATTTTTGGTAGGAAACGGCAGAGAACCAGTCCAGATTCGGGAACATTTTTTTCTCTTCCCACATCACGCTTTCCAAGCGTTCGGCAATGTCAAAGAGGCGCATATCGCCGGTTTCGTTGCTCAAACCGCGTGCCACTTCTTTAATGACCACGTTGCGAGGGTCGGAAATGGTGTACACCGGATGACCGAAACCGATCACGATTTCTTTGCGGCCGATGCGTTCGCGGATGTCGGCTTCGGCTTCGTCGGCATTGCGGTAGCGTTTTTGAATATCGTAAGCCACTTCGTTCGCACCGCCGTGTTTCGGACCTTTCAACGCACCGATTGCACCGGTAATGCAGGAGTACATATCAGAGCCTGTACCGGCAATCACGCGGGCGGTAAAGGTAGAAGCGTTGAACTCGTGTTCTGCATACAGAATCAGTGAAACGTGCATGGCTTTGATGTGTGATTCGCTTGGGACGTTTGCCGTGCAACAGGTGCAGGAAATGACCGCCGATGGTCTCTTCGTCGCTTTCAACTTCAATGCGTTTGCCGTTGTGCGAATATTGATACCAGTACAAGAGGATGCTGCCGAGGCTGGCGATCAGTTTGTCGGCGATGTCGCGCGCTTCGCTTTCCGGATGGCTTTCACGTTCAGGATGAACGCAGCCCAGCATGGATACGCCGGTACGCATCACGTCCATCGGATGGGTATGTGCAGGCAGGCTTTCCAAAACTTTGATCACACGGATAGGCAGGCCGCGCATGGATTTGAGCTTGGTTTTATAAGCGGCCAGCTCGAAATTTGTTGGGCAGATGACCGTGAATCAGCAGGTGGGCGACTTCTTCAAACTCGCATTTTTGTGCCAAGTCCAAAATGTCGTAACCGCGATAGCTCAAATCGTTGCCGGTACGGCCAACGGTACACAATGCGGTATTACCGGCCGCAACGCCAGAAAGCGCAACGGATTTTTTTAGGTTTGAAACGTCGGGGTTTGAGTAGTTTCAGTCATGGTATTTCTCCTTTGTATTTTTTATGGGTTTTTATTTTTTTCAGACGGCCGATGCGGATTTGTTGAAAGGCCGTCTGAAAGCGGTTACTTATTTTTTTGAAACAATTTATCCAGTTTTTTTGCTCGAAGGCATGATAGTTCAGATGCTCGTACAGCTCGGCACGAGTTTGCATAGTGTCAACCACTGCGGCCTGAGTGCCATCGCGCATAATCGCTTCATAAACATTCAGAGCGGCTTTGCTTGCTGCGCGGAACGATGACAGCGGATACAGCACCAGCGACACGCCGTTTTCAGCCAGCTCGCTTTGGGTATAAAGCGGAGTGGAACCAAACTCGGTAATGTTGGCCAATACAGGTACTTTCACTGCATCTGCAAATTGGCGGTACATTTTTCAAATCGGTCATGGCTTCAGGGAAAAATCATGTCCGCACCGGCTTCGACACAAGCCTGAGCGCGTTCGATAGCGGCATCCAAACCTTCTACCGCTAGCGCATCAGTACGCGCCATAATCACGAAGTTCTCATCAACGCGCGCATCTACGGCAGCTTTGATACGGTCGACCATTTCATCTTTAGAAACAATGGCTTTGTTCGGACGGTGGCCGCAGCGTTTTTGCGCTACCTGATCTTCGATGTGAACCGCTGCAACACCAGCGCGTTCAAAGTTGCGAATCGTACGCGCGATATTGAATGCACCCGCCCCAACCCACATCGATGTCCACCAGCAAAGGCGTATCCACGTTGTCCGTAATGCGTCGCGCATCGATCAGCACATCTTCCATTGTGGTGATGCCCAAATCAGGGATACCGCAAGAGCAGGCTGCCACGCCGCCGCCAGACAGATAGATCGCTTTGAAACCGCTTTTGGGTGGCCAATCGTGCAAAAGTAAGCATTGACGCAACCGACGACGGCAAGAGGATTCGATTCTTTTCACGGCTTGACGGAAACGTGCTCCGGCAGAGTGTTGACTCATCATATTTCTCCTTTATAGACTTTTTCATCAGTATTAATCGGACGGCTCGGTTTTTTTCACAACTTGAAACGAACCGTTTAAAAAGAAAACAATCGTTCTAAAAACTGTTTTTCAGACGGTCTGTAAAATTTTCAATCATCAACCATCTGAAAAATTTAAAATCAATAAATACAAATAGTTATCAAAAACAATAAATACAATAAGGCTGAAGCGGAGGTATACGTTTTTTTAATTTTTTATTAATCAAAATATGAATGCTGATTGGAGATACAGATATTTTAAAAACCCGAAAGCGTTTGTAGGAATGCGGAAACTGGATTCGGGTTGAGAGCCTTCAGACCGTCGGGACTGCCAATAAACTGGCGGCGACGGGAGCGGCAGAGATGGGAGAAAAATCTATAACAAGAGAGAGTGATTTGATACAGATTCATGATGATGTTCCTTTGTAGTGCGATGTAGTTTTTTTATTTATGGAAACAAATTTAAAAAAATAAAACAGGTCTTGTCAAACACTTTTTTTCAAAAAAATTATAAAAATTCAGTTATTAATAAACGATTTTTTTGCAACAAATGTAAAAAAACGGACAGGCTGTACCACATCAAACCCTTATGTGGCCTAGCTTCTGTCCCGTTTTTGTGCTTTTTGGCTGATAGTCAGAATAATTGTAAACAATCCATCTAAAAAAATAATTTATAATTGATTCATTTATAAAGAACTTTTTAAATATGTCGTCTGAAAAAAATTAAAATTTTTTGCCTTTAAATTTTCAGACGGCCTTTGCATGATGACTACTCTGCACTAAATTCCGTCTGAAAAGTCTGTTTGCCAATGGTAATGTCGGCAGTGTAATCATGGCGGCCTTCGACGCAAAACGGCAAACGGACTTTGCGCAGCCTGCCAACTTTGCGGCGATTGTTGCGTCAGGTTGTAGCGGTTGAAGCCCATGTCCATGTTTTTCATACTGAAACTGATACTGACCGCGCCCGTATTCTTCGGCACATTCTCCACCACAATATCGAAAGGCTCGTGTGTATTGATGGAGGTCGCTCGCACTTTTGAACCGTCAGGCAGGACGCAGCCTTGTGTCAGACTACATTCGACTACATTCACTTTTATCTGTTGCCGCTGCCACCAATCCAAAGAGCAGCAGTTTGGCCGTCGCAAACACAATCAGTAAAACAGCGGCAATCAGTAGTTTTTGATTTTTACTCATTTCAGACGGCCTCAATGTCATTATCGGTCAAAACGGCATGCGCACCCATGCTCTGCCACTGTTCGCGATAAATGGAAACCATACTTTCCGGAGCAGCTACAATCAGCGGCATAGCCACGCCTTGCGCCAAAATATCGACAACTTGCTTGGCTGCCGCTTCATTCTCCACTTTCCATACGACAGCATCGGCATTTTGCGCCTGCTGCCATTGTTCGGCGTTTTCAATGATTGGCCACACGCTAGGCGCTTCTATCGGCTTGCCTTGTTGCCAATCGGCAAAAATCCAGCAATACGGCAGATGCGGTTTGATGCTGAGCCGACATATACGGCACAACATGATATTCGCCCATGCTGTTTTGACCGCTCAAGCCGCTTTTCAGACGGCCTTGAAGCTGGCGCGGAATAGATAGGGAGCGTAATAATGCGCTATTGGCAGGCAACATCGGCGCAACGGTAAAATCCCCTGCCTTTTGCCATGCCCATTTCTGCCCTTCCCTCGATTGGATTTCGCCCTGTCCCATTGGTCGGCTTCCACCCATAAAAAAATGCAGGCGTACATGTGCGTGTTCGTAGGAATGGACTTTTGGTCAACCACGGAGCAGCGGCAAGGATACGGATACCGAGTTCTTCTTCAAACTCGCGTTGCAAGGCTTGAAAATCGCTTTCGCCTGCCTCAACCTTGCCTCCGGCAAATTCCCAATAGCCGGCATACGGTTTGCCCTCTGGGCGGGAACTGAGCAGGTAGCAGCCGTTTTGGTCGAGCAAAATTCCGGCAACCACTTGCACCAATGGACGTGTGTCTTCAGTCATCATGAGATTATTCTTATATGCGGCAGGCGGCGACACCCTGCCAATTTATGCGTAAAAAACGATGTCGGGCCCATACGCCCGACCTTTTAACAAATATCTAATCCCTTCAGGCCGTCTGAAAAGGATTTTATCTTTCAGAATACTTAAATCCGGCCTTATTTTTCCGCAATGACAAAAGCCATAACGGTATCCTCTTCATCGCTCATACTGAGATGGCAGCTTCGGATGCCCTGTTCTTCCAGCCATTTGGTCAAAAGCCGGCGCAAAAAAACAATTCAGGTTTGCCCAATGCGTCATGTCCGACACCGATATTGCGGAAAGACACCACTCCGCGTATGCCCGTACCGACGGCTTTTGGCAAAAAGCCTCTTTGGCGGCAAAAGCGTTTGGCAAGATAGTTGACCGGTTTGCCTGCCTGCGGAAACTCCAACAGCTCTTCCGGGCTGAGAATGCGTTGCGCAAATGCCAGTCCGAATTTTTTTGTTCAGGCGGATAATGCGTTTGAGGGAAACAATGTCTGTACCTATTCCGTAAATCATGGGTCTGCTCCTTGTTTAAAAATAGTCAGGCCGTCTGAAAGTGTGGATACCGGCCAAAGCAAACCGCTTTAGCCTGTATGGCTGATGCCGTTAAGGCAGCATTCTGGCTCTGAACATGACTTCCTTCATCTGACGGACAGCTTCAGGCAGGCCGAGGAAGAGTGCTTGGGAAATCAGCGAATGGCCGATGTTCAGCTCGCGGATGGCGAGAATTTGAGCGATCGGCGTAACGTTGTGAATGGTCAGGCCGTGTCCGGCGTTGACGACCAAACCCAAATCGCTGGCGTAATGCGCACCGTTTTGAATGCGCTCGAATTGTTTCATCTGCTCGGCGTAGCTGTGCGCATCGGCATATGCACCGGTGTGCAATTCGATAACGGGCGCGCCGACATCATAAGCGGCCTGGATTTGCGCGTTGTCGGCATCGATAAACAAGGAGACGCGGATGCCTGCGTCGGTCAGAATTTTGGTGAACTCGGCCACTTTATCCTGTTGCGCCAATACGTCCAAACCGCCTTCGGTAGTTACTTCTTGACGTTTTTCAGGCACGAGGCACACATCTTCCGGCATGACGTTGAGCGCGTTTTCCAGCATTTCTTCCGTCAGCGCCATTTCCAAATTCAGACGCGTGCGGATGGCGTTTTTAACGGCGAACACGTCCGCATCTTTAATATGGCGGCGGTCTTCACGCAAGTGCATGGTAATCAAATCTGCGCCGTGGGTTTCTGCAATCAGCGCCGCTTCGACAGGGCTGGGATAAATCGTACCGCGCGCATTGCGGACGGTGGCAATATGGTCGATATTTACGCCTAACAACATAATAATGTCCTTTCATTAAGGTTTCAGACGGCCTGAGTCATTACCTATCAAAGGCCGTCTGAAAAAAATTCAACTGCCCAAGCCAAACTGCTGCAACTGCTGCAAAACCTGTCGAGATTTGATGCCCTTCAGGCAGAAGGTTGTCAATCAAAAAGCCGCGTTACTTTCAAAGCCTGCCCCGAGACTTTCCTGATGAACGAAACTGCCTTCCCTCAAATCGATTAAAGGTCGCACCCAATACGGCCACGCCCTTATTGAGCGCATGGAAACGGTCAGCCTCGGCCAGGGGAACCACAGCTTCTTCAGGCGTGAGCCAATATGTTTCTTCTCCGTTGATTTCGTTACCGTTGCCGTCATGGAACAAATCGGGGGCAAAGCCCAAGCGTGTCAGCAGCGTCCATTCAAAACGGCGCAAAGCGGCAATATGGTTGGCCTCGCAGCAAATGGTTTTCATGGTTTCCGCCAAAACATCGTAAAGCTCGGGCAACGGGTCTTCGCGGACGGTCAACTTCAGCATCAACTCGTTCACATACAATCCGCTGAACAAAGCCCTGCCCTGCGGTTGCGGCCAACCCGCCCTATCCATTCGGCGCGATGCAAGGTCTTCAACTCTTGCGAACCATACCAAGACGCGCTTACCGGCACAAACGGCACCAACACGCCGCGCAACTCGCTCTGCCGTTTGCGTGCGCTTCTGGCCAACAAAGCTACCCGTCCCATAACGGCGGCTGAAAGGCCTCCACCCACAAGCTAGCTCTCGCGCCAGGGGCGGAAGCAAGCAGAAAGACAGGTTCGTGGTTGATGCGGTTTCGGTTGCGCCATAAGGGTTTGGAAAGATAAAGATTGTGTCGATTATAACGGAAAATCGACGCAAAAAGGCCGTCTGAAAGCCTGCCTTCTGTAAATGACGCCCTGAAAACCTTTATAATCCGTTTTCAATGAACTAACCGACTTTCCTGTTGACTTTATGCCGAAATTCAGCTCAAATCCACGCTTTCCCATACTTTCTCCGCAGCCCTGTTATCCGCCTGCTCGCTTGGTGAAATATCAACCCATTGCCGGTATTGATACGGTCGACTTTGCAACGCGGCTACCGCTTTGAAACCAGCAAAGCTTCAGCGCAACGACGATGACGATACGCTTGATTGTCGTCGATGTTTCTCCGGCGGCGGGAACGCGTGCGGCGGCCTTGGGTTACGGCGTGTTGAGCAGCTCAACCAAGCAGCAGATAACCATCGGCGGCAAAAAAACAGTCTTTGATGTCGACGTCGATGTCGTCGTCGGCGTATCCGGCGGATCGGTTTTAGCCGCTTATTTTGCACTAAAAGGCGAAGAAACCATCCCATTGTTTTTACAAGCGTTTCCTGCATCAAAACTTCCAACGCCAAGTCGTCAAACAAGCATTTTCCATGTCCAACCTGTCCCCGACTGGCCTCGCCTGAATACGGACGCGGAGATTTGTTGCAGGAGCAGTTTGAAAACTACCTTTTCGGCAAAGCCACTTTCCGCGATTTGGAAAAGAACCGGCAAAGGCCCGTTTGCCATCATTTCTGCCACCGATATGGGCATAGGCGAGCGCTTTTCAACTTTCACGCAGGAATACTTTTGATCCCGATGTGTATCGACCTGGGCAACTTGCGCACTCGCCCGCGCCGTCGCCGCATCCAGCTCCGTGCCCCATGGTCTTTGCACCGATCACCCTAAATAACAACGGCGGACGCTGCAACTACACGCCGCCGATTAAAAATCGAAAGATGCAGACGACAGCAAAACAGGCAGACAACAAAGCCGCACCATAAAAGAATTTTACGAGCGCTTCCAAAAATACGCAGACGGGAAAAACCGACCCTACATCCACCTGATAGACGGCGGCCTGACCGACAATCTGGGCATGCGCAGCCTTTTGGATATGACGGAAATGTATCCGGAAAAAATCCTGACAAACAAAATCCTGCAAAACAACATCCGCCATATCGTCGTCATCAACGTCAATGCGCAAAACCAAGTCAGCAGCAATTTGGACAAAACCGCGGCCGTTCCCGGTTTCCGCGACGTCGTCTCCTCCATCGTCAATATCCCCATCGACCAAAACTCGCAAGAATCCCTGCGCCGTTTCCGTACCTTCGTCGATCAGTGGAATAAAGACAAACAAACCGACGGCATCAGCTTCTCCTTCGTCAGCCTCAACCTCAAAGACCTTCCACCGTCCCAGCTGAGGGACAAGGTATTGAATATTCCGACCAGTTTTCTATCTGCCGCCGGAAGACGTGGACAACCTGCGCACCGCCGCCGCCGAACTGATGAAACAGTCGCTGGACTATCGCAACCTACTGGCAGAATTTGCGGCACACCCCAATCCAGACACCATCTTCGCAGCCCCGCCTCCGGATGCGCAAGAGTTCAAGCCATTGAACGAAAAAGAAAAGCAGTAGCAAACTGTTCCATAAAGTGTAGCTCTGTTAAAATATACACTTCATCTTATATTTCAGACGGCCTCAATACCCAAGGCCGTCTGAAACACTTAACAATAAATAGAATCCAACCATGACCGAATTAAACACTCCCATCGTTACCGATATTGACCGCCCTATCCTCGTTCCGCCAGGTGGCCATAAAAAAGTCCTGCTGCATTCCTGCTGCGCCCCATGTTCCGGCGAAGTGATGGAAGCCATGCTTGCCAGCGGCATCGACTACACCATTTATTTTTACAACCCCAATATCCATCCGCACAAAGAATATATGTTGCGTAAAGAAGAAAATATGCGTTTTGCGGACAAATTCGGTATCCCCTTTGTCGATAAAGACGACGACTACGAAAACGACCGCAAAGAATGGTTCACCAAAGCCAAAGGCATGGAATTTGAACCCGAACGCGGTATCCGCTGCACCATGTGTTTCGATATGCGTTTTGAAAAAGCGGCGCAATACGCCCATGAAAACGGCTTTCATGTCTTTCACCAGCTCACTGGGCATTTCACGCTGGAAAGACATGAAACAGATCAACGGCTGCGGCCATCGCGCCGCCGAGCCGTACGATGACTTGGTTTATTGGGATTTCAACTGGCGCAAAGGCGGCGGCAGCGCACGCATGATTGAAATCAGCAAGCGCGAGCATTTCTACCAACAAGAATATTGCGGTTGCGCCTACTCCCTGCGCGATTCCAATGCCCACCGCAAATCGCAAGGCCGCATCCCCATCAAGCTGGGCGTGTTGTATTACGGTGATGAATCCACCCAATACGAGCCTCAAGCCGAAAATAAAATCATTGTTGAGAAATAAATATCAAAGGCCGTCTGAACATTTCAGACGGCCTTTGTTCAAATCAGACGATTTAACGGCGGCGGAATTTGCCGTGATCAAAATCATCAAATGCCTGATAAGCAGCTTGGCATTGAATTTTTTGCTCGGCATAAGGCAAACCGCGGAACGCTTTTGCCGCTTTACGGTTTTCCCTCAACTCAGCCTTGTTGCCTTTTGTAGCGATACCAAGCGGCACGGCGCTCAAGGTATCTCTTACAAGCAGGATGCAATTTGTTTTTTTCTTCGCCTGCTGGTGTTTGCTCACATGATGGCCATGCGGTTTGGCCGCCGCTTCGGCAGAATAAGCACCCAAGCTCAATACGGCAACCGCCGCCAGTGCGGAACCTAAAGTTTTCAGTGTCAACATGATTCGCTCCCCAGTTTAGGTTGGATAGTCATCCCATTATATGCCTCGCCTGATACATCGACAAACTTCTCAATATGTTTCATGATAAATGAGTGTAAGCAATTACAGCACTATCCTTCTTGCTTTGCAAAATTTAACATACCTTTCCATGAAGACAGACACCGAAGATAAATTTCTTTATTTCATAAGCCTCTAGCCAATGTTTAACCAAATGTGATGCAAATGCAAAATAATGCCAAATCGCCACAAAGCCACATGAAACCTAGTCTGAGCCCTCCCTCTTCTTAATCAGCCCCCGAAAAAAGCGCATTGTCAAGTCTAGTTAAACAAAGAAAAATACATTATATTGTGCCGTTCAAAGCAATCAAATACCGTATCTTGTGTTTTTTAATGGGAAGACTGAATAATGAATGCAGCAACGAATATTAAAGTAACCAAACGCGACGGACGCTTGGAAAATATCGATTTAGACAAAATCCACCGCGTTGTTACTTTGGGCGGCAGAAGGCTTACAAAACGTCTCCGTATCGCAAGTTGAGCTCAAATCACATATTCAGTTTTACAATGGTATCCGTACCGACGATATCCATGAGACCATCATCAAGGCCGCGGCCGACCTGATCTCACAAGATACGCCCGATTATCAATATCTGGCCGCCCGCCTCGCCATTTTCCATCTGCGCAAAAATCGCTTATGGCGAATTCGAACCGCCTCACCTCTACGATCACGTTAAAAAACTGACCGAGGCAGGCAAATACGACCGCCACATCATCGCAGATTACAGCCGCGAAGAATTCGACGAGCTGAATGCCTATATCGACCACAGCCGCGATATGACCTTCTCTTATGCTGCCGTAAAACAGCTGGAAGGCAAATATCTGGTTCAAAACCGCGTTACCCGCCAAATTTATGAAACGCCGCAGTTTTTATACATTTTGGTAGCCATGTGTCTCTTCAGCAAATATCCGAAAGAGACCCGTTTGGATTACGTCAAACGCTTTTACGACGCCGTTTCCACATTCAAAGTATCGCTGCCTACACCTATCATGAGCGGCGTACGTACGCCTACCCGTCAATTCTCAAGCTGCGTATTGATTGAATGCGACGACAGCCTCGACTCCATCAACGCTACCACGAGCGCGATTGTAAAATACGTTTCCCAACGCGCAGGCATCGGCATCAACGCCGGCCGTATCCGCGGTTTGGGCAGCGAAATCCGCGGCGGCGAAGCACAACACACCGGCTGTATCCCATTCTTCAAAATGTTCCAAGCGGCCGTTAAGTCCTGCTCGCAAGGCGGCGTACGCGGCGGCGCGGCAACCTTGTTCTACCCATTGTGGCACATTGAAGCCGAAAGCCTGTTGGTATTAAAAAACAACCGCGGCGTAGAAGACAACCGTATCCGCCAACTGGACTACGGCGTACAAATCAACCGCCTGCTGTACACCCGTTTGATTAAAGGCGGCAACATTACCCTGTTCTCGCCGAATGAAGTTCCGGGTTTGTATGATGCCTTCTTCGCCGACCAAGACGAATTCGAGCGTCTCTACACGAAATACGAGCAAGACCCGAACATCCGCAAACGCACTTTGCCGGCAACAGAATTGTTCTCCACCCTGATGCAGGAGCGCGCCGGTACCGGTCGTATCTACATCCAAAACGTTGACCACTGCAACACGCACAGCCCATTTGATCCGCGCGTTGCGCCTGTTCATCAGTCCAACTTGTGCATGGAAATCGCCCTGCCGACCAAACCGCTGGACAACATCAACGATGCAGAAGGCGAAATCGCCTTGTGCACCTTGTCCGCCTTCAACTTGGGCGCATTGAACAACTTGGACGAACTGGAAGAGCTCGCCGATTTGACCGTACGCGCACTTGATGCCCTGTTGGATTATCAAGACTATCCGGTTGCAGCAGCACGCACCGCAACCATGAACCGCCGCACACTCGGCATCGGCGTCATCAACTACGCCTACTATCTGGCGAAAAACGGCGTACGTTACAGCGACGACTCCGCCCTCGGCCTGACCCACCGCACCTTTGAAGCCATGCAGTATTACCTGCTCAAAGCATCGGTAAACCTTGCCAAAGAATACAGCGCATGCCCGCTCTTCAACCAAACCGTTTATTCGCAAGGCAAACTGCCCATCGACACCTACAAAAAAGACTTGGATGCCGTGTGCAACGAGCCTTTGCACTACGACTGGGAAAGCCTGCGCGCCGACATCGTCAAATACGGCCTGCGCAACTCTACCCTGACCGCACTCATGCCGTCTGAAACCAGCTCGCAAATTGCCAACGCCACCAACGGCATCGAGCCTCCACGCGGCCTGGTCAGCGTTAAAGCATCAAAAGACGGTATTTTGAAACAAGTCGTACCGGAATTTGAAACCCTGAAAGATGCCTACGAAACCCTGTGGCAGCTTCCCGGCAACGAAGGCTACCTGAAACTTGTCGGCGTAATGCAAAAATTCGTCGATCAATCGATTTCCGCCAATACCGCCTACGACCCGAACAAATTTGAAGGCAGCAAAGTTTCCATGAAACAAATGCTGAAAGACCTGCTGACCGCCTACAAATACGGCGTCAAAACCCTGTACTACCACAACACCCGAGACGGTGCGGACGATACACAGGCCGATATTCAAGATGACGGCTGCGCTGGTGGGGCTTGTAAGATTTGATAAAGGGATTTTCAGACGACCTTTAGAGTTTAAAAGGTCGTCTGAAAATGAAAATAAAACAAAGGATGGAAGAAAATGTCTAATACTTATTATGATAATCCAGCACAAAGATTATTGAAAATTATTAAAAAGCTAAAGGAGTTCCATCACTTCGTACTTCAAGAGGCGCGTGGATGGAGATTTTAAATCTAACTAATGATGAAGCTAGTGATCGTAATATTCTATTTTCGATTAGCAAAGTTATAAATTTAATTGAGGAGATTAATAACTATTTCCAAGTAAATGAACCTGACTATATCGAGCATTGTCAGAATTGGATGGGAAACATATTGTTTTTTCTTGGTAAATCGGTAGAACTAGATAGAAAATGGGGTGAGGTCATTTGTTATTTTAGATGAAAATATGACTTCATATCTTTATTCTTCTGTTAAGATTATTGATGCTAATTTTGAAAAAAATCAACTTTCATTTTTGAGAAAAATTGATGAAAGTGAACTAATTGAAATAAATAATTCTATAAAAAAAGCATATATCAGGACATATTAATTTCTGAAAATATAGAAGAAAATGTTAAGTCTTCTATTCTAAAAATATCTTTTGCGTCTTATTGAATCCATTGATCAATATGCAATTACTGGTTCTGAAGCTATTATCGAAGCCCTAGAAAATACTGTTGGTCATATGTATTTCAATCATGAATATAAAGAATTCATGAGCAATACAGAAACTAGTAAGAATCTCCTTTCTAAAAATGGGAGAAATTGCAAAAAGTTACCTGTTTTACGGGGATTTTAGAGTTAGCTAATAAGGGTTTTGAATTAATTGAAAATATTAAAGATTTCAATAATTAATAAGTATGTTTTTAGATAAAAGAGATAAGTTTCACAATATTAATATTACCATTTTAAGTTAATCTAAAAGAGCCCACTATGTCCTGCGAACACTTAACTATGTCATACAGCACCTTTTTCCAAGACCAAAAACGACGCGCTGAAAGAGCCGATGTTTTTTTGGTCAGCCGGTGAAATGTCGCCCGTTATGACCAGCAGAAATACGAAGTATTTGAAAAAAACTAATCGAAAAAAAGCAACTGTCGTTTCTTCTGGCGTCCGGAAGAAATCGACGTGTCGCGCGATCGTATCGACTACGCCAATCTGCCCGAACACGAAAAAAACATATTTTCATCAGCAATCTGAAATACCAAACCCTGCTCGATTCGATCCAAGGCCGCAGCCCGAATGTTGCTTTCTTGCCTTTGGTATCCATTCCTGAGCTGGAAACTTGGATTGAAACGTGGAGCTTCAGCGAAACCATCCACTCGCGCAGCTACACTCATATCATCCGTAATATCGTGAATGATCCGTCAGTCGTGTTCGATGATATTGTGCAAAACAAATACATCATCGCCCGTGCTGAAGACATTGCCTGTTATTACGATGATTTGATTGAATACACTCAGTATTACAATCTGTTGGGTGAAGGCACGCACAATGTCGGCGGCAAGCTCGTTACCGTGTCTTTGCGCGAGTTGAAGAAAAAGCTCTATCTCTGCCTGATGTGCGTCAACGTATTGGAAGCCATCCGCTTCTACGTTTCATTCGCCTGCTCGTTTCGCCTTTGCCGAGCGCGAATTGATGGAAGGCAACGCCAAAATCATCAAGCTGATTGCCCGTGACGAAGCCCTGCACCTGACCAGCACCCAGCATATGCTCAACCTGATGCGCGCCGGTGCCGATGATCCTGAAATGGCTGAAATTGCGAATGAATTGCAGGACGAGTGTTTCAAACTCTTCAAAAAAGCAGCCGAGCAGGAAAAAGAATGGGCGGCCTATCTGTTTAAAGACGGTTCGATGATTGGTCTGAACAAAGAAATTCTGGCTCAATACGTTGAATACATTACTAATCTGCGTATGCAGGCGGTTGGCCTTCCTGCCGGATTTGAAGGTGCGACCCAAAATCCGATTCCTTGGATCAACGCATGGCTGTCTTCTGACAATGTACAGGTTGCGCCGCAGGAAGTGGAAATTTCCTCTTACCTGATTGGTCAGATTGATTCGGAAGTCAATGCCGACGATTTGGGCGATTTCGAGCTGTAATCGAGCATTCGGTTTTATGATCAAGGCCGTCTGAACGGTGTGGCAGAAATCTTTGATTTCGTCTTTACACCGTTTCAGACGGCCTTTCCAATCCAAACAAATCATATGGCACTCATCAGCACACACGACAAAACCTTCCAACTCCAACAAGGCGAAACCTTATTGGAGGGCTTGGAGCGCACCGGACACGAAGTTGAATACCAATGTCGCAGCGGTTATTGCGGTTCATGCCGGGTTAAAATCTTGGATGGGAAAGTCTCTTATGATAATTTTCCGCTCGCTTTTGTTGCGCCCGGAGAAATTTTGCCGTGCTGCTGCCGGGTTACTGAAGACATCAAGCTCGATTGTCGGGAGCGCACCAAAGAGCCGGATTTATTTGATGTCGATTTATTTGAAGACAAATAAAAAATGCCGTCTGAACATTGTGGCCGAAATCTTTGATTTCATGTCCACCGTTCAGACGGCATTTTTTATGGTTAAGCTTATTTACGCTCGCCAACCGGCAAAACAGTACGGCCGAAAAGATTCGTTGATGACCCTCAGCCGCTGCCAAGTAGAACGCACCAAGTGCAGTTACCAAGCCTAAGCAACCGCCGATATGGACGATGCTATGATTTTTCCATGCCATCGCCAATACCCAAAAGCAAAAGAAAGTCAGCGTCAAGCAAAAAGAAAATACCGCTCAATACTTTAGGCTTGGTCAAGGTGGCACAAACATCATCAGCGAGAAACATACCCCATGCGCAGAGATACCAACCGATAAATGCCGGAGCTGTTTCACCTTTGAAAAAAAGATGGTAAACAAAGCCCATGTCCACCAGAAGGCGCCATAGCTGATAAAAAGCGGTAAAACCAAACGTATTGCCTTTTCTTGAACTCAAACATACCGGCAATAACTTGGGCGATACCACCAAAGGCGAGAGCCATGCCCAAAACTAAGCCGACACCCTCTTGAGCAGTAAAAAGCCGCCGTTAATCAGACTGAGTAACCAAGTTGTCAATGCAAAAGCCACACAGGCCTACTGGACCTGGATTCGCCAGGTTTTTCTTTAGTAGTAGTCATTTTATTTCTCCTCTAGTTATTGAAATAGGAAGCCTATTGTTACCTATTTTTATTTAAAATTAAAAAGAAATAAATTTAAAAATCAGGCCGTCTGAAAAATATTTTTTTCAGACAGCCTTGAATATTAATAATTAAACTATCCCAAAATTGCCAAGATTTTCCTCAATTCATTGGCATCAATTTGGCCGGGGCCGACGTTTTTTGTGCCGCACCAAAGGTAATCGCCGAGCCGAAAGCCGAGCCGGCCAAGCGGCTGACGGCTCCGGTTTTACCCATGGACATAGTAATAATTGGGCGGTCGATAATTTGTGAAACATCATATGTTGCCTGTAATAAGGTCAATACATCTTGCGGCGATTGCGGCATAACGGCAATTTTGCAGATATCCGCGCCCCACTCGGCCATTGTTTTCAGACGGCCTGTAATGTCTGCCAAAGACGGCGTGGCTTTGGAAATCGTGATTACAAAGCAAGGCGGCAGTTTGATACTCATGCGCCAAAGCAATGGTTTGTTTTACGCTGCTTTCCTCGGCAAAAAGCTCGATGTCGATAATATCGGCTTGTTTGGAACGGATGATTTTTTCCAATAATTCAAAATAATACTCGTCAGAACAAGGCGTATTGCCGCCCTCTTGCGCCCTTCTAAACGTAAACAGTAAAGGCTTGTCAGGGAAAAAGCCTGTCGAGTGATGCCTAATTGTTCGGCAATAAAATCGGCATCAAGCGCAGCTTGAAAAAAATCTGCACGAAATTCAATAATGTCAAAAGCCGTCTCTTTCAATACGCGCAAAGCCTGCTCCAATTCCTGCGTATTGGCGGCCACCAGCGGTACGGCAATTTTAGGCAGGCCTTTGCCGATCTCGATATTTTTGATGATGACAGGTTTCATATTGTTCCTTTTTGCTCTTCAAGCCAATCAGTGCAGATGCTCATAAATGGTTTCTGCCAAGGCTTTGCTGATGCCTTCCACTTTTTCCAAGTCCTCGCGGCTGGCCGCAATCACGCCGCGCAGACCGCCGAATCGGGTAAGCAATGCTTGACGGCGTTTGCTACCGATACCGGGGATTTCGCTGAGTGAGGAAGTAACGCGTGCTTTGTCGCGTTTTTTGCGGTGGCCTGTAATCGCAAAGCGGTGCGACTCATCGCGTACGGTTTGCAATAAATGCAAAGCCGGGCTGTTGGGCGGCAGGCGGAAGACTTCGCCGGTAAAAGGCAGTATGAGTTCTTCCATACCAGCTTTGCGCTCAGGGGCCTTTGGCGATACCGACCAAAGGAATGTGCAGCCCGAGTTCTTCCCATACTGATACGGCTACGCCGATTTGCCCTTTGCCGCCGTCAATCAACACGGCATCCGGCCATTTGACACTTTCTCCGTTGGCTTCGGCTTCCTGCATTTTGCCGTAGCGGCGCGTCAACACTTCGCGCATGGCGGCGTAGTCGTCGCCGGGCTTTGGCGGTCGTGATGTTGTAGCGGCGGTATTGCGAAGGCTGGATGCTTTTGCTCATCGTACACAACGCAGGACGCAATAGTGGCCTCGCCTTGCGTGTGGCTGATATCGAAACACTCAAGGCGGTTGAGGCTGTCTGAATCCATGCCGAGATTTTGGCCAGTTCATCAATACGGTGCTGCTGGCTGCTTTTGTTGCAGGCGGCGTTGAGCAATCGCCATTTGTGCGTTTTGTTCCGCCATTTTCAACCAGACTTTGCGTTCGCCCTATGGTCTTGGTGACAAATTGCATCTGCTTGCCGTGTTCGCCTTCCAAAGCCTCTTTCAGCGCATCGGGAACGGGAAAGTTACTGATGATGATGTCGGGTTTGCTTTTGCCCAGATAGTGTTGGGCGACGAAGGCTTCAGCGTAATCTTGTCCGTTTGGCTCGGGATCGTTTTTGGTGTCGGGGAAAAAGCTTTTGTCGCCTACGTGCCGCCCACCGCGGATGCTGACCCAGTGTATGCAGACCAGGCCGTCTGAAACTGCCAGCGCAAGCAAATCGATGTCGTTTGGATTGTTCGGATTTTTACTGTCGATAAACTGATTACTCTGCATGATGCCGAGCGCTTGAATTTGATCGCGGTAACGGGCGGCTTCTTCAAATTGCAGATTCGCGGCGGCAGTTTGCATTTTGTGTTGCAAGGTGCGCGTCAATTCGTCGGTTTTGCCATTGAGGAAAGTCGCAGCTTCACGCACGCTGTCACGATAATCTTCTTCGCTGATGTGACCGACACAAGGCGCGGTACAGCGTTTGATTTGGTACAGCAGACAAGGACGGTCGCGATGCTCGAATACACTGTCTTCGCAGGTACGTAGCATAAAGACTTTTTGCAATACTTGAATGCTGTCACGCACGGCGTTGCTGTTCGGATACGGGCCGAAATATTGATTGGGCTTTTTCAGCGTGCCGCGGTAATACGCCATTTGCGGATATTGATGGCCGCTGAGCATCAAATAAGGATAGCTTTTGTCATCGCGGAAAAAGAATATTGTATTTTCGGCGACAAGGCTTTTGATGAAGTTGTTTTCAAGAATCAGCGCTTCAGCTTCGGAACGTGATGGTGGTTTCGATATGGTGAACCTGTTTTACCATCAATGCGATGCGCGGCGAATGATCGTTTTTGGAAATAGCTGGAAACGCGCCGCTTGAGATTGACCGCTTTGCCGACATACAAAACATTGTTGTCTTCGTCAAAAACGGTACACGCCCGGCAGATTGGGCAGATTTTTTTCAGAAAAGAGGTAAATCGAACGGTTCGGTTGCGCTCACGGGATTTTCTTTTTGAATAAGCAGGCCGTCTGAAAACTTTTCAGACGGCCTTTTTCATTGACGTTTAAGATTCTTGAGACGGAGTATCTTCAGCTTCTACCACTTGGTTTTCAGCTGCATCGCTTTCCAAAAGCGGCTTCATCTTCAGCCTCTTCGGCCACTCGTTCCAAGCTGACTAAGGTTTCGCCTTCATCCAGATTAATCAGGCGGACACCTGCGGCAGCACGGCCGGTCTCACGGATTTGCTCAACTTTGGTACGAATCAGAACGCCGCCGCTGGTAATCAGCATCAGGTCGTCGGTTTCGCTGACCAAAGTTGCGGCAACCAAATCGCCGTTGCGCTCGCCGGTATTGATGGCGATATTGCCTTGGCCGCCTTTGTTTTTACGGCTGTAATCGGCAATCGGGGTACGTTTGCCATAGCCGTTGGCGGTAGCGGTCAGCACTTGCAAATCGCTTTGCTCGGCTTCAGGGGCGAAGGTAATCAGGCTGACAATCTTGCCATCGGCCGGCAGGCGCATACCGCGCAAACCGCCGCTGCCACGACCGGACGGACGGACACCGTGTTTACCGCTTGGCAATGCATTTTCGGCATTTTCATCATCCAGGCCGTCTGAATCTTCGTTTTCAGTTTCGATATCGGCATCTTCTGCTTCATCGTTACCGGATTTTTCCCAATATTCGTTAAAGCGGATGGCTTTGCCCAAGTTGGAGAACAACATAATGTCGTCCGCACCGCCGGTTTGAGCTGCACCGACCAAGTAATCGCCTTCTTTAAGCGCGATGGCTTTAATACCTGGCTGCGGACGTTTTTAAACGCAGATAGCTGGACTTTTTAACCATGCCTTGTGCGGTGGCGAAGAAGACATATTGGTCTTCGGGAACTCGCGGACGGCCAAAAATCGCGCTGACTTTTTCGCCTTCTTCCAATTGGATAACGTTGTTAATCGGACGACCGCGGCTATTACGGCCGCCTTCCGGCAGTTTGTACACTTTAATCCAATGGCACTTACCCAAATTGGTAAAAGCACATCAAATAATCATGCGTATTGGCAACAAATAGGGTTTCGATAAAGTCTTCGTCTTTGGTGGCCGCCGCCTGTTTACCGCGGCCGCCGCGACGCTGCGCCTGATAATCGGTTGTCGGCTGAGTTTTGATGTAGCCGCCATGAGTCAGGGTAACGACCATTTCGCGTTGCGGAATCAGGTCTTCATCGGCAATGTCACCACCGAATGGATTGATTTCGCTGCGACGCTCATCGCCGAAGTTGGCTTTTAATATCTGCCAATTCTTCGCGAATGATTTGGGTAACGCGCTCTGGTTTTGGAAAGAATATCCACGAAATCAATGATTTTGCTCATCAGGTTTTTATATTCGCCGACAATTTCTTCCTGATCGAGGCCGGTCAGGTTACGCAGGCTCATGCGCAAAATGGCATCAGCTTGTAATTCGCTCAGATAATAGCCTTGGCTGTGCAGACCCAAATTCTCTGGCAAGCCTTCAGGGCGCATCATGTGCAGGTCTAAATCCGTACGGCTGAGCATGTCTTCAACCAAGCTGCTGCGCCATGGGCGGGACAGCAGTTTTTCTTTGGCTTCCGGCGCATTGGCAGATTCTTTGATCAGACGGATGATTTCGTCGATATTGGACAAGGCAACTGCTTTACCTTCGGCGATATGGCCTTCATGACGCGCTTTTTTCAGACGGAATAAAGTACGACGGGTAACGACTTCGCGACGGTGGCGCAGGAATTCGGACAGGATTTGTTTCAGGTTCAGCAAGCGCGGCTGGCCGTCAACCAAGGCCACCATGTTGATACCGAAGCTGTCTTGCAGCTGGGTCAGTTTGTAGAGTTGGTTCAAAAACGACTTCGGCATTTTCATTGCGTTTCAATTCAATCACGACACGCATACCGGATTTGTCGGATTCGTCACGCAGGTCGGATACGCCTTCCAACGTTTTTTCGCGTACCAACTCGCCGATTTTCTCAACCAGCTTGGCTTTGTTGACTTGATATGGGATTTCATCGATAACGATGGCTTCGCGTTCACCGTTTTTGCCGATAGGCTCGATATGGGTTTTTACCGCGCATCACCACGCGGCCACGTCCGGTTTTATAGCCTTCGCGCACGCCGCTTAAGCCGTAAATAGTCGCGCCTGTTGGGAAATCGGGTGCTTGGATGATATTGATCAGCTCGTCGATTTCAGTTTCAGGCTCATCCAACAAACGCAGGCAGGCATTGATGGTATCGCCTAAATTGTGCGGCGGGATATTGGTTGCCATACCGACAGCAATACCGGACGAACCATTGACTAACAGCGCAGGGAAACGGGTCGGCAATACCAGCGGCTCATGTTCGCTGCCGTCATAGTTGGGACCGAAATTAACGGTTTCTTCTTCAATATCCGCCAGCATTTCATGGGAAATTTTTTTCCATGCGGATTTCGGTATAACGCATGGCTGCTGCTGCCAAAGCCGTCGACAGAACCGAAGTTGCCCTGACCGTCGATCAGCACATAACGCATGGAGAAGTCTTGCGCCATGCGGACGATGGTGTAGTAAACGGCTATATCGCCGTGGGGGTGGTATTTACCGATAACGTCGCCGACGATACGTGCCGATTTTTTATAGGCGGAATTCCAGTTGTTTTTCAACTCGTGCATCGCGTATAACACGCGGCGGTGTACCGGCTTGAGACCGTCACGGACATCCGGCAGGGCTCGCCCCACAATTACGCTCATGGCGTAATCGAGGTAGCTCTTGCGCATTTCGTCTTCAAGGCTGACAGGCAGGGTTTCAAGTGCAAATTTATGGTCGTTGCGGATGGTTGCGTCGGTCATGATTATCTGTAATTTCGTATGGCAAAAATCTTGTTGATTCTACCACAAAACAAGCGGTTTATGGCTTTTGCGTGAAGGCCGTCTGAAACAGGATTTCAGACGGCCTTCATTATTTAATAAATTTAATTTAGTTGCAGCCAGAATCTTCATCGGAAGCCTGCAAGCTCAATGCTTTGCGCTTTTTAGCCTTTCATAACGGCAACGTTGGCGCGATGTATTGATTTCCAAAGGTGGCATCGGCAACCGGCTTTGCCGTCTTCTACGGCAACCATGGTGAAGTAGCAGCTGTTGGTATGGCGCACTTCACCGGTGCGGATGTTTTGCGCTTCTACACGGATGCCGACTTCCATAGAAGTGCGGCCGGTGTAGTTAATGCTGGCGTAAAGGTTACCAGTTCGCCGACATGGATAGGCTCTTTAAACAAAAACTTTATCGACAGACAAGGTAACGCAGTAGTTGCCGCTGTATCGGCTGGCACAGGAATAAGCGACTTGGTCGAGCAAGCGCACACTCGCCACCGTGGACGTTGCCGCTGAAATTTGCCGCATCCGGCATCATCAGCTCGGACATAATGAGTTCGTGAGAAGGAAGTTGGCGTGCTTGTTCCATAGTTTGGCCTCTTGAAGTGGTTTGTTTTTAAGGCCGCCTAGTATTTCAGACGGCATGTTTTGTAGGAATTTTTGATTCTACCGTTTTTTTGAGTGGAAAAATTCAATCTACCACACCTGATCATAACCATTTTTCTACGCGAAAAGAAAATCAGCAGTCCGATGATGATGCACAGCATCACACCCAAAACCATGAAATAGCCGTAATGCCAATGCAGCTCGGGCATATTGTCGAAGTTCATGCCGTAGATACCGGTGATGACGGTCAGCGGCATAAAGATGATGGTGATAACCGTCAACACGCGCATTTGCTGGTTCATGCGGTTGGATTGGAAGGAAAGATAAATGTCCATCATGCTCAACACCATATCACGCGAGGCATCAAGCGATTCGATAAGCTGCATATTGTGGTCGTACACATCGCGCAGATAGACGGTCGATTCGCCTTTGAAAATGGCAAAAATCGCCGCGTACGGCCAGTTGGTAGAACACATCGCGCAATGGCAAAAGTGTGCGCCGCAGACGGACGGCATCGCGTTTGAGTCGGTGAATCTTACTGAGAATATCGCTGTTTTCATTTTTAAACAGCGACTTGTCTATTACTTCGACACGGTTGTTGTACGACTCCAAAACAATGAAATAGTCGTCCACAATACGGTCGAGCAGGCAATAAGCAAGAAACGCTGTATTTTTGTTCAAAATATTGTGCGGATTCTCGTGCATCTGCCGGCGCAGATGGCTGAATAAGCCCAGCGGTTTTTGTTGGAAAGACAACACAAAATCTTTGCCGATAATCACATACACTTGGTCAGAATGGAGTTTGCCCGTAGAGGTATAGTGGTAAACCTGTGCGGCAGTAAAAACATAGTTGCCGTAATCTTCAATTTTCGGACGCTGCTTACGACTGAGAATATCTTCAATAACCAGCTCATGAATGCCGTAAGGCTCAAGCGCATGTTTGAGCAAGGCAACATCATTGATGCCGACAAAATGCAGCCAGTTGATTTGGCCTTCTTGCGGACGGGTAATATCAGGCAAGTTTTTCCCGGCAAGATAATCATACTGAACAAAGGTATCGGCGGAATACAGGGTTTGATGGATGGCAGAGCGCGGCGCATTGTCGGTATTGCTGCGCTGCATGGCTTGGTCTTGCAGAATGTCGGTTGTCTCAACTGGATTGGCTGGTTTGCTCATAAAAATAAATCATGTTTTTTTAGTTAGAATGAATTGTACAGACAGAAAAGGCCGTCTGAAAACTGATTTTCAGACGGCCTGACAATATCGATCAACGCTTTATTAGGCTTGAGGCGCGGTTTTCTCCAACTCCAATGCGGCAGCAAGCAAGGACAGGCGCGCCATTACGCCGTAAACGTAGAGGCGGTTGTGTTCATTGTCCACGTCGCAGTCTTTTTCGGAGCGCGGCATACCGAGCGAATCCCATTGTTCAAATACGCGTTTGCAGGCTTCAGGCGCTTCTTGGGAGTTGTCGCCGTTACCGGTAGGGATGCTGTTGGACAGCGGAACAAACACCATACCGCCGGCATTGAGGTTTTCGTCTGCACCACGGCCTTCGTGTACACGGAAGAAGCCGCCGATAACGAAACGGTCCATCATATACACGACGGGTTCGCACACGGCGCCGTTCATGGTTTCGTAGGTATAAATACCTTCTTGGACAATGACTTCACTGACTTCCAAACCTTCTTTGACTTTTTGCCATTTTATTGCGGTTTTTACGGTTCAATCCGCGCACTTCATCGGCAGATTTAACGCTCATCACGCCCATGCCGTAAGTGCCTGCGTCGGCTTTTCACAACAACGAAAGGCTGGTCAGTAATACCAATTCATCGTATTTGGCTTTGAATTTTTCGCCAATACGCGTTCTACCGCGCCTGCCAACGCATCTTCGCCTTCACGCTCTTGGAAATCCAAACCGCTGATTTTTTCAAAATAAGGATTGATTTGCCATTCGTCGATGTCAATCAACTTGGCAAAGTCGGCAGCAACTTGGTTGTACGCGCCGAAATGTCTCGGTTTTTACGGCGAGTCGTCCAGCCGCCGTGCAATGGAGGCAAAACGGTTTGACTGATATCTTTAGGGATTTCAGGAACACCCCCTGACAAGTCATTGTTCAACAAAACAACGCAAGGCGAGAAACCGTCTGCGAGATGTACACGCTCACGGGTACGCAATAAAGGCTCAAGCAAAATTTTTGTCGCCCAATGCGGTTTCAAACTCGGTTGGCTCAGTCACTTCTGGATTCAAGCTGCCCAAGCGCACTTCGTATCCTGCCGAACGCAAAATCTCGCTGAGGGCGTAAACATTTTGCAGATAGAATGTGTTACGCGTGTGGTTTTCAGGAATAATCAATACGGATTTGGCCGTTTCACAGGCGCGCTGTACCGCATCCTGCGCGGCAACCGCCGCCAGCGGGATAAAGTTGGGATTCAAATTATTGAAGCCGCCTGGAAACAGGTTCATATCGATAGATGAAATTTTGTAACCGGCATTACGGATGTCAACCGAACCATAAAATGGCGGACGGTGTTCGTTCCAATGCGAACGGAACCATGCTTCGATTTTGGCATGATTGGCAAGGACTTTTTTCTCAAATTCCCGTAATTGAGTCAGATGCTCAGGAGCCATTACCGGTAATTTCATTCTCTATACCTCTTGGTAAGTGTGGATGTTGAGTGAGAATGATAGAACTTTTTAGTGCATTTCGACAAGCATTCTTTCAGATAAGATGCATCTTTTTGTCAACAATTCTACAATTTGTCTAATTTTTGACAAGTGTTTTTGAAACTTTGCAACAAATTTTAAAAATTGGACAAATTTCTATTGCACAGCCCCTATAAAAAGCCTAAAATCCGCCCATAAACGCAAACCATCATTCATACCTACCAATAGCAAAGAATACTCATCATGAGCGCACAAACCCTTTACGATAAACTTTGGAACAGCCACGTCGTCCGCGAAGAAGAAGACGGCACTGTCCTGCTTTTACATCGACCGCCACCTGGTTCACGAAGTAACCAGCCCGCAAGCATTTGAAGGCTTGAAAATGGCCGGCCGTAAACTCTGGCGTATCGACAGCGTAGTCTCCACAGCCGATCACAACACCCCAACCGGCGACTGGGACAAAGGTATCCAAGATCCGATTTCCAAACTGCAAGTCGATACTTTGGACAAAAACATTAAAGAGTTTGGCGCACTCGCCTACTTTCCGTTCATGGATAAAGGTCAGGCATTGTGCACGTTATGGGCCCGGAACAAGGCGCTACCCTGCCCGGCATGACCGTTGTCTGCGGCGACTCGCACACTTCTACCCACGGCGCATTCGGCGCATTGGCGCACGGTATCGGCACTTCCGAAGTCGAACACACCATGGCGACCCAGTGCATTACCGCAAAAAAATCCAAATCCATGCTGATTTCCGTTGAAGGCCGTCTGAAACCCGGCGTTACTGCCAAAGACGTGGCACTTTACATCATCGGTCAAATCGGTACGGCCGGTGGTACAGGCTACGCCATTGAGTTTGGCGGCGAAGCCATCCGCAGCCTTTCTATGGAAGGCCGCATGACCTTGTGTAATATGGCGATTGAAGCCGGTGCGCGCTCAGGTATGGTTGCCGTCGACCAAACCACCATCGACTATGTAAAAGGCAAACCTTTCGCACCTAAAGGCGAAGCGTGGGACAAAGCCCTCGAGTACTGGCGCACGCTGGTGTCTGACGAAGGCGCCGTATTCGATAAAGAATACCACTTCAAAGCTGAAGACATCGAGCCTCAAGTAACTTGGGGCACATCGCCCTGAAAATGGTTTTGGACATCAGCAGTAAAGTGCCTAATCCCGCCGAAGAAACCGATCCGGTCAAACGCAGCGGCATGGAACGCGCCCTTGAATACATGGGCTTAGAAGCCGGTACGCCATTAAACGAAATCCCTGTCGATATCGTCTTTATCGGTTCTTGCACCAACAGCCGTATTGAAGACTTACGCGAAGCCGCCGCTATCGCCAAAGGCCGCAAAAAAGCGGACAATGTGCAACGCGTATTGATTGTCCCCGGCTCCGGTTTGGTTAAAGAGCAGGCAGAAAAAGAAGGCTTGCACGAAGTATTTATCGAAGCCGGTTTTTGAATGGCGCGAGCCGGGCTGCTCTATGTGCCTTGCCATGAATGCCGACCGCCTGACCCCGGGACAACGTTGCGCCTCTACTTCCAACCGTAACTTTGAAGGCCGCCAAGGCAACGGCGGGCGTACGCACCTTGTCAGCCCTGCCATGGCAGCCGCAGCCGCGGTTACCGGCCACTTTACCGACATCCGTACTATGGCTTAAAATATTTTCAGACGGCCTTTATTCATCAGGCCGACTGAAACAATACCTAGCTCAAACAAGTTTTCTTATTATATTGCGAAAAACGTCCGAAAATCTTCTTAATCATTGATAACTTGAAAGGAATCTAGTATGAAAAAACTGTTTGCATTGGCTACCGCAGCCCTCATCCTGTCAGCTTGTTCCAGCACTTGGTCCGGCGCAAAAGACGATACCAGCCGCAATTGGGACAAAACCAAAGAAACTGCAGAACACGTTGCCGACAAAAACTGGCGAAGCCGTTAAAAAGGCGGCAATGCAGTAGGCCGCGGCATGAGCCATGTTGGAGAAAAATCGAAGCCGCTACCGAATACTCGTAAATCAGGCCGTCTGAAGCTCCTAACTCCGTTTCAGACGGCCTGATACATTATTAATTTTTCAGACATTTTCACGATTCCAAGCAAAGGAAGAAACAATGAGCAATCCGTCAAGCTGGTTTTGGTATTCACGCTCATGATCTGGATCGCGCCAAAGCCTTTTACGAATCCGTATTCGACAAGCCCCTGCAAGACGTTGGCGGCAACGGATTCCGTTTCATCATTTTCCCAGCCGATTACACCCAACACGGTACAGCCGGCATGATTTGGCACGACAGCAATGCCCAGCCCGGCCACGGCGGTACAACCATTTTCTTCAATTGCCCGGATTGTGCCGAAACAGCAGAAAAAGCCGTTGCAGCAGGCGGCAAACTGTTACAAGAGAAATTCCGCATTGCCAACGGCTTTGCAGCATTTATCGAAGACACAGAAGGCAACCGAATCGGTTTGCACAGCACACGCCAACCCGAATAGCCATAAAAATTTCCCATTATTACTATAAGAATCTGACATGAAAGCCTTTACCAAAATCACCGCCATCGTCGCCCCGCTCGACCGCAGCAACGTCGATACCGATGCCATCATCCCCAAACAATTTCTGAAATCTATCAAACGCAGCGGCTTCGGCCCCAATGCCTTTGATGAATGGCGTTACCTCGACCACGGCGAACCTGGCATGGACAACAGCAAACGCCCGTTGAATCCGGATTTCTCCCTGAACCAGCCACGCTATCAAGGCGCACAAATCCTGTTGACGCGTAAAAACTTCGGTTGCGGCTCTTCACGCGAACACGCCCCTTGGGCATTGGACGACTATGGCTTCCGCGCCGTCATCGCTCCTAGCTTTTGCCGACATCTTCTTCAATAACTGTTACAAAAACGGCCTTTACCCATCGTTTTTGACAGAAGAACAGGTTGACCAGCTTTTCAAAGAAGTTGAAGCCAACGAAGGCTATCAGCTCTCCATCGACCTTGCCGAACAAACCCTGACCACACCTAGCGGCGAAACATTCACATTCGACATTACCGAACACCGCAAACACTGCCTCTTAAACGGCTTTGGACGAAATCGGCCTGACCCCTGCAACACGCTGACGAAATTCACACCTTTTGAAGAAAAACGCCGCCAAAGCCAGCCTTGGCTGTTTAACGGTTGATATACAAAAGGCCGTCTGAAAAATTTAAGTGTTTCAGACGGCCTTTAATCTACACAAATATACTATGATTACCGACACCATAAGCAATGCCACCCGCTACGCTGCCTTGCATCCCGACTTTGCCGAGGCCTTCCATCTGTTGCAAACCCTAGATTTTACCAAGCTGCCGGACGGCCAAGTGCCGTGCAAAAATCCCAATATCCGTATTTTTATCGGCATCGAGCCGATGAGAGCACAAGAAGAAGCTAAGCCTGAAGCGCACTTAAAACATATTGATATTCAAACACCAATTGATGGCAGCGAAACATATGGCTGGATAGACAGAGGCCGTCTGAAAAACGGTTTAGGCTACAACGAAAAGCGCGATATCGAGTTTTTCGACTGCGAGCCGGAAACTCAGCTGACCTTGGAGCCAGGCGAATTTGCGCTATTTTTCCCGAATGATGCGCATGCCCCATTGGTCGGCGCCAGGGCGAACATACGCAAAGTTGTTTTTAAAATCCGTGTTGAAACCGAACGTCTATAATTTTTTTCAGACGGCCTTATTCCCTTATTCAGGACAAAATATGTCTTTTTTCAGCAGGTTGTTCCGCTCCAAACCTAAATTAATGACTTGGCAGGAATTTGTCGAATACTTTGCCCGTCGCATTCAAGAAGAATTGGATCTTGAGGCAAAAATCGACTGGGGCGAAACTATTGCGTCTTCGCCCATCATTGTCCATTTTTCGAAGACGATGAAGCATCGTTCAGCACATATTTGAGCAACCATTACACAAGTTATCTGCAAAATCCCGAGGCCTTGGAGGCTATTGTTGCTGCCAATTTAGCGGTTATCTATAAGATTCAAGACACTGATGCCAGTGTTTCAGCACAACAAATTCTTCCGACGATTAAAAATACGATTTATCTGGAAAACGCCAGACTGATTACAAATACGGACGAAGCCGAACCTGCCGATTATCTGGTATACAAACCGATTGCGGGCGATATCATGTTGCTTTATATGGTGGATACGGAAGAATCCATGCATACGCTCAATCGTGAGCATATGAAAGAGGCCGGTATTGAAGATGAAGACGCCTTGTATCGTACCGCCATGGATAATCTGCGCCAACGGATGAATGGACGTGTTCAAATTCATCATGCCGAAGGTTGGTCATTGGCTCAAATCCATTTGGACAACGACTATGATGCTTCCCTGATTTTGCTTTTGGACGAAGTACTTAAAGACGATTCTATGCTGCCGGCCAACCCCGTTTTTGCAGTCCCGGCGCGCAACGCCCTGCTCGTTTGCAGCCCATCCGATGAAGAGGCTTTGCAGGCGATGGCGAATATTGCCCTACAGGCATTTGAAGACTCTGCCTAGCGATTTCTACCCAGCTTTACCAGTACCATAATGGTACAATCAGCGTTTTCAGAGCAAATTGATTTAAGGCCGTCTGAAAAACAGGCGACCTGCCCTTTACCTAAAACCTTCCCATAAGGAAACCCGAAATGACCAAACATATCGCTATCTTGCGCGGCGACGGCATCGGCCCTGAAATCGTTGCAGAAACCGTCCGTGTACTCGACAAACTTATCGAACAAGGTTTGGATGTCAGCTACGAATACGCGCCTTTGGGCGGCGAAGCCTATGACGAATACGGCCATCCTTATCCAGAATTCACGCAAAACCTTTGCCATAAAGCCGATGCGGTTCTGCTTGGTGCAGTCGGTTCTCCTCAATACGACAATCTCGACCGTCCGCTACGCCCTGAACGCGGCTTGTTGGCTATCCGTAAGGACTTGAATCTGTTTGCCAACCTGCGCCCTGCCATCCTTTATCCCGAGCTGGCCAACGCTTCCACTCTGAAACCTGAAATCGTAGCCGGCCTCGACATCCTTATCGTACGCGAACTGACCGGCGATATTTACTTTGGCGAGCCGCGCGGCATCCGTGTTTTGGAAAACGGCGAACGCGAAGGCTACAACACCATGAAATACAGCGAAAGCGAAATCCGCCGTATTGCCCACGTTGCCTTCCAATCCGCCCAAAAACGCAGCAAAAAAGTCTGCTCCGTAGGCAAAGCCAACGTTTTGGAAACCACCGAACTGTGGCGCGAAATCTTTGAAGAAATCGGCAAAGAATACCCTGATGTCGAGCTTTCCCATATGTACCGTCGACAACGCCGCCATGCAGTTGGTACGCGCGCCTAAACAATTTGACGTGATTGCTACCGGCAACATCTTCGGCGACATCCTCTCTGACGAAGCCTCCATGCTGACCGGCTCCATCGGTATGCTCCCTTCCGCTTCTTTGGACGAAAACGGCAAAAGGCCTGTACGAACCTTCTCACGGCTCCGCTCCAGACATTGCCGGTCAAAACAAAGCCAATCCTCTGGCGACCGTTTTGTCCTCTCGCCATGTTGTTGCGCTACAGCCTGAACGACGAAGCACGCGCGCAACAAGTCGAAAACGCCGTACAAAAAGTACTGCAACAAGGCTTGCGTACCGGCGATATTTACGAAGAAGGTACCAAACTGGTTTCCTGCTCAGAAATGGGCGATGCCGTATTGGCTGCTTTGTAGAGGCCGTCTGAAAAAGCGTGGGATCAATCCCGCGCTTTTTATATGCGAAACTTTGAAACCATAAAAGGGCGTGTTTTCACGCCCTTATGTTCAGACGGCCTTAAGATTGAAAAAATTAACCTCTTTTATGTTTGCCGCCAAAGCTGTCGTTAGACTTGCGCTTGCCTTTAAAGCCTTCGCCGCCTTTTTTGAAACCGTCAGACTTCTTGAAACCGTCTTTCTTAAAGCCATCTTTCTTGAAACCGTCTTTTTTATGGCCTTCGCCGTGAGCTTTACCGCCGAAACCTTCTTTAGCCGGTTTCTTATCACCACGCCAGCCGCCGGATTTACGATCGCCCCAGCCGCCTTTACGCTTTCGGTTTGCCACCGGCGAATTTGCGTTTACGTGTCGGCTCCATGCCTTCGATGGTCAGCTCAGGTAATTTGCGGCCGATGTATTTTTCAATTTTGTGTACTTTGACGTATTCGTTCACTTCGGCAAAAGTAATCGCAATACCGGTACGGCCAGCGCGGCCGGTACGGCCGATGCGGTGAACGTAGTCTTCAGCCTGTTTCGGCAAGTCGTAGTTGATAACGTGGGTAATGGTTGGTACGTCGATACCACGTGCGGCTACATCGGTGGCAACCAAAATTTTGCAGCGGCCTTTGCGCAAGTCCATCAGCGTACGGTTACGCCAGCCTTGCGGCATATCGCCGTGCAGGCAGTTGGCGGAAAAACCTTTTTGCATACAATTCATCCGCGATGACTTCGGTCATGGCTTTGGTGGACGTGAAAATCACACATTGATCGATATTGGCATCGCGCAAGATGTGGTCGAGCAGGCGGTTTTTGTGGCGCATATCGTCGCAGTACAGCAGCTGCTCTTCGATTTTGCCTTGATCATCCACACGCTCAACTTCGATGGTTTCAGGGTCTTTGGTCAGTTTGCGCGCCAGTTTGCCCACTCGCGCCGTCCCAAGTGGCGAGAGAACAACAAAAGTCTGACGGTCGCTCGGCGTTGCTTCAACGATGGTTTCGATGTCGTCGATAAAGCCCATGTCCAACATACGGTCGGCTTCGTCCAGAATCAGCACTTCCAAACGTTCAAAATCAACTTTGCCGCTCTGCATCAAGTCCATCAGACGACCCGGAGTAGCGACAATCAGGTCAACCGGTTTGCTCAAAGCACGGGTTTGGTAGCCGAAAGATGCGCCGCCTACAATGCTGACAGTACGGAACCAACGCATATTTTTAGCATACGCCAACGCGTTTTTTTCCACCTGAGCCGCTAGTTCGCGGGTCGGAGTCAACACCAAAGCGCGTGGGCCTTTGCGGTTTTTCGCTGCGCTTGGTCAGTTTTTGCAAAGTCGGCAGCAGGAAGGCTGCGGTTTTTGCCTGAACCGGTTTGTGCCGAAGCCATAATGTCGCGGCCGTCCAAAGCAAACGGAATCGCTTGCGCCTGAATCGGGGTCGGGCTTTCATAACCCTCGCTGCTTACGGCAGACAAAATGTTTTTATCAAGGTTCAAATCGGCAAATTTAATAGACATATCTATCCTAAGAGACAACAACGCGCACGCCTGAACAATTTCAGACGACCTGAAGCAAAGAAAGTAACGATACGGGAAATGTGAAGTTACAGGGTTGTCGCAAACATCTTGCTTGTGGTTAACATCGACGACAACCTGCAGAAAAGGCTTTGCAAATATGCAAGCAATAAAAGAAACGCGCCCGAAACGGCGGTTTAGGTTGGATGACGATGGCTTCGTATCAAAAGGCGAATGGCGGATAATATAGATTTTATGGATAACAGTCAAGCAAAAAGGCATCAAGTGCGTTAAAAATCCAACCCCTTCCCAATACTTATTCAGGCCGTCTGAAACCATGACCGACATTACCCCTTTGCCAACCGCTTAGGTAAAAACATCAAACATCTTATGAAATGGGCCAAACGCAACAATATCGAAGCCTGGCGCATTTACGACCGCGATATTCCCCAATTTCCCTTTGCCGTCGATGTTTACGGCGACCAAATCCATCTTCAGGAATACGATACCGGCTGGCTGATGCGGCCCGAAGAATACAAGCATGGCTTGCCGATGTATTGGAAGCCATCGGTTTTGTGACCGGTTTTGCGCGAACAAATCCACCTCAAACGCCGAGAACGTCAAAAAGGTTTACAACAATACGAGAAAACCGGCAAAACCGGCGACGATTTCGTCATCACTGAAAACGGCCGCAAGTTTTGGGTCAACCTCGACAAATACCTCGATACCGGCCTTTTCCTCGACCACCGCAACACGCGCAAAAAGTCGGCGAAACCGCAGCGGGCAAACGCTTCCTCAACCTGTTTTCCTACACAGGCAGCTTTACCGTCTATGCCGCAACCGGGGGCGCGGTATCCAGCGAAACCGTCGATTTATCCAACACTTATCTCGAGTGGGCAAAACGCAATTTCGAACTTAACGGCATCGACTCCGAACAACACAAAATCGTCCGCGCCGACGTGTTCCAATACCTGCAAAACGCCACCGCCGAAGGCAAACAGTTCGACCTTATCGTCATGGATCCGCCCAGCTTCTCCAACAGCAAAAAGATGCTCGACATCCTCGACATCCAGCGCGACCACAAAAAGTTGATTGACGGCGCGATGAACCTGCTCGCTTCAGACGGTCTTTTGTACTTCTCCAACAACGCGCAGCTTCGTCTTGGACGATTCGGTATCGGAACAATACGCCGTCAAAGACATTTCCAAACAATCCGTTCCCCGACGATTTCCGCAACAAGAAAATCCATCAGTGTTGGGAAATCAAGCATAAATAAACATCAGGCCGTCTGAAAGCCAGTTTTCAGACGGCCTGATTGCCATATTGAATCTCTCAATCAATAAGCGCATAATTGAAGAAATTGTTGACAATATTAAAAGGAAAAGAACATGCAAAAACTACCTGACGCCCAATTTCTCATTCGCCCCCATGATTCCCGGAACGCGCGATCGGCAGCCGGGTTTGGGATACCGAAGGACGAGAGTACATTGACCTGTCAGGCGGTATTGCTGTGAACGCGCTGGGTCATTGCCATCCCGATTTGGTCGCAACCTTGGCCGAGCAGTCGCAAAAACTCTGGCACATTTCTAATATCTACACCACCCAACCGGCGCAAGAATTGGCCCAAAAACTGGTCGAAAACACCTTTGCCGACAAAGTATTTTTCTGTAACTCCGGTGCGGAAGCCAATGAAGCCGCGCTGAAACTGGCGCGCAAATACGGCCGCGATCATTTTGGCGAACACAAAACCGAAATCATCTCCTGCCTCAACAGCTTCCACGGTCGCACCCTGTTTACCGTATCCGTCGGCGGCCAGCCCTAAATACAGCAAAGACTACGCGCCGCTGCCGGCCGGCATTACCCACGTTCCATTTAACGATATTGCCGCATTGGAAGCAGCCATCGGCGACAAAACCTGCGCCGTGATTATCGAGCCGATTCAGGGCGAAAGCGGCATCCTGCCTGCTACCCAAGAATATCTGCAAGCCGCACGCCGTTTATGCCGACAAACAAGGCGCATTGCTGATTTTGGACGAAGTGCAAACCGGCATGGGTCATACGGGCAAACTGTTTGCCTACGAGCATTACGGCGTAACACCCGATATCCTCAGCTCCGCCAAAGCCTTGGGCGGCGGCTTCCCGATTGGCGCGATTCTGACAACCGATAAAATCGCCCCAACCTTCGGCCCCGGAACACATGGCTCGACCTTCGGCGGCAACCCAATGGCGTGTGCCGTCGGCAGTTGCGCATTCGACATCATCAATGCCCCCGAAACATTGGCACACGTTAAACAACAAGGCCAAAAACTTCAGACGGCATTGCGTGAATTGGGCGAAAAAACCGGCGTATTTAAAGAAGTCCGCGGCATGGGCTTGCTGCTCGGCTGCGTGTTGGCAGACAAATACGAAGGCAAGGCATCGGAAATCACTGCCGCCGCTTTAAAACACGGCCTGATGGTACTGGTTGCCGGTGCCAATGTGGTGCGCTTTGCTCCCAGCCTGCTGCTGAACGATGAAGACATGGCCGAAGGCTTGAAACGTTTTGAAGCGGCCTTAGCCGAATGGTTGGCCTGATTTTTAAAACCCAATATTCAAATCAGCCGACAGCTTTTGGTTCTATTAATTCCATATAGTAAAGACCGTCTGAAAGACTATTTGAGTTTTTCAGACGGCCTTTTTTCAATATTGAAAACAACATCCGCCTACATGCTTTGTCATTTGATGTTTGTTAAAAATCGTACCGCCTCTTCGTGTTACGCTTGGCAAACAATTTGATTTTACGAAGAAAAGGAGCAGGAGATGGTATCGTTGAAAAACCCAAATCGCCGGTTTTTCTTTTGACAACTGCCTGATGAACGCGGCCGGTGTGTCATGCATGACTGTTGAGGAATTAGAAGCAGTCAGACAGTCTTCGGCAGGCACTTTCATTACCAAGACCGCAACGCTTACCCCTCGTCAAGGCAACCCCGAGCCGCGTTATCGGGACGTCCCTCTCGGCAGCATCAATTCGATGGGCTTGCCGAATCAAGGCATCGATTACTATCTGGATTACCTGCTTACCCTTCAAGAGTCTCAGCCGGAACGGACATTTTTCCTATCACTGGTCGGCCTGTCGCCCGGCGAAACACATATCCTGTTGGAAAAAGGTGCAAAAATAGCGGGTTTAACGGTATTACCGAACTCAACCTATCCTGCCCAAACGTCGCCGGCAAACCGCAAATTGCCTACGACTTTGAAAACCACCGAGATGATTTTTGGATAATGCCTTTACCTGCTTCGACAAGCCCCTTGGGCATCAAATTGCCGCCGTATTTCGATATTGCCCATTTCGATCAAGCGGCGAAAGTGTTCAACCGCTATCCCCTAAAATTCGTCAACTGTGTCAACTCCATCGGCAACGGCATGTATATCGAAGACAGAATCCGTCGTGATCCGCCCGAAAAAAACGGCTTCGGCGGCATAGGCGGCTAATACATTAAACCGACCGCGCTCGCCAATGTCCACGCGTTCTATCAAAGACTGGATCCATCTATCCAAATTATCGGCACAGGCGGCGTTTACAGCGGCCGGGATGCTTTTGAACACATCTTGTGCGGCGCAAGCATGGTGCAGATCGGCACGGCACTACACCAGCAAGGTGTGGACATTTTTGAACAGGGTTTCCTTTGAATTAAAAGCCATCATGGCGCAAAAGGCTACGAAAAACTGGAAGACTTCAAAGGCAAATTGAAATATTTTTCATAAGGTTTACTCTAAAAAACGCCCAAGGCCGTCTGAAAATTTCAGACGGCCTTGTTGTATAATTGCTCCCACATTACCCGTCTTCCCCTTCAATGAAACTCAACCCCAACAGCAAGCCGCAGTCAAATATCTAGGCGGCCCCCTACTCGTAGCTTGCCGGCGCTGGCAGCAGTAAAACCGGCGTGATTACGCAAAAATCAAACATTTGATTGTCAATGTCGGCTATCTGCCGCATACCGTTGCCGCGATTACCTTCACCAATAAAAGCCGCCACGGAAATGCAGGAGCGCGTCGCTAAATGCTGCCCAAATCGCAAACGCGCGGGCTGACGGTTGCACGTTCCACTCTTTGGGCATGAAGATTTTTGCGTGAAGAGGCGAACCATATCGGTTACAAAAACTTCTCCATCCTCGATTCCACCGACAGCGCAAAAATCATCGGCGAACTTTTGGGCGGTACGGGAAAAGAAGCCTTATTCAAAGCGCAGCATCAGATTTCCCTGTGGAAAAACGATTTGAAAACGCCCGAAGACGTGCTTCAGACGGCCTCTAATGTGTGGGAAGAGCAAACAGCACGCGTCTATGCGAGCTATCAGGAAACCCTGCAAAGCTATCAGGCGGTGGACTTCGACGACTTAATCCGTCTGCCCGCCGTGCTGTTGCAGCAAAACAGCGAAGTGCGCAACAAATAGCGGCGGCGGCTGCGTTATCTGTTGGTTGACGAATGTCAGGACACCAACACCTGCCAATTTACGCTGATGAAGCTGCTGACCGGCGCGGAAGGTATGTTTACTGCCGTCGGCGACGACGACCAGTCCATCTACGCATGGCGCGGCGCGAACATGGAAAACCTGCGCAAAATGCAGGAAGACTATCCACAGATGAAGGTTATCAAATTGGAGCAAAACTACCGCTCCACCACGCGGATTCTCAAAATCGCCAACAAAGTCATCGAAAACAACCCCAAAGCTGTTCACGAAAAAAACTTTGGTCGCAGTTCGGCGAAAGGCGAAATCGTCAAAAGTCGTTGCCTGCCAAAACGAGCAACACAGAAGCCGACTGGGTCGTCAGCCAAATCGTCAAACAGAAGCTGGTCGGTGGCGACAGAAACCCAATACGCCGATTTCGCCGTGTTATACCGCGGCAACCATCAGGCGCGGATTTTTGAAGAAGCCTTGCGCAGCGCGCGCGTTCCTTACCAACTCTCCGGCGGGCAGAGTTTTTCGACAAAGCCGAAATCAAAGACGTGTTGTCCTATTTGCGCCTGCTTGCCAATCCCAACGACGATCCGCCTTCCTTCGCGCTGTAACCACGCCCAAACGCGGCATCGGCGATGTAACGCTGGGCAAACTCAATACCTACGCGCACGAACACGAATGCAGCCTGTATGAAGCCGCGCAAACCGAAGAAGCGCTTGCCCTGTTGAACCATACCAACCGCCAACACCTGCAAGCCTTCATGGATATGATTGAAAGCTACCGCGCCAAAGCCGAAACCAGCGAAGCAGGCGAGCTTATTCATAACTTGCTGAAAGAAATCGACTACGAAAACCACCTGTTGGCCAACGAAGAAGGTAAAGCAGGCGAAATCAAATGGCGCAACGTTACCGACCTGACCGGCTGGCTGGAACGCAAAGGCGAGCAAGACGGTAAAAACATCATCGAGCTTGCCCAAACCATCGCCCTGATGACGCTTTTGGAAGGCAAAAGCGAAGAAGAAGTCGATGCCGTCAAACTCTCTACCCTGCACGCCTCCAAAGGCTTGGAATATCCCTACGTTTTCCTTGTCGGTTGCGAAGAGGGCATTCTGCCGCATAATGACAGTATAGAAGAAGACAATGTCGAAGAAGAACGCCGCCTGATGTACGTCGGCATTACCCGTGCCAAAACGCCAACACGCTGACCCACTGCCTCAAACGTAAAAAGCAAGGCACATGGCGGTTCCCCGAGCCGAGCCGCTTTATGAGACGAAATGCCGCAGAAGACATCAAAATCCCTAGGTCGCAAAGGCGGCGGCCGATTGTGAGCAAGGAAGAAGGAAAAAGTAATCTGGCGTGTTTACTGGATATGCTGGGAAATAAAAGAAAAAGGATAAAAGCAAGGCCGTCTGAAACAGGATTTCAGACGGCCTTATTGTCAACAAAATGTCAAAGACAACAATCAAATAATTTTACTTTATACCTTTGTGCCCATCTATTCCCATTCCTCGATTCTTCAAAAATAAACAAAAATAATCGAATAATCAGGTACAAAATAAAAACTAGGCAGCACGATTGCCTTACTCCCTTCAATTTACAAGCAAAAATTGTCAACACTTGAGTATAAATTCACAAGCAAAATTGCATTTTTCAGGTATAATAATGGATTCTAACTGCATTTTGTGAGCTGAATCCATGTCTGATTGTTCTGCCCTTGCGCGGTGTAACCGCCCTTTTCCGATTTCCGTGTTGAAAAACTCTTCCAAAAAGCAGCCGCCCTCGGCCTGCCCGAAGTCAAATTAAGCAGCGAATTTTGGTATTTTTGTCGGTAGCGAAAAGCACCGATGCCGCGACAGTCGAAAAACTGCAAGCCTTACTGGCAGCGCAAAGCGTTGAACAAACGCCCAAAAGCGCGCGAGGGCTTGCATTTATTTTTTGGTAACGCCCCGTTTGGGCACCATTTCGCCCTTGGGCTTCAAAGCAACCAATATCGCCGAAAAACTGCGGTTTGGAAGGTATTGAGCGTATTGAACGCGGCATGGCCGTATGGCTGGAAGGTGCGCTTACCGACGGGCAAAAACAACAATGGGCAGCCCTGCTGCACGACCGCATGACCGAAAGTGTGTTGACCGACATCGATGCAGCGGCGCAACTGTTCCACCATATCCAATCGGAAACCTTCTCCAGCGTAGATGTATTGGGTGGCGGTAAAGAGGCATTGGTCAAAGCCAATACCGAAATGGGCGGCGCTTTCAGCCGATGAAATCGATTATCTGGTTGAAAACTATCAGGCTTTAAACCGCAATCCGTCCGATGTTGAATTAATGATGTTCGCTCAGGCAAACAGCGAGCACTGCCGCCACAAAAATCTTCAACGCCGACTTCATCCTCAATGGCGAAAAAAACAACCGAAATCCCTTTTTCGGCATGATTCGCGACACACAATGCGCATCCCGAAGGCACAGTCGTTGCCTATAAAGACAACTCGTCCGTGATCGAGGCGCGAAAATCGAGCGTTTTCTATCCGAATGCGGCGGAAAACCAAGGCTACCGTTTCCGACGAAGACACCCATATCATCATGAAAGTGAAACGCATGACCACCCGACCGCCATCGCGCCGTTTGCGGGTGCGGCAACAGGGTGCGGGCGGTGAAATCCGCGATGAAGGCGCAACAGGCAAAGGCTCACGTCCGAAAGCAGGCTCGACCGGCTTTACTGTTTCAACCTGAATATCCCTGGCTTGGAGCAGCCGTGGGAACAAGACTACAGCAAGCCGGGAACACATTTCCTCGCCGCTGGACATCAGTGATTGAAGGCCCCATCGGCGGCGCGGCGTTCAACAACGAATTCGGCCGCCCGAACCTCTTGGGCTACTTCCGCACTTTTGAAGAGAAGTTTGACGGTCAGGTTCGCGGCTACCACAAACCGATTATGATCGCCGGCGGCTTGGGCAGCATTCAGGCGCAGCAGACGCATAAAGACGAAATCCCCGAAGGCGCGCTGCTGATCCAACTGGGCGGCCCGGGCATGCTGATCGGCTTGGGCGGCGGCGCGGCTTCTTCGATGAATACCGGTACAAACGACGCCTCTTTGGACTTCAACTCCGTACAACGCGGCAACCCCGAAATCGAACGCCGCGCGCAGGAAGTGATCGACCGCTGCTGGCAGCTTGGCGACAAAAATCCGATTATCTCCATCCACGACGTCGGCGCGGGCGGCCTGTCCAACGCCTTCCCTGAACTCGTCAACGATGCCGGACGCGGCGCGGTATTCAAGCTGCGCGAAGTGCCGCTGGAAGAACAGCCTCAACCCGCTGCAAATCTGGTGCAACGAATCGCAAGAGCGTTATGTGTTGTCGATTTTGGAAAAAGATTTGGACACCTTCCGCGCCATCTGCGAACGCGAACGCTGCCCGTTTGCCGTAGTCGGCACGGCGACCGACGACGGCCATTTGAAAGTGCGCGACGATTTGTTCTCCAACAACCCCGTCGATTTGCCGCTGAACGTCTTGCTCGGCAAACCGCCCAAAACCACGCGCAGCGACAAAAACCGTGAGGGTCGTCTGAAAAACCGTTTAACGCCGGCGATATCGACATCACCGAAGCCGCCTACCGCGTTCTGCGCCTGCCTGCCGTTGCCGCCAAAAACTTCCTGATTACCATCGGCGACCGCAGCGTCGGCGGCATGACCCACCGCGACCAAATGGTCGGCAAATACCAAACCCCGGTAGCCGACTGCGCCGTGACCATGATGGGCTTCAACACCTATCGCGGCGAAGCGATGAGCATGGGCGAAAAACCGACCGTCGCCCTGTTTGACGCACCCGCCTCGGGCAGAATGTGCGTCGGCGAAGCCATTACCAACATCGCGGCGGTCAACATCGGCGACATCGGCAACATCAAACTTTCCGCCAACTGGATGGCGGCGTGCGGCAACGAGGGTGAAGACGAAAAACTCTACCGCACCGTCGAAGCGGTTTCTAAAGCCCTGTCAGGCATTGGATTTGAGCATTCCCGTGGGCAAAGACAGCCTGTCGATGAAAAACCGTTTGGCAGGACGGCGAAGAGAAAAATCCGTCGTTTCGCCGTTGAGCCTGATTATCTCCGCGTTCGCGCCTGTCAAAGACGTGCGCAAAACCGTTACGCCCGTATTAAAAGACAATGCCAATTCGTTCGCTATTCTGCTGATGATTGACTTAGGCAACAACAGTGCCGTATGCGTTGGGTCTGCACTGGCTCAAGTGTATAACCGAAGCGGCGGCGAAGCACCTGATATTGATGCAGGCCGTCTGAAAGCGTTTTATCAGTTAATTCAGCAACTCGTTCAAGAAGATAAGTTGCTGGCCTACCACGACCGCAGCGACGGCGGTTTTGTTTGTGACTCTGGCAGAAATGGCATTTTGCTTCTCGCCATGGCATGAATCTCGATCTGCTGACAATGGTAGATAAAAAAATATTAACGTTAAAAACGAGTATTACTCGCCTCAAGAATGGCAAAAATTTGTCCTAACTACCCTGTTTAACGAAGAATTAGGAGCCGTTATTGCTGTTCACGCTGCCGACCACGAATATATTTCTAATTTGTGCGAGAAACTGAATCTCACGCTGCACCATTTGGGAGGTTTGCCGACAGCGGCCATATGGTCATCAATGCAGGAGAAGAAATTTTTCAATCAATCCCTACCGACTTACAGCGCGCATGGCAGGAAACCAGTCACGCCATCCAACGCCTGCGCGACAACCCCGCTTGCGCAGACAGCGAGTTCGCCCTGATTGGCGACAACGAACGCAGCGCATTGTTTTGCCGACGTGAAATTCGACGTGAATGAAGACATCGCCGCGCCTTTCGTCAGCAGCGGCGCGAAACCCAAAATCGCCATCCTGCGCGAACAGGGCGTGAACGGGCAAATCGAAATGGCCGCCGCGTTCACCCGCGCCGGATTCGATGCCTACGACGTGCATATGTCCGACCTGATGGCAGGCCGCGTCCACCTTGCCGACTTCAAAATGCTGGCGGCGTGCGGCGGCTTCAGCTACGGCGACGTACTCGGCGCGGGCGAAGGCTGGGCGAAATCCATCCTGTTCCACCCCGCCTTGCGCGACCAGTTCGCCGCCTTCTTCGCCGACCCGGACACGCTGACATTGGGCGTGTGCAACGGCTGCCAAATGGTCAGCAACCTCGCCGAAATCATCCCCGGCACGGCAGGCTGGCCGAAGTTCAAACGCAACCTGAGCGAACAGTTCGAAGCGCGCCTGAGCATGGTTCACGTCCCCCAATCAGCCTCCCTGATCCTGAACGAAATGCAAGGCTCCAGCCTGCCCGTCGTCGTCAGCCACGGCGAAGGCCGCGCCGACTTCGCGCTTCACGGCGGCAAAATTTCAGACGGCCTCGGCATCGCGCTGCAATACGTCGACGGACAAAACCAAGTTACCCAAACCTACCCGCTCAACCCCAACGGCTCGCCACAAGGCATCGCCGGCGTTACCAACGCTGACGGCCGCGTCACCATCATGATGCCCCACCCCGAACGCGTGTACCGCGCCGCGCAAATGAGCTGGAAACCGGAAGACTGGACGGAACTGTCCGGCTGGTACCGCCTCTTTGCCGGAGCAAGGAAGGCTTTGGGTTAACCGGCAGGCTGATTTGATTCGGCTTTAAAGAGAAAGGTCGTCTGAAAACGATTTAGCGGATTCTGCTATATCTGTTTTCAGACGACCTTTATATGCTCTTTTGCGTATAAGACCGAGCCGACCGCCGTCATTCCCGCGCAGACGGGAATCCAGACCTCTGTATTTCAGAAATATAGTGGATTAAATTTAAACCAGTACGGCGTTGCCTCGCCTTGCCTTACTATTTGTACTGTCTGCGGCTTCATCGCCTTGTCCTGATTTAAATTTAATCCACTATATTTAAAGATTACTATAAATCAAACTTCTGGATTCTCGCCTGCGCAGGAATGACGGCCTAGATTTTTGTCCCGAACCTATATATACAAACAAACTTAATTGAATCTATAGAAAAGATTTGGAGAATCTTATGTCTGACATAAAAATTTTTTTGAAGATATGCCGAATGATAATGACTATAATAAATGGATTAAAAAGAAAACCCAAATGGATTTGTATTAAATATAGAACGACGTAAAGACCCTTCTAATATTCATGAAAGTCATCCCAGAATACATTTTTGCTAATTGTTTTCCAACTGAAGAATCAAAAAGAAACAAAGAATAAAAAAAGCCGGGAGCAGTACAACTGGAGACTATTTCAAAGTTTGCTCAAACTCAATTGAAGAACTTGAACAATGGAGCTGGTTCAAATACCAAAAAGGACTAAATCCATGCGGAACCTGTAAGAAAAACGGATTACCGGTAGAACAGCTCACAGGAATACAAAATTTTCAGGTAACTTCTGCCCTATCCTTAAAATCTGATATAGACGAACTCGAAAAACGTTTAGCCTCCGAGACCAATTCAAACAAGCGAACCGAAATTGAAACTTTGATCAAAAGCCCGTTTAGGGCAAGGCAGATTCCGGAAAAAACTACTCGAACTGTATCCGAACTGCCCGCTAACAGGTCTAGATATCGAACCTTTACTCATTGCCAGCCATATCAAACCTTGGAGCGTGTGCGATGATAACGAGCGTTTATGTCGCTTCAATGGTCTGATGCTCGCACCCAATATCGACAGATTATTCGATAATGGACTGATTACGTTTGATACCGACGGTACGATAAAAATCAGCCCGACAATCGATTCGGAAAAATCAAAAGCGGTTGGGAATTTCTCCCGATATGAAATTAAAAATTCGACCGGAAAGCGAAAAATATTTCGAGTATCACCGCAACCATGTTTTCCCAAAAGAAGAATAAATAGTGTTGAACAGTCCGTTGATTTAAGGTCATCTGAAAACGGGTTTGGCACAAAAATCCGCTATACCTGTTTTCAGACGACCTTTTTGCGTCCTTTTGCATATAAAGACCAAACCGACCATCGTCATTCTATTAGCGTATTCTGCAAGCAAAAGCATCATTCCGTATAATCATAATCCCCCTTAGCTCCCCATCAGCTATAATCGACATATTCAGACGGCCTTTCCCGACATTATGACTCGACAAGCCTTTATCCTCAGCGATTGCGAATTTTCCGAATGCGGCGAAAAGCCTTACGCCCTGTTGACCGCGAATCCGACGAAGGAACACCACTTCATCGCCCAAACCGAGCAGCGGCAACATTCGCATAATCCGCAGGTCAGCCCGCAAAATCAAAACGTTTATCGCTTACCGCTGTCTCATGTTCCATACTGGCGAAAAAGCCCGTGGCAAAGAACAAAACCGCAGCGAAGCGATAAGCGTCAACATCATCGGCAACTTGGCGGCGAAAAACCTCTATACGCTGACCTTTGTCGAAGACTCCGCCAACCAATACAATCTGGAAAGCTGGTTCAACCGTCATGAAAGCGGCTACGAAGATGCCTGCAACCACCTGCGCACCCTGCCTGCAGGCCGTCTGAAAAAGCACCTACGGCAAATGCCGATACCGTCAAAGTACCGGATGCCTTGTGGCGGATATTGCGGCTGAAATTCCTCGGCATTCTTCGCAATCCGCACAACCATAAAAACCTGTTTGCCCACCGCCTGCACCAAACGCTTCGGGCGCGGCTGCCGGAAGTCGGTTTTGAATTTGTCCGCTTGATCAGCAAACGCGACCCCAAGCGCATCGAAGCCATTATGCAGGGACTACCGTTTTTCCTTTCTCTGCTATGTCGATTGGCTGGGCGGGCTTTACGGTATGTTGAGCGAAGGCGTGGCGCAGCCGTCGTTGTTTGAACGGCTGTTTTGCAACATTTTTTGCCGAACCCGAAGCAGTGAAAATCGAATTGTTCCGCTATCCGGAAAACACAGGGCTGTGCCTGTTTGGCGACAGCAGTTTCTGCCTGCAAGCCTCGGCAAAAGCTATTGAGCGTCGGTGTCAATATTTCGCACGATATGTTTGCCGTCGTCCATCTGCAAACCGGCCGTTGGCACGCGTTTAAAAACACCTTTCATCACGATGCGCCCAAACTGCAAGGCCAAGTGCGGATTATCGACGGCGACCAAAACCCAAAGATTGCTGTTTAACCGACTGTGCATCCAGCAAGCCCATGAAGCCGTGTTCGGCCAAAGCCCGAATATCAAAAGATTATTTAGAGGCCGTCTGAAACCCCAAACCAGAAGAAAGCATATGAAAATCACACCAATCCAAGCTCTAAACGACAACTACATCTGGATGATTCAAGAAGGCAACCATGCCGTCTGCGTTGATCCGTCCGATGCCACGCCCGTTTTGAAATTCCTCGTTCACAACCGCCTGATGCTGGCGCAAACATGGATTACCCATCCGCACCCCGACCATACCGGCGGCGCAAAAAGCCTGTTCCACGGCTTTTTGGAATCCCCAATCTATGGCGAAAGCGACATCGACGTGGCGACACATACCGTCACGGCAGGCACGCAGTTCCCGTTTGGCGAAGGCTTGGTTACCGTTTGGGCAACTCCCGGCCATACCGACCGACACATCAGCTATCTGCTGGAAAATTCAGACGGCCTGCACGTTTTCTGCGGCGACACCTTGTTCTCCGCCGGTTGCGGCCGCGTATTTACCGGCACAATCGAGCAGCTTTACGACAGCTTCCACCGATTCAACCAGCTGCCCGAAGAAACGCTGTTTTATCCGGCGCACGAATATACCGCCTCCAATCTGCGCTTTGCCCAACATATCGAGCCGGACAACACCGACATTCAGACGGCCTTGGCCGCAGCCAAACACACGCCGACACTGCCTGTCAGCCTGGCGCACGAACGCAAAGTCAATCCGTTTTTCCGCGTACACCTGCCCCAAGTTCGGGGACGCGCCGAAGAATTGAGCGGACAAAAATTAAACAGCGAACTCGAAGTCTTCGCTGCTTTGCGTGAATTGAAAAAAATCAATTTTAATTGGGCTATTCCTAAATAATAAAAGGCCGTCTGAACAATATCTGTTCAGACGGCCTTATTATTTAGGGATTATTCCCACTCAATCGTGGCAGGCGGTTTGCCGCTGACATCATAAACCACGCGGTTGATACCTTTGACTTCGTTGATGATGCGGTTGGACACGCGGCCAGAGCAGCGAGTAAAGGCAACTCAGCCCAGTGTGCGGTCATGAAGTCGCTGGTAATCACGGCACGCAAAGCTACGACGTAATCATAAGTACGGCCGTCGCCCATTACGCCGACGGATTTTACGGGCAGGAACACGGCAAAGGCTTGGCTGGTCAGGTCGTACCAAGATGTCCCGTTTTTCATCGGTGGTGTTGCGCAATTCTTGAATGAAAATATCGTCCGCTTGACGCAGCAAGTCAGCATATTCTTTTTCACTTCGCCCAAGATACGCACGCCCAAACCCGGGCCTGGGAACGGATGACGGTACACCATTTCGCGCGGCAGACCCAAAGCGACGCCCAATTCGCGTACTTCGTCTTTGAACAAATCACGCAACGGCTCAAGCAATTTGAGCTTCATGTTTTCAGGCAGGCCATCGACATTGTGGTGCGATTTGATGGCGTGGGCTTTTTGGTTTTCGCGCCTGCGGATTCGATTACGTCAGGGGTAAATCGTACCTTGCGCCAACCATTTGGCGTTGGTGAGTTTTTCTCTTCAGCATCAAAGACTCGATAAATTCCGCACCGATGATTTTGCGTTTTTCTCCGGATCGGTCACGCCGGCAAGTTTCGCCAAAAACTGCTCTTCGGCATCAACGTGAATCACGCGTACGCCCAAGTTGCGGGCAAACATATCCATCACCATTTTGCCTTCGTTCAAGCGCAACAGACCGTGGTCAACAAACACGCAGGTCAGTTGGTCGCCGATGGCGCGGTGAATCAGCGCGGCCGCTACAGAAGAGTCCACGCCGCCGGACAAACCCAAAATCACTTCGTCGCTGTCGACTTGTTCGCGGATTTTGGCAACGGCTTCTTCGATGTAGTTCGGCATGGTCCAGCTTGGTTGTGCGCCGCAAATATCCAAGACAAAGCGGTTCAACAACGCGCGGCCTTGTTTGGTGTGGGTCACTTCAGGGTGGAATTGGATGCCGTAGAATTGTTTCTCAGCGTTTTCCATCATGGCAATCGGGCAAGACGGGGTGTCGCCGATGACGGAGAAGCCGGTAGGCAGTTTGGAAACTTTATCGCCATGGCTCATCCATACGTCGAGCGTGTTTTGGCGCATCATCTTGAATGCCGCGTGTCAGCTCGCTGTCGATGGTTTTCACTTGCGCATAACCGAATTCGCGTTGGTTGCCCGGGCTAACTTCGCCGCCCAAGTGGTGCGCCATAAATTGCATACCGTAGCAGATGCCCAAAACCGGAATACCTAAATCAAAAATACCGGTATCGGCTTGATAATCGGATTCGTAAACGGAATTGGGGCCGCCGGAGAGGATGATGCCTTTCGGATTGAAGGCTTTGATTTCGTCCAGAGGCATGTCGAAAGAATGCAGTTCGCAGTAAATGTGAGCTTCGCGCACGCGGCGGGCGATCAGCTGGGTAACTTGCGAGCCGAAGTCGAGGATGAGGATTTTGTCTTGGATCATGGCGAAAACTTTGCAAAATATAAGAAAACGGTGCGGCCGGGAGGGTAAATTTCAAATTTAAACCACAATAAAAAAGGCCGTCTGAATCGGCGGATTATACCATTGTTCAGACGGCCTTTATAGGGCAAAACCCAAATCTCATCTTTCTATTTTGCGTGTTTCTCAGGGAATCGTATCGCTGCGCGAGGCAGCAGCAGACAACCTAACACAACCATGCCGATGGCTAATAATGGCGAGAGGTAAATCCAGTAGTTCATGTGCAGATAAATGGCTGTACCGATATAAACCAGCATCGGGCCGGAAACGATGGACTGTTTGTTGATGCCGTCCATAATCAACACGGCAAAAGCCCAAAAATAATTAATGCGCCGGCAATCATGGTCGATGTCGCAGGCAAAAATATCCGTGGCGCGTAAAACCAAACTGCACCAAAAGATAATCAAAAATAAAGGCAGAAAAAGTGAAGGACGGGACATAACAACGCTCCGTAAAGGTTTCAGACGGCCTGTATTATTGTGTGCGCCGGTCATACAGACAAGATATAAAAATGCAATCTTGTGTGTGATTATGCAAAAGGTTGGCACAACAGAAAAGGCCGTCTGAACAACAGCAAACCGAAATCAAATATTTCAATTTATCCTGTATCAGACGGCCTTTTAACTCATCAGGCTTTGCCGGTACTGCCGAATCCGCCTTCACCGCGCTCGCTGGCGGCAAACTCGTCCACAACCTTAAACGCGGCTTGAACAACCGGCATAATCACACCATTTGCGCGATACGCTCCATAGGCTCGATGGTAAACGCTTCTTTACCACGGTTCCACAGAGAAACCTTCAATCGCCTTCGATAATCCGGAGTCAATCAAACCGACCAAATTGCCCAAAAACAATACCGTGTTTATGACCCAAACCGGAACGCGGCAGCAAAACGGCTGCATACGCAGGGTTGGCCATCACCGCCAAACCGGTCGGCACGAGATATACATCGCCCGGCTGCAACACAACAGCTTCATCCAGGCAGGCACGCAAGTCCAAAACCGGCAGAACCGGGCGTTGCATAAGCAGGCAGGGAATCGGCCATTTTCGGATTTTAAGATTTTTCAGTTCGACTTCGGTTTGCATGACGGGACTCCGTATTGTTCTTTATTGAAAGGGCTACGATTATACACAAATGCCCTTGAGGCCGTCTGAAAAAACGGAGTATGATTCAGTCAGACCTAAGGAGAAAATCATGGACTTGCACAATATCCGCGAAGATTACAGCAAACGCGAGCTGTCGGAAGCCGAATGCCACGCCGACCCGATTGTCCAATTCGAGCAATGGCTGAACGAAGCGATTCACGCCGAAGTCAACGAACCGACTGCGGTCAACGTTGCCGCCGTAGGCGAAGACGGCAGACCCAACAGCCGCATGGTACTGCTGAAAGAAGTCAACCCTCAAAAGGCTTTGTTTTCTTTACCAATTACCACAGCCGCAAAGGACGCTCCTATACGGCACACCCCTTTGCCGCCATGACTTTTTTCTGGCCGGAACTCGAACGCCAAGTGCGCATTGAAGGACGCATTGAAAAACTCGACGCCGCTGCTTCGGACGAATATTTTGAAAGCCGCCCCACACCAGCCGTATCGGCGCATGGGCAAGCGAACAAAGCGAAGTGATTTCTAGCAAAAGCCGTCTTGGTGGCTAAAAGCCGCAGCCGTCGGTGTCAAAACATCCCCTGCATGTTCCCCCGCCCGCCGCATTGGGGCGGATACCTCGTTATTCCCGACCGCATCGAATTCTGGCAAGGCCGCCCTGAGCCGCCTGCACGACCGCATTCAATACCGCCTGGTTGACGGCAGCTGGATACGCGAACGCCTTTTCGCCATAATTTTCGGATTTTCAAACAAAAATCTACTGGTTGAGTTACAATACAGCCTTTCATCGGCAGGCCGTCTGAATCTGATTTTCAGACGGCCTTTTCCCCCAATCCAACCCCTGCCGCAACTGCCGCAGAAGAACCGCTTTTTCAAGCGAGTTAGGGAAAAATCATGTCCAAACAGCCTTCCAGCAAACGCCAATGGCGCGACGGCGTATCATCTGCCGCCAAGAAACCTTCCAAACCGGCCAAATCCTTTGCCAATAAAAAACGTCCAGACGACGAACGAAAAACATCAGGCAAACCTTACGGCCAAAAAGTTTCAGACGGCCCCAAAGCTCAAAATACCGCGCCTAAACAACGTGCTGCCAAAGCCAAAAAACTGGTTGTCCGCAATCCCAACCAAAAAATCATGGAGCACGCCCGCGATTTGAAAGAACGCCGCAGCGACCTTTCCCGCTTTGAACCCGAGCGCCTGCAAAAAGTCCTGGCCGCATCCGGCGTCGGCTCACGCCGCGAAATGGAAGAATGGATCAGCAACGGCTGGGTAACGGTCAACGGCCGCGTAGCCCAACTGGGCGAAAAAGTTACGCCCGACGACCACGTTACCGTCAAAGGCAGCATCATCAAACTCAAATGGGCAGACCGCCTGCCACGCATCATCCTCTACTACAAACAAGAAGGCGAAATCGTTTCCCGCGACGACCCGCAAGGCCGCGTCAGCATCTTCGACCGCCTGCCGCAAGCAGCCAGCAGCCGCTGGGTAGCCATCGGCCGATTGGACATCAATACCAGCGGCCTTTTTGATCCTGACCACTTCAGGCGAACTGGTTCAACGCTTTGCCCACCCCAGCTTTGAAGTCGAAAGCGAATACGCCGTGCGCGTATTGGGCGAGTTGACCACCGAACAAATGCGCGTCCTGACCGAAGAAGGCGTGATGCTCGAAGACGGTTTAGCAAAAAGTAGAACGCATCTACGAACAAGGCGGCGAAGGCGCAAACAAATGGTACAACGTCGTCATCAAAGAAGGCCGCAACCGCGAAGTACGCCGCATTTTTGAAAGCCAAGGCCTGACCGTCAGCCGCCTCGTCCGCGTAGGCTTCGGCCCTATCGGCCTGCCAAACCGCCTTAAACGCGGCCAGTTCTACGAACTCAATCCGGCAGAAGTCGCCAACATCATCAAATGGGCAGATATGCTGCTGCCTGGCGAACGTCGCCGGAAGAAAAGTTAATGTAAGATAAATCGGGGCTGAGACTTTTGCAAAATCGTCTCAGCCTTATAACTATCTTGCTTTAGTCATAAAAAAATCAAGAGAATTAAAACTCAAATCTCTTAGCACAAAACATATTATTACAAATTTATTCCATTTATTTTAAATATTTGAATAATTTATATTTTTCTACTTTATTATTAAATATAAGCAGAGCTACTCCAACCTTCACAAGGCTGTACTCAATAATAGCCTATCCCTTCATCTCAACTAATCGGTATATTTACTACTTCCCCAATACATCCAAATTTCCAAATGCTTTGGCATAAATTTTTTATTTATAAGATAATGCTATTTCTTTAACCATCATAAAAATGGGAAACCATGTTTGATTTTATAAAGCGGAAATTTCGTGAAGCCATCATTGACCCAATTTCCGACAGTGTTCGAGAAAAACAGGAACAATTGGCAGAAACGGCTTCTGAATATGCGGCACCAAGCGTTTTCTACCTACTCTTCGCCATTACAGGCGCAGTAGCCGTCATTTTGGTTTTTACTTTAGCCTTTCACTCTATATAGGCCAGCTTTTAGGCAGCTACCCATACGGACTATTTATCTTTACCTCATTTTTATCTTATTGTTTTTATTTGTATGGGCAATGCGTTCTCGTATCGAAAACAGCCGTTAAAAACCGTATATGAGCTTTTAAAACCATCAACAGATGCCGATGTTACGATTCCTTTTGGTGGAGGCGGAGGTTTTAGAAGAAACGGAAGTCAAACGTTTGGAAAAAAACATTAGAAATCTTGAAAGGCCATCTGAAAAACATTCAGACGGCCTTTTAATTAAACTTTTATTTTTCCGATTTCAACACCCGTTGACGGCGGGTTTCGCTCAATACCATGCCTGCGCTGACGGAAACGTTCATGCTTTCGACTGTGCCAAACATCGGAATCGATACCAGCATATCGCAATGTTCGCGCGTCAGGCGGCGCATACCTTCGCCTTCGTTGCCCATCACCCAGGCCACGCTGTCGGGCAAATCGCAGTGGTAAAGGTCGGAGTTGCCGCCCATGTCTGTACCGACAATCCAAATGCCGTATTCTTTCAGCTCACGCAAAGTACGGGCAAGATTGGTTACAGTAATATACGGCACAGTTTCTGCTGCGCCACAGGCAACTTTGCTGACGGTCGCATTCAGGCCGGCACTTTTGTCTTTGGGTGCAATCACGGCATGCACGCCCATCGCATCGGCAGTACGCAGGCACGCGCCGAGGTTGTGCGGATCGGTGATACCGTCCAATACCAGCAAAAACGGCGGTTCGCTCAGGTTTTCCAACACATCTTCCAAGTGAACATGGTTTTTGGAAGCATCGATAAACCCGACCACTCCCTGATGACGCGCCCCTTTGCTGATGGCATTCAGGCGGTCGGCATCGGCAAAATGCACGTACGTTTTTCAGAGGCCGCTTTATCCAATACATCGCGGGTGCGCGCATCGGATTTGCCCTCTTGGATATAGAGTTCGGTAATCGATTTCGGGTTTTGCCACAAACGGGCATTGACGGCGTGAAAGCCATAGATGAGTCGTTGGTTTGCCATGTTTTTGCTTTTATCAAAAAAATTCAGACGGCCATTATAACAAAGTAAGGCCGTCTGAAAATTTTTATTTCATCAAATAACCGAGTATGCCCGAAGTGCCAACGCCGATTAATACCGTCACCAACATCGAAAACCGGCTAGCCGCCAATACCGTCAAAGCAATGGCAATCAGCTCATGCGGTTTATCCGACACTAAAATATGGCGCAATCACGAAATCAACACACAACCCGGCGCAGCCTCCATAACCACTTGCGCGCGACGGCTCAACGTACGGTTGCGCAATGCAAAAAAGCCGATTAATCGGGTTGAATAAGTAACGGCCAACATGCTTAAAAACAGCAAAAACGATTGCAGCGACAACAAATCCTTCATTTTTGCTCTCCCCACAAATACGCCACCAATAAACCCGATAACGTTCCGGCCGGAACATACCATGCGCCATCCACGATCAAATAGGTTGCGCACGCCACAATCAGGCTGACAAACCAAGGGCGCGAAGCCGCAAAGCTCTTCCACATCCCGCGCAGCAACACCAAAAACACCGCAGGAAACGCCATGCCGAAGCCCCAAGCCGCCACATCGCCGAACATTGGACCTACTGCCGCACCAAACGCCGCAAAACCAATCCAAGTTACATACAAAATAAAGCACACGCCGGCATAAAACGGCATATTGAATGCAGGCAAACCTGCCGCCTTACGCTTTTGAATTTCAGCAAACGCCATTGCCCAGCTTTCATCACACATAAAAAACAGCGCGGGCATCGCCTTTTTCAGCGGCATATCCCTCATATACGGCGCAATCGCCGCACCCATCAGGATATGGCGCGAATTGATCATAAACGTAACCGTTGCAATCAGCAGTATCGGCAAGGGATTTGCCCACGAAATTGACTGCGGCAAATTCCGAACCTCCGGCAAAGTTCATGCCCGTCATCAGCAGCATTTCCAGCCAACTCATGCCTTTCTGCCCACCCTGCATGCCCAAAAATCAGCGCCCACGGCAACAAGCCGATCAGCATGGGAGAACATTCTTTGATACCGCGCAGAAATTCCGATTGAGGAGAAGCAGTGTGATTCATTTTGATTGAAACGGTTTATTAAAAAGAAGCGACGTATTATAAATCAGGCCGTCTGAACAAGGGTATAATATGGAAAAATTAGATTTATTTACGGAAACCGATATGACCCACACCGTCCATCTGCAGTTTGAAGAAATTGACAATACCGTGTTGCAACGCCTGTGCGGTGCGCTCGACAGCAATCTCGAAGCCTTAGGCAAAGCCCTTGATATCCAAATCAGCCGCCGCTTCGAACATTTCACCTTCATGGGCGAACTGGCACATGCTGGCCGCCGTGCCTTGCTGTCGCTTGCCGAAGCCGCAGAAAAAGGCGACTTGGACGACAACGCCATCAGCCTCGCGGCCGTCGAAGCAAAAACCGCAGATGAAAAACACGAAGAAAAACACCACGACCAACAATACTATTTCCGCACCAAACGCGGCAGCATCGGCGGCCGCACCCCGCGTCAAAACGGCTATATCCGCGCCTTGCTCAACCACGATGTCGTGTTCGGCTTAGGCCCTGCCGGTACGGGTAAGACCTATCTTGCCGTTGCCGCCGCAGTCGATGCAATGGAAAAACATCAAATCGAACGCATTGTTTTTGGTGCGTCCCGCAGTCGAAGCAGGCGAAAAATTAGGCTTCCTGCCGGGCGATTTGGCGCAAAAGTCGATCCCTACCTGCGACCGCTTTATGATGCGCTTTATGATTTAATGGGTTTCGACCGCGTAACCAAATTGATGGAAAAAGGTTTGATTGAAATTGCGCCGCTGGCCTATATGCGCGGCCGTACCTTAAATGGCGCATATGTCATTTTTGGACGAAGCGCAAAATACCACGCCCGAACAAATGAAAATGTTCCTGACCCGTATCGGCTTCGGTGCCAAAGCAGTCATTACCGGCGACATCAGCCAAATCGACCTGCCACGCAACATCAAATCCGGCTTGAAAGATGCACGCGAAAAACTGCGCGACGTAGAAGGCCTGTATTTCCACACCTTCACCAGCGAAGACGTCGTCCGTCATCCTTTGGTGCAGAAAATCGTCGAAGCCTATGAAGCAGCAGAAGAACAAGCTGAAAAGAAAAACGGCGAATAATCTTTTCAAACACTGAAGGCCGTCTGAAAATCAAATTTCAGACGGCCTTCCCTACATCATTCGCCACATAATACTGCTATAATCCGAAAATCAAGTAAAACAACGACTTCAAAAGGAAAAATATGACCCTCAAGCCACCCGTCCGAATCGCCGTTACCGGCGCGGCAGGCCAAATCGCCTATGCCACCCTTTTCCGTATCGCCGGCGGCATCATGCTAGGACGCGACCAACCCGTTATCCCTGCAGCTGCTCGGACCTGCCGCAGGCACAACAGGCATTGCGCGGCGTGATTATGGAAAATGCAGGATTGCGCCTTCCCGCTCCTTGCCGACATCTTCGCCACAGACGACCCCGAAGTCGCCTTCAAAGATGCCGACATTGCCCTCTTGATTGGAGCGCCCGCGTACCCAAGGCATGGAGCGCGCCGACTGCTGCACGCCAATGGCGAAATTTTTCAAAGTACAAGGCGCGGCGTTGAACAAAGTTGCCAATCGCAACGTTAAAGTCCTCGTCGTCGGCAATCCGGCCAATACCAACGCCTACATCGCCATGAAATCCGCCCCGACATCCCGCCAGAAAATTTCACCGCACTGATGCGTCTCGACCACCACCGTGCCGTTAGCCAAATTGCCGAAAAAATCGACCGCCCGATTACTTCCATCGAGCAAATGTGCGTTTGGGGCAACCACAGCCCGACCATGTACGCCGACTACCGCTACGCCACCAGCAACGGCGAGTCCGTCCAAGACATGATTACCGAACCCGACTGGAACACCGAAGTTTTCATGCCGAAAATCGCCGGACGCGGTGCCGCCATTATTGCCGCACGCGGTTCATCATCGCAGCCTCGCCGCCAATGCCGCCATCTACCACCTGCGCGACTGGTTGCTCGGCAGCAGTGGTAAATGGATAACCATGGGCGTTCCATCAGATGGCTCTTACGGCATTCCCGAAGGTTTGATTTTCGGCTTCCCCGTCATTTGCGACGAAGGCAGCTACCGCATCGTCCAGGGCTTAGATTTGTCGGACGAATTCAGCCAAAAACGTATTGCCGCCACACTGGCCGAATTAGAAGAAGAACGTTCAGCCATCCAGGATCTACTCTAAAACAAAGATAGTGTATTTCACAGTCAATAAACTTTACATTTCTTAAAGTTGCAACAATACGCACCCTGATTTGTTCAGGGTGTTTTCGTTTTTATATTAAATGGTTTTTGCGTTTTATATTTATTTTTCAGTAAATTAAAAATCGCCGGGAAAGCCAGTTTAATTTTTCATTTATATCTTTCCACTTGAAATCTTGGCCGTTCTTCAAAAGTGTAAATGCTATTACCGCCAGTTTCCGCATAAAGTGCGACGATTATCACTTTCGGCCTTTTGCCGTTCTTTGCAGTCGGCTTACATACTTGGCAAAGTTTCTGCTTCGGTATGCGTGCATAGCCGGAATAAACAAGGTTGTTCGCAAATGGGTATTGCCCAACTTAGAAATACGCGGTCTGCCTTTTAGGCTTGTTCCTGACTGGTTTTCCTTGGGGTCTAAGCCTAGGTAGGCTACAAATTGCGCTGCGCTCTTGAATCGTTCCTTTTGGATCAGAACTGACAAAAGGCTGTTGGCCGCTGCTTCGCCTATGCCTGTGATGGTTTTCAGGCGCTCTTTTTGGGTTTTGTAGTCGGGATTGTCTTTGTGAAACTGGTTCAGTTGGTTTTGAACGGCTTTGATTTGCTGTTGAAGATGGATAATGGTGGACTGTATCAGTGGGAGCAGGTAGGTGGGGGCGGTTTGGAGTTTGGTTTGTTCGGCTGCTTTTTGGCGTTTCAGGCGGTGTTGGTATCGTGTCAGTTCTTGCAGTTTTGTTTGTGCTTCGGTGGGTTTCTGCCACGGTCGGGGTTCTAGTGCTTTGCAGTATTGGGCTATGGTTTTTGCGTCTTGGCGGTCTGTTTTGCTTCTTTGTAAAACGGCTGTTCCGAAACCTTTTATTTTACGTGGGTTCTCTACACTCATTCGGTAGTATCTGCTCAAATATTCAGCTGCTGCTTCGTAGTATTTCCCTGTTGCTTCGCAACAGCAATGCAACTCTTTCTGTTGCGCCGTTTTCTTTCAGCCAGTCTTTCAATTCTTGAAATCCAACCTTGCTGTTTTTGAACTTACGCTCAAAAAAAAGGCCGTCTGAAATCAGACAGCAATCTAGTGTTGCTTTTGATACGTCTATGCCTAAGTACATGGGGTTTTGCCTTATGAATACGGGCTTTTTGCCCTAGATAGTGTTCAAATTCAGGTTATTAGAAAACCCGTGCTTCAATCTTTGTTACAGCCTTGTAGCTGTGCCGTACTTACGAAGTCACGGGCTTTGCTTGGTGTTTCGTCAAACGCCAAGCCCTGAAAATGCTGGTTTCACGTTCAGGGCTTGGGGCTTTAAATGTTTTTGCCTTCGGCGACGTTCGCCACGTGGCAGGGGTTGGCGCAAAAAAACCGCACCAACCCCGCTTTTTAGCGTTTTTTGGTGCGTGAGCGTCAAGGGGTATCCAAAAAGATTTATAAAGGCAAAAAGCACGCCTTTACAAATCTTTCTGGACGTCCTCCCCCTGACTTGTGTTAGGGTGGTCTGTTGGCTACGTTATATCCATAATAAATAATTACTGCTGCTCTATTAACGACATTATGCACATCGGCAGAACGAAATATTTAAAAAATCCTCGCCAGCCTTTACGCTCATAGGTCGTTGCCGCCCATATCCCTAAAAAAAACGCCAATCCCGCATTCATCAATTAACCTTTCCGCCCTCATTACTTAGGGCTTTATCTTCGTATCCGTCATACATTAAATTCTGCGGACTCTTTCCACCCATTGTCAAGACTTGCGGCTGGTCAGGCGTGTATGCGGTCTCCGTCGGTTTTACGGCTTCTGCCGTCTGCGTTTTATAGGGGTTGAATGGTAATCCGTCTTTGACGTAGTTCAAGCAGGTCTGTTTGCCGATTTCTTTAATCTTTGTGCCTTGGTCGGTATAGCAGGTACAGCGGTTCTCAACTTTGATACAGGCGACAGGCCAAGGCATGACTTTGACGGCTTTGTTCATGCCGTCGTATATAGGGGCGGTTTCGGGGCGTTCTGCGATACGGGGCTGGTAGTCTTCTTCTGTCAGATGAGGCTTTGGCGGTTCGGACGGCGTTTGCACCTTTGCTGCTGCGTACTGCCCCGCTGCGCCGTCGTCCGCCGCGGGAGCGGCTGCCGCCTGCGCTTCGGGGCTTGCCGCTGACGCGGCAATGTGTGCCTGTGCCGTTTGTCCCTCTATTATTGGTTTTTCCATATTTTTCCAAAAGGATGAGAAATAATACAAACCTCCACCAAGCAAGGCTATTGCGATGGGTATCAGATAAAGAACCTTGCTGCGCTTGGTTCTGATTTTGGTGTGTTCTTCAGCGGACTTGTACAGCCCGACACGCTTTTTATCAAGCCTATCACACGCTGATTAGGGCTTCCCTGATGTTTGCCCTGCTTTCAGGGTCTTTTGCGCCGCCTGTCGTCCATTCGAGCTTACGGCGCAGTCCTAAATTAGTCTTGCCGAAATGGGTGTGGTGTTCTATCAGTCCGCGCAAATGGACGTCTATCAGACGGGGATGTTGAGTTATCAGAGGAAATCAAGACCACGGTGTCTATGTGTTTCAAGTTCGGCGACGTAGTCAGGTACTTTCGAACCGCTAGGACGTGGGCGGAATATGCGTTGGCATTCGTCAACAACGATAATCGCGCCCGGCGGTGCCCACTTCGGCCATGTCTGAATGCTTTCTCCTTCTGGTATTTCTTCATGTGGTATTTTCAGGTCAAGAATGCCGTCTACATAAAGCGGACGATTCATAAAGTCTTTTTGCTTGGCAAGCATGGAAACGACTTTCAGGGTTTTGCCCGAACCCGGTACGCCTGTTAACAGATATAACATGTTTTCTTCCTATTTCGACTGAATGATGGTAGACAGTTTTTTAAAGCCTTTTAGGGATATTACGAAGCTGAACGCACCAAATATCCAATTCAGAATGACACCGAATCCCGCTATATACAGTATTTGCAAGGCTTCGTCGGGGAAACCGCCGATACTACGGCTTATTTCGTTAATGAAATAATCCTGCAAAGCATTCAGTCCTGTTACTGAAATAAAACTCAAAACCTACGGCGGTCAGTATGCGCCCTGCTACGGACATGAGGACGCCTGTTATCAATGATGCCCAGTTCATTTCACAATTCCTTTACGGATTCATAGACAAAATAGGCACATGTCAGCACGCATATTGCGATGAAGATGGGGCGCAGCTTGCGCGCCAAGTCGCCTAACGGGTCATAGCTGAACTCTACCTGTCCCAATGCACCGAAATCTACGGAGCGGGGAGCGGGACACTTCCCGTCAGACTGGAACACGTCCAAAGGCTTGAAATTCAGGTCTATGGTCTGTTCAGGTAGTTTAATATCTTCCGACTTTCCTCCCAAAATACATTGAGCAGAATTTGGATTTTGCTGACAAAAATCTTTTTCTTTGTCATTTTTGATTCTGTTCATTTTTGACTATTCGACTCATTCGGTGTGTTTGGCGAATTCGGGCTATTTGGTGCGTTTGGCGTTTCTGTACTCTCCTTTCGGCTCGGTGTTGTCTTATCGGGCTTATTCGGTGCTTCTGGACTGTTCGGCTTTAAATCTGGACGTGGTACATAATCAACGCTCACAGTACCGTCTTGATGCATTTTGAATCTTGTTTGTTGTGGGGTGCTACTGCCTTCAGGTGTGTACGGCGCACTAAGCGCAGTATCAGGACTAAATGTGCTTTGCTCGGCAGATTGATTCATAACGCCCATTTTTGCCAGTTGATTCATCAGTTCTGCATGGTTTTGTCTGATTGTTTTCCAACATGCGGCGCAGGATGTCTAACATTTCTTTTTGTGTCAGCATGAATTCTGATGGATTGACTTGATCGGTATTCTTAGCTGCATTGGGAATATTGGGACTGCCTGCTGGGTATGATTTGTAATAAACATAGACATGCTTATCTGATGGAGTGCTAACAGTAATTCTTGATGGGGATGAATTAGGAATGTCAATATCAACATGAGAAACAAAACGGCCTAAATATGAAGGAGAGTTGTCTAAGGTATTATCTTTTGAACCACTTAAATTTATTCCAAATTTAGAATAAAAACATAATTTTGATAACTTCCATTTATATTTACTATCAGTTGATATTTAATCATTCCATTCTTTTTTGCTTCTTCGTCTTTCTTCTGTTCTTCTTTATTTTTGTTGTTCTTGTTGTTGCGCTTTTTTGTGCTGCTTCTGCTGCTTTTTTTAGCTGCTGCGTTTTGCTACTGCTTTTTGGTAGTTGCCTTCAGATTCTGCTTCGCGTTGGGCTTGTGCTGCTTTCTGAATCGCATTAGATATTTGTTCTTGTGATGCCCCATCTCTTAATCCTGTTTTGTCTAAAAAAGAATTAATACCTGACCCGAGTCCAGTAATATCTAGTTTAGATAAACCTGTCAGAATTGCACCGACACCATTACGCGCAGCCATAGCCCAATCGCCAGTACTATGTCTCTATATGTCCAAGCTGCATAATCAGAACCAATAGCCCCACCCATAGCAGTAGCACCGGCCAATGTCCCACCCAATACAGTTTCAACTTTACCAACATTCACCCGTTGATTAACATTTGTGTTCATCGTGCCAGTTTCGCCATATCGGCCTGTAACAGTTACAGTTTTGCCTTGGCTACCATTAATATTTCCGCCATTTTTAGTTACTGTCGGTTTGCCGTTGTTTTGTACATCAACTTTCCAGACGCCTGTTTTTGGATCGTAGCCACGACGTTGCAAGGCTTGATCGGATGGGAATCCTGCGTTTTGATGTTGTGCCGGCGGCGGCAATCCTGCGTCTGCCCATGTCTGCCCTACGACCAAGAGCGAGCCAAGACATACAAGAAGACGGCTAATGTTAGGGGGCTTTGCCATGCCCAGTAAAAATGCGGTTTCGGGTATCATTCTTCATTTCTTTCTCTCTGCCATAAAACCAGTCTCACGATAACGACGACGGCAAAGACTGCAATCATGGCATACATCATCTAATGTGCCCTAGTTTGTTCGCCGAAACGGTAATATTTCATGCTATCGCACTGCGGAAATTGAAGTTTTACGGTCTGTTCGTTATAAGTCCAAGTCTGTCCGTTAAAAACGGGGTGATGCAACACCCGTCTTTGTCTATGGTCGGTACGACTTGAGTCATCACTTCGTTTGTTGCCTGCTCTGCCGTTTCATGACAGATTCTGCCGACCTGATAACCCATGTTGCACCTTATGCAGAGCGTTTCACTGCGGATTTGATAACACTAATGGAAACGGCGGCAACGGCCAAAGCAACGGCAACCGCGCCGACGGCAATAATGCCCGATTTCAATGAGCCCAATTCTGTTTTAGCGGCTTCGACCATGCCGTTATCTTCTGCGAATGCTAATACTGGCAATGCTGCAACGGTTACAAAAGCGGCTGCTTTTTGAAATTGGTTTTAATACTCATGATATTTTTCCTTTATGGAGTTAAAAATGGTTGTGGCGGTGTTTCAGGGGGTCAATTCAGGGAACACCGCCGAACCCCTGAAACTGGTTTTATGCTTCGTCCGAATAGTAGATGTTGTCTTTAAATGCACGAGAAACACTTGCATTGAGACGATTTGCTGCGGTTTGTAATGCTCGTACTTTTTCTGGATGTTTTGTGCGAACTTCGCAAAGGCGGGTTTCTGTATCTGAACGGATAATCAAACCGACATAGTGGGTCTTGCTGAATGTGCCGTCTTGGTTTTTGCGTTCTCGTGCGAACATCCGGTCAAATGCGGCAATGACGAAAATACCTTGTTTGCGTTCGGTTTCTTGAGACATGATGTTTCCTTTCTGCCAACTAGGGCATATTGATGATGGTTTCTCGGTTATAAAACGCCCATTTCGGGCTAATTAAGCTGGATAAAAATACGGTTGTAGTTTTCTTCTGTAATGGCTTTGAGTTCTCTGTTAAATTCATGTTTTGCATACTGTTTTAAATATGGCTCAATGCAGATAATCCATTTCTGGAGCTTCTCGCGCCATAGGCGCGAACCAGCACTTACAAACGAAAAATTGCTGTTTGCAATCTTCCACAGACTTTTTTTGTCGATGGTTGTACGAATCAGGCGATAGCCTTTGTCTTCAGGAAGTCTGCTGTTAATGTGTTTTGAAATGTATTTGGCCACATATCTTGCCAAGCCTTTGCTGTTGGTCTTTACCGGCAAAAGTTCGGAACGGCCGAAACCGTATTTATCCATGTTTTCACGAAGAATTTGCCAAAGCTGACGGAGTGCTTTGTTTGCTGATGTGTAGTTTCGGGCTTGAATTTGCTTAAAATTCAGGCCGCGGCGAATGTCTTCGCGTGTGTTCACAATCAGATGGAAATGAATACGACCGCTTTTCATGCGCTCGTATACGCAAATGTAGTGTTCAAAATGTTTTTTCAGGAAATTTGTGCGTAAGCTGTGGAAACGGCGTTGTGCTTCTTTCACTTCTTGAACGTCATCAGAAAAAGTCAAAGTCAAAAATCCAACATGGTTAAGGCCGAATGCTTCAATAAATTGATGTACATTCATTTCCAAAGCGCTTGATGATTTTTTATGTGATGTTGAAAACTCGTTAAATTCGGGTTTGCATTCGTTCGTCAGGAATTTTTCGTAACCAATCGGCATTTGCTTTGCATTGTTTTTATTAAGTTTTTCTGTCTCAATGCAGTTATTACTATTTAGACAAGGAAGAGCGCGTTCCGCGCTTGCTGAAACTGAACGGTTCATGCGTTTTCCTCCTGATTCATAAAATCAGCTACGCACAAATCGCCATATAAAGAAGCGGCTTCTTCTGTTGCTTTTGGATTTTGGGGATTGGTTACGGGGAAAGCTCTTGTATTAATGAGCTTGGAATAGCCGTCCTTATCAGAAAAAAGACGGAAGATGTAGGCAACTGGATTTTGTTCCGGTTGTGGTGTGATAGTGTAGAAACAAATTGACATTTCAGACCCCTTGAAAAGTCGGTTAATCGGAACTTGTCAAGGGGTTTGGTTTGTAATTTACACTCCCTTAACGGAGTGCAATATATAAGGCCGTCTGAAAACGAAATTTCAGACGGCCTATAATAAATGCCCGTTCTACAATCATTTTTAAAAGCTAGAATGGCACTCTTTGTCCTTGTTTATCTTTAAGATGCCATTGACCTGCCGGTGTACAACCGCCGCCACTACCGCCGACAGCATAATGATCACAATTCGGATCAAGACGTTTTCCTTGAGAATATGAGCCATTTGTCAAACCATCTCCATCAAATGAACTGCATGCGCCGGTGAAAAGCTACGCAAAACAGGATTAAAAATTTCTTCAACATTCACATCACCTTTTTATAAAAAGTCACACCCAAAAATTGTACCCTGAATAAAGTTTCTACGCTATCGATATGAGCCACACTGTGCAAGCAAAAAGAACTAATCTTACCTTGCTCACTGTTGTATTGCCGCCGATATATGTACCAAAATTTCCGTTGCCATCACTCAAAGAAAAACTACTGCCAGAAATTTGGAATACACATCTAATGCAATTAAAAACATATAAAATAGTTATCAAACTAATTTTATAAACATGTGACAAATTTTTGCAACTTTGTTTCTTATGGTTTTGCTTCTTTATAAAAGCTCGTCCTCATAATATGAAAAATTACCCAATACCTTTTCTGCATTTAAAAAGGCCGTCTGAAAACCAAATTTCAGACGGCCTTTCGTATGCAACTTTATTCCGCTACATCAATGCACAAATATTTCAATTCCAAATATTCATCCGCACCATATTTGCTGCCTTCACGTCCCAAACCGCTGCGTTTTTACGCCGCCAAATGGTGCCACTTCATTACTGATTAAGCCCGTATTGATACCGACCATGCCGTATTCCAAAGCTTCGCCGACGCGCCATTGACGGGCGACGTCGGAGGTGAAAAGGTAAGCTGCCAAACCGTATTCCGTATTGTTCGCAGCCTCGATGACTTCGGCTTCGGTTTCAAAACGGAACACCGGACACAAAGGCCCGAAGGTTTCTTCGCGAGCTACCGCCATTTGCGCCGTAACGCCGCTTAAAACGGTAGGCTCAAAAAAACGTTCCGCCCAATGCGCTCCGTTTACCGCCGGTCAGACAACTTGCGCCTTTAGCCAATGCGTCGGCGATGTGCTGCTCAACTTTTTCTACCGCTTTTTCCTCAATCAACGGCCCTTGGTTTACGCCATCTTCCAAGCCGTTGCCCAATTTAAGCGCCGCCACTTTTTCACTCAATTTGCGGCAAAATTCGTCGTAAATGCCGGATTGAGCGTAAACGCGGTTGGTGCAGACGCAGGTCTGACCGCTGTTACGGAACTTGCTGGCCAGCGCGCCTTCGACGGCTTTTGTCCAAATCGGCATCGTCAAACACGATAAACGGCGCATTACCGCCCAGCTCAAACTGAGTTTTTTAATGTCTGCCGCGCTGTCGGCAAAAATTTTCGCACCTACTTCGGTTGAGCCGGTAAAGCTGATTTTGCGCACAGTCGGGTTCGTAGCAAATTCATGGCTGATTTCCGAGCGCTACCACTGACAACAGGCAACAAATCCTGCGGCATACCTGATTCATAAGCCAGCACGGCCAACGCATACGCACTCAAAGGCGTGAGCGATGCAGGTTTGACAATCATCGCACAGCCCACTGCCAAAGCAGGCGCAGCCTTGCGCGCAATCATCGCAGACAGGGAAGTTCCACGGCGTAATCGCAGCAGTAACGCCGACGGGTTGTTTCAATACAACCAGTTTTTGCGACGCTTTCACACTCGTCAGCACATCACCGTCAATCCGCCGAGCCTCTTCCGCAAACCAGCGCACAAACGAAGCCGCGCAATCAATCTCGCCACGCCTCAGTCAGACTTTTGCCCTGCTCCATCGTCATGATACGCGCCAGTTCTTCTTTGTTTTCTTTAATTAAAAAATACCAACGCCACAACACATCGGCGCGCTCCAACGCAGTTTTTGCCGCCCATAATTTTTGTGCCGCCTCCGCCTTTTGAATCAAAAGCTTCAGGCCGTCTGAATCAGTCTTACGGACAAACGCCAAAAGCCTCACCTGTTGCAGGGTTATCAACTTTAATGGCATTTGGAATCTGAGAAAAAGGAAATATCAGGGATGGTTGAGCAAACGGGCAAAAATCTTTCATGAGAAACGACCTTTCTAAAACCGAGGATATGCGTTCATTATCATATTCATACCATCAAAGTGCAACTAAATCAAAAATAAACCAACATCAAAAGGCCGTCTGAATATCTTACAGACGGCCTCTTTGCTTACGACATCATATCTATCTTAAATAACGAATGAAATACGATGATTAATACTCTACCTCAAAAGGATAAGACACATGTATTACAACAATTTGCTATAATACAAAACTCATTTCAACACTCATCCAAAATTCCATTCTCAGACGGCCTTTGTCTGTTTATAAAGGCCGTCTGAAATATTTTCCGTCCATCCTCTTCTGCCGAGCCATGATTCCATCTGATTTCATTGATGAGCTTTTGTCCAAAGTCGATATTGTCGATATTATCGACGAACAGGTTCCGCTGAAGAAAGGTGGGGCGAACTATATGGCCTGCTGTCCGTTTCTGAGAAAAGACGCCGTCGTTTTTCGGTCAGCCCGACCAAGCAGTTTTACCATTGTTTTCAGTTGCGGGCTCATGGTTCGGCGATTGGTTTGTGATGGAACATCAGGGGCTGTCGTTTCCGGAGGCAGTGCAGTTTTGGCTGATCGCGTCGGCATGACGGTACCTAAAGTTCGTGGGCAGGAAGACAACCCGAAATCCGTGCCGAACGTGAAAAACAGCAGACTTTGGAAGAAACGACAGCAGCGGCAGCGGATTTTTATGCGCAACGGTTGAAATTCAATCCGGCGGCGAAGGCTTATTTGGACAAAGCGCGGCGAGGTGCGGAAGTTATTGCGCATGTAAGACTGAGCTATGCACCGACGGCTGGCAACCTTTGGCGCAGTGTTCCAACCCTATCCTAATACTGCGTTGGTGGATACGGGCATGGTCATCGACAACGAAGGCAAACATTACGACCGCTTTCGCCATCGGATTATGTTCCTATCCGTAATCCGCGTGGGCAGGGTAATCGGCTGGCGGCCGCGTGATGGACGACTCAAAGCCCCAAATACCTGAACTCTCCCGATACGCCTTTGTTCGATAAAGGGAAAAACCTTTCACGGACTATATGAAGGGCGTGCTGCCGTAAAAGAGGCCGGACGGATTTTGGTGGTCGAAGGCTACATGGACGTGGTCGCATTGGCGCAGTTCGGCGTCGGCTGCGGCGTAGCGGCTTTAGGTACGCAGCAACCACGGCGGAACACGTCAAAATCCTGATGCGTCAGGCCGACAGTATTTATTTTTGTTTTGATGGCGACAGCGCGGGACGTAAAGCGGCTTGGCGCGCGCTGGAAAATGCGTTGCCGCAATTAAAAGACGATAAATCGCTGCATTTTCTATTCCTACCCGAAGAACACGACCCTGACAGTTACATCCGCGCCTACGGCAAAACGCAATTTGAAGATGCCCTGTTAAACCAAAGCAAGCCCCTATCGGAATACTTTTGGGAACATCTTTCAGACGGCCTCAACCTCAATACGCAAGAAGGCAAAGCAGAATTGGTCAAAACCAGTTCTCCGCTCTTGGCTCAGATTACCGCGCCGGCATTGGGCTATCTTCTGAAACAAAAACTCAGCGAGCTCGTAGGCATTGACCCGGACAACCTCGCCCAATTACTCGGACAAGAAGCGCCAAAACGGCACGTCAAACAAAAAAGTTACAAACTGCCGCCTATTTCGTCAAACAGCCAACCATGCTGACGCTGGTTCAAAGACAGATACGCAGCCCTCTTGATAAATCCGGCTTTGGGCTTCATACAGACCTACCCGATTATCTGGCTTTAGCGGCGACTTTTCGCCTGCCAATTTAGCCGAAACCATCAAGCATCACGATACGACTCCTGCAACTGCACGAGTGCTTGAATATATGCGCGGTTCGCCCTATGAGGAAACCGTCAATCAAATCTTTTTATCGACCCTTCACTCTGAAGAAATGGAAGGGGATAACGAAGAAGATTGCGAAAGTTTCCAAATCGGCATGAAAAAGATTGTTAAATGAATTAAAATACAGTCAAATCGAAACTTTAAAGCAGTATTCAAACTGGTTTGACCGAAAATGAAAAAGACTTTTTGCTGTCGCTTTTTGACGGCAAAGCAAAACTAAACCCCTCAGGCCGTCTGAACAATCTAAACACACGCTGCGAAGCATGACACGCAGAACACTCCATCCGTAATATTTTCAGACAGCCTCAGAGTATTAAAGTGAAATCTGATTTCACAACAAAAGCTCTGCTCCGCCTTCAGGTACGGCCACATCACCGTAAACCGTCGGCATCCTATCAACCTAGAGAGCAATCCATGTCTAAAACCAAAACTACGAAGAATACCAAGACCAAGATGACAGCGTCCTTGAGTATCGAAGAGCAGCGCGCCCGCCTGCGTCAACTCATTAATATGGGTAAAGAACGCGGCTACATCACTTATTCCGAAATTAACGACGCGCTGCCCGACGATATGTCCGACGCCGAGCAAATCGACAACATCGTCAGCATGATTTCCGGCTTGGGTATCCAAGTAACCGAGCAAGCTCCGATGCTGAAGACATCCTCTTGAGCGACAACGCGCCGCCAGTGACCGACGACGATGCCGTTGAAGAAGCCGAGCAGCACTCTCCAGCGCAGATTCAGAATTCGGTCGCACAACCGATCCTGTACGTATGTATATGCGTGAAATGGGTCAAGTCGATCTGTTGACGCGTGAAGACGAAATCATCATCGCCAAAAAAATCGAAAATGCACTGAAAAACATGGTGCAGGCAATCTCCGCCTGCCCTGGCTCGATTGCCGAAATTCTGGCTTTGATCGAACAAGTCCGCAACGACGAAATCCGTGTTGATGAAGTGGTTGAAGCCATCATCGACCCTAATGAAGTCTTGTTGAACGAATTGGGCTTGGGTCATTTGGAAAAATGCAAACCAGATGACGAAGAAGGCGAAACCGTTAGCGATGATGAAGATGGCGACGATGAAGATGAAGACGATTCAGGTAGCGACTCTGAAGCCATATCCGCTGCCCATTTGGCCGAACTGAAGCAAAAAGTTTTGGAACACTTCGCGCTTTATCGAGGCGAATACGGCAAAATGATCAAGCAGTTGGAAAAAAACACGGTAGTCAGCACGCCAACTACCTGAAACACCGTGATGCCATTGCCAACAAACTGTTGGAGTCCGTTTCGCTACACGTCAAATCGAAAACCTGAGCGAGCAACCTGCGCAGCCGCGTTGAAAAACATCCGCAAACTCGAACGCGAAATCCGCGACATCTGTATCGACCGCGTCCGCATGGAGCGCGACTACTTCATCAAAAACTTCCTGCCAGCCATTACCGATTTGGAATGGGTAGAAGAAGAAAGTAGCCAAAAGGCTGTATGGGCAAACGCATTGGATCGTTCCGCCATGCCATCCTCGAAAAAAACAAACCGAGCTGGCCAATATGGAAGCCGAAACCCGCATTTCCATCGAAGGTTGAAAGAAATCAACAAAAACATGGTGTTGAGCGAAAAAAGAAACCTCAGCCAGAAACGGAAATGATTCAGGCCAACTTGCGTTTGGTTATTTCCATTGCCATACACCAACCGCGGCTTGCAGTTCCTTGATTTGATTCAAGAAGGCAATATCGGCCTGATGAAAGCGGTAGACAAATTCGAATACCGCCGCGGCTGCAAGTTCTCGACTTACGCCACATGGTGGATCCGTCAAGCGATTACCCGTTCCATCGCCGACCAAGCGCGTACCATCCGTATTTCGGTTCACATGATTGAAACCATCAACAAAATGAACCGTATCTCGCGCCAATACCTGCAAGAAACCGGTGAAGAGCCTGATTCTGCCAAACTGGCCGAGCTGATGGAAATGCCGGAAGATAAAATCCGCAAAATCATGAAAATTGCCAAAGAGCCGATTTCCATGGAAACACCGATTGGCGATGACGACGATTCGCACTGGGCGACTTCATCGAGGATGCAAACAACGTTGCGCCGGCAGAAGCTGCAATGTACACCAGCCCTGCACGAAGTAACCAAAGAAATCCTCGAAAGCCTGACGCCGCGCGAAGCAAAGTTTTGCGTATGCGTTTCGGTATCGATATGAATACCGACCACACTTTGGAAGAAGTCGGCAAACAATTTGACGTAACCCGCGAACGTATCCGTCGCAAATCGAAGCCAAAAGCACTGCGCAAAGCTGCGCCGCAACCCGTAGCGACCGCCTCCAGCCTTCCTCGACAGCGAGGAAAACAAATCATAAAAAGCAAACCGCAGGTTGAAAGACCTGCGGTTTTTATTGAAAAATATAATAAGGCCGTCTGAAAAACAAATCTCAAAAAGATTTAATGGTTTCAGACGACCTCGATTACTTTGATAATTTATTCAGCCTCTGTAGTTTTCTATCGAACGACGGCGACGTTTGGGTTTGCCATCAGTTGATCCACTTTGTTTTCTGACGTTTGCGATCGTTGGCCGCAATCATTTGCTGGCGTGTTTCCTCATCGGCATGTTGGAAGAGTTGTCCACCAGAAGCCATCTCTTTATCAACCTCGCCAACCTCGCTACGCAAAATCGAAATCATAAAGCGGCTCGGAAACGTGTTTGCGATAGCAGAGCGATACGGGCGGGCGCCGCGCGCAGTAGTTGCAGTGCGGCTGAATTGCCGATTTCACGCATGGTTGCAGAAAAATCGTTGCGGTACGCCCAGCCCTTCTCTACCGTATCCCGCATGGTGTTCATCGCATCCATCAATGCGGGACAGGTTTTTGACCGTAGCTTTGATTGCGTTGCCCATAGTATTTAGTGTCGGCCGCAATACCGCCGCCAATACGAAGCCAGACGGAAACGGACTTTATCCGCACGGATACGCTCGTCGGTATTTTCAAGGCCAACATAATCATACGGTTTTCAGCCGCTTCAGCAGTTTCAAGGCATCTAAAAGTGGATGAATGCCTTCGGAATGCTCCAACTCGTTTAGCCGCTTCAAACAGGCACGAGAATAACCGGAAAACAGGATTTTTCAGAATTTCATCAAAAAGACGGGCAACGGCTCATTTTTCGAGACGGCCTGCATATTCGGCAATCGGCAAAAGCGGTTTGCTCTTCACTTCAAAACCCGTTACCCGACAAACGGACGGCGCGAAGAATACGGATGGGATCTTCACCAATAGCGTTCGGCAGGGATCGCCTATCATCGCAATTTTATCGTCAGCAGCATCAGCCACGCCCTGATGGAAGTCCCAAATCTCCCTCTTCAATCGGGTCGTAATACAGCGCATTGCAGTAAAGTCGCGACGATGGCATCTTCTTCAATGCTGCCGTGGATTGTACGCTCTCATAATGCGGCCTTGCGCATTTTTGCTGAACTATATCGCCGCCGCGGAACGTTGTCCTTCAATGGTTTCGGGCCGATCGTCACGCAGAACGATTTGGAAGCGGCGGCCGATAATGCGGCTGCGGCGGAATACTTTGCGGATTTGCTCCGGCGTGGCATCGGTTGCAATACAAAAATCTTTGGGCTCAACCCGAGCAACAAATCGAACAGCTCCTACAACATAAGCCTGAAAAACCGGTTTCATGCAGGCGTTTGCAATTTTCTCAGCGGCAAAGCTCAACATATCCGCATGGATACCATGTTGCTCAAGTGAGATAATTTCGCTTTTTCGGGCAACGACTTGACGTGTTTTAGGCAACACACTATGCAGCCATAACACAGCAGCTCTTTTTCACAATAAAAGGCCGTCTGAAACTTGTCCGGCAAGCCTTTGCACAATATCCTGCCGTAGAAAGAACAAAAACGATTGAGCAAAGGCTTCCAGACAGCCTAAAAAGACGTGCCATTATACCTTATGGAAGTTCGATTAATTAGCGTATTGACATATCGGCTATGAATGACGGTCAGACAACGATTCGAGGCAAGACATCACTGTACCACTACAAATCCGAAAACTACCCAATTCCTCGACAAACTCGCATGGAAGACAATCCCGAAATGGAAGCGCAACGCCTCGAAAACCTGCCATTTGCTGTGGGATGTTACCTCAATCCGGCCGAACAGGCTGAATTTGAAGCGGCCAAAAGTCAACAAAAACCTTACACTATTATCAAGACTAACCGCATATCGGTATGACGACCAACACCCACAATACCGATCGGCGTTACAGCAGTACCTCAACAGCATCGGTCAATCTGAACATCCCGTTTTGACCGCATTGCGCGAGCGCACCCAATCACATCGTCTGGGAAAGATGGCCATCGCACAAGAGCAGGCAGCCATGTTGGTGTGGTTGGCCAAATTATTGAATGCCAAAAATATTTGGAAGTTGAGTGTCTTTACCGGTTGCAGCAGCACTCGCCATGGCACTTACCCTCCCGAGGACGGCAAAATCACGGCTTTGCGACATCAATGTAACCTTTACCGATATGCCCGCGAAACATGAGCGGGCAGCGGGCGCAGCGCATAAAATCTCGCTTCATCTGCAACCGGCTTTGCTGACTTTGGACGATTTGATTGTGCCAGGCGAATCGGAAAGCTATGACTTGGCGCTTATCGATGCCGACAAACCGCCTACGCCGAAATATTTTGAACGCTGTTTACAGCTGGTACGGAGTGGCGGCGTAATTGCCATCGACAATATCTTGTTGGGCGGGCGCGTCATGAATGAAGCTGGCGAAAATGATCCACCCAGCTTGGATATCCTGCGCCATTTCAACCAAAATCTGCCGCACGATACACGCATTATTCCGTACCCTGCCTATCGGCGACGGTTTGACACTGCTGCTAAAAATAAAACGACACAATCCGATGAAAACATTATCACATTCCCTGTTTCTTTTGCCGCTTACTCTATTGGCCGCATCATGCGCCGTTTCCCATCCTCCCCAACCTGCCGACAATCCCAACTTTGTCCTGCCGGATATTCCGCGCGAGCCTTTGCATGAAAAAAGTATCCCCTATCCGCGTTTAGATGCACAAACCCAGATTGACCACTTAGGTATGCAAATTGCCCGACTGGAACGCGCGGTTTGAAGAATTAAATCAACGCTTGCACACATTGGGACAACAACGAACCATCAAGCGTCCGACTACTTCGGCTTCAACCCCAAAGCCCAGCGATTAGACGACCGCAAGCTGAAAATGAACTATTTGGCCAATGGCGATGGCGTGCCGTCTGAGAACAGACTCCGCCGCACAAAACGAACTGCGCCTTTATAATCAGGCGCAAAAATACTACCAGCGCAACAACTTCTCTGCCGCAGTGGCCATTTTGAAAGAGGCAGACGGCGGCAACGGCAGCGAAATTGCCCGCCGCAATATGTACCTGCTTCTGCAAAGCCAGCAACGTCTGGGCAACTGCGAATCCGTTATCGAAATCGGCAACCGCTACGCCAACCGATTCCTGCAACAGCCCTGCAAGCTCCCGATGCCATCGTACAGCATCGGCCAGTACCACTACAAACTGCAACAAAAAGACATCGCCCGCAGCACATGGCGCAAAGCTGATACAAAGCTTCCCAACAGCGAAGCGGCAAAAACGCGCTTCCATCGGTCTCAAACAAAGATAAAGCGTTCAGACGGCCTTGTCATCCCCAAGGCCGTCTGAATATTTTTACCCTTAATCCATTCAAGCAAAAAGGAACTCCTCATCGATCCAAGTCGGCATTATTATGGGCAGCAACAGCGATTGGCCGGTGATGCAGCAGAGCACTAATTTCTCAAAGAATTCGGCGTTGAATACGAAGCGCGTGTCGTCTCTACACCGTACGCCTGATTTGATGTTTGAATGCGCCGAAACCGCACGCGAACGCGGCATCAAAAGCCATCATTGCCGGCGCAGGCGGCGCTGGCGCATTGCCGGGCATGGTTGCAGCCAAAAACCACGGTGCCCGTCTTGGGTGTTCCCGTGCCCAGCAAATATCTGCGCGGCGAAGACTCCCTGCTTTCGATTAGTACAAATGCCCAAAAGGCGTTCCTGTTGCCACATTGCCATTGGCGAAGCAGGGCGAGCCAATGCAGCGCTGTTTGCTATTTCACTTTTGGCCAATGAAAATCCTGAATTGGCTGAAAAAAATTGGCGGCTTTCCGTGCCAAACAAGAACAAACCATTCTAGCTCATGGAATTGCCTGAAGCATAAGGAACAAAGGCCGTCTGAAAGTTGTAAAGAGAAACTTTGATTTTTGTTTTACGATTGTTCAGACGGCCTTTTTTTTTATCAAATTGAATTAATGCCATGAAAATCCTAGCATTCGTCCTACTCTCCACCCTGCTTTGTTCCTGTCAAAGCCCAGCACTCCTACTCAATTAACTGCTATTCCATCTCAGCAACAAACCCAAGATACAACCGGCAACCTGATTATCTTCTATGATGCCCAAACTGGTTCTGCGCCATTGCTAAAAGCGAGTAGAAAACCTCTGGTGCAACTTTGGTTTCGAATACAAAAACCTGAACAGCATTGCTATTCGTCCGGCTTCCAAGACCAATATTGAAGATGCCATTGCCTATTTCAAAAAAGTAAACGGCGTATTGTCTGTTGAACAAGACCGACTGCTTAAACTTCAATAAACAGACTATTTTTTGACCAAATAAAAAAGGCCGTCTGAAACGCATCACTACGATTTCAGACGGCCTTTACTTTTTTCAATAAATCAAATCATGCCGCTGCCTGCTTTAGGCTTGGCTTGACCGAATTCCAATTTGCTCAGTGCAGACAGATAAGCCTTGGCAGTCGCCACCAACACATCGGTATCTGCGCCTTGACCGTTAACCACACGATCGCCACGCTGCAGGCGGACTGAAGTTTCGCCTTGGCTTTCTGTACCTTGCGTCACCGCATTGACAGAGTAAATCTGCAAAGTTGCGCCACTTTGTGCTACGCTTTCAATGGCTTTGAAGATGGCATCAACAGGGCCTGAGCCGCTAGCGGAAGCGTGTTTTTCTTCACCGCGAATACTGAACACAATATCGGCGCGCGGTTCTTCGCCGGTTTCAGTGCTGATTTTTTGGGAAATGAATTTGTAGCTTTCGGTATTCATATTGCCCATTTCGTCAGACACCAAAGCGTGCAGGTCTTCATCAAAGATTTCGCGTTTCTTATCCGCCAGCTCTTTGAAGCGTGCAAAATGCCGCATTAACGCTTCTTCACTTTCCAATTCGATACCCAAATCTGCCAGCTTGGTTTTGAAAGCATTACGGCCGGAGAGTTTACCCAAAGTCAGGCGGTTGGTTGACCAGCCGACTGATTCGGCAGTCATGATTTCATAGGTTTCAGGGTGTTTCAACACGCCGTCTTGATGGATGCCTGATTCGTGCGCAAAGGCGTTTGCGCCGACTACTGCTTTGTTTGGCTGAATCGGATAGCCGGTGATAGTAGATACTAGTTTGGATACCGGTACGATTTGCGTGGTATCGATGCCGGTTTCCAAGCCAAACAAATCATGGCGCACTTTCAACGCCATCACGATTTCTTCAAGGCTGGCATTACCCGCACGTTCGCCCAAGCCGTTGATGGTACATTCACCTGACGCACACCCTGCCTGAACAGCAGCCAATGAGTTAGCAACCGCCATACCCAAGTCATTATGGCAGTGGGTCGACCAAACTACTTTGTCGCCGTTGGGCACGCTTTTGATGATGTTACTGATACGCTCGTACCATACGGAAGGGATGGAGTAGCCGACAGTATCGGGTATATTGATGGTGGTTGCGCCTGCCTCGATAACCGCCGTAAAGATTTTTGGCAGGAAGTCCAAATCCGAACGCACTGCGTCTTCGGCGAAAATTCCACATCGTCAGTGTATTCTTTGGCAATTTTTACCGCTTTTGACCGCCGCATCAATGACCTGCTGCGGCTTTCATTTTCAGTTTGTGCTCCATGTGGATGGGGCTGGTGGCGATAAAAGTGTGAATACGTTTTATTCGGAGCAGGAAACAGCTTCGCCTGCTTTGCGCACATCGTTTTCAACGGCACGCGCCAATGAGCAAACTGTAGATTTAGTGATACATTTTGGCAATCGCATTAACCGATTCAAAATCGCCCGGACTGGCTGCTGCAAAACCTGCCTCAATCACATCGACACCCATCTTTTCCAACTGGCGGGCAATACGGATTTTCTCCTCTTTGGTCATGGATGCGCCGGGGACTGCTCACCGTCGCGCATGGTAGTGTCGAAAATAATTACACGATTGGTTTGTGTCATTTCTGTTCTCTCCAGAGATTCGTTTTTGTAAAAAGCATTCAAATCAAGCGGTCTGCCTTTGCGCTTCCGCCAAAGCGGTCAGTTTTTGCAACTGAGCCAAAGGCAGGGGAACCGCGGTACGCCATTTGCAGATAGCCGCTGTGGTCGCAGCATTTTCCGGGTCGATGCTGTTTCAGGGGCTTCGGCCAGCGCGTTTACACCGCCAAAATAGGCAACCAAACGGTCAATGTCTAGTGCATGATATTCCTTGTCCAAATCTGATTAAGATTGATTATGTTCTAGTTTTTGCATTATACTCATTTTAGACAAAACGACAATCTATTTTTTATCAAGATATTGGTTTAAATTTTTAAAAATTTGAAATATTTTATACATTCTGTCTAATTCAGACTATTAAAAGCCCATCTCAAACCGAACCTATCCTAAATATAGTAAACTAATCCTATTTTCCCCGATTTGAAACACATTATGCCCCATACCATCCCTACCAACCGCTCCGACATCGAATGGCGCAACGAAAGTACACGAAAAAGCCACTCAAGCAGGCGGTTTACATACAAGAAGCAGGCTGCAACAGAAATCTTAAAAATGCCCACGCGCAAACTGCAACTGTTTGGACTGGCGATTTTCACAATGCCAAGCAAGTCTTATCTGCAATGAAAAACGTATCCGCAGGCCGTCTGAAAAAGAAAGGCGCACCTGCCGATATTCAGACAGCCTTTCATGCCCACCGTATGAAACAGGCGCAACAAAGTCGTTTTGCTCAATATGCTTGCCGTTGAAATCAGCCGAATTTTTCAACTGGATAATGCCGTGCACCGACATCTACGCCGCCCTGTGCGATGTTACGACACACCAAACGACAAACCGTTTCTCTTGCCGCTGAATCAATTACTGGGCTTTATCGGTGCGCACGAGTGGCACAAAAAAGGTATAGATATTCCGCAGCTAGACGGAAAAATCCATGTTCCTTTCGGCGTATTCTCTCCACTGCGTGGCGATATTTGGATTTAATCGCCCAAGCGCCACTCGCTCCCAATATTCAGACGGCCTTTGACATCGGCACCCGGCTCAGGTGTTATTGCCGCAATTTTGGCCAAGCGAGGCATACCCGACATCATTGCCACGGACACCAACCCAAAAGCAATAGCCTGCGCCACAGCAAACCTTGAGCGTCTAAGCCTAGATAAAGCTGTCAGCATCCAATCGATTGATTTATTTCCCGAAACTTGCGCCGACCTTATCGTCTGCAATCCGCCTTGGCTGCCGGCAAAACCGACCTCCGCTATTGAGACTGCACTTTACGACCCAAACAATGCCATGTTGACAGCCTTCATTAACGGCGTACGTCATCACTTAAATCCAAACGGCGAAGCTTGGCTGATTATTTCGGATTTGGCAGAACTTGCATTTGCGTGATAAAGACTTTCTAAACCAATGCTTTCAGACGGCCTCACTCAATGTAGTCGATATTTTGAAAACCAAACCGCAACACAAAAAAGCAATAGATGAATCCGATCCTTTGGCGTTTGCCAGAAACAAGGAAACTACTTATCTATACCGTTTGAAAGCGATATGAAAATCAAGGCCGATCTGAACATTCAGACGGCCTTCTATTTCCATAAAAGAAAACGGCATATCCGTAAAGATATGCCGTTGATGGGAGCAGGGACTGCTATATTTGGCAGTGGTTTGTGTTTTAGTCCTCTTGCGCCGCTGTTTGCAGGTAGTTTGGCAAACCAACTTTACCAATTAATTCCTGCTGAGTTTCAAGCCAGTCGATGTGTTCTTCGTTGATGTCTTTTTGTTTTTCCAACAAATCACGGCTGACGTAGTCTTGTTGCTCTTCTGCAAGAGCGATGGCTGCAACCAGAGCATCATGTTTTCATACTCTTTTTCAGATCGCGGCAATGATTTCTTCGGTAGATTCACCGATCAACAGTTTGCCCAATTCTTGCAGATTAGGCAGGCCTTCCAAGAACAAAATACGCTCGATCAAATCGTCTGCGGATTTCATTTCGCGGATGGATTGTTTGAAGAAGTGTTCGCCCAATTCTTCAAAACCCCAGTTTTTCAAAATGCGGGCATGCAGGAAGTATTGGTTAATGGTAATCAGCAACAAACCTAAGTTTTTGTTCAGCTCGCGAATAACTAAGCGATCGCCTTTCATATTCAGCTCCTATATGTTATAGGCTGGAGATTACAGTTAGCTTTGGTAGTGTTGCCTTCGCCGACCAATTCGATCAGACGCAGTTGTTGTTCCAACCAGTGAGCGTGATCTTCTTCAGTGTCTTTCAGTTGGGCAACCATCAAATCGCGGGTAACGTAGTCTTGAGCTTCTTCGCACAATTTGATGCCTTTTTTCAACGCATCGCGTACTTCGTATTCAGTATTCAAGTCTGCTTTCAGACAAGAGACTACGTCAGTACCGATGTTCAGTTCGGCACGGGTCATTTTAGGCGTACCGCCCAACATCAGGATACGACGGATGAAGTCTTCGGCGTGAGTGGTTTCTTCTTCCATCTCGTGGCTCAAACGTTCGAACAATTTGGTGTAACCCCATTCAGAGTACATGCGAGTGGATAAAATATTGGTCGCGAGCAGCCAACTCACCAGACAATAATTCGTTCATGTAATCAATAACTGCTTGGTTGCCTTGCATAATTCTTTCTCTTTCTTTTAAAAGTTGATAATCACGAATGAAGATTCGTATGTTGTTATGGAATGAGGGTAATTGTATGCACAAGTAGCACTTTTGACAAAATTTTCTATTTTAAAATACAAACAATTATCAAAAATTTAACCTGCCTAAAAGGCCGTCTGAAAAATTAATCCCTGTTTTTAATAACAATTTTTGACATTAATATTAAGAATCCATTGCATTATTCAAAAACATTTCATTCGTTAACCATAAATAAAAGCAAATAATCCAACAAAATCAATCAAATTTAATTATGAATTATTCTCAACTGCTTTTACCTGATTTTTGAATCTCCCATTCCGTCATCACTTGCGAATCGTGCTATAATCGCCAGTTATCTTTTTTTTAAGCAACCAGCTAAACCTTATAAATTATCATGAAACAAATCCGCAATATTGCCATCATCGCCCACGTCGACCATGGCAAAACCACGTTAGTTGACCAATTGCTGCGCCAGTCCGGTACATTCCGTTCCAACCAGCAAGTCGAAGAACGCGTCATGGACAGCAACGATCTTGAAAAAGAACGCGGCATTACCATTCTCGCTAAAAATACCGCCATCGAATACGAAGGCTACCACATCAACATCGTAGATACCCCGGGACACGCCGATTTTGGTGGCGAAGTGGAACGTGTATTGGGCATGGTTGACTGCGTCGTACTGTTGGTTGACGCACAAGAAGGCCCTATGCCGCAAACCCGTTTCGTGACCAAAAAAGCCTTGGCTTTTGGGTCTGAAAACCTATCGTTGTTATCAACAAAATCGACAAACCGTCTGCCCGTCCAAGCTGGGTTATCGACCAAACATTCGAATTGTTCGACAACCTGGGCGCAACCGACGAACAATTGGACTTCCCTATCGTTCTAGGCTTCCGGCCTGTCCGGCTTTTGCAAACCGATGAGAACGACGAGAGCAGCGATAGTGCGTCCTCTGTTCGAGACCATTTTGAAACACACGCCTGCACCAAGCGGCAGCGCGGAAGAAACGCTGCAACTGCAAATTTCCCAACTGGACTACGACAACTACACCGGCCGACTCGGTATCGGTCGCATCCTGAACGGCCGCATCAAACCCGGCCAGTTGTTGCCGTGATGAATCATGAAGAGCAAGTTGCCCAGGCCGCATCAACCAGCTGTTGGGCTTCAAGGCTTGGGAACGCGTACCTTTGGAAGAAGCTGAAGCCGGCGACATCGTGATTATTTCCGGTATCGAAGACATCGGTATCGGCGTAACCATTACCGACAAAGACAATCCTAAAGGCTTGCCTATGTTGAGCGTGGACGAGCCTACCTTGACCATGGACTTTATGGTCAATACTTCTCCTTTGGCCGGTACTGAAGGCAAATTCGTGACTTCCCGCCAAATCCGCGACCGCCTGCAAAAAGAATTGCTGACCAACGTTGCCCTGCGTGTTGAAGATACTGCCGACGCTGATGTATTCCGCGTTTCCGGCCGTGGCGAATTGCACCTGACCATTTTGTTGGAAAACATGCGCCGTGAAGGCTTTGAATTGGCAGTCGGTAAACCGCGCGTGGTATTCCGTGAAATCAACGGTCAAAAATGCGAGCCTTACGAAAACCTGACCGTGGACGTACCTGATGACAACCAAGGTGCCGTTATGGAAGAGCTTGGCCGTCGCCGTGGCGAATTGACCAATATGGAAAGCGACGGTAATGGCCGTACCCGTCTGGAATACCACATTCCTGCACGCGGTCTGATCGGTTTCCAAGGCGAATTCCTGACTTTGACCCGCGGCACCGGCTTGATGAGCCACGTTTTTGACGACTATGCTCCGGTTAAACCTGATATGCCCGGCCGTCACAACGGCGTACTGGTTTCTCAAGAGCAAGGTGAAGCCGTTGCTTTACGCCCTGTGGAACTTGGAAGACCGCGGCCGTATGTTCGTTTCTCCAAACGACAAAGTCTACGAAGGTATGATTATCGGTATTCACAGTCGCGACAACGACTTGGTGGTAAACCCTCTGAAAGGTAAAAAACTGACCAACGTCCGCGCCAGCGGTACAGATGAAGCCGTGCGCCTGACTACGCCGATCAAATTGACTTTGGAAGGCGCAGTTGAGTTCATCGACGATGACGAACTGGTTGAAATTACGCCACAATCCATCCGCCTGCGTAAACGCTACCTGAGCGAATTGGAACGTCGCCGTCATTTCAAAAAACTGGACTAATTCTGTTTGATTGATACGTTTTAAAATTAAGGCCGTCTGAAAAGTGTTTTAGAAATCCTAGATTTCATTTTCACACTTTCAGACGGCCTTTTATTATCTGTTCAAATAAAGTAAATCGACATTTCTTCCGCTTGTACCACCGCTTCATCAGCGCGATCATTTTTTCGATATTGCCCCGGCGATATCCCATATTGCTTTTTAAATGCCTTGCCAAAATGCGTTTCCGATTGAAAACCAACCGAGAGCGCAACCGATAAAACCGAGTCCGCCGTCTGTTTCAACAATAATGCCCCCTGCTGTAAGCGGATACTGTTTACAAAAGCATGCGGGCTTGTTCCCGTTTGCTGCTAAATACCCGCATTAACTGGGCACGAGACAAGTTGGCAATCACGGTCATTTTCTCGATATTCCATTCCTCTTCCGGCTTATCCACTACTGCCTGAAGCAGATTCCGCAGGCGTTTGTCCTGCCAACCATTCAGCAAACCGCTTAATTGCGCTTCCCCATTTTTCTCCAGGCTGGCTCGAAGTAGAAATACCAACAACACCGAAGCCAATGCGTTCACAACCGCTACCGAGCCGGACAAAGCCTGGCCGCTCTCATATTGCAACAATGCCACCAAATACTGTAAAGACGGATGGTTGATATTCAGCAAAACAGTGTCAGGCAGTCCCGCCATAATATCCGCCTGCACTTCATATTCAAACCGCGCGCAGAAAAGATGCAAAAGCCGCATCGCCTCCTGCATGACTTTGCTTGACTTTAAATGCGCCTTTTTCACTCGTCAGCACATTAACACCAAGATTTTTCACAACTGCTATCGCTGCTCAAAGTATGCCCTACACTACGCGGGAAAAAAATGACATCCCCCGCACTCAGCAGCCTTGCCTCTTGCTCCCCATCAATTCGGATATAACCCGAACCGGCAGTTACGATATGCACCAAACCATGCGCACGCTTGGGCTCATGCCGCACATACCACTTCCCCCGAAAAAGACATTGAACATCCACGCTGCCTTTTACCTGCGCCAATTCGACCAGCCTATCCAAAAATATCCATAGTGTTTTTACCAATAAATGAGATGTTTTGACGATTTTATTCTTCAAATTATTGCAATAATACACACACTAAAACACAAAACGGATAGGGATTTTTATCTTATCCACTCACATTAAGAAAGGACATATCATGTTTAAAGACTGGCCTGAACATACCGCCTTGGTAAAAAGCATTCGGTGAACTGGGTAAAAACCATCCTAAAATGCTGCAAGCCTACGGCGCACTGGATCAAGCAGCGGCTGCCGAAGCACTGGATGCCAAAACACGCGAACTGATCGCCATCGCCGTTGCCATTACACACGTTGCGAAAGCTGTATCAGCGTGCATGCTGCCGCTGCAGCTAAAGCAGGTGCAACCGAAAGCGAAATCGCCGGCGCATTGGCCACCGCTATCGCTCTGAATGCAGGTGCTGCTTATACCTACGCTTTGCGCGCTTTGGAAGCAGTAGAAACCCAACGCTAATCGGTTTGTAAAATCAGGCCGTCTGAAAACCAACTCCCCTTTCAGACGGCCTGATGAAATGCTAAACTGATAAAGTTATCATATTGTTTTTCTGTCTAATAGGGAGATTGAACCATGAAGAAACTGCTGACCGCCGTACTTTTTGCCGCCGCTGTTGCCACTCCTTTGGCCGCTTCCGCTGCCTCTATGCCTAAAATTGAAAAATTGCGGCACAACCTGCAAAAGCAAAAGGCGTTTGGATTGATGTCCGCTCTGCCGAAGAATTTAAAGAAGGCCATTTGCAAGGTGCGCTCAATATCCCTCATGACCAAATCGTTGACCGCATCAAATCCGTCAGCCCGGATAAAAACGCACCGGTCAACCTCTACTGCCGCAGTGGCCGCCGTGCAGAAGCCGCGCTGACTGAGCTGAAAAAAGCCGGCTACACCAACGTAACCAACCATGGCGGTTATGAAGACTTGGTGAAAAAAGGTTTGAAATAAATCTGGTTGATTTTAAAAAGGCCGTCTGATACTTTTCAGACGGCCTTTATTGTCATCACAGACAGCAACTTCCAAATCTCAAACGTTTGCTGAGACCTGTTTCATGAATCAATTGTTTGATAACCAAAAATATTGGTGTTATCGAGCCAACGCGCGAATGCTATGCGCTTCCATTGGCTCAAGACGGATAACTTGCAAGCCTTCGGTTTGCAAAAACTTCGTCCACCGTTTTGATTTCGGCTTTGCCGTTTAAAACCAAAAGCAAAATAATCGCATCCGCCTCATATGCCGGAATTTCATTATTCTTCTGCAGTGAAAGCTGAACAATCTCCTGATTGCCGTCTGAAGCAATCACGCCGCCCAATAAAGCTTTGGGGTCTAACTCATAATGTTTCATTATTATCCTTTCCGCCCAAACGTTGCCGATTCGTGGACAATCGCTCAAGCAAACCAGTACAATACGGCCTATCTTACCGATAGACACAATATTGTCACATGAACATATTAATCTCAAACGACGATGGTTATCTTGCGCCTGGTTTGGCTATTTTGGCAAGAGTGTGCTCGAATTTGCCAATGTTAGGTGGTTGCGCCCGAACGCGATCGCAGCGGCGTCAGCAATTCCTGACTTTAGACCGTCCTTTACAACTGAAACAGGCGGAAAAACGGGTTTTACTATGTGAATGGTACGCCCACCGACTGCATTCATGTCGGCCAACACGCCCTCGCCGATTTCAAACCCGACTTAGTTTTGTCCGGCATTAACAACGGCGCAAACATGGGCGACGATACGCTTTATTCCGGTACGGTTGCCGCCGCGACGGAAGCCTACCTGATGGGCATTCCCGCCATTGCTTTCTCACTTGCCGACCCAGCGGCTGTTATTGGGAAACCGCAGAAAAAGCCGCTTGATACTGCTTTCCTACTTTCTCAAACGCCCTATTTCCGAACCCATCTTATGGAACATCAATATCCCTGCCGTCGCACCTGAGGATATCCAAGGCATAAAATTACACGGCTCGGCCGCCGTCATCATGAACAAAGCATTGTTCCCGCATGTATAATCCACGTGGCGAACAAATTTGATTGGATTGGGCCGGTCGGCGATGTTTCCGATAGCGAAGAAGGTACCGACTTTGGCGAATGCGCGTCCGGCTTCATCACGATAACCCCTGCAAGTCGATTTGACTGCCTACGGACAAATGGAGCAAAACTGCTTCCTTTTGGTCAGAAATCCCTGCGCCCATAACAGTCCCTAACAGCCGAACACTTGAGAATCAGCATATTTTTATTATGATATGCCCTCGACGAGAACAATTACCCGAATACGAAAGTCATTAACATGTTGAAAAAGTGTATCTTATGCCGGATCGGCAGCTTTGGTTTTATTACTTGCAGCCTGTGCCAGCCAACAACCGGCTCCTGTAGTCGTCGGCACACAAAGCGGTGGTTCAACAACAGGCTCTACCGTTGACAATCCTTACGGCGCAGCGCCTTACAATACCAACACCAGCCCAGCGGCAGATGCTCCATACACTCCGCCGGCAAGTACACCTGCTCCAACATACAACAGCGGCAGCACCGGCACTTACACGCCTTCTTACGCGCCTGTTGATATTAATGCAGCGACACATACCGTTGTTCGTGGTGATACCGTTTACAACATCTCCAAACGTTACAATATTACCCAAGACAATCTGCGTGCATGGAATAACCTGGCCGACAACACCATCAGCATTGGTCAAACCCTGCGCGTGAAACCTGAAGGCTACGTTGCACCTGCAGCTTCTGCAAGCAAACCTTCTACGCCAACAACGACAACCACTGCTCCGGCTCCAAGCACTCCTGCCAATACACCAACCGTATCTACCGGCAGCAGCCGCAACGTCAGCGGCATCACATGGCAGCGTCCGACTACCGGTAACGTTATTGCCAACTTCGGCGGCAGCAACAAAGGCGTGGATATTGCTGGTACACAAGGTCAGCCCTGTCGTTGCAGCGGCAGACGGTAAAGTCGTTTTACGCAGGCTCAGGCTTGCGCGGTTACGGCAACTTGGTCATCATCCAACACAACTCCTCATTCTTGAGCGCATACGGCCACAACCAACGTCTGCTGGTTAATGAAAACCAAACCGTTAAACGCGGTCAAACCATTGCGCACATGGGTAATACCGATGCATCTCGTACTCAGTTGCACTTTGAAATCCGTCAAAACGGCAAACCGGTCAATCCGGCAAATTATGTTGCCTTCTAAGCTGATTCAAGCAACCTAATTTCAATTCAACCCTCGCCTAAATGTCATTTAGGGTAGGGATTGTTTGTACCAGTTTCCCATGAAATTTCATCTTCCCTTTCTTTATACCCTGCTATTGGGCGGTTGCGCCGCGTTTTTGCCATCATTGGACGAACGCACCCAAAGCAGTTATCTTGACATACCTGCAACCCCGCGGCTGGACAGCGCATTAGGTATTCCTTCTACATCCTCCAAGACTGATGTTTCCCATATCTATCTGCTGAACGATGCCCATGAAGCCTTTGTCGCCCGTGCCGCCCTGATTGAATCCGCCGACCATACCCTCGATTTACAATACTATATCTGGCACAACGACATCTCCGGCAAGCTTCTGTTCAACCTGATTCATCGTGCGGCAGAACGCGGCGTCCGTGTGCGTTTGCTTCTGGACGACAACAACACCAACGGCATGGATGATCTCCTGCTGGCACTCGACAATCATCCCAATATCGAAGTCCGTCTGTTTAATCCCTTTATTTTCAGGAAATGGCGTGCACTCGGCTATGTTGCCGACTTTCCGCGACTTAACCGCCGAATGCACAACAAATCGTTTACCGCCGACAACCGTGCCACCATTTTGGGAGGGCGCAATATCGGCGACGAATATTTTAAGGGTTAACGACGATACCATCTTTGCCGATCTCGATATCCTCGCCACAGGCCGCGTAGTAACCGAAGTTTCCCAAGACTTCGACCGCTACTGGTCAAGCCATTCCGCCTATAACGCGACCAGCGTCATCAAACGGGGAAACCTGCAAAAAGGTCTGGCCGAACTTAATTACACCGACCAAGATAAAAATCAAACGCTCATCCGCTACCGCCAAAGCATTGAACACTCCAACCTCTATCAAAAATGCAGAGCAACCTTATGGAATGGCAAAGCGTCAGCACGCGTTTAATCAGCGACGATGATCCGGCCAAAGGCTTTAGACCGAGACCGACATAAACCGCCTATTTCCGAACGCCTGCAAGACGCCCTCAAGCAACCCTGAAAAAGCGTTTATCTTGTCTCCCCTCTATTTGTAGCCCACGAAAATCGGGCGTTAAGGCCATAGAAAAAGCTGATTCACAACGGCGTGGACATTACCGTTTTTGACCAATTCGCTCCAAGCAACCGACGTTGCCGCCGTCCATTCCGGCTACGTCAAATACCGCAAGCCCTTGCTTAAAGCTGGGGTCAAACTCTATGAGCTCCAGCCCAACCACGCCGTTCCGACCTCCAAAGACCGCGGCTTGACCGGTAGCTCCGCCACCAGCTTGCACGCCAAAACATTCATCGTGGACGAGAAACGCATTTTCATCGGCTCATTCAACCTCGACCCACGTTCCGCACGGCTCAATACCGAAATGGGTGTCGTCATCGAAAGTCCCGAAATCGCAGGCCAAATGCAGCGCACCCTCGTTACGACCACCCCAAACTACGCCTATCAGGTAACGCTTGGCAATTACAATAAACTATACTGGTATGACCCTAGTGAAAAACGAACTTACGCACAAGAACCAGAAGCCAAATTCTGGAAACGGGTTACTTCAAAAATCCTGTCCATCCTGCCCATAGAAGGATTATTATAGAGGCCGTCTGAAAACATAAATCATGCGGCCGGAGGAATTCGCCATGTCTCGACTCATCTGCAAAACCCTATTTGTTTGTACCGCCGGCCTATTGATTGGCCTCTTGCGGCACCACCGGCAAACACAAATCCCACAAGCCGCAAACAACCGCCAGAAAAGTCCAACCTGTCCGCATTTCCCATATCGACCGCACACAAGGTTCGCAGGAATTAATGCTTCACAGCATGGGTCTGATCGGCACGCCCTACAAATGGGGGCAGCACCACAGCCACAGGCTTTGACTGCAGCGGCATGATCCAATTCGTCTATAAAAACGCCCTCAACGTCAATCTGCCACGCACCGCACGCGATATGGCCGCAGCCAGCCGAAAAATTCCCGACAGCAAATTGAAAGCCGGCGATCTTGTCTTCTTCAATACCGGCGGCGCACACAAATATTCCCATGTCGGCCTCTACATCGGCAACGGCGAATTTATTCACGCCCCCAGCAGCGGTAAAACCATCAAAACCGAAAAACTTTCCACTCCGTTCTACGCAAAAAACTATTTGGGCGCACATACTTTTTTTACTGAATAAATCAAGGCCGTCTGAAAGGTATCGCAATATCATCATTAAAGGCCTGTCAATCTTGCAGCAATGTTATTTTAGAGTTTTAGAAATCGCTATCCAAATATTCAATTAAATATTTTTACAGGAAAATAGAATCATGGAAAAATAAAAATTATATAGAATTCAAGAAATTATTTAAAAATATAACGGAAAAATTTGTCAGAGATTTAGATATAACATTAATTGAAGCAGCTGAATATTCTATAATTGAATTCGAAATTTATTTATCTGAATATCCGGAAGATAGTATATTTATTTTTACAGCATGGGCACTCTATCTGTTAGAAAATAACTGTCTCAATGAAAGAGGAAAAAGATAATTTTTCATCGCGGAAATGAAAAATGTTATCAACAAACTAATTTGGATAGAATAAAAATCTATCTATTCTTCGAGTGACTATCATATTTTTTTGCTAAGGATGAAACAAGATTCAACAAACATTTAAATTAAATCTTGCCAATATCATGCAGCAAGAGTAGCAACTGTATTTTTAACCCTGTAATACCTTTTCAATCTATTGCCGATGAGTAACGCTTGATTGCAAAGATACGCCCATGCAAAAATTTACCCATAATAAAGAAACAGAAAAATAACAATTAGTTTCAACAACTTAAATCATCTTCCGCCCTGTCATTTTACAAATACGAAACCATCAAGGATATATCATGCACACAGAATCCGTTCTAACCCTCCTCAAAACACTGCAAAACCAAATCTGCGCCGCGCTGGAGCAAGAAGATGGCGAAGCCAAATTTGTGCATGAAGTATGGACTGGGAAGCTGGGTATCGGCGAAACCCGTGTATTGAAAAACGGCGCAGTATTCGAGCAGGCCGGTGTGAATTTTTCGCATGTAAAGGGAACAAAAATGCCGGCTTCTGCTACGGCCCATCGTCCGGAATTGGCAGGCGCGGCGTTTGAAGCCATGGGCGTGTCGCTGGTCATTCATCCGAAAAATCCTTATGTTCCGACCAGCCATGCCAATGTGCGCTTTTTTATTGCCTACCCTGAAAATGCCGAGCCGGTTTGGTGGTTTGGCGGCGGCTTTGATTTGACGCCGTTTTATCCTTTTGAAGAAGATATCGTGCATTGGCACACAGTGACTCGGGACGTATGCGCGCCATTTGGAGAATCGGTTTATCCTGAATTCAAACAATGGTGTGACGAATATTTCTATTTGAAACACCGTAACGAAACACGCGGCGTGGGCGGCCTGTTTTTTGACGATTTAAACCGCTGGGATTTCGATACCTGCTTGAATTTTATCAAGGCAGTCGGGGAAGGCTATATCGCAGCGTATCTACCGATTGTGGCCAAACGCAAAAATACGCCTTATGGAGAACGTGAACGAGATTTCCAACTCTACCGTCGCGGACGCTATGTGGAATTTAACTTGGTTTGGGACAGAGGCACGCTGTTTGGCCTGCAAAGCGGCGGTCGTACGGAAAGCATTTTGATGTCCATGCCGCCTTTAGTACGCTTCGAGTATCAATATGCGCCGGAAGAAGGTTCTCCAGAAGCCGCATTAAATCAATTTTTGGTAGCGCGAGACTGGCTGAAAGAATTCGGAAAATAATATCCGTTTGCAATACAGGCCGTCTAAAAAGCTGTTTTTAATCATAAATACTGCTTTTTCAGACGGCCTTTCGCTTCAATTGCTTTGAATTTGCATACCTTTGCCTATTGCGCTGTTTTCATCTCTATAGAGTTTTTGAGACAATGCGCCCATATAAAAATCACCTCACAAACCACACTAAAAAGGAATAATCGGTGAAACGCATTTTCTTATTTATCGCAACCAATATCGCAGTTCTGGTTGTCATCCGTGTTATTTTGGCCATCTTGGGCATCAACAGTACCGACCAAGTCGGCAGCCTGTTGGCTTATTCCGCAGTCGTCGGCTTCAGCGGCTCGATTGTCTCCCTGCTGATGTCGAAAACCATCGCCAAACATTCGGTCGGCGCCGTCGTCATCGACCAGCCCCAAAGCGAAGAAGAAGCTTGGCTGTTGGCAACTGTTGAAGCGCAAGCCCGCCAATGGAATCTGAAAACACCGGAAGTAGCCATTTACGACTCTCCAGAGCCTAACGCCTTTGCAACCGGCGCGACTAAAAACAGCTCGCTCGTCGCCGTCAGCACCGGCCTGCTCGACCACATGACCCGCGATGAAGTCGAAGCCGTTTTGGCGCATGAAATGGCGCACGTCGGCAACGGCGATATGGTAACGCTGACGCTGATTCAAGGTATTGTGAATACTTTCGTCGTCTTCTTGGCGCGTATCGTTTCCAGCATGGTGGCGCGCAACAATGACGGCAGCACTTCGCAAGGTACATATTTTATGGTCAGCATGGTATTGCAGATCGTATTCGGCTTCCTCGCCAGCATCATTGTGATGTGGTTCAGCCGCCAACGCGAATACCGCGCCGATGCGGGCGCTGCAAAACTGGTGGGCGCGCCGAAAATGATTGCCGCCCTGCAACGCTTAAAAGGCAGCACCAGCGATCTGCCGCAAACCATGACCGCAATGGGCATTGCCAGCGAATCCAAAGACTCTTGGTTCAGTACCCATCCTTCTTTGGACAACCGCATCAACCGTTTGAAAAAAACCGCTAATCGAAAAACATCAAGGCCGTCTGAAACATCCATTTCAGACGGCCTTTTTTTATTTCTTCATCAAAGCCCGTTTGATGATAATCATCCAGTCTTTCTTATCCAACAGCGGCCGCTGGTTAAACACGTCATATTTGCAACCGTCCAGCTTCTGCAAAAATCAACTGGCCGCCGACAATAATCATGCGCAGCTCAAAAACCGATTCGCCCTTTGAGGGTTTTGCCCAACGGCGAGCCTGCCTTCAGCATTTGAAAAGCACGTTGGCACTCGTGCGCCATCAATCGTTGAAAAGGCGAAAAGTCGGCTTTGCCGGCCGCAATCTGCCCTTCACTGACTTTGAACTTCCGCAAATCTTCCTGAGGGATGTACACGCGCCCTTTCTGCCAATCTACCGCCACGTCCTGCCAGAAATTAATCAGCTGCAAGGCAGTGCAAATGCCGTCGCTTTGCGCCATGCTCACTTCATCGGTTTGCCCGTACAAATGCAGCATAATGCGCCCCACCGGATTGGCGGACAAGCGGCAATAGGCAATCAATTCGCCAAAGTTTTCATAACGGGTTTTGACTACATCCTGACTGAACGCCGCCAGCAAATCATAAAACGGCTGCAACGGTAATTGAAACGGCACAATCGCTTCGTTATATAAACGCTGCATCAATGCCGTTTGCGGTTCTCCCTCTTTTGCAATGCGGTCTAACTCTGCCTTCAGTTTGTCCAGTTGGCGCAGGCGTTCGACTGCTTCGGCATTGCCTTCGTCGGCAATATCGTCCGCCGTCCGCGCAAAAGCGTAAACGGCGTGAACCGGCTTGCGCAAACGGCGCGGCAGCACAATAGAGCCGACTGGGAAGTTTTCGTAATGATTGACTGACATGGGAAATCCGAAAAATTTAAAAATAAAGTGTTTTTTTGCTGACAGGCCGTCTGAAATTCAGACGGCCTTACGTTTGGCCGCAAAGAAATCCTGCAATACGCTTTGGCATTCTTCTGCCAATATGCCGCCCAAAATTGCGGTATGCTTGTTCAGACGTTTGTCGGCAAACAAATCGACCACGCTGCCTGCCGCACCGGTTTTGGCTTCGGCCGCACCATAAATCACGCGCCCGACCCGCGCCTGTATCAAGGCAGATGCGCACATGGAGCAAGGCTCTAATGTGATATACACGTCGCAGTCTGCCAAGCGATAGTTTTGCAAGGCCTTACCTGCGGCGGCAAGCGCATTAATTTCGGCGTGGTGGCTGACATTGTGGTCGCCAATGCAGGTATTGTGCCGCTGCGATTGCCTTACCTTGATATACGATGAGCGCGCCAACTGGTACTCTCGCCCAAGGCCGCCGATTGTCTGGCCTGTTCTATCGCCAGCCGCATAAAGGTTTCCATATCGTTTTGCGAAGGGAAAACGGCAACAGGCGGATGGTTTTTCAAGGCCTCGCCCAGCTCCGTCTTTCTCTCCTCGGAAATATGCCGGACATCTACACCTGAAACCAGCGCAGCCAGTTGCCATAAGGTGCTTTTTGGTTACGGTCAAACCCGACGCTTTCAGCAATAGAAATGTGCGGACTGCGCCGATTTTCCTGTAAATCTTCCAGCGTACAAACACCCAATTCTTTTAGCGCGGTCAATGTTTTAGGGGCAAGTGGTGGCGTGGTCAGCATGGATTATTCCTGAAAATGCTGACGCGCCAAGGCTAAGGCCGTCTGAACATAATCGCTGTCTGAGTAAGGATCTAACGTGTGCGCCAAAGCGAATTTTTCCGCAACCAGGTCAACTGGCGTTTGGCAAGCTGGCGCGTGGCGACAATGCCTTTTTTTCGACAAAGGTAACATAATCGGTTTCGCCTTCGAGATAATCCCAAGCCTGACGGTAGCCCACGCAGCGCATAGACGGCATATCGGCATGCAGCTGCGGATAATCGCGGCGTAAGGCGTGCATTTCATCGAGGAAACCGTGTTCCAGCATATTTAAAAAGCGTTTTTCGATTTGCTGGTGTAACAAATGGCGGTCTTCGGGAATCAGGGCAACCGTGCATAAATCCAATAAAGGGCGCAGCCTGCTTCTGCTCTGTGAAATGTTCGCTCAAAGGCTTGCTGGTCAGAAGATAGACTTCAAAGCGCGCTCAATACGCTGACTGTCATTGGCTTTCAGACGGCCTGCTGTAATCGGGTCAACTTCCTGCAAACGGCGATATAGGCCTGCCAGACCGTGTTCGTTTTTTCCGCCTGAAGCTGTGCGCGCACCGCCGCATCCGCGCTAGGTAAAGTCGTTCAAACCTTCCGTCAGCGCGTGGAAATACATCATCGTACCGCCGACAATCAGCGGATAGCGACCGCGCGCATGTATTTCGTTCACCAAGCGCACGCAGTCGCCGACAAAAATCTGCCGCACTGTAACTTTCCAGCGGCGAAATAATATCAATCAAATGATGCGGTACGGCGGCAAGCTCTTCGGCAGTCGGCTTTGGCCGTACCGATGTCCATGCCGCGATACACCAGCGCGGAATCCAAACTGATGATTTCCACCGGCAACGATCGGGCAATATTTAAGGCCAGTGCGGTTTTACCGCCGGCGGTCGGGCCAAGTACGGCGAAGGCTTTGGGCGCGTTCATAAGAAAAACGGAAAAAAATTAAAAATGCGATTATAGCAAACCCGGGCAAACCATATTTCAGGCCGTCTGAAACATTTGCTCTACATTATCAAAAAGCGTTACACTTGCTGCGCCGTTTCAGACGGCCTTTTATATTGATTTCAAACCTGCTGCTGCCGTCATTGCGCCGGCAGTCAAGCCGTCAGCGACACTGCGTCGCTGTAAACACGAAAGAACACACTATGACCGTATCTCCCGTAGCCTTGCGCCGTCAAACCGAGCGCAAGCCGCATCCGACTGCGCGTTATTGGAAAAATGCGATGTCGAGGCTTTGTTTGACTGCTTTCCTCGACCTCGTTTTTCCAAGCCGCCGAAATCCACCGCCAAAACTTCAACCCGCGCGAAATCCAACTTTCCACCCTGCTCTCCATCAAAACCGGCGGTTGCCCCGAAGACTGCGCCTACTGCCCGCAATCGGCACACCACAACACCAATCTGGGCAAAGAGCAGATGATGGATGTGGACGAAATCGTCGAAAAAGCCAAAATTGCCCAATCGCGCGGCGCCAGCCGTTTCTGCATGGGCGCGGCATGGCGCGGCCCTAAGCCCAAAGACGTGGCTGTCGTTTCCGAAATCATCAGCGCGGTGAAAGGCTTGGGCATGGAAGTGTGCGGCACCTTCGGCATGCTCGAAGACGGCATGGCTGAAGACTTCAAAAAAGCCGGTTTGGACTACTACAACCATAACCTCGACACCGACCCCGAACGCTACAACGACATCATCCACACCCGCAAACACGAAGACCGCATGGATACTTTGGGCAAAGTCCGCAATGCCGGTTTGAAAGTCTGCTGCGGCGGCATCGTCGGCATGAACGAAACCCGCGCCGAACGCGCAGGCCTGATTGCCAGCCTTGCCAACCTCGATCCGCAACCCGAAAGCGTGCCGATTAACCAGTTGGTTAAAGTAGAAGGCACACCGCTGGCCGATGCCGAAGATTTGGACTGGACGGAATTTGTCCGCACCATCGCTGTGGCGCGCATTACCATGCCCGAGAGCTACGTCCGCCTGTCCGCAGGCCGCAGCAATATGCCGGAATCCATGCAGGCCATGTGTTTCATGGCTGGCGCAAACTCGATTTTCTACGGCGACAAGCTGCTGACTACGGGCAATCCGGACGAAGACGGCGACCGCCTGCTGATGGAAAAATTGAATTTGTATCCGCTGCGCTTTGAATTGGAAGAAGAATACAAAGCCGCGCAGGAAACACCCAAAATCAAAGTCGACTATTAACCGCCATCATAATGCCGTCTGAAAGGACAGGCTTTCAGACGGCATACGGCACTCCTGCACGCGGCGCAACATCAGGCGCGGCGCGTGCCGCCCCGTCCGAAGCCTGATAAACAAACCGATAAGGAAATACGATGAAACACATACTCCCCCTGATTGCCGCATCCGCACTCTGCATTTCAACCGCTTCGGCACATCCTACCGGCGAACCGTCCACCCAAAACGAAACCGCTATGACCACGCATACCCTCACCTCAAAAATACAGCTTTGACGAAACCGTCAGCCGCCTTGAAACCGCCATAAAAAGCAAAGGAATGGACATTTTTGCCGTCATTGACCATCAGGAAGCCGCCCGCCGAAACGGCTTTAACGATGCAGCCGGCAAAAGTCATCGTCTTCGGCACGCCCAAAGCCGGCACGCCGCTGATGGTCAAAGACCCCGCCTTCGCCCCTGCAACTGCCCCTGCGCGTCCTCGTTACCGAAACGGACGGCAAAGTACGCGCCGCCTATACCGATACGCGCGCCCTCATCGCCGGCAGCCGCATCGGTTTTGACGAAGTGGCAAACACTTTGGCAAACGCCGAAAAACTGATACAAAAACCGTAGGCGAATAAGCCCGTCGCCGACATAAAAGGCCGTCTAAAAACTTTTTTTCAGACGGCCTTTTATCATGATTCAACATCAAAACCTTCAATCTTCCGTATCCATTCTTCCTTTTCCGCCTCGCTCAAAAAAACGAAGCGCGGAACGAATTGACGCACAAGGTTTTGATTTCTTCCGCACTCAAATCCAAACGCCTCGGCAAGCGCTTCAAAAATTGCGGTTCATATAGCCGCCGAAATACGCCGGATCATCGGAATTGACGGTTACCAACACGCCGCGTTGCAACATACGGCGCAAATTGTGTTTTTGCCATTTCAGGGAACACTTTTATTTTCAAATTGCTCAACGGGCAAACGGTCAACGGCATTTGTTCTTTAATCAAACGCGCCATCAACGCCTCGTCTTCTTCCGCCCGTACGCCATGATCGATACGGCGGACATGCAGCAAGTCCAAAGCCTCGTAAACATATTCCGGCGGTCCTTCTTCTCCGGCATGCGCCACCGTCAACAAACCCTCCGCCCGCGCCTGAGCAAACACGCGTTCAAACTTGGACGGCGGATGCCCCAGCTCGCTCGAATCCAAACCTACACCGATGATGTGTTCTTTATAAGGCAAAGCCTGATTTAATGTTTCAAATGCGCTTTCTTCCGACAAATGCCGCAGGAAACACATAATCAAACGCGTACTTATGCCCCATTGCTGCCCGGCTTCACGGCAGGCGCGGACAATGCCGTTAATCACGGTTTCAAACGCTACGCCCCGCGCAGTATGGGTTTGCGGATCGAAAAATATTTCCGTATGCACGACATTGTCTTCGCGGCAACGCTCAAGATACGCGCGGGTCAAATCGTAAAAATCCGCCTCGTGCAGCAATACGCCGGCACCGGCATAATAAATATCCAAAAACGACTGCAAATTGTGAAAATCATAAGCCTGCCGTACCGCTTCGACATTTTCATAAGGAATCGCTATGTGGTTGCGCTTGGCGATTTCAAACATCAGCTCCGGCTCGAACGTCCCTTCGATATGGACGTGCAGCTCGGCTTTGGGCAAGGCTTGGATCAAATTGTTTGATATTCATATTTTCTCTGTTTTTCGGTTTATATTTATTATTGAAGGCCGTCTGAAACTTTCAGACGGCCTTTGACCATTTATCTGTTAAAAACCATTTTCCATCATGATTTCGCCGGGGATGCGGTTGCGGTGCATAGCGTAGCCCAAATCCATCAGGGCTTGGAAAGTATCTTTGACCATTGCCGGATTGCCGCAAACCATAAAAGCGCGTATCGGCCTTGGTAAACTTGAAGCCGACTTTTTCTTCCAAGCCGCCATTCTTCAGCAATTCGGGAATCCGTTTGCCGCTCAATGCGCCTTCCGTTTCCTCGCGCGTGGTAACCGGAACAAAAGTGAATTTATGGAAATATTCTTCAATCAGCGGATGCTCTTTCAAATCGGCAAGACGTTGGTTGAAAATCAACTCGTCGGCGTAAGAGACGGAATGCGCCAAGACCAAACGGTCGAAACGCTGCCAGATTTCAGGCTGCTCGATAATGGAGAGGAAAGGCGCAATGCCGGAACCCGTGCAGAGCATGACCAAATCTTTGCCGTCGGGGAAACGCTCGGGCAAGAGGAAACCGGTAGCCGTTTTATCCAGCAAAATGGTGTCGCCCTCTTTCATCGCTGCAAAACGCGCCGACATCGGGCCGCCTTCGATTAACACCGCGAAATACTCAAGCGTATCGGCGTATTCGGCAGAAACGACAGAATACGCGCGCCAAATAAAGCCCTCGCCGTCACGGAAACCAAGACGCGAAAACTGCCCTGCCGAAAAACGGTAGGACTCAGGGACGGCTGATGGCAAAAGTCATCAACTTAGGCGTATGGTGTTTGATCCACAAGACTTTTTCTTCGGTAAACTTGGCTTCTGGAGAAGCTGCCATAATAGGTTTCCTTGATATTCGGTATCAGTTTCAAATAGGGGCTTATTATAAAGATTCAAAAGGCCGTCTGAAATATTTATTTTCAGACGGCCTTTAAGATTATTCACGACGCAAACGGATACTGATGCCTTTTTGTTCCAAAATCAAATCGTTACCGTCAAAACGATAGTTCCACACGCTTTGTTTGCGCAAAAACGCATCTTCCAGCTTCATGTCTTCACACAGCATCATGCTTACCGCAATATGGCCAAAATCAATTTTTGCCCGCTCCGATTACATTCGCTTGAAACATCATACCGTTGCAACCCCATATTGCCATGAGCCTTAGGCATTTTCGCTGAAATCTAAATAGGCGTTTTTATCTCGCCAATTCTTTTTTTCAGTGAATTTATTGAAAGCGACAACACGCCATTTTGGCGGCTAAAGTGAGGTTGCGCAGCTTTGTTGAGTTTGTACCTGAGCTTTAGAGGCTTGTTCAGACTGAGATACTGAAGGAGATGTACAAGCTGCCAAAAGCCACCATACTCATCAATGCACCGAATAATGTTTTTCATATCCATTCTATGCGCTGTTGCTCATCAGTCACCGATACTAGTAACGCCTCCGGGCTGTAAGCCATTATTGCCATGGGCGAATAAATTTTTCAGGATATTCATCTTAATCACTATAATTTAAAGGCCGTCTGAAAAACCATTCATCTTCAGACGGCCTTTAAGCCTTATTTACAAAGTCGTATCCAATGCTTTGGAAATATCGTTCCAAATATCGTCAACATCTTCGATACCGACCGAGAAACGCAGCAGGCCGACTTTGATGCCCATCTCCATTTTCACATCATGCGGCACGCCGCTGTGGGATTGGGAATAGCAATGGTTGACCAAACTTTCCACGCCGCCGAGGCTGGAAGCCATTTTGACCAGTTTCATGTTTTTAATCACGCTATTGGCCGCTTCACGCGTGTCGTTTTTGAGATAAACCGTAACCACGCCGCCGATGCCTTTGGGCATTTGTGCTTGGGCGAGTTCGTAATGTTCGTGCGACGGCAGGCCGGGATAGAACACTTTTTCAATGGCAGGATGGGCTTCCAAACGGCGCGCGATTTCGAGTGCGTTTTGGCAATGGGCGTTCATGCGCAGAGCCAACGTTTTGATACCGCGCAACACCAGCCAGCAGTCCATCGGGCCTGCAATCGCGCCGGTATGCACCATCATGTCGTGCAAAGGCTGAGCCAGCTCTTTGGTTTTGGCAACGACTACGCCCATCAGTACGTCGGAATGGCCGCACAAATATTTGGTAGCGGAATGGAACACAAAATCGCAACCCATATCCAACGGCTGTTGCAGATACGGCGTGGCAAAGGTGTTGTCGATGCCGACCATCGCACCAGCCGCTTTGGCTTTCGCGGCAAGCGCTTTGATGTCTACCAAGCGCAAAAGCGGATTGGACGGCGTTTCCAGCCAAACCAGTTTGACATTGTGCGCTTTGAGCAGCTCGTCCAAATTATCCGGATTGCCCAAATCGGCAAAAACAACGTTCACACCCCATTTTTGATAAACATCGACCAATAAATCATAAGCGCCGCCGTAAATATCGGCGACCGCGACAATGGTATCGCCCGGGCGCAGGAAAGTACGCCACACGGCATCAATCCCCGCCATACCGCTGGAAAACGCAAAGCCGGCCGCACCGTGCTCCAAATCGGCAACGGTATCTTCCAAGACCTGACGGGTCGGGTTGCTCAGGCGCGAATAGCGGTAAGGCACATTTTCGCCAATCTCGTGCAACGCAAACATACTGTTTTGATAAATCGGCGGCATCAGCGCACGGTTGTGTTCGTCGCAATCGTAGCTGGAATGAATGGCTTTCGTGGCGAATTTCATTTGGTCTCTGCCTATGTAGATGTGAATAATCGAAGATTTTATCACTATCTGAAAAATAGAAACAATCAATGCAGGCGGATAAAGCAAGTGATATAATCTCGCATTTGCAAATCGGCCGACACGAGCCGATTCCCTCCACACGCATCTCAACAATCCTATCATGAAGGACATACCACGCATGAACGCCATTGCAGACGTGCAATCCAGCCGCGATTTACGCAACCTGCCGATTAATCAGGTCGGCATCAAAGACCTGCGCTTTCCAATCTCCCTTAAAAGCAAAGAAGGCGAACAATCCACCGTCGCCCGCCTAACCATGACGGTTTTCCTGCCTGCCGACCAAAAAGGCACGCATATGTCGCGCTTTGTCGCCCTGATGGAAAAACAAACCGATGCTTTGGATTTTCGATACGCTGCACAAACTGACCGCCGATATGGTTGCCCTGTTGGATTCGCATTCCGGCAAAATCAGCGTTTCCTTCCCGTTTTTCCGCAAGAAAAGTGCGCCTGTCTCCGGCATCCAATCGCTGCTCGACTATGATGTCACCCTGACCGGCGAAATCAAAAACGGTACATACAGCCACAATCTGAAAGTGATGGTTCCGGTTACTTCATTGTGTCCGTGTTCCAAAGAAATTTCCCAATACGGCGCGCACAACCAACGTTCGCATGTGACGGTCAGCCTGATTGCAAACGCGGATGTAGGCATTGAAGAAATCATCGATTACGTCGAAGCGCAAGCAAGCTGCCAGCTCTACGGTTTGCTCAAACGCCCTGACGAGAAGTATGTAACGGAGAAAGCATACGAAAATCCGAAGTTTGTCGAAGACATGGTTCGCGATGTGGCCACTGCGCTGATTGCCGACAAACGCATCGAATCGATTCGTCGTCGAAAGCGAAAACTTCGAATCGATACACAACCATTCCGCTTACGCTTATATCGCTTATCCTTAAAAGCCGAGCCGAATAGAAACAAAGGCCGTCTGAAAATTTCAGACGGCCTTTGGCATAGATTGAACGATAACATGAGACTATCGGTCATATATGGGCAACCCTATTTCGATATAATTCAAAAGCATTAGATTTCTCTCGCAATATTTAACATAAATTAAGCCGATTGTTTTCCCCATCATTTATAATGACGGTTTCCTCAACGGCATCTCCGTAGATACTATGAAAAAATTCCTTTATTTCCTCATTGCATTTTTAGGCTTGAGCAGCTTCGCATTCGCAGTAGATGCCAATGATTTGCTGCCTCCAGAGCAAGCCTTTGTGCCTCAAGTCAATGTAACCGATCAAGGCATCAGCGTGCAGTTCAAAATCGCTGACGGCTACTATATGTACCAGTCCAAAATCGTTGCAGCGACCAATCCTGACAAAGTCTTGGCCGAACCCAAATTCAGCAAAGGCGAAGAAAAAGAAGACGAATTCTTCGGCAAACAAACGGTTTACCACCATACCGCACAGGTTGACCTGCCTTACAAACAAGCCGCGCCGCAATACAAACTGACGCTGACTTATCAAGGCTGTGCCGAAGTGGGTGTGTGTTATCCGCCTGTGGACACCGAGTTTGACGTAAAAGGCAACGGGGTTTACCAACCGCAAAGCGACGAGCCGGTTTCTGCCAAAGACCGATTCTTGCAACCGTCCGCCTCTTCAGACGGCCAAATGCCCACGCACCCGCTACAAACAATCCCGACAGCAGCCGCTTCAAGCTCTCTTGGGATACTTTAAACGCCAACCTGTTGGCGTTTTTTGTCGCAGGTTTGGGCTTAAGCTTTACCGCCTGTATGTATCCGCTCCTGCCGATTGTTTCCAGCATTGTCGTGGGCGATAAAAAAGCCGGCAAAGGCCGCGCGTTTCACTTTGTCTATGGTGTATGTACAAGGCTTTGGCATTGACCTATACCTTGGTCGGCGTGATTGCCGGTTTGACCGGCGCGCTGTTGACTGTATGGCTACAACAGCCGTGGGTTGTACTTGCCGCCGCCGCGTTGATGGTAATACTGGCGCTGTCCATGTTCGGCCTCTTCAATATCCAGCTGCCCAAACTCCGTCCAATCCTATTTCCAAAACCAAAGCAACAAACTCTCCGGCGGCAAAATCATTTCCGTCTTCATCATGGGTATTTTTGTCCGCCCTGATTGTCGGCCCTTGCGTTGCGCCTCCGCTGGCATTTGCTTTGGGCTATATCGGCCAGACCGGCGATGCTGTATTGGGCGGTCTTGCGCTTTATGTCTTAGCACTCGGCACCGGCGTACCGCTCATCATCATCGGCACATTCGGCGGCCATATCCTGCCTAAAGCAGGCGACTGGATGAACGGCATCAAATACGCATTCGGCTTCATCTTACTGGCCGTTGCCGTATACCTTGCCACACCGCATCTGCCTTATTTCGCAGTAGTCGGCCTCTACACCTTGCTGATGATTGTTCCCGCCCTTATGCTTTTGGCGAAATCCGGCAAACAAAAAGGCCGTCTGAAAACAGTTGCCGCCGTATTGGGCTTTTTACTGCTGATTGGCGGCTCATGGTTTGGCTGGCAAAGCTTTCAATAAACAAACCACCGCCCTGCACCACTTCTTAACGCTGGTTCCGCCATCCGAAGCCGGACAAGAAACCGACCACGGCAAGATGTTTACCGATGTCGGCGAACTCAAAGCCGCTATGGATGCTGCCTTGAAAGCCGATCCCAAGCAAGCCCGTGCTGATTGATTTCTACGCCGACTGGTGCGTATCCTGCAAAGAAATGGCCGCCTACACGCTCAACCAACCGCAGGTACACGAAGCAGTCGATATGCAGCGCTTCTTCCAAATCGACGTGACCGCCAACACTCCCGACCATCAGGCCTTACTGAAAGAATACGGCCTCTTCGGCCCTCCGGGCGTGTTTGTTGTCCGCGCCGACGGCAGTCATAGCGAAGCCTTATTAGGCTTTGTCAAACCCGATGCATTCATTGAATGGTATCGCAAAAACGAGAAATAGCCGTCTATAAAAAGGCCGTCTGAAAACAGATTTTCAGACGGCCTTTTCTTATGTTCAAAAATTAAAATTCATCTTGATGCCAACGCGTAGAACGCAAAATGCTGGAATCCACATCTTGAATATTGCGGTGACCGGTAAACGCCATGGAAATATCCATTTCTTTATACAGGATTTCCAGCGCACGGGTTACGCCTTCTTCACCATACGCACCCAAACCATACAGGAACGCCCGGCCTATCATCGTACCTTTCGCACCCAAAGCCCAAGCCTTCAAAATATCCTGACCGCTGCGGATACCGCTGTCCATCCAAACCTCGATGTCGCTGCCCACCGCGCTGACCACATCAGGCAAAGCCTTAATGGCAGACACAGTATCGTCAAGCTGACGGCCGCCATGATTGGAAACGACCAATGCGTCTGCACCGCTTTTCGCTGCCTTTTCCGCATCTTCAGGCTCCATAATGCCTTTGATAATCAGCTTGCCACCCCACAAATCTTTAATGCGCGCCACATCGTCCCAACTCAGGCGCGGGTCGAATTGTTCGGAAGTCCATGAAGACAGCGAAGACAAATCACCCACGTTTTTCGCATGACCGACGATATTGCGGAAGGTGCGGCGTTCCGTGTTCAGCATTTTCATACACCATTCCGGTTTGGTCGCCAAATTGATTAAATTGGCGATGGTCGGTTTCGGCGGCGCAGACAGACCGTTTTTTTAATGTCTTTGTGGCGTTGACCCAAAACCTGCAAATCGGCAGTCAATACCAAAAGCCGAACATTTGGCATCCTTCGCACGCTTAATCAGGTTTTCCATAAACTCGCGGTCGCGCATCACATAAAGCTGAAACCAAAACGGCGAGCTGGTGTTTTTCAGCCACATCTTCAATCGAACAAATGGACATGGTTGACAGCGTAAACGGAATACCGAATTTTTTTCCGCCGCCCGCGCCGCCAAGATTTCACCGTCGGCATGCGCCATACCCGTGAAACCTGTCGGTGCAATCGCCACCGGCATTTTTCACATCCTGCCCGATCATTTTGGTCTCAAGACTGCGTCCCTTCCATATTAACCAATACTTTTGGCGGAAACGGATGTCTTTAAAATCCGAAGTATTTTCACGATAAGTGGTTTCCGTCCAAGAGCCTGAGTCAATATAGTCATAAAAACATACGCGGCATTTTACGTTTGGCAACAAGGCGCAAGTCTTCGATACAGGTTATTTTTGCTTAAATCAGATTTCATTGTCGATTGCCTCTGTTAAGGTAAAGATGGATGGTCAAGGCCGTCTGAACATTTCAAACACCTCATTATTTTACTCCATCAAAACAACTAAATTTTAAGAATAATTTTGATAATCTATATCAGTATCAATATTAAATCAAAACATTTTAACCCTGATATTTGTAGGGTTGATAGCCTTTTTTCAGACGCCCTCAAATCCAAATTACAGAAAAATAAAGAAAATATTTTCCGATTTAAAAATCAGCCAATGCCACCATTTAAACAAACAATCAAACCGAGCCGCCACATACTTGACTGAAACACTCAGATATTAGACAATTCCCCCACTAATAAAAAAACGCCCCACACAGGCAACTACACCATGAGACTGACTACCAAAGGGCGATTTGCAGTAACCGCCATGATAGATTTGGCGATGAACGCGCAAACCGGCGCTGTCAAACTCAGTGCCATCAGCGAACGACAAAGCATATCGCTTTCCTACCTCGAACAATTATTCAGCAAACTGCGCCGTGCCGGATTGGTTGAAAGCCTACGCGGCCCCGGCGGAGGCTACATCCTTGCCGCACCCGCCGAGCAAATCAATATTGCACAAATCATCTCCGCAGCCGAAGACCGACTGGATGCCACGCAATGCGGCAGCAAAGCAAACTGCCACCACGGCGCCCCCTGCCCTGACCCACGACCTTTGGGAAAACTTAAACAAAACCATCAATGATTACCTCAGCGGCGTTACGCTGCAAAGCATCATTGAACAAAAACTGCAGCGACAGCAGTCATGTCGTTACCTTTTACACATTCATTAAACCGACTTGCGGCAAAGACCGCAGGCAGATGACCAAACGAAAGAGCAAACCATGACCGTCAAAACCCCCGTATACCTCGACTACGCCGCCACCACTCCCGTTGACCGCCGCGTTGCCGAAAAAATGATTCCCTACCTGTCCGATATTTTCGGCAACCCAGCCTCTAACAGCCACAGCTTCGGCTGGGAAGCAGAAGAAGCCGTCGAAAAAGCACGTGCAGACATTGCAGCCCTGATTAACGCCGACCCTAAAGAAATCGTTTTTACCAGCGGCGCAACCGAGTCCAACAACCTCGCCATCAAAGGCGCGGCGCACTTCTACAAATCCAAAGGTAATCACCTCATCACCGTAAAAACCGAGCACAAAGCTGTGCTCGACACCATGCGCGAACTCGAACGCCAAGGTTATGAAGTGACTTATCTGGACGTACAAGAAAACGGTTTGGTTGATTTAGACGTACTGAAAGCCGCCATCCGCGAAGACACCATCCTCGTTTCCGTCATGTGGGTGAACAACGAAATCGGCGTGGTTCAAGATATTCCTGCCATCGGCGAAATCTGCCGCGAACGCAAAATCATTTTCCACGTTGACGCAGCACAAGCATGCGGTAAAGTGCCCTGTCGACGTTGACGCAGCCAAAAGTTGATTTGTTGTCTATGTCCGGCCACAAAGTATACGGCCCTAAAGGCATCGGCGCCCTGTATGTACGCCGTAAACCACGCGTACGCCTCGAAGCCCAAATGCACGGCGGCGGTCACGAACGCGGTTTCCGTTCCGGCACATTACCGACCCATCAAATCGTCGGCATGGGCGAAGCCTTCCGCATTGCCAAAGAAGAATTGGCACGAGACACTGCGCACTACTTGAAACTGCGCGATATCTTCCTCAAAGGTATCGAAGGCATCGAAGAAGTCTACATCAACGGCGACCTCGAACACCGCGCTCCGAACAACCTAAACGTCAGCTTCAACTTCGTCGAAGGCGAAAGCCTGATTATGGCAGTGAAAGAACTCGCCGTATCCAGCGGCTCCGCCTGTACTTCCGCAAGCCTTGAGCCAAGCTACGTTTTACGCGCACTCGGCCGCAACGACGAATTGGCACATTCCTCCCTGCGCATCACCTTCGGCCGCATGACCACCGAAGAAGAAGTGCAGTTTGCAGCAGAACTGATCAAATCCAAAAATCGGCAAACTGCGCGAACTGTCGCCGCTGTGGGAAATGTTCAAAGACGGGATTGATTTGAACTCGATTGAATGGGCAGCGCATTAAGATTGATGTCAAAACAAAGGCTGTCTAAGAAAGTGAGTCTGATTTTTGAATACAGTAAAAACACTTTTTATAGACAGTCTTGTATGCTATTTTTCATAGAAAGAATACCATGAAAGTTAAAATTATTAATTTGCCAAATGGTTATAAACGTATTATTTATGGAAAAATATTTTGAACAATTTGACTTAGATTATGAACAAGATTTAGACGTATTAAAAAGATATTGAATTTGCTTTTATCTGTTATTGAATACAATCGATTCTATATTCAATAAATTCTCTTCCTTATTTAAGAGTAAAAAAACATTTTTGTTTATCAAGGAGGACATCATCTTGATATTATTGATCGTGATAAAGGAAGTTTGGAATGGTTAACTATTGAAGATCATTGGACAAAAGATGTTGATGATATCACTGGTTCATGGAAAATGGAGAATTTAGAAATTAGTCGACAAAACTCAATATGCAATGCAACTTCTAAAGATTGGTAAAACAAATATTGAGAAAGAAATAAGAAAAATTAAACAAAGGTTCTAAAAAAATGAGTAAATACGGTGGTGAAGACATAATCTATATGAATGATGGTGTATTTAGAAATAAATTAGCCATTCAAGATCCACTTAAATTAGAAAAGGTCGAAAGAGACATTTCTGCTATTTCCGCCCAAAATCTGCTTTTGCAACCCATTACAGGCAATTTCGATTTGGCGCATTTACAGACCATTCATCGCAAACTGTTTGGCAATGTTTATGATTGGGCAGGAGAAATCCGGCGAATTGATATTTCCAAAGGTAATACCCGATTTGCCAATTTTGCTTTTATCGAAAACGAAAGCCGTACACTTTTGGAGAAGCTGCAAAGCGAAAACTATTTGCGGGGGTTGGATAAAGATAAATTCGCCGAGCGTGTGGCCTATTATTTGGGCGAGTTGAACGTCCCTACATCCTTTTTCGTGAAGGAAACGGCAGAACATTGCGCCTGTTTATGACGCAATTGGCAATGAAAAACGGTTTGCAGATACATTGGCAAAATATCTCTGCCGAACAAATGATTCAAGCCTGTATTCAGGCATACCATGTCGATAGCAGCTTATTGGCACGCCTAATTTTAGAAAATTTAGAACAATCGTCTTTTTCAGACGACTAAAACATCAACAAACCACGATATTTTTAAGCAAGCGTAGGTTGGGTTGGAAACCCAACGAGTCTATTAAAGCGCCTGAAATGTTGAGTTTAATAACCCAACCTACCTATAATAAAAAGGTCGTCTGAAAAATCCCCAAAGGCCTTTTTCAGACGACCTCAAAAGCCACCACATTAGAATCAAGGATACAACCCATGAACGAACAAGAAATCGACCTCGACAATCTCGACAACCTGCTCGAAGATTTTGACGACGTTACCGTAGAAGGCGGCGTTGATTCAGAGAATGATGACGGCTGCGAAGGCGGCGCATGCAAAATCTAAACTTCAGGCCGTCTGAATATTCGTAAACAAACCATTTACACCACTAAAAACACAAAGGAAAACCACATCATGGCATACAGCGATAAAGTAATCGACCACTACGAAAAACCCCCGCAACGTCGGCACTTTCGACAAAAAAACGACGAATCTGTCGGTACCGGCATGGTCGGTGCTCCGCCTGCGGTGACGTAATGCGTCTGCAAATCAAAGTAAACGATGAGGGTATTATCGAAGATGCAAAATTCAAGACTTACGGCTGCGGCTCCGCCATCGCTTCTTCCAGTCTGATCACAGAGTGGGTTAAAGGCAAAAGCCTTAACGATGCACTGGCAATCAAAAACAGCGAAATTGCCGAAGAGTTGGAATTACCTCCAGTTAAAATCCACTGCTCCATCTTGGCTGAAGATGCGGTAAAAGCGGCCGTTGCAGACTATCGCAAACGTCAGGAAAACAAATAACCGGATTTAACGAACCCTTATCGGCAGGTGCCCAAGATTCCCGGCGAATCTTCGAGAAAAGCAAATCTAATGGTTTCCCCCCTCTTCTTTTGTGAGACAAAACCAACTGTACAGAAACTTAATCGTTTTGAAGTTGCTACCAAGTTTGGGATTACCTGCCAATCTATCCCCTCTCCCCACGGGAGAGGGTTAGAGAGGGCAATAAGCTACAGCTTATATTTAGTCGTTATACCTGCAAAATCAAAGAAGACGATATGCCTTTTACTGATAAAGAAGTCCAATCCCTACTTGCTGTCAAAGGCATAGGTAAAACCATATTGCAGCGTTTGCAGCAAATGGGATTGGATGATATTGCCACTTTGGCGGTTGCGGATTTAGACGATATTTTGGAACAGGGCGCACAATTGACCGGCTCGACCTGTTGGAAAAACAGTCCGCAGGCAAAAACTACCATTGCCACCGCAATAGAGTGGGCAAAACAGCGTTTTCAGACGGCCTGAAAATCAAGAGGCCGTCTGAAATAAAAAGCAGACAAAACAGAAAATGATTGCGAAATGAGGAAAAAAGCATGATTACCATCACAGAAAACGCAGCCAAACACATCAACGGCTACCTGACCAAACGCGGCAAAGGCTTGGGCGTGCGCTTGGGTGTCAAAACCAGCGGCTGCTCAGGCATGGCATACAACCTTGAATTTGTCGATGAAGTGAACGAGGATGACCTGATTTTTGAAGAACACGGCGCACGAGTTTATATCGATCCGAAAAGCTTGGTTTATCTAGACGGCACGCAAGTCGATTACACTAAAGAAGGTTTGCAGGAAGGCTTCAAATTTGAAAACCCAAACGTTAAAGACTCCTGCGGCTGTGGTGAGAGCTTCCACGTTTAAAATATAAAAAATGGCGGGAAAGTATCAAAACCATCCCGCCATTTTTTGGCTTCTTGCCTATTATAGCTACCCTTGCCTTTTCTTTTTCGTTCTACTTTGTGTCGGAACAAATCAGATTTGACTAAGGCTTTTAAGGCATTGTCTCGTATTTTGCCTTTATTGTGTTGCACCTTACCGGTCATATTGTTTTCCTTTCATATAAACAGTTTTCCGGATTATATCGTAAAATAATCCTCTTCTTTAGATTTTTCCTTTAATATCATGTCTCAATACTTCAACCTCTTCCAGCTTGAGCCATCTTTCAATATTGATACCGAAGCACTCGAACAAAGCTATCGGGCTTTAGCTGCCCGATTTCATCCTGATAAATTTGCTTCTGCTTCAGCTTTTGAGCAGAAACAAGCCGTTATGATGTCTTCTACAATTAATGATGCCTACCGCACATTAAAAAGTCCTATTGATCGGGCTGCTTATCTCTTGAAAAGCCAAAATATCGATGCTGATGCACCTGAACACACTTCGTTTTCACCAGAATTCCTCATGCAGCAAATGGAATGGCGGGAAACATTGATGGATGCACAAATAGAACAAAACCATGATGCCATCCGAGCGCTGGATCAAGAAATTCAAGAAGTACAAAGCAGCCTATATCAAGATTTTGCAACGAGCATTTGAACAACAGGATTATGAATCAGCCGCACAATGGGTACGGCATGGACGCTTCTTAATAAACTTCGCAATGAAATTGCTTCAATTTTATAAAGTACATATGCTGTTACGTTTACCCAAGTTTTATAACAAATGATTTTATATGTAAAAACAAAAACCGTATCAGATAAATCTGATACGGTTTTCTTATATTAACTACCGATTAGCGTTTTTTACCGGTAACAGTAGCAACAGCCAGGTTTTCATTACGTTTCAGGGAAACGCTTTCAACACCTTCTGGCAATTTGACGTCTGACAAGTGCAGAATGTCGCCGGCAACTACTGATGCACAATCCAACTCCAAGAAAGCAGGAATGTTTTGCAGGCAAAGCAACTACTTCAACAGAAGTGTTCAACAGAGATACGCGACCACCTTGCAATTTAACAGCTTGAGAGTTTTTCAGCGTTAACAATGTGCAGAGGAACACGGATGCGTACAGGTTGATCAGCTTTTACAGCTTGGAAGTCGATGTGTTGAACTTCGCGACGGAATGGGTGCATTTGGAAGTCACGCACGATAACGTCTTTAGTTTCACCGTTCAAAGACAGTTTAATCAAAGCAGTATGGAAAGATTCTTTTTCCAATGCGTAGAATACAGTTTTGTGGTCTACAGCGATAGCAACAGGCTCTTGACCTTCACCGTACAGGATGCCAGGGATTTGGCCTTCGCGACGCAGGCGGCGGCTCGCACCAGTGCCTTGGGCTTCGCGAACAGAGGCTTGAATTTCGTAAGTCATGTTTAATACTCCAATTTAGATAAAATCGTCGTCATCGGCCGCGACCAGCTTAAGACGACATCGGGTTATGGCAGCAACATGCCGCCAGTCATCACATCTTCATTGAAAAGATATGAGACAGATTCTTCATTACTGATACGGCGTACCGTTTCAGCCAGCAAACCGGCAATAGTAACTTGACGGATGCGTTCACATTTTTTAGCTGCTTCAGACAACGGAATCGTATCTGTCACAACTACTTGGTCAATTTCGGAAGAAGCAATTCGATTCACTGCTTCACCGGAGAATACTGCATGGCTGGCGTATGCCAGTACACGATCTGCACCGCGCTCTTTCAGGGCAACGGCTGCTTTACACAAGGTGTTTGCTGTATCGATCATATCATCTACGATCAAGCAAGTACGGCCTTGAATATCGCCAATAATGTTCATCACTTCAGCCACATTGGCTTTAGGACGACGTTTGTCGATAATCGCCAAATCAGCATTTAAAGATTTAGCAACAGCACGTGCACGTACAACACCACCAATGTCAGGGCTGACAACAGTCAGGTTCTCAATGCGCTGTTGTTTAATATCGTTCAATAAAATCGGGGTAGCGTAAATATTATCTACCGGAATATCGAAGAAACCTTGAATTTGATCAGCATGCAAGTCAACAGTCAATACGCGGTCGATACCTGCTGAGTACAACATATTTGCCACTAATTTAGCAGAAATCGGCACACGGACAGAGCGAGGACGACGATCTTGACGCGCATAGCCAAAGTAAGGAATCGCAGCAGTAATACGACCCGGCAGAAGCACGTTTGAGTGCATCGGCCATAGTCAAAATTTCCATCAGGTTGTCATTGGTTGGCGCGCAGGTAGGTTGCAAAATAAACACATCGCGACCACGCACATTTTCCAACAATTCAATGGCTACTTCGCCATCAGAGAATTTGGAAACGGTGGCTTCACCGAGTGAAATATCAAATGTTTGACAACACGTTGCGCCAATTCCGGATTTGCATTACCGGTAAACACCATTAAACTGTCATAAGCAGCCATATCTTCACCTGATTCTAGATTTGATTTACGCGCAGAAAACATTACGCTTCCCTTTGCCCTATGTCTAAGACACTAATTACGCGATTATACGCGTAAAGACGGGTAAAAAAAAGTTTTTCAGCGTTATTTTGCTCTTAGCGTAAAAAAGCGTGTAAGAGAACTTACACGCTTTTATTTGGCTGGGGAGGAAGGATTCGAACCTTCGCATGCTGGAATCAAAATCCAGTGTCTTAACCGCTTGACGACTCCCCAATAAAGGGTGTTGGCTGGGGAGGAAGGATTCGAACCTTCGCATGCTGGAATCAAAATCCAGTGTCTTAACCGCTTGACGACTCCCCAACAAAGGGTTTGGCTGGGGAGGAAGGATTCGAACCTTCGCATGCTGGAATCAAAAATCCAGTGTCTTAACCGCTTGACGACTCCCCAACTTACTAAATCATATGAAACAGCGGATGAATATCTAATCCTTCCACACAATACGCTTCATATGATTGAGAAACCTGTTGGTAAATTGTATTTGCTTCTTGATGAGATTCACTTGCTATGAATAAACAAGCTCCAGAACCAGTCATTAATGTATAACCATATTGGGATAACTCAACATAAGCCTTCCAAACTTCAGGATATTCCTGAAACACAACCGCCTGCATATCATTTTGAAACGGCTGTAATGATTGGAAAAGTCGGCATTATGCTGGGTTTGGAATCCCGTGTCAAAGCCTTCATGTGCAAAAATTTTTAGCTGTTGCCACATGAACAGGGGGCTTAACGATAACATACCATTGTTTAGGGACATCTATTTCAGCCAGCTTCTCGCCTACGCCTTTGGCAAAAGCACTTCTGCCAAAAATAAAAAAAGGAACATCCGCACCAAGACTTACGCCTAGATCAATCAGTTGCTGCCTACTCAAACCGCATTGCCACCATTGGTTTAAAACCATTAAGACAGTGGCTGCATCAGAGCTGCCGCCGCCCAATCCGCCTCCGGTCGGAATCACTTTATCCAACCAGATTTCTACGCCATGCGCTACGCTTGCATATGGCAGTAATAATTTAGCCGCCCGATAAGTCAAGTCTTGCTCAGGCTCAAGCCCTTCAACCGGCGTATGCAGAATAATCTGCCCATCAGTACGCATTTTCAGATGAACGGTATCATATAAGCCGATCAAACAGAAAATACTTTCCAAATTATGATAACCATCGCTCCTTCGGCCGGTAATCCTCAAATCCAAATTTAATTTGGCCGGCGCTGGAAAGACTTGGATTTCCTCTGAAACAGACATGGCATCCTCTATTTGCGTGCTGCGCATCGGGTTTGTCCATTCTTATCCAAAGAGTGATTTACCGTGTCAAACACCAAGCGGATATTAAACTTGGCATTTTCAAGTTGAAGCGTTTTGGGCTGTCCTGAACTATTTAAAGTGCGCGATATCGTCCAGTCAAACTGTTCCAGACGGCCATCAGGCAGGATTTTGTATGGCGCATTTGCAACGCGTTTACCATCAGCCCAAATATGCAGATATTGAACCGGCAAAGTAAAACCCAAAAGCTGTCTGCTTAATTCCTCAGCCGTCTCCGCCTGATAAACCTTACCCTTACTGTCTACTGCCAATACACCTTCACTGTCTTGACACAACTGGCCTACGGTACTACCCAACGGTGTATTCACATCAATGGTTTGAACCGCGTTCTGATAAGTCCAATCGAAATTGGCATAAGAGCCTTTGCCTTCCACTTTGACAGCCAAACGACCATCTGCGCTAAAATCCTGCACCTGCTCAGCCGCTTGCCAACTGTTTTTGCTGAGGAAAGTTTGGCTGTGCACAAGCGGCTAAAAAGCAATAAGGCTGCAACCGATGATAATTGTTTTAAATTCATGGATATTCCTTCATAGGCCGTCTGAAATCAAACGCTTTTCAGACGGCCTTTTGGTTTTATTTGTGTTTTTGAGTATGCGGTTTGCTGGACGTTATACCGAATTTGGACATTGTCTCTTTTAATACTCGGAGATTACTTCCGCGTTTCAAACCGTCATTCCAGATTTCTTTGGCCTTGTCTTGGTCTCCAAGCGTCCATAGGACTTCGCCCAAATGCGCGGCGACTTCGGCTTCAGGTTCTTTTTCATAGGCATATTGGATATACGGCAAAGCCATTTGGGCATCGCCTTTAAGATAATAAGCCCAGCCTACACTGTCATTAATGGCTGCGCTTTCCGGCTCCATTTGATAGGCCGTCTGAACCATTTTGAAAGCCTCGTCCAAATCCTTGCCGTTGGACAGCAAGGTATAGCCCAAAGCATTCCAACCATGCGGATTATCCGGATACAGCTCTACCACACGGCGTAAATCGGCAATCGCCTTGCCTGGCTGATTCAGCTTCTCATACACCATCGAACGCTGATACAGCACATTGGCAAGCAACTCGGGAAGCTTGGGTTTTCAAGGATTTTTCGGTGGAGTTTACCAAGCTGTTCAAACCATTCAACGATTCTTGAAGATTGGTATTTTTAGACAATACAAACAAAGCCGTATTCAGCAAATCACTGGCTTCAAAATAACGTCCTCTTTGCTCGGGCATTTTTTGTGCGCGTTGCACCAAAGCCCAAGCCTCTTTATGGTTGCCCTGTTTGGCTTCGATGGAAGCAGCCAAAATGGTTTTATCAAACGTATAAGCCGTAGCCGTTACCTTATCCAGCCATTGTTTGGCTTTGGCAAATTCTTCAACATCATTATAAGAAACCGCACCAATCAACGCCGCACGGCTGCGCTGCTCCTCCGTACCGGCTTTATAAGCCTTTTCCAGATAGCTGTTTACCGCAGAAATATTTTCCGTCTTGCTGGCTGACAATAAGGCAGCCTGAATATACAAATCAGGGTTTGGATTTTCTTCCAACAAAGTCTGCAAACGCTTGAATGCCTTATCATTTTGACCATGGGCGATCAAATTGGCGATGTCCAATTCCTGCCAAATCGGAGATAAGGTTTTGGTGTCTGTCTCTTTGAAGAAGCCGTCCAGAATATCAGGATGCCGTTGCGCCATCAGTCTCAATGTAACAAAAGTCGGCGGCAAAATTTCATTGTCCAACTTGGCCAATCGCTGCAATGCCGCAATGGCGTGTTTCTTTTGACCGTCTTTTGCACTAAAAATTGCATCCGTAATCGCCGCTTCAGGGAAGTCTTTATAATTCAGTGCCGTTTTATGCACCTGTTTGACCGCATCGCTGGTCAGATTCGGCTGTTGGGCTGCGGTTTGTGCCAAAAGCAGGAACACGCGCTTTTGCTCGTCTTCACTACCGCCGGCAATCACCTTGTCTAATCCGCTCAAATTCTTATCGGCTTTACCCAGCAGCAAATTGCGCAACCAAGTCATACGCTTTTGTGTTTCACCAGGCTCAGGCTCGATTTCGCGCCATTTTTGGTAAATAGCTTCAGCCTGTTCAAATGCGTTTAAAGAAACCGCCATCTCCAAAGCCCGTTCGGCCACTTCGGGAGATTTGGTGCGATGCAACGTTAAAATATAAGTAAACAGCGCAGAAGCCGCATCACCCTTTTGCAAGGCCAGTTCTGAATTTAACAAAGTAAAAACCTGCGAAGTGCGGTTTTGTATACCCAACAGACGTATCCGCTCCTGCTCGCGTTCTTCAGGGAGAAAAAAACGGTCAGCACGGCTTTTTCTTTTTAATAATCTTAGCCGATTCAAAAACTGTATTTGAATCGCCGGGCGCGGCAAAAGTTTGTGTAGCAAACAACATCATGACAGCCGCAGCTGCTACTCGAATACGGGATGGGGAAAACAACATAACTATCCTTTTTGAGAACCTGCCGGCATTTTCAGACGGCCTAAGCACTTGCAGAACAGATGCAAAGCTTTATTTATCATTCAGGCATAACTGTAACACACGCACTCTATTTTGTTGACACGGTAACCGTAAACCTTGTGTAATCCTCATCTGCATAAAACGATCAGCGCCAAAAATGAATACCGACCACCTTATCCATTTCCTAACTCAAGCTTCACGCTTCAGCAGCCGTATGCAAGCAGAGCGCAATCAATTAGTTACCGCCCAAACGGTCAAAGAAGCAGCCGTTTTGGTCGGCATTGCCTTGCATGAAGGAGCGTGGCAAATTTTACTGACCAAAAGGGCCGAGACCTTAAGGCAGCACACCGGACAAATCGCCTTTGCAGGCGGCCGCAAAGATGCCCAAGACGACAGCCTAACGGCAACGGCGTTAAGAGAAGCTTATGAAGAAACTGCCATTCCGATTACCGCATGGCAGACTTTTGCGCCGCTACCCTTTTATGACACGCCTTCCGGCTATCGTGTTACGCCTGTTCCGGCAATTTGCACCCAGCCTGTCAACCCAAAAGCCAATCCCGATGAAGTAGCTGAAATTTTTTATCTGCCTTTGGATTTCGCCTTAAACCTGCAAAACTACACATTCCGTCAGCTTCATCACAACAATCAAACCCTCGCCCTCCCCGCCCTGCCTTTCCGACACTACGACATCTGGGGGCTGACAGCAATCATCCTATATGGACTGGCAGAACGTTATCAGCAATATTGCCAAGCTTTTAAATAAGGCAAGGCCGTCTGAAACCAATGTTCAGACGGCCTGATTTAATCAATTCTCTTTACGCAGCTTCTTCGAAATATTCGACACCTTCTCCGAACCATTTCATCTCATCGCGCAGGGCAACCACTTCGCCAATTACCATTAAAGCCGGACGCTCTGCTTCGGCAGCCAGCAAGCCCAAATCTTTCAGACGGCCTGTCCGCACGGTTTGATTCGGTAAAGTCCCATTGGAAATCACAGCGACGGGTGTAGAAGGCTGCCTGCCATAAGCCATCAACTTTTCCGCAATCTCAGCCGCTTTAAGCGTACCCATATAGATTACCAACGTTTGGCGGCTTAAAGCTAAAGTCTGCCAATCAGGCTGATTGCCCTCGTGTTTGCTGTGGCCAGTTACAAATAAAGCACTTTGGGCGCAATCGCGATGGGTTAACGGAATACCGGCATAAGCAGTAGCTCCAAGTGCAGCAGTAATGCCCGGCACAATGCGGTAGGCAATTTCCGGCCTGATGCAGGGTTTGCACTTCCTCCCCGCCACGCCCGAACACAAAAGGATCGCCACCTTTCAACCTTACCACGCGCTCGCCTTTTTGAGCGTGTTCAACCAATAGACGGTTGGTTTCTTCCTGCTGAACATGGTGCGCACCGGCGCGTTTGCCCACGCTGATTTTCACCGCATCTTTGCGTACCATCGCCAAAATCTCATCCGACACCAAAGCATCGTAAAACACCGTATCCGCAGCCTGTATCGCCTGCAAAGCATGTATGGTCAGCAAGCCCGGATCGCCCGGCCCTGCGCCCACCAAAACCACTTCGCCGCCAAACGGCGTTTCCCGATTCAACTGCGTGATCAATTCACGTTCTGCCGACTCGATATTGTTTTGAGCCGCAAAAATACTGAAACGGCTGTCGAACAACTTTTCCCAAAAATAACGGCGGCGTTCGACATGATGAATAGTCTGTTTAACCTTTTCTCGCCATTTTCCGGCAATACGCGCCATCGTGCCCGTATGCAGCGGAATCAATGTTTCAATAATCTGCCGCCATTTCCGCGCCAATACAGGCGCAGTACCGCCGCTAGATATGGCTATCTTCAACGGCCCCCTATCTACCACGGCAGGCACGATAAACGAACACAAATCCGCCGTATCCACCGTATTGCACAATTTCGCCCGTCGCTCCGCCGCTTCAAAAATACGGCGGTTAAACCCATCATCATCCGTCGCCGCAATAACGAAATACACCTCGTCCAACATAGCTTCTTCAAACAAGCCGCCCAGCCAAACTATTTTTCTCTTCAGCCGCCCATTGCTGAAACTGAGGATTCAACGTTTCCGCAACAACGCGTACGCGCGCTCCGGCAGACAACAGGCTTTCCGCCTTGCGTTCGGCAACCTTACCCGCACCTGCCAGTAAAACTGGGCGGTCTCTCAAATCGGCAAACAAAGGATAATGGCTCATGGTCGTGCTCTTGCTTTATCAATGATTGTCCGCCGATATTAAAGGCCGTCTGAAAAAAATAGGAAAGAATGGTTTCTGATTTTTCTTATGGTGTTTGGTTATATACCTGCCACAACAAAAATAAGTTATAGTGGCAAACATAAAACTGAAGCAGAAAATTTCAAAATAAACGATTAGAAAATCGTGTAACTGATATAAAAAAATTCATTTTTCACAAATAAATTGCACCCTCTTCATTTTTCAGACGGCCTTTGCCTGCGTATAATATCGGTCTAATTTACAACTCAAATGAGCTTAGTCCAGCCATGACCGAATCCATCCGCCTGCCCGCTTCCACGCTCAAGCCCTCCACCGTTGCCCTACCCGGTTCCAAAAGCATCAGCAACCGCACGCTGCTCTTGGCCGCACTCTCCGACAACGTTTGCGAAATCCATTCTTTGCTCAAATCCGACGATACCGACCGAATGCTTGAAGCACTCGACAAACTCGGCGTGCAAATTGAATCTTTACCTGAAGGCCGTCTGAAAGTTCATGGCACCGGCGGCCGCTTTCCCAACCAAACCGCCGATTTGTTTTTAGGCAACGCCGGTACGGCATTCCGACCCTTGACTGCCGCGCTTGCCGTTTTGGGTGGCGACTATCATCTGCATGGCGTACCGCGTATGCACGAACGCCCCTATCGGCGATTTGGTGGATGCGCTGCGGATTGCAGGCGCGGACGTACAATATCTGGGCAATGAAAACTATCCGCCTCTTCAGATCGGCAAACGCCAAGACAACGGCGAGCGCGTTATTCCGATTAAAGGCAATGTTTCCAGCCAATTCCTGACCGCCCATGCTGATGGCTTTGCCCTTGACCGGACAAGCATTTTGAAATCCACATGGTAGGCGAGTTGATTTCCAAACCTTATATCGACATCACGCTCAAGCTGATGGCGCAGTTCGGTGTGAACATCATCAATGAGGACTACCGTGTATTTAAAATCCCAGCCGGTGCCAAATATCATGCGCCCGAACATTTATATGTAGAAGGTGATGCCTCCAGCGCATCTTATTTCTTGGGCGCAGGCCTGATTGCCGGTACACCCATCCGCGTGACCGGCATCGGCGCACACAGCATTCAAGGCGACGTTGCCTTCGCACGCGAATTGGAGAAAATCGGTGCGGATGTGATTTGGGGCGAAAATTTTGTAGAAATTTCCCGTCCTGCCGAGCGCAAGATTCAGGCTTTTGATTTGGATGCCAACCATATTCCAGATGCGGCCATGACCTTGGCCATTGTTGCACTGGCCACCAAACAGCCCTGCACCCTGCGCAATATCGGCTCATGGCGCGTCAAAGAAACTGACCGTATCGCCGCCATGGCAACCGAACTGCGCAAACTGGGCGCAGAAGTCGTTGACGAAGCCGAAGCCATCCATATTACGCCGCCCGAAACGCTTACCCCCGATGCCGTCATCGACACTTACGACGACCACCGCATGGCCATGTGTTTCTCGCTGGTTTCGCTTTTGGGCGTCCCCGTCATCATCAACGACCCGAAATGTACGCATAAAACTTTCCCCGGGTATTTCCAAGTTTTTGCATCATTGACCAACTGATTGATTATTCAACGTTTCAGACGGCCTGTTGCATACAAAAAAACACAGGCCGTCTGAAAAATAAAAAAATAAAACTATACTTTTTTCTTAATTTATGAGATAATAGCTAAATAAATTCTTAGCAATTCATATTTCCTTTCGGAGAAAAACATGTCAGACGAAAAAAGCAAAGCCTTAGCCGCCGCCCTTGCCCAAATCGAAAAAAACTTCGGCAAAGGCTCCATCATGAAAATGGACGGCAGCCAACAGGAAGAAAAACCTTGATGTTATTTCCACCGGCTCCCTCGGCGTGGACTTGGCGCTCGGCGTTGGCGGTTTGCCCCGCGGCCGCGTGGTTGAAATTTTCGGCCCGGAATCCTCCGGTAAAACCACACTCTGTCTCGAAGCCATTGCCCAATGCCAAAAAAATGGCGGCATCTGCGCATTCATCGATGCCGAGCATGCTTTTGACCCGATTTACGCCCGCAAACTCGGCGTAAAAGTCGAAGAACTCTATCTCTCCCAACCGGATACCGGCGAACAGGCATTGGAAATCTGCGATACCTTAGTACGCTCCGGCGGTATCGATATGGTCGTTGTCGACTCCGTAGCGGCACTTGTGCCTAAAGCCGAGATTGAAGGCGAAATGGGTGACAGCCACGTCGGCCTGCAAGCCCGCCTGATGAGCCAAGCCCTGCGCAAACTGACTGGCCACATCAAACGCACCAATACACTGGTCGTTTTCATTAACCAAATCCGTATGAAAATTGGCGTGATGTTCGGCAGCCCTGAAACCACGACCGGCGGTAACGCGCTCAAATTCTACGCCTCTGTCCGCCTCGATATCCGCCGTACCGGTCAGATTAAAAAAGGCGATGACGTCATTGGTAACGAAACCAAAGTCAAAGTCATCAAAAACAAAGTTGCACCTCCATTCCGTCAAGCCGAATTCGATATTCTTTACGGCGAAGGCATCAGCTGGGAAGGTGAATTGATCGACTTGGGGCGTCAAACATAACATCGTTGAGAAATCCGGTGCATGGTACAGCTACAACGGCGCAAAAATCGGCCAAGGTAAAGACAATGTACGCGTTTGGCTGAAAGAAAACCCTGATATCGCCAACGAAATCGATGCCAAAATCCGTGCGGCAGTCGGTATCAATGTCGATATTACCGAAGGCAAATTGGACGATACCGACGGCGAACGTCCTGAGGAATAAGTCTGTTTGAAATTAAAGGTTAAAAAGACCAAGTAAAGGCCGTCTGAAATCCGACCATTAATCGGATTTCAGACGGCCTTTTAATCAATACTGCTTAAAGCCCCAATGCCTGAGCGTGAAACTCAATATGCGAGTCAATAAAGCTGGCAATAAAGAAATAATCATGCCCATAGCCCGGACGTACTTTATATTGGATATTGAAACCTTTTTTTCACGTGCTGAGCGGACAAACCCTTCCGGTTGCAGGACTTCAGGATACAAAAGCATCTTCACTGCCGACATCAATCAAAACAGGCAATTTATGCGAGGCCGTCTGAAGCAGTTCTGTACTGTCATAGCGTTTCCATGTTTCCACGTTTTGACCCAAATAAGCTGAAAACGCCTGCCTGCCGCCTTCCGTATCTATAGGGTGACATAAAGGCGCAAAGGCGGAAACCGCAGCATATCGGCCGGGATAGTTCAAAGCCAAATGCAGCGCGCCATGCCCGCCCATGCTGAAACCTGCAATGCTGCGCTCTTTCGTTACCGGAAAATGATGCTCGATCAAATCAGGTAATTCTTGGCTGATATAGCTTTCCATCTGGTAATGCTGCGCCCAAGGCGCTTCAGTTGCATTGACATAAAATCCGGCACCTTGTCCAAGATAATGTTCCTCACTGTCGGCAACATGCTGACCGCGTGGCGAGGTATCGGGAAAAACCACAATAATATTCCATTGCGCCGCAAAACGCTGGATGCCGCTTTGCCGAACCAATTCAGAACCATCGCTATTTAAGCAGGAAAGGAAATATAAAACAGGCGCGGGATAAACTTTTAAGACTTGTGGAGGTAGATAGACATCAAATACCATATCCGTCCGGCAGGTTTGAGAAAAGTGGCGGTACCGTTCCTGATGCCCGTTAAACATCTTTCTGCGTTCCAGCAAATGCAATTCTGAATTTTTCATTTTATTCCCTTGTAAGGAAACAACAATAAGCAGAATGTTGGCGCAAAACCTGCCCATCGTGTTGTTGCCCCATCTTTTTTTAAGGCAAGCAAATCTGCTTTAAACAAAGGCTTGCCAATCATGCGAAATCATTACGCAGACAGCATTTTAAAATCTATACACAATCTCTGTGGATAAATCTGTTGATAAGCTTTGGGTAATCGTAAAATTTTTCTTTAGGAACAAACCAAGTCTTAAATTGACTAAAAATTTAATCAAATAAAATATAATAAAATCAAGCAGTTATATTTATAAGATTTTTACTATAATCATACAGTGAAAAATTTATAGGTAAAACAAGGTTATGCGGCTTTGTGCATAAATTAGGGTTGACATCCCTAAAAATCGCCCCGAATCAAAAGCTCTGTGAAACAACGGCCGATTTCATCAGATGCCATTCAAAAGACACGCGGCCATACATTTTGCGTTACAATACGCACTTATTTTTAAGAAAGAAAAATACGCCATGAAAGCCTCCCAGTTCTTCATTTCTACCCTTAAAGAAGCCCCTGCCGAAGCCGCACTTGCCAGCCACAAGCTGATGATTCGTGCCGGCTTGATCAAAGCCAACGCATCAGGTCTTTATACTTGGATGCCGATGGGTCTGCGCGTATTGCGCAAAGTTGAAAATATCGTGCGCGAAGAAATGGCCCGCGCAGGTAGCGTGGAGCTGCTGATGCCGGTGGTACAACCTGCCGAACTGTGGCAGGAATCCGGCCGCTGGGAGTTTTACGGTAAAGAACTGCTGCGCCTGAAAGACCGTCATGACCGTGATTTCTGTATGGGTCCGACTTGTGAAGAAGTGATTGCCGACATCGTGCGCAAAGAAGTCAACAGCTACAAACAATTGCCGAAAAACTTTTATCACATCCAAACCAAATTCCGCGATGAAGTGCGTCCGCGCTTTGGTGTGATGCGTGCACGCGAGTTTGTCATGAAAGACGCTTATTCCTTCCATGCCGACTATGCCTCGCTTCAGACGACCTATCAAGATATGTACGACGCTTACTGCCGTATCTTCACCCGTTTGGGTTTGGAATTCCGTCCTGTTGCCGCGGATACCGGTAGCATCGGCGGTACCGGCTCTCACGAATTCCAAGTATTGGCTGAAAGCGGCGAAGACGTTATTGCATATAGCGACACTTCTGATTACGCCGCCAATATCGAGCTGGCGCCGACTTTGCCGCTTAAAGGCGAACGCGCTGCTGCTCAGGCCGAGTTGACCAAAGTACATACGCCAAACGTCAAAACCATTGAGTCTTTGGTTGAATTCCTCAATATTCCGGTTGAACAAACCCTCAAATCCATCGTGGTTGAAGGCGAAAACGAAGGCGAACTCGTCCTGCTGCTGTTGCGTGGCGACCATGAATTTAACGACATCAAGGCAGAAAAACTGGCCGGCGTAAAATCGCCACTGACCATGGCGAGCCCTGCCGTGATTGTTGAACAATTCGGCGCAAACGGCGGCTCTCTCGGCCCTGTCAACTTCAAAGGTAAAGTCTATGCCGATTTCGCTACTGAAAAAGGCGCAGACTGGGTTATCGGCGCGAACGAAGACGACTACCACTATACCGGCTTCAACTTCGGCCGAGATGCTGACGAGCCTGAATTTGTCGATTTGCGCAATGTCATCGAAGGCGATATCAGCCCCTGACGAACAAGGCCGTCTAAAACTGGCGCGTGGTATTGAAGTCGGCCACGTTTTCCAATTACGCGATAAATATACCCAAGCCATGAATGTCAGCTTCTTGGACAATAACGGTAAATCCCAAATCATGGAAATGGGCTGCTACGGTATCGGTATTACCCGCGTTGTTGCTGCCGCCATCGAACAAAACAACGACGAAAAAGGCATTGTTTGGACCAAAGCAATGGCGCCGTTTGAAGTCGTTATCGTGCCGATGAACTACAAAAAATCAGAAGCCGTACGCGAAGCCGCCGACAAAATCTATGCCGAGCTTTTTGGCTGCCGGTGCGGATGTATTGTTGGATGACCGCGATGAACGTGCGGGCGTATTGCTGAATGACTCTGAGCTGTTGGGTATTCCTCACCGCATCGTGATCGGTGATCGCGCCTTAAAAGAAGGCAATGTCGAATATGCCGAACGCCGTGACAATCAGGCTCAAGCTGTTGCAGTATCAGAAGTTGTTGCCAAGGTTCTGGCCGCATTGAACGCTTAAATTTTTTCAATAATGAAAAGGCCGTCTGAAACTGATTATTTCGTTTCAGACGGCCTTTTCTATTTTAATAAATAATGTTTTTCCGTAGCTCTCTAATATTTCTTTGATTTTCAAAATGGTTTCTTTAGGCGGCGGATGTACGCCTTTTAACTTGTATTCGTCGCCGCACAAAGCCCATTTGTGTGCGCCCAATTCGTGATACGGCAAAAGCTCGACCATTTCGACATTATCCATATCACCGATAAACTCGCCCAATAAATGCGCTGAACGCTCATCATCAGTGTAGCCTGGAACAACCACATAACGCACACGCGTCGGCTGATTGCGTTCGGCAAGATAGCGCGCGAATTTCAGCGTTTTGGTATTTGGAATACCGACAAGCACTTTATGAATTTCAGGATCGATTTGTTTTAAGTCGAGCATGACCAAATTGGTATGATCGAGCAAATCATCCAAAATCGAATCATAGTGCAAAAGCATAGCCATTGCTGTCGAGACAGGTATGGATATCGTGTTCCCGGCAGGCCGTAAACCAATCGCGCACAAACTCATATTGCAATAACGGCTCGCCGCCGGTTGCCGTTACGCCTCCGCCTGTCGCACGCAAATAATGACGATAGGGTCATGACCTGCTTCATCACGGTTGCCACATCCAATTCCTGCGCCTGCTCAGTATGAAGATCCCATGTGTCACGATTATGGCAATACAGGCAACGCATCAGGCAGCCTTGCAAAAAGAGCACGTAGCGCAAAGCCCGGACCATCGACAGCACCGCAAGATTCAATCGAATGAATAATGCCTTTGCCGTTATAGTGACGGTGACCAAGGTCTTTCAGTGCCGGCTCGGGGGTAATGGCAAAAGTCGTGGACATAGTGTTCGGCTCAAAAATGTTTTTGCTTATATGGATTGTACGATAATAAAGGCCGTCTGAACATTTCAGACGGCCTCGGAGCTTTGTTTCAAAACAAACCAAATGCAAATTTAGCTTCCGGTTTGTTTCTCCACCCGGATTACATGGTTTCTGTGAACGTACGGGTAATCACGTCAAGCTGTTGCTCGCGGGTCAGCGAATTGAAGCGAACCGCATAACCGGACACACGAATGGTCAACTGCGGATATTTCTCCGGATTGTGCATCGCATCTTCCAAAGTCTCGCGATTCAATACGTTGACGTTCAAGTGTTGACCGCCTTCCAAATTACCGTCTTCATGGTGGAAATAGCCGTCCATCAAACCGGCAAGGTTGCGTTCGCGAGAATGTTCGTCTTTACCCAACGCGCCAGGAATAATGGAAAGGTATAGAAATACCGTCTTTGGCAAACTCAAATGGCAGTTTGGCTACGGAAGTCAATGAAGCGACTGCACCGTTGACGTCACGGCCGTGCATTGGGTTTGCACCCGGACCAAACGGAGCGCCTGCACGGCGGCCGTCTGGAGTATTACCGGTTTTCTTACCGTAAACAACGTTGGAAGTAATGGTCAGTACGGACTGAGTCGGAGTAGCGTTGCGGTAAGTTTTGTGGGTTGCCACTTTTTTCATGAAGCGTTCAACCAAATCGCAGGCGATATCGTCAACGCGGTCGTCGTTGTTACCAAATTGTGGGTATTCGCCTTCGATTTCGAAGTCAACAGCAATGCCATTTTCGTCACGAATCGGTTTCACTTTGGCATATTTAATGGCGGACAATGAGTCGGCAGCCACAGACAAACCGGCGATACCGCATGCCATCGTACGTTTCACATCACGGTCATGCAACGCCATCAACGCGGCTTCGTAGCTGTATTTGTCGTGCATGTAGTGAATAATGTTAAGCGCGGTAACGTATTGGGTTGCCAACCAATCCATGAATTTGTCCATGCGCTCAAAGACAGTGTCGTAGTCCAAAACTTCGTCCATAATCGGCTCGGTTTTCGGACCAACTTGCTCTTTAGATTTTTCATCCACGCCGCCGTTGATTGCGTACAGCAGAGTTTTAGCCAAGTTAGCACGTGCGCCGAAGAACTGCATTTGTTTGCCGACCACCATCGGGCTGACGCAGCAGGCAATGGCGTAGTCGTCGCTATTGAAGTCAGGGCGCATCAAATCGTCGTTTTCGTATTGGATGGACGAAGTATCGATGGATACTTTGGCGCAGAATTCTTTAAAGCCTTGCGGCAGTTGTTCTGACCACAATACAGTGATGTTTGGCTCAGGAGACGGGCCCATGTTGTACAGGGTATGCAGCACGCGGAAGTTGGTGCGGGTTACCAACGTACGGCCGTCCAAGCCCATACCGCCGATGGATTCGGTTGCCCAAATCGGGTCGCCGGAGAAGAGTTGGTCGTATTCGGGCGTACGCAGGAAACGGACCATACGCAGTTTCATCACCAAGTGGTCAATGAATTCTTGAGCTTGGGTTTCGGTAATCACACCGTTTTTCAGGTCGCGTTCGATGTAAATATCCAAGAATGAAGATACACGGCCGAAGGACATCGCTGCGCCGTTTTGAGATTTAACGGCAGCAAGGTAGGCAAAGTAAGTCCATTGGATGGCTTCTTGTGCATTTTTGCAGGGCCGGAAATGTCGTAGCCGTAAAAGCCGCCATTTTCTTTCATTTGACCCAAGGCTTTGTATTGTTCGTTGATTTCTTCGCGACGGCGGATGACTTCTTCAAGTCCACACCGTTTTTCCAAATCGAGCTTGCAGTGAGTTGAACTGGTTGAGTTTGTCTTTCATCAAGAAGTCGATACCGTACAATGCCACGCGGCGGTAGTCGCCGATAATACGGCCGCGGCCATAAGCATCCGGCAGGCCGGTAATCACACCTGATTTACGGCAGCGGCGGATGTCGGGCGTATAAACGTCAAATACGCCTTGGTTGTGGGTTTTGCGATATTTGGTGAAAATTTCGCTGACTTCAGGATTCAATTCAACGTTGTACACTTTGCACGCGTCTTGCACCATTTTCAAACCGCCAAACGGCATGATAGAGCGTTTCAAAGGCTCGTCTGTTTGCAGGCCGACGATGGTTTCCAAATCTTTGTCGATATAGCCTGGAGCATGGCTGGTAATACCGGAGACGATTTGCGCGTCGATTTTATACGGCTCGTGTGTACGGTTTTCAACCTTGATACCTTCCATCACTTCCGCCCACAGTTTGGTTGTGGCTTCGGTTGCTGGTGCCAAGAAAGAGGCATCGCCTTCATATGGCGTGTAGTTTTTTGAATAAAATCGCGGACATCTACGTTGATTTCCCAGTTGCCACCGACAAAACCTTCCCAAGCGGCTGGACGTTGCTGAACATCATTTGACATATCAAGCTCCTAATTTTATTGAAAATATAGACTGTAAATTTTCTGAAAGGATAACATCAATACCCATTTTATTTACAGGGGTTTTTATGAAATAAAATTACAGATTTGGTTTTTTCTTGATTTACGTCAATGAGAATAATTGTTACTTGGCACTACATCTCACTTTCCAAACATTCGTACTTAAAAACAGCGTAAAATACAAAAATTCAGCCCTGAAGACAGGTGTTCTTCAGGGCTGAATTTTCTATTACATTATATAAAAGGCCGTCTGAAAAATTCAGACGGCCTTTTTATTCACTCTTCAATTAAGCAAACGGATGATGCAAAACAATGGTTTCTTCACGGTCAGGACCGGTTGAAACAATAGCCACAGGCGCACCGCACACTTCTTCAATACGTTTCAGATAAGCTTTAGCGTTTTCAGGCAGCTTGTCGTACTCTTTCACGCCGAAAGTCGACTCGCTCCAACCCGGCATGGTTTCGTAAATCGGTTTGCAGGGTTTCTACCGCATCGGAGCCGCAAGGCAGAATGTCGATTTTGCTGCCATCAGGCAATTCATAACCTACACAGATATTGATGTTTTCAATACCATCCATCACGTCCAGCTTGGTAATGCACATGCCGGAAATGCCGTTAACTTGAATAGAGCGTTTCAGAGCAGCCGCGTCAAACCAGCCACAACGACGCGCACGACCGGTTACAGAACCGAATTCATGGCCGCGTTCAGCCAAACCTGCACCCACTTCGTCAAACAATTCAGTCGGGAATGGACCGGAACCCACGCGGGTTGTATAGGCTTTAACGATACCCAAAACATAATCCAGCATTTGCGGACCTACGCCTGCACCGGCAGAAGCGGCACCAGCCAAGCAGTTGGAGGAAGTTACAAACGGATAAGTACCGTAGTCGATGTCCAGCAACGTACCTTGCGCGCCTTCAAACAACAGGCTTTCGCCTTTGCGGTTTTTTCTCGTTCAAAACACAGGAAACATCGGTAATCATCGGCGTAATGCGCGGTGCAACTTTTTCAATGACCGCCATCACGTCTTCAACTTTTACCGGCTTGGCATTGTGCAGGTGTTGCAACTGAACATTGTAATAAGCCAAAACGGCTTCCAGTTTTTCAACCAGTTTTTCAGGGTGCAACAAGTCCACCACGCGAATCGCGCGACGAGCAACTTTATCTTCATAAGCCGGGCCGATGCCGCGACCGGTTGTACCAATTTTGCTTTTACCGCGGGAAGCTTCGCGAGCTTGGTCAAGCGCAATGTGGTAAAGGCAGAATCAATGGGCAGGTCGGCGCAATTTTTCAGACGGCCTTCGACGTTTTTTCACACCGGCAGCATTCAATTCGTCGATTTCACCCAACAATGCTTCAGGAGAAACTACAACACCTGAGCCGATGAAGCAGTCCAAAGTCTCATGCAAAATGCCGCTTGGAATCAGGCGCAAAATGGTTTTTTTGCCACCGACGACCAAAGTATGGCCGGCATTGTGGCCGCCTTGGAAACGTACAACACCGCTGGCTTCTTCCGCCAGCCAGTCAACAATCTTACCTTTTGCCTTCATCACCCCATTGGGCACCGATTACGACAACATTTTTAGCCATAGCCATCTAACCTTATTTCAGATACAAAATTTCAAAATAAAACTCAATCGTTCAAAGCGATTACTTTCCAAACGCCGTCTACCTGTTTCAGACGGCCTGTAACCTCTTCCGAACCGTTATAGCCGATACCGTAATCGATAACGACACATTGTCCTTGTTCGCGCAAAGCATCTACCGCTTCTTGAGCCGCAGGCATGTCTTTTACATCGACAGCCACCACGGACTCCCGTCCGATAGCAGGAAGGCGGCCGATGAAAGCTGCGCAAATCAAAACTGAATCCGGCTGCAGGACGCGCGCGTCCGAAGTATCCGCCCAATCCGTCATAACGGCCGCCGCGTGCCACGGCATCATGACGGTTTGAACCATAAGCCGCGTAAAGCAAGCCGGTATGGTAATTGTCAACGCGCAGTTCCGACAAATCGATATGCACTTTTTGATTTGGGAACGCATCGCATACTGCCTGCAATTCATCCAAAGCCACACTGACTGCGGACAATTCGGGTAATTTCTCTCTAGCCACAGTCAGCACTTCACGACCGCCATACAATCGGGGCAACAATGAAAACGCTTTTGCCCACATGCCGTCAAGTTTCCACTCTTTGACCAACTGGCTGACAGCCTCGGCATCTTTGTCCTGCATCGATGACAGCAGGATTGCCGATTGCTGCTCATCCAAATGCGCGGCATTTGCTAAAGCACGGAATACGCCGATATGGCCTAATGAAAGCAAAACTTCGCCCATGTCGGCAATCTTCATGCTTTTCAGCATCAAATCAATCAATTCGATATCCGCTTCAATGCCTTCCAAGCCGTACATTTCCGCACCCGCCTGCAAAGGTTCGCGCATATTGAGCAATCCGTCAGGACGCGCATGAAGTACCGAACCGGCGTAGCATAAACGGTTGATACCTTGGTTGGCAGAAAGCAAGTGGGCATCAATACGCGCCACCTGCGGCGTAATATCCGCGCGGATACCGAGCTGACGGCCGCTAAGCTGATCGACGACCAAAATGGTTTTCAAAGACAAACCGGCATCGATATGCGTCAATAAGGAATGGCTGTATTCCATCAATGGCGGTTGCACCAATTCATAACCATGCACGCGAAACAAAGCCAACAGCTGCTCACGGGCGCTTTCCAGTTGTCGGGCATTGGTCGGTAACACGTCGGCAACGTGTTCAGGAAGCTGCCAAGACTTCATGAGAATCTACCTCTGTTTTTTTGTAAACATAAAGGGCTGCTTAAATTTAAAACCAAATCAGCCTGACGACTGAAATTTTCCTGAATGCATCAACGGCAAATCCGATGCGGCTTCAACAAAACTGATTTTAAATTTAAACAGCCCCTGAGTAACGGCTTCAAACCGTCGAGTTATTAAAATCAGACTTTACCATATTAAAACGAATTTTGCACCCTGTTTACAGAGAGCGTAAAAAAACATTAAAAACAAAGGCCGTCTGAAAACCAAATGCATAGCTGCATCATTTTCAGACGGCCTTAATCATGCCTGAACAACCCGACGCTTAGCGCCAGTAACGCCACCAAGGCATATCGTCAGATCGCCATTCGTGTTGCAAGAACGGGCTTTGCGGAAAGTTGGTTTCAAAACGCGGCGTGTATCGGCAGCCAGTTGCGGCTTGTCCAGTTTTTTTGTACGCCAATTCCATCATCGCCAAAGCTTCTTCGACGTAACGGGTATTTTTGGTAACGGCTGACGATTTTTTTGCGCACGGTTGGCCGCTGCGACATAAAGCACCGCGTTTCATGTAATAACGCGCCACAGATATCTCGTTACCGCCCAACGCGTCCACCAGCTTGGCCATACGCTCGGTTGCATCGGCAGCGTATTTACTGTTTGGATAACGTTGAACCAACTCGGCAAACGCCTGATAAGCATCGCGGTTGGCTTTCGGGTCGCGGTCGGACCAGTCTTGAGAAGCCAGTTTGTTCAAGAAAGACTGGTCTTCGTTAAACAGGACCAAACCTTTCAAGTACAGCGCGTAGTCCATATTCGGATGTTGCGGATGATGGCGTTGGAAGCGCGCAATGGCAGCCAAAAGCTTTTTCCGGCTCATCGTCTTTATAATAGGCATACGCCGTATCCAACTGGGACTGCTGGGCATAGCGGCCGTTTGGAAAACGGGATTCTAAAATTTCGTATAACTTGACAGCTCGCGTATAATTATTGCTGTTCAATTCGTCTTGCGCTTCGGCATAAAGCTTTTCCACACTCCAATCTTGAGTAATTTGGGCGTCTTTATCGATTGTGCCTTTATTTGCGCAGGCACTCAGTGCCAAACCTAAAGAAACTACTAAAAGAATTTTTTTCATGCAGAATACTTCCTTTGATAACGAAGCCGATTATAGCGATGATTTAGACTTTCCGTCATCCCCTGAAACAGAAAGTTGTGTTAATTTGACCGTTCCGCTCGAAATGGCGGGCGGAAGGCTGGATGCCGTATTGGCCAAACTCATGCCCGACTACTCGCGCAGCCGCCTGAGTTCATGGATTAAAGAGGGTACAGTCATTGTAAAACGATAAGCCCGCGCAACCCAAAAGATAAAATGATAGGCGGTGAATTGATTGCCGTTACGGTACGTCCGAGCGAAGAAAACCTCGCGTTCACGCCCGAACCGATGGATTTGGACATTATTTATGAAGACGATACCGTCATCGTCATCAACAAACCGGCCGGATTGGTCGTCCACCCTGCCGCAGGCAACTGGAGCGGTACCCTGCTCAACGGCCTGCTGGCGCACTGTCCCGAATTAAGCCAAGTGCCGCGTGCGGGTATCGTACACCGTTTGGACAAAGAAACCAGCGGCCTGATGGTGGTCGCTAAAAACCCTGCCGGCGCAAAAACTCATTGGTTCAGCAGCTTCAAGAGCGTACAGTCAAACGCATTTACCGCGCAGTCGCCAACGGCATTGTTCCTTTCGACGGCAAAATCGAAACCCAAATCGGCCGCGATCCGCACAACCGCCTGAAAATGGCGGTCGTCAAATTCGGCGGCAAACCCTGCCATTACCCACGTCAAAGTGTTGGAACGTTATTTGGCACACAGCTACATCGAATGCTCGCTCGAAACCGGCCGCACCCACCAAATCCGCGTTCATATGCGCGAAGCCAACCATCCGCTGGCCGCCGACCCTGTTTACGGCAACCTGCGCCATCCATGCAGCGATGCGGTTAAAGAAGCCATCAAAGCCCTCGGTGCGCGCCAAGCCCTGCACGCCTACCGCTTGAGCTTTGTACACCCGAAAACCGGAGAAACCGTTTCCTTTGAAGCACCTATGCCTGAGGATATGTACCACCTGCTTTCCGTCCTGCGTCTGGAAGCCGGTTTGGATTCATCTTTGAGTAACGAGGAAGAATGGCAAGAGAAATTCGGCATGGACGATGACGACGATTGGAATGAAGACGACTACGATGTCGAAGTCGTTTATGTAAGGGATTAAACCCATATTTTTAGACGGCCTAAAATATTATTTCAGGCCGTCTGAAATCAATCCGTTCAATATTCAGCGATTCAAAGATTATGAAAACCATCACAGATACCCTAAACCTCGCCCCGCAAAGGCAAGAATTTTTTTGACTGCCGACTGGCCTGCTCCTGCCAATGTTAAAACGCTTATTACCACGCGCAACGGCGGTGTCAGCGAAGGCGTGTACCGCAGCCTGAATGTCGGCTCACACGTCGGCGACGATCTGGAAGCCGTGCTTCGCAACCGCGAAATCGTACAGGAACAAGTCGGCCTGCCCGTTGCCTACCTTAATCAAATCCACAGCACCATTGTTGTAAATGCCGCAGAAGCGTTAGGCAATACGCCCGATGCCGATGCTTCGGTTGATACGACGGGTACGGTTGCCTGCGCTTCAATGACTGCCGATTGCCTGCCTGTCTTGTTTTGCGACAAAGCAGGGACCGTTGTTGCGGCGGCTCATGCAGGTTGGCGCGGTTTGGCCGGTGGCGTTTTGCAAAACACCATTGCAGCAATGAATGTCGAGCCGCTGGAAATCATGGCCTATCTCGCCCCTGCCATCGGCCCTGATGCGTTTGAGGTGGGACAAGATGTATTTGATGCGTTTTTGCACACCCATGCCAGAAGCTGTCGATGCGTTTGAAGACATCGGCGGCGGCAAATACCTTGCCAACATTTATGCTTTGGCGCGCATGGTTCTGCACCGCGAAGGCGTGAACATGATTTATGGCGGCACCCATTGCACCGTCTTGGAACGCGATACTTTCTTCTCATATCGCCGCGACGGGCAAACCGGTCGCATGGTCAGCCTGATTTGGTTGGAAAAATAAGATTTGCACCATCAAAGACAAGGCCGTCTGAAATACTTTCCGTTTATGGTTTCAGACGGCCTAAACATTATTCGTTATAATCCGACGATACCGTAACCGGTTTCAACGAAGGAATATCCAATGAAAAAAATCCTATTGCCTGCACTCGCCCTATTGCTTGCCTCTTGCGGTTTTCCACCTGAAAGGCACAGGCGTGACTTCTCAGCCGCTGCCTTATCAAAACTGGCATGTAGAAGGCGGAGCCGTCATGCAAAAAGCGCTGGAAAATGCCTTACGCCGTGCCGACGGGCATCCGGTTAGCGAAGCCGAATCACAAATCACCCTGCGCGTTGTCGACTTCCAAAAAAACGCCGCGACATCTATACCATCACCCGCGCCGCCGCAATCAACGAATACCTGCTGGCCATGACTGTCAAAGCCCAAAGCCTTCCGCAACGGTAAGCCGGTTGGCGAACCGATGGAAGTTAAGGTTCACCGCACCATGGACTACGCCGACAGCGAAGTTTTGGGCAAACAGGAAGAGGAAGAAACCATTTGGTCTGAAATGCGCATCGACGCCGCAGATCAAATCGTCCGCCACCTGACTTTCCTGAAGGCGCAATAATGGCTGCCGCGTCCATTGAGAGCCTGCGCCCCGATACGTCGCTCAAACCGTTGTATATCATCCACGGCGAAGAGGATCTGTTGCGCATCGAGGCTTTGGATACGCTGCGCGCAGCCGCAAAAACAAGGTTATCTCAACCGCGAAGTCTATACCGCTGAAAAACAATTTTGACTGGAACGAGCTGTTGCAAAGCGCCGGCAGCGCAGGTTTGTTTGCCGATTTGAAACTGCTGAAATCCACATTCCCAACGGCAAACCCGGCAAAAACGGAGGCGATACCCTGCAAGCCTTCGCCGAACGCCTGCCCGAAGATACGGTTACGCTCATCCTCCTGCCCAAGCTTGAAAAAGCGCAAATCCAGTCAAATGGTTTTCCGCATTGGCAGGCAAAGGCATCGTCTTAGAAGCCAAAAGCCGTTGCGCCACATGCTTTGCCGCAATGGATACAAGGCCGTCTGAAACAGCAGGGGTTTGGACATCGAACCTGAAGCACTCGCCCTGTTTGCCGAGCGCGTCGAAGGCAATCTTTTAGCCGCCCGTCAGGAAATCGAAAAACTCGCACTGCTCCATCCCAAAGGCCATTTGATCAATATTGCCGACGCAGAAGCCGCAGTTGCCACCGTCGCCCGTTTCGACGTATTCCAACTGGCCGGCGCATGGATGAAAAGGCGATGCCCTACGCGTTTCCCGCTTACTGGACGGCTTTGGAAGAAGAAGGCGAAGAGCCGGTTTTTGCTGTTGTGGGCGGTTGCCGAAGACATCCGCACCCTAATCCGCCTCACTGCCGCACTCAAGCAAGGCCAAAACATCCAAAGCCTGCGCAACAGCCTGCGCTTATGGGGCGACAAACAGACCCTTGCACCAATGGCGGCCAAACGCATTTCCATCAACCGCCTGCTCGACGCGCTCAAAACCTGCGCCAAAATCGACCGCATCATCAAAGGCGCGGAAGAAGGCGATGCATGGACCGAGTTCAAACAGCTCGTTACCTCGTTGGCCGCTTAAAAACCGTTGCCGCGCGTCAAGAAACTTGCACGCAATACGCCCCAAAAACAGAAAATACTGTAAAATAGCGTAAACTCAAATTCAGGCCGTCTGAACCTTGCATTTCAGACGGCCTCTTCCAGCAAAAAACAAGGAAACACCAACCATATGGATAATAAAACCAAACTTCGCATCGGCGGTCTGGCCCTGCTGACCACTGCCGTATTAAGCCTCATCATCGTTCTGATCGTCGATTCATGGCCGCTGGCCATCCTGTTGGCCGTCATCATCGTGGCTGCTGCCGCAGGCGGTTTCGTTTGGACTTCACGCCGTCAGCAACGCCAATTCCTCGAGCGCCTGAAAAAATTCGACATCGATCCGGAAAAAGGCCGCATCAACGAAGCCAACCTGCGCCGTATGTACCACAGCGGCGGCCAACATCAAAAAGACGCGATTACCTTGGTTTGCCTGTCGCACAAAAATGTTCCGTTGACGAAGCGCACGCCATCTTCAAAAAACGTCCGACCCGTCAGGAAATGAACCAAATGGCTGCCCAACAGGCACGCGGTCAAAAACGTCCACATCGCTAATCCCGACAGTAACAGGCCGTCTGAACATCCTATCCCGTTTCAGACGGCCTGTTTTTATTTCCATCAAACCCATTTCCGTTTCCATCGCATTATGACCCGTCTTCCTACCGCCCCACTCAAACGCCGCCTCGCCGCACTGGTTTACGAACTTCTGCTGACCGGTGCCGTTACCAGCATTGCCGCCCTTGCAGCCGGCATTGTCGCCATCTTTCTCAATCCCATTTCCACGCGACTGTCCATGCTGACAACCTGTCTGATTCTGTTCTACGCATGGTGGCTCTACTTTCGCGCCAACTGGCACAAAAAAGGCCAAACCCTCGCCATGCAGACATGGAAAATCGGTTTAGCCGATAAAAACGATACCCAACCGCCTCTGCCACAGCTGCGCCTGCGCTTTATTTGGGCAAGCATTTTTCATTGTGTTCATTCCCCTATTTGCCTACGCCGGATTGCGCCATCTGCTCAATATCCCTCCTAAAGGCGCATTCGGCGCCGCGCTCATTTGGCTCATTCTGCCATGGGGTTTCGCCCTGTTCCATCCCGACCGCCAGTTCCTCTATGACTTTTTGGCCGGAACAAGGCTGGTGGATTTGAATCAGAAGAAAACAAACGAATAAAATCCAAAAGCGGCTCAAACTCTTAATAAAATAAAGGCCGTCTGAAACTCAAGATAAGTTTCAGACGGCCTTTAATCATAACATCAAGCAATGATTATTCTTGCCAACGTTTGAACACCAGCGAAGTATTGACACCGCCAAAAGCAAAGTTATTGCTGACCACATAATCGGTTTGAATCTCGCGTCCGCCTGTTTGGATGTAATCCACCTTGCCGCAACGCGGATCGATGTTTTTCAAATTGACGGTCGGCGCAAACCAGCCATTGTTCATCATTTCGATGGTAAACCAGGCTTCCAATGCCCCGCACGCGCCGAGTGTATGGCCGAGATAGCTTTTTGCGAACTCATCGGCACAAAACCAAATACTGCCTCAGTCGCCAATGTTTCGGCAATATCGCCTTTTTCGGTCGCCGTACCGTGGCCACTGACATAGCCGACTTTATCAGGCGTAATACCGGCGTCTTTCAGCGCAAGCTCCATACATTTTTGCATGGTCTCTTTTTGCGGTTGAGTAACATGGCTGCCGTCGCTGTTGGCACCATAGCCGACAAGCTCGGCATAGATTTTCGCACCACGCGCACGGGCGTGTTCAATTCTTCCAATACAAATATGCCTGCGCCTTCGCCGATAACCAAAGCCGTCTCGTGCGTTGTCGTAAGGGCGCGGCGTCAACTCAGGTTCGCCGTTACGACGGCTGGCGGCATAAAGTGAATCGAAAACATAAACTTCGGACGGACAAAATTCTTCTCCACCGCCGGCCAGCATCATATCAATCAGGCCGTATTTAATCGCTTCGTAGGCATAACCAATACCTTGGCTGCCGGAAGAGCACGCGCTCGAAGTTGGGATAATGCGGCCTTTCAAACCGAAGAAAATGCCGATATTGGCGGCAGTCGTATGCGGCATCATGCGCACATACGTATTGGCGTTGAAATTGCGCGATGTGCCTGTTATCAAAAGTTCGCCCATATCGCCAATGTCTTTGGTGCTGCCGACAGACGAACCGCACGCCACGCCCATACGGCCGTCGGTAATGCTTTCATCACCCAGCAAACCCGCATCCGTCAAGGCTTGTTCCGCCGCATCGACACACAAATGCGACACGCGCCCCATGCTTCTGAGCTGCTTGCGTGTCCAGTGCTCTGGAGGAATAGCCTTCAATCGGTGCACCCAGTTGCGCTTCCAATTCAGGAAAGCGTCCGCTCCAGTCCATGTATTTGACCGCGTTTTTTTCGGCTTTAAAGGCCGTCTGAATACTTTGCCAATCACGGCCGAAAGCGGTAATACCGCCGATACCTGTTACAACGACTCTTCTGGTATTCAACACAAACCTCCGTTCACAGCAATCACTTGGCGCGTAATGTACGCCGCTTTTTCATCCATTAAAAAGCGCACCGCATGCGCTACTTCCTCGGCAATCCCATGCGCGCGGCAGGGACGGCCTTTTAAGATTTCTTCGACAGGCACGTTCTCATCGATAATATCGGTATCGATAAGGCCCGGTGCCACGCAGTTGACGGTAATTTTACGTTTTGCCAACTCAACCGCCAACGCTTTTTGCCGCGCCGATTAAGCCCGCTTTGGACGCGCTGTAATTGACTTGACCGCGGTTGCCCGTCAAACCGGACACCGACGCCATACACACAATCCGTCCGGCTTTGCGGCGGCGGATCATCGGCATGGTCAAAGGGTGCAACACATTATAAAAACCGTCCAAATTGGTACGCAGCACCAAGTCCCAATCATCATCTGTAAACGCAGGAAACGCATTGTCTCGCGTCAGGCCGGCATTCAGCACCACGCCGTAATATGTGCCGTTTGCCTCAATGTCGGCAGTCAAAATTTCTCGGCAGGCTTCGCGGTCGGACACGTCAAACTGCAACACGCGCGCATTCCCTACCCAATGTACGGATTTCTTCCGCGACGGCTTCCGCTTCGTCACGGCGGCTGCGGCAGTGGACGACAATATCAAAGCCGTCCTGCGCCAAACCAAGCGCGACGGCTTTGCCGATACCGCGATTAGACCCTGTAATTAAAATAGTTTCACTCATACGTTTTCTCACTATATCGACAGGCCGTCTGAATCTTTGTCTTTTCAGACGGCCTTGTAAACGGTTTTAAATGATTTGACCGTCTTTCGGACTGTACACATTTAAAGAAGCTTTTTGCCAGCAAACCGTCCGGCGGCAACAGATGCTTCACATCTTCCGGTGCATCCGTCCAGCGCAACTCGCAATCAAATACGCCCATACCGCCCAAATCCTGAATGGACACATGCGCCCTGACCTCCAGCTCAGTACCGACAGGCACGGAATCGGCAAACAAATCCAGCTTGCGCGTTCCCAATAAAAAACCCAAACGGACAGGCTCTCCGGCCTTTAAAGCCTCAATGCCTGCAAATGCGCCTATGCCCTGCGCCATCAATTCCATATAAGCCATAGACGGCAACACGCCGTCCTGCAGCAAAAATATGCTTATCACCAACCGGCGCACGGCAAACCGTATAGTCATCGCCAAACTCTTTCACACAGTCGATAAGCACCATATGTCCGCTGTGCGGAAGCAGCGAAGCCACATCATAAATCGGGGCACTCGGTATTGAAGGCATAAAATGTCATCCGGGAATAAATTACGTTACAATATGCATTATAACAGAGCCTAGCTTTTACTAACTCATTTCATTACAATGTATGAAAATGTAAAACATTGAAAGACATCATGCCTCAAAACGTTTGCCGTTTCAGCTTCAATATCGCCGCATGGCAGGCCTCCTCCAGCAAGATCAGTACGCCGGAGCAATGGCAGGACTGGGCGCAGGGAAAACTCGATACCGCATCACTGCCAGAGTGCAAGCCCGCACTCTCCTTTTTGCCGCCTATGCAACGCCGCCGCTTGGGAAAAGCGGCGCGCTTGGTTTGTGATGCGGCATGGAATTTGGCCGACCAATATCCTGAAAGTGTACCGGTGTACGTTTCGCACGACGGCGAAAGCAACCGCAGCTTTGAATTGTGGCAAGAGCTTTTGAACACGCATACCGTATCGCCGACCTCATTCGGCCTGTCCGTTCACAACGCGACGATTGGGCAATGGTCGATGTTGCGCAAAGACATGAGCGAACATACCGCGTTGGCCGTTGCCGCCGATTCCTTTGAAACCGCGCTGGCTGAGGCATTCGCGCTTTTGCAAGACGGCGCGCCATCCGTTTTAGTGATTGTCGCCGATGATCCGTTGTCTGAAGACTATCCCGTCTTGGCTACACGTGCGCCGTTTGCCTATGCATTGGCACTGGTCATTACCAAAGGCGAAGACTATACCTTAAGCTTGGAAACCACATCCGAAAGGCCGTCTGAAAACCCTAACAATACAACAGTCGAGCCCTACTGGAGCAGCTTGAGTGGGTACGCTTCCTGCTTTCAGACGACCGACAACACACGCAACACTATGCCGGTAGAAACTGGCACTGGCAGAAAAACGCATGAAGACTTTAGACTATTTCCGTCGCTTTTTTGCCACACTTTTCGGCTTCATCCTCTTCGGTGTTGCAGGCGTATTGTTCAAAATCGCACTTTTGCCCTATACGCTCAAATCGACCAAAGGCGACATCAAACGCCAACTTGAGGCAAGACGCATGATAGGCAAAGTTTGGCGTTTCTTTGTCGGCTACCTGCAATGGTCGGGCGTATTGAGCGTCCGTTTCAACGGCTTGGAAAAACTCGGCAGACCCGGTCAGCTCATTCTTGCCAACCATCCCTCGCTTTTGGATGTCGTCTTGCTGATCAGCCACTATTCCGAGCCGAACGTACTGGTTAAAAAAGACCTGTTGCACAACCCCAGCATGAAAAGCCAGATTATCGCTTCAGGCTACATCCCCAACGATGAAAGCATGGAAATGCTGGAAGAAATCGATGCCGTGTTCAAAAGCGGACAAAGTTTGCTGATTTTTCCCGAAGGCACGCGCACAGGTTGGGACGGACAGGTTAAAATGCACCGCGGCGCCGTATCACTCGGTTTGCGCAGCGCATCAGTCATCACGCCCGTATGCATCAAGATGACGCCGCCCAATTTTAAAAAGGGGCAACCGTGGTACAAAATCCCGCCACAAAAAATTCATTATGAAATTACCGTCGGCGATGACATACTGCCGGAAGAATGGCTGGCAGAAAAACCCCTGCCCATCGCCGCACGACGTTTAAACGAATACCTGCAAGACTATTTTACAAGGAAAACCACATGAGCAATTTAGAAAACCAAATCAAACAATTAATCATCGACAGCTTGGGCTTGGAAGACATTACCGTTGCCGACATCGGCAGCGAAGATCCGCTTTTCGGCGACGACGGCCTGGGTCTGGATTCGGTTGATGCATTGGAACTTGGTTTGGCCGTACAAAAACCTTCGGCTTCCAGCTCGACGGTGAAAACGACAACCTGCGCGAAAACTTTGCCAACGTCAAAACTCTGGCCGAGTTCGTCAAGAGCCGCCAAGCATAAGGGAGAGACAAGATGACCGAACAAGAAGTACGCACCCTGCTGACCGATGCACTGGTTAACCTGTTTGAAATCGAACCGGAACGCATCAAACCCGAAACCAACCTCTACGAAGATTTGGAAATCGACAGCATCGACGCTATCGACCTTATCGACCACATCAAACGCGAAACCGGCCGCAAACTGCAAGCCGAAGACTTCCGCAATGTGCGTACCGTAGAAGACGTGGTTCAAGCGGTCTTGAAAGTACAACAAGATTCCTGATTTTACTTTGAATCAGCATATTTTTCAGACGGCCTTACCCACCGGCAAGGTCGTCTGAATATCAATAAACAACCTAATCATCAATCTTTCTCACTTATCCATAATATACAACTAACACCATGAAAAATTCATTTCCCTACTGCTCTTACTCCCCGCCTTGTCTGCGCACGCTGAAATTTCCCTCATCAAAAAATGACACATGCCGAGTGTATGCAAGTCATTCGTGATTCATTGGATATGTATAACGATATGGAGTTTTGTGAAAAACACGAACGAGGAAACTCAACGTAACGGGATGCTGGCATGGAATATGGCTGGATTTGCCAACAGCAAATCAGCAATAGCCCCTATCTGCCCAACGGTCAAAAAAATGACCAAACAAGAGCAGACTGAAATGTTTTCCCGCTATCCTAAATCTCATGAACCCAAAGAGGTTGCAAAATTCTGCACCTCGGAAAACCGTAACCGCATCGCCAAGCTTTATCCAAAATACTATAAGCTGCTCGTAGAACATGAAGCCTTTGAAAAAAATAAGGAAGAAAACGAATAATCCAAGACACCATCGACCTTATTGACCACATCAAATGCGAAACCGGCCGCAAACTGCAACTGGCAAACCTGCTCAAAGAACAATGATATTAATTGACTTCTCTCTTACGAAACAAAAATATTTAATATCAAATCAATAATTTTTCAACTGGAGAATTATAAATATGGAATCATCTTTATCATCGATCTTTATTGTTCTTGCATTGTTATCTACCGGTTTCCTATCTGGTAAATTTCTTGCACCACCCTTCGACAAGTCCCTACTCAAACCCTTGTCCTTTATTGTCCTGCTGCTGCTCTTTTTCATGGGCTATGAGTTCGGCGGCGTCTTTACCGACCCGAATCTGGGCGCGGACATCGTCAAATATGCCCTGCTGCTCGCACTGATTATCAGCGCGTTTACCTTGATTGCGCTTTATCGCAAACCCGAAGCCTCGACTGCTCCCACTCCATCGGGCAGCTTTATCAAACCCTTTTACGGCTGTTTCAAAGCCTTTGCTTTTTCGGTTTTGGGTGTCGCGGCATTTGCCTTTTTTCGGGCGACAGGTCGGCAATCTGCCCATCGACAGCACCCATATCCTCTATCTGCTGATTTTTCATGGTTGGCATGGACTTGGTTCATTTCCAGCTTGGCGGATTCGGACGTAGGATTTTCCTGCTGCCGCTTCTGACCGTTGCTGCAACCGCCGCCGCGTGTTTCGTTTTTTCGCTATGTTCGCCCTATTCGTTTGCCCAAAGCCTGGTATTGTCGGGCGGTTTCGGCTGGTTCTCCCTTTCGGGTCCTATGGTTGGAAAAGCGGTATCGCCCGAAATGGGTGCGGCAGCGTTTATGACCGATTTTTTCCGCGAAACGATCAGCATCGTCTTCCTGTATTTCTACGGACGAAAGCAGCCTATGGCGGCAATCGGCATTTCCGGCGCAGCGGCAATGGACTCCGCCCTGCCCTTTGTAAAAGAAAACTGCCGCGCCGAATACATCAAATACGCCGTCGTCAGCGGCTTTATCCTGACCCTTGTCGCACCGTTTTTCTGTCCGCCGCCATTGCCATGCTGAACTGATCCTACTATTTTTCCAAACAACTTTCAGACGACCTCCCCCCCTAAAACCCAAAAGTCATCTGAAACCGAACACCATTATGAAAACACTGGGAAAATTCCTACTGACCCTTGCCAGCCTCGCCTATCCGCTTCTATGGTATTACGGCAGGGAAAACGGCGCATTTTTCTGGCTTGCTGCGGCCATGTGTGTGTTATGGCTGATACGCGCCGCCATGCCGCAAACCACAGCCCAACGCATTACGGCGATTATCCTTGCCGCCTTTTTTGCGGCGGTACTGGTTTTCAGACGGCCTGACTCGATGTATTGGTATCCCGTCGCCGTCAATGCACTGATGCTTGCCATTTTCGGCGGCAGCCTGTTTGCCAAACAAACCGTTATCGAACGCCTCGCCCGACTGCAACACCCCGACCTGCCGCCCGAAGGTGTGCGCCACACTCGACGCGTTACGAAAATCTGGTGCGCGTTCTTTATCTTCAACGGCGCAACCGCCGCCATTTTGGCAAGCTTGCAATATTACGATTGGTGGGCGGCTTATACAGGCATCGTGTCGTATGTGTTAATGGGAATATTATTTGCCGGAGAGTGGATTTATCGGAAATTAGTTTTGAAGGTTTAAACCATTAAAAATATTTCATCAATTATCAGCCTTTTGTAGACGGACAAAACGGCAAAACCGATCGGTTACTCCATTGCTTCAAAAGAAGTGAAAGCCATTCATTGGAAGAGTGGCAGGCAAATGATTACGAATTGGTACGCCAAACGACAAACAAACAATACGATGAATGCTTGGCCCAATTCAAAGAAGATACCAAGGCAAATACATCAAAATTATAAAACCTTAGAACCATCATGCACCTAACCCAAATTCTATCCCCCGACCTGCCCCAACACGACCTTATCGCTGCCCATCCGAATTGGACGCGTGCTGATTTCAACCGTGCGGTTTTTCATCTGTCAGGCCGTCTGAAACAGGCAGGCGTGCAAACGGCCGCGCTGTGGTTTGACGATGCCGCGCTGTTTGCCCTGTGCCGTGTTGGCAGTGTGGCATTCTGGCGGAAAGGTTTTATTGCTGCCCAATTTGGCGCAAGACAATTTGGAGTGGGGAAAAACGGCAGAAGCGTTTTTAACGGATTCAACAGATAAAAAGCTGTCTTCAGACGGCCTGAACATCTGGCACTTGCCTGATGTATTGACTCAAACAGAATCGGAAGGACTGAGCACCTATCCTGAAAACCATCTGATTCCCGACCATGCCGAAGCATGGCTGAAAACATCAGGTTCCAGCGGTGAAGCGCAAATTATTGTGAAAACCGCCGCGCAGATGCAGGCAGAAGCCCTGACTTTGGCAAATACGCTGCCATTTGGACAACACGGTGAAACCGTGATCGGCAGCGTGATTCCGCAACATCTTTACGGCTTCACATTTCGCTTCGCACTCGCGCTGACAATGGGTTGGACTATGGAACGACAGCAGGCGGTTTATCCGGAAAACCTGCTTTCCAGCACGGCCGCACACGATAAAGTGGTTTGGATTGCCAGCCCGGCCGTACTCAACCGCTTGGGCGAAAACCGCAACTGGCAAAGTATCGGCCATAAAATTGCAGGCATTGTCTCGGCCGGCGGCGCGCTTCCTTCTGCCACGGCGGATTTGCTGCAACAGGCTGCCGTCCGCCCGTTTGAAGTTTATGGCAGTACCGAAACCGGCGTGATTGCCTCACGTTGCGAACGCCAAGAATGGCAGCCTTTCGAAGGCGTGGAAATCGGGCAAAACGAAGAAGGCGCACTTTGGGCTTCTTCGCCTTGGTCGCCGAACGCCGCCAAACCGCCGATTTGATCGAGCCGCAAGATGACGGTTTTCTGTTACTCGGTCGCCAAGACCGCATTATTAAATTTGAGGACAAACGCGTGTCGCTGACCCAAATCGAACACGAACTTTTTACTAACACCCTTGGATTGCCGACGCCCACTGCGGCCGTCATCCGCAACACCAACGCATTGCCATATGGGCGGCATTGAACGCAGACGGTATCGCCGCCTTGCGTGAGAAAGGCCACGCTGCGGTCGCAGATACGCTCAAACGCCATTTGGCCGCCACGCAGGACACCATCGCCCTGCCGCGTTACTGGCGTTTTACCGACAACCTGCCGCGCAATGCCCAAGCCAAAATAGCCGCGTCGGATTTTTCAGACGGCCTTTACCGTTGCCCAAACTTCTCCCCGTTTGGTCGAAAAACATCATCTGACGATGAAACCAATACCGAAACTTTTATCGGGCGCGTGCCTTTGGATTTGGTTTATTTCGGCGGCCATTTTGCCACCTTCCCGCTGGTTCCCGGCGTGGTCGAGCTGCAATGGGTGCGCAACCTGATCGCGCCCAAGCCATGGGGCAAACAGCGCGTCATCCGCATCGAAAATCTAAAATATCAGCAGTTTATCCGTCCTCACGATGAAGTGTCGGTAGAGCTGAAATTTGATGAAGGTAAAAACAAACTGAGCTTTAAAATCAACAACGGAGAGTATCCGTGTGCATCAGGACGGATTGTGTTTGAGGCCGTCTGAATATACTTATTAACTTTTTAGTGGAAAACCAACAATATGCAACTCTTCCCTGCCCTAGAACAACGCTATTCCCACGAACACCAGTCCGCAGGCGAGGCTCAACGTCTGGCTCAAGAAATCGCTTTTTGCACCGATTGTGTTCCAAGTTTCTCGCCTGATGGTGAAAATTTGGCATTCTGGATTTGCTGAACGACCATCCAGACGGCCTCACTCAAGCTGACATCGCCGAAAAAGCGAAAATCAGCAACTACGCGGCACAAGTCCTGCTGGAAGCCCTCGCTGTCTATCGGCACTGTCTTGACTCGCGACAACCGCTATTTCATCAGCAAGGCCGGTTGGTTTTGTCCTCAAAGACAAAATGGCCCGCGTCAACATGGATTTCACGCAAGAAATCTGCTACCAGGCATGTTTGATTTGGAAAAACCCTGCAAACCGGCAAGCCCGAAGGCCTGAAAGTATTCGGCGACTGGCCGACCATTTACGAAAGGCTTGTCTTCATTGCCAAGCATCGCGCAGGAAAAAAATGGTTTGCATTCGACCATTATTATTCCGACAACTCCTTCGCAGAAGCACTCAACACCGTGTTCGCCAAACCGGTTAAAAACTGCTCGATGTCGGCGGCAATACCGGCCGCTGGGCGGAACAATGCGTCAACCACAATGCCGAAGTCGAAGTAACCATCATGGATCTGCCGCAACAAATCGGCTTGATGCGCGAAGCGACCAAAAGGCAAAAAAACGGTGCGGACCGTATCCACGCCCATCCGGCCAACCTGCTTGATCCTGAAATTCCGTTTCCCAACCGGTTTTTGACGCGATCTGGATGAGCCAATTCCCTAGACTGTTTCACCGAGGAACAAGCTACCAGCATTCTTCAACGCGCCGCTGCATCTATGAGCGAAAACACCAGCCTCTATATCATGGAGCCTTTCTGGGACAGACAACGCTACGAGACCGCCGCCTACTGTCTGACCATGACCAGCCTGTATTTCACTGCCATGGCCAACGGCAACAGCAAAATCTTCCACTCTGAAGACCTGATCCGTTGCGTTGAAAAAGCCGGATTGAAAGTAGCGGAAATTTCAGACGACATCGGCCGCAGCCACAGCATCTTGCGCTGCGTTAAGGCCGTCTGAACATCATCTTTTAAACCCTAAAAAGAAACCGACCCCGACAGCCATTTCAGCTATCGGGGTCGGTTTGTATTTAGGTATCAGCCTTAATGCATCAGCCGCGCAACATCCATACTGCGCACACTAAAGCAATCGCCACCAACAAAGCGGCAAACAGTTGCCCCATTCCGGCCAATTTAGGCTGCTTGGCATCGATGGTTTTAAAGCCGTTAATCATCGGTGTAATCAAATCCTGTTTTTTCACAAAGCGATACAGCAAAACAGCCGCAATATGTACGCCCGCCAAAACAGCCAAGACATTAAAGAAATTGACATGGATTTTTCGCGCCAGCGTACCGGCGTGTTCGCTGACCAAATGATTTAAAAAGCCGGAATTGGTAAACGTATTTTCATCGGCGGCAAATAAGCCTGTGGCCGTCTGAAAAACCAAGGCGACCAATAAAGCGATGACCATCAGCGCGCCCAAAGGATTGTGACCGACCAATTCGTCTTCAGACATTTGGCCTTGCGTATAGCGACGGATTTCGGAAAACGGACGCACAAATCGGCTGAATTTTGCCGTATCGCTGCCCCAAATCCCCCAACACAAGCGGAAAACCACCAAGGCCAGCATCAACAAGCCGCCGCGCAAGTGCCATACCAGCATATCGCCGCCTTGGGTTGCGCTGTACCACATGAATCCCATCAATAACACCAAGAGCCAATGGAACAGGCGTGTAGGTGCGTCCCAAACTTTTATTTTTTGCTTCATTACCTTTTACTTTCTGATTTAAAATTAAATTTCTTATCTTGGAAGGTTACGCCATGCAGCCCATCTACACGCTTCCCGAATCGCTTCAAGCTTTTCAGACGGCCTTAGCATTTCCCGACGTATTCCGCCCCCGCGCCCAAGAATCACACAAAGGCACATACGGCACGCTTGCCATTATCGGCGGCGCAACAGGAATGAGCGGTGCGGTAGTTTTGGCAGCCACAGCCGCGATGTATCAAGGGTGCGGCAAAGTTTGGGCGGGCTTCAACCAAGCCACGCTGCCTTTTGCCATCATTCCCGAACGCCCTGAAATTATGCTCGCCACTGCAACCCAACTGATGGAACGCAACGATGTCAGCGCACGCGTAATCGGCTGCGGCTTTGGTTTAGACGGATTATCAGAGCAGCTGCTGCACCATATCCTGTCTACACACCATGACCAGCCTTTATTACTCGATGCAGATGCTTTGACACTGCTTGCCCGTTCTTCCAAATTAGCCGAACGCCTCAAATCGTACAAACATATCGTCCTGACACCTCATCCGGCCGAAGCCGCCCGCCTACTCGGCACCGATACCCAATCAGTTCAAGCCGACAGGCAAAACGCCGTAACCGAAATCAGCCGTAAATATGGCGCGACCGTCGTGCTGAAAGGCCATCACACATTAGTAGCCACGGCAGACGGCATAGTCTATACCAACACCAGCGGCAATGCCGGTTTGGCCACTGCAGGCAGCGGCGATGTCTTGAGCGGCATCATCGGCAGCCTGCTGGCACAAGGCATTCCGGTATTCCAAGCCGCCTGCGCCGGCGTATGGCTGCATGGTGCAGCGGCCGATGTCATCAAACACAGCGACAAAATCGAAACCGGCATGCTTGCCGGAGAAATCGCACCTGCCGCCCGATGGCTGCGCAATATTTTATCAAAAGAATAATGCCGTCTATATAGCAAATACAAATCACAGGCCGTCTGAAAATCAATCCTTATTTTCAGACGGCCTTATTTATTTTAATCCATTTTGCAAATTAAGGTTAAGGCGTGTATCCTTAGTTTCCCTTAAAAACAACTTCACAACATATCATCATGAATACTCTCAACAAAATCAGTAATTTTATCGGAAAGACCTTTTCCTCTGGGCCGCACTCTTTGCCGGCATCGCTTTTTTCGCACCCGACACCTTCAAATGGGTCGGCCCTTACATTCCTTGGCTACTGGGCGTCATCATGTTCGGCATGGGCTTGACCCTCAAACCCTCCGACTTTGACATTTTGTTCAAACATCCCAAAGCCGTCATTATCGGCGTGATTGCCCAATTCGCCATCATGCCTACAACTGCCTATCTGCTGGCAAAACTGTTGAACCTGCCTGCCGAAATCGCGGTCGGTGTGATTTTGGTCGGCTGCTGCCCGGGCGGTACGGCTTCCAATGTGATAACCTATTTGGCGCGCGGCAATGTAGCTTTATCGGTTGCCGTTACGTCGGTTTCCACCCTGATTTCCCCATTGCTGACCCTGCCATCTTCCTGATGCTTGCCGGTGAAATGCTGGAAATCCAAGCAGGTGGCATGTTGATGTCCATCGTCAAAATGGTTTTTGCTCCCCATCGTTTTTGGGCTTGATTGTCCATAAGGTATTGGGCAACAAAACTGAAAAAAACTGACCGATGCGCTGCCGCTGGTTTCCGTTGCCGCCATCGTGCTGATTATCGGCGCGGTAGTCGGCGCCAGCAAAAGCAAGATTATTGAAAAGCGGCCTGCTGATTTTTTCAGTTGTCGTACTCCACAACGGTATCGGCTATCTGCTCGGCTTCTTTGCCGCCAAATGGACCGGCCTGCCTTATGATGCACAAAAACGCTGGCCATCGAAGTCGGTATGCAAAACTCAGGCTTAGGCGCCGCCCTTGCCGCCGCACACTTTGCCGCCGCGCCGGTTGTTGCCGTTCCCCAGCGCATTGTTCAGCGTGTGGCACAATATCTCCGGCTCGCTTCTGGCAACTTATTGGGCAGCAAAAGCCGATAAAAATAAAGAATCCTAAACGTCTTTAATCATAAGGCCGTCTGAACAGGAATAAACGAAATCAACGATTTCTGCCTTACCTGTTCAGACGGCCTTTATTTTGAAATCAAGCAGGATTATTGTTTCACTGCTTCGATTTGGATATTGATGTTAACTTTTTGCTCATACCTGCGCTTACCAAATAATCCAAGCCCCATTTGGTACGGTCGATGGTGGTGCTGAAATCGCCGCCGCACACTTCAGCTTTTGCCATCGGGCTTTGGTAGCAGTTGAATTTGTCGGCTTTGAGTTTCACCGGCGCAGTTTTGCCGTTCATGGTCAGGTTGCCGTCAACGGAAAGCAGTTTTTTGCCGTTGAAATTAAATTTGGTGGATACAAAACGGATTTCAGGGTATTTGTCTGCATTGAAAATATCGGCAGATTTCAAATGTTGGGTAAAGTGGTCCGAACCGGTTTGCAGTTTGGACAAAGGCAATACGATATCGATAGAGCCTTGGTGTTTGGCACGGTCAAATTCCAAATTGCCGGTCAAACCATAAATACCGCCGACGTTGGTGCTGGTGTTGAAATGGTCGATGGCAAAGCGGGCATTGGCATGGAATTCGTCCACTTTATAAACAGCGGCAGACGCAGCAGAAGCCAACATGGCCGAACACAATGCAAACATGATTTTTTTCATCGTCTTATCCTTAGAAATGTGAGAAGTTCCCTATCATATCACTTTTTGATGCCAACATCTTTTGCAACTGAGAAAGACAGCGTTTCATCTTAAGAAAACTTCAGGCCGTCTGAAATAATGAGCAGCAAATTCAGGTGAAGCAAATACAGTTTAGTTTTATTACAAAATAGCGTGCTTCATCGCTCGTAATTGGTATAAAATACCGAGTTATTTCTACAACGGGCCGCCAATTAACCAGCCTATTTCAGACGGCCTCAGCATAAAACAAAGGAACAAAAATGCCTGAATACCGCTCCAAAACCTCTACCCACGGCCGCAATATGGCAGGCGCGCGCGCATTGTGGCGTGCGACCGGCGTCATGGAAACCGACTTCGGCAAACCGATTATCGCCATTGCCAACTCCTTCACCCAATTCGTCCCAGGCCATGTGCACCTGCACAACATGGGCCAACTGGTTGCCCGTGAAATCGAAAAAGCTGGCGGCATTGCCAAAAGAATTCAACACCATTGCCATTGACGACGGTATCGCCATGGGCCACAGCGGTATGCTCTACTCCCCTGCCCTAGCCGCGACCTGATTGCCGACTCCATCGAATACATGGTCAACGCCCACTGCGCCGATGCGCTGGTGTGCATTTCAACTGCGACAAAATCACTCCGGGCATGCTGATTGCCGCCATGCGCCTGAATATTCCGACCATCTTCGTTTCCGGCGGCCCGATGGAAGCCGGTAAAGTTATCGGTGTAGCCAACATTCAACCCGAACGCCGTTTGGACTTGATTGATGCCATGATCGAATCGGCAGACGACAATATCAGCGACAAACAAGTCGAAGAAGTCGAACAAAACGCCTGCCCGACTTGCGGCTCCTGCTCCGGCATGTTTACCGCCAACTCCATGAACTGCCTGACCGAGGCACTCGGCCTTTCCCCTGCCGGGCAATGGTTCTTATCTGGCTACCCACGCAGGCCGCAAAGAATTATTCCTAGAAGCAGGCCGCATGATTGTCGAAATCACCAAACGCTATTACGAGCAAGACGACGAAACCGTATTGCCGCGCAGCATTGCCACAAAAAAAGCGTTTGAAAACGCCATGACCATGGACATCGCCATGGGCGGCTCTACCAATACCATTTTGCACCTGTTGGCCGTTGCCAACGAAGCCGGTGTCGATTTCAAAATGGCTGACATCGACCGCCTGAGCCGCGTTGTACCTTGTATCTGCAAAACCGCGCCAAACAACCACGACTACTACATGGAAGACGTGCATCGCGCCGGCGGCATTTTCGCCATCCTGAAAGAATTGGACAAAGCAGGCAAACTGCACACCGACGTGTACACCATCCACGCGCCGACACTGAAAGACGCGATTGAAAAATGGGACGTGACCAACCCTGAAAACACCCATGCCATCGAGCGTTTCAAAGCGGCTCCAGGCGGCGTGCGCACTACTCAGGCGTTCTCGCAAAACCGTATGTGGAAAACCCTCGACCTCGACCGCGAAAAAGGCTGTATCCGCGATGTTGAGCATGCCTACTCGCAAGACGGCGGCTTGGCAGTATTGTTCGGTAATATCGCAGAACGCGGTTGCGTAGTGAAAACCGCAGGCGTGGACGAGAGTATCCTCAAATTTACCGGCCGCGCCCGCGTGTTTGAAAGCCAAGAAGACGCAGTAGAAGGTATTTTGGGCAACCAAATCGTGGCTGGCGATATCGTCATCATCCGCTATGAAGGCCCCTAAAGGCGGCCCGGGCATGCAAGAAATGCTGTACCCGACTTCCTACCTGAAATCCAAAGGTTTGGGCAAAGCCTGCGCCCCTGCTGACCGACGGTCGCTTCTCCGGCGGTACCTTCCGGCCTGTCCATCGGTCACGCTTCGCCTGAAGCGGCAGAAGGCGGCGCAATCGGTTTGGTACACGAAGGCGACACCATCGAAATCGACATTCCAAAACCGCAGCATCCACCTTGTCATTTCCGATGAAGAGCTTGCCGCACGCCGCGCCGAAATGGAAGCACGCGGCAGCAAAGCGTGGAAACCGGAAAACCGCGACCGCTACGTCTCCGCAGCCCTGCGTGCCTACGGCGCGATGGCGACTTCCGCCGACAAAGGCGCAGTACGCGACGTATCGCAAATCGAACGTTAATTAACCTGACTTAAGGCCGTCTGAACGCTTTCAAGTGTTTCAGACGGCCTTCATTCAAACGGACAAATATGGACAAATTCATTTTAGCAATGATCGGCATGGCCATTGCCCTGTTGATTATTATTGGCGGCGGATTTATCGCTGTCGAATATTTCAAATCCCATCCTGAAACATTCCAAGTCAAGCCTCTATCAAAATAATCATTTAACGGCATGAGTTTTCAAAGGAAAAGAGCCGTAGCTCAAAGGCCGTCTGAACGCAGTACATATAATGAAACACATTCTTTACTGGCTGGGTGGTTTTGCCGTCGCCCTCGGCATATTCCAATACTACGAAACCCATCGCTATTCCGAAGGCCAGCTCATCTACGCCCAACCGCCGCAAAATCGTTCTGCCGTCGCCGATTTTTGACGCTTTAGCGTATTTAAACTTCCTCCGCTCCTCAGCCAATCTGCCCGCACTGGCGCACTCAGCCACACTCGAACGCGCCGCACGCAATCATGCCCGCTATCTGCTGCAAAACCCCGACGACGGCCATGACGAACACAATACGCGCAATCCCTTTTATACAGGCCCACGCCCATCAGACCGCACACGCAAAGCCGGTTATGCTTATAAAGGCGTGCATGAAAACGTCAGTACCGGCCAGCATCCGCCAAACGAAAAAAATCAACGACCATCTACCAGCCCAACATCAGCTGGATAATCTGATGACGGCGATTTACCACCGCCTCTCCTTGCTCGATCAAAATATCGACGAGGCCGGTGCGGCGTTTGAATCACAAGGCAAACAAATCGCGCTCAGCATCAATCAGGGGGACAGCAGATTCAACAGCCTCTGCCAAAAACGCCCCCTCTCCGACCTCAGCCGCTCGTTTTTATCAAGATGCCTGTCATGGCCATGCCATTGTTTATGCTGATGAAATCTCCAACCGCAAATTCCGGCCTCACATCACCTATCCGCAAGGCAATTTCGCCTCGCCGGTTTTCCATGGCGAACGTCCCGACCCTATGCCGCATTATGAAATGACCGGCAATCCGGTCAGCATCGCGTTCTCAGAACAATCGCCTCCGGTCAAAATGCGTTCGTTCAAACTGTATCAGGACACAAAAGAAATCAGAGACGTCAAAATATTAGATAAAGATAATGATCCCAAACCACCTCCTGACCGACCGCCAATTTGCGCTGTTTCCTTTACAGCCCTTGGAATACGACACCGAATACCGTGCCGTGTTCGAATACCGTCAAAACGGAAAAACAGAACGGCCGAATGGACATTCAGCACGCAAAAACCTGATTATCCTTACTTCATCGTCAAAGGCGGGGAAACGCTGGCCATCGAATCCGGACAAAAATATTTTATCCATTGGCAGGATTTTTGGTGCTTGAAGCAATGCGAACGCTACAACTACCGCATGAACCGCGACACCCAACTCGACATCATCGAGCGGCAGGCCGGCGGCATCATTATCCGTGTCAACGGAAGCAAAGGCAGCAGCATCCGCTTAATGCCCGAAGGCGAAGACAGGCGCGCCATTACACTTTATTTATGGAAATAAAGCCGTTTTTCGAGACGGCATGAAGCGCAAAAACTGATAAAATACCGCCTCACCACCCTACGGCAAGCTATCCAATATGACCAAACATCCGCAAACAGCAGCCAATACCCGCTATGCCTTTTGCCAGCATTGCCGCCATGTTGGCCGCATTTTTACTGTTCGTTGCCGTGATGTTGCTGCCCTTAGGGCTGACGGCGGACACACAAGTGGGCCTGATACGGTTTTCACTCTACGCAATCGTGCTGTTTGCTGTACTTGGCGGTATTTTTTTCTGTACGCGTTGCCTATTTGCGTAAAAAGAACGGAGCATGACATGACCCAAGCCGATAAAATTCCACAAGAAATCCGCCTCCAAAAAGAACGGCGCGTACTGACTTTGGTCTATGTTGACGGTGCCAAGAGCCTTCCTGCCGAATACCTGCGCGTGTACTCGCCCAGCGCGGAAGTGCGCGGACACGGCCCCGGTCAGGATGTTTTTGCAAACAGGCAAAGCCGAAGTCAGCATTACCGATTTGGACCCCGTCGGCCAATACGCATTGAAAATTACTTTTTCAGACGGCCACGACAGCGGCCTTTACGATTGGGACTATCTCTACCGACTGGCGCACAATCAAGACGCGCTTTGGCAAGACTATCTCGACCGCCTCGAAAAAGCCGGCGCGTCCAGAATGCCAAGTGCAGAAGATTTAAAACACAAACACACACATTCCTGCGGTAGCGGCGGTTGCGGCGGAAAGGCCGTCTGAAAAAAAGGCAAGACCGTAAGCTTGAATGACGGAAGGACCATTGACGGCAAAGCGTTCCTCTCCCCGCCCAAAAAGACGGGTAGTGGCTATCTTCGGCGATACCAAAGCCTGTCCGCGTGCAGCATGCTCCGTACAAAACGCAGACGTTTTGGTGTATAACCTTTTTCCGCAGGCGATGAAGAGACAGTGGAACGAGTATTCCATTCGACCGTAGCCGATACAGCCAAGCTGGCTTTTACAGGCCAATGTGAAACAACTTTACCTGACCCACATCAGCGCACGTTATACCGAAGAAGAACAACGCCTGATGCTGGAGCGGCAGGCACAAACTATATTTCCCGCGTCGAAAGTGGTTGGCGATTTCGACGTATTCGATACCTGAATCCGTATTATTTTAAGAAGGCAGACACTATGAGCGACCACAAAACCCATTTCGGCTTCACTACCGTTGACGAAGACGAAAAAGCAGGCAAAGTTGCCGAAGTCTTCCACTCCGTGGCAAAAAACTACGACATTATGAATGACGTAATGTCCGGCGGTCTGCACCGCGTTTGGAAACATTTCACAATCAATACCGCCCGTCTGAAAAAAGGCGACAAAGTATTGGACATCGCCGGCGGTACAGGTGATTTGTCCCGAGGCTGGGCAAAACGTGTGGGCAAAGAAGGCGAAGTTTGGCTGACAGACATCAACTCCTCCATGCTGACCGTCGGCCGCGACCGCCTGCTCAACGAAGGCATGATTCTGCCCGTATCATTGGCAGATGCTGAAAAATTGCCGTTCCCCGACAACTATTTCAATCTGGTTTCCGTCGCATTCGGCCTGCGCAACATGACGCACAAAGATGCCGCGCTGAAAGAAATGTACCGCGTATTAAAACCGGGCGGCACCCTGCTGGTGTTGGAATTCTCCAAAGTGTACAAACCTTTGGAAGGCGTGTACGACCTCTACTCTTTCAAACTGTTGCCGATTATGGGCAAACTGATTGCCAAAGATGCCGACAGCTACCAATACCTCGCCGAGTCCATCCGTATGCACCCCGACCAAGAAACCTTAAAACAAATGATGCTGGATGCAGGCTCGACAGCGTGGATTACCACAACATGAGCGCAGGCATCGTTGCCCTGCATAAAGGCGTGAAATTCTAAGGCCGTCTGAAACAAACACAAAGGGCGTGATTGATAGACACGCCCTTTGTTTTTTCAAACCTTATTCAAGCCAGTCTGACACTAACCAAAGGCCGCCTGAACAGCCGTAAAACGAAATCAAGGATTTCGGTTACACCATTCAGACGGCCTGAATATGTTCAAATCAGCTTATTTTCCTGCTTTCACGCTTTGCCATTGGCGGACCATAAATTTCAACGCCGCAGGTTGAATAGGCACCATGATAAAGCTGTTTTTCAAATCTTCATCAGTCGGGAAAATCGTATTGTCGTTTCTAAACTCTTCATCCATCAGCTCCTGAGCTGGTTTGCTGGACGGCGCATAAGTAACAAAATTGCCGTTTTTCGCCGCAACTTCAGGATCTAAGAAATCATTGATATACGCATGGGCATTGGCCACGTGTTTGGCATCTTTCGGAATCACAAACGAATCCACCCAAATTCCCACGCCTTCTTTCGGCATCATCACACGGATTTTTTCCTTGCCGCCCGCTTCTTCGGCACGACGTTTGGCAATGTTCAAATCGCCGCCAAAACCAATTGTTACGCAAGTATCGCCGCGCGCCAAATCATCGATAAAACCGGACGAGGTAAAACGCTTGATGTACGGACGGTTTTTCTTCAAGACTTCCGTAGCCGCCTTAATATCCACCGTTTCACTGCTGTTTGGATTTTTACCCATATAATTCAATACCATAGGATAAATCTCTGCCGCGCTGTCCAAATAGCTGATGCCGCATTGCTTGAGTTTGGACGTGTATTCGGGGTTAAACACCAAATCCCATTGATTGTCCGGCAGTTTGTCCGTACCCAAAGCCTTTTTCACACGCTCGGTATTGATGGCAAAAGTGTTAGTCCCCCAATAAAACGGAACGGCATATTCGTGGTTCGGATCAACGCCTTCCATCAGCTTCATCAACTGAGGATTCAAGTTTTTATAGTTGGGAATCAGGGATTTGTCGATTTTCTGATACGCACCTGCCTTAATCTGCCTACCGACAAACGCATTGGATGGACCCACGATGTCGTAACCCGACTTGCCGGTCAACACCTTGCTCTCCAGCGTTTCATCGCTGTCATATACATCATAAGTTACTGAGATACCGTGTTTTTTCTCAAACGCGGCAACCGTCTCGGGATCGACATATTCCGACCAGTTGTAAATGCTCAATACCTTTTGATTATCGGTTTGCGCCGCCTTGTCGGCAGAAGTTTTGTCCGAGCCGCCGCAGCCGGCCAATGCCAGCGCAGTCAGTACGATGAGGGGCAGATGTTTGGCCATTATCATTCCTTGCGTATCCGGTTGAAAAGAGAAAGGCATTATAAAGCAGGCAAGCCGGGGCGGATAGGCTTCATTGCTAAAAGATATCGACCCGCTTGAAGCCGTCTGAAAGACAGCTTGCCGCCAACTTAAAACCTTTCTGCCGATAGCTTGAAATATGGTTTTGCGGTAAGATAACGCCCATTCGTTTTTAATCTCAACGTGCCGTCCGGGCCGTCTGAAATCTTTGTACAAAAATTTTATCGAGACATTATGAAAACCACCGAACTACGCCAAAAAAATTCCTGAAATTTTTCGAATCTAAAGGCCACACCATCGTCCGCTCCTCCTCGCTCGTGCCACACGACGACCCAACCCTGCTGTTTACCAACGCAGGTATGAACCAATTTAAAGACGTATTCCTCGGCTTTGACAAACGCCCCTACAACCGCGCCACTACCGCGCAAAAATGCGTACGTGCGGGCGGCAAACACAACGACTTGGAAAAACGTAGGCTACACCGCCCGTCACCACACCTTCTTTGAAATGATGGGCAACTCTCCTTCGGCGACTACTTCAAACGCGATGCCATCCACTTCGCTTGGGAATTCTGACTTCCCCGAATGGTTGAACATCCCTAAAGACAAACTCTTGGCGACCGTTTACGCAGAAGACGACGAAGCCTACAACATCTGGTTGAACGAAATCGGTATGCCTGCCGAACGCATCGTCCGCATCGGCGACAACAAAGGTGCGAAATACGCATCCGACAACTTCTGGCAATGGGCGACACCGGCCCTTGCGGCCCTTTGCTCCGAAATTTTTCTACGACCACGGCGAAGAAATCTGGGGCGGCATTCCGGGCAGCCCTGAAGAAGACGGCGACCGCTGGATTGAAATTTGAACTGCGTATTTGTGCAGTTCAACCGCGACGAACAAGGCAATATGAATCCACTGCCTAAGCCTTCCGTCGATACCGGCATGGGCTTGGAGCGCATGGCCGCCGTCATGCAGCATGTTCACAGCAACTACGAAATCGACTTGTTCCAAGACCTGCTCAAAGCCGTTGCCCGCGAAACCGGCGCAGCTTTCAGCATGGAAGAACCCAGCCTGAAAGTCATCGCCGACCACATCCGATCCTGCTCCTTCCTGATTGCAGACGGTGTCTTGCCTTCCAACGAAGGCCGCGGCTACGTATTGCGCCGCATCATCCGCCGCGCCGTGCGCCACGGTTACAAACTAGGCCAGAAACAGGCGTTTTTCTACAAACTCGTGCCCGATTTGGTGAAAGAAATGGGCGCCGCGTATCCTGAGTTGAAAGAGAAACAGACACAGATTATGGAAGCCTTGCGCGCGGAAGAAAGCCGCTTCGGCGAAACGCTGGAAAAAGGCATGGGCTTGTTCAACCAAGTGCTCAACGGCATGAAATTCCTGAAACTGGAAAGCTTGTTGCCGCAAGACGGTGTAGGCAAACCTCTGACATTGAAAACCGCAGATGGTGTGGAATTTACCGCCGCTTCCCGTGTTGCTCCGAGCAAAAAGCAAATCGTTATCCGTCCTCGAGTTTCAGGCAGCCTGAACGAAGGCATGTATATCGATTTGCAGGCTGCTTTGAAACCGCCCATATTCCCGACGCGAAAAACCGTTTGCCGAAGCCTTGAATACCTACTTGATGGACAACATCGCCAACAGCAAACTCGTTATCGGCGGCGAACACATCTTCAAACTCTACGACACCTACGGTTTCCCCTACGACCTAACCGCCGACATGGCGCGCGAACTGGGCATCGAACTGGACGAAGCAGGCTTCGAGCGTGAGATGGAAGCCCAACGCACACGCGCACGCGCCGCACAAAAGCTTCAAAGCCAACGCTCAACTGCCTTACGAAGGTCAGGACACCGAGTTTAAAGGTTATAGCGAACGCCAAACCGAATCCAAAGTCCTCGCCCTCTACAAAAACGGCGAGCAAGTCAACGAATTGAACGAAGGCGACGAAGGTGCCGTCGTTATCGACTTTACCCCGTTCTATGCAGAATCCGGCGGCCAAGTCGGCGACGTCGGCTATATCTTCGCAGGCGAAAACCGCTTTGAAGTACGCGATACCCAAAAATCAAAGCGGCCGTATTCGGCCAATTCGGCGTACAGACTTCAGGCCGTCTGAAAGTCGGCGACAGCGTTACCGCCAAAGTGGATGACGAAATCCGCAATGCCAATATGCGCAACCACAGCGCGACCCACTTGATGCACAAAGCCCTGCGCGACGTATTGGGCGAACACGTTGAACAAAAAGGCTCTTTGGTTACCGCCGAATCCACCCGTTTCGACATTTCCCATCCTCAAGCGGTCACTGCCGAAGAAATCGCCGAGTAGAACGCCGAGTCAACGAAGCCATTTTGGCCAACGTTGCCGTCAACGCAGCCATTATGAGCATGGAAGATGCCCAAAAAAACCGGCGCGATGATGCTCTTCGGCGAAAAATACGGCGACGAAGTACGCGTACTGCAAATGGGCGGTTTCTCTACCGAATTGTGCGGCGGTCACACGTTTCACGCACCGGCGACATCGGCCTCTTCAAAATCATCAGCGAGGGCGGTATTGCCGCAGGCGTACGCCGTATCGAAGCCATCACCGGCCCTGAACGCACTCAAATGGGCGCAAGAACAAAGAGCGTTTGGTTAAAGACATTATTGCCGAAACCAAAGCCCAAACCGAAAAAGACGTACTGGCGAAAATCCAAGCAGGCGCAGCACACGCCAAAGTATTGGAAAAAGAATTGGCACGCGCCAAAGCCGAACTCGCCGTCCACGCAGGCGCCAAACTCTTGGACGATGCAAAAGACTTGGGTTCAGCCAAACTCGTTGCCGCACAAATCGAAGCCGATGCCGCAGCCCTGCGCGAAATCGTAACCGACTTGACCGGCAAATCAGAACAAGCCATCGTATTGCTCGCCGCAGTCAACGACGGCAAAGTTTCCCTGTGTGCAGGCGTATCCAAACCGTTGACTGGCAAAGTCAAAGCAGGCGATCTGGTTAAATTTGCAGCCGAACAAGTCGGCGGCAAAGGTGGCGGCAAACCGGATTTGGCACAAGCTGGCGGCACAGATGCTGATAAATTGCCTGAAATGCTGGTAAGCGTGGAAAATTGGGTAAGCAGTAAACTGGTTTGATAATTTTAGAGAAGGTCATCTGGAAATATGTCAGATGACCCTAATTTACTTTCAATTAATTTTGGAAAACCAAATATGGATAATATTTATAATAAGTTATTTGATTTAATATCGGAGAAACGATTAAGAGAATCATCATCAGAACGTGCAAAAGATAGTAATATTGTAATTGCATCAGAAAGTGATAAATCTCGAGTGATTAATGCATCAGCTTTCCGCAGATTACAACAAAAAGCACAGGTATTCTCTCTAGAAACAAATGCATCCGTCAGAACTAGATTAACTCATTCTGTAGAAGTATCTCAAATAGGACGTTATCTGGCTCAAGAAATTATCCGTCTCATACCTGATAATTCTGATATTTCCTATGAAAAAAAATTGGCTTTTAGCAATATTATTGAAACAGCATGTTTATTGCATGACATAGGTAACCCTCCTTTTGGTCATTTGGGAGAAGCTGCAATTCGTAGATGGTTCAAGAGAAAACAGGACCAGAATGAACAAGAGGCAGATATTTACAATGAATTAATAAATTTTGATGGCAATGCTCAAGGTTTTTCGTTTAATAACATATTTGAGTGGTAATGATGAGTATGGATTAAATTTAACAGCAAGTACAATATTAGCTTTTGTGAAATATCCATTTATTAATAAAGAAAAAGGTTATTTAAAGCTGATTATCAATTTTTCATACAAAAGCTGCTTGCGAAAAAAATTAAAATGGAAAGAGGGGTGAAATTCCTTTAGCCATCATAATGGATCTCGCTGATGAAATTTCATACTGTATGAGCGATTTAGAGGATGGATTAGAAAAAAAGTTATTTTCTCCATATGATTTATATATGGAGTTCAAAGATATTGGATACTTAGAACCTAAAAGAAGAGGATATGTATCCATATCCATTCATTGCCTTTAAAACCAAATTAATTAATAAATGTGTACAGGAAATTGCTCAAAAATTTATTGATAATATCGAAAGTATTGTGGAAGGGAAAATGGTCGAAATACCAATAGGTGATGATGATGTCAGAAAAATATTTAGATAGAATAAAGAAATTTGCAAGAAAAAAGAATTTACTCTGATAGAAATATAGAATTAGTTGAATTAGCCGGTGCAAAAATTATTGAAGGCCTTTTTAAATGAGTATGAACCGCTCTTAGAGATGAATGAAAATGATTTTTATTGATTTAATTGATGGTAAAAATGGTAAACAACATCCATTTGAATTTCGATTAATTAATACAATTCCTAAAAATTATATAAAGAAATATCAAAAAAATCCATGGATTATTATAAAGGAGAAAAACTGTGAAGAGCCTCCTAGTGAGAAGTCTGTTCGTGCTCAGCTATTGGTAGATTTTATCTCTGGCATGACAGATGACTTTGCATTGGAGCAATATCAATTTTTGAAAGGTATAAAATTACATGATTGATAATCATCCATTTTTACTGTCTACAATGATTTTTTTAATGAAAAAAAGAAATCATTAGAAAAATACACTTTTCATTTCAGTAAAATATATTTATATCCCAGATTCAATTGATGATAAAAGAAAACATTTCACCATAAAAGGGAATGAATTTACAAAGGAAAGAATTGAATCAGAAATTGCTTCGTTGAATAAAGGTGAAGAGTTAGCCTTCCATTCAACAATAGAAATAAGTGAGAAAACATATCATTTTTCCCTTTATTGATTTTTCAATTTCAATCGATGATTGGAATTTTGACAGGGATTTTATTAGATTAAAGAGAATTATTCCTAAAGCTCATGAAATTATTTTTGTTCAATAGTGGTCGCTCACTACATGGATATTCACTCAGATTATTAACACAGAAAGAATGGATCGATTTTTATGGGGCGATTACTACTTATCGACTTACCAAGGAATCCTCACAAAATTATTGATTCCAGATGGATTGGGCATAGATTAATGGGCAAATACAGCTCCTTGAGATGGTCAAATAATTCCGGAAAATACTTAACTGAGCCATTCAGAATTATTAGCCTATGATTTGATGCACCAAAGTAACCTACTCTACCATACTAGACATCTAAATATTAAAGATAATTATCTTATTATTCAAATAAAAATTTTAGGTTTGTATTTAACCTATTATACTAAAACTAAAATTATCTAAATATAGAGTTAAATAAGGGGAGTCTCCCTTATTTAACTCTATCTAGAATTGATTATTCAAATCAATCTTTCTCAACCGTAAAAAACAGTGCTTCCTGTTTCAAAGCATTACCGTCTGCATCGGTTAATGCTGCTTCTGCTGCGGAAAACTTGATAACGGCGAGGTTGAGGCTGCCTTGTTCAGTCAGTGCTGTGTTGAGGATGACGCCTGCTTCTTCCTCGCCGACTTTGACGGCAATACCGGCAGCTTCTAAAGAATCTCCGCTTAATACGGCCAGGCCGCGTTTGACTTGGCCTCGGTATTGGGCGCGGGCGATGATTTCTTGGCCGGGGTAGCAGCCTTTACGGAAATGGACGGCGCCAATGATGTGTTGGTTTAGCATTTGGGCAACGGCCGCTTCTTTGGTTGCGGCGCAAATCCACGGATAGCCGCTGCGTATTTCGTGCAGGTTCCATGCGTTTTCGGCTTCTACTTGATATTCTGCTGCGTTTTCGGCTACTGAAATTTTCAGACGGCCTGTGTGCGGTAAGGCAATTTCTATGGTGTTTTTCTTGAATTTGGGCAGAGAAAAGACAGTTGCGGTTCGGTAGCAGGATGAGGTTCTGCATTGCCTGCCAACTCGCCGCTGACTGCTAAATCGGGCATCAGCTCGAAGACGACTTTTTGCACGCAAGACAAACATTCTCAGGCGTTTGACGATGGCTTCGGTCAAATCTTGCGCCATGACCAACAGTAAATCTTCTCCGCGATTGACGACCAACATATTCGCCAACACACGGCCTTTAGGCGTATTGTATGTGGCGTAACATGCCTGACCGGAAGCTAAATTATTAATATCGTTGGATAATTGGCCGTGAAGAAATGAAGCTCTGTCTTCACCGCTAACGCGGACAACGCCGAAAAAAAGGCAGGCGGGTTTGCATAATCGACTCCTTAAATAGTAGATGCTGAATTATCGCCCAAATTGCCACTTATTATCAAATAAATAAATTCAGGCCGTCTGAATGTTTCAGACGGCCTGTTGTTTGATTCAAACCATCAAAAATTATTTGATGCTGACTTTGCGGATAATCACGGCTTCGGTCGGTACATCTTGATGGAAGCCGCGTGTCGCTGTTTTCACTTTGCTGATTTTACGGACAACGTCCATGCCGGAAGTAACTTTTACCGAAAACGGCATAGCCGTAGCCTTGAGGGGTTTTGCTTTTGAAATTCAAAAAGTCGTTATCGGCTGTGTTGATAAAGAACTGGCTGGTTGCAGAATTCGGATCGCCTGTGCGCGCCATGGCGATGGTGCCGACGTTATTTTTCAAGCCGTTGTCTGCTTCGTTGTTGATGGCTTTATCAGTGGATTTTTGAACCATTTTCTCGGTAAATCCGCCGCCTTGAATCATAAAATTGTCGATAACGCGGTGGAAAAATCGTGTTGTCGTAAAAACCTTTTTAGCGTAATTGACAAAAGTTTGCCACAGTTTTCGGCGCTTTGACTTCATCCAGCTCCAGTTGGATGTTGCCCATATTGGTTTCAATCACCGCATGGGTAACCGCTTGCGCTTGCACGGAAAGTGAGAGTGCGAGGGCGCACAGGGTCAGTTTGATGGATTTTTTCATATGTCTTCTCGAATAATGTATTGTGAAAATGGAATATTAACCTTGTTTCGCGTGAAATCCATAAAAAAACATGTAAGATTTTTTTCAAGCAAAAACATAAGCAATCAAATCAGGCCGTCTGAAAAGGGATAAAAACAAATTCTTGCTTTTTATCATTTCCCTTTCAGACGGCCTGATATTCGGTCAAACCGAAATCAGATTAGAAATCCAATTCCGCTTTCAGCCAATAAGTACGCGGCATACCGACAACGGCGAAGCTGCGGTCGTATTAGCCGCGCTGTACCCTGCCAGTAGTTTTTTGTTGAACAGGTTTTTCCACTGAGCTGCTGACGGTCAAAGTATTTTTTGCCGAGCTTGGTTTTGTAGCGCGCGCCTACGTCAACCAAAGGTATAGGACGGGAAAGCGTATTGTTTTTGCGTGTCTTGGTAAGACTTGCCGAAATACGAAACATTGCCGTTCAAGGTCAAGCCTTTGGCAAACAGGGGTATCCCATTCAACGCCCGCTTTGGCAATCACGCGCGGATTGGCAACCTGTACGCCGTTAACGAGATTGTCGGCTGCGTTCGGATAATTTTTCACGGTTGATTGCAGATACATCAAACCAAAACTTGGGCGCAAGGTATTGTTCAACAGGTTAGCATAGGTGTTGAACTCAATACCGCGATTACGTTCCATGCCTTGCTCGTCGCCGGCCGCGCCGCCAATAGCTTTTATGCGCAGCAAAATCAGTGCCCTTGGCAGTATTACCGCGCCAGTAGCCCGGACGTTTAATTTGGAACGCGTTCAACGTGGTTACGAAATTGCCCCAGTTTTTGCGCACACCGACTTCAAACTGACGGCTGACACGAGGTTTGGACATCGTAGTTTCGCCGGAATCATCGGTTTTGATGTCGGCAGGGCTCCAAGTCTTCCATGTAGTTGCCGTAGACGACTAAATCAGGTTGCGGCACCCACGCGGCCATAAACATAGGGCTAAAACGTTTGGCATCGCCACTTTGACCTGCTTTTTTATCGGTATATTCAACCGCTTGGAAACGACCTCCCAAAGTCAGACGGTATTTGTTGTCGGCAAAGCCCAAGGTGTCGGACAAAGCTAGGCTGTTAACTTTGATATTGGCATCCAGGTTTGCTGAGCTTTCCCAGTCTGTCGCGTAATTAGGGACAAAAGAAGCCAGTTGATTGTCAATATTGCCGTTTGCATCAACCTCAACGCGGCTTTTTGCCCGCAGCCGAACCACGGACAGTCGCACGCTGACGAATGATACGGTCAAAAGCAGTACTCCAGTTATGCGTTACCGGGCCGGTTTCAAATTCGCCGCGCGCGGATAAATTCATACTCAAAGTACGGAAATATTGGTCGGTCAGGCGTGCCGTACCTGTGTGGTATTGGTTGGCACTTGAGCAGGTTGCGGTTTGGCTGCTTGCGCCTTTTTTACCGCAGATGGTCGGAGAAATCAGCGTGCCGTAATAACGCGCCTTGTTGTAACCGATACCGCCGGTAATTTGCGCATTTTCAAACGCATCCCATTCGAAAAGTCAGCATATTGGTTTGACCGACGGTATTTTGCCAGTTCCAGCTTGGCAACAGATTTGTTTTTGCCATCCGGTGCATCGAACAAACGACCATCAGCGTTTTGGATGTCCTGCATACGTGCACGGCCGCCGTTGGTTTTGCGTTTCGCGTAGATGGAATCGAACGCCACGCGCAGTTTTTCGCCGCGATAGTCGGCATTTAAGGCAAATTCTTTGTTGTCTTCGCTGTAGCCGTGGCGCGGGGTGTCGCCGTGGCGCAGTTTGCCGTTGGCACGTACGCCGAATTCTTTGTTTTCGCCGAAGCGTTGACCCAAGTCGAACGTACCTTGGGCGCGATTGTTGCTGAACCAGCCCAAACCGATTTTGCGGTTGCCTTCGTCGGCGGCTTTTTTGGTTTCGATATTGACGGAACCGGATACCGCGCCTTCAGGGTCCATGCCGTTTACGGCGGTGGACGCACCTTTAATCAGTTGCGCGGAGCCGACTTGCACGCTGGCCGTACCTTGTGTGCCATACATACCGGCCAAACCATTGACGCTGAATTGGCGCGCATCAAGTTGGTAACCGCGGAAAGTACAGACCGGTCAGCGTATTGCTTTCGCCGCCAAACTGCCAAAGTCGAAGCGTCTTTTTTCGCTACGGCATCTACCAAAGTACGCGCTTCGGTATTATTGAGGGCTTTTTCGTCGTAATTGACCACGGTAATCGGAGCGGTAAAGGCATTGGCTTTACCCAATACGCCCAAATTCACACGATCGCGCATATCGCCATCGCTGGCAATAGAATACGAGCGTGCGGCCTTCACGCGTTTGGCGTTGGCTTGGACTTTGACTTCCTGCACTTCTGCATATGCTTCGGGAGCAGAAGTGGCTTCATCGGCGGCGTAGGCAAATGCGCTTGCAACCACAAGCGGCATCAGGGCTAATTTGCTGTTCATAAAATACCTTCTGATTTGAAATATTAATAATTCTTATATCGGGTAAAGAATTACAAAGTAATTTAGTTTTGCGATTATATTTGATAAGATTTCCGCTTTCCATAAAAACAAATAAGAACCGTTTGTAAAAACAAAAAAATACAACAGTTCGGAAAACTATTATTACAGTTACCATAGTCAAATAAATTTGCCGTCCTTTCAGACGGCCTTTACTTCCTTTCAGAGAACACCCCATGCAAAAATGGCAAACCGAGCTTTTATTCCACGCCGTCTTGGCTGTTGCAGACCTTATTGATGGTCGCCGCAGCCTCGGCGGTAATTCTGTTTTTTTGCACGCAACACTCGCTTTCGGGCGCGAGTTTGGCTACATCCTGCGCCTGTGCCTGACGCCGAAAAGTACCGTCAAAGTTTTGCTGCTGATTACAGCGATGATTACGCTGCTGTTAACCGAAGTACGGCTGAATGTGTTGAGCACCTTTATGTCCAAAGGGCTTTACGATTCGATGCAGGATTTGAACGCCTCCGCGTTTTGGATGTTTGCAGCGATGAACGCGGGCGTGGTGCTGATACGGGCGTTTAACAATGTCGTCAACGACTTTTCTCGATCAAGGTTTGGCGATTAAATGGTCGGAGCGGCTCAATGAAGTTTTGACTTCACGCTGGCTTACCGACAAAAACTACTATCGCCTGCAAATGCGCCGCCATGCGCCGGACAACATCGACCAGCGTATCCAACAAGACGCACAGGATTTCATCGCTTCGACCATTGAATTTGTGCGCGGCATGGTCAATTCGGTCGTTACCTCGCTGGAATTTGCCGTTGTTTTGTGGGGCTTGGCGGGCATCCTGACCGTGTTCGGCTTTCGACATTCCGCACGGCATCGTTTGGTTTGTCTATATGTTTTGTGATTTTGGCGACCTTTATCGCCATGTGGATAGGCAACCCGTTGATTCGTTACAACTATGAAAATGAAAAGCTCAACGGCGACTACCGTTACTCCCTCATCCGCGTGCGCGACCACGCCGAAAGCGTGGCGTTTTACAGCGGCGAAAAAAACACGAACACGACCAGCTTTCCGACCGCTTTAAAGCCATTATCCGCAACCGTTGGCGCATTGCGCGACAAAGCGTCTGCCTGAGCGGCTTTAACGATATGTTCACCAACGGCATCAAACTCTTCCCCATTATTTTGCAAGCTCCGCGCCTGTTTGCCGGACAAATCAAAATCGGCGACATCCAACAGACCGTCCAAGCCTTCGCACGACTGCAAAACGCGCTGTCTTTCTTCCGGATGTTCTACAACAAATTCACTGCCTACCGCGCCCGACTGGAGCGTCTGTACGGCTTTTTGCTGAGTACAGAAGAAAAACACACCGCGCGACAACCCGACCTTACCGAAGTTTCAGACGGCCTGATCTTGGAAAACGTTGCCCTATACCGCCACAACGGCGAAGTTTTATTAGACGGTATCAATATCAACCTCAAAAAGCGGCGATTCCCTGCTGATACGCGGTCCGAGCGGTTGCGGCAAAACTTCTTTGCTGCGCGCGCTGGCGGGGCTTTGGCCGTTCGGCAGCAGCGGCAAAGTCAACCGTCCGCCGCATCAAGACATCCTCTTCCTGCCGCAACGCCCGTACACGGCGCAAGGCAGCCTGCGCGACGCGATTTGTTACCCCGACATCGACAAAGCAGCATCCGGAACTGATCGACGCCATGAATACCTGCCGATTAGGTTATCTGGTTGATAAATTAGATAAAACCGATGACTGGCAGCACAAACTCTCCCCGGGCGAACTGCAACGCGTCGCCTTCGTCCGCGCCCTGCTCTCGCAGCCCAAAGTCATCCTGCTCGATGAAGCCACCGCCGCCTTGGACGAACCGACCGAAGCCATGCTCTACCGCGCATTGAAGCAAAAACTGCCCGACAGCATCATCATCAGCATCGGCCACCGCAGCACGCTCAATGAGTTCCATGATTTATGCCTCGATGTCGGTCATGTACAATGCTGAATTAATGGCATGCAAAGGCCGTCTGAAACAGTGAAAAACGAAATCAAACGATTTTTGTCCTCGCCGTTTCAGACGGCCTTTTCAAACGCTCATGGCATGTTTATTTGCTATACTCTGCATTGTGTTAACGTCGTCTAAAAAAATATTTATGAAAAACCCTGGCCCTTATTCCACATTACAACCATCCCGACCACCATCAGCCACGTTGCCCAAAACCATGCGCGGCTTTGGTTTAAATGTTTTAATTGTGGACGACAGTTCACGCGAAGAATGCAAACCTGTATTGCAGGCTTTGGTTTCAGACGGCATTGATGTCCTTTACCGCCCCATCAACGGCGGTAAAGGCGCAGCAGTCAAAACCGGCTTGGAATATGCCGAAGAACATGGCTATACCCACGTCTTGCAGGTTGATGCAGACGGCCAGCATTGCTTGAGCGACACACCCAAACTCCTCGCCGCAGCAGAACAAAACCCCGAAGCCGTTGTTTGCGGCTGGCCGCAATACGGAGATGATGCGCCCAAAGCACGGCTTTACGGACGCAAAATTACCGATTTCTGGAATATGCTGCACACTTGGTCATGCGACATCAAAGACGGCATGTGTGGCTTCCGCCTCTATCCGCTTACACCCGCGCTGTCCGTTGTCCGCGAAGAAACCGTAGGCGACCGCATGGACTTCGACACGGAAATCCTTATCCGCCTATACTGGCGCGACGTCAAACCGGTTTGGATTAAAACGCCCGTCCAATACGCCGCCGACGGCGTGTCCCACTTCGATGCCTTTGCCGACAATGTCCGCATCAGCAAAATGCACACACGGCTGTTTTTCGGTATGTTGAAACACCGATTGGGTAAAGTTTTTCGGAAAGGCCGTCTGAAACCATGACCGATAATAAACAAACCCATTGGGCGGCGCAGCCCGAACGCGGCAGCCGCTTGTTTCTCGCTCTGACAACATTGATGGTGCGCTATCTGCCGGCTTTTTTCATGAGGCCGTGCATTTGGTTTGTGGTGCTGTATTTTTATGCAACCGCGCCCAAACCGCGCCGTCATGTTTTACGCTATCAAACCCGTCTTCAGACGGCCTTTCCCCATATCGTCCTGCCGAAACATAGCGTATTCAAACAATTCGTCGCATTTGGCGAAGCGGTTTGCGACCGTTTTGCCGTGTGGCAACGCAAAATCCGTTATGAAGATTTGGTGATTGAAGATCCGGACGACATCTATTCGCAAGTCAAGCGCAACGAACGCGGCCAGATTTTTGCCTGCTCACACTTGGGCAATACTGAAGTTTGCCGTGCGCTGGTGTCTCACCATAAAAATTTCAGACTCAATGTATTGGTGCACAGCAAGCACGCGCAGGCATTTAACGAGGCATTGCAAAAAGCCGGCGCAGATCATATCCGTCTGATTCAGGTAACAGATTTGGACACCACCCTGATGATGGAATTGAACCGCCGTATCGAAGACGGCGAATGGATTGCCATCGCGGCCGACCGCGTGCCTGTACGCGGCGAGAAAACCGCCGATATTAATTTCTTAGGCCATACCGCCCCTATGCCGCAAGGCGCGTGGCTGTTGGCTTCGCTTTTAAAAACGCAGGTAAACACGCTGTTTTGCGTCAAACAAAACGGCCGCTATCATTTGAAACTGCGCCGCTTTACCGATACTTCCAGCTGGAAACGCGGCAACCGCGAGTCTGCCGTCAAAGACGCGATGCAGGGTTTTTGCCGACATTTTGGCGCAAGAATGTGCGCAAAATCCGCTACAATGGTTCAATTTTTATGATTTTTGGGGCGAAGACGCCGTCTGAAACCATCACACTTACTCTTTTAAACCATGAAAAAACACATCTACTGCCAACACAGCTTTGAAACCGAAGTTCCTTTTTTTGACGTAGATGCCATGCACATCGTGTGGCACGGCAACTATGTCAAATACCTTTGAAACCGCACGTTGTGCTTTTTCTGTCTTCCATCGGTTACGACTACAACGAAATGGGACGGCAGGGTACAGCTGGCCGATTGTGCAGATGAACCTCAAATACATCCGCCCCTGCCCGTTTCGGCCAAAAAAATCCGCGTTGATATGGACATTGTCGAAATCGAAAGCTGCCTGCGTATCGATTACACCATTTACGATATTGAAACCAACGAAAAACTGACCCGCGCTTCGACTACCCAAGCCGCAGTGTCGCTTTCAGACGGCCTGATGCAGTTTCAAACGCCGGACAGCTGGTTGGAAGCAGTAAAAAGACATCCGACATTTAAGGCCGTTTGAAGAATTTAGCGATTAAACAACATACCAAATATTCAATTAAATATTTTTACTGGAAAATAGAATCATAGAAAAAAATAAAAATTATATATAATTCAATAAATTATTTTAAAAATATAACGGAAAAATTTGTCAGAGATTTAGATATAACATTAATTGAAGCAGCTGAATATTCTATAATTGAATTCGAAATTTATTTATCTGAATATCCGGAAGATAGTACATTTATTTTTACAGCATGGGCAATCTATCTGTTAGAAAATAACTGTCTCAATGAAAGAGGAAAAGATAATTTTTTTCATCGCGGAAATGAAAAAAATGTTATCAACAAACTAATTTGGATAAAAATAAAATCTATCTATTCTTCGAGTGACTATCATATTTTTTTGCTAAGGATGTAAACAAGATTCAACAAACATTTAAATTAAATTTTGCCAATATCATGCAGCAAGAGTAGCAACTGTATTTTTAACCCCGTCGGGCAAAAAAATACCAAAAACGGTAAATCACTAAAAAAATACTTTTTATACCGCAGCAGCAAGCTGTAGCCTGCATGAAACCCTATTGCCTGTTTATCAGCTTTACCCTTTATAATTTTAAGTTTCCGTTTCAGACGGCCTTTATCCTCAATCCACACACAATTATGCTACTGAACCTCAACCGCTTTGCCTTTTCCTGTTTTCTTAAAAAGAAACCCGCCTGCTTACTGCCCTCGCCCTGCCTATGCTGTTGGCGCAAGTGGCACAAGTTGGCATTGGTTTTGTCGATACGGTAATGGCCGGTGGCGCAGGTAAAGAAGATTTGGCTGCGGTGGCTTTGGGCAGCAGCGCGTTTTCCACGATTTATATTACCTTTTATGGGCGTGATGGCGGCGTTGAACCCGATGATTGCCCAGCTGTACGGCGCAGGTAAAACCGAAGAAGTCGGCAAAACAGGAATGCAGGGCATTTGGTTTGGCTTGTGTTTGGGCGTATTCGGCATGCTGTTAATGTGGGCGATGATTATGCCTTTCCGTCATTGGCTGACATTAAACGATTATGTCGAAGACACGATGGCGCAATATATGTTCTTTCACCAGCTTGGCAATGCCGGCCGCCATGATCCACCGCGCCCTACACGCCTATGCCTCCAGCTTAAATCGTCCGCGCGTGATTATGTTGGTCAGCTTTCGCAGCGTTTGTGTTGAATGTGCCGCTGAACTATGTGTTCGTTTACGGCAAATTCGGTATGCCTGCTTTGGGTGGCGCAGGTTGCGGCGTGGCAACGGCGGCGGTATTTTTGGTTCAGCGCATTGGCTTTGTGGCTTTATATCGCCAAAGAAAAAAATTCTTCCGTCCGTTTGGCTTGACGGCAAAAATCGGCAAACCCGATTTGGCGGCTTTCAAACAGATTTGGAAAAATCGGCGCCCCCATCGGCTTGTCTTATTTTCTAGAAGCCAGCGCATTTTCGTTTATCGTCTTTTTGGTAGCGCCATTCGGCGAGGATTATGTCGCCGCGCAACAAGTTGTCATCAGCCTGTCGGGCATCTTTGTATATGGTTCCGCAAAGCGTCGGCTCAGCAAGCACGGTACGCGTAGGCTTTTCGCTCGGACAATGCGAGTTTTTGCGGGCGCGTTATATTTCAGGCGTTTCGCTGGTGTTAGGGCTGGGCACTTGCTACCTGCACCGCGCTGCTCTTGGTCATCTTTCGCTTCCAGTTGGCCAGTATGTACACCAACGATGCGTCAGTATTAGGCATTGCCGCGACCGTTTTATTTTTTGCCTCCCTATTCCAACTGGCAGATGCCACCCAATGTATCGCTTCATATGCGCTGCGCGGCTATAAAGTGACCAAAATGCCGATGTTCATCCATGCCGCCGCTTTTCTGGGGGTTGCGGCCTGCTGCCCGGCTACCTGCTCGCCTATCATGTCGATATGGGCATTTACGGCTTTTGGACCGCACTGACCGTTTCACTGACAATTGCCGCCATCGCATTGGTATGGTGCCTGGAGCTTTGCAGTAAAGAGATGGTCAAATCGCATAAGGCCGTCTGAAAAATACAAGCAGTCTTTCTCCAATGATTACGCTATTTAATCAACGAATTCCTATTTTAAAGTTAAACCCATGCAACCCATCCAATACCAAACCGACCTTACCCCTTACAACACTTTCGGCCTGAAAGCCCAAGCCCAAGCATTTGTCGCACTCAAACATGCCGATGAATTGCGCGACATCGTCCAGCTGCCCGAGTTCAACCGAGATACTGTTTTTATGGCTCGGAGGCGGCAGCAATATCGCTTTTGATGGAGGACTACGCCGGTCTGGTTGTGCATATGGAAAAACAAGGGAATTCGTGAAATTGAGCGTTCAGACGGCCTGGTTTATATCGAAACGCAAGCCGGGGAAATTTGGCATGATTTTGTTTCGCATACGGTTGGACTGGGTTTAAGCGGGCTGGAAAACCTCAGCCTGATTCCGGGTACGGTCGGCGCGTCTCCGGTACAAAAACATCGGTGCATATGGTGTCGAAGCGAAAGATGTTATCCATAGCGTTCGCTGCTTTGATTTGGATACGGAAACCTTTGTCGAGCTTTCCAATGCCGACTGTAACTTTGCCTATCGTGAAAGCCTGTTCAAACAGGAAGGCAAAGGCCGTTATGCGATTGTTTCGGTTGTATTTGCGTTGAAAGAGCATTTTGTGCCGAACTTGGGCTATGGCGATTTGGCGGCAGCAGTTGCCGAACTGAGCCAAGGCCGAGAGGCGACGGCCAAAGATGTTTCCGACGCAGTGTGCGCAATCCGCAACAGTAAACTGCCTAATCCTAACGTACTTGGTAATGTCGGAAGTTTCTTTAAAAACCCAGTTGTCAGCGCTGAAAAAAAGCGGCCGATTTGTTGCAACAATACCCCAATATGCCACGCTATCCGCAGCCTGACGGTTCGGTCAAACTCGCGGCCGGCTGGCTGATTGACCAATGCCGTCTGAAAGGCCATCAGATCGGCGGTGCGGCAGTGCATGACAGACAGGCTTTGGTTTTGGTGAATAAAAACAATGCATCCGCGCAAGATGTCCACCAGCTGGCACAATATGTTTGTAATACAGTATTTACTCAATTTCAGGTAGAATTACAGGCAGAACCAAACTGGCTATCTACTTCATACAGCCTATAAAACAAAGGAGTGTATCCCATGCCGCGCATTGCCAAAAGTCAACACTTACACACGAATCATCAATGCCAGCCTCGCCTTGTTCAACGAAGAAGGCGAGCGCAATATCAGCACCAACCACATTGCCGCCCACTTGGGCATCAGCCCAGGCAACCTCTACTACCATTTCCGCAACAAAGACGAAATCATCGTCCAATTGTTTAAGCGTTACAGCGAAGCCCTGCTTGTCTACCTTAACGAAGCCGTGTTGCCGTCTAATGTGGAAGACTCCATCAACTACATGGCCGGTATTTATGATGTGATGTGGGAATACCGTTTCCTTTTCAGCGATGTGAATACCCTGCTTGCCCGCAGTGCCGAATTATTGGGCGAACACAATACCTTTACCCAAGCCAAAGTTTTCCCCGCTGTTGGTCAACCTGCTGACCCAACTTAACGGCCTGAACATCATCAGCGCAGACCAAACCGCCATGAACGACCTTGCCGTCAATATGTGGATGGTGACGAAATACTGGTTCGACTTTGACAGCTCCCTGCGCGGCCGCGCCAAGTTGACCGAAGATTCCAAAGTACGGGGCATCAGCCGCACACTCAGCCTGTTGCGCCCTTACCTCCTGCCGGAACACCGTGCCGAATTCGACCAAAAAATCGGCAGCAACCATTAATTTTTCCATACAAAGGCCGTCTGAAAACGTGGCTTTAACCAAGTTAAAGCTATTTTCAGACGGCCTGTTAATTTTCGGATGCTTTATTTATGCACCTTCCCGATATTTCCATTCTCGGCTTAGGCTATCTCGGCCTGCCGCTGGCGCAAAAATGTTATGAACAAGGCAGTCAGGTAGCCGCCGTCAAACGCAATCTGACCTCTGACGACATCAATCTGCCGATTGAACTCGACATCATCGATTTGAATCAAGACGATATTTTTCACAGTTCGACCTTGTGGCAAAACCACATCAACAAGCCGACATGGTTTTGCCTGCTTCCGCCTTCGTCATTAAACCATTACGCCGATACCCTGAAAAAATGGATTCAACTTGCCGAGCAGTCCAAAGTACAACACATCATCTTAACCAGCAGCACCAGCGTGTATGGCGACCAAGCACGCATATGCGATGAAACCACGCCGCCCGATCCGCAAACCGAATCCGCCTGTCAAATCCTCGCAGTCGAGCAAGCCCTGCATGAAAGTGCCATCCCCCATATCGACATACTGCGACTGGGCGGACTTTATTCTGCCGACCGTCATCCCGTTACCAAGCTGGTTCAAAAAATACGCATTCAAGGCGGCAATCAACCCGTCAATATTCTTCATAAGGATCTTGCAATCCAAGTTCTCTTTCAGACGGCCTGCCAAGCTAACGGCAAACGTATCCGCAATATTGTCGAACCCCACCACCCAAGCCGGGCCGAATTTTATACTGCCGAAGCGGCCAAACTCGGCCTACCGGCTCCTGATTTCATCGTTGATGACAAAAGCAACGGCAAAATTGTAAATACCGTTTGCGCAGACGGGCTAAGCCTGTAAAATTGCGACTCAATCCATTAATCCGTTTCAGACGGCATTTAGAGTAAACCATGTCCGCCCTATTTCCCTTATCAACCACCTGATACAGCAAAATCCAGAGCAACAGCGCGAGCTGTCTGAATTTGCAGGCAGCATCATCTGCATCAGCCTGGCCGGTTTCAGACTGACCGGACGCATCAGCGAACAAGGTTTTCTTGAAACCGCAAACGAAACCGCCGACACCAACATCACATTCCACAACAGCGCCATCCAAAAAATCCTCCAAGGCGGCCAGCCCGGCGTGGGCGACATCAGCCTCGAAGGCGATTTGGTATTAGGCATGTCCGTCCTTCCTATTTTGGGAGGACTGCGCTATTATCCGAGCGACGATTTGGCGCGTGTATTCGGTCATGTAGCCGCAGAAAGCATCAGCTCGCGCGCCGGGGACATCGGCCGCACCATGAAAAAAATCGGCAAAAGTATTGCCGAGCAAATCAGCGACTTTTCACGCGAACCCGAATCCCCTGTTATCGACCAAGCCACGCTTGCCACATGGTTGGAAGAAGTGGACAAACTGCGTGACGACGTTGCCCGCCTAAACGAACGCCTCTACCGCCTCGAGCGCGATATCTGGATAGATTAGACACTTAATTTCAGACGGCCTACTATCATGAAAAGCCCATTTAAAAACATCGGTATCGTTACACGTCCCAATACGCCCGAAATTCAAGATACCGTCCACACATTGGTTTCTTTTTCTACGCGAAAACGGCTTCACCATCTATCTGGATGAATTGAGCGTAGAAGAACACTGCGTCTATATCCAAGATTCCGCATACTGCGAAACCGTAAACAAAGCCCAGCTGGGCAAATATTGCGACCTCGTCGTTGTGCTCGGCGGCGACGGTACCTTCCTCTCCGCCGCCCGCGAAGTCGCCCCGCGCGCCGTCCCCATCATCGGCATCAATCAAGGCCACTTGGGCTTTCTTACCCAAATCTCACGCGACACCATGGTTGAGGGCATCTGCCCCCGTACTAGAAGGCAAATATCTGCCCGAAGAGCGCATCCTCATTGAAGCCAGCATCATTCGTGACGGCGAAACCATCGAACGCGCCCTCGCCCTCAACGACACCGTACTGTCTCGTGGCGGCGCAGGCCAAATGATTGAATTTGAAGTATTTATCAATCAAGAATTTGTCTATACCCAACGTTCGGACGGCCTGATTATTTCCACGCCGACAGGTTCGACCGCCTACGCGCTTGCCGCCGGCGGCCCTATCATGCAGGCCGGCCTGAACGCCTTCACACTTGTACCCTATCTGCCCACAATCCATGACCAACCGTCCGATTGCCATCCCCGACACCAGCGTGATTGAAATCCTCATCACCAAAAAGCGGCGACGCACGCGCACATTTTGACGGACAATACCCATATCGACGTGCAAAACTTCGACCGCATCCTCATCCGCCGCTATCACAATCCCCTTGCGCGTCCTCCATCCTACCGATTACCAATACTTCAAAAACCCTGCGCCAAAAAGCTGCATTAGGGGCGAACAATTGATTTAAACAACTTCCATAAATAGGCTTTACCATGAAAACCATTTTCAAAAACCTTAATCATTGCACTGTACTCTTTCCTCCCTATCCGTCTCCGCGCACGGCATGCACAAAAGCAAACCCTTGTCCTTTGAAGAATTGCCGAAAATCTGCCAGCAATACTTTACCCGTGCGGATGCGTGTTACCAAAAAGCAGGCGATAAAGCATCGTTCCAACGCGACAACACAAAATACCTGCGCCAAATTCTGCCTGCCGCCGACGTAGGCCAACGTGAACGCATGTGCCAAATTGCCATGGATACATTCGCTGAAAAAACCAAAAACTTGAGCTGCGAATAAAGACCTCTGTCTTAGCTCTAGCAATTTTTGATTTCATAAAAAGGCCGTCTGAAACATTGGATTGTTTCAGACGGCCTAATTACAAGGTTCTTACCCTTTTAAGAAGAAACCACAAAATCCACTGTATGCGCTTCACTGTAATCAGGGATTTCCAGCTTTTCTATCATGCGGTGCAACACATCATTCGGAACAGAATGTTCGCGGTTACGGTTTTGCGATAGTAATTGCGTGTAAAGGCACTTCCAAATAAATGAGATGCACACGTGCACCGTAATCGGCAAACATCGGTAGCCATTTGCTGCGCAGGTCGCGGTTAAGATTGGTCGCATTAAAAACAAATGACGTACGGGCTCGCAGGTATTCTTTTGCCTGCTCTTTACCCAAACGCACTGCTTCGGCGGTATGTTTGGAGTCCGCGGGATTGAGTTTACGCTCACGGCGAATCTCATCCAGCGACAGCATGGGCAGATGGGCAAGATGTTGCCTGATGTAACTGTCTTTGCCGCTACCTGCTATGGCGCACATGGCGTACACATCAAAGGTTTGATCATCAAATGGCTGATAATCCGGCATTTCGCTACGGCCGTTAAGATAGAGATAGCGTCCGTAATCGCTGGCAAAAGTACGCGCCTTACCCCAACAAGCGTTTTCTTCACAGAGTTCACGAAACAAATCAATGCGCAGCAAAATATCCTGTTGGTCGCAACATATACGACCCAGTACATCGGCTTTAGCAAGCATGGCAAGATGTGCAGTATTGACCTGCAAACTGGCCGCTATGACGGCTCGCTCAGGATTAGGCGTTAATCGCCCATAAGGGCAATCCGTGCAAGCGCACGAGTTTGGCGATTGCTTCTCTTACAGCAAACGGAGCGGCAAGTTCGGTATACAGTAAAGTACGGGCGGTATGCTCGCCTTTTTTTGCGTGATGCGGCGAAACGAGACGCTCTTTGCCGTTTTCTATTTCACGCTTGGTCGTACTGCGTTTTTCCACATCATGCAGCATGGCGGCAGCAAACAGAATATGCTGCTCCTGTCCATCAAGCGCTTGAAACTCGGGCAATTGTAAAGGGCTTCGCATACCATTTTGGTATGCGTAAATACATCGCCTTCGGCATGCCACTCAGGGTCTTGCGGAACGTCCTTCATATCGGCAAACCAGCTGAAACGACGTTCTAAGGCTTGCCAATCAGGAAGTTGACCGGGTATGTAATATGGGAATGTCCACATAATTGTCTTTCTTATTATTGGATAATTGGACTTCAGGCCGTCTGAAACTGCCAGCTTTGCCAATGGTATTTGTCGTAATCGATAAGACGGGCAGGCTTCCAAGTTTTCGTCCAATGAACGTCGGTTTTAACGTGTTTGGCTCGCACCAATTTGAAAAGATTGTCGAATTCATTGGATTGAACAGGCAGATTGCCGTTGTTGGTGGCAAAATCATCGGCGTTCCGGATAACGAAACCTTCGCTGCATGCCGCTCCTGTGTTCGGATCGTAGCCGCCAAGCTTGCCGGAAGTTTGTACGCTGTCCGTCCACGGTTCTCCCAAATTAGCAGCAAGCCATTGCGCTAAAGCAAGATCTTCATTGGCGTACTTTTGAGTGAAATCTGCAAGCGGCTGGACAATGGGGATTTCTGGTACAGTCGGAAAAATCAAACAGCTGCGCATAAAATTTAACCTCTTCCCATGAAAGCCAATGTCCGCCACGGCGGACTGCAAACAGGTAAAAATAGCTTTCCAGTTTCGAATAGGCAATCGAATGAATGCCATACATATTCTCGCCAAAAAGTTCAAGATCGCCTAAATCATCTTTGATTCGCTGCCATCGTTGCAGCAAAGGTTTATCCCACGGATGCTGGGTAGGCGCAGCATGACTACGGGCATAGAGGCCGTGCGCAGCAAAGCAGTTGTTTTGCCCATCTAATTTTTTTCGGTTAAAACCACTTCGGCAGTGAGGCAAAATATGAAAGAAAAGCCGCGCGGCATAAAGCGGTCGTCTGAAGTCGTGCCGAGGCTGATGGGCGCGTGCAGGCTGCGGGCGTATTTTTTTGAGGTTCAGTTGTCGTCATAATATTTTTTTCCTTTTTATTTATTTTTTTAATTTTTCTTTTTCAAGTGTTCCCAGCTACTTGTTACATTTTTCCCCACCATATTTCCTTGTTTGGAAACCAAAAAGTTGGTCGATTTTTCAAATTTTCAGTATCGATGATTTCAAACTTATAACCGGCATAAACCAGAAAAATCCGTACGCTTCGGGATTTTGCGCAGGGAATACATCATAAAGCCGGCGATGGTTTCATAATTTTTCCGAATTGGGAAACTCTTCAATATCCAGCGCGCGCATGACATCGGCGAGCGGGGTCGCGCCGTCCACCAGCCAGGTGTCTTCGGTGCGGCGGATGATTTGCGGCTCTTCTTCGGTATTGACCAGCTCACCCATCACAATGCTCATCACATCTTTCAGCGTTACCACGCCGACCACCAGCGCGTATTCGTTCACTACTACGGCAAAGTCTTCGCCGGAAGTCTTGAAGGTTTCCAAGACATCGTAAAGCGACAGTGTATCGGGGATGAACAAGGCTTTACGCAACACGCGCTTGTCGGTCAGGCGGACGTCTTTTTCTTTTTAAAAACAAAGTCAGCAGCGTGTGCGATTCGATATAGCCGATAACGCGTTCCAAATCGCCGTCGCACACCAAGAATTTATGTGTGGTTTTTCCGACATTATTTCCAACACGGTATCGCTGTCGTCATGTTTGTCAAAATAGGCGATATATTCGCGCGTGCTCATGGTGGAAGTCACCGTGCGCTCCTGCATATCGAAAATGTTTTCAATCAGATAGTGTTCTTGTTCTTTCAATACACCAGCCTGCGCGCCTGCATCAACAACGGCATAAATATCTTCCGAAGTCAGCTGCTCCTGACGGACGGTTGAGATTTTGAAGAGTTTGAATATTGCGTTTGCCAACCCGTCAAAAATCCAGACAAGGGGCTTTAAGATAAAAATCAAAAACATCATCGGACGGACGATGCGTACCGCCACCGCTTCGGGATGGGTCATTGCCATACGCTTGGGCATCAGGTCGGCAATTAAAAATAAAGCTACCTGTAACCAGCGAGAAGGTCAGCAAAGAGGCAGCTGTGCTGCCCCAACTGCCTGCGTTCTCCAAAAAGTTTGCCAAAAATACGGACGTATTGCCGCCTCGCCGACGATACCGGCAAGAATGGCGACGGCGTTCAATCCGATTTGGACGACAGTAATAAAACTGCCTGGCTGCTGCTGCATATTGATTACGTCAAGCGCGCGCGTATCGCCGCCGTCTTTCGCCATGACCTGCAATTTGATTTTACGTGCCGAGGCAAGCGCGAGTTCGGAACAGGACACAAACGCGCTAATGACAATCAGCAGGCACAATAATAGTAAGGCTTCAAAAATATTCATGGAAATGTGTGTGTATGGTATAGGTTAAAAATATTCAAACAGCAAAAGGCCGTCTGAAAAAAATTCAATTTGATTTTAGATTTGCGTTTTATTTGTCAGTGATGCGTGAAGCAAATGATGGTATTGAAATAAATTTCACTTAAAAGTCAATCATATTTTTTTCAGATAATCTTACGGAAAACCTCATTATTTATACAGATAAGGCACGACACTTTCCTTCAATATTTCTATCAACTCTTCATCCATGTATCTGTAATCATCAGGAATATCTAAAAACAATCATTTCCTTATATTGCAAAGCACGGGGAAACTGTGCCAACAGACGGCTCTTATGTTTTTTTGTTCCATCACGAAAAATCTTATCCGCCCATGCGATGCCGTCTATGGAAACAGTATGCCGCGCATTGGGGCTGGTCCCTGCAGAACGTGCCTGTACATTTGGATAACGTCGAAATACGGTTTCAGCGGTAGGACTGCGCCATTGGTTACGACTACAAATAAAAAGTGCATTCATAAAAATTAAAAAGGCGGAAAGTATCCGCCTTTGTGAAAACCATCTCGATTGAATCGAAAATGTATCTTTTGAGTTAGTCAAACCATTCAGCATCAAATTCATGCTGTCTGAACGGATAAATAAAACCCAGTTTTTTTGTGCACGTTTGATTTTATTGCTGCGGAGATACATCAAATCCCACTTTTTTTCAGGTTTATATTTCAAAGGATTTTTTTGCCATGTACACGATGACTGGGGCGTTGCTCTTGATGTCGTCGCCATGCACGGCTACGACTTTGATCTAAATTGTCCATTATCTGCTTTCTAATTTTGTTTCGGAAATCGGGTTCAGCAGCCGCGATTTTTATGTATTCGATTATTCGGCAAGAAAATAGGGTAACAAAATTATAGCGAAACTGAAGATATAATGCCAATATTAAACAATTTATTAGGCTCAAAATAGCCAAAGGCTGTCTGAAACTTGAGACACATTTACTGTTTTAATCATCCAGCGCATCTTCATCCAAGGATTTCAACCATTTCAGCTTTTCGCCAATTTTGATTTCCAGTCCGCGTGGGACAGGTTGGTAGAAGTCCGGTTCGTCCAATCCCTCGGGCATATAGCTTTTCGCCGGCGGCGTAGGCGTTCGGTTCATCGTGGGCGTAGCGGTATTCACGTCCGTAACCCAATTCCTTCATCAACTTGGTCGGGGCGTTGCGCAGGTGGACAGGTACTTCGTCGCTGGCGTTTTCTTTGACGAAGCGGCGCATTTGGTTGTATGCCTTATAGCCTGCATTGGATTTGGCGGCTGCGGCGAGATACAACACGGCTTGCGCCAGCGCGAGTTCGCCTTCGGGCGAGCCTAAGCGCTCATAAGTCGCGGCGGCATCATTGGCAATCGTTAAAGCACGCGGATCGGCCAAGCCGATATCTTCCCATGCCATGCGGACAATGCGGCGGGCGAGATAGCGCGGATCGGTGCCGCCGTCGAGCATACGGCAGAACCAATACAATGCCGCATTGGGATGCGAACCGCGCACGGATTTGTGCAGGGCGGAGATTTGGTTGTAGAAACTCTCGCCGCCTTTGTCAAAACGGCGGATTTGCGCGCCCAAGCTGTCGGCAAGAAATTCAGCGGTTAAGGTTTTCAGACGGCGTGTATCGGCGGCGCGCAAAAGTTGTTCCAGCAGATTCAACAATCTGCGCGCATCGCCGTCGGCAGTATTGACGAGCAGCTCCTGCGCATCTGCTTCAATCGTAAAACCTTGGTATTCGGGCAAAGCCAATACTTTGGCAATCAGCTTCTTCAGGTCGTCTGAAGACAAGGATTGCAAAACATACACCTGCGCGCGGCTCAACAGCGCGGGATTGACTTCAAACGACGGATTTTCCGTAGTCGCACCGATAAAGGTCAGCAAACCGCTTTCGACATGGGGCAAAAACGCGTCCTGCTGCGCCTTGTTGAAGCGGTGGACTTCATCGACAAAACAAAATCGTCGCGCGTCCCTGTTGCAAGGCGATTTCGGCTTTGTCGATTGCCTCGCGTATGTCCTTCACGCCGGAAAAACACGGCGGAAACAGGCAGAAACTGGGCATTGAAACTTTGCGCCAAAAATCCGTGCCAGCGTGGTTTTTGCCCTACACCCAGCGGCCCCCACAGCAACATAGAATGCGGTTTTTCCTCCCTCAACCGCCACGCGCAAAGGTTTGCCTTCGCCGATTAAGTGCTGCTGCCCAATGACATCGTCTCAAAGAATGCGGGCGCAGACGTTCGGCAAGTGGCGCATCGGGTTGGCGGATAAAAAGGTCAGACATGGCAGTTTCCGTGAAAGAGGGTTTTCAGACGACGTGGATTATAGCAGGTCGTCTGAAAACGGACGGATGGCAAAGAGAACAATAAAGACAGGATACATCACAGCCGTCATTTCCCGCGCAGGCGGGAATCCGATTGTGAATTTCAGTTGATTGATTTTTACGGATTTTCCTATCCTCGAAAGATGGATTTCCCGCCTGCGCGGGAATGACGGCATAGGTTTGCCATAACTTACTGGCAGATTTTTGTCCGTGTATCCTAGATCAGGATGACCATCCTTGTTTCTTGGTGAATCGCGATTACAGCCGCCGTAATTAATCTGGATTGACATATTTTTTGCATTGGATTGTATCGGCAGGATAGGTTGGACATTGAAATTATTTAATCCCGGCATTGGATTGGGCGTTAAGGTCATTTTTGAATCTAACGTCGGTTTTAATATCAATTGCAGGATCGTCATGACCGGTATTGTCAGGATTACCGTCGTCAATGCCATCAGTATTGGTACTGATATAACCCTCCGGCATGATTTGCAGGGCTTTTTCCGCTGATGACGATGCAGTTTCCCGTAATTTGATTATTTTTCATTGCCTGTTTTGTTATCTACAAATCTCGGACAGAAAACCTTGGTGTCTCCGAGATTCCACGCCATATAGCCGTATAGAGCGTTGTTGCGTTGTTCGGGAGTGGTTGAGCAAGGCATTCTCTTTTGTGGTTCTATGTTGTCCTTTTTCCTGTTTCTTTTAAAAAGGAAGAGCAGTTGAATTTTTCTTTTTATTTTTCCTTAAGTCATTTTTTATCAATACCGTTGGTTTCTTGAGAGCCATTGTTTTGTTGGAAGTTGTTGTGTAATAAGTACCATGAAGAATTTTGATTAGTTTCAATGAAACGGAAAAAGGATAAAATATTTGTATGATTGCTAAATAATACTCCCCAAAATATTAGTACTGCTATTATACATGAGCAAAATATACTGAAACTAATACCTTTTTTTGGATCTAATATATCAAAAAGTCCCAAAAATAACGTAATCAACATAAAGACCCATGTACATACAATAATCATTATGTCTAACACTATAAATATGTAAAATGATGTAAACGCAAAAAGGAGAAAAAGCAAGCACCTTTTGCTACTCTTTTCTGATTTTTGTTTTTAAGCTTAATCCAAATTGATAGGTAAAAAAAGAAAAAGAATTGAAAGAAGTAATGACAAGAAACCAAATGGAGTGATAAGAGCTATTAAAGAAGATGGATTGGATAACGTATCGGGGAAAATACTTAAATTATTAATTTTATCTAGATAAATATATGTAACAAATCCTCCAATTATTATTCCTAATACTGCCGAAATACCTAATAATTTGCTAACGGTTTCCAAAATGTCAGTCAGCTTTACTTGCTCTTTGGGTTTGCTCAACCATATCAGCTTGTTTTATTTCTGCCTGTTTTGCAGCATCATTGTTTTCTGTGGCATTTTCATCTGCCTTGTTTGAGTTTTTATTTTTTTCTTGGGCACATCCATTCTGCAATCTTTTTAAAAAAATTTACATAAGCATGTCGATTCATCTGTATTCTGTACATCGTTTTTTGATTCAGGCTGTTTATTTTCAGCGGTATGTTCTGAATGCTTTTGAATACCTTCGTCAGCTATTTTCTCTTGATCGTCTTTAGGGTTTTGCGTGTTTTCATTTGAGTTAGCCATTGATCAATCCTCTATTTTTCCCACGGATTATACCCGACTTTCCCCAATCCCCCATCTCACACCGCTTACGGTATAATACGCGTCTGTTTAAAGACTTTGTGGGGCGTTTCAGACGACCTTGCGGCAAGGGATGGCTATGAATATGAAAAAGATCGTTGCTGTTGCTTCTGTGGCGGCGTTGTTGGGCGGTTGCGCTTATGATTCTGACTCGGCATTCGGCGGCGGTACGGGTATCGGCGGCAGCGTGGTGAAAATGGCGGTCGATCATCAATGCCGTTCGGAATTGAACAAGCGCAATGAGTGGCGTTTGATCGCGCTGACGATGAGCGCGGACAAGCAGCGCGAGTGGGAAGACAAAATCTGCGGCTGCGCGAGCGAGGAAGCGCCGAATCAGGTGTCCGCGCAAGAGTTGATGGATGTTTTGAATCCTTCTTCGCGCGATCGGGCGATTGCGTCGGTAACGGTGAAAACCGTCAATGCTTGTTTCAAGCGTTTGTATAGATAATGTTTTTCAGACGACCTCTGTGTAACGGGGTTGTCTGAAAGTTTATAGTGGATTAAGGTCGAGATAGGGCGGCTTGCGGGATGGTTCACAGGCGAGTTTCCTGTTTTGATCGGCAATACTTTTGTTTTTTTATAGAGAAGAAATCATGAAATATATCAGTACGCGCGGTGCAACCGCACGCAAGCAATTTAGCGAAGTTTTATTGATGGGTTTGGCTCCTGACGGCGGTTTGATGCTGCCTGAGCAATACCCTCAAATCGACCGTGCTACCTTAGACCAATGGCGCACACTCAGCTATCCTGAGCTAGCATTTGAAGTCATAAGCCTGTTTGCCACCGACATCCCTGCTGATGATTTACGCGACATCATCAGCCGCACCTACACCGAAGAAGTATTCGGCACCAAAGCCATTACTCCGGTGCGCACACTTTCAGACGGCATCAAAATCCAAGCCCTGTCCAATGGCCCGACTTTTGGCATTCAAAGACATGGCCATGCAATTCTTGGGCAATGCGTTTGAATATGTATTGAACAAAGAAGGCAAAGAACTCAATATCTTGGGTGCCACCAGCGGCGACACCGGCTCTGCCGCCGAATATGCCCTGCGCAGTAAAAAAGGCGTCAATGTCTTCATGCTGTCGCCGGAAGGCAAAATGAGCGCATTCCAACGCGCACAAATGTTCAGCCTGCAAGATGCCAACATCCACAACATCGCCGTTGAAGGCATGTTTGACGACTGCCAAGACATCGTCAAAGCCGTACAAAACGATGCAGAATTCAAAGCCAAATACCACATCGGCACAGTCAACTCCATCAACTGGGGACGTATCGTCTCCCAAGTCGTGTACTACTTTGCCGGTTATTTCAATGCCACTTCGAGCAATGATGAAAAAGTCAGCTTCTGCGTGCCAAGCGGCAACTTCGGCAATGTCTGCGCCGGCCATATCGCCCGCCAAATGGGTCTGCCTATCCACCGCTTGATTGTTGCCACCAATGAAAACGACGTATTGGACGAGTTTTTCAAAACCGGCGCATACCGCCCTCGCAACAGCGAACACACCCACGTCACATCCAGCCCGTCTATGGATATTTCCAAAGCCTCCAACTTCGAGCGTTTTGTGTTTGATCTGATGGACCGCGATGCAGACGAAATCAAAACATTATGGGCTGAAGTAGGCTCCGGCAAAGGTTTCAATTTGGAATTTATGTTAAACAAAGTACATCAACAATATGGCTTTGTTTCCGGCAAATCGACCCATGCCAACCGCCTTGCCACCATCAAACAGGGTTTACGATCAAGACCGTGAATTGATTGATCCGCATACAGCCGATGGCATCAAAGTAGCGCGTGAAGTACGCGAAGCAGGCGAAACCATCGTCTGCCTCGAAACCGCATTGGCTGCCAAATTTGAAGCCACCATCCATGAAGCAGTCGGCGAAGTTGCCATCCCTCGTCCGGCTGCATTGGAAGGCTTGGAAAACCTGCCGCAACGTGTCCGTGTTGTCCCTAATAACGCAACGACAGTAAAAGACATCATTAAAGAAGCTTTGGCTTAACCGGCTGTCTTTGACGATTGAAGAGGCCGTCTGAAACTTTTTCAGACGGCCGCGATTGGTGTTTAAGAAGTGGATAACATTATTGCCAATCCAACCTCATCACAGTCGTTCTCATTATAAAATCAAGGCGTTAAAATAATACCAACTCCTTTTGACTTTCAATTGCAAACATTGTAATGACAGATATTTTTCGTTTAGAATTGCATGTTTGCTCTAAATCTGGATTGATATGCAGACAACACAAGCCACATCCAACTGGGAGCTGTACAAGCGTTTGCTTGGATATTTAAAAAGCTATTGGAAGATGTTTATCGTCTCCGTAGTGGCCATGCTGATTGTCGCCGGTACGATGCCGGCTTTCGGTTATTTGCTCAAACCTTTGATTAATGAAGGTTTTGTCGATAAAAACATGAAAAGCATGTCATGGTTGCCGCTGGCAATTGTGGCGCTGTTTTTTTGTTCGCGGCCTGTTCAACTTCATTAACGAATATTGCACGACTTATCTGTCCAGCCACTTGGTGCAACGCTTGCGTGGTGAAATGTTTAACAAAATGCTGCACCTGCCGACTTCGTATTTTAGCAGCAATACCGGCGGCCGTCTGATGTCGCGCATTTTAAACGACGTCAACCAAATTACCGATGCAGGATTTAACGTCATTACCGTGATTGCCAAAGACGGCGTGAGCGTGGTCGGCCTGTTGGGCTTACTGACTTATCTAAACTGGCGTTTGACCCTGATTACTTTTTATTATTTTGCCGGTCGTCGCCGTATGTATCCAAACAGTCAGCAAACGCTTGCGCAAATTGTCTGCCAACAACCAAATTTATCTTGGCCAGCTGATGCAGGTTTTGGGCGAAAGCATTAATGGTGAACGCGTTGTAAAAATCTACGGCGGTCAGGGATTATGAAAACCGCCGCTTCAACCGTATTGCCGACGATGTGCGCCGCAACCTGCTCAAACAGGTTTCCGCCAGCTCTGCCGGTACCGGCATTACGCAATTGATGGCTTCGGTTGCACTGGCCGCGATTATTTACGCAGCGGCTCGTCAAGCAGGGCTTTCCGGCTTTAGCGCAGGCGATTTTATGTCGTTTTTGTCCAGCATGATCGCGATGTTTGACCCCATCAAACGCATGACCGGCGTGATGCAATCCCTGCAACGCGGTTTGGCGGCGGCAGAAAGTGTCTTCACCTTTTTGGATCAACCCGAAGAAAGCAACGAAGGCAAACAGATCCTCAGCCCAAACCCTGGCGATATCGAATTTTGCGATGTTGTACACCGCTATCCTGAAGCCGAACGCAACAGCTTGAACCACATCAACCTGCTTGTACCACAAGGCAAAGTGACTGCATTAGTCGGCGCATCAGGCTGCGGTAAAACCACCCTGGCCAATATGTTGCCGCGCTTCCTTAATCCGGACGAAGGCAAGGTCTTGATTAGCGGCGTCAACATCAATGAATATACACTAGAAAGCCTGCGCAGCCGCATGGCATTCGTCAGCCAAAACGTTGTCCTGTTTAATGGTACGATTGCTGAAAACATTGCCTATGCTCAAGCTGACAAATTCAGCGAAGAAGAAATTATCAATGCTGCAAAAGCCGCGAATGCTTGGGAATTTATCCAAAAAAATGCCGCAAGGCTTGCACACTGAAGTTGGTGAAAACGGTTTAAAACTGTCTGGCGGTCAACGTCAACGCCTCGCCATTGCGCGTGCACTTTTGAAAAATGCGCCAATTTTGATTTTTGGACGAAGCCACCAGTGCATTGGATAATGAATCTGAACGTTTGGTACAAACCGCATTGGAAAACCTGATGCAAAACCGTACCACATTGGTGATTGCCCACCGACTTTCGACCATCGAAAAAGCCGACAACATCGTTGTGATGCATGAAGGCAATGTAGTCGAACAAGGCACTCATCATGAACTAATCAGCGCAGGCGGACGCTATTCCGACCTGCATAGCCTCAGCGAAAAATCAGCCAAACCGGCAAGCAAGTAGCTGAACACCATATTCCATTCTTTTTATTAACCTCGGCCGCCCCTGACCTATCCTTTTTCAGACGGCCTTATCCGACAGGAAATATCAATGGCAGCATTCAACACTCAGAAAGTCTTGTCCGTACACCACTGGACCGACGCTTACTTCACTTTCACCTGTACCCGTGACGAATCTTTACGCTTTGAAAACGGCCAATTCGTCATGGTCGGCCTGATGGTAGACGGCAAACCGCTGATGCGCGCATACAGCGTGGCTTCCGCCAACTGGGAAGAGCATCTGGAATTTTTTTCAGTATCAAAGTACAAGACGGCCCATTGACCAGCCGCCTGCAACACCTTAAAGTCGGCGACGATGTCCTCATCAGTAAAAACCGACCGGCACATTGGTTGCCGGCGACTTGAATCGGGCAAACACCTCTACCTCTTGAGCACCGGTACCGGCATCGCCCCTTTCCTAAGCATTACCAAAGACCCTGAAATTTACGAGCAATTCGAAAAAAATCATCTTGGTTCACGGCGTACGCTACAAAAAGACTTGGCATACTACGACCGCTTCACCAAAGAATTGCCCGAACACGAATACCTGGGCGACTTGGTTAAAGAAAAACTGATTTACTATCCAATCGTTTCACGCGAAGAATATGTACACCAAGGCCGTCTGACCGATTTGATGCGCAGCGGCAAACTCTTCGAAGACATCGGCCTGCCTAAAATCAATCCGCAAGACGACCGCGCCATGCTGTGCGGCAGCCCTGCCATGTTGAAAGACACCTGCAGCGTCTTGGACGAATTCGGCCTGACCGTTTCTCCGAAAACCGGCGTTCGCGGCGACTACCTGATTGAGCGCGCATTCGTCGATCAATAACGTACGTCAGCAACAGGCCGTCTGAAACCCTTCTTTCAGACGGCCTAAACCTTAATAATTTATCCCACATTATGCCCTACTCTACTCATCATCCGTCCGTCCAACCGTCCACAGCAAGATATCCAAACCTGCCATGCAGCCGGTTGGCAGGCTCAGGTATTGAGTCCGATTGAAATAGAGGCAGACCGTTCGGCACTAAACAAACTTCCCGAACAATTCAAGCAAGCCGATGTGGTGTTTTGGGTCAGCCCGACCACTATTGAAACTGCAGTACCGTATCTGACCTTTTCAGACGGCCCTAAAGTACACATTACCGTCGGCCAAACCAGCCAACATACTTTGGCGCAATTCTCCCCCTATCCCGTATTCTCTCCCGAAGATGGTAACGACAGCGAAGCCGTCTTGAGAATGCCTATTTGGAAAAACCTACCACCCAACGCCCGAGTTCTAATCATTCGAGGCCATGGAGGCCGTGATTTTCTAGCAGACAAACTGACCGAACTGGGTTTCCAAATCAACATCGCTGAAATCTATTTCAGACGGCCACACGCCATCGATTGGCAGAACTTTAAAACTGAAGACATCGCCGCCGCCTACGTTACATCCGGCGAGCTCGCGCGCGAATTTTTCCATCAGATTCCGCCGCAATTTTCCCGATTCTTCGAATCCTTGCTATACTTTACCCACCATCCTCGCATTGCCGATGCGCTTCGCATCGTCGGTGCCAAACATGTAGAAACCGTCACTTCTTTATCCGCTGCACTTTCATCCATACCACAAAGGAGCCAAGCAGTGAACCCAGTCGAAGACAATAAAGATACCCAACAAGTTGCCAATACGGCAACTACGGCGCCTGAACGTTCTGAAAACACCAGGCCGTCTGAACAAATCAAACCTACCCAACCTCAGCGAGTGGAGGCGAGCATGCCCGAGTCCAACAATCTCCCACAAAACAACGCCCCTGTTATCATCAAACAATCTGGCGGCAAAGCCTTGGCCGCAGGTGCGATCGTCTTGGCACTGCTTGGCCTAGGCGCGAGCGGATTCCTGTTTGTACAGGGTCAAAATGTTTTTAAAAACCAAGAGCTCGAATTCAGCAAAAATCGACAAAGCTGCGTTAGGCGAATCTGAAAACTCAGCCTTTTTAAAAAGACAACCTCAACCGCCAAACCGCTATTCAGACCGAGTTAGACCGCCTGAACAACGGTCAAAAACAATAGTGATCAAATCCTGCAAACGCAGAAAAGCTTATCAAGAGTTACTCAAAGGCCGTATCAACTGGCTGGTTGACGAAGCCGAATCCATGCTGAACACTGCTTCGCAACAATTGATGCTGTCAGGCAACCTACAAGGCGCGGTCAGCGTATTGGAACACATCGACAGTCGCTTAAGCCGTTTTGAACAGCCTGAACTTATCCCCGTCAAACAAGCCATCAGCAATGATTTGGCCGCACTGAAAAACCGTCCTTATGTCGATATTTCCGCTACAGCCTTGCGTATCGACCGTTTGGAAACCGGTATTTCCGGCCTGCCTTTAGTCTTGGACGGCGTATTGAAACCAGGTGCCGCGCCTGTCGAAGCCACCAATTCAGGAACCTGGTGGGAAAACACATGGGAAAAAAATCCTCAATGCCCTCAAAGGCTTGGTTGAAGTCCGTCATCTGGACAGCAACGACGCCATGTTGATTTCACCCGATCAAACCTACTTCATCCGTGAAAACCTGCGCCTGCGCCTTTTGGATGCGCGCATTGCCCTATTGCAACACAACGGCGAAGTGTATCAAAGCGATTTGAACAACGTTGAAGCAACTGTAAAACAATACTTCGACAGCAAATCCCCTGCTACCCAGTCATGGCTGGAAAAGAGTTGGCCGAACTCAAAGCCCTTGATGTCCGCATGATTTCAGACGACAGCCTGAAAGCCAGCTTGAGCGCCGTTCGTGCTTATCAAGAAGGTTCGCGTACACAAATGATGACCGAAGAAGCTACGCAAACCCAAGCTGCCGAGAAAACCGCTTCCGCTCCGGCTACGACTACCGAACAAGCCACAACTGCCGCACCGGCTGCCGCTTCTGCCCTCAATCTCTGGAAGCACCTGCATTGCCGTCTGAAAACAAAAAGAACCAGCCGCTGAAGCTGCCAAACCACAAAACCAAACCAAGCCTGCTGCCAAAAATTAAAGGAGAGCAAGCATGAAAACCGTCGTTTGGATTGTCATTCTGTTTGCAGCCGCCGTCGGTTTAGCCTTGGCTTCCGGCATTTATACCGGCAACGTGTACGTCGTGGTTGAGCAAACCATGCTGCGTATCAATCTGCATGCCTTTGTTTTAGGCCTGCTGTTGAGCGTATTCGTCTTGTATTTCCTGATTAAATTCGTGTTCGGCCTCTTGAACATTCCGGCGCGTATGCAACGCTTTGGCATTGCCCGCAAAGGTCGTCAGGCTTCTGCCTCTTTGAACAGCGCAGGTCTGGCATATTTTTGAAGGCCGTTTTGAAAAAAAGCCGAACAAGAAGCCGCCAAAGTCTTGCAAAATAAAGAAGCAGGCGACAACCGCACCCTGGCTTTGATGTTGGGCGCGCACGCGGCCGACCAAATGGAAAACTTCGAATTGCGTGACCGCTACCTGCACGAAATAGAACAGCTGCCACAAAAACAACAGCTTTCCCGTCATCTTTTGCTGGCCGAATCTGCACTGAGCCGCCGCGATTATCCGACTGCCACACAAAACCTTGAAGCAGCAGCAAAAATCAATAGCAACCTGAGCCGCCTGGTCCGCCTGCAATTGCGTTATGCCTTTGATCACGGCGATGCTGCAGATGTCTTGGCAAAAAGCAGAAAAACTGGTCAAAGCCGGCGCCATCAACGATTACGAAGCCGAACAGTATCAAAATTGGGCATATCGCCGCCTCTTAAGCGAAGTAACCGATGCACGCAGTCTGAAAGCTTGTTTGAAACACATTCCAGAAAGCTTGAAATCAGGCGAATTGTGTGTTGCGATTGCCGAAAAATACGAGCGTTTGGGTTTGTATGCCGATGCGGTCAAATGGGTTAAAACCCATTATCCGCAAACCCGCCAGCCCGAGCTTTTGGAAGCTTTTGTCGAATCCGTGCGTTTCTTAAGCGAGCGAGAGCAACAAAAAGCCATCGACTTGGCAGATTCTTGGCTGCAGGAACAACCCGACAATGCACCGCTGTTGATGTATCTTGGCCAACTGGCTTACGGCCGCAAACTTTGGGGCAAAGCCCAAGGCTACCTCGAAGCCAGCATCGCCCTGCAACCCAGCGTATCCGCACATTTAGTCCTAGCGCGCGTGTTTGATGAAACTGATCAACCGCAAAAAGCGCAAGAACAACGCAATCTGGTTTTGGAAAGCGTGGCCGAAGAAGAACATCCGGCAGCCCTTCCTCAGCCAAATTGATGTGCTGATTTCGCACTAAGCGACAATATGGAATCTACAACAAAACCAATCACTTAATCATTTCAGACGGCCTCAATACATATCTAAGGCCGTCTGAACTTTGTCCAACACACCAAATCAGAAAGCCTATTTATCATGACTGCTCTGAAAAACGACACTTTCCTCCGCGCCCTGCTCAAACAACCTGTCGAATACACTCCCATCTGGATGATGCGCCAAGCCGGACGCTATCTGCCTGAATACAAAGCTACGCGCGCGCGTGCAGGCAGCTTTCTCGATTTGTGCAAAAACGCCGAGCTGGCAACCGAAGTCACCATCCAGCCTTTAGAACGTTTTGATCTGGACGCAGCAATTCTGTTTTCCGATATTCTGACCGTTCCCGATGCCATGGGTTTGGGCCTGTATTTTGCCGAAGGCGAAGGCCCGAAATTTGAACGCGCCTTTGCAACATGAAGCCGACATTGCAAAACTGCAAGTTCCCGACATGGAAAAACTGCAATACGTCTTTGATGCAGTAACTTCCATCCGTAAAGCACTGGACGGCCGAGTTCCGCTGATCGGCTTCTCCGGCAGCCCGTTCACACTCGCCTGCTACATGGTTGAAGGAGGCAGCAGCAAAGAATTCCGCACCATCAAAACCATGATGTATTCGCGCCCTGATTTACTGCATAAAATCCTCGACACCAATGCTCAAGCCGTTACCGCCTACCTCAACGCCCAAATCGATGCCGGCGCACAAGCCGTACAAATTTTCGACACTTGGGGCGGCGTGTTGAGCGATGCCGCATTTAAAGAATTCAGCCTGAAGTACATCCGACAAATCGTTGCCGGACTCAAACGCGAAAGCGAAGGCCGCCGCGTGCCTGTTATCGTATTTGCCAAAGGCGGCGGCTTATGGCTGGAAAGCATGGCAGAAATCGGCGCAGACGCATTGGGCTTGGACTGGACCTGCAACATCGGCGAAGCACGCCGTCGCGTCGGCGAACAAGTTGCCCTGCAAGGCAACTTCGACCCGTTTGCCCTCTTCGGCACACCGGAATCTATCCGCACCGAGGTCGCACGCATCCTCGCCAACTACGGCAACGGCAGCGGCCATGTATTCAACCTCGGCCACGGCATCAACCAACACGCCGATCCGGAACACGCTAAAATTTTGGTCGATACCGTACACGAATTATCCCGTCAGTATCACCGTTAATTAAAGCAACTCAAAGGCCGTCTGAAAGCAAAAATACGATTATCGAGTAAATTTGCTTTCAGACGGTTTTTCTATACTTAATATCTGAAGCTTATCAGCTGACACCTTCAAACTTAAAAACACATCCATTCCCGCTACCGAATATGAATTTTTTAAAAGACATCACCTGGACCGAAATTTTCATCTTCGCCCACACCTGCGCCGCACTCGTCTGTATGCTGCGCGTGTTGTACAAACAAAAAAACATCGGCTCAACCTTTGCCTGGCTGATTATCCTATTCCTTTTCCCCGTATTCGGAACCATCGCCTACATCCTTATCGGCGAGCCTCGTCTAGGCATTGCCCGCGCCAAACGTACCGGCGAAATGAACCGCTTCTACCGCAACTTTGCCGCCACCCATCTAGCCGATATCTATCTCGATATTGCCGACCAAGTCAAATCACGTTACCACGGCATCAGTAAAGTTGCCGAAAAAAAGGAACGGGGCTGGGTGCAACCAAAGGCAACGCCATGAGCCTGCTCTCCACCACCGATGCCATCATCGACAGCATGCTTGCAGACATACGCGCCGCAACCCATTCCTGCCTGCTGGCCTTTTACATTATCGAGCCCAAAGGCCGCATCGAAGAAATTCTAAATGAAATTCTTGCTGCAGCAGATCGAGGCGTTGACTGCGCTATTCTGGCCGACGCCGTCGGCAGCAGGAGTTTTTTTGAAAGCAATTGGATAGAGATACTGCGCCAAGCAGGCGTTGGAGTACATACCTCATTGCCTGTCGGCATCTGGCGTACATTATTCACGCGCACCGACCTGCGCAACCACCGTAAAAATCCTCGTTATCGACAGTAAAATCGGTTATACCGGCAGCTTCAACCTCGTCGACCCACGCTATTTCAAACAAAAACTCCGGCGTCGGAGAATGGGTCGATGCCATGATGCGCTGTACTAGGGTCCTATGGTTTTGGAACTGTCTGCCGTCTTCTTCGCCGACCTCGCCGTCGAAACCGATGAAAACCTCCAAAACGTACAAACATACCTCAACCAAGCCCAAAGCCTGCTGCCCCAAATCCTTCCTGAAAAAATGCAGCAAGGCGATATTGTTGCCCAAATTATTCCATCCGCTCCCGAGCAAGGCAGCTTCGTTATCTACGAAACCATCATCAGCGCCATCTATGCCGCCACCAAACAAATCACGATCACTACCCCCTACTTTGTCCCCGACGAACCGCTTCTCATGGCGTTAACCGTTGCCGCCAAACGCGGCGTCAAAGTGACCCTGATACTGCCTGCCAAAGTCGATTCACTGATGGTGCGCTATGCCTCACGCGCCTACTACCCTATGTTGCTGGAAGCCGGCGTCAAAATCGCTATGTTTGAAGGCGGTCTTCTACATGCAAAAACCATGACCATTGACGAAGACTACTCCCTCTTCGGCACGGTCAATATGGACATGCGCAGCTTCTTCCTCAACCTTGAAATCAGCCTTGCCATCTACGATCGCGATACCACTAAACAAATCTGCCACCTGCAGCGCAGCTACCTTAAAAACAGCAGCTACATCGCCATCAAATCATGGCAACAGCGCTCCAAACTCCGCGGCTTCGTGGAAAATGCCGTCCGCCCTAATGAGCCCCTTTTGCTGTAAAACATAATATTTAGGCCGTCTGAAAAAAATATTTTTCAGACGGCCTTTTCATAAAATACTGATAGACAAAATTCTTTATTGACAGATATTCAAGCTATCCCATCTCTCCCTCTCAGAAAAAGTAAGACTCAACCCCTTTCTCAGCCAAAGAATCTTTACTAAATTTTAACTAAAATATAAACTAATTGATTTTTTTATAAAAATCCTATTAATTTTAGATTGAATAAAACAGAATATATTTATTAATATCCATTAAGAATTTGATAATCATTATTAGAATAATTAGAATAAAGCAGTCAATTTTTTTACTTAGGAAAAAAATCATGAATAAGGTCTCCTCTCCTGTGTTCCGCTGTAGTCTCATTACACTCGCACTATCAACAAGCTTCGCTCATGCCGAAAAATTTGCAACCCACAGAAACTGCAGAGCTGAATGAAATTAAGGTCACCGGTACTGCCGTACCGACTCGTGTAACCCGCAACCAGCTCGACCGCGAAATTTCGACCGATTTAAAACAAGTCATGAAAGACCAAATCGGTATGGATGTCGGTGGCGGCAACGGCGTAGCACAGTTTTACAGCATCCGCGGCGTTGGTGAAGACAAAATTAACCTGAAGTCGACAACACCAGCCAATCCACAAAAAAATCTTCCACCACCAAAGCCGCTTCCAGCTTGATCCTGCTTTGGTGAAAAGCATCAACGTCGAAAAAGGCACAGGCGCGGCGAGCGCGGGTTTGGGATGCGGTCGGCGGTACCATCCGCGTAACAACGGTTGACGCAAAAAGACCTGCTGACAGACGGCAAACCTTTCGGTTTTCAAACTGGGCGCAGGCTTGAGCAGCAATAAAGGCTCAACCGGCAGCGCAGCGGTTTACGGCTATCAAAACGGCTTCGATGCTCTGTTTGCAGGCAACTTCCTCAACAACCATGACTACAAAGACGGCAACGGCAATGTCAACCTCGGCAGCCATCTGAAACAACACAGCTACCTCGCCAAACTCGGCTACGATTTCAACGACGACCACGGCATCCGCCTGACCTACCGTCAGGAATACCAAAAAGGCAACCGCACCGACAAAGCCGAGTTCCAAAACGTTGACAGCTACATCGGCGTGGACGGCACTTATCAAAAAGAGCAGACCTACAATCTGGAATACCGTGGCCGCAACGTCGGCTTTATCGACAAAATCGACGCTAATGTCTTCCAAATCAATACCGACGACACCAAGCCTCCTAAAGGCGCTCCTTCTCAAAAGCCCAAGCTTCCGGCACGGCACAAGGCGGCGTTCCCATCGGTCAGCTTGAGCTAAGCAAAATCAAAGCGACCGGCGCAAATCTGAACCTCGCCAGCTCCTTCGGCGACGGACACATGGTGAAATACGGCGTCAACTACCGCCACGAAACCTCCGAGCCGTCCGATAAAGGCGCGTGGCTGAAGATTCTCGGCCTGTATGACCGCGACAAAGAGAAGAAAGCCGAATACGGCGTGTACGCGGAAGGCATTTGGAACCTGCACCCCGTTACCTTGACCACCGGCCTGCGTTACGACCATTTTCAAATACAACGCCGCCAGCAAACAAAGCGCGTCGCACGGTCAGCTCAACCCCAGCATCAGCGCGATTTGGGGACATCAACGACAACTTCTCCCTCTTGGCAAACCTCAATCAGGCAAGCCGTGCGCCCCGCCTGAACGAAGCCCTCTTGGCTAATGAACGCGCAGGCGCCGCCGCCGATTTGGACAGCAACCTCAAAGCCGAAACCGCCCGCCGTGCTGAAATTGGCTTCAAATGGCGCAACGACAACTTCAACGTCAGCGGTAGCGTGTTCCACCAACGCATCAAAGACCTCATCGTCTATCGTTGGGCAAAAATCAACAACAACACCGCCTCCATCACCGAACGCGGCAAGATTTACAACGGCGGCACGCTCAAAACCTACGGCTACGAACTTGACGCATCCTACCGCTGGGGCGGTCTAATCGCGCGTGCCGGAGTGTCCTACGTCAAACCGCGTCTGAACGGCGAAATGTACTACGGCGAAAGCCCGATTCAAGCGGAAGACCACGAAAGCTCGTTCACCTTCTGGAACACCGGCCGCCAATGGCTGACCGGTCTGTCTTACCAGTTTGAAAACCCCCAAACTTGAAATCGGCTGGCGCGGCCGCTACGCCCAAAGCGTGAAATACACCGACGTCGCCCGCGGACAAGGCACGATACACGGCAAGAAAGCCGGTTACGGCGTACACGACATCTACGCCAACTGGCAGCCGCTGAAAAAAGACAACCTGAACGTCAACTTCGCCGTCAACAACATCGGCAACAAACAATACCGTTCGCACAGCTAACGCTTCCCCGACGGCAACGGACGCGTGCCCTTCTACGAACGCGGCCGCGAGTTTGCCTTTGGGCGTGAACTATCGTTTCTGATGATACGAACGACGTTATAAAGAAATTAAAGGCCGTCTGAAATTCAATTTTCAGACGGCCTTTATAATTCGTAAATAATTTGATTTTAAAGTGTTTTTCTCCTTGCTAGTTACACAACGGATTATCCAGTCTTCAAATCGTCTCCATTGAACTTCTTTTCCGAATCGGTCATGATTTGATTCCTTCTGAAAAACTGACTACTCATTCTTCCAATATAAATAAAATATTATATAGATCATCTTCAGTGCCGTCTGAAAATATCAGGCTGTATTTTTACATTTAACCATGCCGTTGGAGATTGATTCTATTTGTGCGTTTAAAAATACAATGCAAATATTCATTACACTTTTACTGTAAACCATTTGACAAAGTCATCTTTTAAAGCTATAATATTTCTCATATATGATTTTTGTTATATATGTTTATTTATAGACAATCCATTCTTAAACAAGGAGCAATAAAAATGAAACGAAACTTGGGTACTTTTAGATCGCGTAATCCGTATTGTTATCGGTGTTGCGCTGATTGCTGCAGCCGCTACCGGACAAATTGGCTGGTGGGGTTGGCTGGGCATCATCCCCCTGGGTACAGCACTGATTGGCAACTGTGCGCTGTACAGCTTATTGGGCATCAACACCTGCCGTATCAACAAAAAATAACGAAGGCAAAACATGACTACGGTCGGACAACTCCCGCGAATTATGCCTTCCGAAGCAATGGCAAAAATCCGTGAGGGCGCGTTGGCAGTGGACATCCGAAGCCAGCCGAATATCGGGGCGGGCATATTGGCGGCGCATTATCCCTTCCGCCTGAACAGTATCGAGACAAACTGCCCGATGATACAGCCCCATGCCTGATTTTTTATTGTCTGAGCGATAAACGTACAGCAGGGGCAGAAACAATATTGTCAGTGCTTGGCCAAGGTCGAGAATGCTATATTCTAGAAGGCGGCTTACAGGCATGGAAAGCTGCAGGGCTTTCAATTGTTGCCGACCGTGCCGCACCGGATATCATGCGGCAGGTGCAAACCATAGCGGGCAGTTTGATTCTGTTGGGCGTGCTGGCAGGTTGGCTGGTATCGCCTTGGTTTTATCTGATAGACGTGATGGTCGGCGCAGGCCTGTTAACGGCCGGACTAACCGGATTCTGCGGCATGGCACGCCTACTGGCCAAAATGCCATGGAACCCTTAAACAAAGGCCGTCTGAAAGTTACTGTCAAGGACATTATGACTGATAATTCGACCTCCTCATTTGCCGACAAGCGTGAAAAAAATGACCACTGCCGACAATCAACCTCCCTACGAAGAAGCCTCCGCTTTTTCTCAAACTTCTGGCTAATCCCCAACCGTCTCGCCGTATTGTGCAAACCACATGAAAGGCCGTACAATGTAACCGAGTTGGCTGAATCATCCGGACTGCCGCAAGCGGCAATGTCCAGCCAATTAGCGCTACTGCGTGAAGCCGGTTTGGTATCGTTTGAAGTAAACCACCGAGAGCGGCAATATTATATTGCCGACCCCCGAGTTAACGAGATGATACAGCTGCTGTATTTTTTTCTGTGCAGGAAAAGATTGAAATGTGGTTGTACTGCCTTAGAAAGGCTATTCGGAAAAATTAACCTAAAAGGTCGTCTGAAAATTTTTCAGACGACCTTTCATACTGCTTCTGATTTACACTTAAAGCACGCGTACGTGCGTACCGCGCACACCCTACCTGCAGCTTTCATGCGGACTAATGCTTGCTGGTGATAAAGTTATTAAGGAATTTGTCAAATATGGAAAAAGATTGAGAAATTTAAATCTGAATTATTGGATAACATCTTTGAGTACATTCAGTGTATATCCATTTTTGTCTATAAGAAAAAGATATATTATTTGATTGATTATAAGGCTAATTTCATATTAAACATGAAATTAGACTTAGATTTGAATTTTAAAAACGGTAATATTACGTTAGAACAGTATCAGGATGAAATGAATAGTTATTATTACCGAAACGGCATCTGGCAGTTAACTAAGGACAATTTTGAAAACTATCTTCAATCAGATTCGGTCGTCGTACTGGAAAAAAAGACGAATTGAAGGCGCTGATGTTACAGGGCTTTTAATTTAAATGAGGCAGCAAGATTATATTCCGTTGTCGAGAACAAGTTGTCGTATGATGATCCTATTTCGGATTCTGGCCAACAAAGTGATTTCTTAAAAATCAATCAGATTTCTTCAAGATTACCGTTGTTCTATATTAATTTTGATACGGAAGTTTACCTTCATATGGATTGGGACAGATGTCATGAAGATTATGTCTATGATGGCTGGTTTTCTAAGGCAATGGACTTTGGGTATTTGATACCGGACGAATTTTGTTATTGGAAAATTGAAGGACGGGATTATTGGAAATTTCAGCAATTATAAAAATAAACAAACGATACAAGTCGTAGTCTGCCCAAAAACTTGAAGGTGGGGCTGAGTTAGACAAGTGATATTTCGCATCATTTGATAAAAGGTCATCTGAAAAGCCTGAAAATCGTTTCAGACGACTTTTTATTACGCTTAAAGCCCACGTTTGTGCGTGCCGTATACACTCTACTTACAGGTTTAATGCAGGGCTAAGGCTTGCTTACACCCCTTCTAAAAAAATATTAAAAATTAAAAAGCCACAGGAGATTCGAGATGTCGAGAGATATAGGTTTAAGTATAGATTTATCGATGAATAACAAAAATTTCTCGTTATGAAATACTGAAATATTTATGGGAGGATGGTTGGCGTTTTTCTCGATAATGGACAATTTACTTATTTGCTGCTTGGTAATGACGACTGGGATTGAATTCGGCCTCTATGTCGGAACAAAGAAATTTTTGATTTTTTTAAAAATCAAAAAGTAATTCGGATGAAGTTATCAGGGTTTGTAATGACATGGTCTGATACCAATATCGGTGGAGACGTCTTATTTTTCCTAACTTTGAATTCTTATTCAGCATTAATATCAATATTAAGGAAATTTATAATAAAATAGTGGATATAAACTGGTATCTAATTAAATTACTGCCTGTTTTTGACAAGAATGGCGTTCTATATAATTCTATTGTCTATAATGAATACAGATAATTGCCGAAAAATTTTGAAAAATTAAATGATGAAAAGCTAATTAATACAATTATATAATTGATTTAGTTAATATTTTTAAAAAGAGCGTTAGGTGTAGGTCGGATTCTCGAATCCGACAGCTTCATCGGGAGATTTTTGTCGGATACAAGTATCCGACCCTACAAATTTTGGATAAGGAAAGGTCGTCTGAAAAATTTTTCAGACGACCTTTTTCTTCATCAACCTCTACTTTGCTACCACTCTTTCTTTTCAAAGTCTTCACACACTTTTTCACTGTCTTAATCCTCATCTCCACATCCTCCATCTGAGCCGTAAACTTCAACTTGTCTGCCCCCTGCCAGCCGGTATTTTTATCCGTCTGAATCAGCAGGATAATTTCTGTCAGGGTCGATTTGGTGGTGTTTACCGAAGGTAACGGTGACGGCTTCACTTGTCGCGTCGATGGCGTCTATACCCAATTCTTTGCGGCGAGCCGTAAGTGGTGGCTTTCGATGAGGGTTTTAACGGGTTGTTCGGGCAGGCCGAAGCGGTCGACCAGTTCTTCATGTATGGCGTTGATTTGCTGCACGGTTTCGCAGACGGCGAGGCGTTTGTAGAGGACGAGGCGCTCGTGGATGTCAGGGGCAGTAGTCTTCGGGAAATAAAGCCGGGCTGTGCAGCTTGATTTCAGTGGTAATGCCCAATGGCGCGTCGAGGTCGGGCTGGCGGCCTTTTTGAGGTCGCGCACGGCTTGTTTGAGCATTTCGGTGTAGAGCGTGAAGCCGACCTGTATCATTTCGCCGGACTGCCCTTCGCCAAGGGATTTCACCTGCGCCGCGGATTTCCAAATCCTGCATGGCAAGGGTGAAACCTGCGCCGAGTTCGTCTGCCGCCGCGATGGCATCGAGGCGTTTTTCTGCGTCTTTGGTGATGTATTCGGGCGTGAGCAGGTAGGCATAGGCTTGGTGGTGGCTGCGGCCGACGCGCCCACGAAGCTGGTGCAGTTGCGCCAGCCCGAATTTGTCGGCGCGGTTGATGATGATGGTGTTGGCGTTGGGGATGTCGATGCCGGTTTCGATGATGGTGGAACAGAGCAACACGTTAAATCGTTGCTGCAAAAAGTCGCGCATGACTTGTTCCAGCTCGCGCTCGCGCAGTTGTCCGTGCGCCACGCCGATGCGGGCTTCGGGCAGCAGGGTTTCCAGCCGCTCGCGCATATTCTCAATCGTATCCACTTCATTGTGCAGGAAAAACACTTGTCCGCCGCGTTTGAGTTCGCGCAATACGGCTTCGCGCACGCTGCCTTCGCTGAAGGGTTTGACAAAGGTTTTGACGGCGAGGCGGCGGCTGGGCGCGGTAGTAATCAGTGAGAAGTCGCGCAGACCTTCGAGCGCCATGCTGAGGGTGCGTGGAATCGGTGTGGCGGTCATGGTGAGGATATCGACATTGGCGCGCAGGAGTTTGAGCTGCTCTTTTGGCGCACGCCGAAAGCGGTGTTCTTCATCGATAATCACTAAACCTAAGTTTTTGAATTTGATGTCGTCTTGCACCAATTTGTGCGTACCGATAACAATATCGACCGTGCCGTCCGCCATGCCTTCGAGCGCGGCTTTGGTGGCTTTGCTGTTGTTGAAACGCGAAAGGCTAGCGACTTTCACAGGAAATCGGCGAAACGGTCGGCAAAGTTTTGCGCGTGCTGCTCGACCAGAAGCGTGGTTGGGGCGAGTACGGCGACCTGTTTGCCACCCATCACCGCCACAAATGCGGCGCGCAGGGCAACTTCGGTTTTGCCGAAGCCGACATCGCCGCACACAAGGCGGTCCATCAGCTTCGCCTGTGTCAAATCTTTAATCACGGCGGCAATGGCGGCGGCCTGGTCTTCGGTTTCCTCGTAGCCGAAGCCATCGGCAAACGCCTGATAGTCCAACTCGTTGATTTCAAACTTATGTCCCGATTGGGCGGCGCGTTGGGCGTAGAGGTTGAGCAACTCGGCGGCGGTATCGCGCGCTTTTTCGGCGGCTTTGCGTTTCGCCTTGTTCCACGCGCCACTGCCGAGCTTGTGCAAAAGTAACGTTTTTCATGCGCCTGACCGGAGTAGCGGCTGATTAAATGCAGCTGCGAAACAGGCACATAAAGCTGCGCTTCGCCCGCATATTCGAGCAACATCATTTCGTTGGTTTCATCGCCCAAGTCCATTGACCAAGCCCACATACCGCCCGATGCCGTGTTCTTCGTGCACGACAGGGTCGCCAATATTGATTTCGGCAAGGTCGCGCAACAGGCCGTCTGAAACGGCGGCGTGTTTCTTACGATGATGTTTGCGCGAGCGGGCAACATATTGATAAAGATCGGATTCGGTAATGACCGCGATGTTTTGATCTTCTAATTTAAACCCGTAAGCTAACGGCGCCACTGTAATCATCAGCGGCTCATGCGCCGACAAAAAGCCCTGCCAGTCGGACACGCTTTTGGCTTTTTAAGCCGTTTTTGCTGCAAGAAGCCGAGCATGGTTTCGCGTCGTCCCTAAACTTTCGGCGCACAGCAAAATCCGTCCGTCAAGGCCGTCTGAAAATCTTTCAATGCCCTGCAACGGCTCATCTGCTTTGGCGGTTGACGGCCAAGTTTGGCAACGTATGTTCATCACCAAAAAAATATCCGGCAATACCTGACCATAATTTTTCAGACGGCCTGCAAAGACATCAGAAGAGAGATACAAATGCTGTGGAAGCAAAGGCGGATAGGTTTCGTCGCCCTGCGCCATGGCGTAACGCGATTTGACGTCGCTCCAAAAACGGTTTGCCTCGGCGTGAACGTCGCCCAAAGAGACAAACAGCGCATCTTCGCCGATATAGTCAAACAGCGTTTCCAGCTCGTTTTCAAAAAACAGCGGCAGATAGTATTCCACGCCCGCACCGAAATGGCCGTTGCTGACGGCTTTATATACGGCGGCATCGTTCGGATTGACATCAACTTCCTCGCGGAAGCGGCTGCGGAAGATTTTTTGCGCCTCGCTGTCGGTGGGGAACTCGTGTGCCGGCAGCAGGCGGATTTCGGAAACGGGAGAAATGGTACGTTGCGTTTCGGTATCGAAGGTTTTAATGCTGTCGATTTCATCGTCAAACAAATCGATGCGGTAGGGCATTTCGCTGCCCATCGGGAACAAATCAACAATGCCGCCGCGCACGGCAAACTCGCCCGCCGCAACAACGTGGGAAACATGGTTATAACCCGCATCTACCAAATCGGTTTTCAGACGACCCTATATCCAAAGTCTGCCCCGTTTTCAGCCAAAACGTGCGCCCTGCTAGAAACGGCACAGGTGGCAGCTTCTGCATCGCCGTAGCAACCGGTACGAACAACACGTCCGCCGTGCCGCTTTTAATCTGCCACAATGCCGACAAGCGCTCCGACACCAAATCCTGATGCGGTGAAAAACGCTCGTAAGGCAGCGTTTCCCCAGTCAGGTAGGAACACGGCCGTATCGTGTGGACGGAAAAACAGCCAGGCCGTCTGAAGGCGTAGCGCCTGTTCCGCATCTTGGGTCAAGACAACCTTGAGCTGCTTATGCGGCAGATAACGCGCCAAAGCCAAAGGCAGCGAGCCTTGAGACAGATTGAGCCAACAGGGATTTTTTTCACGGGGTTTGGGAATCGGATAGGTCGTGATAAAACAGTTTGTAGTAAATAAATACAAGCACCATAGGCCGTCTGAAAAATTTTTCAGACGGCCTTTAGCTGATCAAATCAATTTTCAATTTTACTGGATACAGGTTTAAAAGAATATAAGGCCTTACATTCAGACGGCCACGCCTGCTATTTTTTTCCAATAAATCCGGTTATCACCAATGCCGCAACGCCCCATATGCACACGCGCAAAACGGCAGGAACGACAGGCGCGCCGCCGAGTTTGGCGGAGGCATAGCCCAGTCCGGCCAGTCCGCACAAAGTGGAAACTGCCAAGGCTGGAACAATGGCGGTAGAAGCCGTCAACGCAACCAGTAAAGGCAAAATTGCGCCTGCACAAAATGAAGCGGCAGAAGCCAGCGCGGCCTGCATGGGTTGGGCGGCAGAGGCTTCGGTAATGCCGATTTCGTCACGTGCATGAGCGGCGAGTGCATCGTGTTCCATCAAGGCTTTGGCCACCTCTGTGGCGAGCGGGTCGGACAAACCGCGGCGGCGGTAAATTTCCGTCAGCTCTTCCAACTCCGCATCAGGATTATTTGCCAATTCGTAGCATTCTTTGTGTAAATCGGCTTTTTCCGTATCCAATTGGCTGGACACGGAAACGTACTCCCCCGCCGCCATTGATACTGCGCCCCCGATAAGCGCCGAAACGCCCGTCAACAGCAGGGTTTGGAAATCAGGCGCGGCAGCGGCTACGCCCGTTAACAGGGAGGCAGTGGAAATCAGGCCGTCATTGGCACCCAATACGCTTGCCCTAAGCCAGTTGTTGCGGTCGCTGAAATGGCGTTCGCTGTGGTATGAATACATATATGCTCCGATAAATTGGCTGTTTCCAGATGATGATAACATTGTATTGTTTTTTGAAATCCATGTCAGTTTATCCCTTCAAATCAAGCATTCTTAAATCTTTCTGCTGCCATTTCAAACCATAAAACCAATATTTCTCTTTGGATTTTTCAGACGGCCTTAACGTTTTTATAAGCAAATTTATTGTTCCAAGTCATGGCATTATCACAAGGCAGTTTTGTGCTACTTGGTTTATCCGTTTAAAGATGCTATCTTTATGAATCTTTTCCACTCCTCAATCCATTGAAAGGATGTATCATGGCCGAAGAAAAACAAAATCAAAGTAAACGATTTGCCTGAAGATAAAAAGAGCAAACCGAAGAAACCGAACTGCCCGTTATCAACAACGAAGAAAAACGTGGCGGTCATGGCGAAGGCGGTTGCTGCGGGGCATGCGGCGGCTAATCTTTCCCGACAAAGTCTCAAGGCCGTCTGAAAAGTCTTACTTTTTCAGACGGCCTTTTCCTTTCTAAACAATTACAGGTAAATCAATGAAAGGATGCGGGAGAAGAATTTAAACCCAACCGCGTTTGTGCTACATTCACATCTTTACAAACCACAACAATCTGCACCCGCAGACACACAAGGAAGAAAAATGTTTTGGTATATCGTTGGTTTTTCGCCTTCATCGTTTCCCTGCTTTCCCTTTGGGTCAATGCCAGCGCATTCGGCATGGAAGAGGATGGCACGCCGCAATCCGAATATGAAAAATGTTGGGCTTGGGTGCGAAGCTGAAAGATAAAGATACGGTTGCCAGGAACGCGAAGCAGCGCGCCTTCATCCTGACGATTAAGCCTTACCGACTGGACAATCTTGCCAAACTGGGCTAATGTTCCAAACGCATAACGCACACCAACACAACTATACGAGAAGGTAAGAGAAATGACTGTACGAATCGAACACGATTTATTGGGCGACCGCGAGATCCCTGCTGAAGTATATTGGGGCATCCATACTTTGCGCGCCATTGAAAACTTTAAAAATTTCCACACAAAAATTTCCGACGTACCGCAATTTGTCCGCAGCATGGTCATGGTTAAAAAAAGCCACTGCGCAAGCCAACGGCGCATTGGGTGCTATCAAGCCGGAAAATCGCGGCCGCCATCGAAAAAGCCTGCGATGAAGTATTGGTCAAAGGCCGCTGCCTCGACCAATTCCCGTCCGATGTTTATCAAGGCGGCGCCGGTACTTCGGTCAACATGAATACCAACGAAGTCATTGCCAACCTCGCATTGGAAGTCTTGGGACACGAAAAAGGCCACTACGACATCGTCAATCCGATGGACCATGTCAACGCCAGCCAATCCACCAACGACGCCTACCCTACCGGCTTCCGTCTTGCCGTGTATTACAGCATCGGCGAATTGCTCGACAAACTGGCCATCTGAAAAACGCCTTTGCCACCAAAGCCGAAGAATTTAAAGACGTTTTGAAAATGGGCCGCACCCAGCTTCAAGATGCCGTGCCGATGACTGCCGGACAAGAGTTCCAATCTTTTCCAAGTGTTGTTGGAAGAAGAAATCCTCAACCTCGACCGTACCCGCTCCCTGCTGCTTGAAGTCAACCTCAGCGCCACCGCCATCGGTACCGGCGTGAATACGCCTCAAAGGCTATGCGGCTTTGGTCGTTGAGAAACTTTCCGAAGTCAGCGGCCTGCCTTGCAAACTGACTGAAAACCTGATCGAAGCGACCTCCGACTGCGGCGCATATGTGATGGTACACGGCGCATTGAAACGTACAGCCGTTAAACTGTCCAAAATCTGTAACGACTTGCGCCTGCTCTCTTCCGGTCCGCGCGCTGGTTTGAAAGAAATCAACCTACCTGAATTACAGGCCGGTTCTTCCATTATGCCTGCCAAAAGTCAATCCCGTGATTCCCGAAGTCGTCAACCAAGTCTGCTTCAAAGTCATCGGCAACGACACTACCATCACTTTTCGCAGCCGAAAGCAGGGTCAGTTGCAGCTGAACGTTATGGAGCCGGTCATCGCCCAATGTATGTTTGAAACCATTTCCCTCTTGGGCAACGCCGCGGTCAACCTGGCCGACAAATGCGTCAAAGGCATTACGGTCAACCGCGAAATCTGCGAACACTACGTCTTCAACTCCATCGGTTTGGTCACTTATCTGAACCCATACATCGGACACCGCAATGGCGACTTGGTCGGCAAAATCTGCGCCCAAACCGGCAAAGGCGTGCGCGAAGTCGTACTGGAGCGCGGTTTGTTGAGCGAAGAAGAGCTCAACCGCATCCTCTCCAGAAAACCTGATTAATCCTCATCTGTAATCAGATTTGAAATCAAAGGCCGTCTGAAACTTTAACGTTTAAAGTTTCAGACGGCCTTTTCGTATTGATATTGATATTTATCGAATTTTTGCGAAATTCAGAATTAAAAAGATAGCCTGTCCGTCAGGTTTGATTTAAGATGGTGTTGCCCCTAGCCTGTTTCTTCCTTAAGGTTATGCCGGTAATGATACCTCAAAAGGAACCGGATATTGGAATAACATCTTCATTTATTAGGAAAACCAGATGAATCAAATTACACGCGAACAAATGCTGCAAGTATTCGAAAATCGCTGCTCCACTCGTTATTACGATCCCAACAAAAAAATCAGCCAAGAAGATTTTTGCAGCGATTTTTAGAATTTGCCCGCCTCTCGCCCAGCTCTGTCGGCTCCGAGCCATGCGAAATTCTTGGTGATTCAAAACAAAGCCCTGCGTGAGAAAAATCAAACCTTTCAGCTGGGGATGCAATTCCCAACTGGACGACTGCAGCCATCTGGTGATTATCCTTGCCAAGAAAAATGCCCGTTACGATACCCGTTCTTCCGCAGTGTTGCCGAACGCAGGGGCCTGCAAGGGGAGCAACTGGAAAAAGCATTGGCAAGATACAAAAAGCTTCCAAGAAACCGACATTAAAAGTGCCAACGACCAACGCGCACTCTTCGACTGGAGCGGCAAGCAGACCTATATTGCTTTGGCGAATATGCTCACAGGCGCAGCGGCCATCGGCATCGATTCCTGCCCAATCGAAGGCTTCAACTACGACAAAATGAACGAAGTATTGGCAGCAGAAGGCCTGTTTGATGCCAACGAATGGGGCGTATCCGTAGCGGCAACATTCGGCTATCGCGCCAAAGAAATCACTAAAAATCACGCAAACCGATTGATGAAATGGTGACTTGGGTCGAATAAGCAGTTTAGTATTCTCAGGGCGGCAAATACCGCCCTTTTACTTTTTCCCAAAAGAGAAGCAAATTCCGTAACACCAAATGCTTCTAAATTTAAAATCAGAAGGCCGTCTGAAACCATGTGTCAGAAATCTTAGATTTCATTTCACACCGTTTCAGACGGCCTGATAATACTGCTTCTACTTAAAATGATACTTTCAAACTGCCGTAGAAGGCACTGCCATGCTCGTTGTACGTTTGTGCGCCGGCAGTTGTGCGGTACAGTTTTTGTCAAACAGATTGCTGATACCGCCACGGACAGCCACGCGTTTGTTCCAGTTGTAGCCTGCATTGATACCCCAAATGCCGTAAGAACCGACTTGGGTCTGGCTGTGTTCGGAAGACAACGCTGCTACGCCTGCACGAGGATTGCCGTTTTGCTCCAGTCTATTGATCGCCACGCCACGCGGTTTAGTGCGGCCGTAGTGGGTAAAGGTCAGATTGGCATCGAAGCGTTCGTTCGGTGTCCAAGACAATGTGCTGTTGATGGTGTGTTTCGGCACCAAAGACAATGGATTGCCTTGATAATCTTCGGATTTGTGCATGTAAGTGAAATTGTTGCTCCACTTGAGTGTGTCATGCAACGGAATCACCAAGTTACCTTCAATACCCGAAATAGTCGCTTTCGGCGTATTTTTCCCCATTGCAGGAGCCAGTTGCCGATATTGCTGGTAGCAATGAGCTGGTCGCCGATCATGATTTTATTGCGGTACGCATTATGGAAATAGGTTGCAGAAGCTTGCCAGCCGTTTTTGTTGAACTCAAGGCCAATCTCTTTATTAATACTGGTTTCAGGTTTCAAATTGCCATTGCCCATGTAGTAGCAGCGGACACTGTTCGGCGCATCGATCGGACAGCCCTGACCGCGTGTGTACAGGATAAAGTCGGGATTGGTTTGATACAGGTTTGGCGCTTTGTACGCACGGGCAACACCGCCTTTAACCAACCAGTTTTCGCCGATTTGATGCGAAGTTCAAAGCCGGACTCAGTTGCTGCCGCTGTCGCTGTTGTGGTCGAAGCGGATGGCTGGAATCAAATGGGTTTTGTCGGTCAATGAAATATTGTCTTCAACGTAGGCTGCCCAGTTACGTTGCGAAGCCTTGCCGCCGCGCGTTGCGGAGATACCGTTAAACGCATCGGTTTTACCTTGGTCTTTAAATCCCTGACTATTGGAAGCAGGATCATCCAACTTACTGTCAGTAAATTCTGCACCGACCGTCAACACGTTATCGACACCAAGTTTGAACGGAATATTCGCTTCGCTGCTGAAACGCAGGTTTTTCAGACGGCTTTGAACAAAATCCAAGCCTGTATAGCTGCCTTCCGGACCACCGGCCAAACCTTCAGGCAAGTGGCTGTTGATTGTGCGCTCATAACTGATCACGTTTTTGGTATCGCCCCATTCCCATGCGCCATCATGCGTTAAAGAATAAGCGGAACGGTATAAGCGAGCAGTTTCGGCTTTGCTGTCAGCCAAAGAATTAACCAAAGCAGAACGCGGATTGCTGTTTTGCGTATCGCCGTTGTAGATATTGCCCTGACGGCTGTAACTGCTGTCCAAAATCAGCGTTTGCGCTGGGCTGATTTTCCATTGCAGACGGCCTGCAATGTCTTTATTGCGTACACCTTCAACACCGGCCGCGCTGTCATTGCCGTGTCCGGCATTAATATCGGCAGCATCTGCATCCGTTTTATTCAGGTTGCCATAAATGCGGAAGCCCAAAGTATCTTGGATAATCGGACCGCTCAAATTAAAGCCGATACGGCGGGTTGCGCCCTCTTTGTTGTCTTGCGGCTGATTGGCGTAAAGATTGACTCAGCCTTTAAATTCTTTAGACACTTTTTTGGTAACAATATTGACCACGCCACCCATCGCGCCAGAGCCGTAACGTGTTGCCGCCGGACCGCGCAAGACGGTAATGGATTCAATCTCTTCAACCGGCACCCAGTTACTGTCGCCACGCGTATTGCGTTCACCACGCATACTAATACGCTCGGATTGGCGCGAATTAACCGGCTTGCCGTCAATCAAAATCAATGTATTTTCAGGGCCCATACCGCGCAAGTCGATTTGGCGTTTGTTGCCACGCTGACCCGTCGCCGTATTGCCGGTCAGGTTAACGCCCGGCATAGTGCGGACAAATTCGGAAATATCATTGGCTGCAGGGCGTTTGTCGATGTCGTCTTTAGAAATACGCGATACGCCGAGCGACTGTTGCAACTGCTTCTCGGCAGTAACGTAAACGGTATCGACTTCAGCCTGTTCAACAGCTTTCTCTTCAGCTGCGTGTGAGAATGCACTAATTAACGCCAAAGGCAAAATAGCGAGTGTGAATGTTTTTCATTGCATTGTTTCTCTTGGTTTTTGTTTGTTTAAAATCAAAATAAAAATTATTCGAGATTTTAAATAACCTTAACAGAGTTTTCAACGCAATTAAGAGTGATTTACAATTAAAAAGTTAAATTGTGCTAATAAAAATAACAAATACCAAACAACTAAAAAGGCCGTCTGAACCAGTATGAAACGAAATCCGAGATTCCTATCATACCGTTCAGACGGCCTTATTCAATTTACAATTATTTGCCTGCTGCTTTTTTTGCAGAAGAGCATACAATTCGTCTTTGAGTTTGAGTTTGGCTTTTTCAGCTCTTCAATCTCTTCGGCACCGCTGGTAACAGGGGTTGTTAACCAAACCGGTGATTTTTATCGTCCAGCTCATTGTGCTCGTCAAACAAACGGGCAAAGTGTGCATCTTCTTGTTTCAATTTAGAAATCAAATCGCGATATTCTGGAAACATTTTGTTTTCCTCTCTTGTTAATTAAATAAAAAAGTACTGCGGTCAAAAACTAGGACGAATCAATCTTTAGCTTCATTATAACAAACACGGGCGTTTTTATCAGTCTTTTTTTAAGTCGAAACTGTTTTACATCAAAATTAATAATATCAACATAAGTTAGCGCCAAAAATAGAAAGAAACGGCTTTATAGACGACTTACCGACTTGGGCATACAATCGGGCTTATGCGTTTACACAATGGCCGAACCACCCTATTCCGTCATATCAACGGCATGGACGGACAATTTATCCTGCTTGAAAACCATCCTTCATGGATGCCGGTCAATGATGCCGATTTCAACCATGCCGCGCCCCTGCCCGACGGTTTGGCTGTACACGAAGAATCGTTTTATCCATTTTGAAAAATAGATGCTGCCGAATCGGCAGACAATATCAAAATCTTCAGCGAAGAAGCCCTACGGCTGGAGAAAGAACGATTAAATGCGGTAGCCTTGGTAGAACTGGCAAAAATCTTAAAGCCGCCCAAGCAGAAGCCGATTTAGCCGCGCTTCTGGAAAAAAATGGATTTTTCATTTAAAACAAGATGATATTTTTCAAATAAACCCTTCAATCTCAGGCCGTCTGAAACCAAACACCAGACACAATTGTTGACAATGCAAGAAAAAAATAGTTCATCTTGAACCAATCCGCAACACTCCATCTCATATTTTCAGCCCATCACAAAGGAATCGAGAACATGTTTTTCAAAAAGCGTTACCCTCGCACAATATGACCCCTGATTTGGCAGCAGCCATCGCCCAAGAAGACAAGCGCCAGCAAGACCACGTCGAGCTGATCGCCTCTGAAAACTTCGTCAGCTGTGCCGTTATGGAAGCCCAAGGTTCGCAATTGACCAACAAATACGCTGAAGGCTATCCTGGCAAACGCTACTACGGCGGCTGTGAATACGTTGATATTGTTGAACAATTAGCGATTGACCGCGTAAAAGAACTGTTTGGCGCCGCTTATGCCAACGTTCAACCGCACTCCGGCTCCCAAAGCCAACCAAGCCGTGTATGCTTCTGTTTTGAAACCGGGCGACACTATTTTGGGTATGTCTCTGGCACACGGCAGCCACTTGACCCACGGTGCAAGCGTTAATATCTCCGGCAAACTCTACAACGCCATTACTTATGGTTTGGATGAAAACGAAGTTCTCGATTATGCCGAAGTAGAACGCTTGGCTCTTGAACACAAACTCAAAAATGATTGTGGCCGGTGCATCTGCCCTACGCGCTGCAAATCGACTGGGCAAAATTCCGCGAAATCGCCGATAAAGTCGGCGCATACCTCTTTGTCGACATGGCGCACTATGCCGGTCTGATTGCCGGCGGCGAATATCCTAACCCCGTGCCATTCTGCGACTTCGTGACCACTACTACCCACAAAACCCCTGCGCGGCCCTCGCGGCGGTGTAATTTTGTGCCGTGACAATACCCACGAAAAGCACTGAACTCTGCCATTTTTCCCAAGCCTGCAAGGCGGTCCGCTGATGCACGTTATCGCTGCCAAAGCCGTAGCGTTTAAAGAAGCGTTGCAACCTGAGTTCAAAGAATACGCAAAACAAGTGAAAATCAATGCTGCCGCCATGGCGGAAGAGTTGGTTAAACGCGGTTTACGCATCGTTTCCGGCCGTACCGAGCCACGTTTTCCTTGTTGACCTGCAACCGATGAAAATCACCGGTAAAAGCCGCCGAAGCCGCTTTGGGCAAAGCTCACATCACTGTCAACAAAAACGCCATCCCGAATGATCCGGAAAAACCATTCGTGACTTCCGGCATCCGCATCGGCTCTGCCGCCATGACCACTCGTGGCTTTAACGAAGCCGACGCGCGCGTATTGGCAAACTTGGTTGCCGACGTATTGGCCAATCCCGAAGATGAAGCCAACCTCGCCAAAGTCCGCGAACAAGTGACTGCTTTTGTGCAATAAATATCCGGTTTACGGCGCATAAGCATTTCCGACTTGGATAAAATATTAGGCCGTCTGAACAACAGACGGCCTTTTTCTATTTCAACTTTTCTTTTTAAATTTCAAAACTGTTTGTTTCGCTGACTTTGCGTATCATGCCTGCCGCGACAGTATGGTTGGTGGCTTCGTCAATTAAAATAAACGCGCCTTGGGCATGGTTGTCTTCATATGCGGCAGCGGCGAGCGGCTGTTGGGTTTTTGAAGCTGACGCTGCCGATATCGTTGAGCTTGAGCGTTTCGGCGATTCAACCCGGCTGAGGTATTCACGTCCCAAACATACGCAATTTCGCTAATCTTTACGGGCGTGGTTTGGGTAATGTGCTTCAGCAAATATTTACGGCGTAGATTGAGCGGAATATCGTCAAACCAGCAAAAGCGCGGCTTGAAATTGTTGTTCGGGAACAATGACGCTATCGGCTGAAACAATGCTGTTGCCGCGTGAAATATCGATATCGGTATCCAAAACGACAGTCAACACTTCCCCTGCCTCTGCAGATTCGGTTTTACCGTTTGCATTATAGATTTCGGCAACTTTGGCAACATGGCCGCTGGGCAAAACTTTGACTTCATCGCCCACTTTTTAGACGGCCTGCCTCCAATCTGCCTTGATAACCGCGGAAGTCATCGCTGCTGCTGCCGTCTTGGCGCGCCACGCGTTGTACAGGAAAAATGCGCAGCTGGTCAGCGGCATTTTGACGGTTGACAGGCAGGCTTTTCAAGCAAAGGTAAAAGCGGCAAACCTTGATACCACGGGGTTTGGCTGCTGGCATTGACGATATTGTCGCCTTTCTAAGGCGCTGATGGGCAGGAAGTGGATTTGTGCTTTAAGGCCGATTTGTTCCGCCAGTTTGCGGTGAGGCCTCGATAATGGCTTGATATTTGGCTTCGTCAAAGTCGAGCAGGTCAAGTTTGTTGACGGCGACAATGATGTTGAGCAGCGCCAAGAGTTTCAGAATCGCGCTGTGGCGTTTGGTTTTGCGGCAGGAGGACAGGTTCGCTGCCTGAAAAATCAACGCGTGTGGCATCAACCAAAATAATGGCGGCATCGGCGGTCGATGCGCCGGTAACCATATTACGCGTGTATTGCTCATGTCCCGGCGTATCGGCAATGATGAATTTGCGTTTGGGTGTGGCGAAATAACGGTAGGCGACGTCAATGGTAATGCCTTGTTCGCGCTCGGCAGCAAGGCCGTCTGTCAGGCTGGCAAAATCGGGTGTTTCTCCGTTTTCGGCAGCGCGGTTGAGCTTGTCAATCTGGTCGGTCAGCAAGGTTTTGCTGTCGTAGAGCAGGCGGCCGATGAGCGTGGATTTGCCGTCATCGACACTGCCGGCGGTGATGAAGCGTAAAAGCGGAGCGGAAGCTGCGGTCATGATTCTTTCCCATTTCTCGTGATTTCTCAAACTGACCGCTACTTTAAACAGGCCGTCTGAAAATGGGAAAGAATGTTTGGTTGTTAAAAAAGCTGTTTTCGTTATATCGCAAATCTATGGGATGTTGCCTCACGCCATCTGTTTTTCCCCGGGTCGCCAACCAACACACAATCGACCCTAAGCACACCATTCCCGCCCCCTGCCAAAACGTTATGGACAAAGGCGCGCTAATCACAAACGATGACACCACCGCAGACAACACTGGAATGAAATAAGATGCGCCTGCCAATACGGTCAGGTTACCACGCGAAATACCGATATTCCATACTGCATCAGCCCAAACCCATGCAAGCTGCGGCGGCAACGGCATAGCCGAGCGATACGGAGTCAAAATTCAACGTATCCGCGCCGCTGAGAAAGTATTCGATCCACAACAGTATCGACACCAGCGCAAAGAAAAGCTGACGCTGCTGCCTTCCGCTTTCACGCGCGCCGTCAGCGTACAATATGCCGCCCAAAACACTGCGTCCGCAAATGCCATAATGTAGCCGCCGGGATTGGTGCGGACATTGTGGTAAATACCAGAAACCGACAAGCCGACATCGCCACCCAGTACAGTGGCAATCCCAAAAAAACGACAGCACAAAGCCGATGACTATCCACCATTTTGACGGCTGTTTATTGAAATATACCGCTCCGACAATGGTAAACGTCGGCCACAAATAATTCACCATGCCGATTTCCACCGCCTGTCTTGCGTTTTTGTGCAAAGCCAACCGACAGTGACAAACACAATTCGCAGCCGACAAAAACACGCTAGCCCAAAACAGATAGCTGCGGTTGTAATTACGCAAATGCGGCCGTCCGAAAAATCAGCCAAATCAATACGGTGGACAAGGTGTACATCATTGCCGCGCCGCCCACTGCCCCCATATGCAGGCTCAAAGAGCGTATCAGAGAAATGACGAAGCTCCACAAGGCAACGGCAAGCAGCCCGATGGCAGTGGCTTGTTTGGATGAAATATTTTTGAGATAAGAAGTGAATCATGGCGTATGTGTTGAAGATGGTTTTATTAGGTTTATCGTAGTTTGAATATATCGTTTCTACATTAATTATTTTAACGAGTTTCAAGGCCGTCTGAAAATGATTGTTTCAGACGGCCTTCTATTTGCAATTAGTCCTAAATATGACTATAATCCACATCCAATTAGTCAATATAGAGACCAATTTATGAATCAACTTGACCAACTCGGTATGCGCATCAGCCGCATAGACAGCGCATTCGACCAATGGATTAAACAGCAAAACACCAACTACAACACTTTAGCCGTGCTATACACTTTAGCGACTGAAGGCAGCCGTACTCAAAAAAATACATAGGCGAAGAATGGAGCCTGCCCAAAGCAAAACCGTTTCCGCACATGCAAAACGCTGGCGGAACAAGGCTTGTTGACATTTCACGAAAGCGAACAAGACAAACGCGAACGCTTATTGTCGCTGACCGAACAAGGCAAGGAATACGCCGCACCATTGGTGCAAAACATGCAGGAATTCAGCAAACGAATTTTTTTACCGCCTTCGGTGAAAAACGTGTAGCCCGACTGTTTGCCGATTTGGACGCATTGACGGAGTTGATGACGCAAACGATTGATACGAAATGATACATCTCGCTGAGTCAAACAATAATCCAATCTAAAAGATATCGGACAACGCGTTGAACTCTCAAAAGAAAACAATCTTTCCAAGGCCGTCTGAAACCTTAACACACTATCAGGACATATTATGAGTTGGTTTTATTTAATCTTAGCCGGTATGCTGGAAATCGGCTGGCCATTGGGCTTAAAGCTGGCACAACAGGAAGGCTACCGCTGGCATGGCTTTGCCGCCGCGCTTGCCTGCATTGCTGGTAGCGGATACCTCCTTTACCTTGCTCGAAAAAGTATTCCAATGGGTACAGCCTACGCCGTCTGGACAGGCATAGGCGCGGCAGGGGCGTTTTTAGTGGGCGTTGTATTTTTCAACGATGCCGCCAACATCGGCCGCTGGCTCGGCGCATTTCTCATCATCTCCGGCGTCGTAGTGATGAAACTCTCCAGCGGAAACTGAAAATCTGTTTTCTATCAAGGCCGTCTGAACGAGCATGTTCAGACGGCCTAATACCTTCCGAATATAACGAAAATCATCTTAAATTAAAACCAAGCATTCTTTCCTTTTTTTCAGACGGCCTGTTTAAAGTGGCGACTGTCCATTATTCAAACAATCGGTTATAGCCGTCCAACAAAGGAATCCAAATGAGCCAAGCCAATCCGCTTCCACCCGAACTCTCCGCCCAACTCTCCGCCCTATCCCCCACCCAGCTTGCCTGGCTCTCCGGCTATTGCTGGGCGCAAAGCCAAGGCGCATCCGGTGCAGCAGCCGAACCATCTGCCCTGCAAACAGCCGCATCAACCATCAGCCGCCGCGTATTAGTCCTCTCCGCTTCACAAACCGGCAATGCCCGCAGCGTTGCTGAATCCTACACGCCAAACTTCAAGCCGCCGGCGTAGAAGCCTCACCTCAGCAGCGCAGGCGATTTCAAAAGCAAGACCCTGCCCGACGAAGACATCGTGCTTTTGGTTACCTCCACCCAAGGCGAAGGCGAACCGCCCGAAGAAGCCCTACCCCTGTACAAATTCATCTACGGCAAAAGAAACCCGATCTCAGCAAACTGACCTTTGCCGTCTTGGGCCTTAGCGATTCCTCCTATCCCAAACTTCTGCCAGGCAGGCAAAGACTTTGATGCCAAATTTGCCGAACTGGGTGCAGGCCGTCTGAACGAATTGGGCATTTGCGACTTAGAATTCCAAGCCGATGCCGACGCATGGATTGCCGCCGTCGTACCCAGAGTAGCCGAATTAACCGCCCAAGCAGCAAACCCAAGTACAAGCGCTGTACCAAACGGCTTAGCAACACCAAGCAGCAACACTCTATACACCAAAGAAAACCCCTACACAGCCACCCTATCCGTGCGCCAAAAAAATCACCTCGCGTGATGCAGAAAAAGACGTCGAACACATCGAAATCGACCTCAGCGGCTCCGGTCTGCATTATCAGGCAGGCGACGCGCTCGGCGTATGGCCGCTTAATGCCAGCGACCTCGTTCAAGAAATCCTCGACCTCAACCAACTGAACGGCAACGAAACCGTCCAACTTTCAGACGGCCGCGAAACCGACATCCGCACAGCCCTGACCGAATCCGCAGACATTACCCAAAACACACCCGCCTTCGTCCAACAATACGCCGAATTATCAAACAACGAAGAACTCAAAACCATAGCCGCAGATAAAGCCCAACTGGACGCCTACCTCGCTGCCACACCGCCCGTCGGCGTATTTGCCGCCCATCCGCACCCACTGGATGCACAAACCCTATACAGCCTCTTCCGCCCACAAACCCCGCGCCTTTACTCCATCGCCTCCGCACAAGGCGAAGTCGGCGAAGAAGTCCACCTTACCGTAGGCGTGGTCCGTTTCGACCACCACGACCACACCTACACCGGCGCAGCATCCGGCTACTTGGGCGAACGCCTCGAAGAAGGCAGCGAAATCCGCGTCTTTGTCGAACCCAACCCCAACTTCCGCCTGCCCCAAAACGGCGATACACCCATCATCATGATCGGCGCAGGCACAGGTGTCGCCCCCTTCCGCTCCTTCATGCAACAACGCGCCGCCAATGGGGACAACGGCAAAAACTGGCTCTTCTTCGGTAACCAACGCCTGGCCGACGACTTCCTCTACCAACTCGAATGGAGCGAATGGCGCAAAGACGGCCTCCTCACCCGCGCCGACCTCGCATGGAGCCGTCAAGGCGAACATAAAGTCTATGTCCAACACAAAATCGCCGAATGCGCCGCCGAAGTTTGGAACTGGCTGCAACAAGGCGCACACATCTACGTCTGCGGCGACGCCGCACGCATGGCGCGCGATGTCGAAAACGCCCTGATCGAAGTCATCGAAACCCAAGGCAAACTCAGCCGCGACGAAGCCGAAGACTATCTCAACGAACTGCGCGAAGACAAACGCTACCAACGCGACGTTTATTGATTGGATAAGCCAAAATAAAGGCCGTCTGAAAGCTGAATTTCAGACGGCTTTTTAAAGAGCCAGCTCAGATTGTTATCAATTTACCCGGTTTTGCATTATAATTGTGCAAATTTGACTCACTCGAAAGAAAAATAAATTGGAAGGATTACAACAACTTGTAGATTTATTGGTGGGCTTTTGTCGATTGGATATTGAAATTACTGGCATTCTTGTTTTTAAAACTACGTTCCATTCTTTTTATACATTAAAGACGTATTTTCATCATGCAAACCGCGCAACGCTCTGCTACTTTCTTCTATTGGTACCACACAAACGTGCGGTACTTTTTTGCGCTTGTCTGAAACAGACTAAATTAAAAATACGCAAATTAGAGCCGCCTCATTTGAGCGGCTTTTTTTATACCCATCATGGCCGCTTAAATCCACCCATTTTAAGAAATAAGGAATACAGCCATGACCGCTTCAACTAAAATCCACAGCCAAACCCAAATGTTACACACCTGCCGCATGGTCGTTGACAGCAACAGCCACCACAGCATGCTCAACATGCACACTTTGCCTGATTCGCCTGACAGGCTCATCAGCGAAGCCCTGATTCCGCAAGTGCGCACCATCGCGACTTTGATTGCCGCAGAGCGCCACGACTTCAATCAAAGCAGCCCCAGCGTTTTTACTGATGAAGCGGATTTCTTCGCAGCGCGTATTTTGGTTCTGGGCGTACGCCGTTTCCATTTGGATATCACCCTGCTGCCTATGCTCAAAACCGCTAACAAACGCGCCGAAGCTTTCGCCAAACGCCACCACATGCCCTTCTCTCCTGCTGAAATGCAAATGTCCCTGCACACCCGCCGCCCTGCCAACCTGCTGATTATCGAAACCGAACACGAAATGCCTGCATTGGGCAATCTGGCTGCCAACAGCCGTGCATTTGCAGCGCAACTTTCCAATATTATTTTGTAAAACCACTTGAAAAACAGGGAAATGGTTTAATATTAGGCAAACACACTCCGCCGAAATCTCGGCAAAGACAAACCTCTCTCAGGAAAAACAATGAAAAAACTGATTGCCTTAGCCGCCCTTTCCACTTTTGCCCTGGCTGCCTGCAAAGACAATACTCAAGCGCAGCTTGAGCAGCAACAAAAACAAATCGAAGCATTGCAACAACAGTTGGCACAACAAAACGGCCAACAAGAAGACAATACGGTTTACCAGCTCACGCCTGAAGCCGTGAAAGACACCATTCCCTGCCGAAGCACAAGCCAACGGCAACAACGGCCAACCGGTAACCGGTACAGACGGCCAACAATACATCTACGACCAATCCACCGGAAGCTGGCTGCTGCAAAGCTTGATAGGTACTGCAGCCGGTGCATTTATCGGCAACGCATTGGCCAATAAATTCACACAGGCGCGCAATCAAAACAGCCCGATTGCCCGTCAAGCCCGTGCCAACTATTATCAAAGCGCACGTCCAAACGGACGCACCAGCCAACAGCTGAATACACGCACCCCTGCGTGCCCAACAACAAAATGCGCAACAACAAAACGCTCAACAGCAACAGCGTTACCGCGAAACCGCGCGTCAGCCTTCCAACTACCGCCGCCCAAGCATGGGTCGAGGGCTTTGGCCGCCGTCGCTGATTCGGTTTAATATTCCATCTTTCGTGCTGAAGCACACACTTTACGCATGGATTTTAGGTTTCATGCAGGCTACAGTTTGTTTGAGAATATGTTTTTTTGTATTTCTTTACACTTTTTTTGATATTCAGGGTGAGCTATTAAGAAATCAGATATTGCAATATTAAAGTAATGATATGCTAAATTAATAGGTATAATTAATTCTTCAGGATTGAAATCATCTCCAACTGAAAAAAATAAATAGAAGGAGCTTTATCAATATACTCAAATCCATTTACCTCTTCATAATCTCCAATCCATCTGGTAGCATCTATTTTTTTCATATTGAGCACCTATTACTCCAAAAATGTCCGGTAGTTGTAATATTTTTAAAACACTCTAAAAGCGTATCTTTAGTTTCAAATTGGTAAATTGTTTCAAAAAAATCGAAATAACAAAATGGTTGTTATTTATAGATTTTTTCTTTAAGTTTAGAAAAATATTATTTTTTTCATAATTTTTTTCCTTTAAATTATTCTGGGTGAATGTTTGTAATTCTTCCTGTATTTACATCAAAAATATGATCTAAATTTGATTCCGTCAAAGGTTTCTGAGAATTGAATGACATTTTTTTCTTTCCGATATTGATTTAGTTCTTTCATTTTGAGCAATTTTAGAGGCTTTTTGAATATCCTTGTGAAGCAGCTTTTTGAGCCATTTGAAGTATTTTATCATCAGAAAATTTTTTTAGGATCATAAACAGTTTTTATACTTGAAATTTCCTTAAATCCACCATCAGGTTTACCTGTCCTGTCTAGTGTAGGAATCTCATATTTAATTCGGGTAATGCCTTCAATATCAGTTTGGGTTTCAGATTTTTACGCGTCCTCCTCGTGAATTTAGTTCTGCCATAAAATTGGTGCGGTTATGGGCTCCTTTAATGCCCTGTTTTTTTGACTAAAACCATCAGCATTTGCCAGATGTCTTTTTAGGTTTTGTATCGAAACTGATGCCTTCCGGGTATTTGACATTAGTAATAGGTGTATTTTTGTTTTACAAACCCTCTTGGTATTGGAATGAATCTAGGATTAACTCCTGGATATAAACGCTCCCAATATAAAAGGCCGTCTGAAAATCAGATTTTCAGACGGCCTTTGGTTTTCTCTATTTTCTTATTGCAGACTTGTCAGGTCTGTTTGTATGCGTTATGCCCAAAAGTCTCGCGGAGCGTCCAATACAGGTTTGACGATGCCGGTACGGATGGCGAAAATCGCCAAAACCTTCATCATCTAAACGGTTTCGAGACCAATCTGCTACCCAGCCTTCGACAATTTCAAGGATTTCAGGTTCGGTAATGTTTTCTTTAAACAGACGCGGGATGCGTGTGCCTTCACGGTTGCCGCCTGCGTAAAGGTTGTAGCGGCCGACGGCTTTGCCGACCAACCCAATTTCCGCCAGCATGGCGCGGCCGCAACCGTTGGGACAACCAGTTACGCGCAAAACGATGTATTCGTCTTCCAAGCCATATTTGGCGAACATTTCGTCGATTTTATCGGAGAATGTTGGTAGGAAACGCTCAGCCTCCGCCATCGCCAGCGGGCAAGTCGGCAAGGCAACGCAGGCCATCGAGTTCTCACGCTGGATGGTAATCGATTTGCTGATTAATCCATGCTCTTTGGCGATTTTATCAATCGTATCTTTTAATTCCGGCGGCACGTTGGCAACCACCAGATTTTGATTGGCCGTCAGACGGAAGTCGCCGGGATGGATTTTGGCAATTTCGCGGATGCCTGTTTTTCAACGGTCTGTCGGGATAATCGAGCAGGCGGCCGTTTTCAATAAACAAAGTCAAATGCCAGTTACCTTCATGCCCTTGCACCCAGCCGATATGGTCGCCGCGATGGGTAAACTCGTAAGCGGCGAATGGGCTCAAACTTAATGCCCATGCGCCTTTCGACTTCCTCTTTGAACACATCTACGCCGACGCGTTGCAGCGTATAGCGTGTACGCGCTGCTTTGCGGTCGCTGCGGTTGCCCCAGTCGCGCTGTGTGCTGACGACGGCTTCGGCGGCATTGAGGGTGTATTCCAGCGGAACGAAACCAAATTCGTAAGAAGTGTTCGGATAAGTTTTGGTATTGCCGTGTTCGCTGGATAAACCGCCGCCGACCAATACATTGAAGCCCACCAACCTGCCGTTTTTCTGCAATCGCCACGAAACCCAAATCATTGGAATGAATGTCCACATCGTTATCAGGCGGAATCACAACGGCAGTTTTGAACTTGCGTGGCAAATAAGTTTTTACCCAAAATCGGCTCGACCTCATCGGCAATTTCTTTATTGCGCGGCTCGGTCGGCTCGGTCGTGAACACTTTTTCACCGTCCAACCATACATCGGCATATGCCATGGTGCGCGGCAGAAGGTGCATACTGATGCGCGCCGCCCATTCATAGGCTTCTTGATGTAAAGTGCTTTGCACAGGATTGCTGGTACACAACACATTGCGGTTGACATCGCTGGCTGTGGCAATGGAATCCAAACCAAGTTTGTGCAATGCCTGATGCGCCTGTTTTAAATCGGTTTTCAGAATACCGTGGTATTGGAAGGTTTGACGGTTGGTCAGGCGGATGGAGCCGTAAATCGTGTTTTCACCGGCAAATTTGTCGATACCCAGCCACTGCTGCGGCGTAATGATGCCGCCGGGCAAACGGCAACGCAACATCATGTTTTTTTAAAGGCTCAAGTTTTTTGTTCGGTACGCTCGGCACGAATATCGCGGTTGTCCTGTTCGTACATGCCGTGGAAGCGGATAAGCTGAAAGTTGTCGGCAGTAAAGCCGCCGGTAAAAGTCGTCTTTCAACTCTTCCTTAATCGTGCCATGCAGATAATCGCTGCGCTCTTTCAAGGCTTCGTTGCCGGACAAAGGCGTCTCAGGCAGCTTGGCTCGTGGGTCGGTTGTGGTAGCAGTCATTGAAGCACTCCTTATTTTTGGTATAGGCGTTACTTTAATGAGGCCGTCTGAAAATGAGAAAGAATGGTTTGTTTGTTTTAAAGACGATTTTGTTATATCGGTTTGAAACATAAAAAGGCCGTCTGAACTTTGCTTTCAGACGGCCTTTATATTGGACGGGACAAACCGATTAGGCTTGTTTGTTCCAACGTTCGATGGATTCTTTGATGACTTGTTTCGCTTCTTCTACATCACCCCAAGATTCAACTTTAGTGGTACCTGCTTTTTTCAGGTCTTTGTAGTGGTTGAAGTGGAACTCGATTTGTTTGATCAGTTGTTGCGGCAAATCGGCCAAAGTTTTGTAGGCGTTGCCGTTGTTGCGGTCGTCGGCCGGAACGCAGACGATTTTTGTCGTCCACTTCGCCGTCGTCAACGAATTTCATCACGCCGATAACGCGTGCTTCCAGGAAAATACCGGTTGCCAAAGGCTGCTCGGTCACCAGCAATACATCCAATTCGTCGCCGTCTTCGTCCAAAGTTTGCGGAATGAAGCCGTAGTTGGTCGGCTTTAGCGAAAAATTGCCGGTTCAACGCGGTCGAGTTGGAAAGCGGCCAGTTTGCGGTTCCATTCGATTTTGTGGTTGCTGCCCGCTGGGATTTTCGTTGACAACGTTGATGATGCCGCCATCCACATCGCCCGGGGTCAGGATTTTGTTGAAGTCTGCCATGATGGTTTCCTTTGATTTTTAAAGAGAGTCAAACGGCGAAAGTATAGCAAACCCAAGGCCGTCTGAAAATGTGAAACTGTCGTATTCAGACAGCCTTTTTTGGCATTCAGCCTTTTGACCAATTCTAAAATTGCGCGTTTATTGGAAGGGGAAAACACTTTTTCCGCTGCTTCTTCCGCGCCAAACCAGCCGTAGGCAACGTGTTCGTCCGGTTGCAAGACGATGGGCGTATCACGCGGAATTTGGGCGGAGAAGATGTGTTCGCGGTTTTCAAAAACGCCTTTGGGATAGCGATGGCGCCAGTGATGATAGATTTCATAAACGGTGCTGTCATGCCAGTTTTCCAGCTGTCCGTCTGCAAGGCGGATACCGGTTTCTTCCCATACCTCGCGCCATGCGGTTTCTTCGATACGCTCGCCCTCTTCCAAACTGCCGGTAACCGACTGCCAAAAACCTTGCGGCGCCGTGCGTTCAATCAGCAGGATATTGCCGTCTTTATCATGCAAAACGACCAAAGCGGAAACAGGATACTTCAAAGGCTTACCGCTCATGACTTGTCCTTGCCGGTTTGATTGGGTAGGCTGATTTTTTTGTAGTAAGTAAGCCAAAAGGTTTTCCATGTATCACTCAAAAATGGGAAATTGATATTCAGACGGCCTTTGCCGGAAATCCGCAAAAGGCCGTCTGAAATTATACCTGATTTAACTGCGCCAGTTTCCGAGACACCAGCTCTGCCGCTTCTTCCGGTGAATTGGCTTTCAAACCTACTTCGCCAAAAATACGAAATTTTAGGCAAATCACACAAAAACTTATCGACGTCTTGCGCCGTCAAAAAACGGCCGTGCAAATCGAATCCGACATTTAAAGCACGCCCTTTTGATTTCCGCCATCCTGTCATGCAAATGGCCCGTACAAGTGATACCAGCCCTGATAGCAGCCGTCCCACTCCTGAATCGGATAGTGAAAAAGAACCAGCGTATTCTTAATTTCCGGCAATTTGAGTTTCAAATACGGCCGTATGGACGACAGCAGCGGATGGCCGTCATGCTTGGTTTGGCTGCGGGAAAAAAATCGGCATGCTGCCGAATCACATGATCGCGATTGCCGTAAATCAAGTGATGCTGCCCGTTCAAACGCGACAAAACGCGCTCTATCTGCTTATGGTCTTGGGCAAAGGAAAAATCGCCCAAGTTGTACACCGTATCTTCAGGCGTAACGGTTTCATTCCACGTTTGGATTAAAAATTCATCCATCTGCTCCACGTTATCAAACGGTCGAAATTGCGGGCAGAATTTGGCAATGTTTTTTATGTGAGAAATGTAGGGTCTGATGTGAAGTAGGTTTTGCTCATGCCGTGCTCTCTGCGTTGCAAGCTTGAATCGTATCACGCGCGGGCGTATGCTGAGGAATGTTTATTATTATATGCTTCAAGGAGTTTTTATGCGTTTGGTTATTGCCGCGCCGGCCAACGGCGCAATATTGAAAGACGCGCTCAAAGCGCATCTGCAAAACGACCCGCGCGTCAGCAGCTTTGGTCGATTTATCCTCGCCAGAAGAAACCTATCCGCAACTCTCGTTTGCCGCGGCCGAAGAAGTCGCGGCAGGACGCGCCGATCGTGCGCTGTTGATTTGCGGTACCGGCGTGGGCACGGCAATCGCCGCCAATAAAGTGCGCGGCATACGGGCAGCGACAGCGCACGATTTACTCACGCTCCGCGGCTCGGTGGAAAACTATAATGCTCAGGTTTTATGTATGGGGCAAAACGTGATTGCCGCTCCGGCTGCTTGGGCATTGGTCGATATTTGGTTGGATTTGCGCCACGACACAAGCAGCGGTTATGCGCCTAAGGTTGGCGAAATTGAAGCGTACGAGCGCGGAAAATAAATACGTGTTGCTCCATATGTTTTCAGACGGCCTTGTTACGTTTCGCTTTTAGCAAAACCGGTAAGGCCGTCTGAAAAATATTCAAATGCTTATTTTCCTTTTTTATTGCAAGGATGTCCTGCGCTGTTGTCGCAGACGCGTAAATGCGCAAATGCATGACGGCATTGGTCAACTCGGCCTTCGTCGGCTCGTAACGGAAAGCATATTGCTTCACGTACAAAGCTTCGTTACCCTGTACGGCTTTTATCCAAGTAAATTCAGGTTTACTGGTTTGCGGATTGTTGGCGCAAAACAACATCACCAAAGCGAATGGATAGCCGTTTTCTTCACCTGCCGTTATTGGGTTGACACTACTTTGCGGACAGGCATTCTGCCATGAGGCTGAAAAGATTGCCGAAAAACTGCTCAACACCCGGTTTCATACCCTGCCATGGATTGCAGCGTGACCATTTGCGTCCAGTCTTCCACAGTCTGTTTCTGCGGCACAAGTTCTATCAATGTCACACCATTTTGCGCGGTTTGATAGCCGACTTTGAAGCCTTTAGGCGGAGCACCGAAAGACCCAAACTCCTCAGCCTGCGCAGTTTGAACAGCTAACGGAAGCATAGCAATGGCGAGCATCAGTTTCCTAACGATACTTGTTTTTTTCATTGTTTTTCCTTATTCACTAAAAGTATGGCAGATGAAACACTCCATCCGCCAGCGCTATACTAACACAAGCATATAGCATTTTTTCAGACGGCCTTACAACTGCTTCAAAAACGCTTGAATAAACGCAATCTTATCCAATTCCGACATAGCATTGAATGTTTCCTGATGCTCGTGGATGTAGTCGATTAAAGGGTAAAATTCTTCATCAACATGGCGTTTGTCGAGCTTGCGGCCGATATTGCCCTCGTTGCTTCGTCCTAAAAACTTGGAAATCAGGTAATACGGCGATTTGAGTTTGAACAGCATTTCGCCGTTTTGCGCATCAAATACCATAAAGCCTTCGTGTTTCACGTTTTTCAGAAGGGTTTTCAGCTCGCCGAACGTGATGTTTTTCAGCGTTTCAGGGCGGCGGACGCCGTATTGTTTGCCGATTTCGTCCAGTTCGGCTTCGCTAAACTGACGGCCGGTTGCCACATCAATGCAGCCGATTAAGGTTTCGCCCAATTCTTCTCGTATGATGTGTACGTCTTTCGCATCTGTGATTTCAAACAAAAAAGTATGGTTCGGATATGCACGGAACAAGGTTTCGTATTGCGCGCAGTGTGCTGCGGTCATGTCGGCAAACGCGCTATCAAGCGAACCGGTAGTCGAATACAGCACTTTGCCGTCAAACGCCGCGCCTTTAGACGGATGGTCGTCTGAAAGCGAGACGAAAGTGCAGCAGCCGAGGAAGCCGTTTACTTTTACTACCGCGTCCACCAATCTCTCGTCGCCGATTCGGATCGGGTAACGGCTGCCTTTGGCAATACGTTCCGAATAATTGAACACTTTTTTAAACGGACGCACGATGATTCGATTATGCGCATCGATAATCAAACCGCGCATTTCCAGCAAAGCATCATCAAAGCGGTTGTTATAGAACACACTGCGTGCGTATTTCAACACGCGCAATTCAGGATAACGCTTGGACGCTTTGGCGGTAAAGTTGCGGCTGCCGTGTTGCAGATAGTGATCGGTCACAAAGGTTTGCTGCGCCTCATCAAACACCAGCGGCTTATGCTCGATAGCCTGCATCTGTTCGATTTTTTCTAACTGCTCCGCATTTGCCGGTTGCACGGCCTTGATGTGGATTTCGTTTGCCACACGGTTTTGGTTCAACTTGATATACGCCGCCAACACATCATGCTCTTTTACGCCATGCAGGTTGGGATAAAAATTGTGCAGTCGATAAACTTCTGTTTCAAAACCGCTTTTCTCCGCCTGATCCAATAAATGACGGCAACGCGAAGCTTTTTGGTTGGTATTGGAATTAATGATCAAAATATTTCGATTCGGATTTTGACGTCCAAGTCTCAAGGTTTCAGTCATCAAGGCATTACCGCGTTTTTGCGCCTTATCCACCGCTTCACCCGACCAACGATATTCGCCGTATTCATCGGTAATGAACAAATCATTTTTCAATACGGACAACTTCCGCATCCGGATACTGCGCTTTTAAATTCAGCGGCTTTTTTTGTTCGGCAAATGTCGATTTTCCCGAACCTTGATGACCGCGGATTAAGATAAATTTTTGCATTTTGTTTCCTTATTCTTTTTCTCAGCTTGTCCTGAATAAATAGGGCCGTCTGAAAAATATTTCTACCCTTTTTTTCAGACGGCCTTAGCTCAATTCACAACTGCCAACGGCGTTTTCTCAATCTCTTCTACCCAGAAATCTGTACCCATACCTCGTTCGGCAAAGGAACCAATCAGGGAGAATACCTGGTCGGAGAAGCCGCCGATGTTCAAGATATCCTGACGGTTTCGTGCTTGAGCCTTGGTGTAGGGCTGGATATCCAGACAAACGAGTTTGGCTTCGGGACAGCGTTTTTTCAGGATGTCCCATTCTTTCATCAGGCTGGTTGTTGCGCCCCATCGTTGGCTGTCATCTGCCCAACTTTCGTTATCTGACACAATGACAACCAAATCCACGTCGGCTTTTTCACGGTTCAGCATGGCGAGCGGTGCGCTGCAAGCCGTTCCGCCGCCGATATTGGCGAGTTTTTCGGCGTTGGTCATGATGCTGTCTCGCGGATTAAGCTTCACGTTTACCGTGATTTGTTCAAACGGTATCACTCGGGCTTGCGGATTGGTACGCAACATGGCGGCGGACACGAGAGCGGCAATGTCGATGCAACGGGTTTTGGTGGACGCACTGCCGCGATAGCCGGTAGCCGGGCTGTGCATGGAACCGGATACATCCGGACAAACCACGACTTTGCCTTTGGATTGCCGGTACGTTTTTGTACGGCGGTTTTCCATCGCATCTTGCAGGGCTTCGCGGATTTCAAACGGCATCTGTTCGGATGTCGCCTGATACGCGGTCAGCAACTGATAAGGCAGAACACGGGCGCGGGCAATGGCTGTTTCGTCACGCAGTTTTTCTGCCACCATTTTGATGTTTTTGCTTTTTCTCAAATACTTCGTGGCGCAGGAAAGTGTTCAGGTTTTGACGAACCTGCTGCCATGAGCCGTTGCGGGCGATCTGCGCCCAGTCGCCGCTGTTCAAGTCTAAAGCTGTAAGCATTTGGAAGGGAACGTTGGGCAATTCGCCTTCTCGGCTTTGTTTGTAGTCTTCAAAAGCGCGGGTAATGGGCGGCAATGCTTCGCGGTCGTACGGTTTGCCGATCAGCCATGCAAACCATGCGGCACGCCATGCTTCACGCGGTTTGGGGTGCACCATTTTGACTACGTCTGCCAGTGACGGCGAATTGCCGATGGCGGCGTTCAACAGTTGTTTTTCGGTAGCGGTTAAAAGCCAAGTCTGCATCAGTTTTTTCGGACGGTTGCCGAAAGATTTTCTACCGACCGCGCCGCTGCGGATAATTTGTGCGAAGTTACGCAACATTTTACCGTTGTCCACCACTTGGTCGAATACGCGGGCGAGCATGTTCACGTCTTTTTGCGCCAACACGGCAAGCAACAGCGCAGGCATATCTTTCATAAAACCTTTTTGACGGGCATATACGGCGGTTTTGGCGATAAACTCGGCATCCAGGCTTTCTGCCAATTTCAACACTTGGTCAAGTTGACTTTGGGCATCGGCATAGTAGGTATTGTTCAGACAACCGGTAGCAGCAAGTTGGGCAAGCTGTTGTTTGGGCGTCAGCGTGTAGGCGATGCCGCCGGCTTCGTTATGGGTATCGGTTTTTAGTAAAACAGTTTTTTTAATAGATTGAAACAAGGTAGTATTAGCCATTTTCATTTTCTTTCATATTGTTGGTTTGAGGCGTCCGAACTGTTTTTAGCTTTGTTTTTCAGACGGCCTTGAATGGGTGGCAGCGTGGCGGCTAAAGATGAAGAGAAGCGTTTTTAACTGAAAGCTAATGTATTCTCTTCCGGGCATCCGCCTACTGCCGTAGGGCGACTAGTTTTATTAGGATCATTCGGGTTTGTAGCAAGAAAGGAATGTAATCCCTAATGGCATTCGCCCATAAGGGGTGGCACATCTGGCAACGAAGAGTGAAGAAATTTTTACGCGCTCTATCCACTGAGCTACTCTGCCATAGTTGGCGGCAGAGACGGGACTCGAACCCGCGACCTCGAGCTTTACAGGCTGTAATTCCTCCGGCATTTGCCGAATGTACCGAAAACGGTTTTTATATCAGCTCGTCCGAATATTTCAGACGGCCTTGCATGGGTGGCAGTGTGGCGACTAAAAATGAAGAGAAGCGTTTTTTAACTGAAAGCTAATGTACTCTCTTCCGGGCATCCACCTGCTACCGTAAAAGTAATATGGCACACAACAAGTTTTTAAAGGGAAACATGCCTTCGCTCTACCAGCTGAGCTACTCTGCTATTGTGGATAACAGAGACAGGACTCGAACCTGCGACATAAGGATATCCATGTTGTAGTTTCCCCAGGCATTTGCCTGCCATATTGAAAAAGGGTGGGCGACTAAATAAACAAGACGTTCAACGTCTATTAGACGAGACAGGATTCGAACCTGTTAATCCAAATGTAGTCTTGTTGGCATTCGCCCTGTAACCACACAGCAACTAAATTTACGGAAAAATTTTTTTCTCCGGTAACTGTATTTCCCGAAGCATCTGCTGTATCGTTACATTCACAACATAGCCAACAGCGTGCCAAGAATAAAAATTTTTTTATAAAATAATTTTTTTAATTTATTGAATATAAAGAAAATATATTTTTAAAAGTGGCTTTTATCGACAAGAAGCGTAGAATACTAAAAAAATATATTTATAGATAGTTATATAGAAAATAAAATATACAAAGGATATATGATGAGATTCGATGATTTGGACAAACGCTTGCGACAATACGAAACCGCTTATGACTTTTTGCGTACCACAGGAAAATTTTATTGTTGTACGCTTAGACGGGCGTGGTTTTACACGACTAACCAAGGAAATTTGGCAGTTTGAAGCCCCGTTCGACATTCGTTTCCGCGACCTGATGGCGCACACCGTCCGTCATTTGATGAAATGTGGCTTCAATGTGGTGTACGGCTATTCGGAAAGCGATGAAATTTCACTATTGCTGCGTCGAGACGACGATACGTTCAAACGCAAAACGCGCAAAAATCATTTCGGTATTGGCTGGTGAGGCCAGCGCCGCCTTTTTCTGTGGCGCACGGGCAGACCGCCGCTTTTATGATGCCAGAGTTTGCGTTTTGCCGAACGAAAAACTGGTGGTCGATTATTTCCGTTGGCGGCACGAAGACTCATACCGCAACGCGCTCAACGCCCACTGCTATTGGATGCTGCGCAAGAAAGGAGAAAGCGTATCCCGAGCCACAGAAGCGGTCAGCGGTCTCACGCGCGCGCAGAAACATGATTTGCTGTTTGAACACAATATCAATTTCAACGAATTGCCCGCATGGCAGAAACGCGGCTTCGGTGTGTATTTTCAGACGGCCTTAAAAGAAGGTTTTAATCCGAAAACTGACGAAACTGTACAAGTAAAACGCCAAATCCTGCATACGGATTTCGAGCTGCCGTTGGGCGATGGTTACGGCGTGTTTGTATTGGAAAAAATAATTTAAAGGCCGTCTGAAACATGAATACCAATCCCAAAAAAACAAGTCGCCGTCAGCTTTCTCGGTACGGTATTGGACAGCGGTTTCGGTCAGGGCCGTTGGTTAAAATGGCGGCCAAACGTCGCCATGAATCAGCGTCAAGATTTTCATCTCGACCGCATGGAGCTGTTTTATGCGGAGAAATATCGCGAGCTGGCAGATCATGTAAAAGCCGATATTCAGCAGGTGTCGCCGCACACAGTCGTCAATCTCGTACCTATGGAGCTGGCAAACCCGTGGGATTTCTCCGAGGTTTATACCAAACTGCACGATTGGGCAGCAGGCTATCCATTTGATACAGAAGAAGAAACCTATCTCACCCACATCACCACAGGTACACACGTTGCCCAAATCTGCCTGTTTTTATTGGTGGAATCGCGTCAAATCCCCGGTGTTCTGTTACAAACCGCACCTCCCAAAAATCAAAGACGCAGCATGGAGGACGGCAATGTCGGCAGTTATGAAATCATCGATTTGGACTTGGCTCGTTACGACGTACTGGCCGAACGCCTTGCCGCCGTACGCGATGACGCAGTGCGCTACCTGAAAAGCGGCATTTCCACCCAAAACGCCGCCTTCAACCGCATGATTGCCGAAATCGAACAAGTCGCGCTCAACTCTCCTTCCCCCATTCTGCTCTCCGGCCCGACAGGCGCGGGCAAATCTATGCTGGCACGCAGGATTTTTGAATTGAAAAAGCGCGCCACCTGATTAAAGGCACATTTGTCGATGTAAACTGCGCCACCCTTCGCGGCGACGGCGCAGCATCTGCCCTGTTCGGCCATGAAAAAAGGCGCCTTTACCGGCGCCGCAGAAAAAGCGTGAAGGTTATCTGAAAACCGCCGACGGCGGCGTATTGTTTTTTTAGATGAAATCGAGAATTGGGCTTTAGACGAGCAAGCCATGTTGCTCAAAGCCATTGAAGAAAAACACTTTTATCCCGTCGGCAGCGACAGCGAAGTCAAAAGCGACTTCCAACTTATCGCCGGTACCAACCGCGACCTACGCCACGAAATCCGCGCCGGACGCTTCCGAGAAGACCTGTTCGCCCGCATCAACATCTGGAATTACCCACTGCCCGCACTTGCCAACCGTCGCGAAGACATCGAGCCCAACGTCGAACACCAGCTCGCCCTAGCCTCGCAAGAACTCGGCCGAACCACCCGCTTCAACAAAGAAGCCCTGGCCGCCCTACCCTCGACTTCGCACACTCAGATCAAGCACCATGGCGCAGCAACTTCCGCGACCTCGCCGCCAGCATCATGCGCCTGGCCACACTCGCGCCGCAAGGCAGGATACAGGTAGAACAAGTCCAAGCCGAAATCGAACGCCTCAAATGGTTATGGTCGGAAGAACCTTTTTCAGACGGCCTCTTACATAAAAGGCCGTCTGAAAAAGCACAAGACTATCCGATAAAGTCGATTGGGACACATTGGATTTGTTCGACAAGCTACAACTGCAACACGTTATCGATGAATGCCGCAAACACCTCAACATGGCCGCCGCTGGCCGTGCATTGTTCAACGTCTCCCGAACAGAAAGAGCAAAAGTCAATGACAGCGACCGATTGAGGAAATATTTACAGCGATTCGGATTAGAATGGGGAGATATTTAAATAGAGTGTGCAAGCTTAGCTCATTTTGATAGCATTATTTTTCATCATTTATAAAAAAAAGGCATCAATCCGATGCCTTTTATTTTCGTTAACATGAAAAATTAATGTTCATACCAACATTTGATCGATTCACGAATCACTTCCTTGGCTTACTTCAAAAATGCCGCATGATAGGCAATATGCTCACCAATAAAACTGGCGATGAAGTAATAGCTATGATCGTAGCCTTTGTGGAAGCGCACATCGGCCGGTTGATTTGCCGCACGACAGGTTTCGATAAAATCTTCGGTACGCAATTGTGTTGGCAAAAACTCATCTTCTAAGCCCTGATCAATGCGCATACCTTGCACTTTACAGCCTTGTTGGATGAGCGAGTTAGCATCATATTGCTGCCATTTTTCGCGATCTTTCCCTAAATAGGCAGAAAAGGCTTTTTCTCCCCAAGGCACGAGGCTTGGCGACAAAATAGGCGAAAAAGGCAGAAACACTTTGATAACGTTCCCGGTTTCGCAGCGCCAATACCAATGCGCCGTGTCCGCCCATTGAATGCCCCATAATGGAACGTTTGCCGTTGGTAGAGAAATTTTCCTCAATCAGACCAGGCAACTCATTCAAAATATAATCATACATTTGATAATTCGTCGCCCAAGGCTGCTCGGTCGCATTAAGATAAAAACCCGCACCCTGCCCTAAATCATAAGCAGCATCGTTCGGCACTTGCTCTCCGCGAGGGCTGGTATCGGGGGCAACCACAATCACTTGATGTTCTGCCGCATAACGCTGAAAGCCCGATTTGGTAATGAAATTTTGTTCCGTACACGTTAAGCCGGAAAGCCAATAAATCACACCCAAGCGGTCGATTCTCTGGATTATCCGGCAAATAGACGGCAAATTTCATTTCGCATTGAAGCGTTTGGGCATCATGTGCCCAAACTTGTTGCGAACCACCAAAAATTTGATGTTGTTCAATCAGTTTCATCGCATACCTTAGTAATGAATAACAGCACGGATCGATTTACCTTCATGCATTAAATCAAAGGCTTCATTGATTTGATCAAGTGTCATTGTGTGGGTCACAAATGGTTCCTAACTCGATGTTGCCTTTTCATTGAATCTTCCACCATTTTTCGGCAGTTCAGAGCGACCTTTCACACCACCAAACGCCGAGCCTTTCCAAACACGACCTGTTACCAACTGGAACGGACGAGTTGAAATTTCTTGGCCTGCACCCGCTACGCCGATGATAATGGATTGTCCCCCAGCCACGGTGCGCACTTTTCTAATGCTTGACGCATTACGTTTACATTGCCGATACATTCAAAGGTATGGTCAATGCCCCATTTATTGATGTCTAACAACACATCTTTTGATCGGTTTATCGTAATCGTTCGGATTTAAACAATCCGTTGCACCGAACTTTTTTGCCAACTCGAATTTTGAAGGATTGGTATCAATAGCGATAATGCGACCCGCTTTGGCTTGACGCGCACCTTGCACCACCGCCAAACCAATCGCCCCCATGCCAAACACGGCAACAGAGTCGCCTTCTTGCACTTTTGCCGTATTATGTACCGCACCAATACCTGTAGTAACGCCGCAGCCGAGCAAACATACTTGTTCGTGGTTGGCTTCTGGGTTGATTTTTGCCAGTGAAACTTCGGCAACAACTGAGTATTCGCTGAAGGTCGAACAGCCCATATAGTGATAGATCGGCTGACCTTGATAAGAAAAACGCGTCGTACCGTCCGGCATTAAACCTTTACCTTGTGTATCACGCACTGAGACGCACAAGTTAGTTTTACCTGAACGGCAAAACTCACATTCGCCACATTCAGCGGTGTAAAGAGGAATGACATGATCACCCGGTTTTACGCTTGACACACCTTCGCCCACAGCAACGACCACACCCGCACCTTCATGCCCAAGCACCACAGGAAATACGCCTTCCGGATCGCTTCCTGATAACGTAAATGCATCAGTGTGGCACACGCCAGTGTGCGTTACGAATTAACACCTCGCCTTTGTGCGGCATTTCTACGTCGATTTCCACAATTTGTAAGGGTTGATTTGGGGCGAATGCCACCGCCGCACGCGATTTGATGGTTGAATTGGTTTGTTTCGTTTCCATTATTTTTTGCCTTTTAATTCATTAATAAAGTTATCTCAGCCTAAGCAAGATAACCACAGGTTATACTTTGACCTCCACTCTAAAGCAAGCATTTTTGCAATTTTCGCCCGGCGGTAGCATGATCACCCTGAAGGATCGCCATGCAATCGATAATTAAAAGGCTTCCGAATATTTCCCTAAGTCATGAATCTGTCCCGTTTAACAGGTAATTTCTGTGCCCCAAAAACTCGGGCAAACTCCGCCACCATTTCGCCAACATTTACCGAATCGCTTTATAAGGTTTTGCACAATGTTCGTAAGGTAAGAGATTGCCGAGTTCATATTGGACGGAATGGACGTAGTAAATTAGGGGTTTTCATATTGAAATTCTAAAAATTCAAATTGATACAGATACAATGATAATATGATATTAAATTTAATATGTAATAGAAAAAAATGCCGTCTGAAACTTTTTTTCAGACGGCATTGTTATTGATTAACCTTATAACTTGCTTCTAATATCCTCTACTGCTTTCACTAAGGCCTCGGAAAGCGAAGGATCAAAAGAAGAGCGGCCTGCTTGGACGATATTTGAACACACAGCCTCCCGAAGGCTGCTGACGGGATAGGTCGGCATAAAGTTTGTAGCTGCTAGAGTTTTTAACACACAGCGACCCGAAGGTGGCTGTCAAGCTTTTCCAAGGTTGCTTTAGCATCATGGGCGGTTTTCAACACACAGCCACCTGAAGGTGGCTGGACGGTTGAAAATCACGATCATATCGCCCTTGCGGTTTTCAACACACAGCCGCCCGAAGGTGGCTGGGTTCACGCCGCATCGGCACGCGCCTGATGCGCGAAGTTTCATCACACAGCCGCCTGAAGGCGGCTGACTCTATAGCTGCTAATTTGCTGCAACAATTAAAAGTTTCAACACTCAGCCGCCTGAAGGCGGCTGATTGTCTTTGCGGTTGTTCTTTAGAGGAATCTAAGTTTCAACACACAGCCGCCTGAAGGCGGCTGGGTCCATTTTTATATCTGGCTTTTACCTCAAATGACGTTTCACACACAGCCGCTCAAAGGCGGCTGGGTGGAGAAAACTTCCCAAAATCTGCCTTCCTCCGCCCCTGTTTCATCACACAGCCGCCTAAAGGCGGCTGGTCAGTTAAAACGCTTCTCTTCATCTTTAGCCGCCCCGTTTCATCACACAGCCGCCTAAAGCGGCTGGAAATGTTTAAAAAAGTGTTTGCGGGCTATGTGTTTCACACACAGCCGCCTAAAGGCGGCTGGCCTGTTGCAAATCCTTCCGTTGCATTTTGTGATGGTTTTCACACAGCCGCCTAAAGGCGGCTGAGCATCTACCCATGTTTTAAATTCTGCCCATGTTTTGTTTTCCACACATGCCGCCTAAAGGCGGCTGGTACATAAATCACCATCAACATGGAATCCTGTTTTAGCAGCTTTCATTAACAGCGCCTAAAGGCGGCTGGTACTCTTTGTAGAGGTTGCGGCCGACCGGCAGCAGTTTCACACAGCCGCCTAAAGGCGGCTGGTTCAACCAGCATTGTTTCTCGCTGACCGCCATAATGTTTCAACACAGCCGCCTCAAAGGCGGCTGGAATCGAGAATTTCTTTATCATTCTTTTTAAACGGTTTTCAATGCACAGCCGCCCTAAAGGCGGCTGGTTGTCGGGGCGGCTTTTTGGGAGCAACGAATGGCGTTTCAACACACAGCCGCCCTAAAGGCGGCTGGATTCGGACGAGCGAGACTATCGCGGCAGAAGCAATGTTTCAACACACAGCCGCCTAAAAGGCGGCTGGAAATTCTTCAGCAAGCATGGATGCGGCACGGATGTTTCAACACATCAGCGCCTAAAGGCGGCTGATCAACGAGCTGGAGAAGCTGGCAGGATTTTTTCAACGTTTTCAACACAGCCGCCTAAAAGGCGGCTGGACGGCTTGTCACACCGCATCAATCAGCGGATTCCGTTTCAACACACAGCCGCCTAAAGGCGGCTGGAGGACCGATGGGCGCGATGGACGCACTGTTTGGCGAGTTCAACTACATGCCGCCTCAAAGGCGGCTGGGGAAATGTTTAAAAATGTGTTTGCGGGCTATGTGTTTTAACACACAGCCGCCTAAAACGGCGGCTGGGGATATGTGCATGTATAAACCCTATATTGTTTCACACACAGCCGCCTAAAAGGCGGCTGGGGAATATATTGCGCATGTATAAACCCTATACTAAGTTTCAACACACAGCAGCCCGAAGGCGGCTGGGTATGGCCGTGGTGGCGAAGTTCGGTTAATTCTTGTTTCAACACACAGCAGCCCGAAGGCGGCTGGTGATTCTTTAACTCACCATTTTGTACATACGGCGTGTTTCAACACACAGCAGCCCGAAGGCGGCTGGGGCCTCTCTCAAAAAGCCTTGCTCCATCAGGTTTCTACAGCACCAATTTCGCTAAGCTCCCAAGAAAAGCAGAAATGCGAGTATAACACAGCCTTTTCCGTTGCGTCCGTATTCGCAATATCCTGATTGTTAAAGAACAATCCCAGTTCGCCAACCCTGCCGCATTTTCATGAGAACCGCAGGTTGGCGATTCACACAATCAACGTATCCTTAAACACATCTACTGCCGGTCTTGCGCCGTGGTGTTCTACTTTCCGCCTCCATTTGCTGCCTAAATGGTAAAAACGCAGACTGTCGGTTTCAGGGTTGTAGATTTTCAAGAGTTTGTCTTTTAAAACAACCCACTGGTCGGGCGCGATGTCGCATTCGAACACCGAATACTGCACGCGCACGCCGTAGTCCAAACACAATTTCGCCACGCGCCGTAGCCTTGCCTGTCCGTCCGCGTCTTCCAACGAAATATCGTAAGTAATCAGCATTAGCATTTTGTATTCCCATATACAGGCTGCTTTAAAGGTCATCTGAAAACATCCGGCCCGTTTTCAGACGACCTGCAAACCTATCTCATCAAAAACGGCGGATATTCCGCCAAATCCCCGCGCAAGTGCCGCGCCAACAGCATTGCCTGAATATACGACAGCAGTCCGATTTCCACTTCTTCGCCCAAAAACGGATGAACGATTTTCTCCTGCTTTTTCGCCTGCAAGGCTTGGAACAAGAGCTTACGCGCCTCCGCTTTCAAGCTCACTGCGCCGCTTGCCTCGGTAACGAAATCCTGCGGTTTGATTTGCCCGCGGTTAATCAGCGACAACACCAGCCTATCTGCCCACCATGCGCGGAATTCTTCCAAAATATCCTGCGCCAAACTGTCGCGCCCCGGCCGGTCGGCGTGCAGAAAGCCTACCTGTGGGTCCAGTCCCACGCCTTGCAGCGCGCCGCTGATGTCCTTTCCCAGAATGCTGTACACAAACGACAACAGCGCATTCACCCCGTCTCTAGGCGGACGGCGGTTGCGCCCGTCAAAAGTAAAGCCGCTTTTTTCGCTCAAAAGCTGCCCGAATACACCGAAATAACGCGCTGCCGCATCGCCTTCAATGCCGCGTATCACGTCCAGTTCCGCCGCGCCCTTCAACTGCCGCAGCGAAATATTCAAAGAATCAACCGCACTTTTGAATCGCCGCATTCTCGCCGTAATTGCGAATCTGCCGCTGAAGCACCCGTTTACTCGCCTGAATCTTCGCCGCAATGATATTGCGCGCAATCGGCACGGGATTTTGCTCCGACACCCGATACTGCGCCCGACGCAGCAGCACATTGCCGCTCTGCCGCCCCTGAAGCCGCCCCAAGAAACGTCCGTTTTCGGTAAAAAACGCCAAATTCACATTATTTTCGCCGCAAAACCCCAGCAAAAACGGCGATACCAGCACATTACCAAAACAGAAAATATGCCCGATGGAATGCACCGGCAACTGCGCCACCTTCTTACGCTCCTGCTCCACCACCAGCGTTTCCCGCTCTTTATGCAAATAACTGCCTTGGGTGGTGATGTAGAGCGTGTTTTGCAGTTTGCGCATGGGGAACTCCTTAGGGTTTGATCGTGCTTTTTGTGGCTATGGTTGGGCTACCTGAAAGACAGTAGGTCGAATTCTCGAGTTCGACATTACCAACCTCAGCAATCATTTCAAATTACATCTATTCGGAACATTGTCGAATTAAGTATCCGATTCACACAGATCGTGCAAGCCACCTAAAAACAGCGGGTAGGGTTGTGTTAGGAAGAAGAATACTAGAATCCAACTAATATTACTTTTTAATATCAAAAAATTTCCTTAGCTTGATTAATTAACCAATCCTTTCTTTTAATTATTTCTGCCACATTCCCACTCGTTTGGGGCATCTTCCATAATCTTCTTAGTAATTTCAAAAGATGACTTTCCATCTAAGCCCTTTCCATTGTAAATTTCTTTTTATTTGTGTAATTGCGATTACTCGCCCGAATATTTTTACCTGACAATAATGTTAAATTACCCAAGCTATTTAAATATTTTTACATCAATATCTGAAAAATATCCTTCCAATTAAGATCATCATTTTCCATTCTTTTTGGTAAAATATGCTCAGTATGTAAGTCTATTTATTTCAATAAATTGGTATTTATCCTGTTGATGGTATTCAATTGCTAATAATAATGGTTTTGTGCCATTTGAAACTATAAATATTACTCCTATCTAAAGATATTAGATAATTTTCATAAATATTCAAATTACTTATGATTTCTTTTTAATATCTAGAATATCTTTTCCATCCTTTACCATTTTTAATATATTAAAAGATGTTTGTTTGATACGATTAGATGTTCCATCTGCTATCCAGCTTTTGATAATAATACCTAACTAATAGGTTTTTTTAACTCATTATAAAATTGATAATTTGTTTGTTTCGCAGCTAAAAGAATAGTTTTCCAATATATTGATTGAGGAAGGTATCTCAACTTTGAAATATCTTTATCTTGATAATCATCATTTATTTCACTCAAATTTTTCGTAAATTCCTCAATGAATAGAATAGTTTCTATTGGTTCTTTATTCTTTAATTCTAATTTTAATTCTTCATGCAAATTTTTCTTGGGATTTCCTGATTTTTAAGTAATAAAGATATAAACTTAAAACCATTTGTAATGATTCACCAGCTTGTTTGCAAATAGTTTCTACTGCTTCCCAGACCTCAACAAAAGATGAGCGCTTATCTTCACTAAGTTTTTGCAATAAATATGCTTTGATGATATCCGAAGAAGCCAAGTCCAGTCCTCTATCATTTAAAACAGTAAATAATTTAATTGCGAAACTCTCGTCATAACAAACTACACGAATTAATGTTGTTTGTTCAAATATATATTTAATAAACCCAGATAAATCATTATATAATAATGGGAACTAGGATTCTGAGACTCTTCTATAAGGCTCTTGAGTAAAAAGCTGTTTGTAAAAAACGATTTTTCCTCAATTTTTGCCTTACTTGCCTGAAAATTAATTTTATTAATAACAGTAGTTTCAAAAAGAGCTTGGTTATTCAATTGAGTAGTTAGCTTTTAATCGCTCCTTTCCACCAAGTAAGTCTTTAATACTATGTTTAACTTTATTCATTCTTGTATCAGGTAAATTTAATTTATCTAAATCTCTTAATACACAAAATAAAATAGTTAATGTTGTCATCCTTTTGCTGGCCATCAATGACATCATAACCTTGCCCATTTTAACCACTACCAAAGATCCCAAGAAATAATTTGAATCAACGGTGGAATCTTCTATATAATTTTTATAGGCTTCAAGAATCAAACCATAATTGCTCCACCCTCTCCTTATCCCAAGAATAAGGTCTTTGATATTCAGGCATTTGGTAAAATGAATCTGCATTACCAAATACTTGTTCAATACTTAAGTTTTTCTGGTTTAAAAACATCAAGAGACATGATAATTTCCTTTTTAATTTAAAAGGTTAAAATAATAACATTTTTGATTTTTGTAGCTAAATATCTAACTAAACAACCCCACCACATACCCACACTCCTATCCCGTTTCCCCAGCAACTCCGGTTGGCAAATCTCCACCAGCGAGCAGGCTTTGCAGCGTTTGCCGTAATCGGGTGGCGGGGTTTGACCGCTGTTTAGGAGTTCGCGCACGGCGGCGATGGTAGCGCGTGTTTGAGCGCGTAGGTCGTCTGAAAATACGACGGGGACGCGGTGGCGGGTTTGCATATACCACAGCGCGCCTTCGCTGACGGTTTGCCCCGTCATTTCTTTCAAGCACAAACGCTTGGGCACAAAGCTGGATTTCATCCATCGGGTCGGATTTGGGCTTACCGCGTTTATATTCCACGGGTTTCAGGCTGCCTGTTTTCGTGTCCACTTCCACCAAATCCAACACGCCGCTGATGCCCAGTTTCTCCGCCGACACATGCACCGTCCGCTCACAGCGTACGCCCTTGCGCGTTTCCGGCTCGCCCGAATCCACTCGCTCATGCAGCGCCTTGCCCTGCGCGGTCAAATAATTCTCCGCCCACGCCTGCTCGTTATGGATCAACGCACGTTGACGCGGGCAGAAGGCGTAGTGTTGCAGGGCGGAAAGGGAAATCAGGCGCGTGTCCTGATTTTTCCCTTGGGTTTCGGTTAAAAGTGCAGTCATCTTTTTAAGTGTTTTTACAGCAACTCTTCACACTCACGCCATTGAGGCCGTCTGAAACCACGCTGATTTTGTAATCGCCAAAACCGCTTGCGGGCGTACCTGATTCGCCGTTTACGCGTTCAACTTTCACGGCGTCAAACAATTTATGTGCAGGCTGGCTGCCGAGTGTGCTGTCGTGTTTGAAGACAATCAGTTTGCGCGCCGCCATTTCGCCACAGGCGGCGGATCGGTCGTGTTCAAACATCAGTTGCAGGGCTTGCCAGAGTTTGGCTAAATCGTCGTCTGAAAAGCCGGTTTTGGCGGCAAGGTTGGCGGAGATAAAACCGTGCACGCGGTAGAGCGCGTAAAGGAACGATGTATTTGCGCCCCATGGTGCGTTCTTTTTCCAAGTCTTTTTCGTTGGTTACTGCCATGCGGGTGATGGAAACTTCCAGCGGCACAATCGGATCAATGGATTGGGCAAACGCCAGTTGTACCGGGCCGCGCACTTGCCCGCTATTGACTTCGGTGGTCATCACGGCGCCGAAGGTGCGGATGTCAAAGAAGTTTTTACACATCCAAGCGGTGATGTCGCGGGCTTTGGCTTCGTCTTTTTGGCAGTTTTTGGCTTCAGATTCAATACCAAGCGCTTCATAAGCGCGTTTGTTTCTGCAGGTTTAACACGCTTTTTCTTTGACGTAGATTTCGTAACCGGCTTCATTTTTCGCTGCTGATTTCCACAAAATTACGGATTTTGCGTTTTAAGCAGACGTCAGTGACCAAGCCTTTGCTGGATTCGGGATCGAGGCGCGGCATATTGCCCGCATCGGGATCACCGTTGGGGTTGCCGTTGGTTACATCAAAAAAGTAAACAAATTCATAGCGGTTTTTGAATGGCAGACATTTTCTGGCTCCTTAGTTTTTCAATAGTTTCAGCGGTTTCTTTTTAGCAAAATAGCTTTTGTTTTTTTGATGGTAATAGCCGATGGCAAAGCGGCCTTGCTCGTCAATGCTCAAATGGCGCGGAAAGGTTTCGGGCAGTTTGGCAATGATTTCGCCCAAATCTTTATCCAAATTCACCGCCATGCCGGCTTTATCTTTACGCAAGCGCGACAAATGGTGTTTTGCACCCGACAAAAGACGCGGAAAAATGGAAAACGGCACGGCGGATGCAGAGCCGTAATAGCGGTCGGCAATGCCGGCATTTAATTCGCCCAACGCCTGATATTGGATGCGCTCCAACACGGCAAACAGCCGCCCTAAAAGATAGGCGCGATTCGGGCTTTCATTGTTCAAACTCATAGGAACTCCTTCTTCGATAAAACCTTTTCTAAAACGCCGCTCTAATACGGCTTTCATCATTGCCACGCGCAAGCCGTTCACATCGCCGTCGGCGCGGATTCGGGTAATCAGTTGCGACAGCAAACCAGGATACGGCGTGCCGCAAATCACGGCGCGGGTCATTTCACCAGCCAACACAGGCGAGATATTTTCGCTTTTGCCCAGCACGGCAGTTTGCAATAAAAGTCGCCAAATAGACGGCGGCGTTTTCCACGCGCAAGGCTCAAGGGCTAAATCTTGCCAATGCTGCGCCAAATTTTCCGCCAACTGCCCAAACGTTGTGTCCAGCCAAAACCGAACAGAAATCCGAGCGGCATTAGGGGCAAGCCCTAAGATATAAAAACGGGTATTGGGAGAGAGTTCGGGCGCAATTTCTTGCAGCGGACGACCTTTACCCATTTGTTCTAACACTTTGAAAACTTTGGCGCTTTCTTGTTCATCATCCGGCGGCGTGAACACTTGCGCGAAGAAGCCCTCGGCAGCCTGCGCAGTTGTGCTATCGTCCGCTTCCGCCCAAAAGACCGTGCTGGTATCGCCAATGGTCAGGCAGTGATTATTCGCTTCTTGATTACGTTGGCGCAACAGATAGTTCAGTGCAGTGGTGTAGGCAAACGCGGATTGTTCGGAAACAGGCGCATTTGCGCCTTGCTCCTTGCCGAAAGAGACAAAGGCTTCTTTGTTGAATGAGATAATCGAGCCGCCGGAGCTTTGCCCGCCAAACACGCCTTTAATCGCCGGATGCAGCCTTGCAGTGGGGCAGTATCGCCACTAATCAGGCACAGGCCTTCGAGCGCTTCATCGCTTTTCAGGCAGCCTGCCCACAAGCTTTGCGCAGCTTCGCGTTTATGGATAAGTGCGGTTGGTTTTTCAAGAGAAAATGCGATGTTGGCATCCAGCATTTCGGCAGGCAGATTTTCAGCAGCGAAATTTTCAGGTAGCCAGTTTTGCGAAAACGACACAAGGCTTGCAAGTCTTCATCGTCGCTGTTTTGCAGTAAAAGCAAGATGGTATTGCTTAAAAGGCTTCAAAGGTTTTTCAGACGACGTAAACGGTTTTCTTTGACTTCAGCTTTGTTTTTATTGGCTTCCACGCCGAGCGTATAAGCAGTTTTATCCACAAAAATTCGGCTTGATGCCCGATGTGCGTTTTTTTCAGGGCGCGGCACGCTCATCAGCTTCGGCTGCGGCTTTTTATCGGCAGTCAGATTCGGCACAACGGTTTTCAGACGGCCTTCTTTATCCAACACCAAAATCCAGCCGATTTTTCTCCTCGCTAAAGCCATAAGGCGGCACTTTCAGGTTGCCCATTTCATCGGTTTTCCGCTGCCAAACGGCGGTAATAGCGGGCAAGGGATGCAAGAATCATGCTTTTACCTCCTCGGCGTAAAACGGCGGCACATCAATCACGCCGTCTTTCATTTGCGCGCGGAAAAAATGCGGCGTGTTGCCGTGGTCAAAATCAATATCATGCAACATCCAGCCCAAATCGCGGTTTGCCTCGCTTTCCGATAACGCCGACAGCGGCAGCGGTTCGCCCTCGTCAATCAACGCAAAATCGGCAGGAAATTCACGCACGCCCAAACAAGGCTGCTGAAAGCATTGCCCCTTTTTCGCACGACGTTTGAACATCTCAATATGCTTTGGTAACGGTCTCATCCGCCCCGCTTTTGCCGTCAGCACCGCATGGGCTTCAATCACATAAGCCACGTCTTTTAGCACCGTCGCCGCGCTGCTGGCGGTCGTCTTCAATCAGCGTATATAAATCGGCAACGCTTTTACGCTTCATCGCACCGCTAACCTTACCCGCCGAAATCTTGCCGCCCAACTCATTGCGCCGCACCGACTCAAACCGAATCGGTTTCAACACATAAATCCGGTCAATCACCCACCGAATCGCCGGCTTCAATGCACCGCCGCCAAAATCCGCGCGCCGCCGACGGCGTGATGACATCATAAGATACCCGCTCCACCTTCATCTCCGGACGGGTAAAACAGGCATAATCGCCCCAAATGTGTAGCGGATTTGGTTCATTTGGTTCTCCTTTTTGTACACGCCCCTTCACAAAGAAGGGGCGGATTAACTGACTAATCTAACTACTTTAGTTTCAATCCACGCACGGTTAAGTGCGAAAAGTTTTCAGACGACCTCAAAAACAACGGAAAAACTGACCGCACTTTTTCTGTTATCAATTAAACATCGTCTTCATCTGATGAATCATCATTTTTCTTGGCACGTTCTTATTTGTTACCTGAGCAACCTTAGTTGATTCTTGCTCCTTATTCATCGCATTTCTTGCAAGTTCCTTCACGTTATCTGGAAAACTTGGAATTTTAGACATGGCTTGTTTAACAATATTTGATGAAGCTAACTCATGCCAAGGACTCCCATGATTTTCAGCTTCAACCAAGCGTAAGGTAATTCATCTAATCGAGTTAAAGCAGAACTAAGCAATTTAGCTTCCATTTCTTTATCGAATCTCGTAGTTTCTTTACGGAAACCTTCATAAGCACGAGAAACAGAGGCTTTAAAGGCGTAATCTTCCGATAATTTAAACCGTTGCCCAATTTGTTTGGTTGCCAACCAAAGAGAACCATATTGGTGCACCAATTGACAAAAGTGCCATAATGAAATTGATAGACATACTTAAACTAGAAATATCCTTCTGTGCCATTAACTCTAGTAACTTTTTGTAGTGAACTGATCCAAAGTAACCACCTGCACCAAGCGATAAAACCAATCCACCAACCCATACCCACATAGATTTAGATAAACTATCAGAGCGTTCGGAAAAAGGCCGCTGCTAACCCCACACTTGTAGCTGCAGCATAGGTACTTTTTACATTCTTCTAATATATCTTTGGCTTCTTTAAAGCATCTTTTAATTCTGCTTGAAGTTTTTCAATTTCAGTTTTAGCAGATAAAGCTGCCGCTTTATCTGCAGTAGATCAGTTACTAATTTACCGATAGTCTCCTAGCTTCCTTTAAGGATGCCAAATCTGTAGGTAATTGCTCTGCTGTTTCATGAGCTTGTTCTATACTGAAACCATATCCTTTAATGGGGATGTTCTAGGCTCAAGTTCATTCAGACTGGCTTCTAAACTTCGGACTCTTCTTCTTTGGTTTCTTAATTGAATAGCTAACTCTTTACTGTCATCTTTAATTAAAAAGGTTCTAGGCTGTCTTTAAAGCATGAATTGTAATGATGTAAGCGGGAACAGCTTCATACGGACTTTGCCAGATTTCAGGTACAGTATGAGATTTTAAAAAATCTAGTGCTTTTAAATATCGTGCTAAAGTTCCATTTTTATCATCAATTTCATCACTACCTTTGTTATCGATAAGAGAGATTAGATTCTTCGTTTCTGTAATTAACTCAGCTTTTTGTTATTCCGGGGAGTGCCCAGTGGTCGTGAGCGTAATTAAAGCCTCATCACTAGAAACAGAAGATTCTAATTCTTTAATGATGTTATTTAATTCATTTTTAATATCTAACAAAGTTTGGTTCATAACGTTTCCTTAAGGTTATAGATAATATTGCGGAACATATTATTCCCTGCCCTCAGCAATCAACTTCTAGGGAAGTTAAATAAAAATCTAAACTTAAAATATCAAGCCCTCCTCTTTTTATAAAATTAGTATCCTCCCAACTCAGCCCCCGCCACGTCATCATACAAATCCAGCCCAATCAGCATATAAAACTGTTTGCCGAAGTTTTTTTCTCGTTAATCGGTTCGATACGCCCTGCTTTTATACAAGGCGGCGAGGGCTTTTTCGGGGATTTGGACGGTATAGGGTTGCAGTTTGCGTAAGAGTCCGCCGATGTGGTCGGCGTGGTGCAGGACTGCTAATGAGGTTTTCGGCATCAACATCGAACGGAATAATCAGCGGCTGCATATGGCTTTCAATCATGCGGAACTTGTCAGCGATGGTTTGGAATGGGAAATCGAGGCTTTGCCCTGTATCGTTGTGCATTTTCAGGATTTTTTGATTGTCCAGTTCGCTGCCTTTTAATTGATAAAGCTCAGCGAAATAGGCGGCGACGGCTTGGGTGGATAAGAGGTCGTCTGAAAAGCTGTCGGCGGTCAGGCGCATAACGGCGGCTTGTGTGGCAAGTTCGGGTGGGGTTTTCCATTGTTCTTCGGGTGCGAATATCCAGACAAAGCTGCTTTCAGACGGCCTTTTGCCTTCGCGGTTGCAGCGTCCTGCGGCTTAGGCAACGCTGTCTAAGCCTGCTTCGGCGCGCATCACCAGTGGAAAATCCACATCAACGCCGGCTTCGATTAAAGAGGTGGCGATAACGCGGCAGGGGTTCACCCTTTTTCAGACGACCTCGGATCTCATCAAGCTTTTTGGCTGCGGTGTTTGGCGCACATTAAGGTGGTCAGATGGAATGTACCCTCAAGGTGTTTGGCTTGGTCGTACAGGCTGCGGGCGTGGCGGCGGTTATTGACGATGACGAGCATTTGCGGGTATTCGGCAAGTTTGGCGAGCAGGTCGACGTCGGTTTGTGTGCCGATGTACTGCACGGTGGTGCGGCGCAGTTTGTCGAAAAATGCGGTCGGTTTTGGAGCTATTTCGCGCACGTTTTCAAAGCCGCGATAGAAGCCGTTTTCGGCTTGCACGGCTGGCTGGGTGGCGGTGCACATGACGACACTGCAGCGGTAGTTTTGCGCCAATTCTTTAATAGCTTGAATGATGGGCAGCAAAAGATTGAGCGGCAACATTTGCGCTTCGTCGAGGATGATGACGGAGCCTGCGATGTTGTGCAGCTTGCGGCAGCGCGAGGAGCGGTCGGCAAAGAGGGATTCGAAGAATTGCACGGCGGTGGTCACGACAATCGGCGCGTCCCAGTTTTTCCGAGGCAAGGCGCAATTTGTCTTTGGTGGTCTCATTTTGCAGTTTGCCGTCGTCGAAGGTGCTGTGATGTTCCAACACGGCTTGTTCGCCCAATTCGCCAAAGGCTTTTGCGGAATTCGGCGGCATTTTGTTCGATGATGCTGGTGAACGGAATGACGTAAATGACGCGCCGCATGTCGTGCCGTTTGGCGTGTTCCAGCGCAAATGCCATGGAAGTGAAAGTTTTGCCGCCGCCGGTCGGCACGGTGAGCGTAAACAGCCCTTGCGCTGTGTCGCTTGTTCTACAGCATGATCGAGAATTTCACTGCGCAGGCGATTTAAAGCGGCATTGCGTTTTTCGGCTTCGGTTTGCTCAGGGGCTTGGGTGATACGTCGTCTGAAAGCGTTGATGAATTGATTGAAATGTGTTGTAAGGCTTTTAAATCGGGATAACCGCTGCGCTCGACGGCTTTGTTTTCTAGGTTTGAATAAAAGGCTTCGGTGTCGAGATAATCGGCATCTACCAAGCAAGAATAAAGCATTCGGGTGAAAAAAGCGTAGGAGAAAAAAGGATGATGTGCGTCGGCTTTGAGTGGCGGGGCGGACAGGTTTTGAGGGAGCTTGATTTCTTGTTGCCACAAGTTATCAAGAATGGGAATATCTGCGCCAAATTGCAAGGCTAAACGCTGCTTTAACGTGCGGCGGTTATCGCCTTCACCGTTTCCATTTGCCAACCCGGCATGGTGTCCCGCAATGCAAAAACGCCATCAGTTTGCCGATAGCATTTCCCCAACGCTCGATGGCAATTTTGGCTCCGGCAGTAGCATGATCGACTGAAGGGCCTCCATGCAATCGGCGGTCAAATGCTTCGAATATTTCCCCTAAATCGTGAAGTTGTCCCCGTCTGGTGAGCAATTTCCTGCGCTCCGAATACACGCGCAAACTCCGCCGCTATTTCCCCAACATTTACCAAATGGCTTTGCAAGGTTTGCCAATGTTTGTAAGGTAGAAAAGTACCGAGTTCGTCTTGGGCGGAATGGGCGTAGTAAATTAAAGGGTTTCATATTGAAATTCTAAAAATTCAAACTGATATCATGCAATGATAATATGATATTAAATTTATATGTAAATAGAAAAATGCCGTCTGAAACTTTTTCAGACGGCATTGTCGTGATTAATCTTTATAACTGCTTCTAATATCCTCCACTGCTTTTCACTAATGCTTCAGAAAGCGAGGGATCAAAAGAAGAGTGGCCTGCTTGGACAATTCTCAATTCTGCTTCAGGAAGGCTTGCGAGTTCCCGCGCTTTTGCATTGGGTGCATAGGTCGTAGCGGCCTTGGACGATGATGGTTGGGATATGGCGGATTTTTGCCGATGTTTGCCAAGATGGCTTTATCGCCCTGCAACCAGCCTTCGTTCACGAAATAATGGTTTTCCATTCTTGCGATGGCAAAGGGAGGCTTGCGGGTCTTCATCCACGTCTTTTGGTTCAAACTGAATAAGGTAGCTTTCCCAGTCTGCCCATGATTTGGCTGCTTTTGAGGCGCGTGGCTTCATCTTCGCTGAACAGCATTTCATGGTAGGCTTTGATTAGAGCTTGGCGTTTGTTTTTCGGCTACTGGGGCAATGAATTTTTGCCATTGAGCCGGATAAATTTGGCTGACGCCGCCTGCTTCGTTCAGCCATGCCATTTCAGACGGCCTGCACAGGAAAATACCGCGCAAAACTAAGCCGCTGACGCGCTCGGGATGGGTTTTCGGCATAAGTCAGCGACAAGGTGCTGCCCCATGAACCGCCGAAAACCAGCCATTTTTGAATGCCGAGCATTTCGCGTACTTTTTCGATATCGGCAACCAAATCCCATGTAGTATTGTCTTCGATACGGGCATACGGTTTTGGAGCGTCCGCAGCCGCGTTGGTCGATGATGACGATGCGGAAATGTTCTGGATTGAAAAAGCCTCGGCAGGCCGGTGATGCGCCTGCTCCGGGGCCGCCATGCAGGAAAATCACGGGGTGGCCATCAGGATTGCCTGATTCCTCCCAGTAGATTTCGTGAATGTCGGATACGCGCAAAAGGCCACTATTTCGTGGTTCTTGAATCGGATACATGAACTTTCTCCTTTGTCTGATGAATATATTTAATTGTAACACTTTACCTGCTGATTTTTCAGACGGCTCACATAGGTTTAACGCACAAATGGCGTAAAATGCCACTGACAGGATTTTTTATGGCTGACAACAAACAAGCCCATGCCGCTCCCGAAGGACAACTTTTATTGCGTACGGTAGCCATGCCGCGCGATACCAACCCTAATCAGGACATCTTCGGCGGCTGGATTATGTCGCAAATGGATTTGGGCGGCGGTATTTTGGCGGCAGAAATCGCACAGGGACAGGTGTCACCGTGGCCGTTCAAGAAATGAATTTCATCAGACCGGTAAGGTCGGCAACGTTGTATGCTGCTATGGTCATTGCGTCCGTGTAGGCAATACTTCTTTGCAACTGAAAAATCGAGTGTGGGTGAAGACTTTGATGAACGATATGGTAACGGAAGACCGCCAACTGGTTACTGAAGCCGTATTCACTTATGTCGCTATCGACGCACAAGGTAATCCGCGCCTATTCCTCGCGAAGGCAATACAAAGCTGGCTCATTTGTCGGTTTAAGAAATCAAAAACCAGGCCGTCTGAAATTTTAATGTTCAGACGGCCTTTTCTAATATGGAGACAAAAATGTAATAATATTTCTTTTGAGCTAAAACAAGGCGAAGTATCTGTTTTTTAGGTTTAATTAAGGCTGATTGATAAGACAAAGACCGTACACCGGCTCCCTATAACACCACTCTACCGCGACAGTTTGTACCACCTTTAAAACAACGTTTCCTCCTCAACCCACTTTAAGGAACATCATGGCTTCGCGCGATTTATACCCACAGGAAATTTTACAGGTTGTTCTCGACAAAAGCTGCGCCAAAGCACAATCCAGCATCCCCACACTGGCAATCTTGAGCATTTTAGCCGGCGGATACATCGGCTTCGGTTATCTTGCCTATTTAAAAGTAGTCAGCGGCATTCCGCATGAATGGGGCGGCGTTGCGACTTTACTCGGTGCCGCCGTGTTCCCAATCGCTTTGATTTGTATCCTGCTTGGCGGTGGCGAGCTGGTAACCAGCAATATGATGATTATGTCTTTAGGCAGATTGGCCGGACGGATTTCCTCAAAATGCTGCTGCGCAACTGGGTTATCGTCTGCACGGGCAATTTGGTGAGGCACGCTGGCAATGGCTTTTTTCCTTGGATACTATGTCGGCATGATTGAAGGCAGCGTGGCAGAAAAAACCATTGCTGTGGCGGAAGCAAAAGTCCATATGGATTTCGGCCGCGCTTTTGTATCGGCAGTCGCATGTAACTGGATGGTCTGCATGGGCGCGTGGCTGCATTTTGCCGCTAAAAACACAACTGGACGAATGCTGGCCATTTGGTTCCCCCGTCATGATTTTTCGTATTAAACGGCCCAACACCTTGTCGCCAATATGTTCGTTATCCCAGCGGGTGTTTTGGCAGGTGCAAACATCACATGGGGGCAGTTTTTCTTCAACATGATTCCCGTATTCCTGGGCAATGTCATCGGTGGCGCATCCTTTGTCGGCGCATCTATCTTTATACTTATAGAGACACGCTGAAAGATAGGTATCGAATAGTCCTGCTTTAGAAACAACAAAACCTGCTTTGAAAAGCAGGGTTTTTGTTTCAAATGCTCATTGGTATTAAGTTTTAAAAATCCATTCGGACACATTATTCAGATAAATCATCCAAACGAAAAAGAGTCGTTTTTAAAACGGCTCTTTCCATTTTGGTCGGAGTGAAAGGATTCGAACCTTCGACCCCTTGCACCCCATGCAAGTGCGCTGCAGACTGCGCCACACTCCGACTCGATAAGCGTGAATTTTTAGTTTCAAACGCTGATTTTTGACAAGTGCTTTTTAGAAAAGGAAATTTACTCGTTTGAAAACATGTTGAGATTGTTGTAAGCAGGCCGTCTGAAATCATTCAGACGGCCTGATTATTCAGATCAAATATCAGCTTCAACCGGAATAATACCGATTTTTGCCTGCCATTGTTTTTGGTGCAATGGCGTGAACCGATTCACCATTGCTATCCACCGCAACGGTAACAGGCATGTCTTTGACTTCAAATTCGTAAAATCGCTTCCATGCCCAATTCTGGGAACGCCAAGACTTTAGATGCTTTAATGGCTTTGGCAACCAGATATGCCGCGCCACCGACAGCCATTAGATAAACGGCTTTGTTATCGGCAATGGCTTGGCGAGAGTTGCTGCGCCGCGTTCGGATTTGCCGATCATACCCAAGAGCCGGTTTGTTCCAGCATTTGACGGGTAAATTTATCCATACGGGTGGAAAGTAGTCGGACCGGCTGGGCCAACAACTTCGTCACGGACTGGATCAACCAGACCAACGTAGTAAATCAGTTTGTTGATGAAATCTACCGGCAATTCTTCGCCTTTGTTGAGCATATCAACCAAACGTTTGTGCGCGGCATCGCGACCGGTCAGGATTTTACCGTTCAGCAACAATACATCGCCGGTTTTTCCATGTGGCCACTTCTTCTTTGGTCAGATTGTTGACATCGACACGTTTACCGTTGTCAGGGCTGTAAGTCAGATCCGGCCAGTCTTCCAAAGACGGGGCTTCCAGTTTGGCCGGGCCTGAGCCGTCCAATTCAAATTCGATGTGCGAGTTGCCGCGCAGTTTGGAATCATGGCAATCGGTTTGGAAGCCGCGTGGGTTGGGTGAGTCAAGATTTTGACATCGGTACGGTACTCAAACCGCCCAGACCTTGTGCGCCGATGCCCCAGGCATTTACTTTTTGCAGAGTTCCCAAGCGCAGGGAGCTTCGGTTGTGAACAATTCTGCACCTGAATCGGCTTTTTCTTTGAGCTCCTGAATATCGATATGGCTCATCAGGCTTTCTTTGGCCATCAACACTGCTTTTTCAGGCGTACCGCCGATACCGATACCCAAGATGCCCGGAGGACACCAGCCGGCACCCATTTGAGGAACGGTTTTCAATACCCAATCAACAATATTGTCTGAAGGATTGAGCATGGCAACTTTAGTTTTGTTTTTCAGAACCGCCGCCTTTGGCTGCGCAAGTGACTTCGACTTTGTCGCCTTTTACGATTTCCATATGTACAACGGCAGGGGTGTTGTCTTTGGTATTTTGACGTTTGCCAGCCGGATCGGCCAATACGGAGCGCGCAGTTTGTTGTCCAGGATAGTGTGTGCACGGCGTACGCCTTCGTTAACTCATTTCCTGTACGCTCATCTCGGCATCCCACTGGCCATCCATGCCTACTTTCAAGAATACGGTCGCAATACCGGTATCACTGACAAATCGGACGGTGGCCTTCAGCACACTACGGCTATTGACCAAAATCTGCGCCATCGCATCTTTGGCGGCAGGGTTTTCTTCTTTTGATAAGCCTTATACAAAGCCTGGATGTAGTCTTTTAGGATGGTAGTAGCTGATGAATTGAAAGCATCGAAAATACTTTGGATAAAGTCTTCTTGCTTGATGACGGTCGTGATTGTGTTCCTTTTTCGGGAGTCATGGTAGGGAGGATTTGTTTGTTCTTAAGAGACCGATTTTTCAGACGGCCTTCAATAGTGTAATAGTGCTTTCAAATGAATATTGAACAATATCATTTTCATACCTTCTTGCAGTTTAAATGAAATTTAATATCGTATTAAATCACTTGGTTATTGATAATCTATATCTACTGACCATTCACTTACATAGAAATAAAAATTACATTATTTTTAAATGATATTCTAATTGCCAGGCCTTCTGAAAATATTTGCCTTAAGCATCTAAAAAGAAATTTAGTAGCCTGTATTTAAAAGGGAATTATCTAAATTTCAGACGACTTTCTTATTCTCAATACAATACACAATTGTAAAATCCATGTCATTTTCTCCCCAATCTTCTTGACTGATATCAAACTTATTTAATTTTCTGAAATTTTATAACAATATTTTCACTTGCTTTATATACCTAAATATTATTCAATATATACAACAATCTATGCAAAATTATCTGATATATAATAATGATTTTTACTAGTAGATAGACGAATTTTTAAAATTTATACTAAAAAGTAATTTTATTTTACTTTTTAAAATCAAATTTTTGTAATAAATTTGTCTAAATAATAGGCATGTTTTGTTTGCAATCCTCCTTCTATAAAACTGGATTACCCTATCATCAAAATCACTAAATTCTGATACACTTCAACTCATAAAGATAAATATTGATTTTTAAAAAGTTTTCTGAGTAAATCGCTGGATATTTCACGCACACAATAGATGTAATAAAAACTACAATTAATTAAATTACCCACTATTCAACTTCCAATTTCACAGGAACAAACCATGGTGAAAATTTTGTTAACGCTGACCATGAGACGGCCGTGAAAATCAAAGCTTCCCGCCGACTCGTCAATCATCAAGCCTATGCCCGTTCAGGCAATGCGATTACTGCAATGTCGGCTGTATGGGTCCAAGGCGTATGCGGTTCCTGCCGCTGCATGATTCGTAAAGAAGGCGAGCGCAAGTCACCACCACACTGGCATGCGAGACCAAAAGTTGAAGAAGGTATGCAGGTCAGCTTCTTGGATTACTTTATTCCCGAGCATCCAATATTACGACGTCGGCGAGATTGGTGATGGCTGGAACTGGTTGGACGATACCGCCAAAAGCCTTCCCAGAAGCGCAAAACTGCCGTCATTGCGGCGGCTGTAATCGCGCCTGTCCTAAAGGTTTACAGAGTAGAAAACGGCGTAGCGCAGGGTAGTTTCCGGTGATTTCGGCGCGGCTGCGCTGACCTTTGACCAATGCGTGATGTGCAGCCTCTGCCCCTCTCCTGCCCCGAACACATCCGTCCGAACCGCTGGGCCTGTTCGCTCGCCGTATGAAAAGCAGCGCGCACATTGCGTCCTGTGGTTGATGCGCCGCCTACGCTGAAATCGACAGCGGCAAAAATGAAAGTCGAATTTGAAGAGGTCAGTGCGCATGGTTAACGAAAATCCAAGGCATGACTACGAAAACCGCCCTTGCCAACCTGCGTGCGTCCTCATTGGAGCTGCGCGGCGATTTACCTGAACGAATTACTGGGCCAATTTCACCCTGACTATCAGGCAAAATGCCCGTGTGAAACTGCCTATCGGTCCAAACCAGGCGATTACTGCCATCCTGATTTGTAAACTCTTAATCAGTCAGCCTCTGATTGACGACTATAATTTGTCAGGCGCTGAACATTTAAACACTGACATATTGGTCATTGGCGGCGGCGGTGCAGGCGCAGCTGCGGCAGTGTCTGCGACTGAAGCCGGCGCACGCGTCATCATGGCGAACAAACTGCGTATCGGCGACAGCAATACCGTGATGGCCGAAGGCGGCATTCAAGCAGCGGTCGGCGCAGAAGACAGACCTGCAACAACACTTTGACGACACCATCAAAGGCGGCCACAACGTCGGCAAAAAAATTGGTGGCACAAATGGTTACCGATGCCATCTGCCGTCCGCTGGCTGATTGGCAGGCATGACTTTTGACTTGACTAAAGGCGCAGACAGCAACGGCATGTTGAGCCGCAAGCGTGCAGGCGGTACGACCGTGCCGCGCATTCTGAGCTACCGCGACTTTACCGGCCTTGAAATGATGCGCGTACTGCGCGAGGCAGTCGAACTCGACGAAAACATTACCCAGCTCAACCGCCACCCCGCCATCAATTATTATCAGACGAACACGGCCGCTGCGTCGGCGCTCGATTTTATACGATTTGGAAAAACGCTCTTTGGTGTTGGTTCACGCCAAAGCCGTGGTATTGGCAACCGGCGGCGCGGACGGACACTGCATTTGCAGGGTTTTGCCACTTCCAACCATTATGGCGCGACTGCAGACGGCCTGGTGATGGCCTGCACGTATCGGCGCCAAACTGCGCGATGTCGATTCTTTCCAATACCACCCGACCGGCGTTGCCCACCCTCCACACTTAGCGAGCGCGCTGATTTCCGAAGCCGTGCGCTCCGCAGGCGCAAACTGGTCAACGGTTTGGGCGAACGTTTTCGTTGACAATTACAACCGCGCGACGTTGTTGCCGCTGCGATTCTGCGTGAATGCCGCGAAGGCCGCGGCGTGGTACGCGACGGACAAATCGGCGTATTCCTCGACACCCGCGCCTGATTGCCAACGATCCTGACGTATTAAACCGTTTGGTAACACTCGGCACGTTGCCCTACAAATGCGGCATCGACCCTGCCGTTGAGCCGGTCATGATTCATCCGACCCTGCACTATCAAAACGGCGGTATCGAAATCAACGGCGACGGCGCAACCTGCGTTGAAGGCCTCTATTGCGCCGGCAGAAGTAACCGGCGGTATTCGCAGCCGCAACCGCCTGATGGGCAATGCGCTTTTGGACATCATCGGCTTCGACCGCCGTGCCGAGTAAAGCCGCCACCAGGTTGCGAGCCTGCCGCTGAAAAAAGTACGCGGCGGTGTCGGACGCACGTCCATGACCTGCAACGCGAAATGACCCGCGCCGGTCTGACCAGCGACATCAAAGCCCCCGTTTTTATATCCCGACTACGGCAAATTCGATTTGCGCGAACACGCCGGTTTGCAGGAGCAGCAATCTGAACCAAAGCCAATCAAAACACTGCATCCTTCCCGCCAAGTCGGCGCAGATTTAGCCGCCTGGCGCAAAGTCGGTGGCGGCGAAGGCTTGCTGGCTGCGCTTGCCGATCCTCAAAGCATTGTTTCCAAACTGCAAGATGCCAATCTTTGCGGTATGGGCGGTGCAGGTTTCCCGACTTGGCGCAAATGGGAGGCCGCCGTTTGCCGCCAAAGCAAAAATGGCGATAAATACGTTGTCTGCAATGCCAGCGAACCGAACCGGGTACATTTAAAGACCGCGTACTGCTGGCAAATCACCCGCACCAAGTCATCGAAGGCGTCCTAGTGCCGCCGTTGCCTGCCGATGCAACAAAGCGATTCTGTGCGTCAACCCTCATCAAACCAGATCCATCGCTTCCATCACACCGGCCATCGAGCAATGGAAAAACAGCGGTTGTTTATCCGCATCGAAAAACTGCTTGGGTAAACCTTTGGACTTGCAACTGGTTGAAACTTCGAGGCCGTTATATCGGCGGCGAAGAAACTGCCGTGATTTCATGGCTGGAAGGCGGTTTCCCCTTCCCTCGCCGCAAGCCGCCTTTCCTGCCGAAAGCGGTGTCAACGGTGACCGACCATATCAACAATACCGAAACCTTCGCCAATATTCGCAAATCCTTGCCAAAGGCGCGGAATGGTACCAAATCTTTGGGTTTGGGCGATGCGGCGGGTACAGCTCTACTCGCTCTCCGGCGACGTATTGAATCCGGGCCTGTACGAACTGCCGATGGGTACGACCCTGCAATCGCGATTTACGATCACGGCGGCGAGTATGCTCGAAGGCCGCACGTTTAAAAGCCGTATTTACCGGCGGCCCGTCCAATACGCTTTTGACTGTAAAAGATTTGGATATTGCCTTTGGACTTCGTTTCCGTACGCGAACGCAAATCCAGCCTCGGTACCGGCGCGATGATTGTGATTTCGAAGGCACCAGCGTGGTGCGTAAAGTGGCCAGTATGTGGAATTTTTTGCTTCCAACTCATGCGGTCAATGCCCGCCGTGTAAAACGGCAGCATTCAACTTTTCCCGCCTGCTCAACCGCGTGGACACCGGCATCGGCACTCCCGACGACCTGCGCGCCCTGCAAAGCCTGTGCCAACTGTTGCCACGAAGCGGCCGTTGCGGTTTGATTGACGGCGCGGTTACCGTGTTGCAAAGCTCGCTGCGTACCTTCCCCGAAAGAGTACGACCTGCCACTGAGAACAGGGTAAAACGGCGTTGTTTTTCGAGACGGCCTGTTTCTGTAAAGGCCGTCTGAAAGACGATACTCGACTCCCATTCTCTTCTTTCCAAGATTGAAGAAACCCAATGAAAAAATACCTTCCGAACCTACCAAAAATACGTTCAGACAGGCTTTGCTAACCTCAGGCCGTCTGAAAAGCAGATTTCCCAATACTTTAAATCCTCAAATTAGGAGATTCAACATGGGCTTCAAGCCAATTCCTGCTGCGGTCGCACTTGTGCTGACGCTGCTTATCTGGTTCGTTATCCCCGTTCCTCAAGGCGTATCGCCTGACGCATGGCATCTTTTGGCATTGTTTGTCGGCATCATTGCCGGCATCATCAACAAAGCCATGCCTATCGGCAATAGCGATTTTGGGCGTACGCGGTTGCACTGACCGGCGTGACCAACGAAAAAGCTGCAGACGCAACCAAAAGACGCTTTGAGCAGCCTCAACAACCCACTTATCTGGATGATCGGTATCGCCATCATCATCTCGCGCGGCCTGTTGAAAACCGGCTTGGGTATGCGTATTGGCTATCTTTTGATTTCTCTCTTCGGCAAACGCACGCTGGGCGTAGGTTACAGCTTGGCATTGGCCGACTTGGTCATCGGTCCGGTAACGCCAAGTAATACCGCGCGCGGCGGTGCCATCGTGCATCCGATTATGAAATCTATTGCACTGAGCTTCGACTCCGACCCTGAAAAAGGTACGGAAGGCAAAATCGGTAATACCTTTCTCTGGTCAGCTTCCACTCCAACGTGATTACCTGTCTGATTTTTATCACTGCCACGCACAATCACTGGTAGTCGAGTGGTTTGCCAAAGCCGCAATTCGCAAATCAGCTTCTCTTGGGGCACTATGGTTCTTGGCGATGGTCGTACCCGGCCTGCTTGCTATGCTGCTGATGCCGCTGGTGCTGTATTTCCTTTATCCGCCTGAAATCAAACAAACGCCGAACGCCACTGCATTGGCAAAGAGCATTTGGCTGCCATGGGGCCGATGAAGCGTGAAGATCATGCTGGGCATTTTCTTGGTTCTGCTATTGTTGTGGGCGGGTATTCCCGAGATGCTGTTCGGCGTAAAGTTGACGCTACCGCCACCACCTTCCTCGGCAGGCCTGTGATAACGACCGGCGTGCTGACTTGGGAAGATGCGCTGAAAAGAAAAAAGCGCGTGGGACACCATCGTTTGGTTTGCGGCTTTGGTGTGATGGCAAACTTCCTCAACAAACTGGGCCTCATCAGTTGGTTGTCCGACTCCATGCAAAGCGGTATCGCCCACATGGAGGCAGAGTTTGGAAGCCGGCTGTGCCCCTGTTGATGCTTGCCTACCCTCTACGCCCACTACGTTTTTCGCCAGCGGCACGACTGCGTTACCGCCATGTTCGGCGCATTCTACGGCGCAGGCTTGGCGCTGGGTGCCTACCGATGCTGTTTGCCCTGGTTATGGCATCCGCTACCGGCATCATGATGTCGCTAACCCACTCGCCACTGGTTCCGCTCCTGTCATTTACGGCTCCAACTATGTGACCATGACCGAGATGGTGGAAAGCCGGTTTCATCATGAGCGTACTCGAAATCCTGATTTTTCGGCACTGTCGGTATCTTGTGGTGGAAAGTTTTTGGAGCTACTGGTAACCCTCTTTATTTAAAAACACAGGCCGTCTGAAAGACTCCAATTTCAGACGGCGCTGTCTAATTTCATTTTACCGAACACACTCAATTATCGTGAAAATACTCATCCTCGGCAGCGGCAAGTCGGTTCGACCGTCGCCCAAACCTTGCCTCCGTTCCCAGCAACGACGTCACTATTATCGACATCGACGAAAAAGCGCTCAACCGTATCAGCAGCCGTCTCGATGTCCAAACCATCGTCGGCAACGGCGCATCGCCCTTTACCCTCGAACGGGCGGGTGCGGCGGACTCCGAGCCTCCTGCTTCGCTGACCCGCAGCGACGAAACCAACATCGTTGCCTCCAAAAATCGCTGCCGACCTGTTCAATATCCCTAGCCGCATTGACGCGTACGCTCAAGCAGATACCTCGAATATCCGGTTGCCGGCAGCGGCAACCCGAAGAGGCAGCCTCAACATCTTCGGTATTACCGAAACCATCAGCCCCGAACAACTGGTTGCCGAGCAACTCGTCGGACTGCTCAGCTACAGCAGCGCATTGCAGGTACTCAGCTACGCCAACGACCAAGTCCGCATGGTGATTGTTCAAGCCCGCAAAGGCGGTTTGCTGATCGGCCGTGAGTACCGACATCAACCAGCACCTGCCCGAAGGTGTGGACTGCCAAATCTACGCCATCTACCGCAACAACCGCCTGATCGTCCCAACGCCGCAAACCGTCATCATCGAAGGCGATGAAGTCCTGTTTGCCGCCGACATCAACAGCGTTGAAGCCATCATGCGCAGGTGCGTCCGAAAAAGCGCGCACCCGCCGCATCATGATTGGCGGCGGCGGCAACATCGGCTACCGCCTCGCCAAGCAGCTCGAATCCAAATACGACATCAAAATCATCGAATACAAACCCCAGCGCGCCGAATGGCTGGCCGAAAATCTGGACAATACCCTCGTCCTGCAAGGTTCCGCCACCGACGAAACCCTGCTGGACGAAGAATATCGATGAAATCGACGTCTTCTGCGCGCTGACCAACGATGACGAAAACAACATCATGTCCAGCCTGTTGGCGAAAAACCTTGGTGCCAAACGCGTAATCACCATCGTCAACCGCTCAAGCTACGTCGATTTGCTTGAAGGTAACAAAATCGATATCGTTGTTTCCCCCCATCTGATTACCATCGGCTCCATCCTCGCCCACATCCGCCGCGGCGACATCGTTGCCGTCCATCCTCTGCGTCGCGGTACGGCCGAAGCCATTGAAGTGGTGGTACGGCGATAAAAACACTTCCGCCATCGTCGGCCGCCGCATCAGCGGCATCAGATAGCCGAGCGACTGCTACATCGCCGCCATCGTCCGCGGCGCAACCGGCGAGTCATCATGGGACACCACGCGAAACCATCCTCCAAGACGGCGACCACATTATCTTCTTCGTCTCGCCGCCGCGTCCTACCGGAGTTGGAAAAACTCATTCAGGTCAAAATGGGCTTTTCGGTTGAGCCCAAAATCCGTTTTCTTAAAAAGCCATAAAAAGGCCGTCTGAAAACCTTTTCAGACGGCCTTTATTCTTGTTTATTTATGCTTTGGCAACGCTGTTTTGCAGCCAAACCAAACAAAACCAATCACACCCAATACAATCATCGGCACGCTCAACCATTGCCCCATGGACAAACCCAAAGTCAGCAGGCCGAGATAGTCATCAGGCTGACGGGCAAATTCTGCAATAAAGCGGAACAAACCGTAACCGCCCAAGAACAATGCTGCCGTTTGTCCGGCCGGACGTGGTTTTTTCGAGAAAATCCAAACGATGACAAACAGGCAAATGCCTTCAGGGCAAACTGGTAAAAGCTGAGACGGGTGGCGCGGCAGCATGCCACGTATTGCAACCACTCGGCCCCAAAGAGGATTGTGCGCCGCAGCCTCCGCATCTTCGTAACGCGCTTGCGAAACCCATCGCCAGAAAGCATTGAGTTCGGTCACGCGCCCCCAAAGTTCGCCGTTGATAAAGTTGCCGATACGGCCGGAAGCCAAGCCCAGCGGCACGAGCGGTGCAACGGTATCCATCAATTTTAAAATGCTGATGTTATGCTTACGGCCAAACAGCCACATGGCGACGACCACGCCCAAGAAGCCGCCGTGAAACGACATACCGCCTTCCCCAAACTTTGAAAATATCCAGCGGGTTGGCCAAATAGTCAGAAAATTTATAAAACAAAACATAGCCGATACGTCACCAAGATGACGCCCAAAGATACCCCCAGGTCAGGAAATCGTCAGTGTTTCTTTGGTAAACACTGGGAAATTGCCCCTGCGTGATACGGCGGCGGCCCAAAAATCGTAAACAGGATAAAGCCGACAATATAGCTCAAGGCATACCAGCGGATGGCAAGCGGGCCGATGCTGATCAGCACCGGATCAAACTGGGGATGTATCATCATAATGTGTGTTCCTTATCTCAAAGGCCGTCTGAAAGCCTGAACTTTCAGACGGCCTGTATCTGATGTCGGACGGTTTAACGCAGATCGCCAACCACATTCAAAATAGCAGACAACATGGCCTCGCCCAAGCGCAGCGAGCGTTGGCCGTTCAGCAAAATCGTCGTCCGGCAGGTTGGCGATTGTCTTTAAACAGCATTTCCAAAGTATAGGCAAAGGCAGTTGAAATGATTGCCGACCCAGTTGGTCATCAAAGTCATGTTTACCTGACCCAGCGCATCTTTGTCATAGCCGTAATCGTCTTGGAAATCGGGGCTGGCGTTGAGCAGCGCAAGTTTGAATTGGTCTTCAAAGACTCGATGCGCTCGTTGTAGTTCGGCACGCCTTCGGTACCGGCCACAAAGACAAACGGCGAGCCTTCATCGCCGTGAATATCGAGAACAAATCCGCCGGTTTCCATCATTTTTCACGGACAGCAAAGACTTCGGGGCTTCGCTCCCAAAGTCGAGTTTTTCCCATTCGCGGTTGAGGTTGGCGCCGGCGGCGTGGTGCGCAGATTACCCCAAACCGAACCGTCCGGATTCATATTTGGCACAATATAGAAAAGTCGCACGGTCAAGCAGCGTCCGCGCGGTCGGATCTTGCGGATCAAGCAGAGCGGCCCAGCAAACCTTCGACAAACCATTCCGCCATGGTTTCGCCCGGATGTTGACGGGCGATAATCCAGACTTTCATGTCGCTTTTCGACTTGGTTGCCGATGGTCAGAAGATTGATATCACGGCCTTGAACGGTGCTGCCCAAATCGTCAATACGGCACAAACCGCTGCCCTGCGCATCGCCCAAAAAGGTTCAAATGCTGCTCGTTGGAATAAAGGCTCGAAATAGGCGTAGTAAAGCGCTGTTGGACAGGGGCGTATGGTTGATGGTCAACACGCCGTTTTCATACGCTGGTCGGCACGCGGAACCAATTTTGGCGGTCGTAGAAGCGCAAGCCTGATAGTCCTCCCAGCCCAAAAGGGATACGCAGCGTCCGCCGCATTTTCAAAATGCATCCGCAGTTTGATAGGCCCGCACCCTGCAAACGGAAGTAAAACCATTGGGCGAAACTCCGAAGCATTGTCGGGACGCAGGGCGAGGCGGATATCGGCAGGTTGTTCAGGTCTTTGACAACGACCGAACCGGCATCGAGTGGGTGCTGATTTTCATCATGGGTATCGCCCTAGTAATCGGCGAAGGCCGAAGCAAACCGTCATTTACCGTTTGCATGAGGCTGGTTTCAACCATTTAACTGATTTAACAGGGATTTCAAGCGTCTGGAAATATTGTTTCAGACAGCCTTTGGAGATTAAGATAAAGGCCGAAATCATGAAACAAGGTAGAAACCATGACCCAGCAACAATCTGTCTCCTACCATCAGGCGCGCGTCCTTGCCGAATCTTACCTTATATCCGCCGTTTTTCCGGCTCCATCATCGTCATCAAATACGGCGGTAATGCCGCGACCGAACCTGCCTTAAAGAGGTTTCGCACGCGATGTCGTCCTGCTCAAACTAATCGGCCTGCATCCACATCATCGTTCATGGCGGCAGCCCGCAAATCAATGAAATGTTGGAAAAAGTCGGTAAAAAGGTGAATTTGTTCAAGGCATGCGCTGACCGACAGCGAAAACCATGGACATTGTAGAAATGGTTTTGGGCGGACACGTCAATAAAGAAATCGTTTCCATGATTACCACCTTCGGCGGTCGCGCGTCGGCAATACCGGTCGCGACAACCACTTCATCAAAGCGGGAAAAACTCTGATCGACACGCCCGAACAAAAAGGCGTGGACATCAGCCAAGTCGCGCAGTGGCCGACATCGATACCCGTTTGGTAGAAGGCTTGGTCGAACGCGGCTGCATTCCTGTCATCGCACCCATCGGCGTAGGTCAAAACGGCGAAGCGTTCAGCATCAATGCCGACTTGGTTTGCCGGCAAACTGGCGGAAAAACTTCAAGCCGAAAAACTACTGATGATGACAATATCCCCGGCGTACTGGATAGGAAGGCAAATTATTGACCACCCTGACGCCAAGCCGCATTGACGAACGATTGAAGACGGCACGCTGTACGGCGGTATGCGCTAAAATTGCCTCTGCCGTCGAAGCCGCCAAAAGCGGCGTCAAAAGCCACGCATATCATGAGACGGCCGCGTTCCCAACGCCCTGCTCTTAGAAGTGCTGACCGATGACGGCGTAGGCTCAATGATTTTGGGTGAAGGCTAATCCATTTTTCAGACGGCCTTATGCCTGATTTAATCAGCTTTTCACCCTAAAAAGGGTAAAAAATGTTACACTATATAACTTATGTTTGTTTGAGCGATATTGACGTGAAACAAACTTGCAGTCGAGTTTTCATACCGACTCGATGCCATACTTGGCAAAGGCGGTATAATGTCTGCATTCATCAGACTTTTGGCAATCATCCTTAAGGCCGTCTGAAACGTAACAAAGCTACTTTTCTTTACCATCCTTTGGAGATATTCATGAAGCGCAATCGTTGATATTTTTGCACGCGAAATTTTTGGACTCCGCAGCAACCCGCACCGTAGAGTGTGACGTATTATTGGAATCCGGCGTTATGGGACGCGCAGCCGTACCTAGCGGCGCATCAGACCGGCCAAAAAAAGCTTTGGAACTGCGTGACGGCGACAGATCCGTTACTTGGGCAAGGCGTATTGAAAGCCGTTGACCACGTCAACAACCAAATCGCGCAAGCCCTCATCGGCATCGATGCCAGCGAGCAATCTTGTATTGACCAAATCGCGATCGAGGTGGACGGTACTGAAAACAAAGGCAACTTGGGCGCCAACGCCGCTGGCCGTTTCTATGGCCGTAGCACGCGCGGCCGCTGAAATTCAGGCCTGCCCGCTGTACCGTTACTTGGGCGCGCAGGCTCAATGGCTCTGCCGGTTCCGATGATGAACGTAATTAACGGCGGCGAACGCGCCAACAGCAACCTGAACATCCAAGAATTCGTGATCATGCCTGTCGGCGCAAAATCTTTCCGTGAAGCTCTGCGTTGCGGCGCCGAAATTTTCCACGCACTGAAAAACTGTGTGACGGCAAAACTTCCCAACTACCGTCGGAGACGAAAGGCGGTTCGCACCTAACCTGAACAGCCACAAAAAGCCCTGCAGCGATCGTAGAAACAACTGACCGCAGGCTACAAACCAGGCGAAGACGTATTGTTCGCCCTGGACTGCGCATCCAGCAGGTTCTACAAAGACGGCCAATACCATCTGGAAGCCGAAGCCGCTCTTACCAGCGCAGAATTTGCCGAATGACGGAAGGTCTGGTTAACGAATTCCCAATCATTTCCATTAGAGGCAGCATGGACGAAAACGACTGGGAAGGCTGGAAACTGTTGACCGAAAAATTGGGCAGCCGAGTTCAATTGGTCGGCGACGACTTGTTCGTAACCAATCCAAAAATCTTGGCCGAGGCATCGAAAAAAAGGCGTGGCAAACGCATTGCTGGTTAAAGTAAAACCAAATCGGTACGTGGGCGAAACCACTGCAAGCCGTTGACGTGGCCAAACGCAACCGCTACGCCAGCGTAATGAGCCACCGTTCCGGTGAGACCGAAGACAGCACTATTGCCGACTTGGCCCGTTGCTACCAACTGTATGCAAATCAAAACCGGCTCCCTGTCCCGTTCTGACCGCACGCGAAATGCAACCAATTGTTGCGCATTGAAGAAGAATTGGCCGAAGCCGCTTACTACCCTAGCAACAAACCGCATTCTACCAATTGGGCAAATGAGGCAGAATATAGGATATTGATTTGTATGAGAGTGGGTGACTTTTGTTTTAACCTTCACTTTTGTGCTGTCAGTACAGCCTTTGGTTTGGTAAAAGGCAGCGTCAGGCATACGGAAGAATTGCAGGAGCAGCTTGTCCGTCAGGAGGACCAAACGCTCACTTTGCAACAATTTTCCTCAATGCGGAAGTTGAAGACTTGGCACACGGACAAAGAGGCCATCGCCGAAATTGCCCGCGTCGGGATTGGGCTATGTTCAAGACGGCGAAGTGTATTACCGAATCATCGACCGCCGCTAAAACCCTATCAAACAAAGGCCGTCTGAAAACACACTTTTCAGACGGCGCACTATCACAATCGCTATATAATCACATATCCCAAATCAAATTACACCCGCTATGTAGTGACGTAAGCACCCACGATGTCCGCCGATTTTTGCCCACGTCTGGCAACACAGGCTCGCACCGCTCAATTGGACGGCCTACAGCAGCTTTTGCGTATCGAAGCCCATCCGAATACGGACACTATCTCGAAAACATCGAACAATATTTGAGATAAAGAATGGTTGCCCGAAGACGGCAAGCAACCATTCCTGCACATCGCTACACCTTTCCTGCAAGAGCAAAGCGCCATCGATCAACCGCCGGGCATCCGTGCCATCCGCAACAACTTTGCGCCCGTTACAGCGGCGACTGGGTCAAAGCCGAACACGATATGATGGAAGCCTTGGCGAAACCATCTGGGAAGCACAACGCTACAGACGGGGTCTTGACGTCAACGCCCTACGCTGACCCGCTTGGGGAAATTGGTCGGCTTAGGCCAGAAGAAAACGCCGCCTCAATCCCCATGAAGTCAGCCTGATGGATACAAAGTAACTTCTTTTTCAGACGCCTCAGCCCATACAAATCCTTACGCTTGCCGAAAGTCAACATTTCCATCTTTCATGCTAAATTACTTTTTTGAAATCCCTTATAAAGAAACCAAAATGCTCCGTCCAGCCCTTATTGCCCTACTGCTAGCCGCCTCCCTGCCCGTTGCGGCAGAAAGCCTCAACTACAACATCGTTGAATTTTCCGAATCCGCCAACATGGAGTACCGCGGGACACCATGACCGCATATTTCAGCGTCAATGCAGAAGGCAAAGACCGTCAAGCCGTCAACCAAGCCTTCATGAAGAAATTCAACCAGTTCAACAAAATCTCCCAAAACAGCAAATTTAAAAGCCGGGCGATGGAACGCAACGCCTCCCACGCTATCAATACACCAACGGCAGAGCGTACCCCAAACCGGCTGGGAAGAACTCGCCTACTTCAAAGTAGAAAGCAGAAAGACTTTGGAAGCACTCAACCGCCTGATTGCCGACGGTATCAATATCGCCGTTTTTGGAAAACTCCTCATTTTTCCGTATCGAGAAAACGCGAAGAACCGTCGATCAGCTGAGCAAAGCCGTCATTCTGCGCTTCAAAGACCGCGCCCAAAACCTCGCCCAAACACTCGGCTTCTCCAGCTACAAAATCGTCAAACTCAACCTGGGCCACATCAGCAACCGCCAAGTCGGCGGCGACTTTGCTACGCCAAAAATGCTGCGTGCAATCCCCGCCGCAGAAGTAGCTGCAGGAATAGAAAGATGGCATACCGGCTTCTCCGGGTTCGGAAGAAATCAGCCCTGACCGTCAACGGCTCCGGTACAAATGTAGGATTTTCTTTTTAAATCATTTAAAGGCCGTCTGAAAGTATATTTTCGAGACGCGGCTTATGTAACTCAATAGGTAGAATGGAATATCGTCGTCGATATCATCAACCAGGAGCGGTCGGTTGTGCGGGGCAGGACGACGGGCTGGGGCAGCCAGGGGTTCTTGCGCTGGGCAGATTGGTATTGCTGTTGTGGCGCTTGTTGGTAACTGCTTTGGCTCAGACTGACCGCCTTGGTTGTAGCCGTCATCGTATGGTGCGCCGCCGCTGTTGTCGTTGCGGCCGCCAAGCATTTTCATTCGTTGGCGATGATGTCATAAAGCGGTGCGCTCAATGCCGTCTTTGCCTTGGTATTTACGGCTTTGGATACGGCCTTGAGGTACCTGGCTGCCTTTACGCAAGTATTGATCGGCGATTTCGGCGAGGTTGCGGTACATGGTGATGTTGTGCCATTCGGTCGTTCTACGCGTTGGCCGTTGCGGTCGTTCAAGTTTCGCTGGTGGCAACGCTGAAAGTACAGACGGCCTCGCCGTTGGGCATATAGCGGACTTCGGGTCGCAGCCGAGGGCGGCCGATGAGGGATAACTTTATTCAATGACATTTTACCTCCTGTGATAATTTTTTCGGCGGCCTCTTGGTCGAATCCTTTTTACAAAGGCCTTGATATAAATGGTTTGCTTGTCTGCGCTAAAGCGAGTGCTCAACACCTTCAATTTCGGTCAATTTTGGTGAGACAAATCCGGATTTTTGTTGCCATTCGAGTGTTAAAGCAGATAGCTGAGGTTTTTGACGGGTTTTGGTGCCAGCGAAATGACTGCGATATCCATACAGCAACATCAATACGCTACAAAAGGCAAATACGCCTACAAAACCGTATTTTTGGAACAATAAACCACCGTTTGCACCGCCGACAAACAAGCCGACCGACTGCGTGGTGTTATACACGCCCATCGCGGTGCCTTTCAAATCGGACGGGGCGATTTTTCGACTGCATAGACGGCAGGCTGGCTTCTAATACAGTGAAACCAATAAAATAAACAATCAGATAAGCGGTAATCAACCATACCGAGTGCATGCCAAACAGCGAAACCTATTTGCGCCGCGGCAGTAGCAGACGATACAAGGATAAACACTTGTTTCCAGTTTGTTGCGCGTTTCGCCGACAATAATCAGCGGCACCATAATAATCAGGCCAGTAATGGTTGACGGCAGCATAGACTTGCCATGATGGTTTTTCCAAACCCAACTGCGTCATGGCAAACGGCAATGCGGTAAATAAAGCCATTTTGATTGCCGCATGCAAGGCAAAAAAATACCGAAGTCGAGATTGAGCAGTTGGCAGTTTTTCAATACCTCGCCCATACGCGAAGGCTGCGCCTGCGTGTCTTCGTGCATTTTTGACGCACTTCCGGATCAGGCGTCATCCGAGCAACCACGCCGATACGATTACAGTCAGAGTACCGGTCCAGCGCAAACAGGCCGGATACGCCGATAAAGCTGGCAATCATCGGCGCGAGCACCAGGCTGACGGAGAAGGTCGAAGCCGATACTCAGGCCGATCATCGCCATCGCACGCGTCCGCACTTCGCTGGGTCAAATCCGCCAGCAAAGCCGTTACCGCCGCACTGGCAGCGCCGCACCTAGATGGCACGAGCGGCAGACCAACATCTGCAGGCTGTCGGCAACTGCGGCCAAAAACCTGCCTGCAAATACAATCAAGCCGGCGCCAAATCACTTTTTACGGCCGAACTTATCGAAGCCATGCCCAAAGGCAACTACAGCAAAAGCCTGTGTCAGCCCGTAAATACCCATCGCCATACCGACCAGCGCTGTTGTTTTCTGCGCGCGGGCAACAGCGGCATACGCCCATCGCCAAAACGAGCAACGCAAAACATCCCCAACATACGCAGTGCAGTCAAAACGCCGGAAAAGTGTGGTACTGGCGCCACTCGTGCGAAACATTTGAGATGCGGTTATCTCTTGCCATAAATAATGTTTCAGACGGCCTTAAGTTTGCGAAAGGCCGTCTGAGTAATAATTAACAGATTTTCTGATTATACAGGATTCAAAAGGAATGCATGAGGGTCAAATCGCAAGCCGTTTATCGCAAACCTGCTTCATCGGTATAAAAAGGTTTCAGCAGAGCCAAAGTCACGCAAGATCGCTATCCCATTTATCCCGAATCAACCCCACTGCCATCTACTTTCGCCACGCGCCTAACACAGACGTTTGGATATTTGTTACTGCCCAAGCTGCCGTTAAACCTTGCCAACGCGCGGACAATGTTGCCTTTTTCAATATTGTTGTAATGGCGCAGAATGGTGCCAGCCATAGCGCAGATTGGTGCGGATATCGAAAAGGTTGTGCGACGGATTGCCGATATAGTTTTTCCAAAACGGCATTACCTGCATCGAGCCGCGCCCACGCCGCTGATGGCATATTGGCGAAACGCGCTTTCCACTTCAATCAAGCCCAGAATCGCGAGGTGTTGAGTCCGGCGACTGCTTTTCATAGTGAATATTAATCAACAGGCAGCGGCGCTCGCCTCATCTGGGATAAAGCGTGCCAATCGGAAGACATCGCTGCCAACCAACGCTCCCTTCGCCTCGAATCGGCAGAACACCAGCCGCGCAGAGCTGGCGCTGATGATCGAACTGCGCATCACGGAAAGCCATCATCCGCCAGCGTTTCTTCACGCTGCGCCCCGCCCTATGCGGTCGCAGGCGTCAAAAGCATGGCTCCTCCGACTTGCAATAAACGGCGGCGCGATAAAAATAAAGAATCTTGGTTTTCCGATTTCAGTGTATTTTTCTCTTTTTAGGCCGTCTGAAAAGTTCAGACGGCCTTTGATACTATGACAAAAGTCGGCATTATAAAATACATCTATGAGGCAGAATCAAAGAGCTGTATTCCTTTTTGATTGTCAAGTGATGCCGCCTCAAGTAACATTTGGGGTTTTCTAATCAACCGGTATTTTTGCCATGATACCACTCCGCCAACGTTTTAGCCTCCGTCGACTTGGGTTCCAACAGTTTCCGCCTGCAAATTTGTGAAAACAACAACGGCCAGCTGAAAGTCATCGACTCGTTCAAACAAATGGTTCGCTTTGCCGCCGGCGGACGAACAAAAACCTGAGCGAGACTCTCAAGAACAAGCCTTGGAATGTTTGGCAAAAATTCGGCGAACGCCTGCGCGGATTCCAGCCTGAAAAGCGATGCGCGTGGTGGCACTAACACTTTCCGCGTCGCCAAAAACATTGCCAATTCCTGCCCCGTGCCGAAGCGGCGCTGGGTTTCCCATTGAGTCATTGCCGGCCGCGAAGAAGCGCGTCTGATTTACACCGGCGTAGTGCACGCCCTGCCACCCAAAGGCGACAAAATGCTGGTTATCGACATTGGCGGCGGTTCGACCAGATTTGTCATCGGCTCCGGTTTGCAACCGCTGACCACAGAAAGCCTGCCTTTGGGCTGCGTAACATCAGCATGCGCTTCTGCGAAAACAAAGTAACCGCAAAAGATTTCCAAGCCGCCGTTTCTGCGCGCGTATCAGGAAATCCAGCGCATCAGCAAAATGATGAAGCGTACCGGCTGAGATTTTCGCCATCGGCACGTCCGGTTCGGCAAAATCCATACGCGACGTTTTGGCAGCCGAGATTGCCAAGAAGCCGACATTACCGCCCAAGGCGTGCGTTATCTTGCCGATGGGATTATCGAAGCCGGTTCGGTTAAGAAAGCCAGAATTGAAAAACCTTAAGCCGAACGCATCAGAAGTTTTTGCAGGCGGATTGGCCGTGATGATGGCCGCTTTTGAAGAACTCTCGCTGACCGTAAAATGACCGTTACCGAAGCCGCACTCCGCGACGGCGTGTTCTACGACAATCGGCCGCAGCCTCAATGTCGATATGCGTGAACAGACAACAGCCGAGTTCAAAAACGCTACCACGTCAGCCTCAACCAAAGCCAAACGCGTTGCCGATACCGCGCAAGCAGCCATGAACAGCCTGCCCACGCCAAAAACGTAACCGTTCAAGAGCTTGCCCTGTGGAACCAATACCTCAGCCGCGCAGAGCCGTCTGCATGAAAATCGGTTTGGATCATTGCCCATACCGGCTATCACAAACACTCCGCCTCATTCTCGAAAAACGCCGATATGCCGGGGCTTCTCGCGCAAAGAGCGAGCCATTTTGAGCGCAACTGGTTATCGAGCCATCGCGGCGACCTTAAGAAAATGGCGGACATTATTGGTGGCAACGAAATCATGTGTGTGCCGTATTGTCCCTGCGCCTGGCCGCCCTCTTCTGCCGCTCGCGCCTGCCGCTGGATTTGCCGCCGCAAACCCAGCTTCGCATCGACGAAAACAACCACAGCTTCGTCTTGCGCATCAACGCCCAATGGCTGGAGCAACACCCCTCATTGCCGATGCGCTGGACTACGAAAAGCGCGCAATGGCAAAAATCGATATGCCTTTCTCGGTTCAAGCACAATAAACCGCGCTCCGTTATAATAGGCAGCTGTTCAGAAATCCGACCGCGAGGCCGTCTGAAAACGACAGCCTGTCGCCATCAAGAAAACCATGGAAAACCCCAACGCGGCTACGCCCGCCAAGACCGTGTCAAAACAAATCATGCGCGAACTGGCCGAACTCGTCCGCACCGGCCTGAAGATCCGCGCGCGGAAGCTGTCACGCATCAACGAAGTCGAAGTTACCGCGATTACAGCCACGCCAGCCGTGTTCTACCGTCCTCGACGACAGCACACGCGACATCACCGAAGAAAGCTTTTGGAACACGCCAAAGGCCCATTTTGCGCAGCAGTTGGCCGACACATCAAACTCTTCAAAACGCCGAGCTGCACTTCAAATACGACGGAATCACTCCGAACGCGGCAGAGCATTTCCAGCCTGATCGACCAAGTAGCGGCGGAAAACCGGTTGAAGCTGATTGAGCTAAAACACGCAGGCCGTCTGAATGCGCACCAGGCCTGGTATTCAATCTCTCCCCTGCCAGTATGACAATGAAACCCACGCAAACGCCGGTCAGCGGCGTTCTTCTCCTCGACAAACCGAGGCCTTTCCAGCAACACTGCCCTGCAAAAGCGCGGCGCTTGTTCCATGCCGAAGCCGGGCATACCGGCGTGCTCGATCCCTTATGGCCAGGGCTGCCTGTTTGTTTTGGCGAAGCGCAAGTTCGCCCAATATCTGAGTTGATGCCGACAAAGCCTATACCGCACGCTGAAACTGGGCGAAGCCGGCTTGGCACGGGCGATGCAGAAAAGGCGAAATCGTTGCCACTGCACGCGCCGATATTTCGCTTGTCCGAGATTTCGGACGGCCTGCGCCTTGACAGGCGATATCCGCCAAGTGCCGCCCATGTTTTCCGCCCTCAAGCACGAAGGCAGCCTGTGCTGAATACGCACGCAAAGGCATCGTTATCAGACGCAAAGCGCGCGATATCACCATCTACTCCATTGATATCACTGAATTTGATGCCCAAAGCCGTGATAGACGTACGTTGCGCGAAAGGTGCCCTATATCCGCACCTCAGCGAAGACATCGCCAAAGACACATCGGCACATTCGCCCTACCTGACCGCCCTGCGCCATGCAGAACCGCCGGATTTACCATTGCCCCAAAGCCACACGCTCGAAGCCTTGGCAGGGTGGACGAAGCGAACGCAATGCCCTACTGCTGCCTTGCGGTGTTTGGTGCAACATTTCCCCCAAACTGGGCTAAACGACTACGCCGTTACCATGCTCAAACACGGCCAACGTCCCCAGTTCCGAAAACATGGTCCACCAAATCAGCCCATCCGTGATACAGCCGAGACGGCGCATTTATCGGGCGGTGGAATATCGAAAAGAAATAGGCCGTCACAAGCCTTGCGCCTGATGAATACCGCCGACCAATAACTTCCCTGCAAAGAAGCCGATCATGAAAGTCTATACCGCGCCGCCCAAATGCGCGAACGCGAACAAGCAGCCGTCGATAAGGCACGAGCTTCGACCAGCTGGTGGAAAACGCCGGCATGCTCTGCCCGAGACCTCATCGGCGTCATCCCAAGCCGGACGCGCCTGATCGTTTTGCGGCAAGACCGCAGCAACGGTGGCGACGGCTCTGAGCCATGAATACGCGAGGCGCAGGTTGGCATCGATATTCTGTTTTCACTCGGAGACCTCTCCCTCTTGGCTCAAACCAATCAGGGAACGCCTCAACGGTTTTGCCATATTGAATTGATATCCGCACAAGAACTGGAAGGCCGTCTGAAAAACAGTTGCGACTTTGTCATTGTCGAGGCATATTCGGCACAGGCTGGCGGCGCTTCCAGCCGAAATCGCCGCCCTCTGCCGACTCAATCATTCAGACGGCCTGAAAGTCGCCCTCGATATTCCACCGGCCTGCAACGCGACACCGCCGAAGCCGATCGGCACATTCCGCGACCAGACTGACCTACGCACTACAAACCGGCGCATTTTAAGCGAGGTCCAGCAAAACCTATTGCCAAAAAACCGTCTGATCTCTTGGCATTGATTGAATACCTATATATAACGAGGGTGCAATTTTGCACCTGTGACTTTACTTACTTCAAATCTGCACCAATTTGATCACAGCATGAAATCAAACCGACAGACGAAAAACATGCAGACAGGTTGCCATCAAAGCCATGCCCCAACGTTGCGCTGCATCAAACCCACCATCTCCACTGAAAAACCTGAAAATGTGGTCGGCTGCAGAAATCCGGTAATCCCGAAAGCAAACGCCATTGCGGATCGGTTAGAAGTTCTGCCAATACGCCGATCAGCAGCGCGCCCAGCCAGTTGCCGCCAATGTACCGAATAGAAAAAGGCGTAGAAGACACCAGCACCAATGCCAAACAGCCAACTGCAATACAGCTCGACAGCGGCACCGCGACAATGGGGAAAAATATAAGCAAACATAACACGTTAAAAATTCAATTCAAAAACAGGCCATCCGGTCGCTGAGGCCGTCTGAAACCGACATAAAATGCCTTCATATCTTATTGCCAAATCTTAGGCGCAGATTTCAAATACCTGCCGTCATCAAAAAGTACAAATCCATTGCGGCAGGCGCAATAAAAATAGCTGTTAAAATACCGCTCAAAAATGACCTCTGCCCAAGCGATTAAAAGAAAGACAGAGAAAGCGGTTTTCCATAATGCCGTCTGTATCAAAGCACATCCGCGGTCAGCAAACCGACCAAAAACCACGCCGGTAAACGCCATACCGACCGCCGCGGCAAAAACCATTCAGAAAAATAAAGATAAAAAGATATTGGCGAGCAAACGCGACGCAATGGCGGAAACCCAGGTTCACCAACAAAGGCGGAGCAATACCGGGACAAGACATTGATGGGGAACATATGCCATCGCTGAAAGCCTCGATATGGACAGCGAAAACGCCGACGCAGAGTGCAGCAAAGTGCCCAGCATTAAAGCCGTCGGGTTCTAAAAGCAAGCAAATGATACTCTGCCGCAGCCAGTTGTCCACTTTCGAGAGCATTCAAACTCCAAGCCAACAGCAGCATACATCGGCAACCAACAAAAATGCGGAACGATGCCGATACCGACACCCATGCCTGCTTTGCGCACAAAAGCAAAAATCACCTAACACTGCATATCCGCCATCCACGACACCAACGGGAAACCATCTGTTTTGAAAAATCATCTTCTCATCCGCAAAATGTTCAGACGACCTATATACGCGCCTCAAGCCACGGCTTTGACAATCCTGTCTGCCTTTGCCGTTAAAGCTTGTTTCAGCTGGTTTGTGTTTACCCGAGCGTTAGAATAGCGGACTTTGCCGTTTCAATTAAGGGATGGACGCATGCTTTGGACAATATTGGCTGTCTGCTGGCCGCCATGGCCGGATTGTTCTGGTGGCGCCGGAAACAAAAACAAAAGTGGCGCTAGAATTGGCTCCCGACTCAGTGGCGATGAAGAAGAAATCAACGAAGACAGCGGTCGGTTTTGCCAGCCAACTGGACGGCTGAAACGTTTGTTCAGCGCTGAACCGCGCGCCGACAACCATAAAATCGCCCGCATCCGCCTGCTTTCGCGCTCGGAGACACAATAGAGCACGCAACACGCCGAAACAAACGAAGGCACGCAGCAGAGGCCTGTTGCCGAGCCGGAACATCATCGCAACGACCGAAGAAATCAAAGTTGCCTAAAACCGCGATCTGGCAAGCTGGACGTATTCCTAAATCACGCCGTTTGCACCGTGGAAACGCCGAATACAGTCGCGTCTTTTGGTGCCAAAACAGCAATTTGAAGAAATCACGTGAAGCCGCGTTCCTGCGACGACAGCGGTTGAAGAATGGAACGAGCATTTGTCCCGAATGCGCCGATTTACAAAGACGAAAGTCAGAAACCCTGACTGTGCGCTTCATCCTGCCGATGACGGGCATAGATCATCGACCTAACGACCCTATCTTGCGCCGCACGCGGGACGTGCCTTGGCGCGCGCCAATAATGTCCGCGTGGCGAGCCCTGCGCCCATATCGAAACCGTTCAGACAGCCTTAGAGAGCTGCCGAAAAAGAAGCCATCCTCCCCTATGCTTCCATGCAGGCATTCCCTTCTGAAATCAAGCGGAAGATATTCACGACAACCTAGCCCGCCAGTACCGCCGCTCGCCACAAACTGGCGCAGCCGTCGCTCCCCATTGCGCGACTTCTCTCCGCGCACCATCGAAAATGACGAAATTCTGGCCAACGGGACAAATCAGCCGTCCTGCCAGCCTACGCCGTCAAGTTCGCCATGCCGAAGCGGCCGCCGAAAAGATGGGCGCGTAAACAAGCTACCTGGAAGCTGTTGCACCGCAACCACCACCGGCAACGCCGTCCGTCAGAAAACCAGCTGCACCTGTTAAAAATCACTTATGTTTCCCGACCTGCCGCGCCAAATGCAACCGTGAGTCGAGGCCGCCTGCCGTGCCGGTCGTCCCTATGGCAAACAGTATTCCCAGAGCCGCCCGTTTTCCAAACCTCGATTTCGCGTTGATGTTCGAGCCGCCTGCTTTCGAACGCAAATCAAGTCCGATTTTGATGCACAGTCAATGCGCATGTTGTAATCAGCCTGAACGCAGTATCCGCGTTGCAATCAGCGAATCTGCGGAAGAAGAAACAGGATTCGATGGTGAACCAGGCTCCCTGTACAAGCGGAAGCAGAAGCGATTCAAGCGGTTGAAACCATTGAACCCGTTGAATCTGTTGAAACAATTGCAAGGCCGTCTGAATATACACGAGACAGTCGTTGAAACGCCTGTTCAAAGCGTAGAACCAAGCGTTCAAGAGAGTATGCCAAGCGTAGTTCATCCGACTTCAGCAACGCGAGCCCGATGCGCTTCGCCGACCACTGCCCTGCTCCTGCCGCCTCGGTTTGACCGAGCGCCTCGCAAACTGAAGAACAGTTGCTGGAAAAACGGCATTACCATCGAAGAAAAACTGGCCGAGTTCAAAGTTAAAGTCAAAGTGGACTCTATTCCGGCCCGGTCATTACGCGTTATGAGATTGAGCCGTGATGTCGGCGTACGCGGCGGTGCCGTTTTGAACCCTTGAAAAAGACTTGGCGCGCTCGCTTGGCGTGGCTTCTATCCGCGTGGTGAAACCATCCCGGCAAAAGCCATCGGGCGCGATTGCCCTAATCCGAAACGCCAAAATGATCCGCCTGGGCGAAATCTTCAATTCGCCTGCGTTTACCGAATCAAATCCAGACTGACCCTCGCACTCGAGCGAAGACATCACGCGAGCCAGCCTGTTGTTGCCGACTTGGCCAAAGCGCCGCATCTGCTGGTTGCCGGTACACGACCGGTTCAGGTGAAAATCGTAGCGTGAACGCCATGATTCTGTCCATGCTCTTCAAAAGCAACGCCGGAAGACTGATGCGCATGATTATGATTGACGAAAAATGCTGGAGCTGAGCATTTTACAGAGGCATTCCGCACCTGCTTGCCCCTGTCGCCAACCGATATGAAGCTGGCTGCAAACGCCTGAACTGGTGCGTCAACAGCAAATGGAAAAACGCTACCGCCTGATGAGCTTTGTGGGCGTGCTGCAGCCTGCCGGTTTCAGCAAGGATTGCCGAAAGCCGCCGCTCGTGGAGAAAAAGATTGGCGGCCAGTTCGGCCTCACGCCTGACAGTCCTGAGCCACTGGAGAAACTGCCGTTTATCGTGGTCATCGTGAGATGAGTTGCCGACCTGATGATGACCGCCGGTAAGATTGAAGAACTGATAGCCCGGTCTTTTGCCCCAAAAAGCACGCGCAGCCGGCATACATTTGATTCTTGCCGCAACGCAGCGTGGATGTCATCACCGGCCTGATTACAAAGCCAATATTCCGCACGCATTGCCTTCAAGTGTCAGCAAAATCGACAACCGCACGATTCTTGACCAAATGGGCGCGGAAAACCTGCTCGGCCAAGGCGATATGCTGTTCCTGCCACCCAGCACCGGCTATCCACAACGTATACCACGGCGCGTTCCGCTTCCGACAATGAAGTTCACCGTGCGGTGGAATACCTGAAACAATTTGGCGCACCCGACTATATCGACGATAGTCTTTGAGTAACGGTTCCACCGAAGACTTTACCGGTACCAGCCGCAGCAACGACAGCGAGCCTCGGCTGTACGCGGCGAAGCCGTTTCCGTTGTCTTCAAAAATCGCGTAGACCAGCATTTCCAATATCAAGCGCCAACTGCGCATCGCGTGCATACCGCCCGCCCGCCTGATTGACCAAATGGAAGCCGACGGTATTGTTTCTGGCGGAAAACAACGGCAACCGCACCATCTTGGCGCAAAGCAGCGACCATCTGGATTAATTTTATCCTTGTATAAATCAGGCCGTCTGAAAACTTTTTCAGACGGCCTTTTTCATCAAATATGGTTCAGAGATTCCAATCAAATAAACAAGCAAATAGTAATCTATAAACAACATTTTCTTACAAATCTACGTGCTTTTTGCATTAACTGGCATTGCTTCACAAAAACAAGGTTCAATCAGCAAACTCAACCTACAAAATACATATCTCTACCCGTTTGTCACGTATTTTCAGACGGCCTTTTGTCAAGACCGGAAAGAAAACAGGTAAATCCGTTTTTCGATTAGAAACAATATTATTGATTCATGCCCTCAGCCCTTTTAACAACACGAGGAAAAACAAATGAAAATATTTTGCAGAATTTTTCGGCACTTTTCTGGCTGGTATTCGGCGGCTGCGGTAGCGCAGTGTTGGCAACGCTACCCTGAACTCGGCATTGGCTGCCGGTGTCGCCTTGGCGTTCGGCGACGCGTGCTGACCATAGCTCACGCCGTCGAGCCATATTTCCGGCAGCCGCTATACACTACCGTTTCGTCGGCCTATTCATCGGCAGCCGTTTCAACAGTAAGACCTGTTGCCTCACATCGTATCCCAAGTCATCGGTGCGTTGCCGCTGCGTTCTATCTGTGCTTCGGTAAAACCGGTTTTGATGCTGTTGCTTCGGATTTGCCAGCAATGGTTTCGGCGAGACTCTCTCTAACAGTTTACGACATGATGGCCCGCGTTGCTGATCCGAATTCGTCCTGACCGCATTCTTCTGATCATCATCATGGGTTTCTGCCGACAAACTGGCTCCGGCCGGCTTTGCCCCTATCGCCGTGGCCTGGGTCTGACCCTGATTCGCTTGATCAGCATCCCTGCTGCCAATGCTTCCGTAAACCTGCACGTTCTACCGGTGTTGCGCTGTGTTCCAAAGGCGGCTGGGCTGTTGAACAACTGCTGGATTTGTTCTGGTTGGCTCCTATTGCCGGCGCAACGATTAGCGCGACTGTTACCGCTTCGTGTTGGCTAACGACGACAAAATAATCTTGACGGAATGACATTCCTGGTGCGGCTGACGCACTCTAAACGAGCTGCACCCAAGTTGCCGAAGACATTTCAAACGCACCGCCTGACTCAGACGGTGCGTTTGTTTTACTCCTCGTTACAATACTTTCTTTTCCCGTTCTCAAACCATCATGCCTGAGCGCTCGCCTTTTTCAAACCGATATCGCCGCCAGAATGCTGGTCAGTACCGAAAACAAACTATCCATCCCGATGCCGTATTCGTACAAACGCAAAACAGCTACTGGTTAACGGCACGACCAACAAGCCGCCCTGCTGCACGACCACCACCCGACATTCCTGCTTTTTGGGTGAAGGCGCAGAAAGCTTGGAAAACTGGTAAGCATGGTGAAAACAGCGAATTTGACGAAGTCGAAGAATTTGACGGCGATGATGATGCTTGGCAAAGCACTCGGATGCGACCATCATCATGAAGGACACTGCGGATGCAGTCATTGAGATGCACAAAACGCCTACTTCCGGCACTTGCCCGCTGCTTGACGCTTAACGGCGGCTGCATTGTAGGTGCAGCTGTCGTTGGCCGCTACAACCGTCCTGACTGCCGGAAGAATTGGTTGTTAAAAAGGAACAGGGGCGGTGATTGATGTCGCCATTCCTGACGTGATAAAAAGACAAGGATAAAGAAAAAGAAAAGAAAGAGCAAAAGAAAAAGCCAAAAATCGGAAAAATCGTCTATGAGGAAGAGGTCCTCCGACAGTAGCGCAATAATCCTTCAGACGGCCTCAGCAGGTAATCAATCTTATTGAGGCCGTCTGAACCATCCATCCTTACATATGGCCCTGTTCGCGCAAAGAGCAGGGTTTTCTTTTTGCCGTTACGATAAAATGGTCCAACGGCGTAATATCGACCAAACTTAAAGGCCTGTTGCAAACGCTCTGTAAACTACGCATCAGATTTGAGACGGCGCTTGCCGAACCACCGGATGATTGTGTGCCAAAATCAAACTGTCAGCATATTCATCAATGCCAATTTGACGATTTCACGGATATAAACCGTGTTTTTCCGCCACTGTACCGCGCGACAATTCCCGTACCGCAATCAATTGATTTTGACAGTTGAGCAGCAACGCAACACTGACCTCAATTTTTCATGCCCAAGATGCAGGCGCAGATAATCCTGCACCGATTTCGGGTTTGACAAAACTATCTGTTCCTGCAAATCCTCACCCAAAAATCCGCCGTCCGATTTCTTTGACCACGGCAAACTGAGTATAGCTCGCCAAACCCGCATGCCCTATATAAGCGGCAGGTGTTTTGGCATCCACTCATCAGCGTCCCCAGCTGCCAAACTCGCTCAACAAATAACGCGCCAAATCAACCGCGCTTATACCTCGCGTTCCGACACGCAGCAAAATCGCCAGCAACTCCGCATCACTCAACGCCGCCGCACCGTGCGCCAAAAGCTTCTCGCGCAGCCGCTCCCCTTCAGGGCCATTCTTTGATACTCATGTTTTTCCTTTTATTTATATAGCGGTTTAGTTTTTAATTCGGAAAAGTAAAAACCGCCCTCGCCCGATATAAAACGTAATCCATTATGGTTTTAGTAAATAAATGTAATTTTGCGTATTTTATTCTGTTTTGAATAATTATTTAAGACATATAGATAATAAATTACCCCTTTTGTGCAGAAAAACAACATTACCCATTTTTACTATCTTGTTTCCCTGCCTTTTCCTTTCATATTTGTTTCAAATCAGCCGATACAGACAATTTTCATACCGCGCTATGAGCTTGACTAATAATATTGAGTGACTTGAAAGCAAAAAGCGAAAACTAGCTGCTTTCTATCCACGCTGCCCGTGCGCTTTACGAGAGTTTCAGACGGCCTCCGTCCGACTCCCGCCAGCAATCAAACAGCTTTTATCACCCATTCGAAAATCCGTTTTGCCGGTACTCGTCTTTCTTTTTGAGTATTGCCCATTATGACCGCAACCACTGCGTCTTCAGCCAAACCTTATTTGCAAATCCAAGGCTTGGTGAAAAAGTTTGGTGACAGTACGCTGTCGATAACATCGACTTGGACGATTACCAACATGAAATCTTTGCCCTTTTGGGCAGCTCAAGCGAGTGGCAAATCCGCACGCTGCGCATGTTGGCAGGCATGGAAAAAGCCGTCAGGGCAAAATCATTCTCGACAGCCAGGACATTACCAAACTTGCGTACGAGCGCTAATCAGCATGATGTTCCAAAGCTGTGCCCTGTTCCCACACTGAGTGTTGAACAAAACATCGCTTTCGGTCTGGGCTCAAGACAAAATGCCTAAAGGCGAAATCGACGCCCGCGTCGAAGAAATGTTGCGCCTGGTGCGAAATGACCGTCGCCAAACACCAAGCCGCACCCAACTCTCCGGCGGCCAGCAACAGCGTATCGCTTTTAGCGCGCAGCCTGGCAAAACGTCCTAAAATCCTGCTGCTTGACGAACCTTTGGGCGCACTCGATTAAAAACTGCATAACAAAACGCTGGAATTGGTCAGCACGCTGGAACAAGTCGGCGTAACCTGCATCGTGGTTACCCACGACCAAGAAGCGATGACGATGGCTACCCGTATCGCCATCCTGTCCGACGACCAATTGCGCCAAGTCAGTACGCCTAGCGACGTGCGATTATCCTAATAGCCGCTTTTACCGCCGAATTTATCAGCGACCAATATTTTTGACGGCGTCGTTGTTGACGACCGCGCCGATTTCTCTATCGTCAAATGTGACGGCTTGAAAACCACGTCCGCATCGACCACGGCCTGGGCGTTCCGAACGAGCATGAAATCTGGATCAGCATCCGCCCTGAAGACATTGATTTGCATAAAAACCAGACACGCGGGCGCGCACAACTGGGCCAGAGCTTTGAGTGCAAAAGTACTATCTGGGCAGCTTCGCGATTTACCATCAGGCTTACCAGCTGGCCCGTGTCGTCAAAAGCCAAGTTCCGCACCTTATTGGTATGTGCGCAACATTACACCGCCGACGGGACGAAACTGTCTATATCAGCTGGCCTGAAAACCAACCTACGCCTCTGTACAGTTAATTTGAGGGAAATGCAATGGACCTTAAAAACTGAAAAACAAAACTGTTCCGTCGTCTGGACGGCGTGCAGTGATTGCCGTGCCATCTATTTGGCTTTTGAGTTTCTGTCTGTTCGTTCGCCCATCGTATTTGAGAAATCAGCTTTTGCCGAACAAGAAATCGCTATTGCGCCATTTACGCCGTTGACGACGATTGATGAAACTTAGGCCGTCTGAACATTTGCCATCAGCTATCAGAACTACGCCGACATCTTCCAAAACTTTTGGAATACGCTCAATCCGTTTGGCGACGAGTGAAAACAGCAATATCTATTTGATTGCACTACTGGTCTTCGATTAAGAACCGCGCTGACGACGACCATTATCTGCCTGTTGATTGATTTATCCGACTGCTTCTGCATTTCACGCGCCAGTCGGCTGCGCGAGCACTGTGTTGGCGATCATGCTCCTTCTGGACCTCTTTCCTGTGCGTGTTTGCGCATGGTGAAACATTGGGACGCAACGGCATCATCAACAATTTCTTAATCAAATACGGAATCATCAGCGAGCCTTTAGACTTGTTCTACAATGCTTTTTCGCTGAATGGTGATGGTTTACGCCTGTTGCCGTTTATGATTTTGCCCGCTGTACACGCAGGTGGTAAAACTGGACAACCGCCTGCTCGAAGCCGCTTCCGACTTGGGTGGGTCCGATCAAATCGTTCTTCTACCATTACCCTGCCTTTATCCAAAACAGTATGCTCGCAGGCTCTATGCTGGTCTTCGTTCCCGGCGTCGGTGAGTTTGCTGATTCCTGGGTGGTGAGCGGTTCTGAAAACCTGATGATCGGTAAAGTATTGTGGCAGGCATTCTTCGACCAAAACAACTGGCGCTGGCTGCCGTCGCCGTCGTCATGGTTGCCTACTGTTGACCGTACCTGTTCGCACTACTGAAAACCGCGAATTGGAAGAAGAGGCAAATAATGCGAAAACCAAATTATCTGGTTCTTGAAACTGATGCTCCTGCTCGCTGGCATTTCCTCTATATTCCGCTGGTGGTTTTTGGTCGTCTATTCTTCAATAGATCCAGACTGGTTACCGTTTGGGCGGTTTCTCAGCAAATGGTACGGCGCATTGATGGAAAACGGCACCATCTCGGAAGCAGCCTGGCTGTCATTTGCGTGTCGCCATCGTTTCCTCGCTTGCCGCCGTAGCCTCGGCATTTGATGCTGGTCGCCTGGCGCGTATCAAGCACTTCCGCGGCAGCACCCTGTTTGCCGGTATGATTTCCCGCGCCTATGGTGATGCCTGATGTGACTACCGGTTTGTCCATGCTGCTGTTGATTATTCAGGTGCAAATGTTTCCCTGCAAGGCAGTGAATGCTGCAATCGCTCTGCTTCGATCGCGGCTTCTTCACTATCTTCCTAGCCACCGCTTTGCATGGCGTCATTACCGTCGTTATCCGTTCGCGCGGGTGGAATTGGACCAATCACCTCGGAAAAGCCGCTATGGACTTGGTGCCCGTCCGCTGAAGATTTTTCTTCGTGATTACCCTGCGTTGATTGCCCGCTGCGGTGCTTCCGGCTTTCCTCTTGGAGCATTTCTGTCTTTGGAGCGACTTGGTAGTTACCTCTCCTGTCAGGCGCAGGTTCATCGACATTGCCGCAGTAATTTTCTCCAAAGAATCAAACTCGGTCTTGACCCTCAGATGAACGTTTGTAGCAGCCATCTGGTGGTCATCGTCGGTGCGCTGGTGATTGTCGTCAACTGCTGGATGATGCGTCCAGGCGTAAACGGGAACGCGGGGCTGCCGAGAGCGCCAGAAAAATTGGCGGCCGGAAGCCGCCTAATATGCAGACAGGCTGTCCGATAAAGTGTCGGAACGCTGTTTTCATCATGCTGCATCTTATCCTTTCAGACGGCCTGAACTGACCCCATTCCAGGCCGTCTGAAAACCAATTTCAATGAGTGAAAAACCTAATAAAGCTCACGTCGCGATCAATCCCAGCTTCAAAGATACCTTCCCGCTACTGTCGGCTGTATCTGATCCCGATCTTATCCGACGCAGGAAGGCCGCGTCTGAAAACTGAAACCTGCGTTATCGGCGGTGGCCTGTCCGGCTTATGCACCGCCCTACCGCTTGCCGAAAACAGCCATGAAGTCATCATGCCGAAGCCCGCCCGTATCGGTTTCGGCGCATCAGGCCACCCAGCGGCGGTCAAGTCATCAGCGACTTTGCCTGCGGCATGGAAGAAATCGAAAAACAAGTCGGTTTTGGAACAGGCTCAATGGTTCTGCGGCAATCTCTGCTGGCCGTTGAACGGTTGACTCGCATTCACACACAATATCAATGCGATTGGCAACGCGGCTGCACTACCGTCGCCGTCCGTCTCAGCAGTGAAGAATTTGCAACAATGGCACGAACGCGCTCAAAACATTGTGGCGCAAAGCCGTTACCAGCTTTAGGATAAATGCCACGCTGGAAGCAGCAACTTGCCCGGCGGTATGTCAAGGCGCGCAATTTGATCCTTTATCCGGCCGCCCGCCCACTCAATTACACTAGGCATTGCCAAGCGGCAACCGATCGAAGCACAACTTTTGAGCAGTCCCCGATGACGCGTATCGAGCCGTACGATAACGGCTGGCTGGTTTGCCGCGCCCAATAGCGGTGTTGAGTGCAAAAAACCTCGTTTGTATGCCGTCAATACTTGTGCAGGCTTACACCCCAAAAATTCAAAGTATTGGAACAAAAAGCCATTGCAGTCAGCACGCTTTCATCGCCACCGAGCCACTGTGCGAACGCGCCAAGACCTGATCCGCAATAATATGGCCGTCTGCGACAACCGCCACGTCCTCGACTACACCGCCTCAGCGCCGACTGACCGCCTGCTCTTCGGCGGCAAAAAGACAACAGTTTATCGGTGACCCTGACCGCATGACTGAACTCGTCGCCAAAGATATGCCCGAAAGTTTTTCCCGCAACGCCGATATCAGAATCGAGCATTCTTGGGGCGGCGAATGCGACATTACGCGCAACCTCGCCCCACATTTCGGCCGCCTCGCTGCGTTTTTCTACCATAGGCTATTCCGGACACGGCATGGCGATTACCGGCATTGCCGGTTTGGCGATGCCAAACCATCATGGGCGATGACGTGCGTCTGAAACCTTTTCGAGCAACTGCGCCACAGCAACATCATCACCCAGCATTTCCTGCGCAAAGCTCGGCTCTTATAACTCGGCTCAAAATACTATCAATGGAAAAGACAGCCACTAAGCCAAGCAACAAACATATTTCAGACGGCGGCAGATTCAAGTAAAATTCGGGCCGTCTGAAAGCTTGAATACGACAAAATTCAATCATTCATCAGCAAAAACCATTCATGAGCAACTTCATCACAAACTCATCATCCTCGGCTCCGGCCCCGCCCAGCTATACCGCCGTCTATGCCGCCCGCGCCAATCTCAGCCCTGTGATCGTACCGGCGTTGAGCAAGGCGGACAACTGATGACCACCGCCGAAGTGGACAACTGGCCTGCCGATGCGAAGGCGTACAAAGGTCCGGAACTGATGGCCCGTTTCCGGAGCTCATGCCGAACGCTTCGGTACTGAAATGATTTTTCGACCAAATCCACCGTTGATTTGCAAAACCGTCCGTTTACCCTTAAAGGCGATATGGGCGAATACACCTGCGATGCACTCATCCGTTGCCACCAGCGCTTCCACAAATATTTAGGTTTGCCAAGCGAAGAAACCTTTGCCGGCAAAGGCGTTTCCCGCCTGCGCAACTTGCGATGGTTTCTTCTACAAAAACAAAGATGTTGCCGTAGTCAGCGGTGGCAATACCGCTGTGGAAGGCCCTCTACCTGCCAATATCGCCAACACCGTTACCCTGATTCACCGCCGCGACAGCTTCCGCGCCGAGAAAATCATGGTGGACAAACTGATGCAACGCGTCGAAGGCAAAATCATCCTCAAGCTCAACAGCTCGGTTGACGAAATCTTGGGCGACAAGCGGCGTTACCGGTGCGCCTGAAACACTATGACGGCAGCACTGAAGAAATCGCTGTAAAGGCGTTTTCATCGCCATCGGCCTACGAAACCCAACACCGACATCTTCAAGGTCAACTCGATATGGATGAAACTGGCTGCCTGAAAACGCAAAAGGTGGTACCGGTGACAATGTCGGCTGCAACCAATATCGAGGCGTATGGGCGGCGGGCGACGTCAAAGACCATACCTACCGTCGAAGCCATCACCAGCGCAGCTTCCGGCTGCCAAGCGCGCTGATGCCGAACGTTGAGCTCGACCGCCACGGCGTATGAGCCTCTAAGCGTCCTATTCTTTAAAAACATAATCAAAAGGCCATCTGAAATTTCAGACGGCCTGAGACCTTCACAAATTCCTTTTCCCCAACGGCCGAAACCTAAAGCACAGGTTTTCGGCTGTTTTTATTCGAATATCCGCAGTTCTACTCAAATACCCCATAATCCCCCTTGGATACCCGATAATCAGGCGTCGGGCCGCCTTTTAGAGCATGACAGGCTACTAGCCCAGCCTGTTAGCCGCTTTCAAAGGTTCAAACACATCGCCCAACTGCAGATGGCTTTGTGCACCCACTGAGCAGACCGAAAATAGACTGCCCGGGCATAGTGCGGAATTTACGGTGCAGCGTGCGAAAGCTTTGTTCGACCACATGACGGGTTTTGATAAATATCGGTTACGTTTTGGTTTGTGCTTCCGACGAGCGGATGTTTGCGGTGGGCTTTTGCGCATCAGCGATGCTCTTTCAGATGTTGCCTGTTTCCTCACTGTCGTAGCCTTTGTCGCGCATAGACGGTCGTGCACCTGGATGAGCCTTCCAACAAAGGCGACAGGTGTTTTGCATTCATGGGCATTGGCAGGGGGTAATGTGCAGTTTCTCAATATAGCCTTCCGCATCGGTACGGGTATGTTGTTTGTAACCGAGGTTTGTAGAGGCGTTTTCTTTATCCAACGGGCATCGCTGTCTTTACTCGGTGTGGTTGGCCGCTGACTTGTCCTTCTCATCGACTTCTGTGGCCTGACGCTGTTTGCTGCCGGCGGTCTGAATAATGGTGGCGTCAACGACGGCGGCGGATGCTTTCTCTACTTTTAGGCCTTTTTTCGGTCAGTTGTCGGTTAATCAGTTCCAGCAGTTCGGACAGGGGTGTTGTCTTGCGCCAGCCAGTTGCGGTAGCGGCATAAGGTGCTGTAATCAGGGATGCTCAGTTCGTCAAAACGGCAAAACAGGTTGAAATCGATGCGGGTGATGAGGCTGTGTTCGAGTTCCGGGATCGGAGGCTGTGCCATTGTCCGAGCAGGACGGCTTTGAACATGGACAACAGGGGATGGGCGGGACGGCGCGGTGATCTCTGAGGTAACGGGTTCTTTGACGATTCAGGTGCTGTTCGATCGGTTGCCAATCAATTACCTGATCCAACTTCAATGGTGAGGAAGCGGTCGATGTGTTTGGCGATCATGAGCGTGGACGGTTTGCTGAAAAGAGGTGGTCGTGGAAAATCCCCTAAATGTCTTAGTAAATTTGAGGTTTTGGGAAACGCAAGGTCTCAGATTGATCCGAGAAATCAGATTCAAGGTTTTCAGACGACCTTTTAGCGGGTAAATTGCTCTCAGATTGTTGTGCGTAAAAGGTCGTCTGAAAATCCTATCGATCAAAACAAACCGCCCTTTCGAGCGGTTTGTTTCGCTCAAACAGACAGTTGTTTTTGCCGCCGGATACACCGAGGCATTGCTTTTATCTTCTTTGTCATTGCTGTGTCGTCCGCCATTTCGGCAGCTTTGTGACGTAGAATCCGCCGTTTAGAGCCTTGTGCATCGGAGATCCGTTTACCGTTGGCTGCTGCTTGTATCTGCGGTAAAGGCTCGTTCATTCATGAATATCTGTCACCACTATTGATTTTACCTGCGATAGTCTTGGTATCGAGTTGTATCTGCGGTAAACGAGGGTGGTAGTGGTAGCCTCTGTATCACCCTTGTTTTCCTTATTATCAAGGTTGCGGGCGCGATTCAACATCTGCCGGCTATGGGCTGTACCTGACGGTGGGGAGCTCGTTGCCCCTGAACAAACAAGGGTAGGCATTATCGTGGTTTTGCGCACCGGGGACAACTTTGCTCAGGTTGCTTGAAGCAGCAGACGATTTGTGGTCGAACCAATTCGGTTGATGGGCTTGTTGGTGACAGGTGACAAAGCGATTGTTGTGCCGTTGATAACGACTTTGGTCAGGTGGCGATATTCGATGGGTATTGCTCGCCTGTTTCACCTTTCAATTCGGCTGCGGCGTCATCTTTGGGTTTGGTTACGGGCGCATCAGGTTTGGCAACCGGCGCGTCAGGCTGTCCGCCTGCTTGGGCGTCTTGGCGTTTTGCCGAACACGCGCGCCACTACGTCTTCATCACGTTGGTTTTGCTGCCGCACTATTGTAACGGCAAGTTGGTCTGCTTGGCGCCAATCCTGCATCGTTACTTGCTTGTTGAAGGTGTTGCCGTGCAAATCGCCATTGAAGAAAATTTTCCGCCATTGCGGATTGGATTTGACGACACCTGCAATCCTATTGCCACTACCACCGCCAGCCGTTTGGGTGGAGCCATGGCGGTGTCTCGCATTGTTGATGGTTTTGGTCCGAGATTGGCTCTTGCGGTAGCAATCAGTTGCTTTGGCGGCGAGTTCACAGATTGGCCAGCTTGGCTTGCGACATTCCGGTTTCATTTCTTACCGGACCTCTAGATCCGATCGGCGAGGTCCGTTTTGGGAAATGCAGGCCGATGCCTTTACTACGATTGCATCTCCCTCTTTGGGCTGCAACAGTATCGTACCGCCACGATGGCGTGCCTTGGACAGACAACGGCCTGTTTCACATCACGCAGATCGCTGGCATCAGCAACGCCACGCCGTAACGAGACACGTCAGGCCGGCAGGTCGCCGCCTGTGTACCGCGATTGTGCTGCATCGGCTTTTACCGCCGTTCGGCGCTTCTTTCGCCCAACGTGAAACTCACCCGCTTTAACGTCTTTGGGTATTAATGGCGAGCACCATCTGCAAAGTGCGACGCTGTGCGGGCAGTGGGGCTTCGGTTTTGCTTTGCATCTTCAAATCGCTCAGTTTCACGTCTTTTCGCTACGAGCACCGCCATCAAAAGCCTTGCTCATTACTCTGCCTTCGCCGCCAAAACCTTGACCTGAATTGGCCTCGGTGGCTTTCTGGCTTCACCTCTCAGCTTTCTTACGCCTCTTCAACATCTTGGCGTCTTCAACAGCTTTCTTAGCCTTCAGCTTTCTTGGCTTCTTCAGCTTTCACTTGGCTTCTTCAGCTTTCTTGGCTTCTTCCAGCTTTCTTAGCTGCTTCAGCTCTTGGCTAGCCTCAGCTTTCTTAGCTTCTTTCAGCTTTCTTGACTTCTTCAAGCTTTCTTGGCTTCTTCAAGCTCTCTTGGCTTCTTCAGCTTTCTTAGCGTCTTCAACTCTTGGCGTCTTCTGTTTGTTTTGAATCACACTCCTCCGCCCGAGCCGGAATGTGCCCGGCTGTTGCGGGGTCGAGTACCAGACGGGCATGCAGACGGCGGTGCGCCACCGCTTGAACGCATACGCCAGTGCGATGCTGCAGGCAATCCGCCAGCATACTCAATTTAAATGGTTCCTTCGCGGGTCCGACTCCTGAATGTGATAATGGTATTTTTGGAATGATCTGGTGATAAAATATTTGTTATTATTCATCGACAATTAAATATACCGCAAATGCGGATAACCAAACAGTACTAAACTTGTATCAGTGAAGGTCGTCCTGAAAACGGAATTTATGAATCCGTGCGCCAGATGTATTTCGGGCGACCTCTCGCCTCGTCAAACCATTAATGACGATGCGGAACAAAAGCCTTCGGGCTTCGCACCTGCAGGCAGGTCAAATGTTTCGCGCAGAACAACTTTGTAGAACGCAAATGCATCTTTTGCCTTGAATCCTTCGGCAGCTTCAGGGCTTAAACCCAAAGCATCAGATGCTCGACAAAAGCACGCCAATGTTTGCTGCGGCCGTTCGGATGGGGAGAGAGGTGGCGCGCCGTGTTATTGATGTAGTCGCTTTGCGCGTGTTTAAATAAAAATGCTGCGCCATTGAACGGCGCAATACAGCCAACCGATGGCTTGTTCTTGTTTCATGCGGCAGCGGTTTGCCGTATTCGTGGTTTGTCGTTCCAAATCCGCTTGGTCTTGCGTTACCGCATCGTAACGCGCCATGTTTAGCTCGGGAATGGCTTTGTTCAACTCGGGTTCTTTTAGATATGATCAACCGCTTGTGGAACACGGATTGCAGTTTCAAAAATTTGATGTAGTTCTCTTTGTTGTTAAACGGCTCGACAGACATAACCGTTGTCACGCTATCGTGAATAGTTGTAGTTTGCTTTTTCGCTGTTTTAAAAGTCAGTTTGTGTTCAGTCATGTGAATATTTCATAGTTTCAGACGACCTTCCGGCCGCTTTATTTTAACAAGGTGGATTGGATAGATTTAAAGGACACGGGATGGAAGCCAAGGTTTGTGGGATTGAAGCCAACAAACCTAGTTGAAAATGGGGTTCGTTATTTTATGAAATATTTTTAAAAATATATGTTTCCAATTCAAATGGTAAGAGAATGGTTTGCAGTACTTGCACCACAGGATAATAACGGATAATTTTCACCTTCGGCAAACAAGGGGGGAGGCTTAATGGAAATGATTTTAGCCATAAAAATATTGTTTACAAAGACATGACGAAATCTCGGCTGACGCCGTCCTTGCCTGCGTCAAGGTGTACTTTCGCCTTGAGCGCAGGTCGTCTGAAACCGGCCACACTGTCGAAGGAAGAAACAGCATGACCCTATCCGCCCTTTTTGAGCATACGCGCAATTTCGGTCTTGCCTGTGGAAACGTCCTTCGTCATCGGAGGTATCGCTTGCGGAAGAGTATCGGTTTGGCGTATGCCGTTCGCGGCGACGTGAACAGTATCAGCAGTCGGCGCGCAGCAGTGGACAGGATTGCAGTGTTTGCGTTTCGCACAAAATGGAAGAACGGCTCACCTTTATCATCGGCGAAGACGTACCGTCGGTTCAAAGTCTGCTGCGGCTGCCGCATCGGCGATCGTGTGTTGATTGGGATGGTATGATTATTCTGACGATACCGTCATCGGGGCGACGTAATGATGGGCTTTGGCAGCGGTGCCGCTGCTATTGGTTTTGGAAGCGGTTGTCTTTGTGTCGGTTCTTAAGTAACAAGTCCGCCTGCTGACCGAAAAGAGAAAGAATTTTGAAATATTCTTCATGATTATGTGCGGCGGGGGTCAACACAAGCAGTCAAAATAATTTTCGGCGACCTTATATCGCTTAAAAGGTTTTATGCACGCAACTACCTAGCCTCAGGCGGCCGCGCCGCCGCGAGATTTTGAAACTGGTTCAGTTATTATCCTGCCGGCATCGACGAAACGCCGCCGACGAAAAAGCCGCCGATTTGTGCGGCGTGGCGCGGAGGATTGCGCCGCTGTCGAGCAGTGGTTAGCCACACGACGCGTCGCCCGAATATCGATTCGACGCCGACACTGGTCGCCTATCAAAACCACATTCTGGCAAACTGAAGGCTCAAGCAGCCGAATACTCGCTGGCTTTCAGGGTGGACGCATCGGTGCTGACTGCCGGATGGGATATTGGGGGAAACACACGGTGTTTTGACCAGCGATGTCTTTCAAACCTTGTCTGCCGAAAATATGTTATCCGGAGTGGCGACCGATGGACAGAGGGCGCGTATGGCATTCAGGGTTTGTGGGCGTGTTTGTGAGCATTTGCAAGGCAGCTTTACAGGCGTGATGGGCTGCCCGTTTACAAACGGTCGGCTTGTTGGAACAATTCTGTTGAGTATTCTCCTTTGCCTGATTTTAAATATTAAACAAACATTATGAAACATCTTCCCTTTTTGTCAGCAGTATTCTTCTCTCTGGCTGTACCACTTTTTCGGACGACGGTACACCCGCCATCCGCAAGTCAACGACAGCATCCTCTTTTAGGGAAGCTTGGTGTATAGAAGATGCGTTCGTAGGCGGCTGGGTCTTGTCGGCGATCAATACAATTTATGAGACCTTGCAAAGCTCTTCCCCGACAGCCGTAACCCAAACAGGTTTTCGGCTGTTTTGTTCAAATATCCACTGATTCTATTCAAATACCCCTTAATCCTCCCCGGATACCCTGCAGTAATCAGGAATCGCCGCCTTTAGAGCGCAACAGGCACACTTAGCCTGTGGCGGCTTTTCAACGAGTTCAAACACATCGCCTTCAGATTGGCTTTGCGCTCACTTTGAGCGACCAAAATAATGCGCCCCGGCGTAGCGGATTTGCGGTGCTGACGTCCCGAGCTTTTGTTCGACCACATAACGGGTCTTGCTGACAATAGGTTGCGCTTTTGGTTTGCGCTTCCGTCAGCGGGCGGTTGCGGTGGGCTTTGCGCGCCATGCCATCCGCAGTCAGACGCTCTTCCAGATGTTGTCAGTTTTCGCACTGTCGTAGCCTTTATCGGCATAGACGGTCGCATCTTCGGCTATCGCCTTCGCAGGCGACAGGTGGTTTGCACTCATAGGCGACATTGTCGGGGGTAATGTGCGGAGTTTCTCGATATAGCCTTCTCATCGGTGCGGGTATGTTGTTTGTAACCGAGGTTTGTATAGGCGTTTTCTTTGTCAACGGGCATCTTTATCTTCTGGTGTGGTTTGGTGCTGACTTGTCCTTCGTCATCGACTTCTACTGAGCTGGCTTGCTGTTTCTTTCCAGCAGTCTGAATAATGGTGGCATCGAGCGGGCGGCAGATGCTTACTTTTGCAGCCTTTTTCGGTCAGTTGGCGGTTAATCGGTTCCAGCAATTCGGACGGGGTAAGGTGTCTTGCGCCAGCCAGTTGCGGTAGCGGCATAAAGAGTGCTGTAATCAGGGGATGCTCAGTTCGTCAAAACGGCAAAACAGGTTGAAATCGATGCGGGTGATGAGGCTGTGTTCGAGTTCAGGATCGGAGGCTGCCATTGTCCGTAGAAAGGCAAACGGCGCGAACGAATGAAAACAGTTCACCGACTAAAATATAGATGTGAAACCTGTAAAGGCCGTCTGAAATACTATTTACACTCATTTCGATTTGCTCAACGGATGTTATATGGGCGGATTGGCAGCGGAATTGCCCGCCGTCCGCACTGGGCTTAGGGATTCATCGATCGCAAGCTCGGCGGCTTTTCTCGAACTGGGCTGGTATGCTTATCAAATGAAGCTCATCGGCACGAGCAACGCCCTGCGCCGAAACAGCTCCGCGTGGGCGGAACTGTATCCGCCCTGCTGAAAAACATCCGCCAACACCGCCTGCGTTCCGAACGGGCGTAAAAAGTGCGGTGGAATTTTGCAATTTTTCGCTTAAATTCCATCGCTTGCGCTACAAAAGTGCGCTCTATTTTACGAATTTTTCTTTATATTCCCCAACAGTAATCTACGCCCTTCAAATTCCTTGCCGGCAATTTCCAAAGCGAAGCGTTCTTTGTCGGCGTCGCGTACTTTGTCGTGTACGGCACGCTAATTCCTGCGCTAGCACCCAATGCCTTGACGATTTCATCGCCCATTTTCATGGAAGAATAGAAGGTTTCGCGCACTACGAAATCGCTTCCCGCTTTCACTAGGGCCAGCGCATTGCGTCTATCCCAGGCGCGCACGAACACCTTGGCGTTCGGGTTGATATGATACGAATATTTTCCACAATTCTGACCGCACTTTCTCCGTCGTCCACGCATACCGCTACGATGTCGGTGTGTTCCACGCCGCTGGCATGCAGCACGTCGGCGCGGGTGGCGTCGCCGTAATAGACTTTTGAAACCGTATTCGCGTGCGACGTTGATGATGTCGGGATCGTTGTCCAGAATGGAAATGGTGGCACCGTAGGCTAGCGGCATTTGGCTGACCACCTGCCCCATGCGCGAATCCGATAATCAGCACGTTGCCGTTGAGTTCGCCCGCATGTTCTTCCCATCGTCCACTGCCGCAGCTGCGCGGGGTTCTTTTGAAACAACGGTCGAACAGCATAACGCTGAAGGGTGTCCGTAATCATGGAGAGCACCACGATTGCCGTCATATTCGCTAGCACTTCCGCATTAATCGCCCTGTTGTGCGGCAGCGGAGGCGAAAGTAATACGAAGGCGAATTCACCGCCCTGCGACATCAGTACGGCGCGGTGTATCGCGGTGTGATGAAACGCTTGCTGGCAAAACGCGCCACTCCATAAATGGCAAAGCATTTCAAGATAATCATCGGTACAGTGGCGGAAAGAATTACCTTCCAGTTATTGAGCACCGTTGCCACATCCAGCGACATCCCGACAGCTAAGAAAAACAGCCCGAGCAAAAAGGCCTCGGAACGGTTCGATATCCGCTTCAAGCTGATGACGGAAGTCGGATTCCGACAGCAGCACTCCCGCCGAAACGCACCCATCGCCCATAGACAGACCGCCCAGCTCCATTAAATAAGCCGCACCGAGTACCACCAGCAGCGCGGCGGCAGTCATCACCTCGCGTGCTTTGGATTTTGCCAGAATTTTAAACAGCGGGATTGAGCGGCCAAATACCTGTCGCAATCAACGCTGCCAAAAAGCGCGGCAACACCGATTTTTCTGCCATAGCGGTACGGCATCGGCAACGGCATTGGGATTATCGGGCGCTAGAAATGCTACAATCGCCAGCATAGGGCACAATCAGCAAATCTTCAAACAGCAAAATGGAGACAATGCGCTGACCTTGCGGTGTGCTGGATTTCATGACGTTCGTCCATAATCTCGCATGACCATTGCGGTGGAGGTGAGTGTAAAACCTACCGCCGCAAATAAACGACATCACTAAAAGAAAAAACCGTAAGCCAGCCCGATTAGGGGTAAAGGAACAGACTGGAAAGCGTCACCTGCAGGGTACCCAAGCCGAAAATCTGATTACGCAATTTCCACAAATGCGACGGCTTCATTTCAGCCCGATCAAAAACAGAAACATCACCACGCCGAATTCCGCAATATGCAAAATAGCGTGGGAATCGGTAATGAGCTTTAATCCGAAGGGTCCGATAACCAGCCCCGCAGCCAAATAACCCAGAATCGAGCCTGAGACCTAAACGTTTTAAATAACGGCACGGCAACTACCGCCGCCCCCAATAACACCACCACGTGCAATAAATCGCCGTCAGCTGCTTCTACTGCCATAATTCCTGCCTTTGTTAATTCATAAAAATTTTTCGTATTATAAAGAAAAATCGCCGTAACACAAAAAAGTCGTCATTTGACGGCTTCCTCTAAGAAAAGTGCGGTCGGTTTTTGTTAATTTATTGCACTTTGCCGTCGATTTCGATCGGGTATATTCCACCGGTACCCAAGTATGACTGCCGTTGCTTTCCGCACGGATGTGTCCGATGCCGGGGAAGAGCATATATGCGCCAGCTATCCAGATTTTACGTGTGGCGGCATCTTTGAGCGCGGCTTGGCGGCTGGCGCGCGTGCCCTGTTTAGGGGTCGCTGTCAAACTCAATGGCGATTTCAGGATCGGAGAGTCTGTTGCCATTGTCCGGCGGGACGGCGGGACATGGACAACAGGGGATGGGCGGGACGGTCGCGGTGGTCTCGGGTAACGGGTTTTTTGACGGTTCAGGTATTGTTCGTCGGTTGCCAATCAATCAATTGATCCAGCCAATAGTGCGGTTGATGTGTTTG